>ERZ772909.1-NODE-1-length-491458-cov-9.582892_pt1 | contig 491458 bp, 449 predicted proteins | sample MGYA00511137_ERZ772909 | MGnify/ENA primary metagenome ERZ772909 (study PRJEB29015, sample SAMEA2738095) | human oral metagenome | biome: human oral; feature: human-associated habitat; material: saliva | place: China | collected 2270 ... | reverse complement strand
TTTTATTTTTTTATTTTTTTATTTTTTTATTTTTTTATTTTAACAACTATAATAATTACTCATCAACAATCTATCAATATCATTAATTTTTAAATTTGTCTGAAATATCTTACAGCAATGTATCTATTTCTATATTTTATAGATTTTTCAATATATAATTAGTCATCAACTCATATAGATGCTGGCGGGTATTTCCTCCGTATATTCCATGATTCTTGTCGGGATAAGCCATAAAATCAAATTGTTTTTTATGCTGTATCAACGCCTCAGAAAATTCTACAGCATTTTGGAAATGAACATTATCATCTGCTGTACCGTGGATTATATAGAGTTTTCCCTTTAATAAATGAGCGAAATTCGTTGGAGAATTATCATCATAACCACTTGGATTTTCTTGCGGTGTTCCCATAAATCTTTCCGTATAGATAGAGTCGTAATATCGCCAATTGGTAACGGGAGCTACAGCAATACCCAATTTAAAAGTATCCGCCCCTTTTGTGAGAGCCAAACTCGTCATATATCCGCCGAAGCTCCAACCAAAAATCCCAATCCTATTGGCATCTACATACGGCTGATTCCCAAGCCATTTTGCAGCGGTTATTTGGTCTTCAATCTCATATTTACCAAGATTTTTGTAGGTTGCCTTTTTATATTTTGCTCCTCTAAATCCTGTTCCTCGACCATCTACGCATACCACCAAATAACCTTTTTGAGCCAACATATTAAACCACAAAGCATTACCATTATCCCAAGAATTCTCAACCGATTGAGAGCCTGGGCCTGAATATTGATACATCAGAACAGGATATTTTTTCATCTTATCAAAATTTTTAGGTTTGATAATCCAAGCATTCATAGAATCTCCTACAGCATTTGGAATAGTAAAAAATTCCTTTGCCACAAAATTATCTCTCTCTAATCTCTTATATTGCTCTTTGTTATTTTGCAAATCTTTTATCAGTATCCCATCTTTATCTTTAAGTGTATAAGTATATGGCTTATCCACTGCCGATGATGTTTCTATAAAATATCGATAATTTTTACTAAAATTAGCTATATTATTCCCTTCTTTCTCAGAAATAATTAAAGATTTACCAGTATTAATATTAACTTTTGAAATAACCTTATTAATACTTCCATTTTGGGTAGTTTGGATAAAAACCTCTTTTGTTTTAGGATTAAAACCATAATACTCTACAACCTCCCAATTACCTTTTGTTATTTGTTTTTTGAGTTTTCCATTCTCATTATACCAATACAAATGTCTGTACCCATCTCTCTCTGATGCCCAAATGAATGAATTATCTTCCAAAAATTCAATAATATTTTTATCGGTATCAATCCATTTTTCATCTATTTCTGTAAATAATTTTGTAGTTTTTCCTGTCTTTGTATTCACTTTAAGAATGTCCATTGCATTCTGATTTCTTTCGGAGGTTATTAAAACAACCTCATCATATTTTTGGGTCGGTACCACATTAATAATATAATACCCTTTGAACGCAGATAGGTCTATTTTACTCAATTTTTTATTAGACAACTGATACATAAATGCCGACACTTTGGAATTCTCCTCCCCTGCCTTCGGATATTTGAATTTCATTTCCTCTGGATAAAGATTTCCTTGATAGATAGGCAAATTAACCTCCCTCACGGCGGTTTCATCAGATTTCACAAATACAATTGCATCAGAATTTTTTGTCCATTCGTATTGTCGAGAGTGCCCAAATTCTTCCTCATACACCCAATCAGAAACACCATTCAGTATATGATTTTTCTCTCCATCGGTCGTTATCTGAGTAATTTTTCCTGTTTCTAAATCTTGATAAAAAATATTATTTCCCTCAACAAAAGCCACCTTAGAGGCATCAGGTGAAAATCTTGGCTCTTGTACCAATTTTCCTCCATTGATAAGTACTTCTCTTCCCGATTTTAAATCCTTTACTTGATATTTACCCAAGAAGGAATGACGATATATCGGTAACGATTCTGTCAATAATAATATTTTGGACTCATCATTAGAAAATTCATAATTATAATATTTACCATCTACAATATTACCAATTTTATGCGTATTTACATACGAATATTTCACAATAGCATTACCCTCTATCACTGCATAATGTTCGCCATCAGACAGAGAAGAAATTCCTGAAATCCCTCGCCCACGATATTGTCCAGAATAGATTTTATCTAATGTAATTTCTTGCCCAAACGCTCCTAAAAAAGCCATTATAGACAATGATAAAAATATTTTTTTCATTTTTTAAGAATTTGTCCAAAGGTAAGAATTTTTTATCTTTTCCTAAAAATAAAGAGACACTCTATAAAAGTATCTCTTCATAATATTAACCTATTTCTACGCCGTTTTCTATTTTGTCATCTGGTGTTACGAAAGATAGTTTTCCATCAGGTTTTGTGGTAAGTAGAAGCATTCCTTGGGATTCTATACCACGGATTTTTCTTGGGGCAAGGTTAAGTAAAATCATTACTTGTTTCCCAATGCATTCTTCTGGGGTGAAACTTTCTGCGATACCCGAAACCACCGTGCGGATATCCACACCAGTATCCACTTTGAATTTTAATAATTTATCGGCTTTTTCAACTTTTTCAGCCTCCAAAATAGTAGCCGTTCTTAAATCTATTTTTGCAAAATCATCAAAGTTTATTTGTTCTTTCATCGGATTAGCGTTTGGATTTGTTTTTTTATTGTTTTGTTTTGTTTGTTCTAATTTTTGGATTTGAGCCTCAATAACATCATCTTCTATTTTAGAGAAAAGAAGAGAGGCTTCATTAATCTTATGTCCTGCGGATACAAGTTCTGTTTCTTTTTCTAAATCAATCCATTGTAATTTTTCAACATCAAACATTTTTAGTAATTTATCCGAACTAAACGGCATAAATGGTTCGCACATCTGAGCTAATGCAACTGCGATTTGAGCCCCAATATAGAGTGATTGAGCTGTTTTTTCAGGGGCGTCTTTGATGGTTTTCCAAGGTTCTTCTGTTTGAAGATATTGATTTCCGAATCTTGCTAAATTCATCAAGGAAGAAAGAGCATTTCTAAACTCATATTTCTCTAAAAATTCTCTAATTTCGGTAGCTGTTTTTGAGATTTCTTTTATTTCTTCTGATGGTGTCCCTTGTGGAATTTCACCATTATAATATTTATGAATCAGCACAGCTACTCTATTGATAAAATTTCCAAAAATACCTACTAATTCGGAGTTATTTTTAGTCTGAAAATCCTTCCAAGTAAAGTTATTATCCTTAGTTTCTGGTGCAGATGACAACAATGCATACCTCAACACATCCTGCTGACCAGGAAAATCGGCTACATAATCGTGAGCCCACACCGCCCAATTTCTGGAAGTGGAAATTTTATCATTTTCAAGATTTAAAAACTCAAAGGCAGGGACATTTTGAGGCATTATATATTCTCCGTGAGCCTTCATCATAGAAGGAAAAATTATACAATGGAAAACAATATTGTCTTTACCGATAAAATGCACTAAATCACAGTTTTCATTTTGCCAATAATCTTTCCAATTTTTTCCATTTTTCTCTGCCCATTCTTGTGTGAAAGAGATATAACCAATCGGTGCATCAAACCAAACATAAAGAACTTTGCCTTCTGCATTTGGTAGTGGTACTGGCACCCCCCAATTCAAATCTCTTGTCATGGCTCTCGGTTTCAAACCATCATTGAGCCAAGATTTTACTTGTCCATAAACATTAGGTTTCCAATCATCTTTATGTCCTTTAATAATCCACTCTGTCAAGAAATTTTCATATTTATTGAGAGGAAGATACCAATTTTTTGTTTCTTTTAGAACCGGAACATTACCACTTAGAGCAGATTTTGGATTTATTAACTCCGTAGGGGATAGTGTAGAACCACATTTTTCACATTGGTCTCCGTAGGCTCCATCATTGCTACATTTTGGGCAAGTTCCCACAATGTATCGGTCAGCTAAAAACTCTCCTGCTTGCTCATCGAAATACTGTTCAGAAACTTCCTCTATAAAATCTCCATTATGATACATTTTGAGGAAAAATTCTTGGCTCACCTCATAATGTTTTTTGGAAGTCGTACGAGAGTATTCATCAAAAGAAATCCCTAAATCTTCAAAAGATTTTTTAATGATTTCGTGGTATTTATCTACTACATCTTGTGGAGTAACCCCTTCCTTTTTCGCTCTAATAGTGATAGGAATACCATGTTCGTCAGAACCACAAATAAATACTACATCTTTCCCCATTCTCCTTTGGAATCTGGCATATACGTCAGCAGGGATATACACACCCGCCAAATGCCCAATATGCACTGGTCCATTTGCATACGGCAAAGCAGCGGTAATCATCTTTCTTTTTGACATAATTTTGATTTTTTGCAAAGATAAAACTAAATTCGTAATATAAGAAATTGAGGATTAAAAGATTGTACTACAAAAATCTCCCCTCATCCATCATCAATGCTTCCCTCCCTTAAATATTTTATATATATGCAAAATTGCTGGAAAAATAGCCTCCATAGACTCTGACGCCCCTTTTGTAGAACCAGGTAACGCCATCACGAGAGCCTCTCCTATGATACCCACTACAGAACGAGAGAGCATAGAATATGGTGTTCTATCTTGTCCGTAGGCACGAATCTGTTCAGCAACCCCTGGTATTTCTCTATCAAGAAGTGGTTTAATAGCTTCGGGGGTTACATCTCGTTTAGACAGCCCCGTTCCACCTGTAATAATTACCAAATTTTTCCCTTCGCTAATCAATCTTTTCACATTAGATTGAATTTCCAAAATCTCATCTGGAATTATTTTATATTCTTGATTTTCAATGTTTAATTTTTCTAAATGAGCAATAATTGCCTTACCAGCCTTGTCCTCTTTTTTTCCTGCAGAAATTGTATCAGAACATACTATTACGGCCGATTTCACTCCTTCGGCAGTATCTTTTATATCAGATTTTCCACCTTTTTTATCTACTAATTTTATTGATTTTATTTCAATATTTTTATCAATAGGCTTCAGCATATCATACATCGTAAGGGCCACCACAGAAGCCGAATGCATAGCCTCAACCTCCACTCCTGTTTTATAAATGGTATGGATTTCGGTAAAAATATGTATCTCCAACCCTCTCACATCAAAAGTAATAGCTGTGAATTCTATCGGCAAAGGATGGCAATCAGGGATTACATCGCTCGTTTTTTTGGCAGCAAAGAGCCCTGCCGTTTTAGACATTTCAAAAACATTTCCTTTTGGGACTTTATTATTTAGTACAGCATCTATGGTCTGTTCGCTACTTACCTGCACCACGGCAGTGGCAATAGCTTTCCTTAGTGTATTATTTTTGTGGGTAATATTAACCATTTGATTTCCAGTTTTTAATATTTATTTTCTTTCCATTGATAGGTATCATCTTCCAAGATTTCCTTACCAAATAACGGAACTTCCTTCTTAAATCGTTCTACCATTTCATCACAAGCCTTGATTGCCTCCTTGCGATGCGGAGCAGAAGTGAATACAAAAAAACAAATCTCTCCTACGGCTACATTTCCCAAGGAATGATAAAAATGTGAGCAGGTAAGTCCATATTTTTCAATAATTTCCTCGCGAATTTCACTTGCCTTTTCTAATGCCATTTCTTCATACGCCGTAAATTCTAATGCCTTTACTTTCTTCCCACCAATAGAATCCTCTCGAACTTGTCCAAGAAAAATTCCATGCCCTCCAATATTCGTTTTTATAGTATGTTTTTGGATACTTTCCGCCACAAAACTCGGTAAGATAGCACCTTGCTTAAAAATATTTTTTATTTTTTTCATTTTATTATAATATTTTATTAAATTTTACCCATATATTTATTCAATCCACCTATTACATTCTTAATATTTTTAGAAGAAATACGATTATTTATTATTTCACAAGCCTTTTTACTTCTTATCCCAGAGGCACAAATCACAGCTATATTATCAAAAAATGATAATCTCTCCAAAGAATTTTCAATTTGTGAAAGCGGAATCTCTAATATGTTATTAATTAGAACCTTAGGTGTTTCATCAATATTTCTAACATCCAATAAAACTGAATTTTCTTGCTCTAGAAATTGCTGTAACTCATCCCAAGAATGGATTCCATCAAGGTCTATATTACAAAATATTTGATAGTTATAATTTTCCACTTCCTGCTGATTTTTAGGGTATAACTTATTGGCATTATCATCATAATCTACAATCAGAGATTGATAATTTTTAGTATTGAAAATCAATAATCTATGAACCAAAACATCTTGCTTCGTTATCAACTTAATTACTTCATTTGCCTGAAAATTCCCGATAATCGCAGAAATAGTCGGCAACACCCCCGCCTCATTACAATTGGGAACCTCATCTCGTCGCGGAGGATTTGGAAATAAATCTCTATAGTTGGTTATCTTTCCATTTTTGGATACATTAAATACGGAAATTTGCCCTTCATAGTGATAGATAGCCCCATAAACCAATGGTTTTTGCCGAATAAAACAAGCGTCATTCACTAAATATCGCGTATTGAAATTATCTGTACAATCCACAATAATATCATAATTATCAATCAGTTGGAAAATATTTTTTTGATTAACTTCTTGATAATATGTATCTATAATTATTTCTGAGTTTCTGTTCTTTATTCTATTTTTGGCAACCTCTACCTTAGGTTGTCCAACTGAATTTTCATCATATAAAAACTGGCGATGTAGATTATGAAAATCAACCTTATCGCTATCCACTATCCCAATTCTACCAATACCAGCTGATGCTAAAATCTCCAAAACAGGGCAACCCAACCCACCGATTCCTATTATTAAAACTTTGGATTCAGATAATTTTCGTTGATTTTCCTCACCGAAAAGCTGTATTTGTCTCAAATATCTCATAAAATTCGTTTTACTAAAGCACTATCCCCCCGAAAATGGAGGAAGAATTGCCACTTCTGCATTCTCTGGGATATTATCCTCATTTTCAGACTTTTTATTATTTACAACAATGATAAAAGTATATTGTTTAGCCTCAGGATATTGATTTTCTATATAATTTTTTAAGTCTATCACTCTCTCGCAATGCCTATCTACGAAAAGCAAAGGACCACCAAAAATATCTGTCAGTTTTCCAAAAATTTTAATTTTCATAAAGCAAAATTAGATAAAAAAACTTTAATACCCCTATTTTGAGGTACTAAAGTAAAATGATTTTAACTAAGAAGATTTTGACTAAAAATATTTATTTTTAATATTTTCATATTGTTCTTTCGTATTTATATTCTGTAAAATATCCTCCGAAAAACTATTTGGAATATTGATAATTTTTGCATCTAAATCTTTTAATACTCTTTTCATTTTCAAATCACCTTCAATAATGTATTTTTCTATTTTTTCTTTAAAACAAAATGGATAAATTCCCAAAGTTGGGTAAATTTTATCCTTATAACTCACCACCGAAATTTGTCCTTTATTATAGTTATTAATTAGGAAATCAACAATTTGTACCGAAATAAATGGCATATCACACGGACAAACAAAAATATCATCTTGCTGAAATTCCAATGAGGCAAAAATCCCTCCTATCGGTCCTTTTTCAGTATAAATGTCTGTAATTACTGGCATATTTAAGAAAGAAAAATCCTCAGAAGCCCCCGAAATATACACTTCCGAGAATCTCATTTCCAAAATATTTGCTATTCTGCAAATCATCGGAATACCACCGAGCGGTAATAGAGCCTTATTTTCCCCCATTCGGCTACTTTTCCCACCCGCTAAAACGACCGCTTTCATCTTCAGAAAATTGCTTAAAACATTCGTTTATTTCTCGGAACATCTTCACGATTTTTTTTCCCTCTTCCGTGAGAACACTTCTACCTCCTGATTTTCCTCCCACTTCTTTCACAACTACTTCTTTATCATAATTTTGATTAATATCTCGTACAATGCCCCAAGCTCTACGATAGGGCATTTTTAATTCTTTTGCTGCCTCGGAAATAGAACCTAAAATATCAATTTGTTCTAATAACAAAGCCCTTCCAAAACCAATTTTAAGCCCTGTAGAAGTCTCAATCCAAATCCGTCCCTTTACCTTTAAATTTTCCATATTTTCACTTTTTCGCCTGATTTTATTTCTGTTTTCCCTGCAGGAAATTCTATCATACAATTGGCTACAACCAAAGAATCCATCTTGTAAGATTCCTGCGAGCCTAAAACCAAAACTTTACCTCTATCCAAATACCCTTTTAAAAATTGTGTCTGAGCCTCATTTTTCTTTATAATATCGTTAGTAATGATCGAAAATTCTTGTTCTTTAATAAAATTAACACGACCATAACAACCTAATATAAAGGGCTTTACATAATTATGATAACAAGAAAACACCGAGGCTGGATTCCCTGGTAAAGCAAATACAAATTGTTTTCCACGACGGCCAAAATAAACAGGCTTCCCTGGTTTCTGATTAATTTTATAAAATACTTCTTCTACACCTGCCTTTTCAAGAGAAGATTTCACAAAATCGTAATCACCAACAGAAATACCTCCCGTAAGTATCAATATATCAACATTTTGTAGAGATTTATTCACTGCCTCAAAAGTGGAATTTTCATCATCTTTGATATGCTCTATATTTCGGAACTTTAATCCAATTTCGGATAAGGCAGATTGTAGCATATAAGAATTAGAATTATAGATTTGCCCCTCTTCCAAAGGCTCTCCCAACTCCCTAAGTTCGTCACCTGTATAGAGTAAATCAATCTTCGGAGCCGAAAATACTTTAATTTTTTTAATACCAAAACCTGCTAAAAAACCAATCACAGCATGATTTATAAGGGTATGTTCGGGTAGTATCACTTCACCGACCTTCGTTTGAGAGCCTCTTCTTCGGATATTATCCTTGTGCTTCACCTTAAATCTATCAAATTTTATTATATCCCCTTCTCGCTCAACGATTTCCTGCACTACAATTGTATCTACACCTTTCGGTATTTTTGCACCAGTAAAAATCCTAACACACTCGCCAGTAGATAGTTCTATCTGTGGATTGACACCTGCGGGAACCTCTCCAACAATCTTCAACTCATCAAATTTTTCTAAATCAAGGAAACGAATTCCATAACCGTCCATCGCCGAATTATCAAACGAAGGAACCTCCATTGGTGCCACAATATGTTCTGCCGAATACATACCTAATGCTTCAAGAAGAGAAACTTCCACAGAATCAGTCAATTGAATATTAGCTTCTATTAAATTTTTAGCTTGGGTTGCTGATATATATTGATTCATTTTTTCTATAAATTTTAGATAAAATTAATAAAAATTTTATGATTGGCAATAAAATTAGAATTTTCATCCTGTTGATGGCTAATAAAAAATACGATAGCTTCTTTTTCTTGTTGGTACTTCAAAATTTCCGTTTGCATCTTCTTCCTCATTTCCTTATCCACTGCCGAAAATGGTTCATCTAATAAAATTATTCCCGCCTCTTGTGCCAAGGTTCTTGCTAAGGCGACTCTCTGTTGTTGCCCGCCTGATAATTTTTGTATTTTTTTATCTTTAAACAACTCTAAATCAAAGACGTTTAACAATTCTTTAATTCTAAGAATATTCTTTTTCTTTTGGGCAAATTGAATATTTTCCTCCACCGACATATTAGGAAAAAGAGCATAATCTTGGAACATTAAAGCTATTTCACGTCTTTGTGGAGGTATATTTATTTTATTTTTTGTGTCTAATATTACTTTATTACCTATAGAAATTACTCCATAATCAGGAACAAGTAACCCTGATAAAATTCTAAAAAATGTAGTTTTGCCTATACCCGATTGCCCCACAACCTCTACTATATATTTTTCATTTATTTCCTCCTTAATGCTCAAAGTTTTATAGCCATCTGAGGTAAATATTCTATGTTTTATATCAATTTTCATCATCTTAAAATTTATTTATTTTAAATTTTTTATTCACACTAAAAACGATAATCAACATAATGAATGAAATGGCAAATAAAATTATAGAATATTGATTAGCAAGTTCATAATTAAGCGATTGCACTTCGTTATAAATCTCAATAGAGGCTATTCTTGTCTCGTTTGGGATGCTTCCACCTACCATCAAAATAATACCAAATTCACCAATACAATGTGCAAAAGTGATAGCCATTCCTGTAATGATAGAGGGTTTTATATTAGGCAAAAGAACCCTAAAAAAGGTGATAATAGGAGATTTCCCCATAGTGTAGCTTGCTTCCCGAAAGCTACTTGGCAAAGCAGACAATCCATTTTGTAATGGTTGAATCATAAACGGAATATTTGCAATAATACTTGCCAAGACAATCCCTTGAAAGGTAAATGCCAACTGAATACCCAGCGTCTCTCGAAAAAATGTTCCAACTAAATTATTAGGACTAAATAATACCAAAATGTAATACCCCATCACTGTGGGGGGTAATACCAAAGGCATACAAAGCAAAGCTTCTACCACAAATTTTAACCTAAAGCGAGAAAAAGCCAACCAATAAGCGACTGGTAACCCTATGCAAAATAGGATAAGTGTCGTTATGGTTGCCATTTTTCCTGTGAGTAGTAAAGTTTCTAAGAAATCTATCATTAAAATACTATATTAATTATTCTCATATCCATATTTAGCCCAAATAGGCTTAGCTGTTTCACTTATAATATAAGAATAAAATTTGCTCGTATAATCTTGGTTTCCAGACTTTAAAATAACTCCGCCTTGCTCAATAGGACTTGCCTCTTGTGAAGTGAGAACATAATAATTTCCCTTTCCTCTCATCTCTGGTGCCAAAACAGTTGATAAAGCCACAAAGCCAATATCTGCATTTCCAGAGGACACAAATTGAGCAGTTTGACTAATATTTTCTCCCCATACAATTTTAGATTTTAAAGATTCATAAACTCCTATTTTCTCTAAAGCTACTATAGTATTCCTTCCGTAAGGTGCCAATTCAGGATTAGCAACTACAATTTTATTAATAGACTTATTTTCAAGAACTTTCAATCCTTTTGAAACATCAATATTCATAGACCAAAGAGCAATTTTCCCACGAGTATATACACTTGGCTTAGACATTGTAAGTCCCTTATTATCCAATGTTGCGGGAAATTTCGTATTTGCTGAAAGAAATAAATCAAAATCTGCCCCATTGATAATCTGTTGAGTAAGAGTCCCTGACGAACCAAAAACTATTTCTATCCGATAATTAGGATTTTTGGATATAAAATCCTTTTTAAGGTCTTCCAAAACAAACCTTAAATTTGCTGCAGCAGCTACTTTAATAGTTTGTGTTCCCGTAGAACGAGGTACATTCTCTGAGGTTTTGCAAAATTGTAACACTAATAGTACTGCCGAAAAAAAAATAATTTTTAAAAATTTCATAAGTTATTATTTATGTATTAAACAAAAATTATCAATATGTTTTTTTTACCCTAACGATGATTAAAAAAAACTTTCCTTCGCAAGTTTAGAAAAAAAATACTATAATAAATACCACAAAAAATATGATATTTATCACCCTCCTATTTTTATCATACTTCTATTAACAATTTTATTATTATCAATAGATTCTATTTTATCAAACTGCCCACCTTTTTCTTTATGTTTTCTCCAAATCCCATACTGAATGGCTTCTTTTATATCTTTTCCTTCACGATAAAGTTTTAGTAAATCAAACTCCTCCGCTCCAAAGAGACAATTTTTCATTTTACCATCTGCCGTAAGCCGTACCCTATTACAACCTCCACAAAAAGAATCACTCATAGTAGAAATAAAAGCAAATTGCCCGCAGGAATCCACCCTTATTTTATATTTTTTTGAAGTATCATTAAATGCATCTTCCATCTTAAGGATATCATATTTTTCTTCCACTATCCTTAACATTTCTGCAATAGGCAATACTTTATTTTTTTCCCAAAGATTACCACTAAATGGCATAAACTCTATGAATCTCATTTCTATGGGATATTTGTGAGATAACTCTGCAAGAGACAAAATTTCATCATCATTAATCCCCTTCATTACTACAGCATTTAATTTTACATTAAACCCTCGTTCTATACTTTGCAGGATATTTTCCCAAACTTTTGGATACAAATCTCTTTTAGTAATGGATTTAAATCGCTCTCTATCGAGAGAATCTATACTAATATTAAGGTCACGGATATGTGTTTCTTCAAATAAGTCAAAATATTTATCAAGAATAACACCGTTTGTTGTTATCCCTAATTTCACATTCAGTGTAGCAAGTTTTGTGATAATTTCAGAAAAATCACGTCTCACCAAGGGCTCCCCCCCCGTAATACGAATTTTAGAAATCCCAAAAGAATCAACAAAAATTTTAGAAATTCCAAAAACCTCATCTGCCGACATCATTTTTGAAGACGGAGTAGCAGAGAATGGCTCTTCGGGCATACAATACAGACAGCGGAAATTACAGCTGTCTGTGATGGAAACCCTTAAATAATTGTGTTTTCTTCCAAATGAATCTAATAAATCAATACTCATATTCTTCTTCTTTTTCGTTCCCCTTCATAATTTTTCCAGTTGGTATTTTAGGGATATACTTCAAGAAGAAAAGCAAACAAAGAAAAATAACTGTAGAACCTATTGCAGACCAAGTAGCAAAGGGCTGAACTTCAATTTCTGTATTATATAAGTATAGTGCTTTATTGATTGTTCCGAACAAAAGCCACATTTGTAGTGATGAGAACATAACATATAATACTATAACGAAAGATAGCATTTCATTGATACGATATGTAACTTTTGTAATAGGTTTTTTTCTAATTGCCATTTTGATAATTATTTAAAATCAACATTTTACCACTAAGAATGGTGTATTTTATGATTAATTTTCTTCTCATAAGCATAATCCTGAACATAGATTCTATCATCCTTCACAACTACAGCTAGTTGTGCCAATGGTCTTGGTGGTGGTCCTTGAAGTACATCTCCATTCTCAGGGTTAAAATACCCATGGTGACAAGGGCATTCAATAATTTTTTTATCGTGCTGATAGATTACAGAGCAAGACAAGTGAGTACATTTTTGCTCATAAACTTTCCATTTATTTTCATCCATACGGATTAGCATATATGGATTTCTATGGTCTCCATTGATATAGAAAGTCTTCTGATTACCGATTTCTAATTCGTTTGTGTGACATACAAAATAATCTTTGATAGGCTTTTTCTTGTAGAAATAGTTAAACAATGGAATAAAAATATTAGCAAAAGCCATTAACCCAGAAAAAAAGGTAATTACCTTAATAAAATCTCTACGAGAAACATACCCAGCTTCTCTTTTTTTAATTGGGAAATCGGATTTCCAATCAGGAATATTGTTGTTATTATTTTGACAACCGCAATTCGACATATCTTTTCTTTAAAATTTAATGTTAATAATTAAGTAAAAATTAAACAATTTAGAATACTTTGAGTTCTTCGCTACCTTTCGGCATCATCACATTCACTTTTGTGGATACGACCTCCTCTCCGAATATGAATTTATTAACCGGTGTGGAGTTTGGTCGTTTTTTAGCGATATTTTCTCTTGTATCAAAAGTCAATGCTCCTGATGGACAAACTGTTGCACACATAGGTTTTAGTCCTACACTTGTTCTATCGTAGCACATATTACACTTCATCATCAGCATTGCACTTTGGTCAGGGATTTGAGGTACCCCAAAAGGACAACCCATTACACAGTTAGCACATCCGATACATTTTGATACATCAGCTGAATGCACTATTCCAAATTCGTCTTTGGTAATTGCATCGGCAGGACAAACATTAGCACATATTGGGTCATCGCAGTGCATACATACCTGCACTGTAGTCTGGATAGTTTCTTTTCTATCTACATAATGTATATGAATCATAGATGTTTCCCCATTAGTTTCGCACTCCGCACAAGCCATCTCACAAGAGTGACAACCTATACATCGTTGCATATCAAGGAAAAACTCCATATCATTGAACTTCTCAAATTGTTCAGCCATAATCTCTCTTTACAATTTTGACACGAACCAAATGATTCATTAATTTTTAATGAATGATTCGCTTTTATTTATATTTTTAATCTCCTTTTCAATTCTAATTTTCTCAGTCAAGATTCCAATTTAGTATTGAATATCTCTACTTCTATAAGCCAACTCTGCGGAGTCTTCTGCTTTTTTTCTACCTGTTTTTTCTATTTTACAAGCACAAACTTTAAACTCCGGCATTTTAGAAATTGGGTCTAATCCATCCAATCCCACAGTAAGTTGATTTACAGAATTAACTCCTCCCCAGTGATATGGAATGAATATAGTATCCTTTCTGATGGTTTCCACGACATTTGCAGGGAACAATGCCTCTGCCCTACGAGTTTTAACACGAATTAAATCTCCATCTTCAATACCATATTTACTTGCTAACTCTGGATGTATTTCCATTAATGGTTCTGGATAAATATCAACTAACTTACCAATTCTTCGTGTTTGAGTTCCTGATAGATATTGAGATACTACACGACCGCTGGTTAGCACTATTGGATATTCTTCATCTGGTTCCTCCGTAGGTGTGATATAAGGGGTAGGATTAAAGTGCGCCTTACCATCATTAGTTTTGAATTTTCTATCTTCCCAAAGTCTCGGAGTACCTGGATGGTTGAGGTCTGGACAAGGCCAAAATACTCCCATATTTTTCTCTACCTTCTCATAAGTAATACCGTAATAATCAGCATAAGAATTTTTGGAAATATGTCTCAACTCATTAAATATATCCTCCGAGCAAGTATAATTAAATTTATCCTCTTGGCCTAATCTCCTTGCTAACTCCTTGAATATTTCGAGGTCTCTCATTGCTTTTCCTGGTGGATTTACAGCACCTGTAATACGCACTACACGACCTTCTGAAGTAGTAGTAGTTCCTTCCTCTTCTTCTTGCAAAGAACCTGCTAATATAATATCAGCATGTCTCAATGTTTCCGAAAGGAAAAAATCTATACCTGCATAAAACTCTAATTTTTCTAATGCACTCCTTACATAGTGATTGTTCGGAAGAGATACAAGTGGATTAAAACAAATAGATAATAGTCCCTTAATCTCTCCTCTATTGATAGCATCTATAATTTCATAAGCACTAAGCCCCTTTCTTGGTAGTTCGGACTCTGGGATACCCCAAAAATCAGCTACTATTTTTCTATGTTCTGGATTTTCAATATCTCTGTTACCTGGTAACTGATCACACTTATGCCCATGTTCTCTTCCCCCTTGTCCATTTCCTTGACCCGTGATAGTTCCATAACCACAATAAGGTTTTCCGATTCTACCTGTAGCCAATACTAAATTAATACAACTCAATACATTCTGAACTCCCTTTCTGTGTTGTTCTATCCCACGGGCATGCATTAGGAATGAAGTTTTTGCTTTCCCCCACATCTCTGCCGCCTTATAGATTAAGTCTGCTGGTACCCCTGTAATCTTTTCTCCCCACTCTAAAGTGCAGTGTTCCACTTCCTTAATAGTCTCTTCCCAACCCGAAGTATAATTATCAATAAAATCATGATCTAACCAATCATTATCAATCAATACTTTCAACATCGTATTAGTTAAGGCTGTATCTGTTCCTGGTCTTACTGGCAGGTGTAAATCTGCTGTTCTAGCAATAGGGATTTGTCTTGGGTCTATTACAATTATTTTTGCTCCATTATCTCTCGCTTCCCAAATTCTATAAGTAAGCACTGGAAAACATTCTGAGACGTTCGCTCCAGTAATAATAATCACCTCTGCATGAGCCAAATCTGCCCAAGAGTTAGAAGATCTATCCATACCGAAAGCTTTCTTATTGGCAGCTCCTGCGCTCACCATGCAAAGACGCCCGTTATAGTCTAGGTTTGCTGTTTTTAGTGCCACACGAGCAAATTTCCCTACTGTGTAACTTTTCTCAGTAGATAACGATACTCCTGAAAGCATTGCAAAAGCATTTCTTCCATATTTTTCTTGGATTCTTCTGATTTCTTTTACAACAACATCAAAAGCCTCATCCCATTCTATTGGAACAAACCCTACACCCTCTACCCTCTTCATCGGAGTGAGTAATCTATCTGGGTGATTATCTTGCATATATCTCTGAACACCTTTCGGACAAAGTCTCCCTTCATTGAATGGGAACTCTTTCCAAGGCTCAAAGCCTACTACTTTCTTATCTTTTACTTTTAGCTTGATACCACACTGCAAACCACAAAAGCAACAATGCGTTTTTACAAGTTCATCTGGATTCTGTGGATTATTTCTTATTGTCCCTGTATTAGGATAATGTTTATGCGGACCAAATTTTTCAATAATATCATCTGCTGGTATTGGTAATTTTGCCATATCTCTTTTTATCTTTATTAAAATTACGACTAAGCATAATTTTATGTTAATTATTTTTAATCTCTTCCTCTATATTTTTTCTATCCGAAGAAGCTTCCTGCTTCTTTTCTTGCCTTCAAGTGTGCCTTAGCAAGCATACATCTCTTACCTTCTGGACTATATTCTAAATAGCTCATTCCTTCTTCATTCTCCAATTTGAATCCCATTTCCTTGGTTATTTCTTTCAAATCTGAAATATGCAATTTAGAAGTGTATTCTTGTCCCGTATGTGGGCATACTTGCATACCTTGCTTTTTACCCTCTATTCTATATATATTTGCTCCTACTTGTGCAGGTCTTTGGAAAATATGGAAAAACTTACCAAAAGGTATCCACATCAAAAACATTGCTACTGTAATAGCGTGAGTAATAGCCATAAACTGAGACATTTTACCTTCTAAGAAAGTATAATCAAACCAAATACCTAATCCCGTAACAGATACTATTACCAACAAAAATAATGGTAACCAATCCCTCTCAAACCACTGAGATGCCAATTGCCCCTCATCTACGAAACGGCGGTGCATCATTATTAAGCAACCCACAATTACCATTATTGCCGTCCAAACCAAAACATGGAACAAAATCAAAGCTAATACTGTGTGTAGCTCAAATTTCATCACCGTAATACCCCAAAAATGAGTCTCATAAATGGATGTAGAACCCTCCTCCAAGGTAAAGTGCATCCAACCGAAAGTAAGCCCAAAGGTTACCGCAAAAGAAATTAAACATCCCGTAGCTAATAAGAAATGTCCTAACCATCTCATTTTTCCTCGTGGAAAAATGAACTTTTGAAGTAAAATATTCTTAAAGGACAATTTCCCCATCTCTCGGGTATAAGTCCAAAAATCTTTACTAAATACATACTCCCAAGTCCTATCCCAATATTTCCTTGTGGGTGGGCGTTGCAACCAAATTGTATGACGATATGCCAAGCCAAAAGTCATCGCTATCGTCCCAAAAAAGTAAATAATCAAGGCTGCATCATAATTCTGCAAATTCACTGACCCTATCAAAGTCAAAACAATTACCCCCAAGGTCCATAAACAGGCATTCCTAAATGCTTTCTTATTAATGTTCTTTAAAAATATATCAAACATAATTTTACTTTGTTTATAAGTTTAAAATTCTCTTGATTTGCAAAATTAATATTTTTTATTTGTAAATAATCTTCACACCACTGCTATTTAAAATTATTCTAAAACACAAAATTATGTAATTTTTTGATTTTCAATATATTAAATACAAACATATGATATTTATCATATATTTTAGTACCATAATTTATAATAAAAAATTTCGTCAAAATATCTTTTCGAAAAAAATCGTCTCTTTTTTCATTTTCGTATGATAATATTTTAGTAAATTAGCAGAAAAATTCATTCTATGCAAAAAACAATTGATTACATTCATCAGAATAAAGACAGATTCGTAGAAGAGTTGTTTGATATACTTAGAATACCTTCTATTTCAGCTGATTCTACCTACAAAAATGATGTATTAAAATGTGCTAATGTAGTGGCCGAATATCTAAAAAAAGCAGGGGCCGACAATGTAGAAGTATGTCCTACAAAAGGAAATCCTATTGTATATGGAGATAAAATTATCAGTTCCGAACTACCAACCGTATTAATCTATGGGCACTACGATGTGCAACCACCAGACCCACTAGAACTTTGGAACAAACCACCTTTTGAACCATACATTGCTAAAACAGATTTGCATCCCGAAGGAGCGATTTTTGCTCGTGGGTCTGCGGATGACAAAGGGCAATTCTTTATGCATCTAAAAGCCTTTGAAGCAATGATGGCTACGGATACTCTGCCTTGTAATGTAAAATTTATCATTGAAGGAGAAGAAGAAATTGGTTCCGTGAGTCTAGGTGATTTCACTAAAGAAAATAAAGAACGATTGGCCTGCGATTGTATCTTAATCTCCGATACAAGTCTATATTCTATGGAACAACCTACAGTAACCACTGGTTTGAGAGGGCTCAGCTATGTAGAAGTAGAGATTGAAGGACCAAATCGCGATTTACACTCAGGGCTATATGGTGGGGCTGTTCCTAACCCTATCCACACCCTAAGCAGAATGATTGCTCAGCTAATTGATGAAAATGGGCACATAACAATTGATGGTTTTTACGACAATGTAGAGGTAGTTTCTTTGGAAGAAAGAGCCGAAATGAATAAACTAAAAGACGATGCCGAGGCCTACAAAAAATCCATCGGACTACAAGGTTTAGAAGGTGAAAAAGACTATACAACACTCGAAAGAACCTCCATACGCCCTACTTTGGACTGCAATGGCATCTGGGGAGGATACATTGGCGAAGGTGCAAAAACCGTAATTCCATCTAAGGCCTATGCCAAAATCTCAATGAGACTCGTGCCTTACCAAACACCCGAAGAAATTACAGAAAAATTCACCCAATATTTCAAAAAAATTGCACCTGATAATGTAAAAGTTGTAGTAAATCCTCATCACGGAGGGATGCCGTATGTACTCCCAATCGATACGAAGGAATTCCAATCTGCAAAAAAAGCTATGGAAACAGCCTTCGGTCGAGAAGTATTGCCATTCCGTAGCGGAGGCAGTATCCCAATCACTGCGATGTTTGAGCAGGTACTTGGTTCCAAATGTGTTCTTATGGGATTCGGTTTAGCATCCGATGCTATCCACTCACCAAATGAGCATTATGGAGTATCTAACTTCTTTAAAGGTATAGAAAGTATTCCTCTTTTCTTTGAGCATTACTCAAAATAGTTTATATTTATAACCAATGAAAAACTTTGTTAATTATTTAATAAAGTTTTTCATTATTTTATACTAACACAATATCCCTTGCCTATACAAATGAAACTCTATCAGCAAAAAATACAAACACCTCTGGGGACTATGGTCGCTTGTGCTAATGAAAACGGCCTATGTTTATTTGATTTTGAAGATACAAAAAATTTAGACAAGGAGCTCCTCCAAGTATCTGAGAAACTACAAAGTACTATTTACGAAGAGGAAAATACCATCTTAAAACTACTAAAAACACAAATTACAGAATATTTCAATGGTCAGAGGGAATCTTTCTCTGTGCCATTAATACTCATCGGAACCAAATTCCAAAGGGAAGTTTGGCAAACCTTACTAAAAATCCCCTATGGAAGCACCATTTCTTACCTACACGAAGCCACACTGATGGGTAAGCCAAAATCGGTGCGAGCCGTAGCCAATGCCAACGGACGAAACAAAATCCCTATACTAATCCCCTGCCACCGAGTGATAGGAGCCAATAAAACCCTCACAGGATACAGCGGAGGTATTTGGAGAAAAGAATTCTTAATCAATTTAGAGAAAAATTCCTCTACATTATCATTGACAAAGGGTTAAAAAATGAAAAAACAGATAGACATCGTAGTTCCTTGTTACAACGAAGAAGGAAACATAAAAAGACTCCATCAAGAAATAGACAATATATTCCGCGAGCAATTGCCACAATACGACTATTCCATTATTTTCGTGAATGATGGCAGTTCTGATGGTTCGCTATACATACTCCAAAAAATGAGTCATGAATATAGCAACATCAAATATCTATCTTTTTCAAGAAATTTTGGACATCAAATTGCCGTAAAAGCAGGTATGGACAAGGCTCTTGGAGATGCCGTGATTTCTATGGATTGTGATTTGCAACACCCTCCAAATCTCATACCTACTCTCGTCCAACATTGGGAAGCTGGAAATGAAGTCGTGGCTACCATAAGGCAAGACACCAAGAGTATCAGCACTCAAAAACAACAATCATCTCATTTATTCTACAAATTTCTGAATCTATTATCAGATATTGAAATAAAAGATGGTACAGCGGATTTCCGCCTTTTGGACAAAAAAGTAATTGCCGTAATTCGTACTATGAACGAAAACGAGCCATTCCTGAGAGGTATTATTCCATGGGTTGGTTTTCAGCAAATATATATTCCGTATGTCGCACAAGAGAGATTCTCTGGACAAACGAAATATACGATGAAGAAAATGATAAACTTAGCCTTAGCAGGCATTACAGCTTTCAGTGTAAAACCATTGTACATAGCCGTATTTTTGGGGTTTATATTCTCAGCTCTATCATTATTATACATACCCTATGTATGTTATGCATTCATCAGCAGAACAGAAATATCTGGCTGGGCCTCTTTAATTATGACCATCGTGTTCTTTGGTGGGCTAAACCTCATCATTTTGGGAATTATTGGCATCTATATCGGTAAGATTTTCAAGCAAACCAAAGAACGGCCGAGCTACATCATCAGTGAAGAAAAATTATAAATTTGAAGTTTTAAAAAATAAAAAATGATATATCTAAGTTTTGATATTGAAGAATTTGATATGCCGAAGGAATATGGCTACGAGATACCCTTTGATAGACAAATATCTATCTCGCGAGAAGGACTATTAAGTATTTTGGATTTATTAAAAAAATACAATGCTAAGGCTACATTCTTCTCCACCGTAACTTTTGCCCAACAAGTTCCCGACCTTATACAGAGACTTTTGAACGAAGGCCACGAACTTGCATCCCACACCTACTACCACTCAGAATTCGAGATTTCTCATCTAAAAAAGAGCAAAAATGCCTTAGAAGAACAATTCGGTGTGGAGATAAAAGGGCTGAGAATGCCAAGAATGGCCGAGGTATCCGCAGAAGAAGTAGCCAAAGCAGGATATGTATATAACTCATCCATCAACCCAACACTATTGCCTGGACGATACAACAAACTCAGCAGCCCCAAAACCATCTTTGAAGAAGGAAATTTGTGGCAAATTCCCACAGCTGTGAGTTGCTTCCGAATACCCCTTTTTTGGTTATCATTCCATAATTTTCCAATGTGGATTTATCAATTTTTATTATCCCAATGCATCAAGGATACAAAGTATGCCACACTATATTTTCACCCTTGGGAATTTACAGACCTACATCAAAAAGAGTTTAATTTCCCATCATATGTAATGAAAAATACCGGTAATAAAATGATTGCTCGATTTGAAAAATTACTTCAATTCATTAATAAAAAGCAATGGAAAACAGGACTATATAAAGACCTTATCCCCGAATAATAACAAAAAAGGCTATCAAATTTGATAGCCTTTTTTATCTAAATATTATCTTAAACTCGCTTGAAATTTAGTTTCAAATATCTTAATGATTTTATCCATCACCTCAGTAATTTCCTTATCCTCCAGAGTTTTTTCCTCATTTAATAATTCAAAACTCAATGCATAAGATTTCTTACCTTCTGGAAGGTTTTTACCCTCATATACATCAAAAAGATTTACAGATTTCAGGATTGGAGATTTCTCCTTCATCACAGCTTCATATAGTTCCGAATAAGTTACATTTTTATCCACAAGCAGAGCCAAGTCTCTTCTTATTTTGTTAAATTTAGGAATATCAACAAATTTAAAATTATCCTTATTTCTGAGAGATTCTACTACTTCTATTTCTATTTCAGCATAGTAGCAATCTTGCTCAATATCAAATGATTTTAATAATTGAGAGGAAACCTTTCCGATTCTTGCCATAACTTTTTCTCCAACGAGGAGTTCTATTGCATCAGCGAATCTATTATCTACCAACGATTTTTCAACGAATGTAAATCCTAATCTATCCAACAACAATTGGACATAACCTTTTAGATAATAGAAATTAGTTGCAGATTTTGGTTCGAGCCAATTCTCTCTCACCTCTCTTCCTGATACCAAAATCGCAAGTTGCTTTCTTTCTGTATAACTTTCTCTCTTTTGATAAATTTTACCTAACTCAAAGAACTTGATATCCGGATTTTTACGATTGATATTATAAATTGTATTCTCCAAAAGGCCTTGTAGAAGAGATGTTCTCATAAAAGCCAAATCGCCACTCAGTGGATTTAACAACTTAACAGCCTCAGGTGTTACATTTTTCTCTGCAGTAAGAGAGTTGTTCATCACCTCGTAGAAGCCATTACTCTGCAAAGTTCTTGCCCAAGAGTTTTCCAATGCCTCTTGATTATCAAGATACAATTTAATCGGTGTGAAGGCTATCTTATTAGGAGCATCTACCTTATTGTAGCCATATATTCTTAGGATTTCTTCTATCACATCTATCTCTCTGGTCACATCAGCTCGGTAGGCTGGCACAGAGATTTCTACACCATTTGTTATTTCATTTAACACTTTAATATCCAAAGATTTAAGAATTTCTTTAATCTTATCTCTATGGATTTTCATTCCTAAAATTTGGTCTATTTTAGAGAAACGAAGAATCACGTAATGGTCTTCTATTTTATTAGGGTAATGCTCAATAATATCCCCAACTAATCTACCGCCCGCTATATCAGTAATCATCTTAATAGCATGGGTGATAGCCGTCTTTACATTATTTGGATCGATTCCTCTCTCAAATCGGAAAGACGCATCGGTATTTAGCCCGTGATATTTTGCAGATTTTCGGACAGCAACGGGATTAAAATAAGCACCTTCCAAGAAAATATTTATCGTCTCTGAATTCACTCCCGAAGTAGCTCCTCCGAGCACCCCTGCAATAGCAAGAGGTTTATTTTGTCCATCTTTTACGACAATTTCAGAACCATTGAGAGTTCTCTCCACCCCATCTAAGGTTGTCAATCTTGTTCCTGCATCTACTACGCCTACTTTGATTTTTTGCCCTGAAATCTTATCCGCATCAAAAGCGTGAAGTGGTTGTCCATATCCGTGCAAAATATAGTTTGTAATATCTACCACATTATTGATTGGAGACACCCCTATTGATTTCAATCTATTCTGCAACCACACTGGGGATTCTTCGACTACTACATTTTCTATTACAGCACCAAGATATCTCGGGATAAGTTCTTCATTTTCAATATCTACACTAAAACTATGTGTTCCCTCCGCTTCTAATACCTCCGAACTTACTTTTTCAAATTCAGAATGCATATTATTGGAAACAAGGAATGCATTGAGGTCTCTGGCAACCCCATAATGAGACATAGCATCAGTTCTATTTGGAGTTAATCCTATCTCAAAAATCTCATCTTTTGCAATATCAAAATAATCAGCAAAAGGCGTTCCTACCATAAATTTTTCAGCATCAAGCACCATTATACCATCGTGATTATCGCTAAGGCCCAGCTCGTCTTCAGCACAAATCATACCTTGAGAAATCTCGCCACGGAGTTTCGCTTCTTTTATCTCAAAGAAATTTCCTTCTTTATCATAAATTTTTGTTCCGATAACGGCCACAGGCACTACTTGCCCAGCAGATACATTAGAAGCCCCACAGACGATATTTAGGATTTTTCCATTCCCCACATCCACGGTCGTTACTTTCAATTTATCAGCATTTGGATGCTTTTCACAAGTAAGTACTTTTCCTACTATAATTCCCTCTAAACTACCACGAATGGACTCAAACTGGTCTATTCCTTCTACCTCCAAACCAATATCTGTAAGGAATTCACCTATTTTCTCTGACTTTAAGTCAGTTTTAATATAATCTTTAAGCCAATTATTAGAAATTTTCATTTTTAATCTTGATTAATAGTTGCAAATTTACGATTTTTTACACAAATATCATCTGTTTACTTCACGACTAATAATGGAAAATCCATTTTTTTCGCCAAATCCTCACTGAGACTGTGAGTAAAGAGACTATCAATGAAACTCAAATCTCGCTTAGCAATCACCACAATATCAATATTTTCATCAAAAATAAGTTGATAAATACCCTTGGTTACACTATCAGATATTTTTTTAATAAAAATAAGTTTTTCATTTCTGAATTCACTCTCCCAACTTGCTATTTTTTTGTCTATCAACTGCTCCTCTACCTCTGTATTTTTATCATTTTTTATAATATATAGAACCTTGATTATTAGATTATTATCATCATAAAAATTTAATAAATTTGCCAAAATAGGTTTATCCGAATCTTTCAATGCACTTGCAAAACCAATATTTTTCACTCCCTTAAATATAGCTTTTTTAGGAATGCTCAAAATAGGAATATCGAGACTACGAAGGGCATTCATCGTATTACTACCCCATAGTTTTTTTTCAAAATTAGTAGCGCCACTTGTTCCCATCACTACGAGGTTAATTTTCTCTTTTTCAATAATTTTCCCTAATGTCGAAACCAAACTCCCCGATTTAAAAATGAAATTAAGTTTCACATCGGATAAATTATTTTCCTCAGCAATCATTCTTAATTTTTTGCTTTCTTCCTTAAAATACTCAAACTCATCAAGTTCCACATCCACATAAATCGTAGCTACCAATTCTGGCTGTCCTCCGTAGAGTGTAGATATTACTTTTTTATCATAAATATGGGTAATAAATACCTCAGCGTTATATAATTTCGCTAGGTGAAGTGTATATAAAAACGCATTATTTGCCGTATCCGAAAAATCTGTCGGAAATAATATTTTCTTCATAATATCAATTTATTAAATACTATTTTTCTCTACCAAAATTAAGTATTTTAACTTACAAAAACAAATTTGAGGTAGTAAAATTACCACCTCAAATCTATAAATATATAATCAAAATTATTAAAACCCTACTAAAGGCATTGATAACATCAAAATACTTTCTCCATCCTCTAATCCATCAATTGGCTCAATAACGGCAGGGCGATTTGGCTGAGACATTTTAAATATAACATCATCAGATATCAAGGCTTTCAAAATATCCGATAAATATCTCGCATCAAAACCTATATCCATTGGCTCTCCAATATAGCTACATGGCACTTTCATATTGGCACCTTTTCCAAACTCTGTATCTTCTGCCTGTAGATGAAGATTATCTTTTGACAATTTGAATCTCACTTGATGAGTAGATTCACTAGACATAACAGAAGCTCGCTCAATGGAGCTCAATAGTAGATTTCTACCAATAGTCATATGATTTGGAATATCCTTAGGTATCACAGCTACATAATTAGGATATTTTCCATCTATCAAGCGACAAACCCAAACATAGTCTTCTAATATAAATCTCGCATTGTTCTCATTGAACTCAATTTTAACGGACTCATTAGTATTCCCAAGAATAGTTTTTAGTACAGATAAAGCTTTTTTTGGAATAATAAACTCCACATTATCTTCATAAACAATATCTTTTCTCGTATAGACTACCAATCTGTGAGAGTCTGTTGATACAAAATTACAACCCTTTTCAGTAAACTGGAAAAACACCCCTGTCATCACTGCACGCAAGGGGTCATTAGATACTGCAAAAAGAGTATTCAAAAGAGTCTTATATAACACTTCTGATGGTATTGTAATAGTTTTTCCTGCATCAATATTAGGTAATGATGGATACTCATCTTCATTATCAAGGGCGATAGTAAATACATCTTTATCATTCCAAATATCCAATTTCTTACCTCGTCCTCTTTCATTGGCTTCTACAATAAAAGTAAGAGGTTGCTCTACGAAAGTTTTCATCAAAGTCTGCAACATTTTTGCAGGCACAGCAATTTTGAATACATCTTCTGAATTTACTTCAAGACTTGTTACCAAAGTGGTCTCTCCATCAGATGCCGTGATTGTGAGTTTTGATTGATTTACTTCGAATAAAAAATTTTCTAAAATAGGATTAGTCGAATTAGATGACGAACTTGCTAAAACACTTCCTGCGATGCTTAACTTTTTTCTTAATTCGCTACTTAATATCGTAAATTTCATTTTTTCGTCTTTAATTTCTTGCAAAGATACAACTTTTATCAAAAAAACACAATATTTAAACATTTACTCACTCAAATGAAGATTACTCTCAAAAATATTTATTGAAATTTATTAGGACAATCAGGATATTTTTCTTATTTTTGCGACAAAGAAAAAAGAATGATTATAATTGCATTTTTAGAGAAGTATAATCCTTTCCAGAGAAGGGTGCTTTTTTCCGCTCTAAAAGTATACAATATATAATATATTATAACGCCGATAATCCTACACGATTATTGGCTTTTTTATTGAATTAACTCGAATAAAAATACAATAAATATGAGCAATACTTACAAATCCGCTGGCGTAGATAAAGAAGAAGGCTACAAAACCGTAGACAAAATAAAGAAAGCAGTAAGCGAAACCCACAACGAAAATGTTCTCAATGGCATTGGAAGTTTTGGAGCATTTTACCAAATCGCTGGGTATAAAAACCCTGTCCTTGTCAGTGGGACAGATGGCGTAGGTACCAAACTCAAAATCGCTATTGACACAAAAAAATTTGACACTATTGGGATTGACTGCTTCGCAATGTGTGCCAATGACATTCTTTGCCATGGAGCCAAGCCTCTTTTCTTCCTTGATTACCTCGCTTGTGGGAAATTAGACTCTGATACCGCAGCCGAAATCGTACTCGGAATTACTGAGGCTTGTAAAGACAACGAATGTGCATTAATAGGTGGAGAGACTGCCGAGATGCCAGGTATGTACCAACCTGGTGACTATGATGTCGCAGGGTTCTGCGTAGGTATTGTAGAAAAAGACCAAATCATTGACGGCTCTAAAATCCAACAAGGACATAAAATCATAGCTCTACCAAGTTCAGGATTCCACTCAAATGGCTTTTCTTTGGTAAGAAAGATATTCCCTGACTTTAATGAAACTTTTGAAGGAAAACCTCTCTATGAAACACTTTTAGAACCTACAAGATTGTATTACAAACCAATACATAAACTCCTCAAAGAAGTAGATGTAAAGGGCATCGCACACATCACAGGAGGAGGATTGATAGAAAATGTACCGAGAATCATCCCAGAAGGATTATGTACTAATATTGACATCAATAAAATCCAAGTTCCAAGCATTATGCAAGAGTGTGAAAAACGCGGTAACATAGATAGAATGGAGATGTTCGGCACTTTCAACATGGGCGTAGGTATGGTAGTTATAGTAGAGGCACACGAAGTAGAAAAAACACTTTCTCTCCTTGATGATGCCTATGAAATAGGAGAAATCACCGAAGGAAAAGAAAAAATAAACCTAAAATAATTTTATAAGTAGTAGGCATAAAGGCTTACTACTTATGGTTAAAGTCTAAAAACATTAAAATCATCAACGGAAACGAGTAAAAAATACAAGAATACCGTGAAAAAATAAATCCTACCAATAAAATAGAGACCAATACCATAAAAAAATAGAAGAATACCTGTAAAAAATCAATAAATACAATAAAAATGGATACCAACACACCAAAAACAGAAGATAATATACCTAAAAAAGAGGAAAACACTCCTAAAAAAGAAGGGAGTACACCTAAAAAGACAAGAAAAACCTATCTTACAGACCAAGAGCTGGTTCAGAAATTTGGGATACTCTTTGAAAATATCAAAACCCAAACTACATTAAAAACCGAACTTGCAGAATACGGCTACGATGATGCGGAAATTGCCAAAGGAAAAGCTCTTTATGACAAAGCCATCGCAGAATATCAAAAAAACATCAAAGAAACCCAAGAAGAGACCTCTGCCCATCATCATTTTAGTCAAAAATTAGACGAACTCACCAATACCTTCAGCACAGACCGAAAAAAAGCGAGAATCGTCTTCAAAGACCAAAATGATACCCTCATTAATCTTCGCATTAAAGGTCGCGTCTCGCAGTCCATCAGCTCTATTTTAGATGATATGCGTGTTTTTTACAGCACTTTACAGCAAAATCCTACGCTCATCACCCCTCTTAACCGACTAAAAATCAATACCGAGCATATTACGACTCAGCTTGGTAACCTTGCCAATGTAGAAAAGGCCTATACCGAGTATAACAAAGAAAAAGGCGAAAGCCAACAAGCGACGAAGGATAAAAATCAAGCCTTCAGCGAGATTGAAAAATGGGTAAGAGAGTTTTATTCCGTTGCTAAAATCGCTTTAGAAGATAAACCTCAGCTTTTAGAAAGCATCAGCAAGTGGATAAAGAGCTGAAACATAACCAAATAATCTCTTATGAAAAAAATCGTAGTTTTAGTATCAGGTGGAGGGACGAACCTCCAAAGAATCATAGACAGCATAGAGAGCGGAGAGATTCCTAACACTGAGATTGCCCTCGTAGTCGCTGATAGAGAGTGCTACGGACTTACCAGAGCCGAGAAACACGGTATCCCTCACCTCATCATCAAGCGAGGGAAAGATTTTTGTGTTAATTTAGAAAAACACCTTCCTGAAAATACAGACCTCATCGTTTTAGCAGGATTTCTCTCCATCATCACTCCTGATTTTGTCCATCAACATAACGGCAAAATCATCAACATTCACCCTTCCCTCCTTCCTAAATTTGGAGGAAAAGGTATGTGGGGAATGAATGTCCATCAAGCAGTGATTGATGCCCAAGAAACAGAAAGCGGAGCCACCGTGCATTTCGTAACCGCAGGAATAGATGAAGGCGAAATCATCTTGCAAGGAAAAGTATCCGTAGAAAAAAACGATACCCCCCACTCCCTCGCTGAGAAAGTCCATCAAGTAGAATACGATATATTCCCCAAAGCTATTGTAAAGGTTTTAAACGGAGGCTAAGTAATCTCAAAAAGGAAAAATTCCCCTCTCTCAAAAGAGGGGAATAAAAAGTAAATTGAATAACATAGAATAAATTTATTAGAAATGAAGAAAATAATATTAGCAACACTTTCAGTGTTATATTTAGTATCTTATGGCCAATCAAAAAAGAAAAATGACCTAACAGAAGAAAACCTAAAAGGTAAGGTAAAATCTATAAAAGAAACCACCTATGAAGCAGTAGATAAATTCGGACAAATAGAAAAAGGAAATGTGTTTTATGATCGTTTTAGTCTTCTTTTTAATTCTCCTTTTACTATCATCTATAATGAAAAAGGAAATAAAATAGAAAAAAATTACTATAACTCCGATGGTAGCCTTAAATCCAAAACCACCTATAAATACGATGAAAAAGGGAATAATATAGAAGAAAATATCTATGGCTCCGATGGTAGCCTTAAATCCAAAACCACCTATAAATACGATAAAAAAGGGAATAATATAGAAGAAAATACCTATGACTCCGATAGTAGACTTAACTTCAAAGCCACCTATAAATACAATGAAAAAGGAAATATAATAGAAAAAAATTACTATGACTCCGATGGTAGACTTAACTTCAAAGCCACCTATAAATACGATAAAAAAGGGAATAATATAGAATATAATATCTGTTACTCCGATGGTAGCCTTGACAAAACTACCTATAAATATAAATATGAATATGATAAAAATAACAACTGGACACAACAAGTAACATATGAGAATAACAAACCCACACAAATCACTGAAAGAATTATAGAATATTACCCATAAAATAAGTATAAAAATGAAAAAACGAGCATTAATATCCGTATCAGACAAAACAGGATTGATAGAATTTGCACAATTTTTAGAGCAAAACAATTATGAACTCATCTCCACAGGAGGGACATTCAAGCATCTGAAAGAGGCAGGGCTAAACCCTATCCCAATAGATGAAGTTACCAACTTCCCCGAGATGCTGGACGGAAGAGTAAAAACCCTACACCCCAAAGTGCATGGCGGTCTATTAGCCGTAAGGGATAACGCCGAGCATATGAAGACCGTAGCAGAACATCACATCGGTCTAATAGATATGGTGGTCGTCAATCTTTATCCTTTCTTTGAAAATGCCAATAAAAACATTTCCTTAGATGAAAAAGTAGAGTTTATAGACATCGGAGGGCCTTCTATGCTTCGTTCTGCCGCGAAAAACTTCAAGTCTGTAACGGTAATTACTGATGTGAATGATTATCATTTAGTAAAATCCGAGCTTGAAACTCATTCTGACACTACTTTTGAAACAAGAAAGACTTTGGCAGGAAAAGTTTTCAATCTTACTTCTGCCTATGATGCTGCCATTTCTCAAATGCTTCTCAACGAAGAGTATCCGCAGTATCTTAATGCTTCTTATAAGAAAGTTGCTGACCTCCGCTACGGCGAAAATCCGCACCAGTCGGCAGCATATTATGTTTCTACCATAGAAAACGGAGCGATGAAGGATTTTGAACAAATCGGTGGTAAAGAATTATCATTTAATAACCTCCGTGATATGGACTTATGCTGGAAGGTAGTTAGCGAATTCAAAAACGAAATGGCTTGCTGTGCCGTAAAACACTCCACTCCTTGCGGTGTAGCCATCGGAGAGACTGCTTTAGAAACTTATCAAAAAACTTTTGAGTGCGACCCTGTTTCTATCTTTGGCGGTATCGTTGCTATGAACTATAAAGTAGATAAAGCCACTGCCGAAGAGCTTAATAAAACTTTCCTTGAAATCGTAATGGCAATTGATTTTGATGCTGATGCCTTGGAAGTTTTGGCTCAAAAGAAAAATTTGAGAGTAATTAAAATTAAAAATCCTATTTCTGACCAACAAAACTGGGTGAAAATAGATGGCGGATTGCTTATCCAAAGTAGCGACAATCAATTCTCGGAAGACATAAAATGTGTTACCCAATTAGAACCCACAGAAGAACAAAAAAAGGCATTGATTTTCGCTCAAAGAGTAGTAAAATATGTGAAATCTAATGCGATTGTAGTCTCTAACGGCAAACAAGCCCTTGGAATCGGTGGTGGACAAGTGAACCGCATTTGGGCTACTCAACAAGCCATAGAAAGAGCGAAAGAAAAATTTAGCGGTGATTTAGTTTTAGCTTCTGATGCCTTTTTCCCTTTCCGCGATGTAGTGGATACTTGTGCCAAAGAAGGTATTAAGGCTATTATCCAACCTGGTGGAAGTGTAAGAGATGAAGAAAGTATCGTAGCAGCCAATGAGCATCAAATTCCTATGCTCTTCACTGGAATGAGACATTTCTTGCATTAATATTCATCAATTATAAAAAATAAAATCCTACTTTTGCCGAATGATACATCAAGATTTAGAAGAGGTTTATCAATACCTTACCAATTTTCTCACCGAGGAAAGGCTACAAAAGATTGAGTATTTTTCGGCTCAAAGTTCGGATTTTATTTTGCCTATAATGGAAGATGTCTATCAATTCCGAAATGCCGCAGCCATCGTCCGCAGTGCTGAGGCTTGTGGCTTACATAGAATTGTCGCATTAGAAAAAATAAATGTCTTTCAGCCTAATTTAGACCTCACCAAAGGTGCCGACACTTGGGTAGAAATCGTAAAACACCCCGCTCATATCGATTCAATTAAAAATATCAAGCAACAAGGATACAAAATCGTCGCTGTCTCGCCAGAGAAAAATGCCACACTCCTCCCCGACTTTAATATTACGGAGCCTATCGCCCTCACCTTTGGGACGGAATGGCAAGGCGTAACGGAAGAGATTCTCGATTTTGCAGATGAAACTTTGGCTATACCTATGTATGGCTTCACTCAAAGTTTTAATGTCTCCGTAGCAGCAGCGATTTGCTTTTACGAACTTAAACAAAAACTCATAAAAAATAATATTCCTCATCTCCTTAATAAAGAAAAATTATTAAAAACGAGGATTCGGTGGGCGGTGAATTCTATAAGAAGTGGAAACGAAATACTGAATAAATACCTCGACGAAAAAGGAGTTTCACACGACATTCTTACAATAACATAACAACCACCTACACGCTATGGCAAAAAAAAAACGCGAATATCAAGCATCGGAACTGATGAAGGTCATCGGCAAGCTATATGGACTAGAAGACAAACTATATGCACTTGATATACAATTTTTTTTAGAAGAATACCTCGGCAAAAATTTTAGTAAGGAAATCGTACAGACTGACTACAAAGATGGAAATGTAACCCTCAGAATAAAGTCGCCCTTATTTAGAAAAGATTGCCAAATGAAACAATCCTTCCTATTGAAAAAAATACAAATGAGATTTGAAAAAGTCCTCTCTTTACAAATTTTTTAACACATAAACTATATCTCTGAATATCAATTAAATACAAAATAATAGATTTAAACTATAAACAATATAGATAAAAACAATAAGGGGGGGGTAGAATAAACAAAATATATCATAGATTTGCAGCCCCTAAATTGAAAATAATGACAAAAGAAAGATTTATCCTACTAGGAATGCTATGTATCTCTTTAGTAGGTCACTTAAAAGCACAAGAAACCAATGGAAAAGTAGGAATCAATACAACCACTCCTGCTAGAACTTTAACGATTGAAAACTCTTCTAACAATGCAGGAAAACCTGTATTAAGACTTGTAGGAACTCCAGAATATAGCGAAAACATAAATTCTGCAATGGGTACAAACGCAAAAAAGACAACTGCTTATACGGATTATCATCCTCTTATGATAGATAGCAATGGAGATGTCTATAAGGGAGTGCCTATTTCAAGTACTGTGAGTGTACTTACCCTTACAGTACATAATGTTGATGGCGATTGGATCAATAACTTTGATACGGGAATTGATTACAATAAATACGCTATGGCGATTATGAGTTATTCTTTTAGGCCTGGTGGTAACTACGATATGCTTGTAATGACTAGTCATAATCCCAATGTTATTGATGGTACTAAAACATTATCCAGAGTTGCTGCTCCTATAGTAAAATTACAAAGAACAGGCAACAATTGGGGTGTCTATGCCGATTATCCTGCCATGAATCCTAAGAGAACGCCCTCTAGTGGTTCCACAGAGGCTGGGAATACTGTAAATGGAACTTGGATATTTACATTACTCGTAGGAAGAAGAGATTTAGTAAATTTTATGGAATTAGAATTTGATCAAAATGGAGCCAATTGGGGTGTAGGAACAAACAATCCTACTTATAATACTAAATTAACAGAAATACTAAAAAAACTTGATTAATCTAAATTATACAAAGCACTCTCTACAGAGGGTGTTTTTTATTTAATATTAAATTTCAATCCATATCATCGCATTTATAGTATAATATAAAAATTCTTATAGATTTTTTTAATTGATTTTATTTTTTTAATACCCAAAAACGCCTTACATTTGCTAAAAATTATTTGAGTATTAATTATTAACAATAAAAACAATAAAAATATGTCATTAGTAGGTAATCAATTTCCGAACATCACCGTAGATGCTATGTCTGAAATGGGTGATAATTTAAGAATCAACATTCTTGAAGAAGCTATCAACAATAAAAAGAAAGTTCTTCTTTTCTGGTATCCAAAAGATTTTACTTTTGTTTGTCCAACGGAGTTACACGCATTCCAAGAGGCTTTGAAAGAATTTGAAGAAAGAAACACTATCGTAATAGGTGCTTCTTGTGATACAAATGAGGTACATTTCGCTTGGCTTAATACTCCAAAAGATAATGGTGGTATAGAAGGAGTAACATACCCAATCTTAGCAGATACACATAGACAATTGGCAAACGCTTTGGGTATCGTAGAGCAATTCTTCGACTATGATGAGGAAGGAAACGAAATCATCAGCGGTTCAAACTGCACTTATAGAGCTACTTACTTAGTAGATGAAACTGGTAGAATCTTCCACGAATCTGTGAATGATATGCCACTTGGAAGAACAGTAAATGAGTATCTTAGACTGATTGATGCCTATACACACATCCAAACTCACGGAGAAGTATGCCCTGCAAACTGGGAAAAAGGTAAAGAGGCAATGTCTGCTGACAGAAACTCTACTGCCGAATATTTAGCAAAACACTAACAATCAACATTAATATTAAAATTTAAGAAAATGTTTATAGAATTAACAGAAGACAACCTTCAAGAATTAGTAGCAAATAACGAAAAAGTTGTGGTGCAATTTGGTGCTTCTTGGTGTGGTAACTGCCGTATTATGAAGCCTAAATTCAAAAAATTGGCTACTGAAAATGAAAATATTCCTTTCTACTATATAGATGCTGAAAAATTCACAGAAAGTAGAAAATTAGCGAATGTGAGCAACCTACCAACTTTTGCTACTTTCGTTAATGGAAAATTAGTGGGAGAAACTCAAACTAACAAAGCTGAAATACTAACAGACTTAGTAAAAGAAATCCTATGAAACTACCCGTTATCAAACATTTAGTGCAGTTTATCGATGATAATGACGAAGATTATATCGTAGAAACGCTATCTGTATTGGAAAACCTTACAGAGGCTCCTGCACTCAAAGATGAGGAATTAGATGTAATTGGAGAGCTTATCTCTAATATGTATGGAGCAATGGAAGTTCATAAAATGGTAAAAGATGGTACTCCTAAAAAAGATGCTCTAAACCAGTTTATGAAGCGTGTGATGGGTAGTATAGATAAGTAAATTATTTTTTCTCATTTGAATTATATTTACACGAATCGGGACTTCCATTGGAAGTCCCGATTTTATTTATTGTTTCAGAATTTTGATTTTCTCTTTGTTATTAATTACAACTATATATATACCTTTTGGCAGATCAGAAATATCAAACAATTTATTTTCAGTAAAATATTTTATTCTCTTACCTGAAAAATCTAGAATTTCCAAGTAATTAACCTTAGTTCCCCCCACTACACTGAAAGAAGACAACACAGGATTGGGAAATATCTTAATTTCATGTTGAGAAGAGACCTCTCTACTTGCTAATTTAGATTTATCTAAGACGAAAAGTTCCGTAGATAAAGTATTCTTGGCATTTTCACCAGTGATAATCATATCGAGATAAGTATCGTTATTAATATCTGCAATACTGATGGTTCCATTATCACCGATTGCCTCAGAAAATTCATAATTTTTGGTAAATCCATTATGATTATTAAAAAGTACAAAATGCTTAGTATCATCCATTTTACGACCAACTGCAACCAAATCTAAATCGTTGTCCTTATCAAAATCCGCAAATTGCAGGGTATTTCGTCCTTTTACACTATAAAAATCAGATTCTAATGTATATTTCAATGTAAAATGAGCATTAGCATCATTGATAAAAACCTGAATCGGAGCATTCTCTGTAGCAGACACTCTGCCACATATCGCAAAATCTACATCACCATCATTATCAATATCTCCAACCGATATTTTACTATCAATCAATGAATTATGAAGGATTTGACTTTCATCAAAAGTTCCATTTTTGTTTTGTATGCATACTTTAATATAATGTTTATTCATCTTATCTCGTCCCGAAATGATAAAATCCAACGAGCCATCACCATTAAAATCTGCAAATTTCAATCCTCCTTCTCTCAACTGAGGAACTTCAATTTTAGAATCCAAAAAACTCACACCATTAAATTTATACAATATTGCCTTAGTCTTAAAGCGGGTACCTCCCGCAATGATAAAGTCTTGATACCCATCATTATCATAATCACCAACTGCAAAATCATTAACATTTGCCATTCCACTAATCTCTTGTTTTTTAATAAATTTACCCTTATCATTAAGATAATAAATAATCTTTGACGAGTTGCTACCATCCACCCCAGAAACCAGAATATCCATATCGCTATCCTTATCAAAATCAACAAGATACACATTTCCATTAGATAACCCCTCCAACTCTTGTTTTAGGATAAATTTTCCCGAAGTATCATCCAAAATCCAAATATCGGTTCGCTTCGTATCGGTAGCATCTATTCCAGAAAATACAATTGCTTTTTTTCCATCTACTTCCCCGAATGCCGACGAAGATTCTTTATATTGACGGGTAATTCCGCTCTCTTTCTTCTCAAACGAAATAACTTTCGTTTGAGCATAACAAACTAATTGAAAGGCTAATGTACCTAATAAAATTTTGAAATTTTTCATTATAATAATTATTTATTGTTTTACAATTTTCATTATTTTTTGCTGGTTTTTCACACTAATATTCAGCAGATAAAGTCCTCTACTAAGGGATGATATATCATACTCTTTTTGGTTGCTAAATTCCTTTATCAATCTACCTTCGGAATCGTATATTTCCATTTTTTCTATATCAATATTGAGATGAAAAGTATTTTGTACTGGATTTGGAAATACATTAAACAATTGATTTTCAATATTATAAACTGAAAGATTTTTTACTTTATTCATCAACATTTTGGACGAATACCCACTTTGTGCAGTTCCCCCCGTTATAAAAATGTCCAAATTGCCATCAGAATCCAAATCCAATAGAGCAATACTACCGCCTCCGAGATCTCCAAGACGCTGTTTTGTATCTGAAATAATCCCACTCTTGTTCTCAAAAATATCAATATTTGGTTGGTGAGAAGCATCAATCCCCGTAATAATAAAATCTAAATCACCATCAGAGTCCAAATCGGCAAAATGGGCAAAATCTCTATTTCTTGTATTAACTAAATCATTATTAATCAACTTATTAACTTGAAAACTACCATCCTTTTTATTTTCGTAAACATACAATGGGGTAGGCTGTGTAGCTGAAATATTCCCCAACAAAATAAAATCAGGATAAGTATCCTTATTATAATCTCCCACGATGAGTTTAGGATTAGTAAAATCCAAATTTATAGACTGTGTTTCAATAAAATCATTATCCTTTTGAAGGTAAGTATATAAATGATTTTCTCCAGTAGAATCCTCACCACATATTACCAAATCTATTTTTTTATCTTGGTTAATATCTAAAAATTTTACATCTCCATTCTTTAAATTTTTGATGGAAAATGTCTTAGTCGTGAATCCTACAAGTTCATCGCTACTATACGAATATATTTGGGTAGCAGGGTAAAAATTATTCTTTTTCAGTCGGTTACCCATCACAACTATATCTCCAATGCCATCATTATTATAATCTGCAATACTCACACTTGGATTTTCAAAATCTTCCTCAAAAGTTTCGTAAAGTCGGAATTTCCTATCTCCAATATTTTTGTAATAATTAATATTATTCACCCCAGAAGGATTTTTCCCAGCAAGAAGAATGTCCATCTTACCATCATTATTAAAATCAAAAAATTTAGCATCACCGAATATCAATCCCGCAAAAACATCTTTGGAATTTTTCTCAAAATTAAGTCCATTATAAAAATACAAATCGGTATGATAAATATTCCTATTATCTCTCCCCATTATCAAAATAGATTTCTTACCTCCAATCACTGCAGTAGATACAGAAGTATTAACATAAGTGGGTAATATACCAATATATGGTCTTTCTGTGAAATTAAAATGAGTGTTTTGCCCATATGTAAAAACAAAAGCACCGATAAAAATACTGATGAAATACTTGTTCATTATCATAGTTTTTTTTATAAAAAAAAAATTCGTATGTGCAAAGTTAAGTTTTTATTTAGAATAATTTTAATATATTTGCATTGATTTTATTAAAAATATGCCAAGTAAGTTTTTTTATCTATATTCGTATTATTCATTAATTATTATTATTCACAAAATATAGAGGGGTTCGTTATTGATAACGAAAGTAAAAAACCCATTCAAAATGTAAAAATATATACAGAAAATAGTGATAATTGGATACTAACAGATAAGGATGGTAAATTCTCTATTAATATAAAAAATGACAAAATAATTATTTTAAATAAATCTGGTTATCAAGAACAGCAATGGAAAGTAGAGTCCAATCTTCGCCCTGTTATTCCATTAATCTCTGCTGAAATACGCATTAAAGGAATAGAAATCATCGGTAAAAAGCGAAATTTTTCGGAGATATACATTAAAGAAGAGACTATCAAAAATAATCAGACATTTTCCTTATCTGATGTACTTACTCAATTACCAGGACAATTTGTTAAACCAATAGATAACAATACATTTAAAAATATTGTTTTCCGTACAGCAAGTGGACAAGGAATTAATTCTAATAATATACAAAATATTAATTCATATGGAAATAAAGCTTTGGGGATTTCGATTTTAGTGAATGACATTGCTCTATCCAACAATGAAAATATGCAAAGTTACTCCTCTCCTTACAGTCCAGTATTTAATAATACAAGCAGAAGAAATCTTCCTCTATCGTCTCAACCCAATTATGGTGTAGATCTACGAGAAATACCTATAGGTGATATAGAAAATATCAAAATAATACAAGGTATCCCCGATGCTAAATACGGTGACCTCACGAGCGGACTAATCATAGTAGAGACAAAATCTGGTAAAAAACCACTGCAAATAAATACTTCTCTACAACAAGGTAATTATCAGTTAGATATATCCAAAGGTTTTAATATTAATAAAAAAGGAAATGCTATAAATATACTCCTAAGCTATATGAATGCTAATCCTGATCTAAGAAATCAATTAACTAGTTATGAAAGAATTATAGGAAAAATATTATTTGAAACTCTTAACAATGATAAAAGTATAAGAAATAGAATTAATATAAATTTATCTGCCAATATTGATAATGGTAGCACAGACACCGACTCTTATGAGGGTATTTTTGTAAAAAACTCAAAAAGAGGATTTTTCATTTCTGATAACCTAAAAATAAAATTTAAAAATATCTTTATTGATGGAATTAATGCTAACATAGGTTTTCAATACGACAAGCAAACGAATGTGAGAGAGCAATTTATAAACCTTGGAGCCAGACCTTTTGGAACTGCCAACGAAAATGCTATATATTATGCTAAATATACCCCTGTTGCCTTCATGACTCGACAAAATATTGAGGGGATTCCTATCAACTTTAATACCAATATTGAGGGGTACAAAATGCTAACTACCCATAAAAAATGGATACACAATTTATCTTTTGGAGGAAGTATAAAATATGGTAACAATATCGGACGAGGACGGTACGGCAGTAGCAATTCAGCTATTATAACTTCATCTTCTAATCCAGCAATAAATGGTTTTCGAGAATATAATTTTGCTAAAAATGTAAATTCTAATATCCAATATTCATTATTTTTACAAGATAATATAAAAAAATATATCAAAAATAAAAATTTATTAATGATAAATATCGGTGGAAGATTAGATTTACAAAATGCCTATACCACGATATCACCAAGAATTAATATTAGTCTAAAATACCATAAAACAACCCTGAGAGGGGGATTTGGTCTTACTACAAAAGCACCGACACTTAATCAATTATATACTGGAAACCGTTATTTAGATTATCTCATCGGAGATTATAGAGTACCGAATAAATACAGTATTGCTATAATGCAGACCATTGTTACTCAAGGGAATAATATAAAATTAAAACCCTCAAAATCTTGGAAAACTGAAATAGGTATTGATCTTAATTTGCCGTTTGTAAACATCTATATTACGGGATATTATAATCGGTTATTTGATGGCTTCACAAATATTACAAAGGTGAAAACGGCAGAAATATCCGATGTGAAAATCCACCAACACGGAGATAAAAAACCAACTTACGAAATCGTAGGAAAACATCCTTTTATTTACCAACAAAACCATGTAACCAATGGACTGAACTCCACCGACAAGGGAATTGAACTGGGAATTAACTTCAAAAAAATCAATCCTCTTAATCTGGAAATCGGTATCAATACCTCCTATATAAAAACCATTAACAACTCCACCGTGAAAAGTATTAGCCCATCAAAGACACTCGGAAATATATCCTACGGCGTATTCCAATCCACGGGAAATACCTCCGAAATGGCGAATATCAATGGAAATTTTGCCTACCATCTCCCGAAAGTTGGGCTTATATTGTCTTTGCAAACGAATACTTTTTTGTTGGATAATTTTTTCACTGATGCACAAAGCAAATATCCCATTGGATACTATGATAACAGCGGAAATTACCACCCTATCCCCGAAAATGAACGAACTGAGGCTAAGTATAACACTCTATACAGAGACAAGAGTGAAACCACGGCACAAAAACTAGGGAAAGTACTCACCAACCTCCACTTGCGAGTTACAAAAGATTTCATTAATGGTTTTCAGGCATCGTTTTATATCTATAATATCCTAAACTCGCAACCCACAAAGAGGAGTTTAGATAACGGAAGCATAGAGACTTATACATTTTTTGTGCCTACCTCCTTTGGGGCAAGTTTGAACTATAAATTTTAATTTTTCAAAATATTTTAAACCTTTTTTATGAACAAGTATTTATTTTTAATTCTAAGCATATTGATGCTCATTCTCAATGGCTGTCGTGAAGATGATTTTAGGGCTAATCAGCAACTGAAACCCGTATCGTTTAAGGTGCTCGTTAGCTACGATCAAAGTTACGGAACTGCTAAAGTACACAATGCTCTCGTATCACTCACTAATATAGAAACAAAGCAAAAAATTGAGAAAACTACCGACAAAAACGGTGAACTAAATCTCACGGAGGTATTACCTGGTGAATACAATATAAGTGTTCAACAAACCTTTACGGCGGAGACATTCCTTAAAACTTTCGGTTACAACCTCACAGGACAAGATGAAATCACCTTTAACGGAAATCAAGAAAAAGTCATCATCAATGCTAATACAACCTCTACTAGTATCGTTTTAAAGACTGGAAAAATAGGTAACTTAGTTCTAAAACAAATCTATTACTCTGGGTCTGATGTAAAAAGAGGTGCTATTTTTAGAGACCAATTTGTAGAAATATACAATAATTCTAATGAAATTCTCTATGCTGATGGACTTTATTTTGCTCAACTAAAAGGAAATAACAATACTAAAACAACAATTTTCACACTACCAAACGGACAATTTGACTGGAGCAAATCCGATAGCAACGAAATAGGCAACAAAGCCAATACCGACTATGTGTATGCCTCCTATGTCATTCGTATCCCTGGTTCGGGAACTCAATATCCAATCAAACCTGGTGAAAGTGTCGTAATCGCTGCTACAGCCATCAACCACAAGGAACCATTTACAGATAACAATGGAAAATCAGTATCTATTGAAGACCCAAGCCTCACCGTAGATTTGAGTAAAGCAAATTTTGAAGGATACCTCGGTAATTATAGAAAATCCATCGGTCAAGATGTCTATATCCAAGATATTGATAACCCAAATGTCCCTGATGTAGAAATAGCATTTTGGGGAGACGGCAGTAAAGATTTCCTCCTCAACCCACAAGGTAGAGAATCCTTCGTGATATTCCGTGCTACCAACGAGCAATTTAGTAGTTTTGCGAAGCGGTACCTACCCAACAAGGCTCAGAATAGACAATACCTAAGAATCCCAAATAGCATCATTACCGATGCCGTAGAAACCAATCTATTCAACGAAGGGCGACCTAAGCAACTAAGCACCTCGTTGGATTCGCAGTATGTTTTTGATCCATTTGGAGCTTATTCGTCCTTTGCTATTTATAGAAAAGTAAGCAAAACTATCAACGGAAGAGTTATCCTCCAAGACACCAACAACTCTAAGAACGATTTTGAAGTGAAAAAAGCCAATCCAAAAGGTTTCTAATACTCACACCACAAAGATTACCAAACATAATCTTTGTGGTTTTTTCTCCAAATTCAAAGAAAATGCAATTAAAAAATATTATTTTTCTACTTGTACCGACTATTATTTTTGCTCAGTTGGATAGTATTTTACAAAATACCTTGTGTCATAAAGAACTTATCCAAAATCCATATTTGACTCTGGGAAAAAGTATCCAGACCACTCATACGAGTATTCATTTCACAAATGAAAAACTACATTTTAAAAGAAACCAAACAGCTGAAAACACTCATATTTTTGATTTTTCTTCAAAGGGAATTTTCTCATTTAGTACAAAACTTATCATTTCAGGAAATATCAATTTCCAAAAAATCACAGAAAAGGAAGTCGGAAACACCCTTGTAGAACTACGAACCAACGAAAATTTCAGTATTCCCCTACCCTATTATTATGTGCAAAGGAAAGCCAATTGGAACAAACAAAAATACAGTCTGAATGGTCTTGTGGCATACACTCCCACAAAAAACACCATACTACAAGCCAATATATACGGAAAATATGATGAAAATTTCAGAAATACTGATGCACGACCAAAAATACAAAATATTGATTATCAATTTAATACAAAATTAGGATATCACTTCAATAATTATTATTTTTTGATTAACCTCGGGTATCATAATTTTCATAAAAACCTCAATATCTACTACGAAAATACCGAACTGAACAACCTTATCACACATCCCGATACTTTCTTAATAAAAAATGAAGGCTATGGGAACAACTATGCACATCAAAAAAATGGCATCAATAATGTGTATAAAAATGTGGGGAACAATTTCGGAGGTGAATATACCTATCAATCGGAAAAAATACTCATCAGACTAAGCTATCAAAACATCTATTCGCTGAATGAAATATACGATGATTTTTCCCTCAATTCGCAAAAAAAAGAATCCGCAGTGAAAACTCAGCAAGATAATTTTAATTTATTTTTTAGAAAAAACGGTACTACAACTACTTGGGAAACCTTGCTGGATTATCGCTCTATTTCCATTATTAATTTTCTTTACAACAAAAACTCATCATCAAATAAACAAACTGAAAATCAACTATATATCAATAATAAACTCTATATAAATAAACTGCGAAAAAATACCACTACTCTGGGATTTGAGGCTCGGATTGGTTCGTTTCGTTCCCAAGATACTTCCGTCGTTTTGGACAAAGCTATTCGCTATGCAGAGGGGACTCTATTTTTCGGGAAAAACTTCAGCTTCTTGTCCGACAAAAACTATCTGTTCTTCAATATTGAAAACAAACTATACATACCCATCAATCAGATATTTAACTATATTCCATTCCTAAGCAACTCTGAAAATATTTTTGTGAAAAATATTGCACTTCTCGATCATATTTATGACACCTCTACCAGATATTCTCCCACCTTACAAGTTGGATTCTCCACAATCCGAAACAAAAAAATATGGAAATTATTTACCAATTTTTCTCAAACTTATTTCATTAAAAACCAATATTATACTACTAAAAACTACCTTGATTTAAAAAGTAATTTTAGTTTCCATATCGGAATGAGTATAGATTATTAATAAAAAAGGTAAGAACCGAAATTCTTACCTCCTATTATTTTTCTTAATGATTATTCATCATCTTCGTCGTCATATTTTGCTAATTCTTCATCACAAAATTTAAATGCTTCTTCTATTACTTTTGTAGCTTCATCAGCGATAGATTCTTCATTATCACCTTCTAAATCATCCAACCATTCTACTTCTTCCTCTTCTACATTAAGGATAAAACGAGGATATTCTGTATGCACTACGAATAAATCTTCTGGAAACTCAGTGTTGTCTGCTAATAAAAACTTTGGTAATTTCATTTTAAATCAATTTTAAATTATTTATACAAAGATAAAAAAGTTTATCCCAATTGCAAAATTTTTATAATATCTTTTATAAACACAATATTATAAAAAGCTAACAATCAATTATTTAAAGTATTATTAATCTATTAATTTCATTATTTGAAGAGCAATTTTCAGTGCTTCTGTTCCATCTTCCAAAGATACATAGATTGGAGCCTCTTTTTCTATGGCATCAGCAAATGTCTCCAACTCATCTAAGATAGCATTATTTGGCTGTATATCAGGATATTCAAATATTATTTGATTCTTTTCACCCTCAGCATTTTGTATAATCATATCAAAATCTGATGGAGTTTCGGGAGCTGGTTTCATACGAATAACTTCTGCCTTTTTCTCAAAGAAATCTACTGATATATAAGCATCTTGCTGGAAGAATCTTGATTTCCTCATCGTTTTCATAGATATTCTAGAAGTGGTAAGATTTGCTACACATCCATTTTCAAACTCTATTCTTGCATTGGCTATATCTGGTGTTTTACTCACCACACACACACCCGAAGCGTGAATATTTTTCACCTTAGATTTCACAATACTCAACAAAATATCCAAATCATGAATCATCAAATCCAAAACTACAGATACATCCGTCCCTCTCGGGTTGAATTCTGCCAAGCGGTGGATTTCAATAAACATTGGTTTTTGGATATATTTTTGAGTAGCGACAAATGCTGGATTATACCGTTCCACATGGCCTACTTGGGCTTTTATTCCATTTTCGTGGCACTTTTGGATAATTTCCTCCGCCTGTTCCAAAGTCTGTGTAACAGGTTTTTCTATGAAAAAATATTTTCCCTTTTCAATAGCTTTCAGGGCATATTGATGATGATAAATGGTGGGTGTTACAATGTCTAAAACTTGTATTTCTGCCAATAAATCATCAAAATTTTCAAAAAATTTATATCCAAACTCAGCCTCTAATTTCTTTCCATTTTCGGTATCTGCATCGTGGAAACCTACTAACTCATATTTCTCCGATTGATTTAGGAGTTTAAGATGTATTTTACCGAGATGTCCTGCACCTACTAATCCTGCTTTTAACATTTTATATTTTTTTCAAAGGTAATATTTTTTAATTAAATCACTACAATGATGTATTTCCTCCGAAGGTAAATGTCGCCGAAATCCCCGCCCTCACGGTAGAAAGTGGGAATGCCGTTGAAATTTTATACCGCGTAAGTAATTGGTCATAAAAAAATCTAATATTAAGATTTTCAGACATATTATAATCCGCTGAAAACTTAACACCTATGAGTGTCTGTCCTCCTGTAATTTGAGAATCGTTCATCAAAATATTCCTAATAGTAGTTTTTGTATCTCGAATAGAAATATCCCCACGAATATTTAGGTCGGATTTTATAATGCGTTTTTTATTTCCTACATTAAATTTTATTTTCAAATCTTTCAATATATACCCAAATCCAAACACATATTCCTTAGCATCTTCCTCATTGAGAGTATTGTTAATCGTACTCAGAAGAAAAGTTCTATCCTTATTAATCTGTGCTTTTAGTTGCATATTATTCCGCATCGTCATATCTGCTCCAATGAGTGGCTGAAAGGCCTCTACATAACCCACTTGTCCAAAGATATATGGATTATAACGATTACCATTAACATCCCTTGCAGAAGGTGTATTTCTGTTATTAAAATATTCCATACTTGTTTGGATACCTGCATTTGTATAGGTTGAGGTATAAGAATGTAAGATATCAAACTTGCTAAACTGACTATTAATCAATGGAATATTCCTCAATCCTGAGTATATAAGCCTCCAATTCGGTAATGAGAAACCAACTTTCGTAGGATTTTTCATTGTCTTAATGGATTTTCCTTCCATTGCTGATTGAAAGGCTGGAACTAATATATATGCATTAGCAATACCATATCCCTCAGTAAATCCTTGTGAATTGACCGTTGCAATATCTCCCACTCGTTGAGACAATATCCTTGCATTTTCTAACATTGTCCTATAAATCTCATTAGGATTTTTAAAAGTCGTTGGAAAAGTCCAAACAGATTTGGAATGGCTAATCATCTCATTACCAAACACATCACGATAGCCGACAAAATCCCTACTTCTATCCACATAGTTATAGCCCGATTGAGTATAGTTTTGATTATATCTATACGTAGAATTTAAATCAATTCTTAAATCATTCATTGGTGTTATTTGGATATTCATATCTAAAGTCTTCGTGGTATTTTGCACGAATGGCTCCGTCATATACTCAGAATTAGATACCCAACCATTTTCTATTACCAACCTGCGAATATCAGCCTGTGAACCAAGTAAAAATTCATAAGTAGGCCCTCCTATTGTTTGTCCATATCCGAACCAATTCGGAGCAGAAAGCACACCTGGTAGCATTGTTCCATTTGTCTCATTATAATTAACATTCAACTGCTTAACCGAAGTAATGGCATAGGCAATGGCTTGTAATGGAGTTAATTTATTTTTAAATTTATAAGGTTTTATCTTTATACGGCGTTTTTCTGTCAAGCGTTTTTCATAAGCATTATTCAGCGAGTCTATTTCTTGTTTTCTCTTCGTGATAATCTCATTAACCTTGGTGAAATACTTAAATTTACCCAACAAATTAGGAATATCCACCGATGCCGTAGCAACAATGGTATTGGTATTTTGAGCTACATTTCCCAAATTCCCCTGCTGATGATTTCTAATTGCTGATGACCTTGTATTCCAATTATATTGAAAACCATAACCTGCCTCTGCCGTAATAAAATCTAAATATGGGAAATTGCTAAACGGAACTCTATAATTGACCTGTACCCTGTGGTTATATAGCACTGGGCGGCCCGCTCGGAATGGGTTACTGAAAATAGAGTTCGTACCCATTGAAGCTACATTCTGCTGGTCATTGATAGTTCTCGTGGCAGAATTGATTTCCATTTTTAGAGATTTTGTAAAATTGAAACCCAAATTATACTGCCATCCGAAATAGAAAGCTCTATTTTTAATAATATCTAAATCCGATGCAATATTTCCACTTAGGATAGCATCTATATTTCTGTATTGTAGTTCATTATATTGTCTATCAACCTCCGTACGGAAAGAGAATCGTGTAGGTATTGGGTTAAAATTAAAGTCTTTAAGCCAAACGAAATACTTAGCGGATTTTGCTGTATCGCTTATTATTTTATTAAATGGTTTTATTACCATCGGCTTGAAGGTATAGTTATAGTCTATATTCCCACGAAGTCGCTGGTCATAGTCTTTTTTAGTATAAATATCTCGGAAATAGTTATCCTCGTATATAGCCGTTACGGAGATATTTTCTAAGTCGTAGAATTTTGGCGCTTTATCATTCACTCTTTCTTTTCTCATATTCACCACTCCCACACTTCTGCGTTGTCGATAAGTTCTCACTACTTTTTTTAGTTCATCTTTGTTAGGAGCTTTACTAAATTCTACATCATTATCCAATGGGTTGTATTTTGGATCTTCTATTTCTTGAGTATAGGAATAATTTATTGGGATTTTTATTCCTGATTTTTCGGGAAGGAATTTATCTAAATTAACATTAGTATTCACACCGAATGCCATATTATTTGTTTGAGACCTTTCTGCTGGTTTTTGTTCTATACTACCGAAACCACTTGTTGCCATTGAAAAATTAGCATTTACATAGGCTAAATCTCCAAGATTAAAATTCAAACTTGTATTTGTAGCATAACCTCCCTTATTATCTATTTCGGATAAGCGTATTTCATTGACCCAAAGAACAATACTTTTGCCAATAGCAGATTTATTTCTAACTCCTAAGGTGATACTTGTAATATTTCCAAGACTTGGGCGACCTTTCACAAAGATTTTCTGATCATTATCCCCAAAATCGGCATAATGATATCGTGTCTGCATTAAGCTATTGCCTAATTTGTCCCGCTTGGATTTTGCTTTCACAAATTCTTCCACATCAAGACTTATCTCATTCCATATTTCCAATGGCGAGCGAGCATTATTAGGTGTATATTTCAGCGATGTTTCGTATTCGTAATAGTTGTCAGTAATATCACTACCCAAACGGATAAAGAATTTGGCATCAGCATCTTTGGAAACATTAGAGATATTTTTAATATCTTCTGCATGGAGGAAAAGTCCCAATTTTTTATACCTTCTCATATCGAGGTTGGCATTTCTCACAACTGCCTTAGCTGTATTTCCTGCCAAATTATTCACCTTCAAATATAGGGAAGATTCGTTCTGCCGTTGCACTCCTGCATTCCCACTCAATACCTGTCGGTCTATTCCTGGTGGCAATACATAAGGCGGTGTTCCTGCACCATTCTCCTCTAAATTAATACTTCCAACGAAGAAATTTTCATTATCCACAAGCCCTGTCCCCTCATCTTGATAGTCGTTCATATAATCCGCGGAGATATTTTTAGTATATTTTCGCCAATCGGAACGAACCAAATCAAGGGAACCAAAACGGAGCGTAGTAGTCTCGTCTACTCCATCCAATAAAATTCTTGCAAAACGAACATTATTCAATACGGATTCTCCAGAATTTGGGATTCCTGCATCAAACTGCCCTACGGGAATTCGAAATAGATACCATTTATTTTTACTTCTTTGTCCATTTTCAAACTGTACTTCGACCTCCTTTTCATCAACGATGAAATTTTTGTTAAGTCCCAAAGCCCCCTTACTAAGGTCTATAGTGTATTGGTTGTAAGCTTCATTTTGGTCAAGGTTATAATCTCTATTAACATCTTCTGTATCTGGTATTTGAGACGAAACTTCCAAAGTATTCGCCTGTGAGTTACCATCTGGATTTCGGAAATATCGGTATCTATCCACTATGGAACTGGCCATGTTCCCACGGAATTGGTTAGAAAGATAATATACAAAATCATCCCCTGCTGGGTCAGCCTGCTGAGTAACTGGATTTACATAATTCGTACCGAATTTTTGGGCTTCCTGCTGATTATTTAATCCATCAAACCCCACATCTTGCTGGGCTCTCTCTTCTCCTTCAGTAGAAAAAGCATACAATACGGGATGCTGGTTCGGTTGTTTCCCCCAATTCGTCTCGGAGGTAGAATTTGGCTGGGAGTTGCTCGGTAATCCATTTTCGTACTGCAACCTACCATCTCGGAGGATATCCTCAGAGATATTTCCTAATTGCAATCGTAACTTTGGAGCGGTTCCTAAAATCTTATTTGGATTATCAGCATAAGGATCCATCAACCAAAACTCTACATATTCTATATTAGAACTCACAAAATTGGATACCGAAATAGGACGCATCAGCCCTGACCATCTGTCGGAGGTCTGCTCATTTGTATTGAAGTTATAAGGTCCTCTCTCAGTTGGATAATAAGTAATATCAAAGGTATTAAGATAAGTTTGCTCCCCCGCTACGAAGTCCTTATTATTAAGTAACTCATTAGTTCTCACTCTTCTACTTGCATGATTAGAGACTGATTGAGCATTAATTCCATTGGGAGATTTTCCTCCTACATTATAGAATCTTGGGTCTATATTATACCAAGACAAAAGTCCTCTGCCATTGCCCGAAGTGATATTATCATTACTATTTTGTTGATAGATAAGCTCCGTATTATTCTGAGGTTTGGATGCAAGTACCCACGAAGATGGTTCTTTTAGTGAAATTTTTGAGGAAGTCTGCTCAAAGTCATCAATATAAGATTGTCCGCCCATTCCTGAGTTAGCACCAGGTATTAGATAGGCTGTTTCCATCTTAAAACTAAGATTAGACGGCGTTTCGGTATTCACCAAAGGAAGTTTGTCTGTAAGTCGCGTAAGTATTGGCAACTCATTATTATACATCAAGTTAAATCCAGTAATGGTATTATTCACTGCCTCTTGCCCAAAATTCACTTTATGGGTAAGAGGTCTCTCGGAATAATTCACCAAAGTTCCTCCAATGATTAGATTATCATTAAATTTCCTTTCCAAATTAAGTCCCAAAAATCGTTTTCTCTGCGTGTTAAAAGTCAATTGATTTTCAAGAGAAATGTTAATGGCTTGTCCAGAATTTTTCACCTGCTCATTGATGATATTCACTTGCCCGAGCATATAATCCACGGTGTAATCCTGCCCTTCTACCAGCTGAACACCATTGGCGGTAACTTTTACAGAACCCTGTGGCACATTGATTGCCCCCAAAGAAATCCCTGAACCCTGTCCTCCCTTATAACGCCCCTCAATAGTATATCGCTGGGCGAGATTAGAATTCGTCTGCACAACAGATTTTAGATTGGAATACAAATCCGAGAATACATATTGGTCAGTAGCATTGCTCCCTAGTACTTCTCTAAGGTGATTTCCAAAAGGTTGCACCTTAGTAAAAATCAATTTTCCATTCTCAGGATTGATGGTAATTTTTGGTACAAAATCAAATAGACCATCTCCTATTTTTGATGAATTTGCATAAAGGTCGTTATTTTTGTCCAATCTATCCCAACCGAGCAACTGTAACAGCGTCTTGTCATCCGCCCCTTGTATAGGGAGATAATTTACCTTTCCACCTTGTGGATTTCGGTAATAAATATTTAACATAAAATTCTCTGCAGAAACTTGGTTGGCATCTATGGAATAGATATTTTTCATCATCAAATCCCACATTGGCGAAGTTGTCTTTACCACATTATTAGGTTTCAACAACTTAGTAATCACAACAGGGCTTTCCTCCGAAAACTCTCCAACTTTATAGACCTTGGGGTCTCCTGCTATCGTATAAGAATAGGATACTGCCAAGAGCTGATTATCATTAAGCCTCTGATTAAGAGATATATACCCTAACTTAGAATCAAAAGTATATTCATTTGAATTAAGTTTTTTTGCCCTACGATTGAATACGAATTCCTCACCATCTTGATAGGTAACATTCACTCCATTTGAATTTGGAAAAGACCTACCATTTAAGGCATTATATACCAAATTAGGGTCTCTCAAATCTGCTCCAATCCCTACAATATCTTGGTAAAGATTATTTTGATCATTTTGAGGATACCCTACTGTGCCTTCCCCTAAATCTCGTATACCGACGATACTTTTCTGATTTTGCAGATTACCAGAACCTTGTTCCAAAACCCATACCTCTATTCTATTGATACTAATTTTGGAATTCACCATCGGATATTGAGCTAAGGCATTATCATAATTATTCAAAAAATAATGTCCCAAAAAATAGTGTTGATTATCCTCGTAGTCAGAAGCGTTAATCTTAAAATTCTTCATTGTTCCACCTCCTTGCACCACGACATTTCTTGCCTCTCCCTGCTGTTGAGACAACACTAATGTACCTGTTGTTTTTCCAAGTTTAAAATCAGTTTTCAAACCGAAAAGTGACTCTGAACCTCGTATCAATCCAGTAGAAAGAGGCATATTGACATTCCCAAACTCTACTTTTCTGATAATACCATCTTCGCCATCTTTATCCACATAGTCGTTTAATTTGCTTACATCCACATTCTCGATATTACCCATTTTGGGTTTCCATACCAAATTCATTCTATTTTCAAAAGCAAATCCCGATTGGGTATCATAATTGGCCTTCAATCGGAGATTTTCGCCAACCTTCCCTAAGAGAGAAAGTTGCATTCTTTGCTGAATATTAAACGAAAAATTCTGTCTATTCTGTGGTAAAATTATCGGATTCTCTATCCTCTGATATAATCCTCCTACATCAAAAGATGCGAAACCTTGCGGAATAATTTCTATTTTATTCCCTCCAAAAATTGTTTCAAATATTTTATTTTTGATATATAAAGAGGGTAAAAGTCCTTTTTTCGTTGCATCTTTAGAATCCTTACGATGCAACAAATCATTTGTCGTAGATTTTTCTTTATAGTAGGCAGATAACTGGTTAGATAGCACATATTTCTGATATTCCTTTACAGACATTGCTACAGGAGTTCCCACAATGGTATTCCCAATCTTTGGATACAAGTAATATAGCCCTGCATGCACATCATAATAGGCCTCATACCGCTTTGGGTCGGGCAATATATACTCTTTTCTAATACTTGTGCTATCTATTGTATTAGTCTTATCTTCCTGAGCAACAATAGGATTACTCACGAGAGAAGCCAAAAATACGATATAATAAAATCTACGATTCATTTTATTAGGATTGATACAAATAATTTTTCTTCGCTGAAAACTGGTTACTCAATTTAGAGCATTTTCAAAATGGTTTTTACTAACTCTTCCTCCTTTATTTCTGGATTTTGTTTTATGATTTTGTCGGCAAGTTTTTCGCTGGTTCGTTTTGGAATACCTAAAACCTCTAATGCAGATAACGAATCTTCTTTTACTTTATTATATTGTATTTTGGAATTCACCTCCTCTACTACGCCAAATTTTTTCATCTTATCCCTCAGTTCTATGATGATTCTCTCGGCTGTTTTCGCTCCGATTCCCTTTACTTTTTGTAACAATACAGAGTTGTTAGACAAAATGGCATTTGCAATCTCTGTATTATCCAAAGAAGAAAGCATAATCAAAGCAGAAGCAGGCCCTACTCCATTGACAGATATGAGAAGATTAAACATATCTTTCTCTGTACGAGTTACAAATCCGAAAAGTAAATGAGCATCTTCTCGAAATATCTGCTGAGTATAGATGAGCACCTCTTTGCCCAAAGTCAATTTCTCGGAAGTCTGCAAACTAACCCCTAAATAATACCCCACACCCAGCACATCTATCACCGCATAGGTGGGAGTAAGTTCCTGAACGATACCTTTTAAAGAATAAATCATAAATGCAAAGATAACTATTTTTTCGTATCTTAGCGTTTCAAAAAAAGCAAAATATGATAGCAATAGTAGATGGCGGCTCTACCAAATGTGATTGGTATATCACAAACGCAGACTACTCTCAACACTTTGAAATACAAACGATAGGCTTCAATCCCAACCTCATAAGTGAGCAAAAAATTTTACACGAAATAGAGAATACTCCCTTATTATCTACCCATAAAAATAACATCAAGAAAATTTATTTCTTCGGGGCAGGATGTGGCACACAAGAGAACAAAAAAAGACTGCAAAAAATCTTTCAAAAGCATTTTGTAGAGGCACAAGCCATCATTGAAAATGACCTTATGGGAGCTGTTCGCTCAGTGTATAATGGAGAAAAAGCAGTAATCGGCATCTTGGGAACTGGCTCCAATTCCTGTTTTTTTGATGGAAATTCTCTCCTACAAATCTCCCCTTCATTAGGCTATATTTTGGGAGACGAAGGAAGCGGTAACGCACTCGGAAAAGCTATTTTGAGGGCTTATTTTATGAAAACGCTACCAGAGGAATTATCAGAAAATTTCAAAAAAAAATACCACCTAACAATACAAGATGTATTGGAAAATCTCTACCAAAAGTCTCAACCGAATGTTTATTTAGCGAAGTTTAGTGAGTTTATTTTTGAGTATAAAAATGATGATTTTATTAAAAGATTAATCAAAATAGAATTCCAAAAATATATTGATTACCAAATACTCCCCTATTTAAAATATCAACCTAAAGAGTTTTATTTTGTAGGGTCTATTGCTCATCATTATAAAGATTTATTGATAGAAACAGCACAAGAAAATAACATAAAAATCGATAATATTATCAAAAAACCTATTGATGGACTAGTGAAATCTATTATCAAATAATCAATCTTCCTAAATCTTTAATAAATTTGATGCAAAATTCAATAAAAAAATATATTCTTATTTAAACTTTTTTACTAATTTTGCATATGTATAAGTTTAATTTTTATAACTAAAAAGCTATGTCAAATAATCACAGAGACGAAAATAGTTTAAACCAAGCAGCATTAGAATATCATCAATGCGAACCAAAAGGAAAAATTGAGGTAATACCCTCTAAGCCACACTCCTCACAAAGGGACCTATCATTAGCCTACTCACCAGGAGTGGCGGCTCCGTGCCTTGAAATAGAAAAAAATCCGGATACAGTATATGAATACACAGGAAAAGGTAATTTGGTGGCGGTAATCTCCAATGGGACAGCAGTACTTGGACTAGGAGATATTGGTGCCGAAGCCTCTAAACCAGTGATGGAAGGTAAAGGTCTTTTGTTTAAGATTTTTGCAGATATCAATGTATTTGATATTGAAATAAACGAAAAAGACCCAGATAAATTCATAGAAATAGTGAAAGGTATTGCTCCAACTTTTGGAGGTATCAACTTAGAAGATATTAAAGCTCCTGAGGCATTCTACATAGAGCAAAGACTGAAAGAAGAGCTTGACATACCATTAATGCACGACGACCAACACGGGACGGCTATCATCTCGGGGGCAGCACTTATCAATGCCTTGGAAATCGCAGGAAAAGATATCAGCAATGCAAAAGTGGTAATTAATGGAGCAGGAGCAGCAGCAATCGCTTGTTCTAAACTCTACATTAAGTTAGGACTAAAAAAGGAAAATATCCTAATGTGTGATTCTAAGGGGATTATTAACCAAAATAGAACTAATCTAACAGCTGAAAAATTAGATTTTGTAGCCCAAACAAATAAAAATACCTTAGAGGAAGCAATGGTAGGTGCAGATGTATTCGTCGGACTATCGAGAGGGAATGTAGTATCTCCTGATATGCTCCTCTCTATGGCAGAAAACCCTATTGTTTTCGGGCTTGCCAATCCTAACCCAGAAATAACTTTTGAGCTTGCAACACAAACTCGAAAAGATGTAATAATGGCCACAGGTAGAAGTGATTATCCTAACCAAGTGAATAATGTATTAGGATTCCCATATATATTCCGTGGTGCATTAGATGTTCGTGCAACAGATATCAACGAAGAGATGAAAATTGCGGCTGTTCATGCCATTGCTGAACTTGCCAAACAACCCGTCCCTGAAGATGTGAAACAAGCCTACGACCTAAATCAATTAGAATTTGGGCGAGAATATTTCATCCCAAAACCTTTTGATAAGAGATTATTCTCTAAAGTATCCACAGCAGTAGCAAAAGCTGCGGTAGAAAGTGGAGTTGCAAGAAATCCCATTACTGATTTTACAGAATACGAAAGACAACTCTCTGAAAAGAAAAAATAATATTTACAAAAAAATCCTCTCATATGAAGAGGATTTTTTATTACACAAAAAGTGGCAAGCTAAAAATCATCTCTTTTTTATTATTCCTCCACTTTAAATTTCATTAAAAGAATATTATCCTTATAGAGCTCTAATATATTTTCTTTTATCTTATACCCATTCGCCATAGAAAGGAATTTTAGAAAAGTAACTTCGGATTTTATCCATTTGCAATACATCTTTGTAGAGGCCACCGCTCCGATAGTTATTTTGTGATTTATATCGTCTATCTTAATATCTGCCGTATAATTATTACAGCCTGCATTACCGTAAATTCTTCCTTCTTTAATATTAAGACTCGGTATTGAACCTTTCGTTTTATCCATCAAAACCCATTTCGTATATTGTAATGGATAAGATTTTTTCGTATTAACTTCTGAATTAACAATCTTATTAGCCACTCCACAAGCCACTAATACAAATAATAATAAAAACCCACAAACTACTTTTTTCATAATATTAAGATTTATTTACAAATATATAAAACTTATTCTTTTCTGCCCTTATAGTTTTATAAATTGAAATAAAAAAGCAACTAAAATAACTCATCGCTATCTTAGTTGCCCAATTTATAATATTAACAATTATATTATTTCACTAATATTTCTGAGAATATTTGTGGATATACCCCCAACACAATCAATAATACAATAATCAATACAGCAAGAATATTGTATGTTGCACCAGCCTTTTCTTTTCCTTCGAATGTTGATTCTTTCATGAAAAACATTGCAATAATTATTCTCAAATAATACGCAATAGATACTGCAGAACCTATTACTGCTATTACTATCAAAAACGGAGCAACATTAATTGCCTGAGCAAAGAGACTCAATTTTCCTATAAAACCTGCTGTGAATGGTATCCCTGCCATAGAAAATAAGGATATTGCCGTAACTACTGCCAATAAAGGTTCTGTTTTTGCTAATCCCTTAAATGCATTATATGAAGTTTCATTTTTTATTTTTTCAACATAAATCAAACTCATAAAGACCCCAATAGTAGCCAAGGAGTAAGCAAAAAGATAAAAACCTAAAACATTAATAGATTGCTCATTAGCCCCAAAAAATACTATTGAAATATAACCAGCGTGAGATACAGATGAATAAGCAAGCATTCTCTTTGCATTACTCTGTACCAATCCCATTATATTTGCTAAAAGTAATGTAATAATCACCAAAACTGCAACTACAGAAATCCAAGACGAGATAACACCTCCGAAAGCCTCTGTCATTAATCTGAAAAATGCTCCAAAACCTGAAACCTTCACTACGGAAGCCATAAATGCCGTAATAAGAGATGGCGAACCTTGATACACATCTGGTGACCACATATGAAATGGCGCTAAGGATACCTTAAAGGCCAACGCCACTAACATCAATACCACTCCCATTATAAACATTGGTTCCATTGTTTTTGTTTTTGCATATTCACCTATAACAGATACATCAAATGACCCCACACTACCATATACCAATGCCATACCGAATAATAAAAAACCTGTCGCAAATGCTCCCATCAAGAAATATTTCACCGATGCTTCTATAGAGTAAAGATTTGTTTTATTTGCACCAGCCATTACATACAATGGAATAGACAAAATTTCTATACCCAAAAATAGTACTGTAAAATTCTTATATCCAAATAAAATAATACCTCCACAAAGAGCAAAAAGCATCAAGGCGTATAACTCGGATTGATGGCTACGATGATTACTAAAAGCAAATTCACCCAACCCGAATAATAGTATCGTTACAACAAGGGCTATCTTTGTGAATATAGCTACATTTGGTGTATATTCGTACATATTTCTATACTGCTCAAAAAATGCACTCTCGGGTAGGAAACTTATACCCAAAGCAACCAATAATCCTAAAATACTAATGGCTCTTGTGTATTTTCCATTACCAAAAACTCCTGAAAATAATGTTATAATTGCCGTAAGAAAAACGATAATTAATGTATTCATTTAATTTTAAAATTTGAAATTATAAATTACTAACAATTAGGAATATTTAGGCTCCTTTTTTTATTAGTGCTAAATAGATATACTCTACTGAACTATTCACCATATCTAAAACGGGTTGAGGGAAAATCCCCATCAAAATCACAAGTATAGATAATACTCCCATCACTATAAATTCTGATGTAGATAAATCTTTCACCTGAGAAAGAACCTCATCATTCCCCTTACCAAACATTGCTTTCGCATAAAATCTTAATAAATATACAGCAGCCAAAATCACGGTAATACCTGCTATAATTCCAAATACAGAACTATAATCAAACACCGATTTAATCAGAATAAATTCACCTATGAATCCATTCGTAAGTGGAACTCCCAATGAACCAAACATTACAAGCATAAACAGCACCGCAAACTTAGGAGCCACCCTTGCTAAGCCTCCCATTTGATTTATATCTCTCGTTTTGAATCTTTTATATAGAATATCACTACAATAGAATAAACCAACAACATTAATTCCGTGGGCAAACGCCATCACCAACGCTCCTTCTCCTCCCTCAGAAACCAAATTACCTTTATTTATAGTAAGCATTGCCGATGCAAAAACACCTGCTACAACCAAACCAATATGTGATAAGGAAGAAAATGCAATAATCCTCTTGCTATCGTTCTGTACAATAGCAATCAAAGCTCCATAAAGAACCCCCACAACTGCTAATATCAAAACAATATAACCTGAAGTACCACCGATAGCTAATGGAGTAATTGGTAATAAATATCTCAACAATCCAAAAATTGCCATTTTAAGCATAATCCCCGATAAGAGCATTGACCCCTGAGTCGGAGAATAGGTATATGTATCTGCTTGCCAAGTATGAAATGGAAATACTGGTAACTTTACTGCAAAAGCAAAGAAAATAAACCAAAACACCAATGTCTGTTGCTCTAATGTGAGTTTTGCATTATATAAATCAACAAGTGCAAAGGACTCCGTAGTAGGTAGGGCATATACATAAACTAATCCCACCAACATAAATAAAGAACCTACAAAAGTATATACGAAAAACTTAGTTGTAAATTGTGGATTCTTATTCTCTTGCCCCCATATCCCTGCTATAAACCAAATAGGTATTAAGGTAATTTCCCAAAAAATATAAAAAATCAAACCATCTAATGCTGTAAATACTCCTACCAAACCAAATTGCATCAATAATATAAGTGCATAAAATGAGTTTTTGTAGGATTTTGCCCCATTAAAAGATGATAAAATAATAAGTGGTATCAAGATATTCGTAAGTAACACCATCAGCATAGACATACCATCTATCCCAAAATGTATTCTACTCTTGATAATATCCAACCACGGATAATTAATTTCGTATTGCAATGCCGAATCTATCGTAGGAGTAGTATCAAACCCCGATAAGATACAAATCGTGAGCAACAACTGAACTACTGCTACCCCTAAGGATAGATACTTACTACTCTGATTTCTGAATGCAAAAACTAATCCCGAACCTATGAGAGGTATTAGTAGTAATGCCAATAATTGATACATTATTAAACTTTTTTATTTAATGATTTATTTGCCATTGGAACACTCCATTAGCACTAAATGAAATTAACAATTAATATAATAATCCCTACTGCCAATGCCATAATGAGAACATAATTCTCCACATTTCCATTTTGAATTTTCTTCATCGTTTTTCCTGATTCTTCAGTAGTACAACCAATTAATTCTACTGCATTATCTACAACTTTCTTATCTACAACTTTGAAAAATCTACCTAAACCTTCCACTGATTTTACAAAAACGGCATTATAAATCTCATCAATATATAATTTATTTGCTGATAATTTTTCCCAGCCAATATATTCAGCCAATGGCAATTTGCCTTTATTAACATAGGTATTTTTAACGAAGAACCATACAGCAAAGAACATTAGTATCGTAAGTGATAACAAAACCATTTCTATATTAAAAGATACCTCGGCTGTTTCTGTTTTATACACGATTATTTTATCTAACCATTTAGCCAAGAACTGAAAATGTCCATGTCCTATGAAGTGAGGCAAGTTTAAGAAACCACCCTGCAATGAAAGAATCGATAGAATGATTAATGGAATTGTCATATTAATTGGGCTCTCGTGGAGATGGTGCTTCTGTTCCTCTGTCCCTCTAAATTCTCCGTGGAATGTCAAATAATACATACGGAACATATACATTGCCGTCATCGCTGCAATTACGAAAAGTATTACCCAATATATCGGTGATTTAGCATAAGCTGTTATTAAAATCTCATCTTTGGAAATCATACCAGATAATAATGGCATACCTGAAATTGCCAATGTTCCAATAAGAAAAGTACAATGAGTAATAGGAATATATTTTTTCAATCCTCCCATAAATCTCATATCTTGCTCTCCACTCATAGCGTGGATTACCGACCCCGAACCTAAGAACAATAATGCCTTAAAAAATGCATGTGTCATCAAATGGAACATTGCCGTAGTATAGGCTCCAAGTCCCAATGCTACGAACATAAAACCAAGTTGAGACACTGTTGAATAGGCCAAAACTTTCTTTATATCATTCTGTCTAAGAGCCATAAATGCCGCCGAACCTGCTGTAATAAGAGCTACAACCAAGATAACATTAAGAGTCTCAGGAGCACTATGATATAAGAAATTAGTTCTCACTATTAAATAAATCCCTGCTGTAACCATCGTCGCCGCATGTATCAATGCCGAAACGGGTGTTGGTCCTGCCATTGCATCTGGAAGCCAAGTATATAGTGGCATCTGTGCTGACTTACCGACCGCACCTATGAACAAACTTAAAGTAATAAAAATTGTAATCTTAGGGTCTATATTTTGAGAATTTGTAGCAACAGAAACATAATCTAAAGAATTACTCTGCTGAGCAATTAAGAAGATGCCTATCAACAATCCTAAGTCTCCTATTCTATTCATTATAAAGGCTTTTCTTGCAGCCTTTCCATATTCCCAATTTTGGAACCAAAATCCGATAAGTAAATATGAGCAAACACCTACTCCTTCCCAACCGATGAAAAGAATAAGATAATTACTTCCCATTACCAATAGTAACATTGAGAATACGAAAAGATTTAGATAAGTGAAAAACTTATAAAAACCTTTGTCATGACTCATATATCCCACCGAATATAAATGAATTAATGAACCTATACCTGTGATTATCATTACCATCATCAGAGATAATTGATCTATTTGGAAACCAAAATCCACAGACATACCATTCACTCTAAACCATTCAAAAGCCTTTACGATGATAGGATTAGAATCTACCTTAAATTGGCAAAATAAATTTACTGCTATACAAAATGCTACGAAAACTACTGCCGTCGCAAACCCTCCTACTACTTTTTTAGGGAGAAACTTCCCCAATAAACCATTCGTGAGGAAACCAATAAGCGGTAAAAGTACAATTGCATAAATTAAACTTTCCATACTGACTTTATCCTTTTAATTTATTAAATATACTCACATCTACTGACTTGGTATTTCTATATATCATTGCAATAATTGCCAATCCCACGGCAACCTCTGCCGCTGCCACCACCATTATGAAAAATACCAAAATTTGACCATCGCCATTACCTTTATAAGTAGAAAATGCTGCAAGTAACAGATTTACAGAATTAAGCATCAACTCTACACAGCCTAAAATAACGATAGCATTTTTTCTTAGCAACACTCCAAGCACTCCTAAGCAGAATAACACCGAACTAAGAACAATAAAATTCTCTAATGGAACGCTCTGCACAAATGTATTCACATTATCCATACGATTCTATAAATCTTTTTTACCAATAAGTACAGCCCCCACAATACCTGCCAAAATCAAAATAGAAGCAAGCTCAAAAGGAAGTACATAATCATTAAACAATAATTTTCCTAAGTTTTTAGTGAGTCCAACATCACCTGCTACATCTTTACCTACCACAAGACCATAATTAAACCCTTTATAGGCACCAAGCATACCAATAAACAAAATCCCTCCTGCTGATATTCCTGCTATCTTATTGATACTTTGTTTTTTGCTCTCATTACCTTTCTCTAAATTGAGCATCATCAGTATATATAGGAACAAAACCATAATAGCTCCTGCATATACTATAACTTGTATAATACCTAAAAACTGTGCATTCAATAATACATAAAGCCCTGCAATAGAGAAGAATGTAACTACTAATGATAGAATTGAGTACAATGGATTTTTGGCAAATACAAAATACCCCGCACTAAGCAATGCTATCCCCGAAACTAAATAAAAAAGAACCTGTTCCATTACTTTTTCAGTTTTAAAAAGTTTTTCTGTCTTTCAGATTGTCTTTCAGACACATCAATACGATTATCCATTGTCTCCAACAACTTATTTTTATCATAAACAAAAGATGCCCTTGATACATCTGTATCTACCAATCTATCTGTAAGATAAATAGCCGATTTTGGACAAGCCTCCTCACAGAGACCGCAGAATATACATCTCAGCATATTGATTTCATAGGTTGAGGCATATTTTTCCTCTCTATATAAGTGTTTTTCATCTTTCGTTCTCTCACCAGCAGTCATCGTAATAGCTTCTGCTGGACAGGCAACGGCACATAGCCCACAGGCAGTACATCTCTCACGCCCTTCATCGTCTCTTTTTAAGACATGGCGCCCCCTCCAAACTTTTGCTCTTGGCTTCTCTTCATCAGGATAAGAAACCGAGCCATTTTTCTTAAACATATGCTTCAATGTAATACCCATACCTTGAATAATTGATGGGAAATAAATACTTTCAGCAAATGTCATTTTTTTATTAGAAACAACTTTTCCTCTATTTGTTAATTTCATAATATAAGTCTTTTTACCACAATGAGTAATGATTGATTTTTAAGATTAATTAGCAAATGCCAAAACTACTGCACCTGTAATTAATAAGTTAATTAGTGCAAATGGTATCAATTTCTTCCAACCTAAATGCATCAATTGGTCATATCTAAATCTTGGTATCGTCCAACGAATCCACATAAATAAGAATATGCCAAAGAATACCTTCATAAGGAACGCCACAATACTCAGAATACCTGCAATATTTTCACCGAAATTTTCGCCAACCCAATTAATACCTGGATAGTTATACCCTCCAAAAAACAATGTAACTATCAGAGCATTGGATATGAACATATTAACATACTCTCCAAAAAGATAAAGACCTAATTTCATTGATGAATATTCGGTAGAATATCCCGTAACCAACTCGGACTCACATTCAGGAAGGTCAAATGGGTGTCTATTAGTCTCTGCCAAAGCCGCAATTAAGAATATTATAAATGCCACTGGTTGGTAAAAAATATTCCAATTCATACCATCTATCTCAAATAGGCTCCATAATTTTCCTGTGGATTGATCAGAAGCAATTTTACCTAAATCAAGCGAACCACTTGTCATAATCACAGCTAAAAGAGATAGTCCCATTGCTAACTCGTAAGAAATCATCTGAGAACTTGCACGAATAGCACCGATTAAAGAATATTTGTTATTTGATGCCCATCCCCCAATCATCATTCCATAGACTGAAATTGAGGCTAGCCCCATTATATACAATACCCCTATGTCTATATTTGCAACTTGTAAATCGAATGATTGCCCTGCGATATTTAACGATTTTCCCCAAGGAATCACAGCTCCTGTGAGTAATGATAAAAACATCACTATAGATGGTCCCAATACGAATAAAAATCTCTCGGCATTATCAGGAGTAAAATCTTCTTTAAAGAAAAATTTCCCACCATCGGCAAGAGGTTGTAACAATCCAAAAGGTCCAGCCTTGTTTGGCCCGATTCTATCTTGCATTATTGCTGCTACCTTTCTCTCTGCCCAAGTAGAATAGGCTGCCACAGAAAGAGCCAAGAGGAATAATGCAACTACCAATATAATTTTAAATGTTATTAAATCCACTTTTATTAATTTTGATATTTATGGTTAAATATTAATATATCAACTACTTATCCTCTATTTTTTGTTTTTCAATCTTCTTCTGTTGAAATCTATTCCAGAGATTAACCTGCTCTTTTGGTTGAGGTGTTTCATAGTGGTTGAGTGATATCACAGAGTGTCTTTCTATATGGCGTGGTTCCTCTATATTCCAATATTTAAGGTCTTTTTTATGGAAACGGCACTCATCGCAAATAAATTCTTCTACCTCTCCGTAAGTATCTTTTCTACCTGTAACTCTCACTATCTCATCCCCTTTTAACCATACTACAGCCTTACCGCTACATTTATCACATTTACAAGTGGCATTCATTGGTTTTGTGAACCATACACGACTAGAAAAACGGGCAGTTCTATCAGTAAGAGCTCCAACAGGGCATACATCTATCACATTTCCAATGAAATCATTATCTAAGGCTTTATTTAGATAAGTTCCTATTTCAGCGTGCTCTCCTCTGAACAATATTCCGTGGTCTCTACCCTCTGTTAGTTGATTTGCCAATAATACGCATCTTGCACATAAAATGCATCGATTCATATTAAGCTTAATATTTGGCCCTATATCTTCAGCATCGAATGTTGTCTTTTCAAACTCAAATCGGCTATCAGATAGTCCGTGTTCGTAGCTAAGGTCCTGTAAATGGCACTCTCCAGCTTGGTCACAAACGGGGCAATCTAATGGATGGTTAATCAACATAAATTCAGTAACCGCCTTACGAGCCACTTGAGTTCTCTCAGAGGTAAGGTTTTTCACTTCCATTCCGTCCATTACAGTTGTTCGACAGCTTGCTACTAATTTCGGCATTGGTCTTGGGTCAGCCTCAGAACCTTTAGATACCTCTACCAAACAAGTTCTACAACGGCCACCGCTTTGCTCCAATTTGCTATAATAACACATTGCTGGTGGTACCGATTTTCCACCAATTTTTCTTGCAGCTTCAATGATGGTTGTACCTGGCAATACTTCTGTAGTTTGCCCGTCAATGGTTACTTTAAACAATTTTATTTCTTTGCTCATATTTTCGTATTATTACGATAGGCAAATAAGCATTTTTGCCTTTTTATTAAAATTATGATAAAAAATATTGCTATTTTATAGTAATTACTATAAATCTATTTTTGTTTTTTTGTTTGGAAAATATATCCAACCCCGAGATTAAGTTGTCCAAAAACGAAATCTTGCTGAGCTTTATCTGGCTTATTATTAAGGGTTGTTTTAATATCTGGCATATTTATATAACCATATTTACCCTCTAATCTCACCATTACATGTTTCCAAAATGTGAAATTAATACTCGTTCTTGCATCAACTCCAAATCCTGCGGTATGGAATCTGTCGCTTCGCTCGTTACCAAACAATTTAATATTAGATTTCGGATAAAGAACTCCTGCCCCTGCTCCATAAGACCAAGAAATATCAAAATTTTTCTTATTGTAGATATTATTAAACTTCTCAACACCAATATTCACATAATTAAGGCCATCGGTATGCTCAAAAGTTAAAAATTTTTCATCTGATAAATCAACTTGTTTATTTTGAATCATTTGAGAATATAATGGATCTGAAACATTCCCTGAAAAATCAACTTTTTGGTCTTGTTTCATCACATATTTCATGTGGTCTAATCCCAAAACTACGGCTACATTATCTTTCACGAAATAAGCAATTCTAGCATTAGTCTGTGGTATTGTCACCCTCCCTGGGTGTAAATAATCATTGAAACTCAATTCAGTAGGTCTATCTTTTGCAACTACATTATATAGTGTAAAATCATAATCAGCACCTTTGAATCTAATATCTGATTTGCTATATAAAGCTCTATTCCACCCCCAAAATAATAATACTGCTCCTTTTCTATATGGACTTTCCTTCTGTTGATTTTCGCTGCAATGTCCTTTTGCGTGATGATGACAAATTTCTTCTTGTGCTGAAATTGTACTAACTCCTAAAACGAATGCCAATACACTGATATATAACTTTTTCATTTTATTATAATTTTATAATTTGATATTTAATTTTTAGATTCTGGTACTGGGATTGGGTCTGCATAGTGTCTCAACCCAAAAGGTGTTGTTTTTGCCAATTCAGGATTTTGAACATAATACTCAAACTCATCTCTGAAATGTCTAATTGCTGCTGCCACAGGCCAAGCAGCTGCATCTCCGAGCGGGCAAATTGTATTACCTTCTATTTTTCGTTGTATATCCCAAAGTAAATCAATGTCTTGCATTGTTCCTTGTCCATTCACAATTTTTTTCAAGATTCTATACATCCAGCCAGTTCCTTCACGGCACGGAGTACATTGCCCACAACTTTCGTGATTATAAAACCTTGCCAAGGTCATTGTATGTTCTACAATAGATTGGTCCTCATCTAATACGATAAATCCTCCCGACCCCATCATAGTTCCTGTAGCAAAACCTCCATCTGATAGGGATTCGTAATTCATATATCTCGGTTCTCCATTGATTGTTTTCAATAATAAGTTGGCAGGTAAGATTGGCACAGAACTTCCTCCTGGAATACAAGCCTTTAATCTTTTTCCATTAGGAATGCCACCACAATACTCATCAGAGTAAATAAATTCTTCTACCGTGATGGTCATATCAATTTCATAAACACCTGGTTTATTGATATTTCCACAAGCCGAAATCAATTTCGTTCCCGTAGAACGCCCAACTCCAATTTTCGCATATTCAGCACCTGTCATATTGATAATAGGCACTACGGCAGAGATAGATTCTACATTATTCACCACGGTAGGTCTTTCCCAAAGTCCCTTCACTGCTGGGAATGGTGGTTTTAATCTTGGATTTCCTCTTTTTCCTTCAAGAGACTCTATTAGGGCTGTTTCTTCACCACATACATAGGCACCAGCACCTCTTTGTACATAAATTTCCAAGTCAAAACCTGTTCCTAAGATATTTTTTCCTAAGAATCCATTTTTTTTAGCCTCTTCAATTGCGTGTTCCAAAATATCAGGTATCCAAGAATATTCTCCTCTAATATAGATAAAAGAAGTATTTGAACCTAAACAATATGAGGCTATAATAATCCCTTCTATCAAGATATGAGGGATATATTCCATTAAATATCTATCTTTAAAAGTTCCAGGCTCAGATTCGTCAGCATTGACGATAAGGTGTCTTGGAATACCTTCTGGTTTTGCTAAGAAAGACCATTTCATTCCCGTAGGGAACCCTGCTCCACCACGTCCACGAAGTCCAGAAGCTTTCACCTCTTCTAAGACTTGTTCGGGAGTCATTTGTAGAGCCTTTTCTGCTGCTTGGTAGCCTCCTTGTTTTCTATAAACATCAAAATATCGGATACCTTCTATGTGAGCATCTTTAAGTAAAAGTTTTTTACTCATTATCTTTTTATTCGTTTCGTAAATTATTTTATATAATCTACATTAAATTATTTAATATTCAATAACGTTCGTCATTAAGATGAATATAATCTCATCTCTATAATATAAATTATCCTAAATCTATTGCACCCTCTCTGCATAAGTCAAGGATTTCATCTACTTTTTCAATGGTAAGATTTTCATGGTAAAATTTCCCTAATTGCATCATTGGAGCATACCCACAAGCTCCGAGACATTCAGCAGGTTTTAGGGTAAAAAGTCCATCTTCCGTAGTCTCTCCATCTTTTATATTCAATTTTTTACGAATATGGTCTAATATTTTTTCGCTACCTCTAGTCATACAAGGTCCTGTTCTACATACTTCAAGTACATATTTCCCTACAGGCTTCATATTGAACATTGTATAGAAAGTTGCCACTTCATAAACCTCTATATTTCGGATGGACAATAGCTTTGCAATATAATCCATCACTGGGACATCAAGCCAGCCACCAAATTCCTTTTGAGCAATATGCAAAATTGGTATTAATGCTGATTTTTGGCGCCCCTCAGGATATCTTGCTATAATTTTATTTACCTTATCTAAGACTTCAGGTTTGAAAGTTATGGTCGTTTCACTCATCTTTTTTTAATTTAAACAATAGATTTTAATCATCTATTGAATTAGAATTTATTTTATCAAAGATTCAATCTTTTTCTTTAAAAATTAAGCGTCAAGTTCTCCTGCAATAATATTCATTGAACACATCGTAACGATAGCATCAGAAATAACAGAGCCTGTGATCATCTCTGGATAGGCCTGATAATAGATAAAACATGGTCTTCTGAAATGCAGTCTATAAGGACTTCTTCCTCCATCGCTCACTAAGTAAAACCCAAGTTCTCCATTACCCCCTTCTACGCAGTTATATACCTCTCCCACAGGGATATTAGTTTCTCCCATCACGATTTTGAAATGCCAAATGAGAGACTCCATTTTGCTATAAACATCCGCTTTATTTGGTAAATAGAACTCTGGAGCATCAGCGTGGAAATCTCCATCAGGAAGGTTTTTATAGGCTTGTTCTATAATTTTCAAGGACTCCCAGACTTCTTGCTGACGAACCATAAATCTATCATAGGTATCCCCCGAAGTCCCCACTGGTATAATAAAATCAAAATCTTCGTATGAAGAATATGGACTTGCTACACGGACATCATAATCCACTCCTGTAGCACGAAGATTAGGTCCTGTGAATCCGTAGCTCAGCGCTCTTTCAGCAGAGATTTTTCCAACATCTATTGTTCTATCCATAAAGATTCTGTTTCTCTCTAATAGAGAACAGAATTCTCCATATCTTTTCGGAAAATTTTTAATAAATTCCTCCAAATATTCTCGGAATTTATCATTTATATCTCTCTCAAAACCACCTATACGCCCCATATTGGTTGTCATTCTTGCTCCACAAATTTGCTCGTACATATTATAGATACGCTCTCTATCTTGGAACATATATGTAAGTCCAGTGATAGCCCCTGAGTCCATCCCTGTCACACCATTACAAATCAAATGATCTCCAATACGAGCCAACTCCATAAGGATAACTCTCAAATAATCAACTCGTTTAGGAACCTCAATACCCAATAATTTTTCAGCTGTCATATGCCAACCAAAATTATTAATCGGTGCGGAACAATAATTCAATCTATCTGTAAGCGTCGTTATTTGTGTTAAAGTTCTTCTCTCTGAAATTTTTTCAAAAGCTCGGTGAATGTACCCTACAGTCTGCTCGGAGTGGAGAATCCTTTCTCCATCCATTGTAAGAACATTCTGAAAAATCCCGTGAGTAGCTGGGTGAGTAGGTCCAAGATTGAGAGTATATAACTGTCCATCAATCTGCTCCTGTACATTTGCGTGGCTTAATATATTTGATAATTCGTTATCTTTCATAAAATTAGATTTGAGGGTTTAAGATTAAAAAAATCTTTATTATACTCAATTTTATTCCAAATTTTTATCTACCGAACATTAAATCGTTCTTGTCCGTTCTTGTTCCGTCCTCCAATCTATATTCTTTCAATAGAGGATGATATCCTAAATCTGGCATATTGAGAATCACTCTTAAATCAGGATGTCCCGTGAATTTTATTCCAAAGAAATCGTAAGTCTCTCGCTCCATCCAATTGGCACCTGCAAATAAATCTACTAAGCTCTCCACTTCGGCACCTTCTCTCGGCATAAAGGTTTTTAATCTTATTCTAACATTTTCCACCATATTGTGCAAATGATAAATTACACCAAGTTCTTTTTCTTTATTGTCAGGATAATGAATACCACAAACATCTGTTAGGAAATGAAAATTAAGTGATGATACTTTTAGAAAATGTATTACTTTCTTGATTTCCTCTTTTTTAATTTCAATAGTGAGCATTCCGTGTGTTTCCGAGGCATCTAAAATAGCTTCTGGAAATTCTCTATCTATCGCTTCTAAAATATATTCGCTATTCATTTCTTTCATTAAATTTTAAGAATCAACTAAAAATATATCATTAATTAATTCCGTAAGATTCCAATAATTTTTGATATTCAGGTAAGTCTCTTCTTCTGATACTTTCACTCTCAGCCAATGCCTGAACCTGTAATACTCCTTCTATAATTTGCTCTGGACGAGGAGGACATCCTGGCACATATACATCTACCGGAATAATTTTATCTATCCCCTGCAAAACAGAATAAGAATCAAAAATACCACCGCTACATGCACACGCACCAACAGCTACTACCCATTTCGGCTCTGCCATTTGGGTATATACTTGCTTCAATACAGGACCTAATTTTTTGGAAATGGTCCCACAAACCATCAGCATATCTGCTTGTCTTGGCGAAAAAGAGTTTCTCTCCATACCAAAACGAGATGCATCGTAAGTAGGGTTAAGTGTAGCCATAAACTCAATACCACAACAAGAAGTAGCAAACGGCAACGGCCAAAGCGAATACTTTCTCGCCATACCAATCACACTACTCAATTTGGTAGCAAAAAAGCCTTCTCCCTCGAATCCTTCTGGCCCTTCTGGTAATATTATTGGTTTCTTATTATCTGACATATATCTTTTTTTAATCTTTATCTTTAAATAATCATCTCAAAAATATAGAGAATATTCCTCTATTTATTCCAATCCAATGCCCCTCTCTTCAAAACATAAAAAAATCCTACGAAGAAAATTGCCACAAAAGTAAGAACAGCTACAAAGCCCTCTATACCAAACTCTCGGAAATTAACTGCATAAGGATAAAAAAATACAATTTCTATATCAAAAAGGACGAACAAAATTGCCGTAAGAAAATACTTTACCGAAAATGGTGTTCTCGCATTCCCCTCCACTTTTACTCCGCACTCAAAACTTTGATTCTTCATCGTAGTCGTTTTCTTCTGGCGAGGCCCCAAAAAATGAGCACCTAGTAATGACACTGCAACAAATCCTAACGCTACAACAGCTTGGATAAGTATCGGTAAATAGTTGATTGGTAGATTCAAATTCTCTACTAAATTCATAATATTTTATTTTGTTTGCAAATTTAATTAATTATATATTGACAGATAAGAAAAATACCAAACTATACGTTAATTTATAAACATTTTAAATAAGAAAGATAAATTTATAAGAAAAAATATATCTATTTTATATTTAATATATTACCATTGAAAGGAATATGTCCGTCTTCTCTTATGATTTCGAGGATTGTAATCTTTCCATAGCAATTGTATAGATTTATTCTCCTCAAGCTCAGGATTAGTCTCCAAAATCCTCACCCCTTTCTTTTTAAAAACATCATATATTTCCTTGAAAATAATGGAAGTAACACCTCTTCTCTGATATTCTGGATGTATCCCTATCAAATAAAAATTAGCTCTATCATTATGTTTGCCTGCCTGCAAAAGATGCCACCAACCAAAAGGAAAAATTTTACCATTTGCCTTCTGCAAAGCCTTAGAATACGACGGCATTGTAATAGCGAACGAGATCAATTCCTTTTGTTCATTTTCGATACAAATAATATAATCTTTATCTATGAATGAGAAATATTTTTCCTTGTAAGTTTTTATCTGTTCGGCTGTGATGGGGGTATAGGTAGAAAGTGTCTTGTAGGTCTCATCAAGTAACCGAAACATAGGTTCTACATATGGTAAAATTTCCTTCTTATTCTTAAATTTCACAACATTAAGATGATATTTCTCCGAAATAATTTTATTAAATTTCACAATCTTTTCATCCAATTTTTCGGGAAAAACAATTTCAAATTCCACCCATTCTTTCTCTTTTTTAAACCCTAATTTCTCCATATGGATAGGATAGTATTCTGCATTATAAATACCAATCATTGTAGCTAATTGGTCAAAACCCATCGTTAGCATTCCTGCCTTATCAAGATTTGTAAATCCCATAGGTCCCTCTATTTTATGTATATTTTTGGCCCTAGCATAATCTATTACAACATCAATCAAAACTTTTGAAACAACCTCATCATCAATAAAATCCAACCATCCAAAACGAACCTTGGAAATACCTAATTCCCTTGCTTCTTTGTGATTAATCATCACGGCAACACGACCTACTACTTCGTTATTTTTCAATGCTAAAAACTGCTTAGCTTCCGAATATTGTAGCGCAGGATTTTCGTTTGCATTCCAAATATTTTTTTCATCATTTATCAATGGAGGTACGAAATATGGATTATTCTTATACAACTTCATAGGAAATTTTACAAAATCCATCAAATCCTTATTCGTTCTTACTTCTTTTATAATGATATTAGGCATATTTTATATTTTGACCCACAAATATAATCATTTCCCATACATCTATAAAAATTTATCTATCTTTGCAAATATCAAAACTCATAAAATGGATACAGAAAATCTACATATACAAATAAAAACTTTCTTTGGACTAGAAAATGCTTTGGCCGACGAAATAAAAAAATTAGGTGGCAGAAATGTGGAAACAAAAAACAGAGCGGTAACATGTATCGGCGACCTCGGATTCCTCTACAAAATAAACTATGCATCTCGCTTAGCACTCAAAATTTTAGTCCCCATATACGAATTTAAAGCATTTAATAATGATATATTCTACAAAAAATTAGTAAATTTCCCTTGGGACGAATATCTTGACCTAAACCAAACTTTTGCTATTGACGCCACGATTCACTCTGAAAAGTTCACTCATTCTCAATTCATTACCTTAAAAATGAAAGATGCCATAGTGGATTTTTTCAATAAAAAATATAAAAAACGACCAAATATTAACACAAAAAATCCTGATATAAAATTTAGTCTCCATATTGATGTTGATTTAGTTACTATATCACTAGATTCCTCGGGAGAACCGCTATATAAACGAGGCTATCGAAGAGAACAAGGAGAGGCTCCTATCAATGAGGTACTTGCTGCGGGACTTTTACATATTGCAGGATGGGATGGCAAAGGAAATTTCTTAGACCCAATGTGTGGCTCGGGTACAATCCTAATAGAGGCTGGAATGATGGCTATGGAACTCCCAGCACAGATTTTCCGTAAAAAATTCGCCTTCCAAAATTGGAAAAACTATGATGCTAACTTATTTGAAAAAATTAAGGAATTTAGACTTAATAGAATCAAAGAATTTACAGGGAAAATTATCGGGTATGACATTGATTATAAAATGCTTATACTTGCAAAAGAAAATATCGCTGGAGCCGATATGGAGGACTTAATAGAGATAAGGAAACAAGATTTTTTTGATAGTAAGAAAGATTTATTTCCTCTTTTAATTGTTTTTAATCCTCCTTATAATGAGAGAATTAGTATTCACGAGGAACAATTTTACAAAAAAATTGGGGATACCTTTAAAAATCACTATCCAAATACTTTGGCGTGGTTCATTACATCGGATTTGGAGGCAGGAAAGAAAATTGGCCTACGACCTTCGCGAAAAATTAAACTATTTAATGGTAAATTAGAGACCCGTTTCTTCCAATTTGAAATGTACGAGGGTACAAAAAAAATCCATAAAGACACAGAAAAAAAAGAACGAAGAGTCATTAAATCGAACAGAATTTTGTAATAAAAAAACTTCTCTAATTAGAGAAGTTTTTTTATTACAAAATTAATTATTCTACAATCATACAAGCACCTACAGTGGAATTACTTGTTTCATCTATCAATATAAAACTACCTGTTGATTTATTTTTTTCAAAAGTATCAAATACCAATGGTGATGCTGTTTTCAAGCGAATCTTCACTACTTCATTGAGTTTTACTCCCTCATTTACAGAGATTTTTTCTAGAGTATTCACATCAATTTTATATTCTATTTCTTTTATTATTGCCTTTACAATTTTACTTCGTTGTTGTAGGAAATATTTATTTCCCTCGTGAAGTTCTCGTTTGTCCATCCAACATATAAGGGCCTCTATTTCGTTTTCTACTTGTGGCTGATTATCTGTTTTCACGAAGAAATCACCGCGAGAAATATCAATATCATCTTCAATATGAATCACAGCAGGTTGAAGAGCAAATACCTCATCCACCTCATTACCAGCAGTTTCTACCTTAGATATTATTGTATCTATATTTTGTGGAAGAATAGTTATTTTGTCTCCTTTTTTATAAGTTCCAGACATTATTTGCCCTGCATAACCTCTATAATCGTGTAATTCGTCGGTCTGCGGACGAATCACATACTGCACCTGAAAACGAGCATTTTCATAGTCAGTAAAATCTGACACCTCCACATTTTCTAAGAAATTCAAGAGGGTTTGCCCATTATACCAAGGCATATTTTGGGATTTTTCTACTATATTATCTCCATAAAATGCTGATATTGGGAAATAATCAACATTTTCCAACCCCAAAGTTTCGGCTACTTGGTGATAATCAGCCTTAATTTTATTGAAAACATCTTCGGAATAATCTACCAAATCCATTTTATTCACTGCCACTACGATATTTTTCATTTTGAGGAGAGAGGCAATAATAGAATGTCTCTTGGTCTGTTCTATCACCCCTTGCCGAGCATCAATGAGGATAATTATCAACTGAGAGTTAGATGCTCCCGTAATCATATTTCGAGTATATTGAATATGTCCTGGCGCATCAGCAATGATAAATTTTCTTTTTGGAGTAGCAAAATAGCGATAGGCTATATCAATAGTTATTCCCTGCTCTCTCTCGGCACGAAGCCCATCTGTAAGTATTGCCAAATCTACCCCATTGGCATTTTTATTTTTGGATTGTTTTTCCAAAGCCTCCAACTGGTCTGCCAAAATACTTTTACTATCATACAAAAGTCTACCGATGAGAGTACTTTTTCCATCATCTACACTTCCTGCCGTCAAAAATCTTAATATATCCATTCTTTCTTTATTCTTAAAATCGTAATTGCATATTTAACTTAAAATACATATCCCCATCTTTTTCTTGATATAAATTTCCAAATGTAATCTTAAAAATACCCACTTTTTTTTCTATCTTCCATTGCGGCTTCGGTTACACGATCATCTATACGAGTCTCTCCCCTTTCAGAAATTCTAGAAGCCGTAATTTCGTTAATTACTTGATCCAAGGTATCTGCTGAACTCTCTACCGCTGCCGTACAAGTCATATCACCTACGGTTCTGTATCTCACTTTTTTGGTAATAATTTCGTCTGTATCATCAATTTGGATAAAATCGGAAACAGCAATAAGCTGACCTTGATAGTCCAAAACCTCTCTATCGTGGGCGAAATAAATAGATGGAAGAGCAATATTCTCCTTTCGGATATAATTCCAAACATCTAACTCCGTCCAATTGCTTATTGGGAAAACTCTCACATTTTCCCCTTTATGGATTTTTCCATTATAAATATTCCAAAGTTCTGGGCGTTGTAATTTCGGATCCCATTGCCCAAACTCATCACGAACGGAAAAAAAACGCTCCTTTGCTCGAGCTTTTTCTTCGTCGCGTCTAGCTCCACCGATACAAGCATCAAACTGAAATTCTTCAATTGTATCCAATAAAGTATGTGTCTGCAACCAATTTCTACTGGCAAATTTCCCTTTTGGTTCCGTTAGTCCCTTTGCCTTTATAGTATCTTCCACCTTTCTCACAATAAGTTCTGCACCTATTTTCTGTGCTAACTCATCGCGAAAATTAAGAGCTTCAGGAAAATTATGCCCTGTATCAATATGTACTAATGGAAATGGTATCTTCATCGGAGCAAATGCTTTCATCGCCAAATGTACAAGAGTAATGGAATCTTTACCACCACTGAACAAAAGTGCAGGTCGCTCAAACTGAGCGGCCACCTCCCTCATTATATAAATACTCTCTGCCTCTAAATGTTCTAAATAATCCATATATCGTCTATCCATAATTCTTTATTCTTCAATATGATTTGGTAATAAAAATTTATCTATAAAAGTAATTTACTACTTATTTTTCAAAAAAACATGTTTAACTTTACCTAAAATCTCGCCTCGTCTATACTTACGAATGAAATTAATTTCTTGCTTATTCAATGGTATTTCGTGATTTTGACGGAAATAAGTCTTTACTATGGTCAAAAACTCCGAAATAGACTTATTTCTGCTAAAAACCTTCAAACTTGCCATCAGCATCAATGGAAAATCCAACCCAATATTATAAAAATATTCACCTAATTTCTTTGCTTTTTGATTCTTATACTGATATGCCGTAGGCCTTAAATGTTTTACCCACAACTCTTTAATAGTATAAATCTGCCAACCATTTTTCCTTGCTAAAAGGACATCTATATTATCCCAACCAAGTATCGCCCTCAACCCATTCATCTGCAAAAAACACTCCTTTCGATAGGATTTTATTGGCCCCCGTATGTGATTTTTAGATGAAATATCCTCGAAAATCCAATCTTCATTCTGAGAAAAATCATATGCCTTAGTAGGGACAAAAGGTATCTTTGTAATTTTAACTAACCCCGAAGCCATACCTATTTTGGGATTTTTTATATAAATATCATTCACCAACGAAAGGTAATTTTCAGGAAATATAATATCTGCATCAAATTTACAAATAATATCAAAATTTTGTAAATCAACACTATACAACCCTTTATTAAAGGTATTTACCACCTTAGAACCTGGAGAATGTTCGGACAATTCCAAATGCAAAACCTTGATTTTCGACTGTATCGAAGAGGTTTGTAAAAAATCTTCAATCTCCTGCCTAGTTCTATCCGTAGAACCATCATTTACCAACACAATCTGAAAATCTTGATGCTCTTGATAGGCCAAGGATTGCAGGCAAAACCTCAAATTTTGCTCTTCATTATGACATGGGATAACAATCAAAAATCTCATTTATGAAATAAAATCATTAACCAAACTACTGATTTTCAACTTTGCATCTTCCAAATCATCATTCACAACGATAGTATCAAATAAATGTTTATGAGCCAATTCCTCCTCCGCTTTTTCCACACGGATTTTAATGGTATCTTCATCATCAGTAGCCCTTCCGAAAAGGCGTTTTTCCAACTCCTCAACGGACGGAGGCATAATAAATATAGACAACGCCTGCTCCTTGAAGTACTTCTTCAATGCGATTCCACCCTTTACATCTACATCAAAAATCACAACATTACCACTGCTCCATATTCTGTCTATTTCCTGCTTTAATGTACCATAAAATTTATCTGTATAGACCTCCTCGAACTCCACAAAATCATCATTATCAATCTTTTGCCTAAACTCATCAGGAGTGATGAAATAATAATCTTTGGCATTCTCCTCTTGCCCTCTCGGCTGTCGTGTTGTACAAGAGATTGAAAATTCTAATTTTGGAAATTTCTCCAAAACATATTTCACCAAGGTCGTTTTACCACTACCTGAGGGTGCCGAAAATATAATAACTTTTTTCATTTTTTAAGGTCAAAAAAATTATAAGATATTTAATGATTGTTCCTTTATCTTCTCCAAATCATCTTTCATTACAACCACCAATTTCTGAATATCGGACTGGTTGGCCTTCGAACCTAAGGTATTAATTTCTCTACCTATTTCCTGTGCTATAAAACCTAATTTCTTCCCTACAAACTCCTCATTTTGAAGGACTTCTTGAAAATAATTAAGATGCTGAGCCAATCTTACCTTTTCTTCCGAAATATCTAATTTTTCGGTATAATAGGCCATTTCTTGATAAAATCTAGTCTCGTCAATATTGTCAAATTCGGAAAGGGTTCGTTGGTATTTTTCTTTGATATTCTTCAAGCGAATCTCCTCAAAGGGAATAATTTTTTGGGAATTTTCTTTAATATTTTTCAATGATTTTAGTAAATCTTTCGCTAAAATCTCCCCCTCTACTTGTCTAAATTTCACGAACTTATCAGTCGCTTCTTTTATCACTTGTAGTAGAAATTCCCATTCTTCTTCTTGTAATTCTTCGGGTTTAGACGAAATTGCTTCGGGCATTCTCACTGCCATTTTAAGATATTCAAAATCAGGCCCATCACCAGCACATTCTTTTAAAGTATCCATATATGCCATAATGAGTGGTTTATTAACCTTAACTTCGGTACTATTATCCAATAGTTCAAAATTAATAAAGCAATCCACCTTACCGCGTATAATATTATCATTCAATATTTTACGAATATCAAATTCCTTTTCCTTATATCTTAATGGTAATCTAATACTCAAATCAAAGGATTTAGAATTAAGGGATTTTATCTCTACGCTGATTTTCTTTTTCTCAAAAACTCCTTCGCTTCGTCCGAAGCCTGTCATTGATAATACCATAATATTAAAATTAGGGCAAATTTAATGATTTTTTTCTAAAATCCCATCATTTTAATAATGGGAAATATCATATAATTTGAGATAAAAAAACCTTTGCAAAGGATTAACAAAGGTCTTGATGGATTAGAGTCCGAAAACGATTCCTACACTTGGATAGAATCCACTCCCCAATACGGATGATTCTTCTTTATACAGCACATTATAGTAGGCTCCAAACTGCATATAGGCAGAATTTCCCACTCGCTGGATATATCCACCACCCAAATAAAGAGCAGGCTCATTCCCAGCATATTTGTTGTCATTAATTTTATTCTTTTGATGATAGAAATAATGAGAATATCTCCCAGAAATATAGATAGTTCTATTTATATAATAATTAGCATAAGGGCCTACTCCAATCATTATACTTGTATGATATTTAGATGTAGTCCAAGAAAAGTCGCTGGATAACCCCATCTCTAAATTATCACTCACGAGATACCCTACGCGTGGATATACACTCACATTTGTTCCGTAATATCCTCCCGAAATACTTAGACCAGCTCCACCTCCGTAGCTCCATCGATTTGATTTCGGTATATCAACATTTTGGGCATCTGCAAAAAATGTTCCAACAAGAACAAGAAATGGAAAAATTACTCTCTTCATTTGTCTTTAATTCAACTTCTTTGTTAATTCTTTGTAAATTTTTTCAGCATTACCTTCTTCATACAATATTTCATAAATAGCATCAATAATCGGTGTTTTCATCCCTTTTTCCTTAGATGTCTCGTAGATAGATTTCGTAGCATAATATCCCTCGGCAATCATATTCATAGATTGGATAGCCGATTTCACCGTATATCCTTTGCCTATCAAGTTACCAAGATTTCGGTTCCTTGAAAAAAGAGAATATGCTGTAACCAGCAAGTCACCCAAATAGGCACTTTCATTGACATCTCGTGGTGCTTCGTAAATATTATCCAAAAAATGTTTCATCTCACGAATGGCATTACTTACAAAAACAGCCGTAAAATTATCCCCATAGCCCAAGCCACTTGCTATCCCAGCTCCAATGGCATAAATATTCTTCAAAATGGCACTATACTCATTTCCCAAAATATCACGACTGCAACTCACCTTAATAAAGTGAGAGGAAAACAACTGAGATAACTGCTCACAAATCTCCTCCTCGGCCGTGGCTATCGTAAGGTAAGATAATCGTTCCATAGCTACTTCTTCCGCATGGCAAGGCCCTGCTATCACTCCTTGATTACGAAAACCTATTCCAAAACGATTACGGATATAATGAGCCACTATATCATCCCCCTCAGGGATGATTCCTTTGATTGCAGAAATGAATATTTTCCCAGAATAATCACAAGTCATATTCTCTAATGTACGCCCTAAATAAATAGACGGCGTAGCCAAAATAACTACATCGCAAGCCGATACCAACTCATTAATATCTGTCGTGAGGCGTAATTTTTCTAGGTTAAAATTAATTGCCGTTAGATAGTTTGGGTTATGACCTCGTTGTTCTATTGAGCCTTTTACAAACTCATTTCTCACGCACCAATATACTGATTCCGAATTCTCTACCAGCATCTTAATGATGGCTGTACCAAAACTACCACTCCCCACTACTCCTACTCGCAATAGAGGTTTGTACTCATTTACCCTATCGTTATTATTGTTTATATTTTCATTAATAGCCATAAGGCAAAGATAAGATTTTTTATTATTATAGATATTTTTTATTACTACAAATATTTTTATGATAACATAATCGACATAAAACCAAATGTGAAAAATATTTCAACTACAGAATCCTATTTTTGGTTCGAAGAAATAAGTTTAATATAACAAAATTTAAACACTCTTTAAAGAATATTTAAAAAGTGTATTTTTATTACTCAAACCACTGCAATTTGATTTGTGGAGAGAGAAAAAAGCATTGATGGCCTTCAAATTGATTAAGTAAGAAAATCTGCACTTCATAACCGATTTCAACATTTATATTTTTAATTTTATAGAGCAAATCATCATCTACATTTTTAGGAATGACCATATTTCTTCCTTTGGTATCCTTTACCTGTGGATATCTATCCAAAGGAATTTTTACCAAAACATAGAAAATATACTCTTAACTCAACTATTAAATACTAAAAAGTTGGTGATTTTCACCAACTTTTTAGAGTTTCTATTTATTATTTGCTTTTGACTTTGCTTCTGAAAAACCTGCCATGACTACTCCTATAACACCTCCTGCTATAGCACCTACAGCACTACCTAACCCTGGTATTATACTACCAACCGCGGCTCCTATAGCTGCAACAGAACCTATAGTTCCTACTGCTTTATCTCCATTATTATTACTCATAATTTTATTTTTTTATTTATTAATTTTAATCCTTTTCCCATATAACTCACAAAACCTAATATCTTCAATTTCTAACAAAACATCTTTCCCTACCTCTAACCTTTCTGTGAGATTATGGATAAAAACTTTCTCATTTTCACGACTAAAAGCATTAATTCCCCTACATCTCCCAAATAATACAATAGCTTGAACAGAAGTTTTTAAAAAAATATAGAACTTATTAATAATATAAGTCTTTCGTTTTATTTTCCAAATAACTTTGTCCACCACCCCTCTTTCTCTGATGGTGTTCCCCAAGAATGCTTATCGTTTTTATTAGTATAAGATAATGCTACATTTTTAGCATCCTCATCTCTTCCTGCTTCTTTCAACCTATCATATATAGAACTAATCATTCTACTTGTACCTCTTCCTCCCTTATACTCTTTACCTGAATTGGTCTTATACCCATTTCTATTCAAATGATCTGCCAATTCCCCTGCTGACATATGCTCATCATTATTTGCCAAATGCCTAGCCATTTTTACAATTGATTCTAACTTATCCAACATATTATTTATTACCACTACTATTTTTTACCAATGCTATCGCAACTCCAATAACTGAACCAACAACACCTCCTATAGACGATACTGCTGATATTATATCATTTGTTATAGAATTAGGATTATTATTACAAATCATATACTAAAATTTTATTTATTAATTAACTTTATTCCTTTATTCATTTGATTCACAAAACCTGATACCCAATTCTCAATTTCTAATAGGGTAGGTTCATCTACTCCTAATCTCTCCGCAAGATTATGGATAAAAACTTTCTCACTTTCACAATATACCCCATCTACATAACAAAGCTGTATTAATTCTGTTAATACAATTTTCTTCTTTGAAAAGGTATCAAGTTTAGACAAATCATTACATAAATTCTCCTCATCATACCCATCTTGTCCTAATGTATTTAAAGACAAAACTTTAATTTTCTCCTTCTCATCTTGCGAAAATTTATCATCTACACTTACTAATTCCAATGCTAAAGAAAAGAAAACCTCTTTTTCTTCCTTACTCAAATACTCTATAAACATATTCTTTTATTTTTTTTGCAAAGTAAGCGATATTTCTATCATCGTAACAACCACTTTTAAGAATAATTCATTATCTTTGCGAATAAATAATTCTTATTATGAATAATGATATCATCGGAAAGAATATTAGAAAGTTTAGAGAACTAAAAGGTTATAGCCAAGAATACATGGCAAATGAAATGGAACTTACCCAAGCCTCTTATGCCAAATTAGAAAGTAATTCTACCAAAATAAGTGTAGAAAGACTTTTCACCATTGCAAAACTATTAGAAACTGATGTCGCAGATATTTTGGAACTCAATAAACAAACTATTTTTAATCAAAATAATACAGGAACTGCTAATGCTTTTGGAAATGTAGAAAACTACCAAGACAACAAAGAAATCTACGAAAAACTTCTCCAATCCAAAGATGAGCAAATTGCTTTACTCAAAAGTCTATTAAGCCAATATATAAAACTCTAATTCTTTTTTAGTGGATATATAGATATTGATTATGAAGTGGTTGCAGAGTAAATAACTCATATTCTCATTACGAATATCCATTAAAAGTATAAAATTACTTAATTATACATAATTTTATATTTTTGCAGTCTAAAATTGATTGATTAATAATGAACTATATTTCGGTAGAAAATCTCACCAAATCATACGGAATAAAAACACTCTTTAAGGACATTACTTTTCACATTAACGAGGGAGACAAAATTGCCATCGTAGCCAAAAATGGAAGTGGAAAATCTACCCTACTAAAAATATTAATGGGTAAAGAAGTTCCTGATTCTGGAAGTATTAGCATTAACAAAGAAATACAAATCGTTCTCTTTGATCAAGAAATATATTTTGACCCAGAAATTACCATCGAGCAGTTTATGATGAGCCTCGATACTCCTCCTATCATAGCTCTGAAAAACTACCATCAAGCTATCATTTCGCAAAATCCTGCCGAGATGGAAAAGGCTATCACTGAAATGGAAACTCTAAAAATATGGGATTTAGAAAACGAAATGAAACAAATCCTTTCCCAATTAAAAATCAATGATTTATCCCTCAAAATGAAAAATTTATCTGGGGGACAAATCAAGCGGGTGGCCTTAGCAAAACTCCTTACCGAAACTCGTGCGGAACACAAACATACTCTACTAATAATGGATGAGCCTACCAACCACCTTGATATTGAAATGGTGGAGTGGTTGGAAAACTATCTATCCAAATCCAACATAACCCTCCTACTCGTTACTCACGATAGATATTTTCTCGATTCCGTCTGCCAAATTATTTGGGAAATGGAGGATCAAACTCTCTATACCCATCACGGGAGTTATGCCACTTATATAGAAAATAAAATAATCCGTGAAGAAAATCTAAACGCAACAATCGATAAAGCTAACAACCTATACCGTAAGGAATTAGATTGGATAAGACGCCAACCCAAGGCAAGGACCACAAAATCCAAGAGTCGTATAGATGCATTCTACGAAACTGAAAAAATTGCTAAAACGAATACTAAAAAACAAAATCTTGAACTGGATTTTGAAATGAAACGATTAGGCAAAAAGATTTTGGAACTAAAAAATATAAATAAAAGATTTGGAGATAAAATCTTACTAAAAGACTTCTCTTATCAATTTCAGAGAGGTGAAAAAATCGGTATCGTTGGTAAAAATGGAGTTGGTAAATCAACTTTATTAAACATCATCCAAGGACTTGAACCGAAAGATTCTGGCGAAATAGAAGTTGGAGAAACCATCAAATTCGGATATTTTTCACAAAAAGGTCTATTTGAAAATGACCAAAGTCTATCCGAAATAAGAGTAATAGACTTCATTAGAGAAATTTCAGAAAACTTTCCATTAGCAAATGGAAAAATCCTATCAGCATCCCAATTTTTGAAACTATTTCTCTTTGACGAACAAACACAATACTCACCGATTGCTAAACTTTCAGGGGGAGAAAAACGCCGTCTGAACCTCATCAAAGTGCTATATGAAAACCCTAATTTCTTAATTTTTGATGAACCTACTAACGATTTAGACTTACCTACATTATCCGTTTTAGAAAATTTCTTACTCAATTTTCAAGGATGTCTCATCATTGTTTCTCATGATAGATACTTTATGGATAGAATTATTGATAGAGTTTTGGCTTTTGAAAATGAAGGAAGAATACGAAATTTCACAGGAAATTTTTCTGAATATAGAAGCCAAATACAAGAAGCCAAAAATAGCCAAGAACAAAATAAAAAAGCCGAAAATAAACCAACAAATAGACACGAAACAAAACAAAAGAAGCTAAGCTATAAAGAGCAACGAGAACTAGAGCAAATAGAAAAAGACCTACCAATATTGGAAGAAAAACGAGATGAAATACTTCAACTTCTTAACAATGAGACTGATTACAGCAAGATATCCATCCTATCCACCGAACTAAAAACTCTCTCCGAAAAGATAGAAATAATAGAACTTCGCTGGCTGGAACTCCAAGAGAAATCGTAAAATTGGTATATTGGCAAAAATATCCATCTTTTTTCCGTATTAATCCATTTTTGGTATAGATAAATCTTCTTAACTTTGTACCAACAAAATAAAGTATTAATTTTATGAGACAATTATTAGAATTCGTTGCTGGTAGCCAAAGAGGTTTTATCAACTTCATAAGAGTAGCTATCTTTATAGTAATGGCTTGGATTGGAGGACTTAAAGCATTCCAATACGAAGCTGATGGTATTGTACCTTTCGTTACAAACAGCCCTTTTATGAGTTTTTTCTATCATAATTCTGGTAAAAAAGCTATTGATACAGAGGGAGTAACTGGTGAGCAAAACAAAGGAAAAGAAGTTCCTGAGTATAAGTTACACAAAAATTTAGAAGGAAAAATGGTTGCCAAAAATATTGAGTGGCACAAAGAAAATGGTACTTACCCTTTCTCCTATGGATTAGGAATTATGATTTTCACTATCGGAACACTTACTCTATTAGGTATTTGGGCACCAAAAATAGGTTTTTGGGGTGGGTTACTAACTTTCGGGATGTCTATCGTAACTCTTTCTTTCCTCATAACAACTCCTGAGGTATATGTACCTAACTTAGGCGGAGATATGCCAACTCCTAACTTCGGTTTCCCTTATCTTTCTGGGGCTGGTAGATTGGTACTAAAAGATGTGATAATGATGGCTGGAGGGCTAATAGCAGCTTCCGATTGTGCAAAAAGATTACTTGGTAAATAATCAATAAATTTTTCATCATAACATATATTAAATTTTAATATCCTTGGTGTTTTCATCAAGGATTTTTTTTATCTTAATGTTAAAAAATTATTATATTTGTCATAATATACATACACACACTATGACGACTAAAATATTTTTGGAGAAAATAAAAATTTATGCCCATCATGGAGTGCTTTATGAGGAACAAAAAATCGGTACTTACTACCTCATAGATGTAGAAATACACACTGATTTCTCAAAAGCAATGCTTTCTGATGATATTAATGATACCATTTCCTATGCAGATATTAACGATATTATTCATCAAGAAATGGCTATTCCCTCTCTCTTATTAGAAAGAGTAGCTGGTAGAATCATCCACCACATACAGCAGAATTTTTCTAATATTTCATATATTAAACTGAAAATTACAAAAACTAACCCACCAATGAAAGGCGAAATGAAAGGAGCTGGTATTGAAGTGGAATATTATAACTAAAAATAATATTAGAAAATTTTAAACAATCGGTATTTAATTTTTAATTTAAATTAAAATATTATATCTAAAAAAATCTTATTTTTGTAGTCATTAATTTAATTAAAAGAAAAAAATGAAAGTTTTAATCGTAGGAAATGGAGGTAGAGAATCTGCAATCGCCCAGAAATTAGTCTCTGACAGCAGACCAGTAGAATTATTTTTTGCAAGTGGTAATGCCACAACCGAATCTTTGGGAAAAAATATCCCTTTTGATGGTATCAAAGAACTAAAAAATTTTGCTCTTGACAACCACATAGACCTAACTATTGTAGGTCCCGAAGCTCCACTTGTAGATGGTATCGTAGAAGAGTTCAAAGGTGCAGGACTGAAAATTTTTGGTGCTAAATATCGTGCCGCCCAACTAGAAGGAAATAAGGCATTTTCTAAAAAATTTATGCAGGACCATAATGTAAAAACTGCTACCGCAAAAGTCTTTGATTCCTATGTAGAGGCTGTAGAATATTTAGACTCCAAAACATTTCCTATCGTAGTAAAAGCAAGCGGATTAGCAGGTGGAAAAGGTGTTGTGATTTGCGAAAATAAAAATATCGCCAAAGAAACTCTATATTCCTTTATGATTAATAGAATCCACGGTGATTCTGGTATCAGAGTTGTAATAGAGGATTATCTCATCGGCTTTGAAGCGTCTATAATTGCTTTTTCTAATGGTAAAGAATTTTTCCCTTGCCTACCAGCAAAAGATTACAAAAAAGTAGGTAATGGAGATACAGGACTCAATACAGGAGGTATGGGAAATGTATGCCCAAGCCCCGAATTTACCCAAGAACATTTTGAAGATTTCAAAAAAAATATCCTCAATCCTACCCTAAAAGGGTTAAAAGAGGAAGGATTGGAGTTCCAAGGTGTTATTTTCTTTGGTTTGATGGTAACTGCCGATGGAACCTATCTATTAGAATATAATATGAGACTCGGCGACCCTGAGACACAATCTATCCTACCACTATTAGAAAACAACCTACTTGATGTAATAGAAGACTGCCTCGAAGGAAAAGAAATAAATCTAAAATTCCGAAACAAAAAAGCAGTATGCCTTGTAGTATGCTCAGGAGGATATCCTGGAACCATACAAACAGGGCTAGAAATCTCTGGATTAGACAAAATAGAACATAGTCAAGTATTATTTGCTGGAGCAAGAACAGAAGATAGTAAAATATTAACATCAGGAGGTAGAGTAGCAAATATCGTAGCTATTGGAGATACCTACGAAGAAGCACGTGAAAAAGTCTATGCTGATGCCAAACACTTGAAGTTTGATTATGCTTTTCACAGAGATGATATTGCTAAATTCTAAAATTTAAACATTCTAAAGAGACTTAAAAAAGTCTCTTTTTTCTTTATAAAATATATTTGGTTAGATTAATTTTATTTTTATATATTTGTGCAATAACCTATTAGTCGGTACTACAAACCATAAATTAGGTTTTAACTTAATCCGATTCTTATGAAACTAAATATTCAAAACGAAACTGGAAGACTCAAAATGGTCGTTTTGGGACAACCAATATCTATGGGAAAAAATCCTACATTGGAAGAAACCTATGATGCTAAATCCTACTATACCACACAGCAAGGAAATTATCCCAATGAAGAAGATATAACTTATGAAATGACTTCTTTTGAAAATACTCTAAAAAAATACGGAGTAGAAGTCCTAAGGCCAGAAATTATAAACGATTACAACCAAGTTTTCGCTCGAGATGTAGCCTTCGTGGTTGAAGATAAAATGTTCATTTCTAACATTATAGAAGACAGAGCCGATGAGCAAGATGCTTATTCAAAAATTTTTGAACAAGTAAATTGGAAAAACATCATCAATCTACCTACTACCGCTCATATCGAAGGAGGAGATGTTATAGTATGGAATGATTTTATTTTCGTGGGAGCGTGTTTTAGTCCCGATTATAGAAATTACAAAACAGCAAGAACCAACCAATTAGCAGTGGAATTGCTTCGCGAGTTTTTCCCAAACAAACGAGTTTTAGAGTTTGATTTACGAAAAAACGACAGAGACCCATTCAATGGGATACTTCATTTAGATTGCACTTTCAATCCAATTGGAAGAGATAAATGCATCATCTACAAAGATGGTTTTGCAAAGGAAAAAGATTTCAAACTGATATTAGATATTTTCGATGAAAAAAATTGCTTCCAAGTAACCCAACAAGAAATGTTTGAAATGAATCCTAATATATTCTCTATTTCTCCAGAAGTGTTGGTTTCCGATAAAACTTTTACGAGGATGAATAATCACATCCGTGACAAATGGGGTATACAAGTGGAAGAAATTCCCTACCGCGAAATATCAAAAATGGGAGGATTGCTGAGATGCTCTACGATGCCTTTGATAAGAGAATAAATAAAAAAAAGTTGTCTTAAAAAGACAACTTTTTTTTATTTAAAAATATAGCTCACTCCAATGCTAATAGCTTGTTCTGATTTTTTTTTCGTTACTTCTTTGGGCATATTTTTCAAATCAGGATAAGTATCAGACAACCCCAAGTCGTATTTTAAGGTAAGCTCTAATTGTCTTCTATAACTAAAACCTAACCCCAAACCAATCCCCCAATTGAAAGAATTTGCTTTCCCATACTTATCAATAGCGTAATAATCTCGTGATGGTTTCTCTACTTTTTGATTTAACAAAAAATTAAAATAAGGCCCTCCTAATGCAAAAAACTCAGATTCTGCCTCAGAGAAATACCCCTTCACATAAATTGGCACGGAAATATAGTCATTATAATATTTCGTTTCTTTATTTCCTCCCTCGGCCTTGTTATAGCCCGTTTCTCCTGCTTGATGATATTTCACTTCTGTTTGTAGATATAGCATATCATCGTGATCAGCAGGGATTAGAGCCATTGCTCCCGCTTGTAGTCCTATTCTTTTTCCTGATGGATTATGGGCATTTCTCACACCTGAATAATTACCACCCGCCAAAACCCCAAAACGAGTTTCGGAAAAACGAATATCTATCTGAGCAAAAGACATTACTGAAACCAATAAACTTGCTCCCAATATTATTTTTTTCATAAAAATGTATTTTAAAATATAACTGAAAAACCTTAGTATCCACAAAATTTGTAAATACTAAGGAAATTTTATAGATAGTTTTATACTTAATTTACCCTAAAACTTTTGCTACCATAGCACCAATTTCCGCAGGAGAATCTACTACATTGATACCATTTTCTCTCATAATGGCCATTTTGGCTTGAGCTGTATCTTCTGCACCACCTACAATAGCACCTGCGTGTCCCATTGTTCTACCTTTTGGAGCTGTTTGCCCAGCAATAAATCCTACCACCGGTTTTTTAGACCCGCTTTGTTTGTACCATCTTGCAGCTTCAGCTTCTAAGGAACCTCCAATCTCTCCAATCATTACAACAGCCTCAGTCTCTGGGTCGTTAATGAATAATTCTAGAGCCTCCTTGGTAGTAGTTCCAATGATTGGGTCTCCACCAATACCGATAGCTGTGGATACACCATAGCCTGCTCTTACAACTTGGTCTGCTGCTTCGTAAGTAAGTGTTCCTGATTTAGAAACGATACCTACCTTTCCTTTTTTGAAGACAAACCCTGGCATAATACCAATTTTTGCTTCTTCTGATGTGATAATACCTGGGCAGTTTGGCCCAATTAATCTGCAATCTTTATCTGCAATATAGGCTTTTACTTTTACCATATCTGCCACTGGAATACCTTCTGTAATACACACAATTACTTTAATACCTGCCTCTGCGGCTTCCATTACTGCATCAGCTGCGAATGCTGGTGGTACGAAAATAATAGATACATTCGCACCTGCTTTTTCTACAGCTTCCGCTACGGTATTAAATACTGGCTTACCAAGATGCTCAGAGCCACCCTTACCTGGGGTTACTCCACCTACCACATTTGTTCCATACTCAATCATTTGAGTTGCATGGAAAGTTCCCTCATTTCCTGTAAATCCTTGAACAATTACTCTAGAATCCTTATTAACTAATACTGACATATTTTTTCTATTTTTTTTGTAAATTTTATTTGCCGTAAAATTAAGTTTTTTTTTTGAATTAAAAGCATTTTTTATAATTTTTTTTGTATATATTTAAATATCAAAATGATATTGTCATTTTTAGGTTTCTTAATTTTATGGAGAATTTTTCTTACTTCAAGTTTCTCAATTTTACTTCCTTTTTCAAATATCCTCTGAAATCTTCTGCGATAGGTCCAAAATAAGTTCCTTTTTCAAGATTTCTATTTACCCCCACTTGTGCAAGGAGGATTGTTCCTTTCTCTATTTTCAATCCCGAAGCTACACCTACTTGCCCCCACATCGTTACCTCATCTTCTATGATACAACATCCTGCAATCCCTGTTTGGGAAGCTATCAAGCATCTTTTCCCAATAACGGTATCATGGCCTATTTGTATTTGATTGTCTAATATTGACCCTTCGCCGATGATAGTAGATGCCGTTACGCCTCGGTCTATTGTACAAAGGTTTCCTATCTCTACATTATTCTCTATCAATACATTACCAACAGAAATCAGTCTATCAAAATTACCATTGAGCTTTCTGTAATAGAATGCATCACCCCCTATGATGGTTCCTGATTGAATGACTACATTATCGCCAATCTCCGTTCTATCACCAATTACCACATTTGGGAAAATATGGCAATTTTTTCCTATCCTCACACCATTACCAATCACTACCGACGGATGGATAAAAGTCCCTTCACCAACAATAGCATCATCAATATTTTCCTTAAAGTTAGATATTTTCGTGAAATAAGTATTGATTTTATTAAAGTCTCTAAATGGGTCATCGGAAACCAATAACGCCTTTCCCTTAGGGCACTCTACTTCTTTGTCTATCAGTATTATTGTAGCGTTAGAATTAAGGGCTTTATCATAATATTTTGGGTGATTAACGAATACGATATCTCCCTCTCTCACCATATGGATTTCATTTGTACCAAATACGGGGAAATTTTCATCTCCAATGAATCTCGCTCCGATGATTTCTGCTATTTTTCTAAGTGTTTGCGGTTGTTCAAAAGTCATTTTATTATTTTATGACAAAAATATTAATTATCTACCAACTAAACAATTTTATAAAAAAATAACTACCTTTGGCCGTATGAAAGATTTAATGGGCCAGGCTATTTGGGATTTTTATTTCCAAAATGATGCCGAAGATATGGAAACAGAGACTTCTATTTCGGAAATTGACGAGTTCCCTACGGAGTATCTATTTCGTAACTATTCTGAGATGAACAATATTGAAAAAAAAGCTCTACAGCTATCCTATGGGCATGTTTTGGATATAGGTGCAGGTGCAGGATGCCATAGTCTATATCTTCAAAATGAAAAAAATCTCTCCGTTACCGCCTTAGATATTTCCCAAAAATCAATAGATGTATGCAAGAAACAAGGCCTACAAAATAGTATCTGTATGGATATTTTGGATTTTTCAGCAGAAAAATTTGATACGATTCTTATGCTAATGAACGGAACTGGGATTTTCAAAAGTCTTAGCAAAATAGATATTTATCTCCAAAAATTAAAATCTTTGCTCAATGAAAAAGGGCAAATACTCATTGACAGCACAGATATCATCTATATGTTCGACAAGGATAAAGACGGCGGTGTATATATACCTGCTAATGGATATTATGGAGAATTAGACTATATTATCTACTATAAAGGTGATATGGAAATAACAAAATGGCTATATATGGACTACCAAACCCTAAAAAATGCGGTAGAAAGCAACGGTCTAAAAATAGAACTCATAGCCAAAGAAGATTATTCATTTTTAGCAAAAATCACTTTAAAATAACATAAAAGTTGATGATAATCATCATCAACTTTTGTTTTTCATTAATTATAAGTTATTATTTATAAACCAATTTCATTACTTTTTTGCCTATTTTTAAGAAATAAAATCCCGCTGGAAATTGTCCAATATTAATCGGTTGGTTAGCATTCACTCGTTCAATAATCCGAACCATTTCTCCATCGACATTAAAAATTTCCAATGTTTGATTCGGGTTGATATTTTTAAAAAAAATAGTGCCTTTGCGAGTTAAATTTGGATAAAAATGAATTGTTTTTGATGCTTTTTTATCTGATTTTGATAATTTTTTCCGATAGCATAACCAAGACAAATTATCTATTGCCACCCTACCTGAGGCATTGCTTAATTCTATCACTACATTACCTTTAATATTTATATTTTTAACTTCGTAAATAGTTGGTGTTTTGCTAATTAAAATTGTTTTCTTCGGTACTCCATTCACAGATACTATGAGCGATACTTTTTTATCTGAATACGGTATATAAGCCTTAAATATAATAGTAGATAATCCATTTTTTAACGGAGATGAAGTAAGTTTCCCAGATTTCATCACTATTACCTTGCTATCAGCATCCTTTACATCGGTACGAACGTTAGTAGCTGTCCAAGTAATATTATTGCTCGTCCAAGTTCTATTCTCATATTTTCCGACACTCGTTCCCATATTTTCAAAATCTTCTATTCCACAAAATGAGGTTGATGGTGAAGATTTAGTAGTTAGAGCAATGGATTGTGTAGCAATATCGGTATCTTTCCAGATAATATTAACCCATTCAGGATTATCTATATACGGATTTCTATTATGTTATATTTGATATATAATATTATTTCGATCTATTTCTCTCCGAGATACTGGATCTTGATTATGCCATTTCAATAGAATATCTAATTCCCATTTTTTAAGAGCCTGATTTTTGCTACCATCTAATATATCTCCCATGCTGAAATTTGGCAACTCATTTTCGTATCTCGTCACAAAATAAAAAATCATACGAGCAATATCTCCCTTAAACTCGTCAATTGGTTCAAAAACGGATTTTGAATATCCTTCAGTAACATTAATTCCTATTTTTGAGCCATTTTTTGTAATATAAAAGGCTTCAAAACCTCGCCAAAAGGTAAATTTCCTCTCAATTTATTGACTGCTCCATCAGTGGGTATCACAAAATGAGCATCATTTTTCATTGGCGATTTTTTACCAAAGCAACTCTGTGGAATGATATGCTCCCTGCTATAACAGTCTCCCTCGTTAATACATTTTTCACATTTATACTCTCCTTCTTTAAAATTATATGGGTCCTCTCCTTCTGGATTTTCTGAATAAATATCCAAAATAGTACCATCATTCTCATAATAGCGGTCTATATCTGCAGTTTTGTAGATATCCCAAAGTCCTAAATATTTTTTATCTACATGGCCTCGCGAAATAATTTCTGCAAGTTTAGTTTTCAACTCATAGCCTTTCAGTCCATCTATTCCTGCATAATACAAAACCATTTTACAAAAGGTAATAGCCATTAAGGACAATCTCATTTTCACCGTTTTTTCATCTTGAAATTTAATATTCTATTTTTCCATTAGGGCATTACCATAAAAAGAAATACCCTCCCAGCCAAACTGAATGAAATTTCTAATATTCTGATGGTCTGTACCTCTCGGATTTTCCAAAACATCTTTTCTATAATAATTTCCAAAAAGATGCAAAGTCTCCTGAGGAGTAAAATTATTCAACTTTGCAAAATAAAATATCTTACACGAGCCATTATTCTGCCCTGCCTCATTGAAGAGATTACCATTTTTAAACGATGTGGGAACAAAATCATAATGTGTATCAATATACTCAATCACCACACCAAAATCTATATTTTCAACTTGTTTTTTTAATTCTCCTATGGTCATTTTATTTTTTTAAACAAAAGAGAGGTAATATTTATCTCAAAATTACCTCTCTTATTATATTCTAAAAATCTATCAATTACTATAAATTTTATAAATAATTATGAATTTTTCAATGCTTCTGCACCCGATACAATCTCTAATATTTCATTAGTAATTGCTGCCTGTCTCGCCTTATTGTAATAAATAACCAACTCATTTTTAAGAGCTTGGGCATTATCTGTTGCTTTATGCATTGCCGTCATTCTTGCTCCATGTTCTGATGCCACAGAATCCAAAACAGCCTTAAACAACTGATTTTTAATTGATTTTGGGATCAAGTTATCCAAAATTTCCGCTCTATTAGGCTCGAATATGTAATCTGCATCCACATTATCCTCCCCCTCTGGAATAGATATCGGCAAGAATCTCTCTGTTTGCACTTCTTGAGTAGCTGCATTGATGAATTTATTATAGATTAGATACACCTCATCAAATTTACCACTTACGAAATCTTCCATCACAGAGAATGCTACATTAGAGACATTATCAAACGATAAGTTATCGTAAATTTCACTATGGTTTGCATATACATCTCGATTTCTTCTCACCGCATCAAAAACTTTTTTACCAATAGTCAAAACTTCTACTTCTATATCAGTGTTTTGAGCAATTTGGTTATTTAATTCTTTTACCACAGATGAGTTGAAAGCTCCTGCAAGTCCTCTATTAGAGGTTATTGCGATATAAAGAACTCTCTTCACCTCCCTACTTTGTGCGTAGATAGAAAGATTATCTGGATTGGAGCTGGAATTCACATTTTGGATAAGTTCCTGTAACTTTTCAGAATAAGGTCTAAGCATTACGATTGCATCTTGTGCTTTTTTTAATTTAGCAGCAGAAACCATCTTCATTGCACTGGTTATCTGCATTGTAGATGAAATAGATGTAATCCTTCCTCTAATTTCTTTTAAGTTTGCCATTCTCTTAATTTAGATATTATTGAATCGCTTCGGTATTAATTAATACTAAAAACTACCTGCGAGTTTCATTTTTTAATTATACTTCGTTGCAATATCATTTGCTACAGCCTTCAATACATCGGTAATATTACTATCAATTTTACCTGATTTTATTGCTTGCATTGTGTCAGGGTGTTTTGTTCTCAAGAATTCTACATATTCTTTCATAAACTCCTTCACCTTTCTTACAGGGACATTTCTCAATAAGTTTTCAGTTCCTGCGTACACCATTGCTACTTGATCTTCTACACGAAGTGGAGAATTTACAGGTTGTTTTAAGATTTCCACATTCTTCTCTCCTTTTGTAATTACGGATAGTGTAGCAGCATCAAGGTCAGAACCAAATTTAGCAAAAGCCTCTAATTCTTTATACTGAGCTTGATCAAGTTTTAAGGTTCCTGATACCTTTTTCATTGATTTAATTTGAGCGTTACCTCCTACCCTTGATACAGAAATCCCCACATTAATTGCGGGTCTTACTCCAGAGTTGAATAAATCAGACTCCAAGAATATTTGCCCATCTGTAATGGAAATAACATTCGTAGGAATGTATGCAGACACATCTCCTGCTTGTGTTTCAATAATTGGCAATGCTGTTAGAGACCCTCCACCTTTTACTATTGGTTTCAAAGATTCTGGTAAGTCATTCATTTGCTTAGCTATTTCGTCATCAGCAATTACTTTTGCTGCTCTTTCTAATAGACGAGAGTGTAAGTAAAACACATCCCCTGGATAAGCCTCACGACCTGGTGGTCTTCTTAGAAGGAGTGAAAGTTCTCTATATGCTACGGCTTGTTTAGACAAATCATCATAAACAATAAGTGCTGGGCGACCTGTATCACGGAAAAACTCTCCAATCGCAGCCCCCGCCATTGGTGCATATACTTGCATTGGTGCAGGGTCAGAAGCATTTGCTGCAACTACCACTGTATAGGCCAAAGCTCCTTTATCTGCCAAAGTCTGAACGATTTGTGCTACAGTAGAACCTTTCTGTCCTACAGCCACATATATACAGAATACAGGCTGTCCTGCATCATAAAATTCTTTTTGGTTGAGAATTGTATCAATCGCAACAGTTGTTTTACCTGTTTGTCTATCACCGATAATCAACTCTCTTTGTCCTCTACCTACTGGAATCATAGAATCCACAGCCACAATACCCGTTTGTAATGGTTCATTTACTGGCTGACGATAGATTACACCTGGTGCTTTTCTTTCCAATGGCATTTCGTATAACTCCCCAGTGATAGGACCTTTGCCATCTATTGGATTCCCTAGAGTATCTACCACCCTTCCTAATAGTCCCTCTCCCACTCTGATAGAGGAAATTCTATTAGTTCTTCTTACAGTATCACCTTCTTTTACCAACTTGGATTCTCCAAGTAATGCTACCCCTACATTATCCTCTTCGAGGTTAAGTACTATTCCCTCTACATCAGATGAAAACTTCACCAACTCTCCATATTGTACATTTTCGAGACCATACACACGAGCGATACCATCACCGATAGTTAATACCGTTCCAACCTCTTCAATATTGGACTGAGTATCAAAATTTGCTAATTGCTGTTTCAATATTGCTGAAACTTCTGCTGGATTTATTTCTGCCATTATCTGGTTATTTTTTCGTTAGTTTAACTGAAAATTTTTCTTAATTTGATTAAGTTTATCTTTTACAGAAGCATTTATCTGTTGGTCTCCTACTCTTAAAATGTACCCTCCTAATATTTCTGGCTTAATAACCAACTCCAATTCGTATTGAGTAGATTTCACCAAATCGGTAGATTTCAAAATACCATTAATAGACTCTTGAGAAAGTTGTGTAGCAATGGTGAGAATCACTTTTTGCACCCCATTTTCTCTATCTACTTTATCCACAAACTCCTGTGCTATATCATATAAATACACCTCTCTTCCTCTGAAAATCACCAACTTAATAAAATTAAGAGTAGCCAATGAAAAATTTTTGAATACTTCTTTTGCGACCTCTATTTTTTTCTTATGATCAATAAACGGTATTGCCAAAAATCTTACCAAATCCTTAGAGTCCGACAAAATTTTCACAACATCTTTCATCTCATTATATAATACATCAGTATTATTAGCTTCTTTTGCAAAATCTAATAATCCCTGAGCATATCTTTTTGCGACTTTACTCCTAGACATAGTGTTTTAGTTTTGGTTAGAGTTATTTAAATAATTTTCTACCAAAGTATTTTGGGCATCGGTATTATCCAATTTTTGTCTCAAAATTTGTTCTGCAATACCTACTGACAAAGCTCCAATTTGATTTTTGATATCCTCCATAGCAGCAGACTTTTCCGCTTGGATGGTCTGTCTTGCTTGTTCAATAAGTTTTACTCCCTCTTCTTTTGCAAGAGTTTGGGCCTCAGTTACTATTTTATCTTTCAATTCTCGTGCTTCTTTCAAAATTGCATCTCTTTCAATTTTTGCTTCACGAATAATTCTATCATTATCAGCTTTCAGCTCCTCCATCTCTTTTCTTGCTAATTTTGCTTGATTAATAGCATCTACGATGGATATTTCTCTATCATTAACTGCTTTAAGAATTGGCCCCCAAGCAAATTTTCCTAAAAGAAATACCAATGCTAAGAATACAATAGCCGTCCAAAATATATTACCAATAGCTGGTGTTAATAATTCCATTTTTTTGAATTTTATACTTTTAATTTGTTGTTGTTTTATAACTTTTTAATAAAAAGACCCCTGCAAACCAACCGTTTGCAGAAGTTCTTATTTCATATTATCCATTTCCAAGCATTGCTACCACAATACCGAATAGACCAGCACCTTCGATAAGAGCTGCTGCAATAATCATTGCTGTTTGGATTTTACCTGATTGCTCTGGTTGTCTTGCAATACCCTCCATTGCTGAAGAACCAATTTTACCAATACCAAACCCTACACCAAGAACTGCTAAACCAGCTCCGATTGCTGCGATACTACCTGTCATAATACTATAATTTTAAAAAGTTAATAAATTTAAATCCTAATGTCCATGATGTGGTTCCTCAACTGCTGAACCTATAAATAATGCCGTAAGCATCGTAAAAATATAAGCTTGTAATGCTGCTACCAACACTTCCAAAGTATAGATAAATAAAGACATACCTATGGATACTGGAGCAATACCGTATGATTTCATGATGAATATTAAGCTAATCAAACTCATAATAATGATGTGTCCTGCCGTCATATTTGCAAAAAGACGAATCATCAAAGCAAATGGTTTTGTAATAATACCCAACAACTCTACTGGTACTAATATTATATATATCAATATCTTACCGCCGAAAGGCATTCCTTTACCAAGCGGATCAAACATATGCAACCAATATGTCTTTCTACCACTGAAATTAACAATCAATAAAGTAAAGACAGAAAGAGTCAAGGTAAATGCAATATTCCCCGTAGTATTTGCCGCACCTGGGAAAAGCCCTAAAATATTCAACACCCAGATAAACAAAAATGTCGTTACCAAATATGGCACATATTTTTTATACCTCAAATGTCCAATATTCTGCAAAGCTACATCATCTCTAATAAACAACACTATCGGTTCTATAAATTTTGCAATACCACTTGGTATAGTAGATTTTTTATAACGAGACGCTGTAGCAACACCTAAAATAAGCAGAATAATTGCTCCAAAAAGCATCTGTGCAACATTTTTAGTAATAGAAAAATCTAACGGCTGATTATTCGTAGGATGATGATGCTCGTCCATAGACAACTCTCCCTTCTCATTTGTCTTATAAATTTTCTCGTGATATAACTTGTAAAAATCACCATCTATAGAAGCCACACCCTCACCATGTCCAAACCTAGAAGAACTAAACACTTTCAGTCCATTATCCCAAAGAATAACTGGCAAATGAAGAGTAACCGAATTCTCCCCTTCACCCCAAAAATGCCACGAATGACCATCTTGTATGTGGTGCATAATGAACGGAACAGGATTATAAGTTTCCTCCTTACCCAATCCCGAATGCCCCTCGTGTGCATCATTGGCAAATCCGAATGAAAATGCTAATAATGATAAAATGACCAAAAGTCTTTTGAATTTCATAACAAAACGCTATTTCTAAAATTTTCGCAAAAATATAAAATATTATTCTTATTAACAATATTTACAATTAATTTTATTAATATTTCTTTAAATTTCGTCTATTTTATTTCTATTTTTTTCTTAACAGTCTAATTATCAATATTATTTCAAAGAATAAATAAATCCAATAAATTACGAAATATGTTAAAATATTATCCTTAAATTCTTTTTCAACCATAGCAATATATACTACGGCAAATAATTTCAGTATAATGAACCCCAAAAAAAGAAAACCTGAAATTCCTTTTTTTAGAAATTTTTCTATCAAAATAATACTTAAAATCCCTATGAATGTAATGAAAAATATTAAAAAATGTATTCTATAACTGACCGCCACACCACCATATTCTCCGAGTAAAAAATGCACTCCAAAGAGAAATATTGTAGCAAGTACAAAACTCAAAATCTCCTTCATATATTATTGTATAATCCTATCCAAAACCCACTGAATAGCATCTCGCTCTACCTTATGATGGTCTGCAGAAAACTCACCACGGCGTCTATTAGCAATTACGCAATTTACCGTAATAGCACGATGTCCTAATAATTTAGCAAGACCATAGATAGCCGAAGTCTCCATTTCAAAATTACTAATTCCTAACTCATTGAGTACTTCTAAAAACTTATCATCAAGGGCTCTTAATCTCAATTGTCGCCCCTGCGGAGCATAAAAACCTGGAAAAGTAGCCGTATTCCCAAAATATTTAGCATCCTTATATAGATTCTTTAACTCCGAAGAACATTCCCCAAAATATAACATCGGCTTAATATTATCATACGGAAAATCTGAAAGGAATTTTTTAGAAAAATCATTCTCAAAATGATAATCTGAATAAAAATATAACAACCCATCTAATCCCACTACATTCTCTGATACCAACATATTATCAACCTCAATATCAGGATTTACACTACCACAAGTTCCCAAACGGAACAATTGCAAAGATTTCTTCTCACTATGAAACTCCTTATTATTTAGGTTTATATTCACCAAGGCGTCAAGTTCGTTCATTACGATATCTATATTCTCTGTACCGATACCAGTAGAAAGTACCGAAATTCTCTCCCCTCTCAATACCCCTGTATGGGTATAAAATTCTCTCTTATTTTTCTTTATCTCTACCTTATCAAAAAACTGAGACACCTTCGGCACCCTATCAGGATCGCCTACCAAAATTATTTTATCGGCAATATCTTCTGGCAACAAATTAAGGTGATACACACTCCCATCTGCATTAAGCACCAACTCTGATGCTGATAATTTATCAATCATATTCTATATATTTTAAAGGGCTAAAAATACTCATTTTTTCCTAAACTGAAAAATAAAAACTTCGTTAAAATGATTTTCTCCCACTAAATATTCTAATTTATCTTATAAATATAATTATACATTCTCCACTCTCTTCATATTTTTGCTTGTTTTCTTTATTAATCCAACTAAAACATAATACAAACCTATATTTAATTTATAGGAGTATAATTAATTTTTTATTACTTTTGCAAATATTTATTATAAATATTATGTTCAATAGCTTACAAGATAAATTAGACAAAGCACTGCACAGTCTATCAGGACGTGGTAAAATCACAGAAATCAATGTAGCAGAAACCATAAAAGAAATACGCCGTGCCTTAGTAGATGCCGATGTAAATTACAAAATCGCCAAAGACCTAACCAAAAGAGTACAAGATAAGGCCATTGGGCAAAATGTATTGATCTCTCTAACACCAGGGCAGTTGATGACTAAAATCGTGCATACTGAATTGGTAGAACTAATGGGAGGCACTCAAGAGGGTATCAATCTCTCTGGTAAGCCAACAATAATCCTAATAGCTGGGCTACAAGGGTCAGGGAAAACTACTTTCTCTGGAAAATTGGCAAACTACTTAAAAACAAAAAAAGCTAAAAAACCGCTCTTGGTAGCGTGTGATGTCTATCGTCCCGCAGCTATTGACCAGCTAAAAGTTTTAGGAACACAAATTAATGTTCCTGTATATTCCGAAGAGGCTAATAACCAGCCAGCTAATATTTCCGAAAATGCCATCAACTATGCTAAGGCAAATGGATTCGATGTGGTAATTGTGGATACAGCAGGACGTCTTGCTGTAGACGAAGAAATGATGAAGGAAATAAAACTTGTCCATCAAACTATTACTCCACACGAAACACTCTTCGTCGTGGATTCTATGACAGGGCAAGATGCTGTAAATACTGCTAAAGCCTTCAATGATGTACTAAACTTCAATGGTGTAGTTCTTACCAAATTAGATGGAGACACGCGTGGCGGAGCTGCCCTTACCATTCGTTCCGTAGTAGAAAAGCCTATAAAATTCATCTCCACAGGTGAAAAAATGGAAGCTCTTGACCTATTCTATCCAGAAAGAATGGCCGACAGAATACTCGGAATGGGTGATGTTATTTCCCTTGTGGAAAGAGCTCAAGAACAATTTGATGAAGAAGAAGCAAAAAAACTCCAAAAGAAAATAGCTAAAAATGAATTTGGCTTTGATGATTTCCTAAAACAAATCCAACAAATCAAAAAAATGGGTAATATGAAAGATCTTATGGGTATGCTCCCTGGGGTAGGAAAAGCCATCAAAGATATAGATATTAAAGATGATGCCTTTAAACATATTGAAGCCATCATCTACTCAATGACTCCCGAAGAGAGAAGAAGACCTTCCATCATCAATATCCAAAGAAAAAATAGAATAGCCAAAGGCTCGGGAAGAAAAATTGAAGAAATAAATCAACTAATGAAACAATTTGACCAAATGGGAAAAATGATGAAAATGATGCAGGGGCCACAAGGAAAACAATTAATGCAAATGATGAGTAAAATGGGAGGAGGAATACCAAATATCCCTGGGCTTGGCGGTCTCGGAAAAATGTTCGGAAAATAATTTCAACCTTAAAAACATATCAAAATGGAACAATATTGGAATAATGCCGTTACCTTTGAACAATATTTGAAGGACGCAAAAGAAAAAATTGAAAATCCTAAAAATCAGGATGATATTGATAAAAAATATTATTATGAACTAGCCGAACAGAGAACCAATAGAATGCTGAAGGTTTTCAAAATCAATGAAGAGCAACTCGCTACACTAAAAGAAAAAAACTTCAAAGGCAAAATATTAGTAATTACCGAAGCATGGTGCGGAGACTCAAGCCAGACACTTCCCGTAATTGCAAAATTCTTTGAAGGACGCAACGAAGTAAGGATATTTTATAGAGATTCCGACCCATCTCTAATTAATCAATTTCTAACCAATGGAGCTCAGGCTATACCAAAAGTGCTAATTTTAGATGAAAATTTTGAAGTAAAAAATACTTGGGGACCGCGTCCAAAGTATGGTTTTGAACTTTTACAAAAATACAAAGCTAACCCAGAGGAATACACAAAAGAACAATTTTATAATGATTTACAAGTGTATTATGCTAAAAATAGAGGTAAGGACACAATTTCAGAATTATTAGAATTATTATAAACCAACTCAAAAGCACGAAATTAACATTCTAATTTTGTGCTTTTTTCCATCAATATGAAAAGAAAACACATCATTAATATCATATTTATTGCAGTATTGGCAGGGATTTATTTTATGCCATCCGTAAGATTAAAACTTAGAGAATTATTATTCCCCGTAGCTACTGTAACGGATAGTGAGCAATTAACAGAATCCGATTGGAATATAGATTTAAAAGGTATCAACACGGCAAATGCTAACTTAAAAGACTTTAAAGGAAAAACTATTTTCCTTAACTTCTGGGGAAGCTGGTGTCCTCCATGCAGAGCCGAATGGGGAACAATACAAAACCTCTATAATACCAAACAAGGAAAGGTAACTTTCGTGCTTATTGCAATGCAAGACAAGGAAGAAGATATTAAAAAATTCTTAAAAGAAAATAACTATACAGCTCCAGTCTATATTGCAGATAGCCCTATTTCGGACAAATTACTCCCTAATGTATTTCCAACCACTTTTATTTTGGATAAAAATGGCAAAACCATTGTTCACGAAACAGGTGCCGTAGATTGGAATACCGAAAAGATACATCAGATTATTGATAAGTTATAACAACCACCTTAATAATAACCTATTTTAAGTTACTAAAAAAATTATCCCTCTCGTTATGAAAGGGATAATTATTATATATTAAAGAGATATATTATCACACTTTAATTTCTACATCTACTCCACTTGGTAATTCAAGTTTCATTAATGCATCTACAGTTTTAGAAGAAGAAGAGTAGATATCCATCAATCTTTTATGTGCAGAAAGTTGGAATTGTTCTCTTGCTTTCTTATTTACGTGTGGAGATCTCAACACGGTGAAGATTCTTTTATGAGTTGGCAAAGGGATTGGTCCATTTACCACAGCACCAGTAGCCTTCACTGTTTTTACGATTTTTTCAGCAGATTTATCTACCAAATTATAATCGTAAGATTTAAGTTTTATTCTGATTCTTTGTGACATTTTAATCTAATTTAAAAATTAACCTTTTGCTTTTGCGATTACTTCGTCTGCAATGTTTTGTGGAGCTGGTTCATATTTTTCAAACTCCATAGAAGATGTTGCTCTACCAGAAGATAATGTTCTTAATGAAGTTACATATCCGAACATTTCAGAAAGTGGAACAAATGCTTTAATAACTTTTGCGTTATTTCTATCATCCATACCATTTACGGTTCCTCTTCTTCTGTTCAAGTCTCCTACTATATCCCCCATATATTCCTCTGGAGTTACTACTTCTAGTTTCATAATAGGCTCCATTATCACCGCTTTTGCTGCTTTTCCAGATTCTTTGAATCCAAGTTTTGCTGCTAATTCAAATGATAATTGGTCAGAGTCCACCGCGTGGAATGAACCATCTTTAAGAGTTACTTTCATCGCATCAACCTCAAATCCTGCTAAAGGTCCATTTTTCATTGCTTCTTTGAAACCTTTTTCTACTGAAGGGATAAATTCTTTTGGAATATTACCACCTTTAATCTCATTGATGAATTCAAGGCCTGTCTTACCTTCATCAGCAGGACCGATTTCAAATATAATATCAGCAAACTTACCACGACCACCAGATTGTTTTTTATAAACTTCTCTATGGTTAGCCACTTTTGTAAGAGCTTCTTTGTATTCTACTTGCGGTTGTCCTTGATTAACTTCTACTTTAAATTCTCTCTTCAATCTATCAACAATGATATCAAGGTGAAGCTCACCCATACCAGAGATGATAGTTTGTCCAGATGCCTCGTCAGTTTTCACTTGGAAAGTAGGATCTTCCTCTGCTAATTTAGCCAAAGCATTACCTAACTTATCTTGGTCAGCCTTAGTTTTAGGCTCAACTGCAATACCAATTACTGGGTCTGGGAAAATCATAGATTCCAAAACGATAGGATTTTTCTCATCAGAAAGAGTATCTCCTGTCTTAATATCTTTAAAACCTACTGCTGCACCAATATCTCCTGCTTCAATATATTCCACTGGATTTTGTTTGTTGGCGTGCATTTGGTAGATTCTTGAAATTCTTTCTTTGTTACCAGAACGAGTGTTAAGAACATAAGAACCAGCATCTAATCTACCTGAATAAGCACGGAAGAAAGCTAATCTACCTACGAATGGGTCAGTAGCAATCTTAAATGCTAATGCAGCAAATGGGTCTTTTACATCTGGTTTTCTTGAAATTTCAGCATCCGTATTAGGATCTGTTCCTTTGATATCATCTTTATCCAAAGGTGAAGGTAGGTAACGGCATACTGCATCTAGCATAAACTGTACCCCTTTATTTTTGAATGAAGAACCACAAGTCATTGGAATAATAGAAAGGTCAATAGTAGCTTTTCTAAGAGCAGCATTGATTTCGTCCTCTGAGATAGAATCAGGATCCTCGAAAAATTTCTCCATCAAGGTTTCATCGTAATCAGCTACAGCTTCTACTAATTTTTCTCTGTATTCCATTACTTCGTCTTTCATATCTTCAGGAATAGGAACGATATCAAAAGTAGCACCTTGAGTATCCTCATGCCATATAATTGCACGGTTTTTAATCAAATCTACTACTCCTTTAAAATCTTCCTCTGCTCCGATTGGAAGAACGATTGGCACAGCATTAGAACCTAACATTTCCTTAACTTGATTTACTACATTAAGGAAGTCTGCTCCTTGTCTGTCCATTTTATTAACGAACCCCATTCTCGCAACTTTGTAGTTATCCGCCAATCTCCAGTTAGTTTCAGATTGTGGCTCCACTCCATCTACTGCTGAAAAAAGGAATACAAGTCCATCTAATACTCTAAGGGAACGATTCACCTCAACAGTAAAATCCACGTGTCCCGGAGTATCAATGATATTAAAGTGGTATCCTTTAGTTTCAGGTAAGTTTTTACCTTGATCTGTTGGAAAGTTCCAATTACAAGTAGTAGCAGCAGAAGTAATAGTAATACCTCTCTCTGCTTCTTGTTCCATCCAGTCCATTGTAGAAGCTCCTTCGTGAACTTCCCCAATTTTATGAGTTTTCCCTGTATAGAATAGGATACGCTCGGTAGTTGTAGTCTTACCCGCATCAATATGTGCAGCAATACCGATATTTCTTGTGTATTTTAAATCTCTACCCATTTTAGCAATTAAAATTTAAAGTGTGAGAATGCTTTGTTTGCTTCTGCCATTTTGTGAGTGTCTGTTTTCTTTTTGAAAGCAGCACCTTCTTCTTTGGAAGCAGCGATAATTTCAGCAGCTAATTTCAAAGCCATTGATTTATCATTTCTTAATTTAGCATACTTAATTAACCATTTCATTGCCATAGAGATTTTTCTATCTGCTCTGATAGGCATTGGAATTTGGAAGTTAGCACCACCAACTCTTCTTGAACGCACTTCTACATGAGGCATTACATTAGTAAGGGCATCTTTCCAAATTTCAAGAGATGTTTTTTCATTATCTCCTTTTTTTGCATCTACAATATCTAATGCTTCATAAAAAATTCTAAAAGCGATAGATTTTTTACCATCAAGCATTATATTATTCACAAATCTCGTTACCAACTGATCATTAAATTTAGGATCTGGCAACAGAACTCTTTTTTTTGCTTTTGTCTTTCTCATTGTCTCGATTCTTAAATTTTAATGATTACTTTTTCTTAGCTGGAGCTGCTTGTCCTGGTTTAGGTCTCTTAGCACCATACTTAGATCTTCTTTGTGTTCTACCATTTACACCTGCAGTGTCTAATGCACCTCTTACGATGTGATAACGAACTCCCGGTAGGTCTTTCACCCTTCCGCCTCTTACCAATACTATCGAGTGCTCTTGAAGATTATGTCCTTCGCCCGGGATATAAGCGTTGACTTCTTTACCATTAGAAAGTCTCACTCTGGCAACTTTTCTAAGTGCAGAGTTTGGTTTCTTAGGCGTTGTAGTATATACTCTTGTACATACTCCTCGTCTTTGTGGACAAGAATCAAGTGCAGCCGATTTGCTCTTCTTAGCAAGCGTGGCTCTTCCTTTTCTAACTAATTGTTGAATAGTAGGCATTTTATTGCTTTATTTTATTTCAGTTTGCAAAAGTAAAACTTTTTTTTCATATAAACAAATAAATCACAAACTTTTAACTTAAAAAAATCACTTCCAACGAAGTGATTTTTTAAGTATATCTAGAATTTGTAATTTAACTGAACCGCAAAATTTCTTGGGTCATTTCTATTGAGAAAACCTCCTCTATAATAAGCGTTGTATCCAATAGCGTCCGTTATGTTATTAGCAAATACTTTGATACTCACATTTTTGAAACTATACCCCACTTGTAAATTGAGGGTCGTATAAGCATCGAGAGTAAATGGTTTCACTCCTGGTTTAGTATTATGCACAACTACTTTCTGAGTATATTCATTTACAGGTCTATCTCCTACATAATAGGCTCCGCCACCGAAGTTTAACCCTTTCAAAGCTCCTTGTCTCACAGTGTAGTTCAACCATATATTTCCAGTGTGTTGAGCTGCCATCATCGGACGAGAACCATCAACATAAGCTGGGCTATTTTTATATTTCGCATCAAGATAAGAATATCCTGCCATTACTTCAAGTTCTGGAAGTATCCTACCGATAAGGTCTATCTCAACCCCTTGTCTTGTAAGGTCTCCTGCAAAATCATAATATCCTGTAGATTTCCCACTAGTATTCAATACCTCATAAGACAAGTTATTCATATCCATAGAGTATAAATTGAGATTGAATCTCAATCTCTCATCGAACCAATCAGATTTAAAACCTGTCTCCCATTGTCTTGTTATGGACGCACCAACCGTACCACCATTCAATAGTGGTCTATCGTTACCTCGTAAGCTGGTAGTAGTTGTATAAGAACCATAGATATTAACATTTTCTAATGGAGATATCATCAATCCTAACGATGGGTCTAAGGCATCTCTCTTTCCCGCCTGATTATTTCCTTGGTAAGAAGAATATCTTACCCCGAGTACCGCCTTCACATATTTGCCAATACCCATAACTTCTTGTGCAGAAACGCCATAGATTGGGGATTTAGCTTGTACAGAACCTACTTTAATGATATCATCTGTATTAACTGTTGATGGAAAAATATTGCTAACATCTTTGGTTACATCAATTACATCTACATTCAATGCGTTATTTTTCGTATCTTTTGGTGTTGCTTTTAGAGCGTAAGAATCTGTTATTATATAAGATTCTTTCCAATCAAATCCCACTTGGAAGGTATGTTTCAATATACCTGTTTTTATTTCTTGACCTATTAAATCTGCTTGAAATACTTTAGAATGATCTTCTCCACTACTTTTAGAGATAGTTCTTTGTCTCTTTTTGTAATCATCACTATCCTTCAATATATCAAGTTTCCCTGAGGAAATCCCATCACTAGTTTTATCCCCTTGCAAATAAGCCACGCGAACTCTCAATTTATCGCTTAGTTTTCTATCAGCATAAATCCCAAAATTGAAAGATTTCTCTTTGGAATAATCTGATGCAAAACCTAAGAATTTGTTTTTAGGAAGGTCGTAAATAGCATTCACATCATCAGTAGCGAGATTCACAGTTCCTCTATTTGGTGTTCTCTCGTTATACATATAGTCCATTTCTGTCACGATTTCTGTTTTGCTATCTGGACGAAATGCCAATGACGGATTCACATAAAACCTCTCACCTTTCACATAATCTGCATAAGATTTATTATTTTGATAAGACGCATTCATTCTCACGGAAACTTGTCCTTTGGAATCCAATACCCTTTCAAAATCTATCGTTGGTCTATACATTTCCCAACTTCCGTATCGGAAACCTACATTCGTAAAGTTACGGAATTTTGGTTTCTTAGTTGTAATATTTATCACTCCCCCAGCTGCACCGAGAGCCGAACCTATACCTTGTGTAACAGCCACCGAACCACGGATAACCTGCATACTCTCCACCCCTTGCATATCAGCGGTCATAGAGCTCGTTCTGAAATCAGAGTTCATCAATACGCCATTTTTCAAAACAGGTGTCCCTCTATATCCACGGATAGACATAGATTCAGCACCGCCACCATAGGTACTAAACAGCACTACACCAGGTATATTTTTCGCTGCATCAGTTATTGTGAGGGCTCCCATATCCTCTATCGCTTTATGAGAAATCACAGAGATACTCTGTATTTGGTCTCTTACTTTCAAAGGCATGCGTGTTATTACCTCCATACCTTTTTCCTTTTTCTTCTTCTCTCCGAAAAGTTCCACTTCATCAATTTTCTTTTCGTACCTCACGGAGTCTTTCACTTGTGCATACCCTATTGTTCCAAGGGCTAATAGTGCAATTGTAACTGAATTTTTCATACTCTTTCAAAAAAATTTGCGGCAAATATAATATTTTAAATTATTCTAAACAAATCGTATGTTAAAAAAATATAAATTAACAATATCAACGACACCCTTAATTATTAATTAATACTAATACTAAATAATATTTTTACTAGATTTATTTGTACAATTAATATATTTTTTGTTAAATTTGCATAAATAAAAAAAATATACTTATGACATTATTTGACTATTACAAATTGTTTTGGCAAAGAGCATTTAATTTTACTGGTCGTTCCAGAAGAAAAGAATATTGGGCTGCAACCTTATTTAATTCTATTTTTATTTTTATTTTATTTTTTATATTTCTAGCTATTGGATTTATTATTAACGATTATAGCATATTTGTAATTTTTTATTTTCTTTATGTAATCTTCATTCTTATTATAGCTATCCCAAATTTCTCATTATGTATCAGACGACTCCACGATGTGGGCAAGAGTGGTTGATTTTATCTTATAGGGTTCATTCCTATCATAAATTTATGGCCTGTTGCTCTTATTCTTTTTGTAGATAGCGAACCTCACACTAACCAATGGGGAGAAGACCCAAAAAAAGATGAGAGAATAAAAATACACTAATTTCCATATGAAAAACTCGGCAATATTGCCGAGTTTTTTCTATTCTAAGATTTTCTCCATTATGTTAATTACCTCATCTATACATTGGATATGCTCTTTCCTCATCATCAATTGCTGTCCATCTTTACTAATTTTCTCCTTCAACTGAGCATCTTTCGGATATTTTTGTAGATACGAAAGTACTTTCTTAAACCTATCACCTTCATAGAATTTATCCTGCGGATTACTTGGGAAATAAGCTAAAAATACTCCATTCTTCATCACAATTTTCTCAAAACCAATTTCCCCTGCTAGCCACTTCAATTCTACGGATTTCAATAAATTCACGGCTTCTTTTGGTAATGTACCGAATCTGTCGCTTAATTCATAGGCGAATTGTTTCAAGGCTTCTTTACTTGGCACGGAAGCAAGTTTTTGGTAAAGATTCAGTCGTTCCTCAATATTAGATACATAATCATCTGGTAACATCAAATCCCAATCAGTATCAATATTGATGTCTTTATTAGATTTAAATAATTTTTTTCGGTCTTCTTCATTAGAGAATATATCCTCAAATTCACCATCATTTTGTAGTTCTTCCAGTGCCTCTTGCATAATTTTTTGATATGTTTCGAAGCCCATTTCATTGATAAAACCACTTTGCTCGGCACCCAACAAATCACCTGCACCGCGAATTTCCAAATCTTTCATAGCTATTTGGAATCCGCTCCCCAAATCAGAAAACTGCTCTACTGCCTCCAATCGTTTTGTAGCATCAGAGGTTAGCATCTCGTAAGGTGGTGTTATTAAATAACAAAATGCTTTTCTATTACTTCTCCCCACTCGCCCTCTCATTTGGTGTAAGTCGGCCATACCGAACCTTTGGGCGTCGTTGATAAATATCGTGTTGGCATTAGGCACATCGACCCCACTTTCTACGATGGTTGTAGAGACCAAAATATCGTATTTCCCCTCTATAAAATCCAAAACTCTCTGTTCCAATTCTTTACCATCCATTTGTCCGTGTCCTGTAATTATTCTTGCATCAGGAACGAGCCTTTGGATAAGCCCAGCCACTTCCTTTAAATTTTCTATTCTATTGTTAATAAAATAAACTTGCCCATCTCGCTGAAGTTCATATGAAATGGCATCTCTTAACACCTCCTCATCAAGCCCAATAATTTGTGTTTCAATAGGTTGCCTATTTGGTGGTGGAGTTTTTATCACCGATAAATCTCTTGCTGCCATCAATGAAAATTGTAGTGTTCTTGGAATAGGAGTTGCAGTAAGAGTAAGCGTATCTATATTTGATTTTAAAGTTTTTAGTTTATCCTTCACCGAAACGCCAAATTTATGCTCTTCATCAATAATTAAAAGTCCTAAATCCTTAAATTTAACCTTATCAGACACCAATTGATGCGTTCCTATGACGATATCTAATTTTCCACTTTCAAGTTGATCCAAAGTTTCCTTTTTCTGTTTTGCTGTTCGGAAACGATTGAGATAAGAAACATTCACTGGAAATTCTTTAAGTCTCTCCTTAAAGCTTCTAAAATGCTGAAATGCCAAAATTGTAGTAGGCACCAACACTGCCACCTGCTTACCATCAGACACCGCCTTAAATGCCGCACGGATAGCGACCTCTGTTTTCCCAAATCCCACATCACCGCAAATCAATCTATCCATCACCGTATCAGCCTCCATATCTCTTTTGACATCCAAAGTTGCTTTTTCTTGGTCTGGCGTATCCTCATAAATGAAACTCGCCTCTAGCTCGTCTTGTAGATAAGTATCTTGCGAATAAGCGAACCCTTTTGCTGTTTTCCTTTTCGCATAAAGTTTTATAAGGTCAAAGGCTATTTCTTTAACCTTAGTTTTGGTTTTTTGTTTAAGATTTTTCCATGCTGGTGATCCCAATTTAGAGAGAATGATTTCCTTACCATCAGCTCCATTATATTTAGAAATTTTATGCAAAGAATGGATACTCACATAAAGCAAATCGCCATTTTTATAAGATAATTTAAAGCATTCCTGCACCTTTCCGCCGTTATTGACTTTCACTAACCCCATAAACTTCCCAATCCCGTGATCTATATGTGTGATATAGTCACCTATTTTCAATGACATCAAATCCTTCAAGGTGAGTTGCTCGGATTTCGCAAAGGCATTTTTTTGCTTATATCTTTGATATCGGTCAAAAATTTGATGGTCAGTATATACGGCTATTTTGTTTTCAACATCTACAAACCCTTGATTTATATTAGAATAAAAGGCATTAAAAATCAATTTATTGTTAGTATCTTGATTTTTTATCAATGACTGAAAAATCTCTTCTAATCTATTCTTCTGTTTTTCAGTAGAGAATGAAATCCAAACCTCATAATTTTCATTAGATTTATTGACAATATCCTCCACCAACAACTCAAAATTCTTATTAAAAGACGGCTGTGGAGATTGTTTAACTTCTAAAATTGGAAATCCTCCAAACGACTGAGACGAAAAATCTACTACTTGAAATTTTTGTAGAGTCTTCATCAAATCATTGTTTGTAAGGAATAACTCTTCTGGTGTCTGATGTTTAATATCCTTACTCAGAGTAGTAAACTTCTCCTCTGCCTTTTTATAAAATTTATCAATTTTATCAAGAATCAACGATATATTTTTAGTAATTATAATCGTATCTTTTGGGAGAATTTCAAATAGAGAAACCCTATCATTTTTCACCGTAATATTCATATTAGAAATTAACTGAAATTCGTCTATCTTTTTTGTAGATAACTGAGTTTCAATATCAAATTCCTTAATACTCTCCACCTCATTACCAAAAAGAGTGATACGATACGGCCTCTCATTAGAATAAGAAAACACATCGACAATCCCTCCTCGAATAGCAAATTCCCCAGGCTCGGAGACAAAATCCACAAGCTGAAAATAGTAATTACCCATCAACTCCTCCGAGAAATCGGAACTCAACTGGCTACCGACTTTTATTTTTTGAGAAATCGCTGTAAAGTCCTCTCTCTTTACGACTTTTTCCGACAGAGCCGAAGCACTTGCTATAATGATTTTTTTTGTCCCACTATCTCTAAGAATCTCCTCCAAAACTTCCGTCCGTAGCACAATATTAGCATTTTGAGTTTTCTCAATTTGGTAGGGTTGCTTGTAGGTTTCTGGAAAATATAAAACATTCTCAGCACCAACAAAATCCTCAATTTCGGTGGTAGCATAATACGACTGCTCTTTGTCGTCAAGAATAAAAAAAATATTTTTTTGCTGTGCAAGAAAGATTTCAGAAACAAAAATTGAAACTGACGACCCCACGCTTCCCTTCACAGATAAATGTCTCTTCTGCTGTATTCTATCTATTATTCCTCTCCCAAAATCTTTTTTAATAAGTTCCGAGAGAAAGGTATTTTTTAAAACCTCCATAAACTTATATTAAAGTTATCCATTATTAACACACTTATTAACTTACTTATCCACTTACTTATCCACAAAGTTTTTCACTTTTTTATTCACATTTTAGTGGATAAACAAAATAAACTACCTCACAAGGAGATAATTTATTTCAATATTAATCATATCTATTTTTTATCCTCAGTGTACATTAACGATAGAACTACCGATACCAAAAGTACACCTGCTACAATCCCCAATGATACAAGCGATGATATATGCAGCCACGGAGAGATGAGCATCTTCAATCCTATAAAACTAAGGATAATCGCAAGACCATAAGGTAATTTATCAAACATATGGATGAAATTAGATAATAAGAAATACAATGACCGAAGCCCCAAAATCGCAAAAATATTAGACGTATATAAGATGAATGGGTCTTCTGAAATCGCAAAAATAGCAGGTATCGAATCTACCGCAAACAATACATCGGAAAACTCTATCACGGTAACAACCACCAAAAGAGGTGTAGCATATTTCACTCCATCCTTAATAGTAAAAAACTTATCGCCATCATATTGGTCGCTTACTTTATAAAACCTTTTCACCAATTTGGCTCCCATCTTATCACTATAGTCCTCTTCTTCGTTTTCCTTGCCTATCTCCTTCCAAGATTTAATACCTGCATAAACAAGGAAAACACCAAATATCGTAAGTATTGGATTTATTTTTACTACCTTACCAAGCAAATCCATCTCTGGAAGATAGGTAATATTAATAAGTCCAACTCCTGCAAAAATAAATATTGCCCTAAATATTAAGGCTCCAACTATTCCCCAAAACAATACTTTATGATGCAACTCGCGAGGCACCTTAAAAAAATTAAAAATCAAAATAAACACAAATAAATTATCTACAGAAAGTGCCTTCTCCACCCAATATGCTGCCTGAAATTCTGTAATTTTATCAATCGCTACCTCGTGGCCTCCTATATCTTGGTTAAAGACATAATATATCACCCCCGAAAATCCCATAGCAAGAGATATCCACACCGCAGACCATATCATAGCCTCCTTAGACGATACAATATGGCTTTTTTTATTAAAAATCCCTAAATCTAATAATAGCATTATTACCACCAATACTAAAAAGCTAATAATAAGACCTGGATGCATATTAAAAACACTTTGCTTCATTCTATTTTTTTATTTTTTACAAAAATAATTTTTTTATTAATACAAAAAAGAACCGCACTATAAAAAAATTATAATGCGATTCCAAAAACACAAATGATGAAAAAAAATTATTGCTTCTTTTAAGTTAAGAAATCACATCTCGTAACTTCTACACCTTTCACACTGCAAATATATATAAATATCATATTACTATCAAAATATTTTTACATTTTTTTTCATATTTTTTACCATTTTCATTTATTTTATTAAATATCAGCAATATACAAATAAAAACTATACCTTTTATATTAATTGAGATATACTTTCTGCAGTCTTTTTTCTCTGATACTCACCTAATTTTTGTCCTATAAACTCAATAATTATCGGTAAAAAATAGAGCAACGCGGTTCCTAAAATCTTTCCTCGCCAACTTGATTTTACAAACTTTTTTTGAATATAGTTAGTGACAATATAGGACATTGCCAATTTCGCAAGATACTGAACGATATCTCCCTCATAATGAGTTTTCTGCATTTTGGATAAAATCCCTCCTTTAATCGCTAATTTTAAAAACTCGGTAACCTTATCTAAAATGAAACCTCTACTAAGAACCAAACTGCTCTCTCTATTGTTTTTATAACCTTTTGTTATTACCCTTAAACTCTCCTTCGGATTCTTGAAAATAAGAATGGATTCCAACCTATCAATTTCGATTTGTAATTGCTCTTTTTTAGCTCTCAAACTTGCCAAGCTATCATATCTATCACTCATAATCAATCATTTAGAGATTTAATAAATACATTAACAGCATACTCCTGAATAGATTTCCTGTATCTAAATAAAAGTACAAGGGCTAATATACATACTAAAGACATCAATAGAAAACCATAAGCATAACTCCCTAATAAAGAACCTACTAGCATTCCTATTGACAATATCAAAAAGGCAAGAAAAAACATAGAAACTACCAAAACGATAGCGAAAAAAAAGATTAATCCCGAAATCTTTGCTGATTGCTCCATTGCATTGATTTTGATAAGATTAATCCGTTTTTCAATATATTCTTTGAAAATACCAAACATCATCCAAAGATTAGATTACCTCAATGCGTCTAATTCAGACTCAAATTCATCCGTCTTTTCTACGGCTTTGTCTCTTATTTGGTCATATTTTTCTCTTACTTGACTAGAGATATTACCATAGGTATCTTTTGCTTGTTCTGCCAAATCACCTACTTTCTTTTTCAATTTTTTACGAGTCTCTTTTCCTTCCTCTGGTGCAAAAAGTACTCCCAAAACCACACCTGCTGCTGCTCCTAAAAGCACACCTGCCAATAAACTTCCTGTTCTTGCCATATCTATTTTATTTTTAAAATTTAAATTCTTGGGTAAAGTTACATTTTTTTTTCGAAGTAACGATATTTTTCCTATATTTTTTTCGCACTCTACTTTCTTTAATACCTTATTAATGAAAATTTATGCTTTATGCTAATATTTATAGCAAAAGTAAAAAATAAAATCAACTTTTAAGTATATTTGCAGAAATTTTAAGTAGAATGTACGAACAATTTAATTTCATCATAGAATTTCTAGGAATGATTTCTTTCGTGATGTCTGGTGCTTTCGCTGCAATGCAAAAACGACTTGACCCACTTGGCGTGCTCATTGTAGCATTTGTAACGACGATTGGAGGTGGGACAATTCGGGATTTGCTATTGGATATTCCCGCCTTTTGGATGCACGATTTGTGGTACATTTATATGATACTCGTAGTAACGATTATTGCTATTATCTTCAAATCAATAGAAAAAAATTTCCAAGTTCCATTGTCTATTTTTGATAGTTTTGGACTAGGGCTTTACACTATTGTTGGAATACAAAAAGGGCTTAATGCAGGGCTTAATCCTGTAATTTGTGTAACCTTGGGTACCATCACCGGTTGTTTTGGCGGAATTTTGAGGGATATTTTACTCAATAGGATACCTCTGATTTTTAGAAAAGAAATCTATGCTTCCGCATGCATTGTAGGAGGGAGTATTTTCCTATTAATGAGAATCTACACATCTATACCTTACATTTTTGTACATATTTTCACAATTTTATTAATCGTCTTAATTAGGACTTTGGCGGTAAAATACCAATGGGAATTTCCAAAATTCTATATTTCCAAAGACGAGGAAGAATAACGAAAAAAGGCCTTACAAATTTGTAAGGCCTTTCTTTTTGAATAAATCTATTTTACGATAACTTTTTGAGAATATTTATTTCCCTCATTATCCAAAATATTGAGTAGATAAGTTCCCTTCGGCAATAAAGATAAGTTAAGAACAGCCTCATTTGTTTTAAAGGTGTTTGTCTGTATCAACTTTCCTGACAAATCATATACCTCAGCCGATAGATGAGTTTTATTTGTTTCGGATTTTATCACAAATTGGGAGTTATTGATCTCATAAATTCTAAAACCATTTTTACCCACTTCTTGGGTAGAAAGATTCACAACTCGCACCTCTATGGTTCGTTTCTCGGATTTCACATTATCAGAGTAGAGTGCATACACATCATAAGTATAGATGCCATTCTTGTCAATATTATCTAAATGAGTCAATTGGTTAATATCATCTATATTTGCCAATTTCACTTTATTTTTATACACTTCATATCCAACTAAGTGCGGAAACTCTGTGATACCATAGGACTTGACATTATTGTTTGTAGAATAATTCTCAAAAGCTTCTTTTAGTTCTTCAGAGGTTATGATTCTACCTTTTTGCACTGCCTCTTTTGCTAATTCGGCTTTTGTTTTCTCTCCACTTACGATTGATTGGGCTGGTTGGCCTGATGCTACTTCATTATTATACCCTACTTTAATATCATCAAGAATTAAATGTAGTCCATCATCTTCCTTCGTTGTTCTATGATGAAAAGCAACATAAAAATCTTTACTTGTATGAGGTTTGATATCGATTGTTTTTGTCTCAAAACCAGAAGTTTTTGCATCTTCTACAGCCTCTATTTTTATTCCTTTTTTAATGGTATCTACATTTGGTTGAGTATCACCATCAGCTGGCACTATATAAATATCATATCTCTCTTTGTAAGGACTAAATATATTATACGAGAGGATTTCCGCTCCTTGATGAAGTTTTGGAGTAATAAACCAATCATCCACGTTTAAGGCCTCATGTTGCCATGATTTAGATATTAATACATTTCTCCCACCTTTGTCATTTCTCGGATTTCGTCCCACATACCAAGTTCTTCCATCATTATTTACATCTATTGTGTATAGATTTGGGGAAGCTTCAAAATCTTCTTCATAGATATTTTGCAAAGTAGGGCGATTCCAAGTAAGTTTTACATTTTTATTCTCTTGGCTTGCGTTAAGATTTCTTACTGCCTCGTGGATTCCCTGAACTATAATTTTAGATTGAGCATTTTCGGAACTATGCGGCGAAGTAGCCTTCATATCAATAGAGAACTCTCCATAGTGATTAAATCTAATCTCTGGATTTTTGGAAGTGCTAGTCGTATTATTCACATACTCTACCCCCTCGCTTGGAGTGATAGTCCATTCAAATTTATTTGGCTCTGGATTTCCCTTAGAGGTATTTTCCATTGTAACTATCTCACCCTCAAATATTTTATCAGAAGATGGTTTAAATGATGCTCTCACCTCTCTATTAGCAATTCTGATTATATCCGATTTTTTCAGTTGATATTCTCCTGATGCTGTTTTAGCAATGAGTTGCACAGAATAGGTTCCCTCTTCATTGAATATCACTTTTGGATTTTTGGAAGTTTCATTCCCCTCTGTAAAGGTAACGGTATTCGGCTCAAAAACCCATTTGTATTGTGGTTCAATTGTAGTTTTTGGGGCATAAGTTTCATTCGTAAGACTCACTACCTCATAGGAATTTGCTTTTTCTTTATCGATTGAAAAATCCACAATAGCCACATCTTCGGCCTTATAAACACTAAAATCATCAATTGATACGGCATAGGAAAGCTCTCTATCAGCAGATTTATGATTAAAACCTAAGTAAATAATTCCGTCTTCCGTTGGTGTAAATTCATAATTATATTTTTTATAATCTCGGATACTGAATACCTCTACATTATCATTGATTGAGTTGGTCATACTCGTGTGAATCGGTTCTTTTCCGAAGCGAATGGATATTTTTTCCTCTCTATCTTGGAATTTTCTTGTGTAAAAACTCAAAATATAGGGTTCTCCTCCCTTTACCTTGATAGGGTTGCTATACAACCAGTCGTCAGCAGTAGAAACATTTGGAAAATTCGTTGCAAACTTAGTTCCGGAACGAGCGTAGGACTTATCATCGTACTGTACCCAAGTTTTCCCATTAAAGTCTAAACTCTCTGATTTCCAAGAATTTTTAGGAAAATCTGATTCAAAATCAAAGCTAAACGAAGACCCCTTCTTCGTAAGGTCAGCAACCACTCCATAAATATTCTTCACCTGTCTATCATTCAATGTAATAACATCACCATCTACCTCAATTTGAGTTTCCAAAACATAATCTACAAAGGATTTAGACAGGTCTAAATTAATATCTGCTTGGATACTTTGCCCTACATTAACATCGGATAACTTTTGCTCCCCTGATGTGGCATTATTAGGGTTATTTTTTTCGTAAAACTTGTATCTCAATACCGCTCCTGATATATTTTCAGAGGCTTTATTATCTATAACTACTTTTACTGGTGTGTTGCTGGAATATTCTGTAGGGGATGGAATTTGCACTGCCGAAATAGCCAAATCTTTGGTAATACCATTGTTAATCCCCGTAGCGATTAATGAAAAATTTTGACTCTCGGAATCAATTAAACTTACTTTTCCCGAAGTATCCACTTTATTAGTTTTCAGTGGGGATTTATGAGTTACCTTTATGGTATAAGTTTTCCCAGCCACGGCATTTGGTATCACCACCTGCTCTACATTATCTCTTACATTATCGGCTTTTTGAGCAGGATTTGCAGGATGTTCGGGATCTAACACCCAAGGAAAATAAACATTTCCACTATCATCTGTAATCCTCAAATCTAAGTCATTGACCAATACTTTTTGTCTATTATTGAGAGTTTCCGCTGGCATATGTTCCTTATCTACCACAGGATCTTCCCAAACGATAGTTACCTTCAAAGGCTCCGTTCCCATAGCCTTTACAGATTGGGTGTATTCTTTTGTATTTTCTATTTTTTCTTCTTTTATTAAGGCATATTTATCTTTCAAAAAGATAGTTTCAGCCCCCTTATAAGCATTTAGTAGTCCCCAACCAAACTGATAATCAGGCCCATCATATTTACCTGCCTCGTTAGCTGTATGTATTGCTAATGCCTTTAAAGTAGCAGATTTCATAAAGGCTGGCGACGAGGTATTACCATAGATTTTCTTATAATACTCTTGAAGGAGTGAGAGTGCCCCCGTTACATTTGGAGATGCCATAGAAGTCCCACTCATAGCTTCGTAATTGGTATCCCCCGTAGAATTTGTGGAATATACATCCACCCCAATACCTGTGATATCGGGTTTTATACGGCCATCATCAGTAGGTCCAAAAGCTGAAAAACTTGCTGCCACCACATCTTCTGGTTTTTCATAACCATCCAAAATTTTATTTGCCGCTGCTACAACCAAAATATTTTTCCCGACGGAGCCTGTATTGATACAATCATAACCAAATTCCCCCCCATTTTTTTGACGAACTTTAGTAGATTTTACCCAAACTTCCTTACCATCTTCCTTCACCTGAACATAGTGTGTATCGCCCTCCTTTGGGCCATCTCCTCTTGGATTTCCTGCTGCCTTAATAGGCAAGAAATATGGTGCATTATAAGAAATCAAATCCCATGCAGAATCCGTATCTCCATAGTGACCAAAGCCTACATATTCAGTATCTTCATCTTCTCCGAACCAGTGCCATGCACTAAACCCAGAATAGTTACCATACTCAAAACCACCTAAAAAACCATAGGAATGATTAGATACCAACGCCCCATTTTTGATTGCAGCAATCATTTCATCTTGGTCAGAAGTCCAATCATAGGCCTCCAAAGTTGCCTTTGGAGCCATACCTTTTGCCTTGCTATCAATCCCTGAGGCTATCATTGTACCAGCAACATGAGTAGCATGTCCCGAAACACTCGTAGGAACATCTCCTTGCTTTGCCCTATCGCCGAACTCAGTATGAGAGGCACGAATCTTACCACCATCCCACTCATAAATTTTTATACCTTCACCTTCTAAATTGAATATATTTTCATTGGACTGAAGTTTTGTAACACCAGTTTCTGCTGCGGCATCTCTGTTATAAGTAATGTAATACTGTGGTTTCCCTTTATTCGTAAATCCTTGCAATTGGAAAAAACGCCCCTCAGCCTCACCAGAAAAAGGCATATTTAATCTATTTGCTCTCCTTTTTAATTGTGCTACCGAAAAGGTATTTTTCCTAAATTTCTTACCTATCGCAGTAAGGTCTTGCAGATGATTGTATTTTTGTATTTGAAGTATATCATCAGTATTCTGAGCCATTGCTGATACAGATAATAAATAGCAAAAAGCTATCGGCAACTTCTTCATCAAAAATCGTTCATTAAAAAGTTGTTTTTTTATCATTTTTATCAAAATTTAACACTGCAATTTTATCATTTTTTCATAAAATACACAAATTAAACTCTAATTTAAATAATAAATTAGATTATTAATTCTAATAAATTATACAATAAAATATTTATTTAAAATAAATATTAATGAAAAACACTATTTATATTATCAAGAATATTTCTAAATACGATAATAATCTACAATTTTAATTATTTTAAAATTTAGTAGATGGAGCATAAGAAGTTAAGGGTTAAATTGAAATAGCAAAATACAAATAAACAGGACTTTATGCTACAGCAAAGAAAACTAAATCACGAAAAAATATTAAAATATCCGTTTCTTACCATAACTTATATTGAGAAAAACAAAAGCTGGATATTTTTTTAATTCCATTATAATAACATAGCTTTTTTACTACTTTTACGAAAAAGTAACAATAATGATTGAAATATTAACTCAGCAACTTCCCATCATAGAATAGAGGTTTTTAAGACAGAATCTAGATTATTATCACATTATTTTAGTGATTGTAATAGCACATTTTGTATGTTCTTTAGCACTGAAAATAATTCTTTAATTTCTGCTATAGAAATTTGCCGAGAAGAAATAAAAGTGGCGTATAGAAAACAGTGTATCAAATGGCACCGAGATAAAAATATTAATATAGATACTACCCAAAGAATGCAAGGTATAAATCAAGCATATTTAATCCTTAAAGATGAGGAGACAAGGAGTAAATATAACATAGAATATCTGAAATTTAAGGGTTATAAATCTGAAAATATAAATAATAATCAGTACAAATATACTAAACTATCAGTTTGATGATAATGTTTTAGAAAAATGGATGCAAAACACTGAAAAACAAGCAAAACAAATGGTTAAGGACACTATAAATGAATTTCAAGGATCTTCTGCTGAAACAGGAAGTTCTATAATAAGTTACTTATTAAGAACTATTACACCAATGTTATTAGTATATATATTATTTAAAGCATGTGCAATAGTCTTAACAATAAAAAAAATAACTTAAAAATGAATACAATGTTTTTAGTCTTTTCTATGATAGCTTATCATTCCTTTTTCATAATCTTCTGACTCAACATTCACACCTCTTATCCATATACTCTTCCTTAATTGTTTCTTGATTTTTCTTTAAATAGCTTATCAAAATAATATAATAAATTTTTCATATCTTAAATTTAAATAATTTAGTTTTTATAAAAAATCAGACCAAATATAAAATAATAAAGGCTCTACATTTCTGTAGAGCCTTTACCAAAAGTAGTGAGCGCGAAAGGATTCGAACCTTTGACCGTCTGCTTAGAAGGCAGATGCTCTATCCAGCTGAGCTACGCACCCTTATTATTATTCGGTCGGGGCGGCAGGATTCGAACCTGCGACCTCCTGGTCCCAAACCAGGCGCGATGACCGGACTACGCTACGCCCCGAATTTTGCGGAGAGTAAGGGATTCGAACCCTTGCGACCCGTTAAGGTCGACGGTTTAGCAAACCGCTCCGTTAACCACTCCGGCAACTCTCCTACTACAACAGAAACAACGACTTTGATTTCAATTGCGATTGCAAAGATATATATTTTTTTATTAATATGCAAAAATAAAATGTTTTTTTTCTTATCTTTGGATAAAAATTTATTTAACAATGATAAAAACAAAACCCAACTATTTAATTATCACTATATTATATTTTTTAATGTTTTCTTGTTCTACACAAAAAAAAAATATTTCTCAACATAAAAACAAGTATAACTCTCATTTGGAAACCAATAAAAAAACTACAAATTCTCAACGAGAAACAGAATTAACACATATAAAGAGCTACGATTTTTTTTATGAAAATATCGGAGATCCTACAAAAAAAAATTACACCAAAAGCTATGGTTCTATAGTAGGGGCAAAATTAAAGGATTATAAAGTAACAAAATCTTATTTTCCTGCATTATCTCAAAATTATAGGCAAAAATTTTTGATTTTGCATTACACCGTATCCAATAACGATGCTTCTATAAAGATTTTAACACAAAAGGAGGTCAGTGCCCATTATTTAATTAATGATATTGATGATGAGGAAATTTACCAATTAGTTGATGAAAACAAGCGAGCCTACCACGCAGGTATCAGCTCTTGGAAAAGCAATACCCAGTTGAATGATACTTCTATTGGAATAGAGATTGTAAATGAAGGCTTCAAAATTATTGATGGAAATATGGTTTTCACTGATTTTCCTGAGTATCAGTTTAAAAAAGTTGCTTCATTAGCAAAAGATATTGTCGATAGATATCAGATTCCTCCACAATTTGTTTTGGCACATTCGGATATTTCACCAACAAGGAAACAAGACCCAGGTACAAAGTTTCCTTGGAAAAGACTTTACACAGAATATCAAGTTGGTATGTGGTACGATGATGATGATAAAGAGAGTTTTATGAATGAATTCAATGTAAATAGTTTTTCTACCGAGGTGAGGAAGATATCCTTTATTAGCAATTTTCAAAAAATGTTAAAAGATTTTGGATATTCCGAAACACCAATAAATGGAACAATTGATATTACTACCACAAAAATAATTAGGGCATTTCAATATCATTTTAGACCTGAAAAATGTGATGGAATAATGGACTTAGAAACCTACGCTATACTACAAGCCTTACTAAAAAAATATGGGAAATAACCTAAGTCATTGTATCTCGGCTGTTTGTAGGTTATCCTCTTTTGGAATATCGGATAAAAGCACCTCATATTCTACTTTCATTATTCCTTGTTTGATATTTCCTAACATTTTAAAGGCCGATTGAGTGAGGTCTAAATCTCTATTTTTGGCATGAGGTCCCCTATCATTTATCTTAACAATCACAGAGTTACCATTTTGGGGATTCGTAACTTTCACCATAGTACTAAAAGGCAGATATTTATGAGCAGCAGTAAGTTTAGCATTATCAAACATCTCACCACTGGCAGTTTTTCGCCCATTCAATTTGGAAGAATAATACGAAATTGTAGTTGTTTTTACTCCCGTATCATAGACGAATGAAGTTGCTATCAGCCAAAAAAAAACACTAAAAATAATATTCTTTTGCATATTTTGATTTCAAAATTTTGCCAAATATATACAATTTATTTTAATGCTTTTTAAAAGCTACACTTCATTATCTTAATTTAGAAAAATATTAACATTATTTTTATCGTATAAAAACTTTTTTAGTATCCAAAAAAATATTACATTTACGGCCAAGAAAAAAAATATATATAATGCACGAACCTATTTTTGACCTTATAGAAAAGGAAAGACAAAGACAATCTCATGGGATTGAACTTATCGCTTCGGAGAATTTCGTATCCGATAATGTAATGAAAGCAATGGGAAGCATCCTCACTAACAAATATGCAGAAGGCTACCCTGGAAAAAGATATTATGGCGGTTGTGAAGTCGTTGATGAAATAGAATCTTTAGCAATAAACAGAGCAAAGGAACTCTTCGGAGTTGATTATGTTAATGTTCAACCGCACTCTGGTTCTCAAGCGAATTCTGCTATTTACTTAGCTTGCCTAAAACCTGGTGACGCTGTTCTTGGACTTGATCTCACAATGGGAGGACACCTCACACACGGATCGGCTGTAAGTTTTTCAGGTATCCAGTACAATGCTAATTTTTATGGAGTAGATAGAGAAACGGGACTCATCGACTACGAAGCAATGAGACAAAAAGCCTTGGTGGTAAAACCTAAGTTGATTATTGCAGGATTTTCAGCATATTCTAGAGATTTGGATTATAAAAAATTCCGCGAAGTAGCAGACGAAGTTGGCGCTACTCTTTGGGCAGATATAGCTCATCCAGCAGGGCTAATTGCTAAAAAATTACTTAATAATCCTTTTGAGTACTGTCATATCGTTACTACTACTACTCACAAGACCCTACGAGGCCCAAGAGGTGGTATGATTATGATAGGTAAAGACTATGAAAACCCTTTCGGATACAAAACTCCAAAAGGCGAGACAAAATTAATGAGTCAAGTTTTGGACAGCAGTGTTTTCCCTGGCGTTCAAGGTGGCCCATTGGAACATATCATCGCAGGTAAAGCAGTAGCTTTCGGAGAAGCTATTGACCAAAAATTTGAAATCTACTCTAAACAAGTGATTACAAATGCTAAAGCCTTAGCTAAAGGAATGATAGATAGAGGATTCCAAATAGTAAGTGGAGGTACGGACAATCACTTAATGCTTATAGACTTACGAAACAAAGGTGTGAATGGTAAAGAAACTGAAAAAGCCCTTGTGAAGGCCGATATTACTTGTAATAAAAATATGGTTCCTTTTGATGACAAATCAGCATTCACGACTTCTGGTATTAGATTAGGAACAGCAGCAATTACAACTCGTGGATTGAAAGAAACTGATATGGATACAATTGCTGACCTAATATCTACCTTAGTGGATAATATTAATAACGAAACTATTATCTCCGAGGTAAGAGCTAAGGTTAATCAATTAATGGACGGAAGAGAACTATTCTATTACTAAAATAAATACATTTAAATTAACAAAAGTTTGAAATTTGATTTTAATCAAATTTCAAACTTTATATTTGTAAAATACCAATGAGCATTGTAGCAAAACAGAGTTTTAAATATACCATTATCGGATACTTGGGATTTCTCTTAGGTACATTTTCTGCAGTTTTTGTATTCCCATTAAATTTGGAATTTTACGGAAAATTACGCTTTATTATGAACTCCGCCGAGATAATTACTCCATTTATTATTCTGGGAATATCATATGCCAATGTAAAATTCTTCTACCAATCTCAGAGAAATAATAAACACCACAACCTACTGAGTATCTCTCTATTAGTAGTAGGAATCAATTTCATTCTTTTTCTATTTGGGTTCATTTTAATGCCAATAATTTTTCCCAAAATTAAAAATTTAGAAATTTGGGAATACAAATTTTATGTAATTCCACTCGTATTGATACTATCTATATGTGCAATATTCAATAAATTTATTTCTAACTACAAACGAATAGCCATTAGCAATATATTTGATAATTTATTCCCTAAATTAGCAAATATATTATCATTTTCATTGTTTTTCTTTTTAGGAATCGCACAGTCTATATCTTTTTTAGTATTTATTTCATTTTTCTTTATTTCAATGGTTGGATACATAATCTATACCAATAACTTAGAGAAAATAAATTATGATTTCTCTACTCAATATTTACAAAAAAATAACCTATGGCGAGCCGTCGCAAGTTATTCTTTTTTTAGTTTTTTGGGAACTTTTGGGAATCAATTAAATATTAATAATCAAATGATTGGCGAGTTTATGAGTATGAAAGAAGTAGGAGTTTATTCCATTTTATATTCTCTCATTTCGTTGATTTCTATTCCTCAATTGGGATTATTTAATGTCTCTGCACCAATTATTAATCAATCTCTTTCTGAAAAAAAATATGCAGATTTAGACAAATTTTACAAGAAAACATCTCTTTCTTTATTTTTCTTAGGTGCCATCCTATTTTCTTGTATTGTCACAGGATTCCCTTATCTCGCATCAATGATGAAAAATGGCAAATTGCTTCTTGAATTTCAATCTATTATATGGATATGGGGAACAGCCGTTTTATTTGATTTAGCTACTGGATTTAATGGGAATATCATTTCCTTATCAAAATATTACAAATTCAACATCCTTATGATGCTAATTTTCGCATTATTCACAATAGGACTAAATTATTATTTCATCAAATACACCGAATTAAAATTAATAGGTATAGCTATATCTACAGCTATATCCACAAGTATATACAACGGAATAAAAGTTTTATTTAATTATTGGAAATTTAAAGTTTCTCCTTTTTCTATCGAAATGGTATTTGCTTCTATCATTTGCTCAATTGCCGTCAGTTTAGCACTCATTTTACCCAATTTTAAAAATCCACTTATTAATATGATTTACAAGCCTTTACTTGTATTAATATGTATATTTATTGGAAATACCGTTATCAAAATTGTTGATTTAAAAGATTTTTATAAAAAATTATTAAACAAAAAATCCTAATCCTCTCCTATCCAATAAAAAACCACAGCTCGAACTCTCGCCAGAAATTCCCGACCTTGATTTCTATAAAAACTCTCCTTTTTGAGAACATCTTGTGCGTCAAATCCCAAAGCATTCATTCCATTATTACGGGCATAAAACAATGCTCTTAAATTGTGATACCCTTGAGAAACAATAATAACACTCGTCTCTTTAAATACTGTTTTACAATTATTTATAGACTCTTTCGTACTAAATCCTTTGGGATCCTCTATTATAATTTCAGAAGGAACTCCCTCTTGAGAAATGAGGTAATTTTTCATTGCTTTTGGTTCATCATAGCCCTCACTTTTTTCGCCACTAACAATTATTTTATTTATCTTTTGATAATGATAGAGCGTTGCTACAGCTTCCATTCTTGCTACAAAATAGGGATTAGCTATTCCAGACCGCATTTTTGGAGAAGTCCCTAAAACCAAAGCTGTTTCTCTCTTCGGAATCCTTGAAATTTTACTAAAAGTTCGTCCATTTGTTAAAGAAAACACCCAAATATTTGCACTAATCATTGCTATCATTAAAATTTCAATGATAGAAATAATCGACTTCAATGCTCTCTCTATGATTCTCAATGTAAATATTTTAGAAAAATACTAATATCTATTTATAATAAATTTGTCAAATCAAAGTTTTTTGCCTACTTTTATCCTCTCAAATTTTATTCCAAAAGTAATAATTTTATTTCAAATGAAAAATATATTTTTAGGTATTATACTTACCTCGGCAATTGTTTCTTGTAACCAAAATAGTAAGGCTAATGCTGATAATGGAAAAACAACAGACATCAACTCAACTGGTAACACAGAAATTAAACCCGAAAATCCGACAACCCTTAAAATTTATTCTCCTGAAAAAGTATCTGAGTTGGTACAAACAAAAAATGATACCCTCTATGTAACTAATTTTTTTGCAACTTGGTGTGGACCTTGCATAAAAGAAATACCTCACTTTGTTGAAGTTATGCACGAAAATAAAGATAAGCCAATAAAATTCACTTTCGTAAATCTTGATAATAAAGAAGATTGGAAAACTGAAGTAGAATCATTCGCAGAAGAAAAAGGCATCAAAAATAATATCATTTTATTGGATAGCGAAACTCTAAATGAAGATTTTTTCACTAAAAATTTTCAAAAATGGAAAGGTGATTTTATCCCATTTACATTCATTAGAAAAGGAGATAAAACGCTAGAATTAGGTGGTTCTATAAGCAAAGAAAAACTAAATGAAAGCATAAAAAGTCTGAACAAATAATCTAACAAAACAAACATAAAATGAGTAAAAATTTCAAAATATTACTTTTTATTTTGAGCATTTTTGCTCTTTTTTCTACTATTTTTAATCTAAATATAGGATTCGCAGAACTGACAATTAATGATTTTTTTAATTCCAATAACAGTAATTACCAAGTAGCGGAACTCCGATTATATCGGATATTAACGATGTTTCTCGTGGGGATTTCGGTTCCTACTTCGGGATTTGTCTTACAGGAATATTTCAAAAATCCACTTGCGGGATCAGAAGTATTAGGCATCAGTTCCGTTGCAAGTTTATCCGTTGCAATTTATATTTTTGGTTCTCAAACTTTTGTATTACCCGAAATATTACAAAATTATTTTATAAATATTTCTGCAATTTTAGGAAGTATCTTTATGCTTTCATTATTATTATTATTTTCTAAATACATTTTTGATAAATCTTTTTTAATAATTTTTGGTTTCCTTATTTCTTCTTTATCAGGAGCTATTATTTCATTAATGCAATTTTATGCTGGCAATCAAAGCCTAAAAAATTATATTCTTTGGAGTTTTGGAGCAAACAATCAATTATCTAAAACTCAGCTCTTTATTGTATTTATTAATATTTTAATAAGTTTATTTTTAGTTTTTAAAACAATTAGATTACTCATCGGAAATAGTCTTGGAGAGCAATACGCATTGTCTTTTGGAATAAATCTTCGGATGTTAAAATATTTAGTAATTATCTCAACATCAATACTTTCTGCCTCAGTTACAGCTTTTATAGGGAATATTTTATTCATCGGCATTATCATTCCTCATTTCTGTCGATTACTTTTTAACCCTTCAAAATTGTGGCATCAATGGTGTCTTAATATGATTTTGGGGATTAGTTTAATGGAATTTTTTTCGGCCATTTCGGAAAAATTAGTCTTACCAATCAATATTATAACCTCATTATTTGGTATTCCAATCATTGTTTTGATGTTATTAAAGAAAAAAAATTAATATGTTTATTCAATTAAAAAGCCTGCAAATAGGATACGATAAACCATTAATAACCAATATAAACACCTACCTAAAACAAGGCGATGTATGCCTAATAATCGGCAATAATGGTATAGGAAAAACAACCTTGATAAAAACACTTCTCCGACAAATACCAATCCTCAGCGGAGAGATTTTCATCAATAATAAAAATTTAAAAAAATTATCACTTGACGATATTTCAAAACTTATCAGTATTGTTTTTTCTAAAGCAGAAATACCTAATAACTATACAACCAACGACCTCATTTCATTTGGAAAATTCACACATTATAATTATTATATAAAATTATCTCAAAAAGATAATCAAGAAATTGAAAATATAATAAAAAAACTCTATTTGGAAAATTATAAAAATCACTATCTCAAAACACTCTCTGATGGAAACTTTCAAAAAGCACTGATTGGCAGAGCTTTAGCACAAAATACTCCTTTTATAATTCTTGATGAACCAACAAATCATCTTGATGAACAAAACAAAATCAGCATCCTAAAAATCCTAAGGAATATGGCAAAAAAAATGGGGAAAACGATACTTTTTTCCTCTCATGATTGGCGATTGGCAACAAAATTTTCGGATAAAATATGGTATATCAAAGATAAAACGCTATTCTCTGGACTGACAGAGGATATCCTAAACCAACATTCGGAACTAACAGAAATGAATTTTCTAGAAAACATACCTTTAGTTTTACCAAAAATCATTGCTCCGAATACCCAAACTGAACTGCTCATTTCTTTTTTTAAAAAACATATTCAAAGGGATTTATCCAACTACTCTTTTGAATACAAAAACGAATTTTGGATAATAAATAACAAATATATCTGTAGAAACTTTGAAGATTTATTAAATTTATTTAATAATTATTAATCCATTGCCATCACTAGAACGCTCACTTCATTATTATTTTTCAGTAGTTGAAAAACTGCAGTAGAGAGTGTTTTACCTGTTGTCATCACATCGTCTATCAATAAAATATGTTTATTTTCAATAGGTTCATTGAGAGTAAATATATTACTAACTTTCTGTCTCTCAACTTTATTTTTCCGTGCCTGTGCCTTCGTATGCTGTGTTCTTCTCAGAATCGTATGAGAATATGGAATACTATAATAACGAGAAAGAATTTCTGTAAAAAGATGTAATTGATTATACCCCCTATCCTTCATCTTCTTGGGATGAATAGGAATACTTGTCAATATATCAGGTTTTTCCGACTTAAAATCAAGGTATTGAGTAGTCCATTCTGCAAGAACCTTACCAACCTTTTCTCTATTTTTATACTTTAGCTCGTGAATAATTTTCCGTGCTAATGAGTTTTTATCAAATTTGAATAACGCAAAGGCATTTTTCACAGGAAAGAGAGTCTGACATTTTTGTTTAAATTGATGATTTTCAGTATAATCACAATGAAGAAAATAAATTTGTTGATAACATGTATCACATATAACATATTGATTATCAATCAATTTATTACATTCTAAACACCGATTCGGAAACAAAAAATCAAGTAACATATTATCTTCTGTTTAAATCTAATGAAATACCAAACATATGCATATTAGAGGCATTATGGTAACGAAGATGAGCATAATCAAACTTAAAATATGACACCTTGAGACCAAAACCAAACGACAATCCGGTAAAACTCCTTTGGTCAAGAACTGCTAACTCATTACCTCTCTTTAAATTATATCCCAAACGAATATTGAATGACTGCTCAGGAAACAACTCTAAACCAAAAGAGAAATGGTCTGCTATTTTTCGTAGATTACTCACATTCTGCTCATTATTATCTTTTTTCTGAGAAATATCAAACTTCTGTAAATCGTGAGCTGTTATACTGACCATCATCGGATAGGTATCCAAAATTTTTGTATATCCAGCATCAATCCTAAAAGGTAAATTCTCCCTAAATCCATTATACGCTCTAAATTGATAGCCAACATTCCTCGCCACTATAGAGAAACTCTCCTTATTCTGCTCTCTATAATAAGTAACAGACGCCAAACCTGCTGCTGCCATAGAATGATAAACATCTATCTTTGAAGATATTAAACTCATTCCACCACCTATTGTCCAATCATCATCAATCTGATAGGCATATCCCAATCCAAACGAAACATCTGATGCTGAAAAATCTCCTAAAACATTCCCTCCCTCATCAGTTCGTAGCATACTTCCGTAATTGAGATACCTTAGATTTACACCTACAAGATGCCCTCTTCCCAAATCATGAGCGTAGGCTATCGTCCCAAAATGAGTATCCGCAATATACGAAGAATAGTTTGCCGAGATATGATTACTCATTTCGAGATTCATTAATGATGGAGTGTTAATAGATTGGCTAACATCATTATCTCGAATAGAAATAGCATCTCCTCCCAAACTTGCTTGCCGTGCGTTACTTGGTATATTTAGGAAAGTATAGACATTCTCTCCCATTTGTGCAAAAGGGAAATACACGAAAAAAAAGAGAAAAACGACTGCTATTTTTTTCATATAAATTTTATTGATATCTCTGATGTTCTTTTGGTTTATAGAATTTATTAATAACAGGCTTGAAAAGCATCTTATACTTCTCAATATCAAATAATTGAGAATCTGTAAGAGCCTTATAGGTAAGCCATACTGCAAATGGAAAAATTAACAAATTAGGTAACCATCGGGCAATATATGGATCCAGCTCTCCTTTCCAAGATATATTTTCTGTAGTAAGCATCAATGTATTGAAAATCAAAAATATAACAATTGAAAAAACTACAGGTAGCCCTACTCCACCTTTGCGAACAATGGAACCAAGACTCACTCCAATCATAAAGAAAATAATACAAGTCAAAGGATATGCAGTTATTTTTTGCTGATGCATAATCATTTGTGAGCGATTTTTTAGTACATCAACAATAGATTCTTTTTTAGAAGCTAAATCCACTTTTAGATTTTCTACCTCGCGGTAAGCTTGTGCCAATATCTCTATTTTATCATTTTTTGATTTTTTATCTAAATCATATTGGGCTTTTGGTTTTTTGGTAGGCTTCTCACCCTCTTCTATCAATATGTATGGATTGGTACTTGATAGGAGTGAATAGGCATAATTTTTAAATACCTCTACATTCTCTTTTTTTTGTTTTGCTACATCTTGGCTTATCTCAGAGTAGTTTTTAAAAGTATAATCATCGGTAATCTGCTCGGAATCTATCGCTTTATTCACCAAATCGCTAATATCAAAATGATAGGTCATCGTGTCGAACTTCATAGATTGACTCTCTTGTTTAAGCCTATCTTCGTAGTCTTTACCTTGCAATTGGTCTTCATAAACAAAGCCATTAAATAGCACAAGTTTCAGATAGTTATTATTTTCAGCATTTACGAGTTTTCCTTTTTTTGCAATTATTGTCTGCTGATTATCATATGATGTTGCTCTCTTGTGTATGAATATTCCTTCTAAATTTTCATTATTTTTTCCCGTAATGTTATCAAATTTCACAGCATAACCAGGTATTTGATTCACAATAAATTGCCCTGCTGTGAAATTAAGAGTTGGGCGAGCCACAGCAATATTATAAAGCATATTTTTTGCCTTTCGTTGAGATTGTGGCACAACACTATTTTGAAAGAAAAAAAGGACGACAGCCATACCCGAAACAAGAATAAATAACGGAGCCATAATCCTTGTGAGAGAAATCCCTGCTGCCTTCATTGCGGCGAGCTCATACCTTTCTCCGAAATTTCCAAAAGTCATAATTGATGCTAAAAGTATTGTAAGAGGTAATACCATAGACACCACACTTGGGCTGGCATAAAGAAAAAACTTAAAAAGTTCAAAAGTAGTAAGTCCCTTTCCTACGATATTCGCCATTTGTATCCAAACAACATTCACCATAAAGATGAAAAATAATACCGAAAAAATAAACAAAAAAGGCTGTAAAAAAGTCTTTATAATATACCTATCAAGGATTTTCATTATAGTTCTGTGATGATGTAGTTTTTGTAATTTGCTTTATTAAAAGTAAAAAATGACGGACTCATATTTTGATTGTTTTTGTATTCTTGTATCGTGATGGTATTATAAGATTTATCCGACAATTGTTGTTCAATCTTCACAATAGCAGAGGTTTTAGCATCTATGTAGATATCCACTTCCTTTACTCCATTGGCCTTAATGGGGGTTAGACGCACTTGCTCTACTAACTTCCCAGAAATATTTTTCTTGCCTACATAGGTACTATTATAATCTTTTTTATAGGTTGTGAGATAACTTGTAGGTGAGAAAGCAACATTCCCGTTATTCCCAGCTTTCGTTATCGTAACTTCGGAGTCTTCTGTACTGATGTTGTATATTTTTTTACCATCAAAAATTTGCTCTACACCCATTACCTTCAATCGATATTGGGTCGGCGTAGTGTAAAATGTCCCTACTTGCGTTTTGGACACTCGTCCATTTGCTCCTATTCCATAAGCAAACTTGAAGTAGGAATTTCTATTTTCTTTATATTTTTTAGTGGTCGTTTCTAATATTTTAGACGATTTCAAATCGTGTTTTTGAGCTTGACATATTACTAAAATCATCATAAAAACACTTATTAGTAATTTTTTCATTTTCTTTGTTTTAAAAATATCAGCAAAGATATAAAAAACTAATGATAGCATTGTTTTTTAGAATACCATTTTTGATTAATTTTAACTACTTTTGTCAAAATTTACAAAAATGAAAGATATAGAAAATAGAGACGATGTGATACGATTTGTAGATTCCTTCTATATAAAAGTAAGGAATAGCGACAAATTAGGATATATTTTTGATGAAATAGCTCAAACAAATTGGGAAACACACCTTCCTGTAATGTATTCTTTCTGGGCAAGTATCTTACTAGAAGAGAGAAGTTTTAGCGGAAACCCAATGAAAGTGCATATAGATTTGGCCGATAATGCCCCTATGACCAGCGTAGAGTTTTCGGAATGGATAGAACTATTCACCGAAACCATAGACGAACTATTCGCAGGGGAAATTGCCGACGAAGCCAAAGCAAGAGCCAGCAATATCGCTCGATTGATGCTCGCTAATATCCAACGAAAACAAATGATAAAAACCAAGGAAAACAACCAATAATACTATCCTAAAATATTTAAAATAAATTATTCACCCTCATTATCAGAGGGTTATATTTAAAAACACTACCTTGTATTGCAAAATACTATTAATTTTACATATCTTTGCAAAGTAAATAACAAACACTTTATTAAACCCCAATAATATGAACACAGAGAATATCAAATCCCAAATGAGAAAAGGTATTTTGGAGCTTTGCATTCTGAGTCTCATCAATCAAAAAGAAATGTATGTCTCAGACCTCATCAGCGAACTCCGAAATGGCGAACTCAATGTAGTAGAAGGCACCTTGTACCCTCTACTTACACGACTCAAAAATGGTGAATTCCTCTCCTATCGTTGGGAAGAATCCACAGGAGGGCCTCCTAGAAAATATTACCAAATAACCGATAAGGGGAAAAATTTTCTCAACGAGTTAGAAAATACTTGGACGGACCTCATTGCATCGGTAAATAAAATCACTCATCTAAACCAAGACTAAAACTCCAAAATTATGAACAAAACAATTTCTATCGGACTGGCTGGATTCTCTTTCATAATAGAAGAACACGCCTATATAAAACTCAGCGACTATCTAAAATCTCTACGAAATGCCCTTGAAAAGGACGAGGCAGACGAGGTAATGCACGATATAGAAATACGCATTGTAGAAATCTTCCGAGAGTGCCTCAACACCCACAATCGAGAAGTAATAAATACTGCGGATGTAGAAAAAATAATCGACCAACTAGGAACTCCCGAAACCATAGAAGAGCAGGAGAATGTCTATTTTTCAGATAAAATAAAAAATACGGACAACAACCAGACCAAACAACTATTCCGCGACCCGACTAACAGAAAAATTGCTGGAGTGTGCTCGGGGATGGCTTCTTACTTTGGAATGGAAATAACTACGATGAGACTTATTTGGATTGGACTATTCCTAGCTTTGTCTATACTATTCGGAACCTCCATGTTATTGCTTATCACCTATATTATCCTTTGGATTAGTGTTCCTAAGGCACAAACAACCACCGATTTCTTAAAGATGAAAGGTAAGCCTATTGATTTTGATAATATCAAGGAGGAATCCGAGAAACTAACCAATAAGATTGGTGATTTTTTGGGAGCCAATAGTGGAAGTTTTACCAACATTGCAAAAACCATTCTGAAAATTATAATGACAGCTTTGGGGTTATTCTTTGCTATTTGGGCGATTATGCTTGTTATATCTTTCATTGCTGTTTTATCGGGAATTATCATTGGGAATTCTTATATTGATGAATATACAGGTAGCGACTTGTTCTATCATTATCTTAATATCAATATTCTCAATTGGTGGGCGCCTATCTCTATGATTATTTTAATTTTTGTAGTGGGTATTCTTTTGTCCATCAACATTAGTATTGCGATGTTTAGTCCAAAAATAAAATTAAGAAATTCGTGGATTGCTACAGGCATTCTGTTCATTGCTCTTGTGATAACATCCATCATCAGTCTCCCTCATTTTGTGAAAGATATAGGAGGAGAGAGCCATACGGAGGAAAGTATCAGCATTAATACTGCTTCGGACACGCTATTTATCGGTAAAAACAAAGTGGAAATCCCAGCAAAATTCAAAAAATATGGAAAATACTTCACCGATAATAAAAAGGTCTTCGTGGCTACAACTCCGAAAGTAAATATCATCCATGATAACAGCAATATCCCTTATCTATCTATTTATAAGGAAGGCTCAGGAATGAGAACAATAAAAATAAATACTCCTGTAAAAGTCATAGACAACAAAATACTCCTCCCAGAATATATTTCGTATCCTTTTGAAGAACTCACTCGCGACTACGATGTAGATTACACCCTACACCTACCCCACGGAATGAATGTAATAAAACTAAATGATAGCGATAATATCCGCATAGAATACGAAAAAGATTATTATTATGATGATGACTACCACGATGAAGAAGATGTATTTTAAACGACTATTAAAATTATTTTAAATTTCCTTTAAAAATAGATTGTCGGGGCTACAAAAGTAGCCCCGACAATCGCTATTATTATAAAATTAATTATCCTCTGAAATTCTCATTCTAAGATTAGGATTTACTCGTGCTACTTTAGCACTAGCGTATGTTACGATTATCACTTGCTCTTTATCGGTAGCATAACCTTTCAGCATCATTTTATTGTCCTCCTCTGTGAGGGTTGCTACTCTGTTGCTTTCTTCTTCTACTGCCGTTTTATATGGTATAGTTATTGATTTATACTTATAACCGTTTAATTCTTTAGGAATTTCTTTTGAGTATTTATCAAAATATCTCCCTTTTTCTATCAAAATATCATCTGGTTTTAGGGTTTCTCCCTTTGCATCTTGATATTTTACGATAACTTTTTTAGCTTCTTTTAAGATATTTTGAAAGTCTTTACGATCCCCCCCAAAAGTAAAATACTGTCCTGTAGAAGCTGCTAACCACCACGCTGTATAATTACTATTAAAGCCTTCTATTTCATCCTCCGTAGCAGTTACCACTGCATCGACTCTATTTCCATAATCATCATAATAAGGAACATCATAAGTGAAATATCTTGTTTCATTACCGTAAGATTTATCTGGATATTCTGTTCCCTCTTCAAAGACTATTTCTTGTTTTCTTATTGTCTGTGGGTATGGGTTTCCATCAGCATCTTTATTGGTAGGTGTGTAGGTCATTGTGAAATTAAATTTCACTTTTGGTTTTGGATTAATACCTGTTGCATATGTCCATATTTTTGATGTCCAATTTGTGCTATGCCCTCCATAGACATTATTAATAGACATATATTTAAACTCTCCATCATTAATAGTAAATTCCACACCATTTCGATATTCATCGCTTATCATATATCCACCTTTTGCAGGTTGTATTTCCTTGATGATATATTTCCCTGCTGATAGTTTCTCTGTTAGTACAAATCCGTCAGCTCCCGTAGTTAGGGTTACTTTGGTGAAGCTTGCATCTACCGCTCCCGAAGCATCTAATTTCTCAATCGTAAATTTAGCTCCCTCACCTGCTTTGTTACTATTTCCATTGAGATATTTGTATATCTGCACCTTGTTGGCATAGTCTCCTTTATAGTTAGCAATATAGGTAGATTGACCAAGATAATTCGGCACTGCAATGTATCCTGCCGGCGGATTTGGCTCACTAAACTCAATATCCAACTGACCTTGGGTTGTTAATTTATTCCCATTATCATCAAGAATTGGTACACTTATTGTGTTAAACTGTACATAGTTTTTCCCCGCCTCTAATTTTCCTGCTGGTAGATTCACTGGCCACTCTATCACCGTAGGATTTGGGATTGCCGTGCCATCTGGTTTCCTTGCGTAGGTTAATTTTGCCACCAACGATACTGCTGGATAGTCTCCCTCTGCTGGTAGTTGTGGCCAATACTTACGGAAATCCCCCGAATAGGCTATCAATGGTATTCCATTATTAATATTTTTAACAATTGGAGCGGTATTTCCTTCTACTACATCAAATATTTCGGTTACGGGTTCATATCCTCCTTTTGGCCATTTTGTTTCTTTTAGGATATATTTACCTACACCAAGTTTAGGAGAATCTGCCCTACCCTCAGCATCGGTAACAAGGATAATGGTTGAGAATGTGGTATCTATCTCGGTATTGCTACCTTCCACGAGTTTGTTAAGGGTAAATTCTACTCCTTGTGCTTTATCGTATATTTTACCATTTTTGTATTTAGTGATACGAAGTCTATTTGCCCAATCGGTATTTGCACCTGCCCCCAAAGGTAATGGAGATACTACTCCTCCACCAAAAAAATGTAAATTTCGGTTACAAGCCGCTGGAAATAGATTGATATTTTTTCCATCGACATTCACTATTGCCGAACCAAAAACACTTGTTCCATCTGTTGGGTTCTTAATATTATAGGTTAATTTGTATGCCTTCGTGCCTACGCCGTATTTTAGCTCTACGGATACATAGAAATTATTTTTATCAAAAGTAACATATCCTGCCTGCTCGGTTCCTTTATAGCTTTCAAATGCCGTAGCATCTGTAAATAGTGTCAGTTTATTTCCTATCACTGCACCTCCATCAGGATTTACCTCATACAATTCAAAAGTACCTGGAACAAAAGGCTCATAGGTATTATTAGTATAGTAGTAATCTCCCGCTACCTCTAATTTTACTTTCTTATTTCCATAATCTTGTGAAATAATGTTAGTTACTTTTATTCCACTCTCATTAAAGTATCCTTTCGTATTAAACCAAAATGTCCAATTCAGATACTTATCAAAACTATTACCTAATCCTGTTAATGCCCAATAATAGTCATTACATTTTGGAGCATCACTATTTTTTTGTCCATCGGAACCAGGTGTTGGCGGTTGGTAGATATTCGTAATATTCACTCTATTCCCACCGCGGTAGATGGTAGTTTTCGGGTCGTTTATGTAGGAGTACTCTTGTAGCGGTCCCTTATCCAAGGTTACTTCTGTTTCGCCCATTGGAGCATTAAGTGTTGCCCCTATGGAAAAATTCCCCTCTACATTGGTTCTATGTTCTATTTTTGGATTAAAAACGAAGGTGAGGTAATCTTTTGTTTCATCAGCTACGATATGCCCAATTACATTACCTTTGGAATCATATATCTCGTAAGTTTTCGTAATTAAGGTAACATTACTTGGCAATGGTACCCTCACAAAGTCACCCGTTTTCAATAAGTTGTCTAGCGGACGGAAGTTAAATTTTCCTACGATAGCCACTCTTTGCTTAAATGGCGATGGCGTAAATACTTTCTCTATTGGGTCTTTGATGGTTTTACCTTCTCCCAACCAAGCATAATTGTCTATATGCCTAAAATAGATATCGGTAACACTCGCTCCATTAGCACTGAGGTCGCGTGTTTCTGTGGCTACCTCCGAGGTCTGTGCAAATAACAAACCACTAAGCCACACAAAAATTCCCCAAATAATGCGATACAATAATTTCTGTTTCATATTATGATTTTACTAATTTTTAATTACTTGCAAAATAATTTTTTCCTACAAATCACAAAATATTTATAAGAAAAATATAGAGCGGAGCAATATTATTCCGCTCTATATATCTATTTAGAACAATGTATTATTCTTAATGATCCTCCGAAATTCTCATTCTAAGATTAGGATTCACTTGCACTACTGGCGGTGCCAATGTATTTATTATTACCTTATTAGTATTATCTATTTCGGATTTATACCCTGGTATATTCTCCTCTTCTATGGCAACCTCAGGTAATGAATCATACTCATTTCCATAAAAATCCATATCTGGTATATTGTATTCTATCTCTACTTCTTCATTTCCATCTTTATCAGTTGTAGGTGTTCCTGCAGCTATGATAGGTTTTAGTATTCTCACACTCTCTGGGTAAGGGTTTCCGCCGGCATCATTTTTATTTGGTTTGTAGGTGAGTTTCACTCTTAGTCTTACCTCTGGTTTGGTGGCAACACTTTTTGCTCCCTTCCATATCTTTTTAACTTTTTGTGTCCAAACTCTATACGATATTCTCTCATTATTTACCTTAATAAGGTTAGTCTTTCCATCTACTATGGTAACCTTCACTCCTTTTCTGTACTCATCACTTATTTTATATATCCCTCCTTCTATTTCGTATTTAATATTACCATTAGTATAAATCTGGTTTGCTGGTTTTATTTCTTTTAATAAATAATCTCCTGCTGTTAGCGTTTCAGAAATTGCAAATCCATTGGCTCCCGTAGTGAGGGTTACTTTGGTGAAGCTTGTATCTACCGCTCCCGAAGCATCTAATTTCTCAATCGTAAATTTAGCTCCCTCTCCTGCTTTGCTACTATTTCCATCAAGATATTTGTATATCTGTATAGTATTATTTGCTTCTTCTTTGTAGTTCGCTATCCATCTTGGATTATTACCATAGTTATACTCCGGTTTATATCCCACTGGTGGCGTAGGCTCGGTAATCTCAAATATTAGTTGTTTTGTATTTTCAAGTTCATTACCATATTCATCATACCTAATAATATTTTTTAGCGGTTCAAAATTTACATAATTTTTTCCCTCCTCTAATGTCCCTGCTGGGATTGTTACTGGGATATTAATCACCGTTGGATTAGTAATGATTTTATCATCCTTATCCTTAGCATAGGTTACCTTCACATTCAACGATACCTCTGGATACCGAGAGCCCGCTGGCAAATTCGGAAAATATTTTCGGAACCCAGTTCCACTAAAACTAAAACTTATTGTTTTTTTAGTATTGACTATTGCTTTTAGGATTGGTTCTTCATTATCTTTTATTACCTCAAATGTTTCGACATAAGGCATATATCCACCTCCTTTTGGTAGAATAGTTTCTTTTAGGATATATTTCCCTTCTGATAGTTTCTCAGACTTAGCTTTCCCTTTCGCATCAGTAGTTAAAGTAATGGTTGAGAATGCTGTATCTATCTCTGTATCACTACCTGCCACAAATTTATTAAGGGTGAAAGATACATCTTTCGCTGGTAGAATAGCTCCATTTTCCTCCTCTTTATATTTCGTTAGGAAAAGTCTATTAGCCCAATCGGTATTCGCATCTACCCCTAATGGTAATGATGTTGGGATAACATTGAAGTAATAATTTTTATTATCTTTACACCCTTCCGATTTATAATTTATATCTTGTCCATCTACATTTACCATCACTTTACTACCGACATAGGTAGCATCGGCAGGGTTATCAGTTTTATAGACTACTTTATAAGCTTTGGTGCCTACTTCGTGTTTTAGTTCTATGGTTACTTCATAATCACTCTTATTGAAGGTAATAAGTCCTGCTTGCTCTGTTCCCGTATAATTTGCAAACTCTGTAGCATCGGTGAAGAGTTTTAACTTACCAATAATAGAACCATCGGCTACATTTGCCTCATAAAACTCGAAAGAATTTCGAATAAAAGGAAGAAATGATTGTCTATTCTCATATTCTTTAGAAATCGTATTCCCAAAAAATTTAAAAATAACCTTCTTGGTACCATAGTCTTTATTGGTAATGCCCGACACATAAGAACCATCTGATAGATAATATTTATTCATATTGAAACCCATCGTCCAAGTCAGATGCTCGTCAATACTGGTCCCTTCTCCTATCACTCTCCAAAAAAAATCACACAGAGGACCACCTGATTGACCACCTGATTGACCACCTGATTGACCACCTGATTGACCACCTGATTGATAGACATTCGTAATCGTCACACTATTTCCACCACGGTAGATAGTAGTTTTCGGGTCGTTTAGGTAGGAGTACTCTTGTAGCGGTCCCTTATCCAAGGTAATAGTTGTATCACCAACGGGTGCTTTTAGGACTGCTCCTATAGAGAAATTTCCCACTACATTAGTTCTATATTCTATTTTTTGATTAAAAACGAAAGTAATGTAATTCTTTGTCTTATCGGCTACAATATGCCCAATTACATTACCATTAGAATCTTTTATCTCGTAGTTTCTTGTGATTAGGGTAACATTACTTGGCAATGGCACTCTCACGAAGTCTCCCGTTTTCAGTAGATGGTCTATCGGGACAAAATTAAACTTCCCTACGATAGCTACTTTCTCCTCATACGGAGAGAATACTCTCACCCGCTCTATTGGAGATTTGATGGTCTTATTATGCTCTGTATCTAGCCACGCTTGGTTGTCTATATGCCTGAAATAGACATCAGTAACACTCGCTCCGTTACTACTTAGATCTCGCACCTCCGTAGCAATATCCGTAGCCTGAGCATACAGCAGACTACTAAATCCCATAAAAATTCCGCAAATAATGCTACACAACAATTTTAACTTCATAATAAATGTTTTAGTCATATATCCTATAATTTTACAAAAAAATCCTTTTTTTTCTAAAAATAAATTTCTAACTTTGCAAAGTTAAAAAAAATATGTATAATAAAGGCAAATTCAGGATGAAAAAAAACTTTTTAACATTAAGTATTATAGCGAGTGTATTCTCCTATGCACAAAACCAAAACGCAATAGAGGGGCGTATGGGTATCAATACTACCACGCCAAGAGCTACTCTTGATATAGTTGCAGATGATGATACCAACCCAGGGGTGATAGTTCCAAACATTATAATTCCAAGCATTACCGATGAAAACGGAAAAGTAATCAATCCATTTAAAAAATTAGAAAAAAAAGTAGTAAATGGCGAAACGAAAGATTTTGCAGAATCTACACTAATCTATGTAAAAGGCGAAAATTTTGATAACAAACGAATTGATATAGACCCAAACTCCAAGACAGAGGAAGTATCACAAAAAGGATTCTACTACTACGATGGCAAAGATTGGCTACCACTAAGACCAAAAACACAAATGTACCTACCATCCATAGTCTTAGAAACAGAACTACCGCCCAAAACAGGTACAAGACCAAAACCCTACACTTCTGCAGAAGCAAATAAAATAGAATATTGTGTAAATCTGTTTAATGTATATCAAGGACAATTTAAAAATATTACTAATGATAATAAAACTGCAGCTTTCTCAAATAATAAGCTAAATGATGGATGTCGTGGTGCTACTGTTACAGATGCTACTAAAACAATATCTATAAAAGATCAAACCTATAAAGCTTCTACTGAGAGTAGAAAATTAGAAGTTCTTGAAAGTGGTGATAATTTTGACTATTATGTAACTTACTACGACCCCGATATATTCAAAGATGTAAAAATTGAGAATAGAACTCTAAAATACAAAATAATAAGAAACGAAACAGACCCTACAAAAACAAAGAATAATATTACAGAAAAAACCTTTATCTCAATCTTATTAAGAGAACATTAATCTGTAAATTTTAATTATAATAATAAAGCAACATAATAACAAGATGAAAAAGGTAATTTTAACAATCGGAATTTTAGCAGGAGTATCATCTATCTTTGCACAAGTGGGTCGCGTAGGTATCAATACTAATGATCCAAAAGCCACACTACATATAGAAGCTCATAATGAGGATACCAACCCAGGACTAATCATACCAAATGTAAGTATGGATAAATTAAATGCAGAAGGACACGAAGAATCTACCTTAGTATATTATTCTGATGGTAGTAATTCAGCGTATATTAATCAAAATGACCAATCTACTACAGAAAACATTGGTTCTAAAAAAGGGTTTTATTACTACGATAGCGATAATAATGGCTATAAAGACTGGCAAAGGATAATAAGAAAAGCACAATTCTATATGCCATCTATAGTAACGCCTACCACCGTAGGTACACATACCATAAATCTGTATGAAGAATATATCAAACAATATGCAGATAGCAATGGTACTAATACATCTAGCAAACAAGCACCAAATAGAAGTTGGAATATCCAAACCAATAATAGCAACAACCATTTAAAAACCTATGCTAAGGACGACTTAGATTATTTCGTAGTTTATTACGATAACAATGTATTTACCAACCTAAGTATAACAGGAGAGGGAGTTTTAACCTATGAAGTAACTCCTGAAAGTGCTAAGAATATTTCAGCACAGACCTTTATGAATATAGTATTACAAGAGAGATAATTTTTCTTCATATATAATTATTCTACAAGCGAAGCCCCTCCCATTTCGGGAGGGGCTTCCTCTATATACTTGTTTTAATTTGGCATCTTAAATCCTTTAGTGTAGATTCTTCCATAATCATCCACAAATTCCACTCTCACATTTCCAACAAATTTGTTTAGGATTCGTTCTACATCGGCCTGCGAATTCACGGGTTTTCCATTTACTTTCAGTACGATATATCCTTCTTGGAGACCTATTTTATTCATTTCACCATTTTCATTTACATTTTTGGCGATTACACCAGAGTCTAACCCATAACCTATTTTTACACGCTCACTGAGGGGGTCGAACTCGGCACCTATTTTTTCAGTTACGCTTAGGTCTGCTTTTGTTCGTGTAGAGGTTCCTCCTTTTTGGTCCTTCAATTTTACACTCGCGGTATATGTTTTTCCATTTCGTAGATAGGTTACTTCTACTTTATCACCAGGGCGTCGGCTACCGATAGCTTCGGATAGGTCAGCATAGTCTTCTATATTTTTATTATTAATTTTTTTGATAATATCTCCCACTTTGATACCTGCATCATAAGCCCCTCCATTGTCAGCAACATTTCTCACATAAACACCAGAACCTACTTTTATGTTGGTTTTTTCTTGTTTATTATAACTTGCCACGGCTTGCTCATCAGATAAATCAAACACTCCTATACCTAAAAAGCCTCTCTGTACGATACCGAATTTTTTGATATCTTCTACAATTTTTCTTGCTAAGTTAGATGGCACTGCAAAACCATACCCTTGATAATATCCATTTGTAGAGGAAATTGCAGAGTTTATACCTATCAAATCACCATTAGCATTCACCAATGCTCCTCCCGAGTTCCCTGGGTTTATAGCAGCATCTGTTTGTAAGAAACTTTCAATTGGATTAGAGGCCTCTCCCTTAGAACCGAGTATGCCTATACCACGGCCTTTTGCAGAAATGATACCTGCTGTTACGGTAGAATTTAAGCCCATTGGGTTTCCTACAGCCAATACCCATTGTCCAACTTCTACGGCATCGGAGTCTGCAAAATTAAGGTAAGGGAGTCCCTTGTCTTCAATTTTCAATAGGGAAATATCAGTATTTGGGTCAGTCCCCACGAGCGTTGCGATATAGGTTTTCTTATTAGATAGCACTACCTCCAATTTATTGGCACCTGCCACCACATGATTATTAGAGATAATATAACCATCAGGTGAGATAATTACCCCAGACCCCATTCCCGAAGGCATATTATCAGGCATCTGTTGTTGCTCTCTACGACCTCCACCACCGAACGGATTTCCAAAGAAATATTCAAAAATATCATCATTTGTAGCTCGGTTTGGTGTTATTTTTTTATAATTTTTGATAGTTACCACCGCTGGCACAGTCGTTTTTGCAGCTCTCACGAAATCATCGGAAGTAGCGGCAGTATTCATTCCCACGAAGCTTGTAGTTCCTTTTTTCGGAGCGAAGAATGAATAATCAGCATCGTTATTATTAGTACCATTATCCAAAAGTTTGTAGGCTCCCAAAGTCGTAGCACTAGACACAATTCCCATAAAGAGATACGGCAATGCTTTTTTCATTTTGTCATTCATAGTATTCCAAATTAAATTTGTTTGTGAATTTGTATTATTATTTTTACTAAAACAAAGATACTACTAAAAAAGTATATTATCAATCACTCCAAAGATGTTTTTAACTAAAATTTAACAATATATAATTACTTTTAAGGTTTTTTCAAAAATAAAAATTTTAACATTAATAATATTCCTAATAAAAACTTCGCCCTTTTATCTTACAAAAATCTGATTTTTTTCCAGAAAAATAAATTACTATATTTGCCACTATACAAAAAAAAATAGAACCTATGCAAACAACCAATACTCTATTGATGATAGAACCTATTGCATTTGGATACAACGCCCAAACAGCAGAAAACAATTATTTCCAAGTGAACTCCGAGAATACAGAAACCCAAGACAAGGCACTCGTAGAATTTCGGCAATTCGTAGAAAAACTCCGCAAAAAAGATATCAATGTAATTGTCGTAAAAGATACTCTAGAGCCACACACTCCCGACTCTATTTTTCCAAATAATTGGGTGAGTTTCGGTGCCGATGCACGAGTTATCCTATACCCTATGTTCGCACCAAATAGACGAGACGAAAGACGAATGGATATATTGGAACAACTAAAAAACGAAGGATTTAAAATAAACGAAATTCTTGACTATTCTACCTACGAAGCCAAAAACACCTTCCTTGAAGGAACTGGAAGTATGATTTTTGACCACGATAATAAAATCGCTTATGGCTCCGTATCTCTACGATTAGACGAACAACTTTTCCGTAACTTCTGTGAAAAAACAGGCTATACTCCCATTGTATTCCACTCCTATCAAACCGCAGGGCAAGAGAGATTACCTATCTACCACACTAATGTAATGATGTGTGTAGGCGACCAATATGTGGTAATCTGCCTAAACTCCATAGATGACGAAAACGAAAGAAAATCTGTAGTAGAGACCATACAAAAAACAAATAAAGAAATCATAGAAATATCGGAACCGCAACTCCAACAATTCGCAGGAAATATGCTACAAGTCCATAACAACAATGGAGAAAAATTCCTCGTAATGAGCCAATCCGCATATCTATCTCTCACACAAGAACAAATCCAAAAAATTGAGAAATATAACCAAATCCTCTACGCTGACCTAACTACCATAGAAACCAACGGAGGAGGAAGTGCCAGATGTATGCTCGCCGAAGTATTTCTACCAAAAAATTAAAAAAAATAAGAAAAAACAAGAGTATAGCTACTCTTGTTTTTGTTTTAAAATATTCTTTGCTCTCTCCCAAAGAATATCCATTTCCTGCAAACTCATATCCGAAAGTTTTAGGTTCGTTTCGTGGGCTATTTCCTCCATCTTCTGAAAACGACTGATGAATTTCGTATTGGTCTTTTCAAGGGCAGTATCTGGATTAATTCTCGATATTCTAGCATAATTAATCAATGAAAAGAGGATATCACCAAACTCTTCTTCTCGCTTTTTTAGGTCTGTTTCCTGCTGGTATTCGTGTAATTCTTCCTCTACCTTTTGCCACGCCTCGCTAGGAGTTGAAAAATCAAAACCAATACCTTTTACTTTATCTTGAATACGATAGGCCTTCACCAAACTTGGCAACCCTTTTGGGACACCTGCCAAAATGGATTTATTTCCCTCTTTCAGTTTAAGTTTTTCCCAATTTCGTTTTACATCCTCCTCATCTTGTACTTGGACACTACCATAAATATGAGGATGACGAAAGATAAGTTTATCAATCAAGGAATTAACAACATCACCTATATCAAAACATTCTTTTTCGGAGGCTATTTTAGCATAAAAAATCAAATGGAGTAATACATCTCCCAACTCCTTTTTTATCTCAAGCATATCCTCAGCAAGTATAGCATCCGTAAGTTCGTAGATTTCCTCTAAAGTAAGATTCCGAAGACTTTGCAGAGTTTGTTTTTTATCCCAAGGGCACTTCTCACGGAGGTCATCCATTACATCGAGGAGCCTGCCGAAAGCCTCCATTTTATCTTTTCGACTGTTCATTATTTCATACTTTTATTATGCAAAAATAAGGTTATTATCCTTTAAAATTTTAATATAATTATAAAAAGTTTTACTTTTGCTGAAATATACTATTTACTTCAATGAAGAATTTTTTTATCGTAGCGAAATTATTATTTTTTTCATTCGCTTTCTCACAAATATCACATACTATCATAAAAGGAGATACCCCTTATAATATCTCCAAGAAATATGGTATTACGATTAATGAACTCTATAAAGAAAATCCTCAACTAAAAGATGGTTTCAAGATTGGAGAAATCATCAATATTAAAGATAATACAAAAAAAAACATACCCATAGAGACTAAAATCGGACGAATCGTATTGCAAGAAAAACAAACACTGTACAGCATTACGAAACAGTTCCGTATCACAGAGGAAGAACTTAGACGCCTCAACCCGAATCTGAAAATAGCCGTAGGCAAAGAAATCTCTCTACCTCTGGAAAATATCAACAAATATAAAGACGCCAAAACAATCTTGGCTACCAGCGTACCTTATCTCGTAGAAAAAAACACGCCAACCAACACCAAAACAGCAGAGCAACAGTATGTATTACACAAAGTAACCAGCGATGACACAACCTTTGGGATAATCCACAAATATGGCATCAGTATTGATGAACTAACAGTACTTAACCCTCAACTATCTAATGGGTTAAAGGTAGGCTCTACACTAAAAATACGAAAATACGACGCTATATACACCAAAACCAATGGCAATGCACTAAATGTGGCGTTAATGCTCCCCTTCGGATTTGACAGCAATGATGAAAAATACCGAAATATGGCAACAGACTTCCTTTCGGGAGCATTATTAGCAATTGAAAGAAATACACGAAATGGATTACAATTAGATGTAAAAATCATTGACTCGGGAAATGAACAATCCTTTAAAAAATCACTCTCACAAATCAATCAAAAGAATACTGACCTAATTTTTGGGCCGTTCTTTAAATCTAATATTATTGATGTTTTGGATTTCTTGGGAAATAAAAAAATCCCGGTGGTCGCTCCATTTGCCAACTCAGAGGATTTGTACAACTATCCTAACCTCATCGTAATGGAAACTGCCGATATTGTCTTTGCAAACAGAATTGCTAAGGAAGTAGAGGAAAGCTATAACAACGAAAAAATATTCATCGTGAGTGGGAATAACAAATCCATCTCCCAAGCACTGAAAAACAACCTCAGCAAATCACTCAAAAATGCAAATATCAACATCGTGAATACAGCGGATGAAATCCAACTAGACAAAAATATGATGACGGGAAAACCCGCTCCTGTTATTACCATTTTGGCATCAAATAACGATAATGACGGGACTCTATTCACCAATAAAGTGATTGAACTAGCCAACGAGGTCAATGGCATAAAAGCTTTTAGTCTATATCATACGAATAGTTTTGACAAAAAATCAGAGGCTCTTTATAAGGTAAATTTGATATATCTCATTGACAGAAAAATCAATATAGAAGGTACTTTTGAGCAAGAAATTATGGCTCAATATAAAGAAAAATATTGCAAAAATATATCAAAATATGCCGTTATCGGTTTTGACATTGTGAATGATATTCTCAGTCGTGAAAATACGAAAGGGGAGGTCTTCAAAAATATCAACAGAAGTCAAACCCAGCTTGCCACAAAATTTGAATTTGTAAAAGCAAAAGCAGGTGGTGCTTATATTAATATTGGTTACCGCGTGATTAGATTAATTCCATAATAATCCAATATTTTAAACATTAAATTCAACTTTATTAATAAAAATATGAAAGCATTAGTATTCCCTGGTCAAGGGGCTCAATTCGTAGGAATGGGTAAAGATTTATATGAATCTAATGAAAACATCAAATCTTTAATGGACTCTGCAAATGAGATTTTAGGATTTGATATTTTAAATATTATGTTCAATGGCACCGATGAAGATTTAAAACAGACAAGTGTTACTCAGCCTGCTATATTCATCCACTCCATAGCAAAAGCAAAATCCTTAGATATTTCTGATGCTAAAATGGTTGCTGGACACTCTCTTGGTGAGTTTTCAGCATTGGTAGTGAGTGGAGTTCTTTCCTTTGAAGATGGACTAAAACTGGTTTCTAAAAGAGCCAAGGCAATGCAAGAAGCCTGTGATATTCAAGCAGGAACAATGGCTGCTATACTTGGACTTTCGGATGAAAAAGTGGAAGAAATTTGCCAGCAAGTGACAGGAATAGTGATACCTGCCAACTACAACTGCCCAGGGCAACTTGTAATCTCTGGTGAAGTCTCCGCCGTAGAAGAGGCTTGTACAAAACTAAAAGAAGCAGGAGCCAAAAGGGCTTTACTACTTCCCGTTAATGGTGCTTTCCACTCACCATTAATGCAATCTGCACAAGAACAATTAGCCAAAGCCATTAATAATACTCATTTTAATGATGCTCAAATTCCTGTTTATCAAAATATAACTACTACTCCTGTTGTAAGCGCTGATGAAATTAAGAAAAATCTCATCGCACAGCTTACAGGCTCTGTAAAATGGACTCAGTCTATCCAAAATATGATAAAAGATGGGGCAACTCATTTTGTAGAAGTAGGTCCAGGTAAGGCTCTACAAGGTATGATTAAGAAAATCAATAACGAGGTAGTTGTAAAATAATTACAACATAAATAAAATATTAATGCAAACTTTCTCTACGGGAAAACTCCTGCTCACTTCGGAATATGTCATCTTAGATGGGGCATTAGCTCTGGCGGTGCCTACTCGCTTGGGGCAGGAGTTTTCTTGTGAAGAAAATACAACCGCTACCCATCATATCCTCTGGGAAGCTTTTCATCAGAATAAGCCTTGGCTAAAAATTAAAATAAATTACAAAAATTGGAAAATTATTGAGACCAATATTCCGTCTTCCGCTCAGTTTATCCTAAAAACACTGCAAATCATTCAAAAATTATCTCTTGATAAATTCAAAGATAAGACCTCTTATCATATCAAAACCAACCTACAATTTCCTGCAAATTTCGGGTGGGGAAGCAGTTCTACCCTAATGGTAAATCTATCTCGATGGGCTAATATCAATGCCTTTGAACTCAATAAAATGGTCCTAGGAGGCTCTGGATATGATATTGCTGTAGCCCAAGAAATCTCAGCAATACTATATCGATTAGAAAATAACCAAAGACACATCGAGAGACTCCGCTACTCACCGAATTTCAAAAATGAACTTATCTTGATTCACCTCAATCAAAAACAAGACAGCCGAGAAGGAATTAATCTCTATCGCTCTCAACCCAAATCTCAGAAATTAATAAACGATTTTTCAGAAATAACGAAAGATATTCTATACACTAAAAATATTGGTGACTTTACTGAATTAATGAAACTCCACGAAAAAAAATTATCTAATTTTCTCAGACTTAACACTATCAAAGAAAAATATTTTGCTGATTGCCCTTCATTTGTGAAAAGTCTAGGAGCATGGGGGGGGGATTTCGTCCTTTCAACAAAATTTTCCGACTACAAAAATTATTTTTCCGAGCGAGGATTCACTACGGTTTTAGACTATGAAGATGTCGTTTTATAACGCTTATAATCAAAGTTAATTCCCTACTTTGGACTATCATTTCCTTTGATACTATCTACTTTCAGATATTTTTAATAGGTTTATTTCCAAATTATATTTATTTAATAAACTGATTATCAATGCTAAAAATATTTTTGGATATTTGAAATAAAATACTTAACTTTTCACTTTGAAAAATCATTATTTATTACAAATATCAAACGAGATGAAAAATACGAAAATCGTAGAGGCATTGCAAAAATTAGGAATTGCAGGAAACAAAGAGATTGTTCATAACCCAAGTTTCGAGGAACTTTTCCAAGCAGAAATTTCTGAAAAGAACCAAGGATTCGAGGTAGGAGAAATATCCAATTTAGGTGCTGTATCGGTGAAGACGGGTATCTTCACAGGACGTTCGCCAAAGGATAGATTCATTGTAAAAGATGATACTACTAAGGACACTATCCACTGGGGAAAAGTAAATTTACCAACTACGCCTGAGGTATTCAACCATTGTAAAGATTTAGTTATCAAACAATTATCTACATCTGAAAAACTTTATGTTGTAGATGCTTTCTGCGGAACAAATCCTGACACAAGACTGAAAGTAAGATTCATAATGGAAGTTGCGTGGCAAGCTCACTTCGTTACTAATATGTTTATCCGTCCTTCTAGCTACGAGTTGGAAAACTTTGGAGAGCCAGATTTCATTATCATCAATGGGTCTAAAACGACAAATCCTAATTGGAAAGAGCAAGGACTAAACTCTGAGAATTTTGTAATGTTTAACCTTACGGATAAAATCCAAATCATAGGAGGGACTTGGTATGGTGGAGAGATGAAAAAGGGTATGTTCTCTATAATGAACTACTACCTACCACTGAAAGGTATGGCATCTATGCACTGCTCTGCCAATGTTGGCGAAAAAGGTGATGTTGCATTATTCTTCGGACTTTCAGGAACGGGTAAAACGACTCTTTCTGCCGACCCTAAGAGATACCTCATCGGTGACGACGAACATGGATGGGATAACAGTGGGGTATTCAACTTTGAAGGTGGTTGCTATGCAAAAGTGATAGACCTATCTGCTGAGAAAGAGCCTGATATTTTTGGTGCTATCCGCCGAGATGCACTTCTTGAAAATGTTGTCATCAAAGAAAATGGGGAGCCAGATTTTGAGGATAAATCCATTACAGAGAATACAAGAGTTTCTTATCCTATCTACCACATTAATAAAATCGTATTGCCATCAAAAGCAGGGCATGCAAAAAAAGTTATATACCTTTCTGCTGATGCCTTTGGTGTATTACCGCCAGTTTCTGTATTAAATGAAGACCAAGCACAATACTATTTCCTAAGTGGATACACATCAAAATTAGCTGGTACAGAAAGAGGTATCACGGAGCCTCAGCCATCATTCTCTCCTGCATTTGGTGAAGCATTCCTTACCCTACACCCTACGGCCTACTCCAAAACGCTAATCGGAAAAATGAAAGAACACGGAGCAAAAGCATACCTTGTAAATACAGGCTGGAATGGAACAGGTAAGAGAATCTCACTAAAAGATACGAGAGCAATTATTGATGCAATTATTGATGGCTCAATAGAAAATGCTCCTAAAACGACAATACCAGTATTGAATTTGGAAATTCCTACTACATTACCAAAAGTTTCAGAAGGAATACTTGACCCAAGAGACACCTATGCCAACGCCTCTGAATGGGAAGCAAAAGCCAAAGACCTAGCTGGAAAATATATCGCCAACTTTGAGAAATATTGCGATAATGAGGAAGGTAAAAGACTTGTTCCTGCTGGACCTCAGTTATAATCAAATTAACATTATTAATAGGTAACAAAAGCCTCATTCCTAAAATTAGGAATGAGGCTTTTTAGAATTATAATTTTCTTAAAAATATCTAATAATTGTCTATTTTATTCTTATTACTTTTTCTTTGTATCTAATTTACTGAATTCTTTCACTACTTCATCTGTTTTAAAAAGATGGCTAGAAATCAATCTGAAATTGCCAATAGCAGCCTTGTATCCATCAATATCATAATCTGGAATGATAGTTCCCGCCGTAGCATCCGTTACTACTGCTACCTCAAAGCCATCTTCTACCAAATCTCTCAAATGAGAATCGATACATAAATTTGCAGACATACCGGCTAACACTACTTTATTGAATCCGTGTTTTCTTAATTGCAAAGCAAGGTCGTTAGATTCTGGTCCAAAAATCTTATGAGGAGATGCTACTACTACATTTTTTTGGTTAATATATTTTTTATATTGCTCTAACCAATCTGCTCCTGAGCCCTCAAATCCTTCAGTTGTATATTGACCTTTTCTATCAAAAAGATGTCCGTGGTGCATCATATACTCACCTGCTCCTTCAATTTTCCATTCATGATCGTGAGGAAAATAATAGTGTGGAGATACAAACACCTTTACATTTTTATCTTGCGCAACCTTGAATATTTTGTCCAAATTCTCTACCGTATTATTTTCCATTACGGATTTTCCTACTACTCCCCAAGTTCCTCCTTTTGGACTAAGGAAATCATTTTGAGGGTCTACAATAACTATTGCTGTTTGGTTATCAATAGTAAAACCTGGGTCTGGTAATTGAGCATATACTCCTGCTCCCATCATCACGAATGCTAATGCACTAAAAAACTTTCTTATCATTGCTTTAATTATTTAATTTTGATGGTGCAAAGATATAGCGATTTGCAGTCCTACAAAATGGACTTTTACGACAGATATATGGACTTTTATTTTATGGATTTTCTATCTATCCTATCTTTGTACTTTCACGATATTTCAATGGGGAGACCCCTACATTTTTCTTAAAATATCTACTAAAATAGAATTCATCATCAAATGCGAGTTCCCAAGAAATTTCCTTAACTGATTTTTGGGTAAGTTGCAGGAGCTTTTTAGCCTCCAAAATTATTCTATCTTGTAAAATCTGCTTTGGAGTTTTTCCAATTTCATTTTTTATCTTTCGGTTAAAGGCATCGGTTGTCAGCCCAAATTTATCAGCATAGAAAGAAATAGAATGCTCTTTTCTATAAAATTCCTCTACCAAATCTTGGAAATTCAGTACCTCATCAGTTAGATTTTTAGGAACTTCTGTTCCTATCAATCGTTTTTTCTCCTTGCTACAAAGTGCCAAAATCAGCTGTAAATAAGTCTTCAATACTGATGCTGAATAGGGGTCACAATCATTATTTTCTTCCTTCATTCTCACAAAAATCTCCTGCAATTCCATATAGAGTTTATCGGTAAGCCCTATATACGGCTGCTGATATATATTATTAAATAATAATCCATTACAAGCCACATCTTGCCGATGATATTCTATGCAGTAAAACTCTGCTTTAAAACAAAAAATTTTTAAATCTCTATAAATTCCCTTGGTTAATAGAATCCCTTGAAACGGATTGAGAAAAATTGCTATCTTCCCTGAAAAAGAATATGTTACTAAATCCACCACAAAACTCCCCTCTCCCTCTACCATCATTATAGTATAGGTCTCGGACTGGTATTCGTACTGCTCGACTGAAGCAATCTCTTTAATACTAAAATTAGGATTCATTTTATATTTTTGTTAAAAAAAGCATTGAATGTATCGTTCAATGCTCTTAATTTTATTTATTTTACAATAAGACTTAGCTCGTCTAATTGTTCTTTGCTAATAGTAGCAGGGGCATCTATCATTACATCTCTTCCACTATTGTTTTTTGGAAATGCAATATAATCTCTAATCACCTCATTACCATCCAAAATAGCTACTAACCTATCAAAACCAAATGCCAAACCGCCGTGAGGTGGGGCACCATACTTGAAAGCATTCATCAAGAAACCAAACTGAGCCTCAGCCTCCTTTGGGGAGAATCCTAATAGCTCAAACATTTGGGCCTGCAGTTCTCTATCAAAAATTCTGATAGACCCACCTCCTATTTCATTTCCATTGAGTACCAAATCGTAAGCATTTGCTCTTACTTTACCTGCATCGGTTTTCAGTAAAGGAATATCCTCTGGCTTCGGTGAGGTAAATGGGTGGTGCATCGCGTGGTATCTTTCGGAATCTTCATCCCACTCCAAAAGAGGAAAATCTACTACCCAAAGAGGTGCAAATTCTTTTGGATTTCTCAATCCTAATCTATTTCCTAACTCCATTCTGAGAGCAGATAATTGCGGACGCACTTTATTAGCATTTCCAGAGAGTATCAGCATTAAATCGCCTTTTTTAGCTCCGAATCTTTCTGCAATTTTTCTTAAATCATCCTCATTGTAGAATTTATTTACAGAAGAAGTCAAAACACCATCATCTTGATATTTCACCCATACCATTCCGCTGGCACCTATCTGTGGTCGTTTTACCCAATCTACTAATTCGTCTATTTGCTTTCTAGTATAGCCTGCACATCCTTCCACATTGATACCTACCACCAATTCAGCATCATCAAATATTTTAAAATCTTTACCTTTTGTTTCATCATTAAGCTCCACAAATTCCATCCCGAAACGCACATCAGGTTTATCGTTTCCATATCGTCTCATTGCCTCCTCAAAGGTAATTCTTGGAAATTTCCCAAAATCTTGTCCCGTAACTTCCGTCAATAGGTAAGATGCCATTCCCTCAAAAATATTCATCACATCCTCCTGCTCTACAAAAGCCATTTCGCAATCTATTTGTGTGAACTCTGGCTGTCTATCAGCCCTTAAATCCTCATCTCGGAAACATTTTACAATTTGGAAATATCTATCCATACCTCCGACCATTAATAACTGCTTGAAAGTCTGTGGAGATTGTGGCAAGGCATAAAATTGTCCTGCATTCATTCTACTTGGAACCACAAAATCCCTTGCCCCCTCTGGGGTAGATTTTATCAAAACAGGAGTTTCCACCTCTATAAAACCTTGTTCAGAAAGGTAATTTCTTACTTTTTGAGCCATTTTATGACGAAATATGAGTTTCTCCTTCACAGGATTTCTACGAATATCCAGATATCGGTATTTCATTCTTAATTCCTCACCTCCATCGGTTTCATCTTCTATGGTAAAGGGTGGTAATTCTGCCTCGTTGAGAATGATGAGTTCCTCCACCAAAATTTCTATCTCGCCAGTGGGTATTTTTGGGTTTTTTGAGCTTCTTTCTATCACAACGCCTTTTACCTGAATAACGAATTCTCGTCCTATTTTTTTTGATTTTTCGAGTAATTCTTTCGGTGTTCTATCTTCATCAAACACCAATTGCGTGATACCGTACCGGTCTCTCAAATCTACCCATACAACAAATCCCTTATCACGAATCGTCTGTACCCAACCGCTCAGTGTTACCTTTTCATTAATATTTTTTGAGGAGAGTTCTCCATTTGTATGTGTTCGGAACATAATCTGTTTTCTTTTTGGCAAAGATAAGAATTTTTATTTTTCTAGTATCCCTCCTATGCCTCATTTGACACAAAAAAAGATTGTTTTAATGAAAAAATTCTTTATATTTGTCCCAAAATAAACTCAATCTAATGGAATATTTAGAATTTGAAAAACCAATACAAGAACTAATGGAACAATTCTCCACTTGCTCTATCGTAGGTGAAGATGCAGGCATTGATATGAAACTTGCTTGTAGCCAAATAGAAGACAAAATCTTGGAAAAGAAGAAGGAAATCTACGGAAACTTATCTCCGTGGCAGACAGTACAACTATCTCGCCACCCCGATAGACCCTATACTTTAGACTATATACAAGGAATTTGCGACCCTGATAGTTTCATAGAACTCCACGGTGACAGATGCTATGCCGATGACCCTGCTATGGTTGGAGGCTTGGCTACAATTGATGGTGAAAAAGTAATGATTATAGGTACCCAAAAAGGACGCTCTACAAAAGAGAGACAACTAAGACGCTTCGGAATGCCAAATCCCGACGGATACAGAAAAGCTCTGAGACTAATGAAGTTAGCCGAGAAATTTAATATTCCCATTATTACCCTTCTTGATACACCAGGTGCTTACCCAGGATTAGAAGCAGAAGAACGAGGACAAGGCGAAGCCATTGCCAAAAATATTTACGAAATGGCCCTCCTAAAAGTACCTACTTTCTCCTATGTAATCGGCGAAGGTGCCAGCGGTGGTGCTTTAGGAATCGGTGTTGGTAACAAGGTATATATGTTGGAGTATTCTTGGTATTCCGTAATCTCTCCAGAGTCTTGCTCTTCTATACTTTGGCGAAATTGGGAACACAAAGAAGACGCTGCAAATGCCCTAAAACTCACTCCAAAGGATATGCTAAAAAATAAAATTATCGACGGTATTATCCAAGAACCTCTCGGAGGAGCTCACTACGACCCAAAACAAGCCTGCGAAAATCTCAAAAAATCTATTCTACAAAATATCAATGCCTTTAAGAAATTCTCTAAAACCGAAATTGTAGAACAACGACAACAGAGATTCATCGCACTTGGAAAATTTAAAGGATAATTCTAACTCAAAAAAAATAATATCATAATGAAACGAATACTTTTTTCTTTCTTTTTGATGATAAACCTTTTCGCATCGGCACAAGATTTTCAACAATACTTCACCGATGGTTCGTTGCGAATAGATTTCCTACTTTTTGGGAATAAAGATACGACACAGGCAAGCATCAAACAACTCAAAAAAGAGCCTTTCTATGGAGGGTCTAAGAAAAATCTTATTTTTCCAAATTTTGGAACTTATAAATTTGTTGTAAAAGATGCCGATAAAGGAAACATTATATTCAGTAAGGGATTTAGTCCGATTTTCCAAGAGTGGAAACATACACCAGAAGCAAAGGAAAAGATACTAACATTTGAAAATGTGATGAAAATACCTTATCCTATTGTAGATATTATTGTGGAAATCCACGAACGAAATGCAAATGGTGAGTTTAATAAAGTTTTCAGTGAAAAAATTTCTCCAAAGGACTATCAAATACTCCACGAGGCAACAACTAATTATAAAGTAACGGAAATCTACAAACCGACAACTCCCGAAAAAGGGATAGATATCGCCATCGTCGCCGAAGGATACACCCAAAGCGAGATGCCAAAATTTATAGCCGACACGAAACGACTTGTAGATTACATGTTCACTATTCCACCGTTCAGTAGATTTAAAGATAAATTTAATATCTATGCTATTGAAAGCCCTTCACAAGAAAGCGGAACGGACATCGGTGGAGAAGGAATCTATAAAAACACGATTCTCAATACGAAATTTTATACCTTTGGTTCGCCACGGTATTTGACTTGTCAATCATTATTCAAATTAGCTGATATTACTTCGGTAGTGCCTTATGACCAAGTTTATGTGATAGTAAATACCCCAAGATATGGTGGTGGAGGTTTTTATAATGTGATTAATTTAGTATCTGCTGATGACAAGCTTTCGGATAAAGTTTTCGTCCATGAGTTCGGCCACGGTTTTGTAGGACTTGCTGATGAATACTACTATGATGGTGATATTCTCGACAACACTTTCTACAACTATAAAATAGAACCTTGGGAAGCTAATATCACTACTTTGGTTAATTTCAAAGCGAAATGGGCAGATTTGGTAAGTAAAAAAACACCTATACCAACGCCAAGAATACCAAAATTTAGGAACAATGTAGGAGCCTTTGAAGGGGGTGGGTACTCATCAAAAGGAATTTTCAGCCCTGTACAAGACTGCAGAATGAAATCCAACGAACCGGAAGGGTTCTGTCCTGTTTGTACTCGTGCCATAGAACAAGTCATTGAATTCTACACAAACTAAGAATAAATTTAATCTGATAAGCTCACAAAGTTTATCAGATTTTTTTATAAAAACAAAGAGAGACTAATGTAACTCAGTCTCCCTCCTTATTAAATGAGAAAAAATTATTATTATTTTCCAAGGTAGGCTCTATACATCCAAACCTCTTTTTCTTGTTCTGTAATGTAATCTCCCATCTGAGAATTTGTTCCTTCATCTCCATATTCTCCCGAAAGTTCCAAAATTTCTCTTTGAAGTTCTATAATCACCTTGAAAGAATCAATGATTATTTCTACGCACTTAGTACCATCAGTTACCTCTTGGCTTTCAGCAATAGTAGAGAGTTTAAGATATTCTGAATAATTATGTTTAGGAGTTCCACCCAATGTAAGGATTCTCTCAGCTATATCATCAATTTTCAGTACCATATTCTCATAAAGTTCTTGAAATTTCGGATGAAGGGTAAAAAATTGTTCTCCCTTAATATTCCAATGAGCTCCTCTCGTATTTTGATAGAATACAGAATAGTTTGCCAACAATAATTGTAATTTTTCTACAATTTCTTTACAATGAGCTTCCTGAAGCCCAATAATGTTTGTTTTTTTCATTTTTTTAAATTTTAATAATGCAAATTTAAGACAAATATTATGTGGTTTATATATTATTTTAATTAAAAAAAACTATCATTATATTTTATCAGATTTATAAAATCTCTTATTTCTCTCTAAAATTATTATTTTTGCCCTATTGAATATTTTCTAAAATGTTTAGCAAGCAAGAAGCACAAGAACTAAAACGAGAATTTTGGACAAGTTTCGGAAAATCGTTTCCACGAAAATGGATACTTTATAATACAAAAATCAAGGATTTTAATTTTAAATTTTCTGCTGATAACAAATCGGCAGAAGTATCTCTCAATATAGAAATGGATGATGAATTATTCCGAAATGCCTATTTTGAAAAAATGCAAAGCCTTGAAAACATCCTCCTCGAAAATCTTGGAGAATTCCATATAGACGAACATTTTTATTTGGATAATGGCAAAAAAATCTCTAAAATCTGGGTGAAATTGGATAATGTATCCATCTTTAACAAAAATTCATGGCAAGATATTTTTCAGTTTTTCGTAACCAAAATGTTAGCATTTGAAAAAGTTTTTATCGATTTTGAAGATTTTATAAAAAATATTTAATCATATTCCAACCGAAAAGACCTTCTGTGATAGGGTGTAGGCCCATATTTTTTTAAAGCCTCTATGTGGATTTTCGTCGGGTAGCCCATATTTTTATTCCAACCATATTGGGGATATTCTTCGTGGAGTTTCATCATCAGATTATCTCTATAATTTTTTGCCAAAATAGAAGCACAAGCAATGCTAAAATATTTAGAATCTCCTTTCACTACACACTGATGTGGCGTAAAAGGATAAGGTTTAAATCGATTACCATCAACCAAAATAAACTCTGGACGAGTCTGTAATTTATCCAAAGAAAGATGCATCGCTTGTATACTGGCATTCAATATATTATGTTCATCTATAAATGATGGAGGTAGTTCTGTTATGGCAAAATCAATCGCTTTTTCTCTGATAAAGATATCCAATTCATTTCGTAATTTTGGGGTGAGTTTTTTAGAATCATTAATCAACTCACTCTCAAAATAGGGGTCCAAAATGACTGCCGATGCCACAACAGGCCCACAGAGACAACCTCTACCGACCTCATCACACCCAGCTTCCACATAATCCGAAAATTTACTTAACAATGCCATTTATTTGATAATTATTTTAAATTGATTAATAGAATCCCTGCCCATTTTTCGTCTATCTTGTCGGAAAGGAACAATCCCCAGAATCGTACCAATAGCATCTTCTAAGACTATATTTTTATTTTTTTCTAAAAGGCTAATTTTCTCATCTTTAATGAATTTTGATACTTTTTTTTTGCCTTGCATTCCCATCGGAAAAAAATACTCCCCTTCTTTTTTAGGTCTTAATTTTAATGGAAAATTTATTTTATCCCCATCCAAAAACCAAATTTTAGCTTCTTGAAGATGGTATCCTTCTAAAATTATTGTATTATTCTCTACGGAAGACTTTTCAATCGTCAGCGGAATATTATCTTGATTTTTTTCTTGTGAGTAATATTCTTTTTTACTGATAATATATTTCTGCCTATCTACGAGCAATTGATATTCTTTTGAATGAAAAATATTACCCACCTCAGCGTGTAAAATTTTATCAATTTCGGTACTATTTTCAAAACTAAAAGTTTTCAAAATTTCATATATTAAATATGTATTTTGTTTTTTCAGAGCATTTTTATCAATAAAAACAAAATTATCTTTCATCTCCGAATTCCTCTCAAAAAAAAACTTTACTTCGCTATTTATAAATGATTTACAATCATTAATATAGTCAATAGACTTCTGAAAATTATCCAAAAAATGTGGGGATAAATCTTTTAATAGTGGAGAAATTGTATTCCGTATCTTATTTCGCAGATAGTCATTTTTTTTATTGGATTTATCCTCTCTGAATGGGATTTTATTTTCGTGAGCATATTGATATATTTCCTGCTTAGTAAAGCCTAACATCGGTCTAAAAATACTATTTTTATACTTTGGAATACCGCATAATCCTGCCAGACCCGCTCCGCGAGACAAATTAATCAGAAAAGTCTCCAACTGGTCGTCCCGATGATGTGCAGTCAGTAAATAATCTATATTATTATTCTGCATTACTTCACGAAAAAAAGCATATCGTAAATCTCTCGCCCACAATTGAATAGACCCCTCATTGGGCTTATTATCCACGCAAGAAACCTCATATACGAAATGCGGTATATCGTATTCTTGGCAAAAATCGATTACCAATTTTTGGTCAAGGTTAGAATCCTCCCCACGAAGATGATAATTAATATGTGCCACAGAAATAGCTGAGCATCTCTTTTGAGAAAAAAAATCTCTCATCAATGAGAGCAAAACCATAGAATCGGCACCTCCACTCACAGCTATCAAAAATTTCTTATCGACACTACTTTCCTCTAACAAAGAAAATTCATTTTGGAATTTTTCAAAATTTATCACCTCAGAAATTTATTAAATTTGTTAAAAACTTACTACAAATATAATATCTTTTTGTATATTTGGCGATGGAAAGATGTTGATTTTCCTCAAAACGAAAAATAAATATTTTGAATATATGAAATTATTGAATTTTTTTGCCATCGGATTAGTGGCTATCGGAATGACGAGTTGCGTGAGCAAAAAACAATTTGATGCTCTGAATACCAACTACAAACAAAGTCTTGAAAACCTTGCTGAGAGACAAAGAGAAATACAAGATTTGAGAGGGCAGAATGCAGGACTTTCAAGTGAGAACAATCTTTTAAAAGACCAAAACAACGCTCTAAAATCTTCCCTTGATGCATGTCTATCCAACTCGGGTAAATCATCTGCTAATATTGACAAGTTAGTTGGAGAAATCAATGCTTCTAATTCTTACATTAAGCAACTTATTTCTGCAAATTCTAAAAACGATAGTTTAAACTTGGCATTATCCAACAAATTAAAAAGAACTTTGGATGATGTAACTGATAAAGATGTAGAAGTAAAAGTATTGAAAGGAGTTGTAATGATTTCATTATCAGACAAAATGCTCTACCCAGTAGGGAGATATGATGTATTACCTGCTGCACAAGGTGTCTTAGGAAAAGTTGCAAAAGTAATCAACGATTACGACACTTACTCCGTTTTAATTGAAGGAAATACTGATAATACTCCTTTATCAAGTGTAAGTTCGCCAAGAGATAATTGGGAATTATCTGCCTTAAGAGCAACTGCCGTAGCAAAAATTTTGCAAAGCCAATTTGGGGTAAATCCAAATAGAATAACTGCGGGCGGACGAGGCGAGTTTAACCCAAAAACGACCAATGCTTCTGTATCTGGTAGAGCCGAAAACAGAAGAACAGAAATCATCATAATGCCTAAATTAGAGGAATTTATGAAATTGATGAACATAGCTCCTATTAAGAAATAATTTTTTTTGTTTCCATAAATTTTGTTAATGCAAAAAATAGACTTCCTCAATATTGGGAAAGTCTATTTTATTTTTTATCTCACTGAATAAATTTAGTCTTCTATACTAAGAACTTCTTTAATTTCAGGAGCCATTTGTTTGATAGTAGTCTCTACACCCAGCTTCATTGTAGAAAAACTGATTGGGCAACTAGAACAATTCCCTAATAGTCTCACAAAAACTTTATCCCCTACTACATCAATTAACTCAATATCTCCACCATCTTTATTAAGAAAAGGGCGGATACTCTCTAATGCTTCGAGTACTTTTGTTACCGTTTCTTCGTGCTTTATATCCATTAATTAATATTTAGTTGCAAATTTAGTAAAAATATTAAAATTACTATTCTTTTACCTTCTTATTTTTTTGTGGAGCATCCCGACATTGTGGTAATTTTCACAGCTTCAGTTGGAGGTAGATTCGTATTTCTATCCAAGAGACTTTCTAACATTTTCTTAGTCGTATCCAAGTATATTTCTGATACCATAGTATTTTCTTGAAGTGCCGCAGGACGCCCTACATCTCCTGACTCTCTAATACTTTGTACCAATGGAATTTCTCCTAAAACTGGAATTCCTAAATCCCTTGCAAGATTTTGAGCTCCTTCTTTTCCGAAAATATAATATTTATTATTTGGCAATTCTTCTGGCACAAAATATGACATATTCTCAATAACTCCTAACACTGGAATATTAATACTCTCCATAGTGAACATTGCAATTCCTTTCTTAACATCAGCCAATGCCACATGCTGAGGTGTACTAACAATAACAGCACCTGTAACAGGGATTTCTTGAACAATAGATAAATGGATATCTCCCGTACCTGGAGGCAAGTCTATCAATAAGAAATCCAACTCTCCCCAATTAGCATCTCTAATTAATTGTTGCAATGCCTTAGAGGCCATAGGGCCACGCCATACCACAGCTTGATTACTTCCTGAAAAATACCCTATAGATAGCATCTTTACTCCATAATTCTCTAATGGTTGCATCAAATTTTTACCATTAATATTTACGGTATAAGGCTTATCGCCCACAGTATCAAACATTGTCGGGATAGATGGCCCATAAATATCCGCATCGAGAAGCCCCACCTTGAAACCCATTTTTGCTAAGGTAACAGCTAAATTGGACGCAACGGTAGATTTACCAACCCCTCCTTTTCCTGAAGCAATTGCAATAATATTGCTAATACCTGGTATCATTTTTCCTTTAATTTGGTTCTTCTGAACCTCCGTCTGATCAGGAGATTGAATTTTTAATTTCAAAACAGCTGTCTCTCCAAACTCAGAAGCAAAGGCTTGCTTCATCGCTACCTCCAATTTCTTTTTCTCGTGCATCGCTGGGGAGTGAGCTGTCATATCGATATAGACATCATCACCCATAATTTGTATATTATGCACCAAATCATCAACTTCTATATTTTTTAGAAATTCCTGAACTCTTGATTTTGTAATCATACTACTAATAAATTTTAACCACAAATATAAAAAAAATCTACAATTATCCCTCCTTATTTATAAATTTTATCCTATCAATAACTATTAAAAACATTCATCGTTTGATTTTTTAAAAATAATTTTTAAATATAAATAACTGATTATTAAACACTAATAATTCTAATTACAAAAACAGTATCTTTTGTTTAATTTTTTTTATTACTTTTACAGCTATTAATATTAAAATAATTAGAAATGAAAAAAATCCTTTTAGGGCTATCTTTATTAGTAGGAGTAGCCATTTCTGCTCAAATTGAAGGAAAATGGAAAACCATTGACGACGAAACAGGAAAGGCAAAATCAATTGTAGAAATTTTCAAAAAAAATGATGGAAAATACTACGGAAAAATCCAACAACTGATGCAAAAACCCACTAATGACAATTGTGTAAAGTGCAAGGACGACAGAAAAAATAAACCACTAATCGGGCTGGAAATCATCAGAGGATTAGAAAAAGATGGCGATGAATTCACGGGAGGAACCATTACAGACCCCAAAAATGGAAAAACCTACAAATGCACCATCACGCGAGATGGCAACAAACTGAATGTGAGAGGATACATCGGCTTTTCTGTTATCGGAAGAACGCAAGTTTGGCAAAAAAACTAAATTCCAAATTATCATAGAAAACACTTATCGGTTCGCTCCGCATAGGTGTTTTTTTATATCTTAGGAGTCCATTATGTAACAATCCTAAAAAAATAACGACTCATACAACGAATCTGATTTACATGAATATAGAGCAAGAATTTCTTAGGCAATTGTACGATAACCAAAATATCGTACATAAAATTTGCAGAATATACACCAATAACCAATACGACCACGAGGACTTATTCCAAGAAATCGTAATACAACTCTGGAAGGCATATCCCAAATTCCGAGGTGATGCCAAATTCACTACTTGGGCGTATAGAATTGCTCTAAATACAGCCATTACCCTATTCAAAAAAAATAATAAACAACCCAAAATAGATAAAAACAAAGAGCTATTCAATCTCAACATACAAGCAGAATATAATAATGACGAGATTGAAAAAATTCAAACAATGTATAATGCCATCTATCAACTCAATGATATAGAAAAAGCACTAATAATGCTCTTCCTTGAAGATAAATCCTACAAAGAAATTGCCGAAATAATGGGAATATCCGAAGGTAATGCTAGAATAAAAATGATGAGAACTAAAGACAAACTAAAAAAACTAATATCTAAAAACAACAAATAATGAGCCACGACTTAGATTTATTAAAAAAACATTGGCAAGAAGAAAATCACTTCAAAAAATATAGCGAACAGGAACTCTTCATTATGACCAAAAAGAAATCTCTATCCATAGCAAGATGGCTCTTATTGATCGGATTCATAGAGCTACTCTTTTGGGCAGGAATCAACCACTTTCTACCTCAAGGGAATAACGACTTGGCACTCAAAATAATACCACAAAAAGCCCTATACATTTTAGATACTATTTTCAAAACTCTACCCTACCTCCTTATCGGTGGATTGTTTTGCTCTAATTATATGATTGCTGTAGAAAACAGTCCCAAAAAACTTCTCCGACGAATACTCGCTATGAGACAATTGGTACGGTTATATGTGCTATTCGTTGTAGCCATAATGAACATATCATTCATTTTAGGGATATATTATGGTATTCATTATCATATTAACTGCAACCATTCTCCAAATTTTGCTTCATTATCATTAATCATCGTGGCTTCCCTCGTAATAATCACTATCTTTATCTTGGTTTTAACATTGTTATACCGATTAATTTATGGTAAAATGCTAAAACGATTGGAAGAAACCTACAAGGAACTAAAAAAACTCTCTAAATAATAATAAACATACATATATAAACAAAAATTACATTAAATTATCACACTATAAATCAACACATTATAAATTTCAACAGAAAAAACATAAAAAAAACATCTGATTATTATAAAAAAATTATACCTTTGCTGAAAATATATCAAAAATATGACTCGTTTATATGCAAATACTTGGTGGTGGTCTTTCTTACAATTATTTAAGCTGTAAGGAAGCAGAGCATTTGTATATATACTTTACATAATACAAGCCCTGTCGCACTTGCGGCGGGGCTTATTTTTTTTAGTAATTTTAATTTTTTTACATAATGAAAAAATATTCAGTAGATGCCAATGGTTATTATGGCGAATTCGGCGGGGCATTCGTGCCTGACATTCTTAAACCAAATTTGAAAGAATTAGAGGATAATTACAAACAAATTATTTCCTCAGAATCTTTCCAAGAAGAATATCAACAACTGCTCAGAGACTATGTAGGGAGGGCGACCCCTTTATTCTATGCTTCTAATTTGAGTAAGAAATACAACACTCAGATTTATTTAAAACGGGAAGACCTCAACCATACGGGAGCCCATAAGTTGAATAATGCATTAGGACAGGCCCTATTAGCAAAACGATTAGGAAAAAAACGCGTAATTGCTGAAACAGGAGCAGGACAACACGGAGTAGCAACGGCAACGGCTTGTGCCTTACTTAATTTAGAGTGTGTAATTTATATGGGAGAATTGGATACCCAACGACAAGCACTTAATGTTGCTCGAATGAAGATGCTCGGTGCCAAAGTAGTTCCTGCTACTTCGGGAGGAAAAACCCTCACCGATGCTGTAAATGAGGCATTCCAAAGTTGGGTAGAAAATCCTGCCGACACCTATTTCCTAATCGGCAGTGCTGTGGGGCCACATCCTTATCCTGATATTGTGGCTCATTTCCAAAGTGTAATTTCAAAGGAAATTCGTGAACAACTCACCGAAAAAATTGGCAAACCTACACCAGATTATGTAATCGCTTGTGTGGGTGGCGGTAGTAATGCCATTGGTGCTTTTTATCATTTCCTCGATGACGAAAATGTAAAACTCATTGCCGTAGAAGGTGGTGGATTAGGGGAAAACTCGGGTAAAACAGCTGCTACAACAGCCTTGGGAACCATTGGAGTTCTTCACGGAAGTAGAAGTCTTGTGATGCAGACAGAAGACCATCAAGTAATAGAGCCTTATAGTATCTCCGCGGGGCTTGATTACCCTGGTATAGGACCTATATTTGCACATCTATTCACTACGGGAAGAGTTAAATTCTACAACGCTACCGATAATGAAGCTCTGGAAGCGGCTTTTGAACTATCAAAAGAAGAAGGTATTATCCCTGCTCTTGAATCTTCCCACGCATTGGCAGGCTTGAAAAAAAGAACATTCAAAGAAAATGAAGTAATCGTAATTAATGTAAGTGGTAGAGGTGATAAGGATATGGAAACCTACCTAAAACACTTGTAACCTAAAAGAGGGGAAAAATCCCCTCTTTTTTTATCTCAATATATTCTACAATCCTTTACTTTCACATTATTCAAGATGTATTCTCGTCCATCAATAGTAATGCTAAGATTCGGAAAAACACCTTCTATACAATTTTCCTTTTGATCTTGAAACTCTCCATTTTCAGCAACAATATGGATACCTTTACCCTCTATTTCGTAGCGGTCTTCTGTAAAGGAAAGATTATTAATGTCTATTTCTCGGTCACGAAATCTCATAACTCCCTTATTAGCCTGAGTATCAAAACTGATGATAATCTGCCCATTTTCATCTGTAAAAATAGCCTTACCCTGCGGAAACTCAGCCCCAATGTTACCAATATTTGTTTTTTCTTGGGTTGGCTGTGTCTGTTGTACAGATTCGTCTTTTTTGCATGCTATTAATACGAGACCAATAAAGATTGTCGCTATTATTTTCTTCATTATTATAATAAAATTATTTTTATTTATTTCATTAATTTACGGATAATTTTTTGTGAATAATCCTATACATATAGTCTTGATACCACGCCTTTACAAGTTTTTTCCCTCGCTCAGTCTCAGGAGTATGCAACTTGTGTAGCAGATTGTTTTTCAATTCTAAATCTGTTTTTTGATAAATCCCTACAATATCCTTTCTATCAAAACGATAGATGTAATCCCCAATAATGAATTGGTCTTCCTCAGCTAATGAATTTGGTACAACCTCTTCGTTTTCTTTATCAGAAATTAGACTTTTCCCCCAACTTCGGATTGGTTTATCATAGCCAATCAAATCTGCCAAAGTAGGATAAATATCTATCTGCTGTGCAATATCTTTTCGGATACCCTGTAACTGATATTTCGGATTAGGTGAATATATTATCAATGGCAAAGCAAAGGCATTTACACTGTTTTTATACTCCTTATAATATGCCTCGTTGGTATGGTCTCCCGTGATTACAAAAATCGTATTCTGATACCACGGTTGTTTTTTTGCCGTTTCAAAATATTTTTTAAGAGAATAATCCGTGTATTGCATCGGCTCGTGGATAGGGATATTTCCTTTTCTAAATTTTCCTTGATATTTTTCCGGTATCTTAAATGGATGATGAGACGATGCCGTAAATATCGTTGCCATAAAAGGTGTTTTTTGCCCTACATTTTTGGCAAAATACTGCAAAAAAGGCTCGTCCCAAATTGCCCAAATACCATCAAAATCCGCATCATTATTATATTCCGTTTTACCATAATAATGCTTAAATCCCAATATATTAGAAAATCCTAAAAAACCCATTGAGCCATTTGGCGCTCCGTGATAAAATGAAGTATCATAGCCCAAATCGTTACAAATAGAGACTATGGATTGTATCTTTTGATTAGAATACGGCGAACTCGTAAATGCATCTCGTAAGCTTGGGATGCCCGCCAAAACACTACTCATTCCGTGAATAGACTGCCGGCCATTAGCATACATATCAGTAAATATCAAAGACTTACCTGACAGACTATCCAAAAACGGAGTGTATGAAGTATAGTTCTCAATTTTTTTGGCTTGATTAAATGCCCCTACATACTCTCTACCAAGGCTCTCCACGATGAATATTACAATATTAGGTCGCTCCTCTACTCCGTTATGATGATATTCTTTAATAGGTTTAATATTATCATTAATGTATTGTTTATCAACAAAATGAACTTCCTCAAAAGTATTTGTATTAATTGTCCTAAAAAATGAAAATACCGAATTAAGAACTACATTGGCATACAACGGATTCGTAACATACCGATTGGCATCAACCATATTAATCGGGCGAGTACTATGCTTAAAATCCCCACGAATACCACCAACAACCAAAACCGCCACCAGCACAATACTTATTACCGAATATCCAAAATATGGCAACAATCTCTTTGGCCTACACTCTGTAATGCTTACCCTACGATACAAATACACCCAAAAAGCCATTAGCACTACAAAGAAAATTGGCACTAAGGGATTTTGCACCAATGAAATCCAAAAAACCTTGAACAAATTATTCTCATTCTCAGCAACAGAAATCACTGCGGAGGTAAGGCGACTTTTACTAAATCGGTAATATATAATATCACCAAAATTCATCACATAAGTAACTCCATTCATTAAAAAATACACCCAAAATAAGAGTTTTTGATAATATCTCTTCGTATTTATCAAAATAGGAATGATACTCAGTAAAATGAATAGACTATTAACATAGAGTATCGCTGTGGTGTCAAACGCTATGCCGTGATAGGCCAACTTGCCATACTCCGATATGCTGTCTATCCCTATCAGCCCACGATTGAAATACCAGAATAAAAACCTCGCTACTTGATAAAAAACATATACCAAGCCAACTCTATACAGTAGGACAGCCAATTCACTCAGACGGATTTCCTTCATTATTTATTTTTGAAAAATCAAAGTTAAGATTTTTTATCATAGTATCAAAGATTACGAATAATTTCCTAAATAAAATAAAATTCCCAGCGAAATCACTCTATTTAAGCAGTTTTTATGTATATTTGTATTTCAAAATACAGAAACTAAATGAGTTGGTTCAAAAAAATATTTAAAAAAGAGGAAAAAGAAACCTTAGACAAAGGATTAGAAAAGTCCCGACAAGGCTTTTTCGAAAAAATGACGAAAGCCGTAATCGGAAAATCTAAGGTTGATGACGAGGTATTAGACAATTTGGAAGAAATCCTCATTGCTTCTGATGTGGGGGCCTCTACCACTATTAAAATCATCGAAAAAATAGAAGAGCGCGTTGCCAGAGACAAGTATGTAAATACCACCGAACTAGACAAAATCCTTCGCGAAGAAATATCTGCCCTACTTTTGGAAAATCCCCACGCACAATCTGGAAATATAGACGAGAATAAAAAACCTTTCGTAATAATGGTTGTTGGGGTAAATGGAGTTGGGAAAACCACTACCATTGGCAAACTTGCTCATCAATTCAAATCGCAAGGAAAAAAAGTGGTTCTTGGTGCAGCCGATACATTCCGTGCCGCAGCAGTAGATCAACTCACCATTTGGAGCGAAAGAGTTGGTGTGCCTATCGTAAAACAAGGTATGGGAAGCGACCCTGCCTCTGTGGCATTTGATACCGTACAATCTGCCGTTGCCCAAAACGCCGATGTTGTACTAATAGATACCGCAGGACGACTTCACAACAAAATAAACCTAATGAACGAATTATCCAAGATAAAAAGGGTAATGCAAAAAATAATCCCCGATGCACCTCATGAGATTTTATTAGTACTCGATGGCTCCACAGGGCAAAATGCCTTCGAACAAGCAAAACAATTCACTGCTGCTACGGAGGTATCTGCACTTGCCGTTACAAAATTAGATGGTACCGCCAAAGGAGGGGTAGTAATAGGTATTTCCGACCAATTCCAAGTTCCCGTAAAATATATCGGTGTGGGCGAAAAGATGGAGGATTTGCAACTATTCAATGGAGAGGAGTTCGTGGATTCATTTTTCAAAAAATAATATTTTTAAGATAGAAAAAAAGAGGTATGGAATATTTCCTACCTCTTTTTATTTTTCTATTGATTGAGAATCTTCACCTCACATTGTGGAAATGGAATGTTGATTCCTCCCTTATCTAATGCCACTTTTATACGCTCTTGGATGTCATTTCTAACCTCTACGAAATTCTCATTTTTCACCCAAAAATGAATCGCAAGATTCACAGAGCTATCCCCTAAACTACTTACAAAAACATCTGTTTTGGGAGTTTTCAAAACCCTATCATCACCACTCAAAACAGAGAGTATCAATTCCTTAGCTTCTTTGATATTATCATTATAACTAATTCCAATAATAAACTCCATTCTTCGGCGAGCAATCTTCGTATAATTCCTAATCACCGAGTTTGCCAAAGCTCCATTTGGACTAAAAACCTTTATACCTTGTGTGGTAATAAGCGTCGTATAGAGCAAATCTATCTTCTCCACGGTGCCATCAGTCCCTGCATTGTTCTCAATATAATCTCCCACATCAAAGGGGCGAAATATAAGTATCAGCACACCGCCTGCAAAGTTAGAAAGAGACCCCTGTAAAGCCAAACCTATCGCTAAAACAACTCCTGAAAATGCACCTAAAATTGCCGTAGTCTGGAATCCTAAATTAGATGCAACAACCAATGCCAATAAAGCGTAAAGTAAAAATTTGATAATAGATAACAAAAATCCCCTTAACGAAATATCCACATTCCTCTGCTCAAAGCGTTTTTCTAAAATTTTTATTGTTGTTCGGATAATCAATAATCCTATTATCAATCCCAAAGAAGCCTTCACAAAAGAAGGAATCATATCTATCAAGTCAAAAATTATCTTCTCAAAATATTTCGTAAAATCCACCAATGAACCCGAAATATTTTTCCCTATATTTTCTAAATGTTGCTCTTTCATCCTTACTATAACTTAAATTAAAATCCAAAAAATCTTGTTATGTATATACAACAAGATTTTTTTGGGGAAACTTAAAAATATTTAATTTATGGATAAAATTTATTCTGCCGTTTCTTGCGTTTCATTTGGCGTTTCGGTCTTCACAAAACTTTCAGGAGTGATATATCCTGCTTTTTGCAAAATATTATACCACTGTGCCAATTTCTTAATATCAGAAATATACACTCTTTCGGTATCATAATTTGGGAGTGCTTTTAGCATAAATTCTCTCAACTCAGCATCAGCAGATTTATGAGATAATACTTGCTCGTAGTTGTATTCCTTTGCTATATTTTCAAACACATCAAACAAAAGTACCTCTTTATCAAAAGTATACATAGAGATATTATCCAACAAACTCACTTGAGATGAATTACCAATACTTATTTTCTTTTTACTAGTTACATCTTCAATGATAAACCCATTTCTTAATTGAGATACTAACTTAAACAACCCTGGTTTTCCAGAAATTGAAATAATTTTTTCTAATTGCATTATTTTTATTTTTAATTTAAATTTACTTTGGAAATCGCATTTTATACGATACACTTACTTCTCCTTTTTCTATTTTTTGGAGTTTTCCCTTTACTAATTTCTTCTTTAAATTACTAATATGGTCCGTGAAAAGAATCCCCTGTATATGGTCGTATTCGTGCTGAACCACTCTCGCTCGTAAATCTGATAGTTCTTCCGTATGCTTAACGAAATTTTCATCAAAATATTCTATTATGATGGTATCCTTTCTCTTCACATCCTCTCGAACATCAGGAATAGAGAGACAACCTTCATTAAACTTCCATTCCTCGCCACGCTCTTCAATAATCGTTGGATTAATGAATACTTTTTTGAAATCCTTCAACTTATCAGCAATTTCTTCATATTCCTCATCCTCTGCAAATGGGGTAGCATCTACGATGAAAAGACGAATATCTAATCCTATTTGCGGTGCTGCAAGTCCAACTCCATTAGCCTTATACATTGTGTCAAACATATTTTGTATCAATGCTGACAACTCTGGATAATCTGGAGTTATTTCTTTGCAGACTTTTCTCAAAACTGGGTCTCCAAATGCCCTAATTGGTAAAATCATTATTTTTATTTTTTTATTTCAATTGAAAAGAGACACGCTCTATCCTATCGTATCCAAATAATTTTGGAGGATTATTGTAGCACTTACTTTATCTATCAGCGATTTTTGCTCTCGTTGTTTTTTATTTTTCCCACTTTGACTGATAAAATAAAACGCCATCTTGGAGGTAAAACGCTCATCAAATCGTTTTATTTCAAGTGTTGGAAATAATCGTCTCACTTCATCCACAAATTTTAGGATATCATTCTCCACCTCCGACATATTCCCTCGCAAATCGATAGGTTGCCCTACTACGATAGTCACCACTTCATTTTCCGAAAAATATTTTTTTAAAAAATCTAGCAATTTTGGGGTTGGTATCGTATCCAATCCACTTGCTATAATCTGCATATCATCGGTAACGGCAATTCCTGTCCTTGCCTTTCCGTAATCAATAGCCATAATCTGTGCCATAATGATGCAAATATACTAAATTTTTAGTACTTTGGAATTATTCCATCGGCAGGTCCTCATCTGGGCCTGTATCTTTTATATTAGACTTTTTAAGTTGATTGGCCACTAAATGCTGATATTCTGTACGATTTTTATAAAGTTTCACTGCTGTGAAGATAGCCTCCATAAAACTATTATGGTCGGCCAAGTTTTTCCCAGCAATATCGTAGGCAGTGCCGTGGTCTGGGGAAGTTCTTATATAAGGCATTCCAGCGGTATAATTCACTCCTCTTTCGTAGGCGAGAGTCTTGAATGGTGCCAATCCCTGGTCGTGATACATTGCTAAGACAGCGTCATAACCGCAGTATTTGTCTGGTTGAAAAAAACTATCGGCTGGAAAGGGGCCAAATGTCAAAATTCCCTCATTATTCAGCATCTCAATAGCGGGAATAATTATTTCTTTTTCTTCAGTTCCGATTGTTCCACCATCGCCCGCATGTGGGTTAAGGCCGAGTACAGCAATTTTTGGTCGTTGTATGCAGAAATCCTCTTTTAGACAATTATCCAGTAATCGGATTTGTTTTTGTATTTTTTCTTTGGTAATATTTTCCGAAATTTTTGATATCGGAATATGGTGAGTAGATACAGCCACTCTCAGTTCATCTGCTACCAAAAACATCAATCCGCGTTTGCCGAATTTTTCTTCAAAATAAGTGGTGTGCCCCATATGTTGGAATCCGTGTTTCAGCATTTCATCTTTGTTGATGGGTGCCGTTACCAAAACATCTATTTCGTGTTTCATTAGGGCTTCTGTGGCGGCATTTAGGGAGTCTATCGCCATTTTGGTAGATTCCTCTGTGGGAGTACCAAAGTCAATATTCACATTATCTTTCCATAGATTCACCATATTGAGTTTCCCATCTTGTGCCTGCTGAGGGGTAGTAATATAGTTGAAATTAATATTAAGTTTAAAGACATTTTTTTGGTAAGTAAATAATTTTCCGGAGCCGAAAATAACCGGAGTAAAAAAATCTGTGATAGACTTATGGCTAAGGCATTTCATAATAATCTCGGGGCCAATACCATTGAAATCCCCTACCGAAATCCCTACTCTTATTTTTCTTTCTTGTGAATTCATTAATTCGTGCTAATTTATTACAAAGATAATACTTTTTTATATTTTGATGAGTTTTTCTGTTGTTTTAGGGTTATTCACATACTTATACACAAGGTTACTCACAAGTTTATCCACTTTTTGGAGGATAAATGGCATTTTACTCTCCATTAGAAGTTATTTTGTTTTTTTCTTTTTTTTGAAAAAACTGCTATCCACAGGGTTATCCACATACTTATACACCAGTTTATCCATAATTTTATTCACATTTTTGGGGATAAACAAAAAATACTCCCTTGTGCTAAGGAAGTATTTTGGCTATTTATGCTCTGTTCATTCAGCAGGAATAATATCTTCAACTCTGTCAAAAACCTTATTAAAGCCCCCAATTTTTCTCAGTCCTTCATAGGCTTCTTTTCCAGTGTAGGCGAGGGAAGCATCTTCGCTGTATTTGAATTTCAGTACGGCATCGTTCATATTTTCATTATGGAATACGCCTATCTTTTTCAAGATTTCAAAATCGCCTACGGATATCCCTGTTACCTTCTTAAAGAGGTCGGGTTCTAAATGGGTTATCACCTCATCAAGAGTTTGCTCTCTATGCTCGGATAGATACATAAAGATAGGTATTCTGGTAGCAAATTTTATGAGTTTTTCTTGGATTACCTTTCTCTTACTTTTATATTCCTTTTCATCATCGCTGAGCGTTTTTTTGGTCTCTTTATCTATTTCTTTATCTGAATTGGCAAATTCTTTTCGTGTATTTTTCACGGCTTCGGATTTACTTATGATAGTCTCCATATCTTGTTTTACACCACGGAATCCCTCGATACCTTCCAAAGCCCTAATTGCCTCTTCGTTGCTTAATAACCTTGATAAGGTATTATTATCTACATTGACGAGCAGTGCAGACTCCCATCTCCTTGCCAATAGCGTAGAGGAAATCCCTTGCACCACCATATCCAATATATCGGCGGCCTTCACCTCTACCATCACATTACCATCATAAGATAATACTGGTAAGAAATTTAGCAATTCTTCTACTCTATCCTCGGCTTTAGAGTATTTATCTATACTCAGTTTATCGGCATATTTCACTAATTGATTGAGAGCCCTATTGGGTGCAAAGTCAAAAACATAACATTCTTTTTTAATAATCACTTGCTCATTGGGAGTTTTGCCATTAGGATTTTTTATTGTCCAAGGAGTTTGTACTCTGAATATTGTTTGGAAATATGTCTCTGGGCTGGTAGTGTTTCTCAGCATTAATATCCCCGACCAAGGAGGCACCGATACTCCCGTAGTAAGTTTCCCGCAGGAGAGGGTGATACTCTTTGTTTCCAATGGATTTTTGCCATCTTTTTCCATTTTCTTTTTGGTGTATTTGTAGGCTTCTTGCCCTACGCCTACTTGTTCTCCTGCACAGACGATTATTTCGTAATCGTGGAAGAAGGTATTTTGTGGCTTTTTCAGCAGATTTTTCATTGCATTACAAGAGGCTACATTGGGCAGGAACCAGAAGGTATGTTGCAATATCCCCAGCAGTCGGCTATCGGAAAACGGTATCAATGGTTTTTTATTTTTTTCCCTTTGTTTTAGGTCGCTCTCTATGGTGGTTACAAATTGCCCACGGATAATGCTAAGCCACTTCTGCACATCGTTTTCGTGTTTGAAGGTTGCCGTGTCGCCCTTGCCCATTGCGGAGAAAAATTCATTAAGGTCAAACTCGTTGAACTCTCCCTTTTCGGCGATTTTTTGTATTTCCTCAGGGAGTTGGTAGGTCATCATCATCATTTTTGGTAGGGAAGCATAGGGGTTGTCGTCGCCTTTCCAATTATTTTTTGCGGTTTGCTCGTCGGAGTAGGTCCAGTTATAGATTTGTTGTTCTATGAACTCACCATCGGCGATGGCACGGAATGGCGTCCCCGATAGATAGAGATAGTGTTTGGTATTGATGGGGAGGCTCCTCTCGTCGAAATAATTAATTAAATCCTCTGTTTCTTTCAGTCCTAATTCTTCGGAATCTAATTCGGCTTGTTCTTTTCGCTCGGCGTCTAATTGTTTTTTTTCTTCGGAGTCTTTGTTACCGACATCGAAGAGTTTTTTGGACTTTTCTCGCCACGCTCCGAAGTGGTATTCGTCGAAGATTACGCAGTCCCATTTTTCATTATGTACCCATTTGTTTTTGGATTTCATACCGCCTGATTTTTTATCGTGGCCGAGGTGGTCTTGGAAGGAGCCAAAATACACGAAAGGCTTACTTCTATCCAGTTCCTCAGGGCTGAGGTCTTCCTCTTTGTTGGAGACGAATTGCCAATTTTGGAAGTCTATATGCCCTTTTAGGTCTTCTCGCCAAGCACTCATTACAGCGGGTTTGAAGGTAAGCACCAGCACCTTTGTCCAGCCCATTTTTAGGGCAAGTTGGTACGCTGCGAATGTTTTCCCGAACCTCATCTTAGCATTCCAGAGGAAATGTGTGGCGTGGGTATCATCCGTATAAGACTTGAAATATTCTGCAGTACGCTCCACGGCCTCCCTTTGCTCGGGTCTCATCTCAAAGGATAGGTTTCTATTTTCGTGGTTTTCGATGCCTGTTTTTTCTTCTATGATTACGGCCTCTAAGTCTTTCAAGGTACAACGGAACCACTCTCCTTCCTCGCGGCGGAATCCTTTATTCTCTAATCTCTTGTGGATATTGTGGTCGGTATAGTAGGTGCCATCGTTGCGGAAGGCGATGATATCCAATATGAGTTCCCAAGTCTGGCGAGGTTGTTTTATAGGGTATTGCTCTTTTATGCGTTCTATGGCGGTTCTATTGGTATAACCTATTTTGAGCATATCGGGGAAATGCTCGTCGGTATAGGCATAGATTCGCGGTATGCGGTTTTGGGGGAATCTTTCCATTTTAATTAATGATTTTTATTAATTTTTAGGTGTTTTACTTAATTATTTCGATTTTCTACCTAATCATATCGGTTTTCCACTTAATTATTTAGGTTTTTTACCTAATTATTTCGATTTTCTACTTAATCAGTTCAATTTTCTACTTAATCGGTTCGATTTTTCACTTAATCGGTTCGGTTTTTCACTTAATCGGTTCGGTTTTTCACTTAATCGGTTCAATTTTCTATCTAATCGGTTCAATTTTCTATCTAATCGGTTCAATTTTCTACTTTTTTACTTTTTTATTGTTCTTTTGTCTTGACACAAAAGAACCCAAAAGTCAAGGCTCGAGGAGATTTAGCCTAAAAATCTGACCTTTTCGGTAAAATTCCCAGAACTCGCTACGCTCAAACAATGGGAATTTCTTCACCCTCAAAGTTCCGATTTTCTTTACGGCAATCTCCTATGCCAGTTTTTAAATCAGTCTTAAAGTTAATCCTAAAATCTCGGCATTGGGACCGCAGGCGTCAAGAAAATTAATTGAAATTCCGTTAAAAATCTTCCCTTGTCCGAGCGTAGCGAGTTGGGGAAGGTTTAGGAATTGAAACTAATTTTTAGCCGTAGGTCCCACAGCCTTGACCTTTTGGTTCTTTTGTGTCAAGACAAAAGAACATACAAAAAGAGGAATTTTCTTTACGGCAATCTCCTATGCCGATATTTATTCGTTTTACTCCATAGGTCTCACCATTGTCTCTATATAGGTGATTTCCTCCTCCGTGAGTTTATATTTTTTGTAAAGTTCCTCGTCCGTCCAAGGTTTGGAAAAATCCTGTAAGGGGATTAAAGCAAATGAACTTTGTGAAATATTTAAAGAATGTCTGTTAAAAAATAGTAATGCTCTAAAAAATTTAGTTTTGATATATTTTAAACCATTTAAAGTTTCTTTCATATTTTTAAAAGAGCCTATATGTAAAAATGTTTCTGTACAAATATCATTAGGTTCTCCTATTATTATTTCAGGTGGAACAGTTGCAGTTGTAGTATATGCTTTTGAAAAAAATAATTTATGCTTTCCCACAAATTTCTTATTTTTAATATAATCTCCATTATAAACATACCCTGTTACTCGTTTTGCACCTCCCTTTTTTCCTTTTACTCCATAAACTCGCAAATATTGTTCTTTTGGTTTATTAGCAAATACTATATTAGAATATCTATCTGGTTTATTGAAAAAATCAGCACCTAATCCAAAAGGATTTCTTGGTGATACTATATCTGAAAATTTTTTTTCTTTTAATTGTACTATCTTTTCAATAATAGATGCCTGCCTAACATCTCTAATAATAGTATCGGTTATATCTGTTTTCAAAAATCTTTCAGAGTCAATAATCTCACCATCTTTTGTTTTGTATTCAAAATAACATTTCCCGCTATGCTCTCTATCCCAAAGGAAATAATTAACTCCCCCATCTAAGTTTATACCTGCAAATATTTCGTCAGCACTTTCAAAATCATAGATATGGCTCAATCTTGTATCTTTCATCATTTCATTACGGAACTCATCTAATCCTTTGCCTCCTTTCATCCAACGGCTTGGGACAATCATACAAAGATATTTGGGATTGAGTTGTTTTGCTTGCTGGATAAATTTATGATAGATAGGTTTAGCACTATCTCCTGTTCCTCCTCCATCGCTCATTTGGTATGGTGGGTTTCCTATAATGACATCGAAATTCATATGTTTGTATGGGTTTTTGTTGTGGATAAATGGGTATGCGTGCTTAGAGAGTCCGTCTCGCACCTCATCGCCAAAGTCTTTTTTATTTGCTCCGCAATAGGTGCATTTACCTGAATTATCCCAAATGTGCGGTATTTCTTCGAAGAATATATTTCCGCTTTCGTCTGGGAACTTGGCTACGGAATGTTTTCCATTTGCACGAGCAGAGCAGTATAGCGTTCGTCGTGACATTAGGCCCGTAAGCTCCGTGATGCCTATTCCATATAGCTGGCGGTGCATAATGTGGTCTATGCGTTCTTGGAGGTTTGGTATTTGTGTTTCGAGGCCTTTCAGTAGTCTTTTTGCTATTTCTCTTAGGAATACACCAGACTTAGAGAATGGGTCGAGGAACTTGCTATTAGGGTTAGTAAATAACTCTTGCGGTAGTAGGTCCAGCATCTTATTGGCAATGTTCGGTGGTGTGAAAACCTCGTCACTGCTCAGATTTGCGAGACAATTTAGTATATCGGGGAAATGGTCTTTTTCGTAGAAACTCATTGTGTGTTATTTTTTATTTTTTCGGTATTCTGTTATTAGATTTTTCTCTATTTCGGGTATGTCTTCTATGTTTATTATCTCCTCATAGGGTACCGCCCCGAATGTCTCGGGTGGTTGGGAATCTTCATTGGAGAATAGCTCCGACTCATCCTTTTTCTTTTGTGATGAAATAATGCTTGCTAAGGATTGTTTTGTTCTACTTATTTGGTTCTTAGGCTCATATTTCCAAAAAGTAAAAGTTATCTTATCGGTATCTTCTAAGGTATTGCCACATTTAATGTTTTGTACTATCACGATTTCTATGGCCTTCATTAGGTTTTTATAGTATTTACTTCGGTGATTTACCTTAGGATAATACTCGTGATAATAATCTTTCACAATGGCGAATAATCTCTCTCGGCACTCATTGGTATTATCCTCCAAGAGTTCTATTCCATAGATACTCCCCACGAGTAGTATTAGATAACAATCGTGAGCGTCTTGCTTGCGTTTAGATGTAGGGAGGATTTTTAGTTTTCTTTTGAGAATCTCCACGAGGAAATTACCTGTGCCACAAGAAGGCTCGAAATAAGTTGTAGTAAGTTTTTTATCTTTTGGGAATTTGTCCCAAACTAAATCTACCATTGCTTTTACTTCTCTCTCGTTGGTAAGCACCTCTCCGTGGTCTGCTACGCGTTTTTTAGATTTTATTTGGCTCATAGCGTAGTAGTTTTTTTGAGGTTTTGTATTGCCAAAAAGCCGTAGATATGGGCATAAAAAATCTCCACAAGAAACGCCATAAGGCGCCTCCCGTGGAGTTCTGATGATATATTAGTACAAGGTCTCTTATCTGCTAGAACGCTGAACGCTGAACGCTGAACGCTGAACGCTGAACGCTGAACGCTGAACGCTTTCAGTGTATCAAAGATACGGATTTTCAATAAGTTATGCAAATTTTCAGGCATCTATTTTCATTTTCTTTTTTATCCTTTTTAAGTTTCAGGCAAATATAACGAATTATTAATGATTATCGATAAAAGAATGCTTATCTTTGCTTAAAAATAGAAAAATATGTTCACAGGAATCGTAGAAGCCATCGGCACCATACAAAATATAGAAACCGACGGAAGTAATATCCACTTCACGCTAAAATGCCCATTCGCCTCATCACTGAAAATAGACCAAAGCGTAGCCCACAACGGTTGCTGCTTGACCGTAACCAAAGTAATGGACGACACCTACAAAGTAACCGCCATAGACGAAACCCTCCTAAAAACCAACCTCGGAAAATGGAACATCGGCACCGAAGTAAATATAGAACGATGCACCCAAAAGGGCGGTAGATTAGACGGACATATCGTACAAGGACATATCGATAAAACAGGCATCGTGAAAAGTATTGAAGACAAAGACGGAAGCCACTACATCACCATAGAATATCACGAAACTGATGAATATACCACCGTGCCACAAGGCTCTATCACCATCAACGGAGTAAGCCTCACCGTAGCACACTCTGGAAAAGACCAATTCTCCGTGGCTATTATCCCCTACACTTGGGAGCATACCAATATGCACTGCCTACGCCCAGGAGATATCGTCAATTTGGAATTTGACATCATCGGAAAATATATCTCCAAACTACTGAAAAAACAATTTTCTCAAAGACCCGTCTAACTCTAAAAATCCTTGATGAAGCCTTTCTCTTTCAAACAATTTAATATTAACCAATCCGAAAAAGTATTCCGCATCGGCACCGATGCCGTGCTTCTGGGAGCATTGGCAGGCGTCTTCGGCAAACAAAATATTTTGGAAATAGGCACTGGGACAGGTATCATCTCCCTAATGCTCGCCCAAAGAAACTCGGAAGCCAATATAACAGCAATTGACATCAACCCCGAAGCAGTGGGCTTGGCAAGGGAAAATTTTGAAAATGCCCCTTTTAAAGAGCGTTTAAAGGCTTTTGAAAAAGATTTTAAAACTTTTGATAATAGTGATAAGTTTGATTTCGTAGTATCTAACCCACCCTATTTTGATGCTAACTCCTCCACAAAGGATATCTTAGCACGGCAGAGAATAGAACTTGACTTCTCAGATTTAATATGTAATACCGCCAAAATTCTTTCTGATAATGGTATTTTCTCAGTAATTATCCCCGCTGATGAAAGAGCAAAATTCATTAAACTAAGCAAAGAACATCAATTATACCTCACCAGAAAAATTGATATTTATGGGATTGCTGGTGGAACACTTCGGCGGAATATTTTAGAGTTTTCAAAAAAATCTCTATCCCCCAAAGTGGAAACCTTCATTATAGAAAAAGCTCCGAGACAATTCTCGGAGCAATATTTACAAGCTACAAAAGATTTTCATTTATTCAAATAGTTCTGCGGTCTCTAATACAGATACCTTTCCGTCCTCACATTTGATAGCCTCACCAGGGAAATTTTGTATCATATGATAATCGTGAGTGGCCATAATAACGGCAGCATCATTCTCGTGAGCGACTCTTTTTAGGAGTTCCATAATTTCATTAGAAGTCTCAGGGTCTAGATTTCCCGTAGGCTCGTCTGCCAATATAAGTTTCGGATGATTAAGCAAAGCTCGTGCAATAGCCACCCTCTGCTGTTCTCCTCCCGAAAGCTCGTGAGGCATTTTGTGTTTTTTGGATTTCATACCAACGCTATCCAGTACCTCGTCTATACGATTTTCTATCTCGTGTTTATGTTTCCAACCTGTGGCTTCCAAGACGAATCTTAGATTTTTCTCAACACTTCTATCAGATAATAACTGAAAATCTTGAAATACGATACCTAATTTTCTCCTAAGGTTCGGTATATCCGATGGACGGAGCTTAGATAAATCAAATCCTACCACAGTCCCTTGTCCTGCTCCCAAAGGAATATGCCCATAAATAGTTTTCAGTAAAGAAGACTTTCCAGAACCTGTTTTACCAATGAGATAGCAAAATTCACCTTTTTGTATTGTTAGATTTACATTGCTTAGCACTGTGAAATTTTTTTGGACAATTTTTGCATCAGAAAGGGTAATTATCTCATTTCCGAAATCATTCTTATGTGACATAATTTTATTTTTAGAGTTGATAATTAAAATTATTTTGTTTTTATTCTAGCCAAAAATACTCAAAAGATTTGGGACAGCCAAAAACTTTAATACTTTTTAACAACAAAAAAAATGCTTAGAAAAAATCCTAAGCACCCATATTTTTCATATTTTATAGATTATCTCTTAGCTCTTGATACACTAACAGTTAATCTTTTTCTGCCCTTTGCTCTTCTTGCAGCCAAAACTCTTCTTCCGTTCGACGTGGACATTCTCTCTCTAAATCCGTGCTTGTTTCTTTTCTTTCTCTCCGATGGTTGGAATGTTCTTTTCATTACTTAAATATTATAAGGTGTTCTACGATATTTCTCTTAAATTGATTTTGCAAATATATTACTTTTTTTGATAAATACAAAACATATTAAAAAAAAATTATCTTTGCAAAAAAAATAATATGTTTAGAATCATCTCTGGGCAATGGAAAGCAAAAAAAATATCTGCCCCAAAACACTTTATAGTTCGCCCTACGACCGATTTTGCAAAAGAAGCTCTGTTTAGCATTTTGGAAAATAGATACGATTTAGAATACTGCTCCGTGCTAGATTTATTTGCTGGTATTGGCTCTATTACCTTAGAATTTGCATCAAGATACTGCCAAGATATTACTTCCGTAGAAATAAATCCTAAACATACAGCATTCATCCATAATACAGCAAAGCAACTAGAAATGATATCTCAAATCAATCTACAAAAAGGTGATGTCTATGATTGGCTGAAAAAAAACCGCAAAAAGAAACAATATGATATCATTTTTGCTGACGCACCTTTTGACGAAACCGACGAAAACAAATATTATGAATTAATAAATTTAGTTCTTGAAAATGAATACATTAAGGAAAATGGTATTTTCGTATTGGAACATAATAGCCGTTTAAAACTATCTCACCCTAACATTACAGATACTCGTAAATACGGAAATATTAATTTTTCTCTATTTAAAACTAACACCAACAAATAAAACCAATAAACCTTTCTTTTTTAGAAAGGTTTATTATATGAATCAAGAGTCCTCTAATGAAGACTCTTAAAACACCAAATCACAAAATATTAATATGAAAAAATTTACTTTAAGCAATTTTGTGACTCGGCTGGGATTCGAACCCAGGACCCATACATTAAAAGTGTATTGCTCTACCAGCTGAGCTACCGAGTCTCCTTTGTAACTTCCGTTAAAAGTGGTGCAAAGATACAACTTTTTTTTATATATCCAAATTTTTTTCGCACTTTTGTATAAAAAAAATATGATTATTTCCATCTGCGGGTATATGGGTAGCGGTAAATCACACATTTCTAACCTATTAAGTAAAAAAATAAATTATAAACTTTTTGACCTAGACAAAACTATATCTTCTCAAATAGGTATGGCCATTACCGAAATTTTTGAGAAAAAAGGTGAAGTATTTTTCAGAAAAAATGAAAAAGAAATACTACATACCCTACTACAAACCGAAGAAAATTGTATCCTGAGTTTGGGCGGCGGTACTCCTATTTATTATGATAATATTGATACTATCAATAAAAAATCAATCTCCATTTACTTGCGAACTTCGGTAAGGACACTTTGCCAACGGCTTTCAGCCAACAAAAATAAACGCCCCTTAGTTGCTCATATTAAGGATGAAGATTTGGCAGAATTCATTGCCAAGCATCTATTTGAGAGGGGACCATTCTACAACAAATGCCAAATAATTATAGATATCGACCACAAGACTCCCGAAGAAATTGTCGCAGAAATTATTAATCATCTACATCTTCCTCATCATCAATAGTAGTGAAAAAATCATCCCAATCTGTTGATAATGATGATATTGAAATCTCTTTTTCTATAAACTCACCTAGGTCCCTTCTATCTTTTTTAGTTGGTCTTCCTTCACCTTTTGCTCGATAGTAGTTTTGTTCCAAACGTTTCATTCGCAGAATTTCGTATTGCTCTTTATCTGTTTGGTCTTGAATATATTCGGGAACGAGTTTGGCTCCTAGCCGAGATTTTGGAATTTGTAGGATTTTTATTTTTAGTTCAATTTGATTTTTTTTGATAAAAATAGTATCCCCTTGCTTCACTTCTTTTGATGCTTTTGCAAATTGCCCTCCAATACTCACTCTGTTTTTTTTTATTTCATCAGTAGCAATGGAACGCGTTTTATAAATCCTTACACTCCACAAAAATTTATCTATTCTCATTGTATTTATTTAATAATCAATAAAATAACCTCTAATTAATAATTATTAGAGGTTATATGTTTTATCTCGTTTCAGCCTTATAAATTTGGAAATTAAACACAAAATTTCTATTCCTAAATATTCCCAAATAATGTGGGTCTCTGGCATAAGCAAGTCTTGATGGTACGATAATCACTCCTTGCAAATTGTATCCCTCATTATCACTTTTATCAAATGCCTTGAATTCCTTTAAACCCTCTTGGAAGCCTTCTATTTCGTAATAACTTCTTTTTTTAGCATCATTGGTTGTTGCTTTATCCAATACTGATTGATTCACATAGTAATAATATGGGTCTTTTTCGGGAACCCCACTTGCATCGATGGTATTTACAAAATTCAATTCCGAAGTATATGAAACATTCCCTGATGCCTCCTTTTGAGAAAGAAAAGTCTGCGTTTTTGTCATTATATGTAAAATATCCGTTGCTCCAATAGTTTTTCCATTGGCAGGTTGTGCTTTTTCTCTCTTAATGATGATAATACCATTTTCCAATTTCTTGGGGTTCAAATCGCTTAATTTTTTTTCATTATCATCACGAGTATCTATTTTATCGAATTTAGTAACTAATCCTTGGCTATTTAAATAATGCTCATCTAGATATTTTTCTATTGCTTTATCATCATTGGTATTTTGCTCTGCAAGACTTTCTACCTCCTTTTCTCCTGTTTTTGAAGAATTTTTATCATCCCTATTACAAGATTGAATAAATAAGGCTATCATTACAGCAAATAATATTTTTTTACTCATTTTATTAATTTATTAATTTATATATTTGAGATTTAATTTTATTTCTCTAAAAGTAGACTACACCACTCCTCTCTTTGTTGTTTATTTATCAATCTAAGTCCTTGTTTATCACATACTTCTAAAATATCTTCAACATCAAAAAAACATAGACCTGAGAGTAATAATTTACCTTTATCTCTCAAAACAGAAACATACGTTGGTATATCAGAAATCAAAATATTTCTATTAATATTTGCTAAAATAATATCAAAATCTTCGCCACCAAGATTATCGGCTGTTCCTTGCGAGATTCTAAGCTTCACATCATTTCGTTCTGCATTTTCTATGGAATTCTCAACTGACCATTCGTCAATATCAATTGCTACAACCTCCGAAGCATCTTTTTGTTTTGCAAAAATCCCCAAGACGGAAGTTCCACACCCCATATCCAATACCTTTTTATCCATAAAATCCATATCCAACATTTGTTGAATCATTAGATGGGTAGTAGGATGATGCCCCGTTCCAAAGGACATTTTGGGCTGAATAATAATCTCGTGGAGATTTGGATTTTCTTGATGAAACTCTGCTCTGATAAGAACCTTGTTTTCAACATTTATCGGAGTAAAGTTTTTTTCCCATTCTTCATTCCAATTAATATTCGGCATCAGAGCAAAGGAGTATGATATTTCCACATCTGGATTATTCATCAATGGTATGGACTTTAGTGCATCTTCACTAAAAAGTTCTTCAGGAATATACCCTAAAATGCCATCATACTCTTCAGTAAAACTATCAAATCCTATTTCTATTAGTTCTGCCATTAGAATTTCACTCCACGGCTGGACAGGATTTATTTTGAAATCAAACTCTAAATATGTTGTCATTTTTTCTTAAAATTAATTATTAAAAGCTTCTATAATTTTTGTAAAATCTTCTATTTTTAGAGAAGCTCCACCAATCAATCCACCATCAATATCGGGTTGAGAAAAAATTTCCTTAGCATTCTCTGGCTTCACTGAACCTCCATAGAGAATAGATACTTCATTAGCAACCTCTTTTCCATACTTATTTTCTATCAATTTCCTTATGAAAGCATGTATTTCTTGCGCCTGGGCAGGTGTGGCAGTCTCTCCTGTACCAATAGCCCACACTGGTTCATAAGCTATCACCACTTTTTTTATTTCCTCAGGAGAAAGGTCAAAGAGTGCTTCTTCAATTTGTATTTTTATCACATTAAAATATTGGTTAGATTTTCGTTGGTCTAATGTCTCACCATTACAATAGATAGGAATAATCCCTGCACTTAGTAAGGATTTTATTTTTTTATTTGCCACAATGTTTGTTTCTCCATGATATTGTCTTCTCTCAGAATGAGCAACAATACTCCCATACCCACCAAACGAGCGAATCATTTCCGCTGAAATTTCACCTGTATATGCACCCACCTCGTGTTCAGAGATATCTTGTGATAATATACTTATTTCGTCTTGAATAAAGATATTCTTTGCCATCGTAAGATATATCGATGGTGGTGCAATATAGACTTCACAGTTCGTAGAATTATTAGCCATATAATCTGCTAACTGGAGCATTAATGTTTCGGCATCTTGAAAATTTTTATTCATTTTCCAATTACCTGCCACAATATTTCTTCTCATAAGAGCTATTTTATTAATAAAATCTTGCAAATATAGCAAATAATACATAAAATATACTATACTTTTTCTAATAATAAAATAAGGATACAAAATACCCTCTCATATTATTGAGAGGGTATTCATTTATTATTACTCAGCAGAATTTTCTACTACTTCTGTTTCAGCAGGTGTTTCTGCTTTTTTAGTAGTTGATCTTCTACTTCTTCTTGTTGCTTTCTTCTCTTCCGCTTTCGGATTATAAAGCTCATTGAAATCTACTAGTTCAATCATTGCAGTATCAGCTGCATCTCCTTGTCTGAATCCAGTTTTGATGATTCTCGTATAACCACCATTTCTTTCTGCAATCTTAGGAGCGATTGTTCTAAAAAGTTCAGTTACAACATACTTATTTTGTAAGTAAGAGAAAACTGTTCTTCTGTTATGTGTAGTATCTTCTTTTGCCTTAGTAAGAAGCGGTTCAACATATACTCTCAAAGCTTTCGCTTTTGCAACAGTAGTGTTGATTCTTTTATGCTCAATAAGAGAACAAGCTAAATTTGCAAGTAACGCACTTCTATGAGAAGCTGTTCTTCCTAAATGATTATTTTTTTTACCGTGTCTCATTTTTTATTAATTATCAGCGTCTAATTTATATTTTGCTACGTCAAAACCGAAGTTAAGACTCTTAGAGTTTACTAACTCTTCTAACTCTGTTAAAGATTTCTTACCGAAATTTCTAAATTTCATCAAATCAGACTTACTATAAGAAACCAACTCACCAAGAGTTTCTACCTCTGCCGCCTTCAAGCAATTCAATGCTCTTACAGATAAATCCATATCTGCTAATTTAGACTTCAATAGTTGTCTTATGTGTAAAGTTTCCTCATCGTATTGAATAGATGCCTTTGCAGATTCTGTTTCTAATGTAATTCTCTCATCTGAGAATAACATAAAGTGATAAATTAATATCTTAGAAGCTTCTGTTAAAGCATTTTGGGGGGTAATAGACCCATCTGTTTCAATATCTAAAATCAGCTTATTATAGTCTGTCTTTTGCTCCACACGATAATCTTCAACAGCGAACTGTACCTTCTTAATTGGTGTAAAGATAGAATCTATTGCTATAGTCCCAATAGGAGCATTATTTGATTTATTTTGCTCTGATGAAACATATCCTCTACCTTTTTCTACATTAAATGCAATTTCAAAGGTTACAGATTTATCAAGATTACAGATTACAAGATCTTTATTAATAATTTCAAAACCATCTAATCCACTTTCTAAATCACCAGCCGTAATCACCTCTTTACCATAGATTTTTACGGATGCATGTTCATTAGCTTGATTTTCAGATTTAGCTTTAAATCTTACTTGTTTCAAGTTTAGTATAATCTCCGTTACATCTTCAATTACACCAGAAATTGTTGAAAATTCGTGCTCTACACCTTCAATTTTGATAGATGAAATAGCATATCCTTCCAGAGAAGAAAGAAGCACCCTTCTTAATGCATTTCCGATAGTAATTCCATAACCTGGTTCCAAAGGTCTAAACTCAAACTTACCTTTAAAATTATCAGAGTTAAGGAGTATTACTTTATCGGGTTTAATGAATTGTAAAATTGCCATATTGTTAGGTTGAGCAAAAATTTAATTAATAGATTATTTAGAATATAGTTCGACGATAAGATTTTCTTTTATATCCTCTGGAATTTGAATTCTTTCAGGAGCAGAAAGGAAAATTCCTTCCTTTTTCTCGTCATTAAATTGTAACCATTCATAGTTAGCTCTTGAAAGCAATGCATCAGCAACTACATCTAATGATTTTGATTTTTCTCTTACAGCAACAACATCGCCTGCTTTTAATAGGTAAGATGGGATATTAACCACCTCTCCATTTACAGTAATGTGTCTATGTGAAACTAACTGTCTTGCAGCTGCTCTTGTCTTAGCGAAACCGAGTCTATACACTACATTATCTAATCTAGATTCACATAATTGCAAAAGAACCTCACCTGTTACTCCTTTTGAACGAGTCGCTTTATCATAAAGATTAGCAAATTGTCTTTCAAGAATACCATATGTGTATTTAGCCTTTTGTTTTTCAGCTAATTGCACTGCATATTCAGAACGCTTAGCACCTCTTCTTTTATTTGGGCCATGTTGTCCAGGAGGTTGGTTTCTTCTTTTTTCAAAGTTTTTATCATCACCATAGATTGCTGCTCCAAACTTTCTTGCAATCTTGGTTTTAGGTCCAATATATCTTGCCATTATTTCTTATAATTTAGGACTTGATGAGATATTTCTCACTCAAATCAAGGTTATATTATACTCTTCTTCTTTTTGGTGGTCTACATCCATTGTGTGGCATCGGAGTCACATCAATGATTTCACTAACTTCAATTCCTGAATTGTGAATAGAACGGATTGCAGATTCTCTACCTGCACCTGGACCTTTCACAAATACTTTAACTCTTCTAAGACCAGCTTCGTGAGCTACCGCTGCACAATTTTCAGCTGCCATTTGAGCCGCAAAAGGAGTATTCTTTTTAGAACCTCTGAATCCCATTTTACCAGCAGAAGCCCAAGAGATAACCTCTCCATTTTTATTCGTTAAAGAAATAATAATGTTATTAAAAGACGCTTGGATATGTGCTTCACCAATCGCTTCTACTTTTACTTTTCTTTTTTTAACTACTTTTGTTTGTTTTGCCATAATTCCTAACGATTATTTACTTGCTTTTTTCTTGTTAGCAACAGTTTTTCTTCTTCCTTTACGGGTTCTAGAATTGTTTTTCGTTCTTTGGCCTCTTAAAGGTAATCCTAGTCTGTGACGTATTCCTCGTTGGCAACCAATATCCATCAATCTTTTGATGTTCAATTGAATTTCAGAACGAAGCTCTCCCTCTACTTTAATATTCTCAGAGATGTAAGTTCTGATTGCTGCCAAGTCATCGTCATTCCATTCGTTGACTTTCTTGTCCTCGCTGATACCAGTTGCCTTAAGTATTTGGGAAGCTGTACTTCTACCAATACCATAAATGTAAGTCAAACCGATAACGCCTCTCTTGTTTTTTGGTAAATCAATACCTGAAATTCTCGCCATAATTTAATTCTTAACCTTGTCTTTGTTTAAATTTTGGGTTTTTCTTGTTGATTACAAATAGTACTCCTTTTCTTCGTACAATTTTACAATCAGCACTTCTTTTTTTAATTGATGCTCTAACTTTCATATTTATTGCCTTATAAGCGTTAATATCTAAATGTTATTCTACCTTTGGTTAGGTCATACGGAGACATCTCCAATTTCACCTTATCTCCAGGTAATAGTTTAATATAATGCATTCTCATCTTACCAGAAATATGAGCAACTAAAATATGCCCATTTTCTAATTCGACACGGAACATAGCGTTTGATAATGCCTCTATTATTACGCCATCTTGTTCAATATGTTTTTGTTTTGCCATATTATATTATAATCCACTTGTTCTTGATAACTTAGATTGCATTAATCCATCATAATGATGATTTAGTAGATAAGTATTTACCTGCTGAACCGTATCCATTATTACTCCTACCATAATCAATAGAGATGTTCCCCCAAAAAAGAGTGCAAATCTATCAGTTTGTACAATAGTTCCAAAGACTAATGCAGGAAGGACTGCAAAGATAGCTAAAAAAATCGAACCTGGCAAAGTTATTTTTGATAAAATATCATCAATATAGTCTAATGTGTCTTTACCGGGTCTTATTTTAGGTATTAATCCTCCATTTCTTTTCAAATCATCAGCCATTTGATTTACTGGAATCGTAATCGCTGTGTAAAAAAAAGTAAATATAATAATCAACAAAGCAAATAATACGTTATACTGCCAACTGAAAACATTCTTGAAACCTGCAAAAAATGTATTACTCTCGTCAATATTTGTTAATAGTCCTGGAATAAACATTAATGCTTGTGCAAAGATAATTGGCATCACCCCTGCTGCATTTACTTTTAACGGAATCCATTGTCTCACCCCTTGTTGAAGAGAACGAGCAGAACCTCCTCTCGCGTGGGCTCTACTAACATATTGGATAGGTATTTTCCTTACTGCTACCGAAAGAATAATAGCCAAAAGAATTACTAACATCCAAAATAACACTTCAATGAGTATCATTACATTTCCTAAACCTCCTTTACCCGCTTGGGTAGAAACTTCCTGTAGGAAAGCAGAAGGTAAGTCAGCCAAAATACCCACCATAATGAGAATAGATATACCATTACCTATTCCTTTATCTGTTATTTTTTCACCTAACCACATTGCAAATAAAGACCCTGCAACAAGGATTACAATACTTGGGAACCAAAACATAAATGAATTAGGATCCACATAATATGCTTGTGCGAATTGATTATATGGTAAAAAATATTGTGTAATTGAAGTCAAATAAGAGGGAGCCTGAACTAAGCATACGACAATAGTAAGCCACCTTGTTATTTGATTCAATGTATTTCTACCACTCTCTCCATCCTTCTGTAACTTTTGAAGATAAGGAATAGCCATTCCCATTAATTGTACAATGATGGACGCCGAAATATACGGCATAATACCTAATGCCATAATAGATGCACGGCTAAACGCACCTCCTGTAAATGACGAAAGCAAACCAAGAAGACCTGCTCCTTGCTGGTTACCTCCTTGGTTTTTGTATTGTTCCAATAAACTACCGACTTCTGCCATATTAATAGCAGGAAGAGAAATATATGACGCAAATCTATACACTAATACTAAACCAAGAGTAAAAAGAATTTTATCCTTTAATTCTTTTAAACTCCATATATTTTTCAGTGTTTGTATAAATCCCTTCATATCGTCTTTTTAGATTATTATAAAATAATTGCTTTACCTCCTACTTTTGAAATTAATTCTTCAGCAGATTTTGTAAATTTATCAGCAGAAATAGAAATTGCTGTTCTGATCTCTCCTCTACCTAATATTTTTACAAGATCATTTTTAGATACTAATCCATTTGCTATTAAAACATCCTTAGTAATTTCACCAGAAATATTCTTGTTCTCAATTAGTGTCTGAATTGTATCCAAATTAATTCCTTTATATTCTTTCTTATTCACATTTTTGAAGCCAAACTTTGGAAGTCTTCTTTGTAAAGGCATCTGTCCTCCTTCAAAACCAATTTTTTCAGAATAACCTGATCTTGATTTCTGACCTTTATGACCTTTTGTAGAAGTTCCACCCTTTCCGCTTCCTTGTCCTCTACCCACTCTCTTTGAATTGTGTGTAGAACCTTTTGCTGGTTGTATATTGTTTAAATTCATTTTTTAAAATTGATATTTAAGAATTTGATGTTCAAAGAATCAATAAAATTTTTCCTCCGAACGCCAAATCTAATTATTAAAACTATTTTTGAACTTCAACTAAATGACTTACCGCAGCTACCATTCCAAGAATTGAAGGCGTAGCTTCATGTTCTACAACTTGGTGAAGTTTTCTGAGTCCTAATGCTTCAAGCGTTCTTTTTTGGGTCTTAGTTCTCCCAATAGCGCTTCTAACTTGTTTTACTCTAATTGTTGCCATTGTTCCGAATTTTATTAACCATTAAATACTTTGCTTAAAGATACTCCTCTCAATCTTGCTATCTCCTCAGGTCTTCTAATGTCCAATAATGCCTTGAAAGTAGCTTTCACAACATTATGTGGGTTAGATGAACCTTTCGATTTTGAAAGAATATCGTGGATTCCTGCAGACTCTAATACCGCTCTTACAGCACCCCCAGCGATAAGTCCTGTACCGTGAGAAGCTGGTCTAAGGAATATATCCGCACCACCATATTTAGCAGATGTTTCATGAGGAATTGTATGGTTCATAATAGGAACTCTTACTAAGTTTTTCTTAGCCTCTTCCACTGCTTTTGCAATTGCAGATGCTACTTCCTTAGATTTTCCTAAACCAAACCCAATTACTCCATTCTCATCTCCAACTACTACAATAGCAGAAAAACTGAATGTTCTACCTCCTTTGGTTACTTTTGTTACTCTATTAACAGCTACGAGACGATCCTTTAATTCTAACCCTCCCGGTTTTACTCTTTCTATATTATCTATTCCTAACATTTTCCGATTTTTTTTGATTAGAATTGAAGTCCACCTTCTCTTGCACCATCAGCCAATGCCTTGATTCTTCCGTGATATACAAAACCATTTCTATCAAAAACTACTTTCTCAATTCCAGCAGCTTTTGCTTTTTCTGCAAGTACTTTACCTACTACAGTAGAAATCTCTGTTTTAGTTCCCTTTGAATCAACATTTTTTTCTCTTGAAGAAGCAGATACTAAAGTTTTACCAACTTGATCATCAATTAACTGAGCGTAAATTTCTTTATTACTTTTATACACAGATAATCTTGGCAATTCTGCAGAACCAGAGATTTTTGCTCTAACTCTTCTTTTAATTCTATTTCTTTTTTCTAATTTATTTAGTGCCATTGTCTTAAAATTTATTATGCAGATTTACCAGCTTTTCTTCTAACATTTTCACCTACGAATCTTACACCTTTTCCTTTATAAGGTTCAGGTTTTCTAAACGAACGAATCTTCGCAGACACCATACCTAAAAGCTGTTTATCATGCGATGTTAAAGTAATAATTGGGTTTTTTCCCTTTTCAGTTTCAGTGTTTACTGAAATTTCTTTTGGCAATTCTATCACAATACCGTGAGAAAATCCTAAAGCTAATTCCAATTTTTGACCTGAATGAGATGCTCTATACCCCACTCCCACAAGTTCTAATTTCTTCTCAAAACCTTGTGATGTTCCAACAACCATGTTATTAATCAAAGCTCTATAAAGACCATGAAGCGCTTTATGTTGCTTAGAATCAGATGGTCTATTTACCACTAGCTCTCCTTCTTTTTGTTCAATAGTAATTCCTCCCGTTAATTCTTGAGAAAGTTCTCCTTTCGGACCTTTCACTGTTACTACTCCACTTGCTTCTGTGATAGTAACTCCAGTAGGAATAGCTATAATTGCTTTACCAATTCTTGACATTTTCCTCTTAATTAAAAATTAATATACATAGCAGATTACTTCTCCACCTACTTTCTCTTCTCTAGCCTTTTTATCTGTCATTACTCCTTTTGAAGTAGAAATAACAGCAATACCCAAACCATTCAATACTCTAGGTAACTCTACAGTACCTGCATATTGTCTTAAACCAGGTTTAGAAGCTCTTTGAATCTTCTTAATTACTGGCTTACCAGTTTTCTTATCGTATTTTAAAGCTATTTTAATAGTACCTTGAACTGTATTTTCTTCAAACTTATAGTTCAAAATGTACCCTTGATCAAATAAGATTTTAGTAATCTCTTTTTTGATTTTTGATGCAGGAATTTCCACCACTTTATGGCCTGCGCTTTGTGCGTTCCTTACTCTTGTTAGGAAATCTGAAATTGGATCTGTTAACATTTATTTAATTATTATTGGTTAATGATAATTAGTTTTGAAAAAATCATCATTTTGAGAATCGAGAATCAAGAAATAATTCTTGAATCTCTCATCTCTATTTATGATATAATCAACTTAATTACCTTGATTAAAATTAATTATTACCAACTTGCTTTTTTAACTCCTGGGATAAGACCTTGATTGGCCATTTCTCTAAATGTTACCCTTGAAATACCAAAAAGTCTCATATAACCTCTCGGTCTTCCTGTGAGTTTGCATCTGTTGTGTAATCTTACAGGAGATGCATTTTTAGGGAGTTTTTGCAGCGCCTCATAATCACCAGCTTCTTTTAAAGCTTGTCTTTTAGCAGCGTATTTAGCAACAAGAGCTTCTCTTTTACGCTCTCTTGCTTTCATTGATTCTTTTGCCATTCTTATTAATTCTTTTTAAATGGTAATCCGAAATGTGTTAATAATGCTTTTGCTTCTTTATCAGTTTTTGCTGATGTAACAAAAGTAATATCCATACCTTGTATTTTCTTCACTTTATCAATTACAATTTCAGGGAAGATAATTTGTTCTGTTATACCCAAATTATAGTTTCCTCTTCCATCAAATCCATCAGCTTTAATTCCATTGAAATCTCTAATTCTTGGAAGTGCAGAAGATGTCAATCTATCTAAGAACTCATACATTTTATCAGCTCTTAAAGTAACTTTTGCACCGATTGGCATACCTTTTCTTAATTTAAAAGATGCCTCATCTTTTTTAGAAACTGTTCCTACTGCTTTTTGACCTGTAATTGCAGTAAGCTCTTCAACAGCATAATCAACAATTTTCTTATCTGCAGTAGCTGCTCCTAAACCTTGTGATACAATGATTTTCTCTAATTTAGGCACCTGCATAACAGACTTATACCCAAATTCTTCCATCATTGCAGGAACAATTTTCTCTTTATATGCTTTTTTTGGTCTTGCTATATATGTCATTGTCTTTACTTATTAAAAAGTTTCACCGGTTGTTTTAGCAACTCTTACCTTCTTATCACCTTCTAATTTATATCCAATTCTCGTTGCTTTACCATTCTTATCTATCAAAGCAACATTTGAGATATGAAGAGAAGCTTCCCTTTCTACAATCCCACCTTGTGGATTCTGAGCTGATGGTTTAATGTGTTTTTTAACAATATTTACACCTGCAACCACCACTCTAGGATCTTTGCCTTCTTTTTTAATCACTTCAATAACTTCACCTTTACTACCTTTATTTTTGCCTGTAGTAACGATTACATTATCTCCTCTTCTAATTTTAACTTTTGCCATTTTTCTTTTTGATTTAAAAATTAAAGTACTTCAGGAGCTAATGAAATGATTTTCATATACTCTTTATCTCTCAATTCACGAGCAACCGGTCCAAAAACACGAGTTCCTCTCATTTCTCCAGCAGCGTTTAGTAATACACAAGCGTTATCATCAAAAGAAATATATGATCCATCTTTTCTTCTAACAGCCTTTTTAGTTCTTACAACTACTGCCTTAGAAACTTGTCCTTTTTTAGCATTTCCTGATGGTGTTGCATCTTTGATAGTCACTACGATTTTATCACCAACTGAAGCATATCTTCTTCTCGTTCCTCCGAGAACTCTGATAACAAGCACCTCTTTTGCACCTGTATTATCAGCAACTTTTAATCTTGATTCTGTTTGTAACATTACTTAGCTTTTTCAATGATTCTTACTAATCTCCATCTTTTATTCTTAGACAAAGGTCTTGTTTCTTGGATAAGAACCTTATCTCCTTCGTTGCACTCATTTTTCTCATCGTGAGCGGTATATTTTTTTGTTTTCAATACAAATTTACCATATAATGGGTGCTTAACTCTCGTTGTTTCACTAACAACAATGGTTTTTTCCATTTTATTGCTGGAAACAATCCCGATTCTTTCTTTTCTTAAATTTCTTTCCATTTTAAAATGAAATTATTGTTTGTTAGTTAATTCAGTCTTAATTCTAGCTATTGTTTTTCTCAAACCTCTGATTTGAATTGGATTTTCAATAGGGCTGATATTATGAGCCAATCTCAATTTTTGATATTCCCCTTGAATTTCAGCCAACTTATTTTGAAGTTCCTCTACACTTAAATTCTTAATTTCAGTATTTTTCATTATTCAAAGATTATTGAGGTTTAACAAAATCATTAGCGACTACGAATTTAGTTACCACAGGAAGCTTTTGAGCCGCAAGTCTAAGAGCTTCTTTCGCTACTTCGTAAGGAACTCCGCCTATCTCAAACATTACTCTACCTGGTTTAACTACAGCTACCCAATATTCCACTGCACCTTTACCTTTACCCATCCTTACTTCTGCTGGCTTTTTAGTAATTGGTTTATCTGGGAAAATTTTAATCCATAGCTGTCCTTCCCTTTTCATATATCTCGTTGCAGCGATACGTGCTGCCTCGATTTGTCTTGCTGTAATCCAAGCACCTTCAATCGCTTTAATTCCGAATGTTCCGTAAGCTAATTGAGAACCTCTATTAGCATTACCTTTCATCTTCATCTTATGAACGCGACGAAACTTGGTTCTTTTTGGTTGTAACATAACTTAATTTTAGATTTTAGACTTTAGATTTTAGATTTTTATATTTTAAAAAAGTAACGGTAATTTAAAATTCAAAATTTAACAATCTAAAATTTTATTACTTATTATTTTTTTTTCTTCTACCATCTCTATCACCACCTCTTGATGATTTTTTTTGCTGATGTCCTGCAAGAGGAGAAAGGTCTCTCTTTCCATATACTTCACCTTTCATAATCCATACTTTAACACCTAATCTACCATAGGTTGTATGTGCTTCCGACCAATTGTAATCAATGTCTGCTCTAAAAGTTGATAATGGAATTCTTCCTTCTTTGAAAGATTCGCTTCTTGCCATCTCTGCTCCGTTCAAACGGCCAGAAATCATAACTTTGATACCTTCAGCTCCTGCTTTCATTGTAGAAGTAATTGCCATTTTCACAGCTCTTCTATAAGAAATTCTGTTTTCAATCTGTCTTGCAATATTATCAGCCACTAAAACTGCATCAAGTTCAGGTCTTCTAATCTCGTGGATGTTAATTTGAACTTCTTTACCAGTAAGTTTTTTTAACTCCTCTTTTAATTTATCAACCTCTTGACCACCTTTACCAATAATAAGTCCTGGTTTAGATGTTGTGATAGTTACAGTAACTAACTTAAGCGTTCTATCAATATAAATTCTTGAAAGATTTGCTTTAGATAATCTCGCATTAAGGTATCTCCTGATTTTGTAGTCTTCTGCGATTTTGTCTCCATAATCGTTACCACCGAACCAGTTTGAATCCCATCCTCTGATGATACCTAATCTGTTACCAATTGGATTTGTCTTCTGTCCCATACCTTAATTAATTTTCTTTATTACCTAAAATTATTGTTACGTGGTTACTTCTTTTTCTGATTCTATAACCTCTACCTTGTGGTGCTGGTCTCAATCTTTTCAACTGTCTTGCACTATCTACATAAATCTCTTTCACGATAAGGTTCGCTTCTTCAATATCAGCTCCTTCGTTTTTCACTTGCCAGTTAGCTATTGCTGAAAGAAGTAATTTTTCCAATTTATTAGAAGCTTCTTTCTTAGAATATTTAAGTATATAGAGTGCTTTATCTACCTTTTCTCCTCTGATAATATCAGCAACAAGTCTCATTTTTCTTGGAGAAGATGGACAATTATTTAACGAAGCTTTTACGATATCTTTACTTGCTTCTTTTCTTGCGATTGCACTATCTCTTTTTCTTGTTCCCATTATCTACTTCCTTTATTTTTGTTACCACCATGACCTCTAAAAGATCTTGTCGGAGAAAATTCGCCTAACTTATGACCTACCATATTTTCAGTTACATACACTGGAACAAAAGTTTTTCCATTATGTACTGCAATAGTTTGTCCCACGAAGTCTGGAGAAATCATAGATGCTCTAGACCAAGTTTTAATAACTGTTTTCTTTCCAGATTCAATGTTTGCCTGAACCTTCTTATCTAAATGATGTGCGATGAAAGGTCCTTTTTTAAGTGATCTTGCCATAATTATTTTCTTTTAGATACGATGTAACGGTTAGACACTTTATTTTTCTTTCTTGTTTTATAACCTTTAGCTGGTTTTCCATTTCTACTTCTTGGGTGTCCTCCAGAAGAACGACCTTCACCACCTCCCATTGGGTGATCTACTGGGTTCATTACAACCGCTCTCGTTCTCGGTCTTCTACCTAACCATCTACTTCTACCTGCTTTACCTGATACTGTAAGTTGATGATCACCATTAGACACAGCTCCAATCATAGCAATACATTCTAGAAGAATCATTCTTGATTCACCAGAAGGGAGTTTTACAATGGCATATTTACCATCTCTTGAAGTAAGTTGAGCCGAAGAACCAGCACTTCTTGCAAGGATAGCACCTTGTCCTGGTCTCATTTCGATACAAGAAATTATAGTCCCTAATGGAATATTTCTCAATTTCATTGCATTACCTACATTAGGCTCCACATTTTCCCCAGAAACTACTTTTTGTCCAACTTTAATACCATTTGGAGCGATAATATATCTCTTCTCTCCATCTTCATATTGAAGAAGTGCAATAAATGCAGTTCTATTTGGGTCATACTCTACAGATAACACTTCAGCTTCAACATTAAATTTATTTCTCTTGAAGTCAATAATTCTGTATTTCTTTTTGTGTCCACCTCCGGTGTAACGCATCGTCATTTTACCTGTGTTGTTACGCCCTCCTGACTTTTTAATACCTACAACCAAAGATTTCTCTGGCTTATTTGTAGTAATTTCCTCAAAATTATTTACAATTCTGAATCTCTGTCCCGGGGTGATAGGTTTTAATTTTCTAACAGACATTACTATTTAATTAATTATATTATTTTAATTATTATTAGCTTTTAGCTATTTGCAATACAAATAACTAAAAGCATTTCTTTTTATACTGAAAAAATATCGATAACTTCTCCCTCTACAAGAGTTACAACAGCTTTTTTAAGCTTATTTGTTTTACCGATTTGAAGTCCTTTCTTTGTATATTTAGCAGAAATTTTCGGTGCATAAATCATCGTTCTTACATCTGCTACTTTCACTCCATAAGCTTCCTCTATCGCCTTTTTGATTTCAATTTTATTCGCCTTAGTATCCACCAAGAAAGAATAAGCACCTCTAAGATCTGTAAGATAGTTAGCTTTTTCTGAAATAACTGGTTTGATAATTACTGACATGATTTATTTCTTTAAATTTTCTTGAAATTTCTCTACTGCACCTTCAAAGAACACAATTTCACCTGCATTAATCAAATCATAAGAAGATATTTCATTATAATTCAATACTTTAATTTTAGGCAAGTTTCTTGAAGATAAATATACATTTTGATTAGCCTGAGAAAGAACAAACAAAGATTTTTTACCATTCAATTCCAATGCATTTAGAATACTAATAAAATCTTTTGTTTTAGGTGCTGAAAACTGCACTTCTTCCAATACTTTAATACTATTTTCTCTCATTTTCTGAGAAAGAACAGACTTTTTAGCTAATCTTTTAACTGCTTTATTTAATTTAAATCTATAGTCTCTTGGTTTTGGACCAAATACTCGTCCTCCACCTTTGAAAACAGGAGATTTAATATCACCATATCTAGCTGAACCAGACCCTTTTTGCTTTTTAAGCTTTTTAGTAGAAGCTGTAATTTCGCTTCTTTCTTTTGATTTATGAGTACCTTGTCTTTGTGCAGCAAGATACTGTTTCACTTCTAGATAAACCGCGTGCTGATTTGGCTCAATTCCGAAAACTGATTCGTCAAGAGTTACTTTTCTTCCGGTTTCTTTTCCTTGTGTATTTAATACTACTAGTTCCATTTTCTGATAATTACATAAGAATTTTTAGCTCCCGGAACAGCACCTTTTACTACTAAAAGATTTTGTTCTTCATCTACTTTTAACACTTGAAGGTTTTGAACAGTCACCTGTTTTCCTCCCATTCTTCCAGCCATTCTCATCCCTTTAAACACTCTTGAAGGGTCTGAACCTGCACCGATAGAACCTGGCGCTCTTAATCTATTATGCTGACCATGAGTCGCTTGCATAACACCACCAAATCCGTGTCTTTTAACTACACCTTGGAATCCTTTACCTTTTGAAGTTCCTGTAACATCCACAAACTCTCCTTCTGCAAAAAGATTCACTTTCACTTCATCTCCTAAGCTCACATTCTCAAATCCATTACGGAATTCCACTAATTTAGCTTTTGGAGTAGAACCAGCCTTTTTAAAATGACCAGCCAATGCCTTTCCGACATTCTTTTCACTCTTGTCATCGAAACCTAATTGAACTGCTGAATAGCCATCATTCTCAATGGTTCTGACCTGTAAAACCGAGCAAGGTCCAGCCTGAATAACGGTGCACGGAATATTTTTTCCGCTCTCGTCAAACAAGGAAGTCATCCCGATTTTTTTACCAATAATACCTGACATTTTCTTGTATTAAAAATATTTTTTATTATATCTACTTGATTTATAGAAACAAAAACACCTTTCAAATACTAAAAGGCATACTTCACCCCTAAAATCAGTGTGCAAATATACGAATAAAATTCTTTCTACCAAATATTTTTATATAAATATTTTGAAAATCAATAAAAAAGAAGCTGTATTAATACTCTATATCGCTCACTAAATATTCTTTTGAAGTTACAAAATCACACATTGCATTAATCAATTTAAAATGTGAAAAATCTTGTATATTATGTAAGCCTATCTCTATTTCCTTTACTTTATTTTGAAGTAATAACGACTGTCTCTGAACTCCATCGAGTAAAAAAGTCGTAGGAGTAAACCAATCCATTCCTTTTTTAAACACGAGATTAGAAAATGATGTATCCGTAAGAAGTCCATTCTTAACAATTAAAATCTCATCAGCAGATACTTTACTTTTCAGAGTTTCAAACGCAACTCTATCCACCGATTTTAACGGATAGCTTATCTCGTTTGAAACCACTACTTTAAAGCTACTAATATCTCTATACTGATATGGCAGAAGCTCCATTGAAATTTTCCCTTCCAAATCATACACAACCCTCCATTTGCATAAACCTGAATTATGTTCTAATTTATTTTGAAGCTTTTTTAAATCAACTTTAATAGGCTTTGAAAACGCATTGAAAGTATCATTCACTCGTTTTTGGTGTAAATCTAAAAGAAATACTTTTCCATTTTCAACCTTAATTGATTCAATAAATTGGAACATAAATTTTATTTTTTAGCTCCTCATATTCATCATCTAAATTACTTTGATGTGTAACTCCTCCTCCACTTCGGAAATAATATTTCTCACCTTTTTTTTCTATCATTCTAATCATTACGCAAGTATCTAGATTTTCTCCATCAAAATAACCACAAACCCCAGTATAATATCCTCTTTTATACCTCTCTGCCTCCAAAATGATTTCTAATGTTTTCAACTTTGGTGCTCCCAAAATAGACCCAGCAGGTAATATTTTTTTCATAATAGAACCTATTCTATTTTGAAATTCTTGTTTCACTTCACCCGTAATTTCCGAAGACATCGCCAATAGATTTTTTTGTTTTGTCTTCAAATAATCTATCTTCTGAAATTGAGCAACCTGCACATTATCGGCAACCATACTAAGATCATTTCGGAGTAAATCTACCACGGTATAATGCTCTGCCTTTTCCTTTTTACTTTCTCTTAAAATATTTTCGGCATTAGGGATTTCAGCATCTATTGTTCCTTTCATTGGATAGGTAAAAATTTTCTGATTATTGATTTTAATAAATGTTTCGGGCGAAAAAAACACAAATTTATTAGGATAAAAAACCTTGTATTTTGCCTTTGACAGATAGAAAATTTCCTCTAAACTTCTATTGGTATTTATCAAAGTTTTGCTTGTGTAATTTACTAAATACGAATTTCCAAGATGTATATTTTTTTGGACAATCTCAAACCCTTGTTGATAAACATCCACAGATTCAGGAAAAAACTCCCAAGAAATTTCCTTATCCAAAATCTCTTCTTTATGATGGGTTTTAAAATCTTGAAATTCCACTAATATTCCTTTTTCTTCTAATTCATTTTCATCAAAAATCTCTACATTTTCCCCTTCAAAATCAACAAAGAAAAAGAAAGGCTCCCTAGCTAAGGAGAGCTTATCCATCTTTTCAAAATTCGTATTTTTCAGTATCATTTTCTATGTTTATTCTTATTTCTCCTCCTATAACAATCGGATAATTCTCAAAAATGTGACCATTTGGAAAGGAATAAAAAACGGGAAAATTGTATTTATTCACCCTATCAGAGACGATTTTATAAGCCATTATATCAAAACTATTTTCGTATTCTGGGTTGGTATCTTTCTCTCCCATATTAGTCATTCCTCCAATAATTAATCCCTTAATTTTACAGAATACTCCCGCTAAATCAAGAGACATTAACATCCTATCCAATGCATAAAAATACTCTCCAATATCTTCTATAAATAGTATTTTATCTCTAAAATCAAAAGAAAAAGGTGTCCCTAGAAGTGCATAAATCAACGATAAATTACCTCCAACTAATTGACCGGTAATAGACATAAAACTCGGATTTAATACATTTTTGGGAAGTGTATAAATTGTTTTTTTTCCTTCCAAAATATTAAAAATACTCGTATATGCCTTTTCTTCGACACCAAAAGAGGCAGTTTTAAGAGTCTGTCCATGAATAGACGCAAATCCATTTTTCAAAAGCAAAGATTGGATTGCTGTATTATCACTATACCCAATATACCACTTAGGATTTTTAATAAATCCCGACATATCAATATCTTGTAGAAGATGCTGACAGCCATAACCACCTCGAGTTGCCCAAATTGCGGAAACTTCAGGATTGTTTAATGCCCAATTTATATCTTCCAACCGCTCATTCTCCATCCCCGAGTAATGGTAAGCGTTCTCATATAACCCAAATACATTTTTAGACAACACGGGTTCGTATCCATTCTGGACTATCAACTTAATCCCTCGCTCTACTTGAGAAACATCTACAGAACCAGCAGGCGATATGATAGCGATTTTATCTCCTTTTTTCAGTGGTTTTGGGAATATTGCCTTCATTTTTTGTTGATTTTTTGTGTATGCAATTTATTTTCTATTTGATTAAATTGCTTAAAACTTTGTAAAAAGATATAAATACTAAATAATATTAAAATTCCTCCCACAATTTTTCTTATCTTATCTATAATCTTCGGAGTAATTTTATAGTGAAATTGTTTTGCCAATAAAATTTTCAGTAAATCTATCCCAAGATAAGTAACGATTACGATAGTGATATACATCATAAAATCTGAACTTTTCGGGTACTTATTTCGTATAGAAACCACTGTTGCCAACCAAAATATCACTACTCCTATATTAAGAATATTCAGCAAAAAACCATTAAAAAAGGTCTTTATATAGCTATTACTCACTATTTTCTTATCACCTCCAACAGAAGTTTTAGTTTTAGAAAATATCATATATACTCCATATACCAACATAATTAGTGCTGTTATTCGGTAAAAACTTGGATATTTGTCAATCAATTCTACCAAATCACTACTTGCATAATATGCAGCTACAATACACACAATATCTGCAAATATTACTCCTAAATCTAGCACAAGAGCGTGTTTTCCTCCTCTTGAAAAACTCGTTTCTATCAACAAAAAAAATATCGGCCCTATGAAAACGAGACTTAGCATAATGCCCAAACCTACCGCTGAGATAATAAATTCCAACATCGTCAATACTAATTAAATTTCACAAAAAAATAAGAAATCTACCTATAAAAAAGTATTACCCTATACTCCACTGATTCAATTTCCTACCCCAAATTTTAGCTAAAATAAAACCTACTATCGCCCCACCAATATGTGCAAAATGAGCAATATTATCCATATTATTACTCAGACCTAAATATAAAGAACCTAAAATAATTATTGGGAAAAGATACTTTGCCTTAATAGGAAATGGTATGAACATAAACATCATTCTAGCATTCGGAAAAAGTGTAGAAAATGCTGATACAATACCAAAAATAGCGCCAGAAGCACCCACCATCCGGCCATTAAGAGCCATCAATAAATGTTCAGCAAGAACCTTTCCCTCAGCAGTCTTAAAATTCATACTAAGCGAACCAGAATAGTTCAATGCCGACATTCTCACAATTTTATTAGCATCCTCTCCTAATTCATTTAACTGATTGACCAATGCAAAAATGTCGTAAGCATACCATATATTATATAATGTAAATGCTCCCAATCCACTCGCAAAATACAAAATTAAGAATCGTTTTTCTCTCAAAAAATTCTCTAAAACTACGCCAAAACTCGCCAAAGTAAGCATATTAAATAATAAATGGAGTACTCCGCCATGCATAAACATATGGCTAATAATCTGCCAAGTATAAAAATTTGGCGATAGTGGAAAATATGCTGATAATAAATCATTCAAAGAAGGAACAATCTGTGATAATATAAACAAACCTATATTTATGAAAATAATATTCCTCGTAATCGGTGTAAGATTCTGAAACATTTTTTATATTTAATCGTTATACAACTTATTCAAACATTACTTTAAGTTCTTCCAATGGCAACTCTACAAAACAAACTTTACCAGTAGAAGAATACTGAGGGAATCCCAAAGCTATGAATTCTTTCACAAGATTCTCCACATCTTTTTTATGCAAAAAATCAAATCTTGATTTATAACTTAATTTAGACAATTGCTTGCCATAAAAACTGAAAAATTCTTCCTCAGAAAAGAACTCTTTCTCCACAAAGACACACTCCAAAAGATATATTACTTGTGTTTCCTTCAATCCCTCAGGAATGGCATCTATACGAAGTACATTCTCCTCACCTAGAATCATTTCAAAACCTAATTTATCCAAATAATCCGCAATAGATAGATATTGATGTTTCTCCGTATCACTCAAATAATACTCCAAAGAATAGAGTAATGTCTGCTTTACAAAGCTCCGTTTCTGCTCACTTTTTTGCTGAGAATAGATCACCCCATACATTCTAGAAGGGTCTATCATTTTCACATTTTCCCCCATATTCAGTAACCAATATCCATTCGGTAGCCTCATCAAATCCTCTGAAAAATCCTCATCTTCATCCTCAAACAAATTCAATTTTGAAGGTGAAGACGGGCCCATACTATCTTTATACATTTCCGTAAGATTGATAACCTCCTGCTGTGATGCTTTTGGCTCCTGCTCAAAAGGATTAAAATCCCTCGGAACTGATATTCTTTTGGAATCGTAATTCTCCTTATTTATCTTACTCTCCGAAAAAGAATTATCCTCCGCTGTTGATGAATTTCTAAAAATATCATCAAAGCGAGCAATATCATTATCAAAATCAATACTCGGAGCAATATTATAAATTCCCAGGGCCTTCTTAATTGTAGAACGAATGAGAGCATAAATAATATGCTCGTCTTCAAATTTGATTTCTGTCTTCTGCGGATGGATATTAATATCTATCTTCTCAGGTGAAATTTCTAAAAATAAAAAAAATGACGGAGAATATCCCATTTTCAAAAGTCCCTCAAATGCCTCCTGAACGGCTTTTTCTAAATATGGACTCTTAAAGTATCGATTATTAACAAAGAAAAATTGTTCGCCTCTGGATTTCTTCGCCCCTTCGGGTTTTGCTACATATCCGTGAAGCTTTACCCACTCTATATCTTCCTTAATAGGCACAAGTACTGGCTGCAATCTCTTCCCAAAAACATCTATAATACGCTGTATTTGTGTCGTTTTCCTCAATCTAAAAATAGGTTCCTCATTATGATACAAATTAAATTCTATATCGTGATGAGGCAATGACACCCTATGAAATTCATTGAGTATATGTCTAAATTCTACTTTGGTGTCTTTTAAAAATTTTCGTCTAGCAGGAACATTATAAAATAAATTTTTTACTTGAAAATTTGCTCCATCAGAGGTTTGTACCGGCTCGTGAGAAACTAATACTCCTCCCTCAATACAAATCATTGTCCCTAACTCCGCATCTATCTGTTTAGTTCTCAATTCCACTTGCGAAACAGCAGCAATAGAGGCCAATGCCTCTCCTCGGAATCCCTTCGTCACTATACTGAAAATATCATCTGTCGTCCTAATTTTAGATGTGGCATGTCTCTCAAAAGCCATTCTCGCATCTGTTGCAGACATACCTATCCCATTATCCACCACTTGGATTAAATTCTTCCCCGCCTCTCTTACAATGAGTTCTACCTTCGTAGATTGAGCATCAATAGAATTTTCCAAAAGTTCCTTAACAATAGAAGCTGGTCTCTGCACTACCTCTCCCGCCGCAATTTGGTTGGCTACATAATCAGGTAAAAGTTGAATAATATCCGACATTTATTATTTTTATTTAGCAAAGATACGGATTTTTTAAAACTTCAATTATTCTCGCAAAGATTTACTCTCCTTAAAACTCGCCAATAGATAATATCCCACAAAAATCGTTGAAAACTTCACAATAGACTGAACCGCTGTCTCTACACCCAAAAATATCCCACCAAAAACCAACAAAACAACAACTCCCACAAAAGAGAGTCCCATTTTCTTAGCTAATTTCCAATTCGGTCTATCTACAAAATACGCCAACCCCCAGCCTAAACCAAAAGCTATCGCGTACAACAACTCTATCTCCCATTGCTCTACTCCAAAAATGAAATAATCTAACAAAAATTTCAAAATTGTTCCTATAAAAAAGTATAAAATTGTTCTTTTCATTAATAAAATTAAATATTTCTTTATATATTACTACTACAAAAGTAATAAAATATGAAACTTATAAAAAATTATTCTCTTTATTTTTTCATATTTATAAAAAATTTTATCTTTGTGGAAAACCTAAAAAAAATAAAATTATGTCAGTAAAAAACACTCAATATTACATTGATTTAGAAAATCAATACGGAGCCCACAACTATCATCCACTACCAGTAGTTTTAGACAAAGGCGAAGGCGTTTTTGTTTGGGATGTAGAAGGTAAAAGATACTACGATTTCCTATCCGCTTACTCTGCTGTTAATCAAGGACACTCTCATCCAAAAATTGTAAAAGCCCTCACTGAGCAAGCTCAAAAATTATCTCTAACATCAAGAGCTTTCTATAATTCTAATTTAGGAGAGTATGAAAAAAAAATCACTTCCATATTTGGCTTTGATAAAGTTTTACCAATGAACTCAGGTGCCGAAGCCGTAGAAACCGCTGTGAAAATCGCAAGAAAATGGAGCTATGAAGTAAAAGGTATCCACGAAAATACTGCAAAAATCATCGTTTGCGAAAATAATTTCCACGGAAGAACCACCACTATCGTTTCATTTTCTAACGACCCCGATGCTAATAATAATTATGGCCCTTTTACACCTGGATTCCTAAAAGTACCATATAACGATATTGATGCCTTAGAAAAATTATTAGAAAACCCTTCTGATATTGCTGCATTCTTGGTAGAACCAATACAAGGTGAGGCTGGAGTATTCGTTCCCGATGAAGGATTTTTAATAAAAGCCTACGAACTTTGTAAAAAGAATAATGTACTTTTCATTGCTGACGAGGTACAAACGGGTATCGCAAGAACAGGAAAAATGCTCGCTTGCGACCACGAAGGTGTGCATCCTGACATTTTAATATTAGGAAAAGCCCTATCTGGCGGTATGTATCCCGTATCAGCTGTATTAACGAATGATGAAATAATGAATGTGATAAAACCTGGTCAGCACGGCTCTACCTTCGGAGGAAACCCGTTGGCCTGCGCTATAGCTATCGCTGCCCTTGATGTTGTTGAAGAAGAAAAATTATCCGAAAATGCTCAAAAAATGGGAGAAATTTTCCGTTCAAAAATCAATGAAATCATCTCAGAAACCAATTTAATAACCGCTGTAAGAGGTAAAGGATTACTCAATGCCATTCTCATCAACGATACACCTGAAAGTTCTACTGCTTGGGATTTATGTATTGCCTTAAAAGAAAATGGATTGTTAGCAAAACCTACCCACGGTAATATTATACGCCTTGCCCCACCTTTGGTAATTACAGAAGAACAACTCCACGAATGTATTTCTATTATCAGAAAAACCATTTTAGAATTTAATAAATAATACTTCTGCTAAACTAAAAACTTTATCATAGAAAATATGATAAAGTTTTTTTATAAAAAATAAGAGGACTCCCGAAAATCAAGAGTCCTTTTTATAATATAGAATATAAAAGAATTAAGCTTCTTTTTCTTCTTTTTTATCAGCTTTTTTTTGAGAAGCACCTTGTTTCATAGCCTCACCAACGATACTTAGAATCATATCTACAGATTTAGATGCATCATCATTACCTGGTATTACGAAATCTACTTTTCTTGGATCTGAGTTTGTATCTACAATAGCAAATACAGGAATACCCAATTTTTTAGCTTCTGTAACTGCAATATGCTCTCTCAAAATATCTACTACAAACACCGCAGACGGAAGTCTTGTCATATTAGCGATAGACCCAAGGTTTTTCTCTAAATTTGCTCTTTGTCTGTCAATTTGTAATTTTTCTTTTTTAGATAGGGTTTCAAAAGTGCCATCTTTCTTCATTTTATCAATAGCGTTCATTTTTTTCACCGCTTTTCTGATAGTTACGAAGTTCGTAAGCATACCTCCTGGCCATCTTTCTGTGATGTAAGGTTGGTTAAGTTCTTGAGCATGTTTTGCTACAACTTCTTTTGCTTGTTTTTTAGTTGCTACGAAAAGAACACTTTTCCCTGCTGCTGATAATTTTTCAAGTGCTACACAAGCTTCTTCTAATTTTACAGCAGTTTTATGTAAATCGATGATGTGAATACCATTTTTCTCCATAAAAATATACGAAGCCATATTAGGATTCCACTTTCTTGTCATATGACCGAAGTGTACACCTGCCTCTAATAGGTCTTTTACATTTACTTTTGCCATTTTGTTTTTCTTTGTTAGTTTACTTTCCGCTTTCTTTGGCAATCAACTTTACAATGAGTGGGAGTAAAGTTTGGATGCTAAACATAACGGGCAAACGGCTTAGGACATTTTGCATTACGCAATTTGCTTTTTGCCTTTTGATATAATATTATTAAATTAAACTGGTATAACCAATGATATAATACCATTGACCACCAACAGATATTAACGCTTGGAGAATTGGAATCTCTTTCTCGCTTTTTTCTGACCTGGTTTTTTTCTTTCAACCATTCTTGAATCTCTTGTAAGTAATCCCGCCGGTTTCAATGCTAATCTATGCTCTGCATTTACCTCACAAAGAGCTCTAGAAATACCTAATCTAATTGCCTCTGCTTGTCCTGTAATACCTCCACCGAAAACATTTACAGTAACATCATACTGCTCAACAGTTTCAGTAAGTGCAAAAGGTTGGTTTAATTTATATACTAATACATCTGTAGTAAAATATTCCTTAGCTTCTCTACCATTAATTTTAATGTTTCCTGAGCCAGGTCTTAAATATACTCTTGCTACAGAAGTTTTTCTTCTTCCAATTTTATGAACTGTAGACATAGTGGTTATTTAAATTCGTTGATATTAATTACTTTTGGCTGTTGAGCTTCGTGTTTATGCTCTGTACCTTCATACACATAAAGATTTTTGTAAAGCTGGGCACCTAATTTATTTTTAGGCAACATACCTTTTACAGATTTTTCAACTAATCTTAGTGGATGTTTTTTCACTAACTCAGTAGCAGTTATAGACTTTTGCCCACCTGGATAACCAGTATGCCAAATATAAGTCTTATCTTCCCACTTTCTTCCTGAAAGGCTAACCTTCCCAGCATTCAAAACAATTACATTATCACCACAATCAACATGCGGAGTAAAGTTTGTTTTGTGCTTTCCTCTCAAAATCCTTGCAACCAAAGAAGCCAATCTTCCTAATGGTTGTCCTTCAGCATCTACCACAACCCATTCTTTATTAGCGGTAGCTTTGTTTGCTGATACAGTTTTGTAACTTAATGTATTCACACTTATAAGTTTAACGATTAAACATAATTCTTCCCTATACTAAAAAGGGTCTGCAAATTTATATATTTTTTTTGAAATACAAAAATTTTTCTCCCACTTTTAACTCCAAAAACAAAAACATTCAATACAAAATACACTGAACAACAATAAATTAAGTATGGAATCAATTTCATATTTTAATTATTATAAAAATGATAAAATTTCAGTATTTTAAGCTAAATCCCCTAATCAGCCATAAAACATTACCTCAAAAATCACAATCTTAATTTTTACTTTAATTAAAAAAATACTATTTTTGCAAACTATCAGTTTTTATAGATGAAGAATATAAGAAATTTTTGTATCATTGCACATATTGACCATGGTAAATCTACCTTGGCAGATAGGCTTTTAGAATATACTAACACCGTATCTCAGAGAGAGTTGCAAGCTCAAACCCTTGATGATATGGACTTGGAGAAAGAGCGAGGGATTACCATCAAATCTCACGCAATACAAATGGACTATGAATACAAGGGAGAGAAATATGTCCTTAATCTCATAGATACCCCTGGACATGTGGATTTTTCTTACGAAGTATCGCGTTCTATAGCTGCTTGTGAGGGTGCTTTATTAATTGTAGATGCTGCTCAAAGTATTCAGGCTCAGACTATTTCTAATCTATATTTAGCATTAGAGAATGATTTAACTATTATTCCTATTTTGAACAAAATAGACCTGCCATCTGCAAATCCAGAGGAAGTTACAGACGAAATAATGAATCTTCTTGGTTGTGATTATGATGATGTTCTACGCGTTTCAGGAAAGACAGGAGAAGGTGTTCATCAACTTTTAGAACAAATTGTAGAAAGAATTCCTGCTCCTAAGGGCAACCCAGAAGCACCGCTCCAAGCTCTTATTTTTGACTCTGTATTTAACCCTTTCAGAGGAATTGAAGCCTACTTTAAAGTAGTAAATGGTAGTATTAAAAAAGGTGAAAAAGTGAAGTTTATGGCTACTGAACGTACCTATGATGCCGATGAAGTAGGAACTCTAAAACTGAAACAAGCACCTAAACAAGAAATAAAATGTGGTGATGTGGGGTATATTATCTCAGGTATAAAAGATGCCCGCGAAGTAAAGGTAGGAGACACCATTACCTCTGCCGAAAGCCCTGCACCTGCTCCTATTGATGGATTTGAAGAAGTAAAACCAATGGTATTTGCGGGGATTTACCCAATAGAATCGGAGGATTTTGAAGAACTAAGAACATCATTAGAAAAACTACGATTAAACGATGCTTCGCTGGTCTTTGAGGCAGAAAGTTCGGCTGCCTTGGGCTTTGGGTTCCGTTGTGGATTCCTCGGAATGCTCCATATGGAAATTGTCCAAGAGCGTTTGGATAGAGAATTCGGAATGAATGTAATCACTACCGTCCCCAATGTATCTTACCACGGATATACAAAAAAAGAACCCGATGTACCTATCCTCATCAACAACCCTTCGGAAATGATGGATCCTACGACAATGGACAGAGTAGAGGAACCTTACATCAAGGCTTCCATCATCACAAAATCAGATTTTGTAGGACCTGTAATGACTCTTTGTATCGAAAAAAGAGGCGAAATTGTAAATCAATCTTATCTAACTTCCGACCGTGTTGAATTAATTTTTAACATGCCACTATCAGAAGTCGTATTTGATTTTTATGATAGACTAAAATCTATCTCCAAAGGTTATGCGTCATTTGACTACCACCCGATAGGTTTCCGTGCCTCAAAATTGGTAAAAATGGACATCTTGATAAATGGTGATATGGTAGATGCTCTGTCATCTCTTATTCATCAAGATAATGCCTATGGTATCGGTAAAAAAATGTGTGAAAAACTTCGCGAACTAATCCCAAGACAGCAATTTGACATTGCTGTGCAAGCAGCACTCGGAACGAAGGTTATTGCTAGAGAGACCATCAAAGCGCTAAGAAAAGATGTAACTGCGAAATGCTACGGAGGAGATATCTCCCGTAAGAGAAAACTTCTTGAAAAACAAAAAGAAGGTAAAAAGAAAATGAAGCAAATCGGCCGTGTGGAAGTACCTCAATCTGCATTTATGGCTGTTTTGAAATTGAATGATTAAGTTTTAACAATATCCTAATTAAAACCGAAATAGAGCAGAAATTAATTTCTGCTCTATTTTCATACTCACTCAATATTTAAAAATTAAAATTCAATCTAACGAAAACATATCGTCCATTTTGTCCAAATTGAGAAGTAGAACGGCTATAAACAAACTGGTCATTATTGGACTCTGAAGCGACATTCCTTTCAGGGAAAATATCAAAAAGGTTATTAACTCCGAGAGTAAGTTTCAAATGTTCATTAAAATCATAAGAACCTGATAAATCGGTCACCATTCTTACTCCATTAACTTGATGCCCAAGAGCATCAAAATCAAAGCCTGCCGTCCTATTTACCATAGAGACTATTGCGGGACTGGTTGTCTTACCGTAAAGTGTATTTCGGAGATAAACCCCATATTTACCAACTGTCAAATTATGAGACAAACTTGCCTTTACTCTTGGTACAGCCGACTCGAGATATACTCTTGCTCTTTCTGAAAAGAAACTATTCTCCAAGCCATTGAGTTTCACAATTTCTGGGACTTTCACTCCACCTACTTGCTTTGTTTGAGTCAAATTAATTCCAAAATCATTATTCAATGTTGCTTTTCCTAATTTTAAAGTATGGCTTGCCACAAAATCTACTCCTCGAGCCTGAGCGTTCACGGCATTTGCAAAGAATTGTGCTGCACTTACATTTGCTTGGTCAAAAAGTTGTTGAAGAGATACTGCCGAAGGTGTGCTCGCTGATGATGGACGAGAAAATGTCTCAGTCAAGACTATTCTATCATCTACTCTAATGAAATAAGCATCCAATGTAAAGGATAACCTCGCCTTTGGTATGCGATAAGTAATTCCTGTACTGATAGACTTAGATTTTTCTTCTCTTAATTTATCAATACCGAAAAGTTTTGCCACTTGTGATTCATTATTGAAGGTTCCCGTCTCAATCAGATTACCATTCAAATAGAGTGTCCCCGTATTGGTATAATATATTTGATGAATAGATGGGGCACGGAAGCCTGTGGAAGCTGCTGCACGGAAGTTCAAGTCCTTAGTAATTTTCACTCTCGTAGCGAGTTTATAATTGGTTGTATTCCCAAAATCCGAATAATTTTCAAAACGAACCGCAGCATTAGCAAGCAACCAAGGGGTAATATCTGTCTCAAACTCTCCATAGAGGGCATACACATTTCTATGTTTCTTCAAGGCTGTCTCTGCTCTAAAACCACTAAATACCTGAGCCCCACCTGGTAGATTATTACCAAAAAAGTCTGTAGGTTTATTCATCGAAACGGTCTCCCCTGTTTGGACATTTCCATAAATATCATAAACCGCATAAGATGCCTCCTCACCTGCTTTTATTTGAAAAATCTCGTGGCGTTGCTCTGCTCCAAAAGAGAGGTTGGACTTATAAAAAAGCCTTATTGGACGAGAGAAATCTAAATTAATCGTATTCTGAACAAATCGCAAAGAGCCTGCATCAAACTCTCTTGGTGACTTAAACCTCAAACTCGTATTACTCGTATTTTTGATAATGTAAGCAAAGGTGTTTTGCCCAAAAGTATTACTAAAATCTATACTCCACTCACCTAATTTCCCCTTTATACCCGCAGAAAGTGAAGTGTCCTCTATATCTGTAGCTATTTCTGGCAAGAATCCGTTTGCATAGTATCCCGTAAAAGTTCGCGATTGATTCGGACGGCGATAAAACCCTCCTGCATTCCCACTTCTAAATGTATGTCCACCAAATGCATATACCTTCCAATCATCAGAAATTGGAATTTCAGTATTAATAAATGATTGCAACGAATACATTTTAGACTGGCCTATTTTCATATTAAAATCCCTTCTATCCAACCCTCGATATTCCAATTCCTTATCAGATACATCTCCCTTTAATAGATTTTGAAGTTGAGAAATGCTCGTTGCTGATTGAATTTGAGTCTGCAAAGACGCATCTAAATATCCCACTTGCTGAGCATACTTCTGGATAAGTCCAATGAATGCATTTGGATTACTAATCGTATTAATATTATCAAAATACGAAGAAAGGTTGATACCATCCTCCAAAGCTCTCTGCTCTATGGCATTATAAGTATTATATATCGTCCCATTAAAAACTCCCGCACGATAAGTCGGTTCGCGGAATTGCCCTGAAAAAGTGAGATTCACAAAACCACCTTTTTTCCCTAAATCCAAACCATAATTAAGGTCCAACTGCCCTTGTTGCCCATCGTAAATTCCTGTATGGTCCTTAGCTGTGGAAGTAAGATTACCTCCGTAACTAAGCTGAGCAGTAAAGCCTCTGTCTCTTTTCAATTGAAGATTAAGTACCCCTGCAATAGCATCAGAGCCATATTGTGCAGATGCTCCATCTCTCAAAACTTCTATTTTTGTCAATGCAAAAGACGGAATAGCATTCAAATCGGTGCCCACAGTACCTCTACCTGGAGTTCCATTTACATTAATAAACGCCGAAGTATGCCGTCTCTTACCATTAAGAAGTACAAGAGTCTGGTCTGGTCCCAAACCTCTAAGCTGAGCAGGGTCTAAATGGTCTGTGCCATCTGCCGCAACTTGCACCGTAGAGGTAAAAGATGGAGCAATGGAATTCAGTATCTGATTAATATTTGTCTGAGGAAGTTGCACTCTGCTTTTTTTCAAATCAAAAACATCTACTGGTACTGGACTTTCTACATTACTACGCCCCCCAACACGGGAACCCACAATCACTACCTCATCAATATTTTTTTCCGTAGGTGTCTGCTGTGCCTTCCCTACAATAGGCATTGCAAAAATGCTTCCTAAAAGCAATAGACTAAGATTTTGTCGTTTCATTTTTTATTTTATTTTTAACAAAAAAAGAGAATAAGACATGCATCTTATTCTCCTTATTATATAATATCTTTTTTATCGTATACATACATAGAAAACCTGATGCCTATGGAATTACCATTGCAGAACATACCAAACATCTACACACGCATACAGAAGATATGCGAGCATTATGAAGTTGATATGTATTCAGATTTTCTGACATTTTATTCTTATGAAATTTTATTTTGCAAAGAAAAAACTTTTTTCTGATATAACCAAAAAAAATTAAAACAATATTTATTGATTTTATTATTTTTGCAGATAAAAATTAATAAAAATCATCAATAAAATGAGTATAAAAGGCATTTTATTAATCCTTTTGGTAGCTATTTTAATTATTAGTATTTTGGCAATATTCATTCTAAATATGCCAAGTTTCGGAAAAATCCCCAATGGGAAGCGAGCAGAACGAATCAAAAAATCACCTAATTATATGAATGGGAAATTCCAAAACTTAGAGGATACTCCTCAACTAACTTCCGATAAATCCTTCATTGAAAACGCATATAATTTCTTCTTTAAAAAAGTAGAAAACCTCAGACCTATTGAAAAAATACCCACTGTAAAGACTAACCTCAACACACTAGAAAACAACAGTTTAGTTTGGCTCGGTCATTCGTCTTATTTCCTAAAAATCAACGATAAAAATATCCTTATAGACCCTGTATTACATTCAGCATCGCCATTTTCTTTCTTAATGGCTCCATTTGATACGGAATATCAATATTCAGAAAAAGACCTTCCAGAGGATATAGATTTATTGATAATCACCCATGACCATTGGGACCACTTGGACTATCACTTGATGAAACAAATCCGCTCGCGAATAAAAATAATTCTAACGACATTAGGGGTAGGGTCACATTTTGAGTATTGGAATTTTTCTCCTGAAATCATCACCGAACTTGATTGGAATGAGGATACGATGATAGAGAATTTAAAATTCACCTGTCTACCGGCAAGGCATTTTTCGGGGCGTGGGATTCTTGGAAAACAGACACTTTGGGGTGCTTTTATGCTCCAAACGGAGGAACAGACTATATATATTGGTGGAGATAGTGGATATGGCAAGCACATTGCTGAAATTGCTCAACGATTCCCAAAAATTGATTTTGCCTTGATGGAAAATGGGCAATATAGTATAAATTGGCGATATATTCATTTTCTCCCTGAAGATTTGAAAAAAGCAATGAAAGAACTTAATGCAGAGAAGTATTTTACAGGGCATAATTCTAAATTTGCACTATCAAAGCATGCTTGGTATGAGCCTTTGGAAAATATTTCTAAAATTGCAGAGAAAGAAAACCTCAACATTCTAACACCCAAAATTGGTGAAATAGTCCAACTATGCAACGAGGAACAATCCTTTGAAAAATGGTGGAAAAAGTTTATTAAGTAAAAAAATAGCCTTATCAGATATTTTTCCGATAAGGCTTTCTTATTTCAAAATCATTCCTCCACGCCTACGGAATCTGCTTCTCGACGATCAGCAATGGCTATGACATTTCCCTTTTCATCTATCAAAATCAGTTCTAACTTACCGATATTACTTCGCTCTTCAAAGGTATATTTTTTCTCAGATAAAGTATTAATGGTCGTTTTGGGAAAATATTTTTCAATAAATATTTTTTCAGGTAACCACTGATGATGAAATCGTGGTTGATTAATTACCAAAGTTGGTGGAAGTTTAAAATCTATCACTCCCGTAATAGCTTGATATACTGAGGTTGGTATTGTTGTCCCACCAGGGGTTCCTACAACCATAAAAGTTTTACCATCTTTGAGAATAATTGTTGGAGTCATAGAACTTAGCATCCTTTTCTTTGGTGCAATAGCGTTTGCCTCTCCTCCTATGGCTCCATAAAGATTTGGTACTCCTGGTTTTATTGAAAAATCATCCATCTCATTATTGAGCAAAAATCCTGCTCCTGAAACTACAGTCTTACTTCCATAATATCCATTGAGGGTTGTTGTTATTGATATTGCGTTACCTTCTTTATCCAAAATACTGATATGGGTTGTTTGCTCCTTTTCAGGGACTGAGTTTGATGTTTTACCAACAGAGGCACTTGGCGTGGCTTGGTTCTTGTCAAAACTACTCCAACGAGATTCTATATATTTTGGGTCTATGAGTTTTGTAGTATTATCTTGGACAAAATCTGGGTCTCCCATATACTCTGACCTATCGGCATAAGCACGGCGTTCTGCCTCTACCATAATTTGCACTGCCTCCGGTGAGAGAGCCTGATATTGCTCCAAAGAAGCTAACCGACTCATTGACAACATTTGGTTGAGGAGAATCCCACCACTGGAAGGCAAAGGCATCGTAATGATTTGATAACCTTTGTGTTCAAAAATAAGTGGTTTTCGGAATTTTACACGATAATTCTTAAGGTCTTCCAATGTGATGATTCCTTTATTATTTTTCATCTCGCTAGCAATGAGTTTTGCTGTTTCACCCTCATAAAACTCTCTTTGACCATATTTTTGAATTCTTCGTAGTGTTTTTGCTAAATCTTTTTGCACCAAAATATCACCTGCTTCCCATTGGTTATTCTTCACAAAAGGCGTAGGCTTAATATTATTATCCAAAAATTCTTGTCTTTTCTGATTAAGAAGATTCGCTTCTGCTTGGGTGATTGCAAATCCTTTTTCCGCCAAATCAATTGCTGGTTGGATTAATGTTTTCATAGGAAGTTTAGCATAAGGAAGGGTAGCATACAATCCAGCCACACTACCAGGCACTCCTGCGGATAGACCTCCATATTGGGAAAGTTCTGTACGAGTTTTACCATCTATTATATACATATCTCGACGAGCATTTTTAGGAGCAGTCTCGCGATAGTCTAGTGTAAATTTTTCACCTTTAGAAGTCGTAGCCACCATAAAACCTCCTCCTCCAATATTTCCTGCCTGAGGATACACCACGGCCAATGCCCACTGCGTTGCGATAGCCACATCAAAGGCATTTCCTCCCTTGTTCAGCATTTTTATACCAGCCTCACTTGCCAATGGATGGGCCGAAACTACTACTCCTTTTTTCTTTGTTTGGACTTCTTTTACAATATTATACTGAGTAAATTGAGCTTGTGCCAACATACCTAAAAATATACCAATACCCAGAAAAATATTATTTAGTTTCATTTTATATAATTTTATATTCGTGTGAATTATTTTATTATTTTTTCATTTTCACACCTTGAAATTCTTTCAAATAAAAAGGCTCAAAATAGGCAATATCCTCAAATTTTTGGGAATGAAATTTACCTACGGCTTCCTCTATCATATATTTTGCCGAGGGATAAACATCTTCATTATATTCCGCCTCAAAGGAAAGGATTCCTTGTGTTTTCTTAGTTCCATCTCCTACGAAAAGGATTTTCTTCCCCTTATATTCCAAAAAAGAATTTTCATCTAAAATTTTGGGATGTGTTGCCACCAAAGTTTCGCCTGTATTTCCATCAAAAACAGCTGTATAAACCTCCATCCTACGGGCATCAACCAATGGAATAACCAAATCATATCCCATAGAGAGGAACGGCCTCATCATAGAATGTAGAGAATTAATCGCTAACAAAGGTACTGATAAGCCAAAACAAAAGCCCTTCGCGGAAGAAGCTCCAATACGAAGTCCGGTATAAGAACCTGGCCCCATACCTAAGCATACGGCATCTATCTCCTGCAACGAAATTTCAGCCCCTTCCAAGGCCCATTGCACAAAGATGTGAAGATTTTCCGACTGCTTATATCCCTCCGATCGCTCCTCACAAAGACATAATAATTTATCTCCATCAGAAACGGCTACAGAGCAATTTTTAGACGAAGTTTCTATATATAATATTTTCATTTTGCAAAAGTAATAATTTATATTTTAAGACTACTCATCTACCTTATCCACCTCTACCAAAGGGCTAAAACGATATTCCATTTTTGTTTCAAGATTGAGGCATCGGTATCGGGTTCTCATTTTACCCAAAAATCTATATAAAACCCCACGATACAGAAAAATATCATTTGGCAAAAGATGCTCTATATAGGTGATGTTTTCCTCCATTCGAAAATATCTCACTAACTCTTCACTAGAATAGAAACTTGCCTTTGGATTCTTGGCAAAACGAATCAGTATCGGCTTCAAATTATCATTATATACCGACAGACTTTCTAAAATCATTAATCCAAAAGTTCGTTTCCATTCCATCCCGTGAGGGGCAACTCGCTGTTTATATTGCTCACGAACTAATAAATGAGCCAACTCATGGGTAAAAACAAAGAAAAACAACTCGGGTGGGAGGCTATGGTTGATGCTTATCATATGTCGTCCATTGGCTTGCTTACAATAATCTCCTAGTTTAGATTTTCGGTCTCTCTTTATGTGGATATCAATCTTATGTGTCCCCAGCCATTCGGTAATATACGGCAAAGCATTTGGGGGGAGATATTTATTTAGTGTGCTTAATGGCATTTTTATTTTGGTAATTAATCATTTTTTAAAAAGCATAGGTGTAATGAAATCTTTAGTCCCATTACCTCGTGCAGGAGAATATTCTCTTCCATAAAATATTATTTGAATATGCAATTTATTCCATTTATCCTTTGGGAAAAGTTTCTTGGCATCGGCTTCTGTTTGCACTACACTTTTACCATTAGTTAGTTTCCACTGCGTCATTAATCTATGAATATGAGTATCTACGGGAAATGCAGGATGCCCAAAAGCTTGACTCATAACTACTGAGGCCGTTTTATGCCCAACCCCTGGTAGTTCCTCTAATAGTTCAAAGGATTCAGGGACTATACCATTGTGTTTCTCCACCAGAATTTCTGCCATTCTCTTCAAATTTTTAGATTTTGAAGTTGATAGTCCTACTTCTTTGATATATTCTCGAATCTCTTCGGCTTCCATCTTTGCCATTTTTTGAGGAGTTCCCGCTACAGCAAATAGAGCTGGTGTTACTTGATTTACTTTTTTATCCGTAGTCTGAGCAGATAGAGCCACCGCCACCAAGAGTGTAAATTCATCCGTATGATCAAGAGGGACATACACCTCAGGATAGAGTTTTTCTAACTCCGACATTATAATTTCTGCTCTTTGTTTTTTCGTCATTTTATTTAATTTTGTGTAAAATTAAAAAATTATGTTAGAAATAGGAAAACCAATCCCCACTTTTGAGGGGCTAAACCAAGATGGAAAACCAATAAACTCCGCCGATTTTTTAGGTAAAAAACTTGTTATTTTTTTCTATCCAAAAGCCAACACTCCAGGCTGTACAGCAGAGGCCTGTAATCTAAACAATAATATAGAAAACCTAAAAAAGCAAGGATTTAACATTTTAGGAATTAGTGCTGATTCTATAGAAAAACAAAAAAAATTCCACACGAAATATGGTTTTCAATACGATTTAATAGCCGATGAGCAAAGAGAAATTATTGAAAAATTTGGAGTTTGGCAATTGAAAAAATTTATGGGTAAAGAATTTATGGGTATTGTACGAACAACCTTTATTTTTGATGAAAAAGGTATCTGTATAGACATCATCACCAAAGTAAAAACAAAGGAACATGCCCAACAGATTTTATCCAATTAAGATATTCCCTATAAACAAAAATCTCCCCAAAACAGGGAGATTTTTCTGTATTTAGATTTTATTTTCTTACCAATAAAGCTATATTTTCCACATGGTGAGTTTGCGGGAACATATCCACAGGGAGTATTTTCACCACTTCGTAATAGTCTTTCATTAAGGCTATATCTCTGGCCTGAGTTGCAGAATTACAACTTACATATACAATTTTTGGCGGAAGAAGTTTTAGAATTTGCTCTACTACTTTATGATGCATCCCATCCCGTGGTGGGTCGGTTACGAGGACATCTGGTTTCGGATGTTTCGCAATGAAATCCTCTGTAAAAATATCCTTCATATCCCCACAGTAGAAGTTGCAGTTGGTTAACCCATTAAGTTTTGCGTGTGCCGTAGCTGCATCTATTGCCTCTTGTACGGATTCTATACCAATCACATATTTTGCCTTTCGAGCAATATATTGAGCAATAGTCCCTGTACCCGTATAAAGGTCATATACAACTTCGCCTCCTTTCAAATCCGCAAATTCAAGGGTTTTTCTGTATAATTCAAGGGCTTGTTTATAGTTTGTTTGGAAAAAAGACTTTACCCCTATTTTGAATTTTAATCCATCCATTTCCTCCATCAAAAAACCTTCTCCATAATAGTTCTGTACCTCCAAATCATACACAGAGTCATTCCCTTTTGGATTAATAGCAAATAACAAAGTCTTAATTTGCGGAAACTTACCAAGTACGAAATCAAATAATTTTTGTTGATTTTCTTTTTCTTCTCTATAAAACTGGAAAAATACCATCCACTCACCTTTAGAATTTTGACGGAGCATCATCGTCCTCAAAAATCCTTCTTGGTTTTTCACATCATAAAACTCCATTTGGTGTTCTTCAGCAAAGGATTTCACTGCTAAGCGAAGTTCATTAGACGGATTTTCCTGCAAATAGCACTCTTTTAAATCCAAAATCTTACTCCACATACCTGGGATATGGAATCCCAAAGCATTCCTATCAGAAATATCCTCTGCGGAATTCACTTCATTTTGAGTAAGCCAGCGAGCATTAGAAAATGAAAACTCCATTTTATTTCTGTAATGGAATTGCTCTACTGAACCAAGTATAGGTATCACCTCAAAACTATCCACACCGCCGATTCTCTTGATATTATTCACCACCTCATGTTGCTTATAGAATAGTTGTTTTTCGTAACTCATATTTTGCCACTTACACCCACCACAAACTCCAAAGTGATTGCATTTCGGCTCTACTCTATCTTCGGAATACTCCAGAATATCAGCTACCTCACCCTCTATATATTTGGATTTGGATTTTTTCACCCGCACATTCACCACATCACCTGGTACTGCGCCAGAAACAATAATAGTTTTTCCCTCTTCAGAACGGCCAATAGCCACTCCTTTTGCCCCTGCTGTGAATAGACTTATATTTTCAAGTATCTTATTTTTTTTCATTTCGTTTTAAAAATGGTGCAAATTTACTATTTACTTTTAATTAAAAGAAAATCAAAGGCTTATTTTTAAAAATTTTAGATTAAAAACAAAAAAGGTAAGCATCGATAAGACACTTACCTTCGTTTTTCATTATCTATTTTTTATATTTTGCATCTATATCAGCAGTGAGGGTTTTCAAGAAAGCTACAATATCTGTAACCTCTTTATCTTTAAGATCTTTATTCAGCTGAACTTTTGCCATAATTCTTACAGCGTCTTCGAGTTTCTGTACTGAACCATCATGGAAATAAGGTGCTGTTTTCTCCACATTTCTCAACCCAGGTACTTTAAACATAAATTTATCTGTATCCTTTTTAGAAATATCTGCAAGACCTAAATCCACTTTTTTGGATTTTGTATATTTCTGATATTCATCAAATACCCCAAATTTTTGGAACATTTGCCCGCCAACTGCAATTCCTGAGTGGCAAGTGATACATCCTGTGTTAATATAAGTTTGCAAGCCATCTTTCTCTTGCTGAGTAAGAGCTGAATCATCACCATCAAGATATTTATCAAAACGAGATACTGGATTAAATTGTCTTTCAAATGCACCAATTGCATTAGCTATATTTTTAAATGTAATTGGTTGAGCATCATTAGGAAAAGCCTTTTTAAATAACTCTTGATACTCTGGAATCTCTCTCAATCGATTTTCTAAAAATTCTGCCGATGGGATATTATGCTCCACAGGATTTAAGATTGGGCCTTCTGCTTGAGCCTCTACATCCTTTGCTCTTCCATCCCAAAACTGCATTGTATGAAGACTAGCATAGATTACCGTAGGAGAGTTTCTCACCCCAAGTTTACCTGCATCACCAGGAGAAGTTGGCAAATTATCCACTCCAAATCCATCAAGTCTGTGGCAAGAGTTACAACTAATATTACCTTCTTTCGAAAGTTTTGTTTCAAAGTAAAGTTTTTTTCCTAACTCAATTTTCTCGTTTGGTATTGCCTCTAGAGTAAGGGTACTTACTGATTTAAAGAAATTTCTAGCTTTTTCCATCAATTCCGATACCTGCTTTGGAGTCTCTGCTGTCACATCTTTCTCAGCAGTAGTATTTTTACTACATCCTACCAAAGCCAATCCTACTAATAAATAATTCAGTGCTTTCATTATCTTTTTTATAAAATTTTCGCAAAAATATATATTTTCATCCTATAAATTATATTAACTTCATTAAAAAAACAAAATTTAAAAACAGTTTAAATAAAACATTGATAACTACTATTATAATTTTAGATTTTAATTATCATATTATTCAAATTTATTATTTTTTATAAATTATAAATACTACATTACACATCTAAATATTTTATAATTCTACATCACATTAGGTTTATATAACATTATATTTATCCGTATTAAAATCATTTTTATTTATAAACGCAATAAAAAAAACTAAATTATTTTTGAAAGTAAAAAAATACTCTTAACTTTGTCATAGAAAAGTAATATAAATTTTAGTAGTAATGAAAAAAACAGTATTCATGGCACTATCTGCCATCGCATTAGTGAGCGTTTCTTGTAATAATAGAGACAACGACGAACCTCAGACAAAAACAGCTGAAAAAACCACCGAACAAAAAATAATTGGTAATTGGTACAGAGCCAAATACGAGGTAAAATACGCTGATAAAACAGAAAAATTTGACGAAAATGATTGTACAAAACAGTCTCATTGGGATTTCACAGCTGACAAAAAATTGGTGATGACTGAATTCCTACTCGAAGGCAAAGGAAAAGAAGAAAAATGTAAAAGCGAAACTACGGAGGCTACATACTATCTAGGTAATAATAAATTAACCTATAAAATTAAAGATACACAACAAACAGATTACTCTCAACAAGTAAATAGATTTGACATCAAGGAACTTACTGACAAAAACTTGGTTATTGAACAAAAAGTTGATTGGAATGAAGACGGTGTGGAAGATATAGTAACCACTACTTTTGTAAAAAAATAATCATAATATATAAATAAACTTAATAAAATGAAAAAAATAGCATACTTAGCACTAAGTGCAATGACACTAATTGGTGTTTATTCTTGTAATGATAGAGATAACAATACTACTAAAACAACAAATCCTCAAAATAAAGAAAAAACACCCGAACAAAAACTTGAAGGAACTTGGTTTAGAGAAAAATTTTCTATAACACTAAATGGAGAAAAACAAGCGACAGATGAAGTATTAGATCGTTGCTCCTCACAATCTCATTGGGAATTCGGAGCTGATAAAAAAGCTATCCTAAACGAATATGAATTCAATGAAGAAAACCAACGATGCGAAAAAGAAGTAAAAAATGGTACATATAGTATAAAAGATGGTAAGCTAACACTAAAATATCAAATAACCAATGCTGAAGAGGATATTCCAGAAGAAACCTATAGTATTAAAGAAATAACCGATGATAAATTGGTAGTTGAACAAAAAATTGACTGGAATTCAGATGGAAAAGAAGATACTATAATCCAAACTTTTAGTAAATAACATTTAAAAATGCGAAAAATACCCTTATAAAGGGTATTTTTATTTATTAAAAATCCCTCTCAATGAGAGGGATTTTCTTATTTATGTGTATTGTAAAGAATTATTTCAATTCTACTTCAGCACCAGCTTCTTCAAGTTGTTTTTTAAGAGCTTCTGCTTCATCTTTTGGAACTCCTTGTTTGATTGGAGCTGGAGCACCATCTACGATATCTTTTGCTTCTTTAAGACCAGCACCTGTTAAATCTTTAACCAATTTAACGATAGCTAATTTAGATGCACCTGCTGATTTAAGAATTACATCAAATTCTGTCTTTTCCTCAGCAGCTTCACCTGCAGCACCTCCTGCTACTACTACTGCTGCTGCAGCTGGTTCAATTCCGTATTCATCTTTAAGAATAGCTGCTAATTCATTTACATCTTTTACTGTTAAGTTAACAAGCGTTTCCGCTAAATTTTTCAAATCTGACATTTTTTTAATGTTTTTTGTTGTTAAACGATATATTATTTTTTGAGTATCTATTATTCAGCAGATTCTTCTGCTGGAGTTTCAGCAACTGGCTCTCCACTAGCATCTTCTGATTTATTTTGCAAAGCAGAAACCAATCTTTGGATAGGAGACTGAAGTAATCCGATGATTTCTCCAAGCATTTCTTCTTTGGACTTGATGTTTGCCAAAGTTTCAAGATTTTCATCTCCAATATAGAAAGTCTCTTGCAAGTAAGCAGACTTCAATGCTGGTTTTTCAGTATTTTTTCTGAATGCTTTAATAAGCTTTGCAGGAGCATTTGCTGTTTCGGAAATCAATAATACAGAATTTCCTTTGAAAGTAGGGAACATTTCAGAGTAATCTACTCCTTCAATTTGTTCCATAGCTTTTTGTAAAAGTGTATTTTTTACAACCTTTACTTTTATATTACTTTTGAATGCTTGTCTTCTGAAATCAGATGTTTGACCTGCATTTAGTCCTTCAAGGTCTGCCACATAAACTACTTTAGCATCCTGAAGCAAGTCTTTAATCTCTTGTATCGCTACAACTTTATTTTCTTTAGTCATTGTCTTTAGGATTTAATTAGTTTACAGATTTAGTATCAATTGCAATACCTGGACTCATTGTAGAGGACAAGTAGATGCTTTTCACATAAGTTCCTTTTGCAGCAGTTGGTTTCAATTTAAGTAATGCTTGGATAAGTTCTTGTGCATTCTCTTTTATTTTTTGAGCATCAAAAGATACTTTACCAATTGCAGCATGGATGATACCATACTTATCAACTTTAAAGTCTATCTTACCAGATTTCACTTCTGCAACTGCTTTACCTACTTCCATAGTAACAGTTCCTGATTTTGGGTTTGGCATAAGACCTCTTGGTCCTAATACTCTACCCAATGGTCCTAATTTACCCATAACAGCTGGCATTGTAACGATTACATCTACATCTGTCCAACCATTTTTAATTTTTTCGAGGTATTCATCAAGACCTACATAATCAGCACCAGCTTCTTTTGCTTCTGCTTCTTTATCTGGTGTAACAAGAGCAAGAACCTTCACATCTTTACCAGTTCCGTGAGGAAGTGACACTACCCCTCTTACCATTTGATTTGCTTTTCTTGGATCTACTCCTAATCTCACAGCGATATCTACGGAAGCATCAAATTTTGCTGTATTTACCTCTTTCACAAGAGCTGAACCTTCTTCAAGGTTATAGAATTTTCCTTTTTCAACTTTGCTTAAAGCCTCCTTTTGTTTCTTAGTTAATTTTGCCATTTCAATAAGTTTTAAGCGTTAGTTTCTGGTTTTGTTCCTGTTACTTTCAATCCCATAGAACGAGCTGTACCTGCCACCATAGACAATGCAGAATCAAGAGTAAAGCAGTTAAGGTCTGCCATTTTATCCTCAGCGATTTTTCGCACTTGTTCCCAAGTAACAGAACCCACTTTGTTTCTGTTTGGTTCTCCAGAACCACCCTTGATTTTAGCAGCATCCATCAACTGAATCGCAGCTGGCGGAGTCTTAATCACGAATTCAAAAGACTTATCTTCATAAACCGTAATCACCACTGGCAATACTTGCCCTGGCTTATCTTGGGTTCTTCCGTTAAATTGCTTACAAAACTCCATAATATTAACCCCCGCAGAACCTAATGCAGGCCCAACTGGTGGAGAAGGGTTTGCAGCCCCTCCTTTTACTTGGAGTTTCACCATTTTAAAGACTTTTTTAGCCATTTCTTTTGTTTAAAAAATTAATAAATAATGAATGTGGAAGCATTTATTATTCAGATAGTTATAATTCACTCACAAATTGTTACAACTACTTTTTTCAGTCGGCAAAGTTATAACTTTTTTTTTAATTAACAAATTTTTGTACTATTTTTTTCTTAGTTATTTATCATTTTTGGACATATGAGAATAGATGGCTTTATTCCTAAGAAATTCTCATACTATTTGCTAAAGTTTTTTTTATTTATTAATTTTGTAATTATTTTATTAAATTTTATTTTCTGAAATGAAACAATTAGAAGGAAAAGTTGCCATCATTACAGGGGCGACGAGAGGTATCGGCAGGGGAATTGCCGAAGTTTTCGCAAAGGAAGGAGCGACTATCGTTTTCACTTATGCTGGTTCGGTAGATAAAGCGAAGGCTTTGGAAGAGGAATTATCTGCTATTACTACAATAAAGGGATATCAATCTGATGCTTCTGATTTTGAAGCAGCTCAGAAGTTAGTTGATGATGTATTAGCAGAGTTTGGAAAAATAGATATCCTCATTAATAATGCAGGTATCACGCGTGATAATCTCCTATTACGAATGGGAAAAGAGGATTGGGATACCATCATAAAAGTAAATTTGGATTCTGTATTTAACCTCACAAAAGCAGTTATTAAACCTATGATGAAGGCAAAATCTGGAGCCATCATCAATATGTCCTCAGTAGTAGGTGTAAAAGGTAATGCTGGACAATCTAATTACGCAGCATCTAAGGCAGGAGTGATTGGCTTCACGAAATCTGTTGCTTTGGAACTTGGCTCAAGAAATATTCGTTGCAACGCAATAGCACCAGGTTTTATTGAAACAGAAATGACAGCTGTACTTGACGAAAAAGTCGTACAAGGTTGGAGAGATTCTATCCCACTAAAGAGAGGTGGTCAAGCAGAAGATGTTGCCAATGCTTGTGTATTCTTGGCAAGCGATAAATCTTCTTACATCACAGGTCAAGTGCTTAATGTTGATGGAGGAATGCTCACATAGAAAATACTTTCATATTAGATAGAAAGAGTTGATAATATATCAACTCTTTTATTTTTTATCGATATTGATTATGCTCATCTAGCAAATCCAGAATCTCACTATCTTCATTAATATCAAACTTCCTTGCTGTAAGTTCGTAATCTGGACGTGAGAGCAGACTTTCCAAATGTTTTTTTCTGAAACACATATTATCAGAACTCCCGAATTCTTCCCAATCAATATGTATTGTATCATAAGGTACTATTTGTATTGATGGGTCTTTTTTCATCATACCTACAATTATAGTCTGAAAAAATATTTCATCAGCACTAGTTGTATACCTAAAATAGGAGTATAACTCTTTTTGGTGCTTTCTTATATAGGTAATCACCTTTCTCAGTGTATCCAAATTCAAAACAAACATAGAATTTCCACCATAAAACTCCAAATCAAGTTTTAACTTTCTTTTAAAAAAAGTATCTACAAATTGTGGAATATTTATTAATTTATGCATTAAATATTTTAAACATCTCACAAAAGTCTTAAAGTCTCTAATAGTATCTAAATGAAAGCTTTGCCCCCTTTCAGAGGAGTAATTAAATCTATATCTTTTTAATCTTTTAAAAATCACTTGCTGATTCCATAATTTTTCAATCTTAGATACTTCAATAAAATTTAAATGTTTATTTTTTTCCAAGAATTGATATATATGAGATAGCGGTTTTATAGGGTAGCACTGCCCTGTGAGTGGGATATACACACCTTCTCCATTATGTCGCTCCAAGATAATTTCCATTAATTTTATACTAACTAATACTTGGCTGAAATCCGCCCAAATACAATCTAACCTATCTTCTACAAAATAGATATTTTCTCTACCCCCCCCTATTATTTTAATAAATTTATCTATATCCGATTTTAAATCAATATGGATATAAAAATAAGAATTTGGGCTATCCAATCTATCTATTAGTCGTTTTAGTTGCTCGGGATTCTTATGAGCCTGCACTGCATAACAAAAATCCATCTAAATACTATTTTTAATTTCACTAATAAATCTATCTGCTAATGAGTCTGCCTCCTGCTGAGATTTCGCCTCCGTATAGATACGGATAATAGGTTCTGTATTAGATTTTCTTAGATGTACCCAATTTTCTGCAAAATCAATCTTCACACCATCTATCGTGGATATTTCTTCGTTTTGGTATTGATTTTTTATTGTTTCCAAAATACTATCCACATCGATTTCTGGGGTTAGTTCAATTTTCTTTTTCCCCATAAAATAAGCTGGATAAGTTTCTCGCAACTCGGAAATTTTCTTATTTTCTTTGGCTAAATGAGTTAGGAACAATGCTACTCCTACTAAGGAATCTCTACCATAATGCAAGTCAGGATAAATTATTCCACCATTTCCCTCTCCTCCAATTACGGCATTTTTCTCCTTCATTAGGGTTACTACATTCACCTCTCCTACGGCACTTGCAAAATACTCGGAATTATGTTTTTTTGCTACATCTCTCAATGCTCTACTAGATGATAGATTTGAGATTGCCACACCATGTTTATGTTTCAAAAGATAGTCTGCCACGGCTACCAGAGTATATTCTTCACCAAACATTTCACCATTTTCGTCAATTAAGGCAAGTCTATCCACATCGGGATCCACCACGATACCCAAATCGGCATTTTCTTTCTTTACTAACTCACAAATATCGGTCAGATGCTCTTTTAAAGGCTCTGGATTATGTGGAAAATGGCCATTTAGTTCGCAATAAAGTTTCACAACTTCGCAACCTAACTGCTCCAAAAGTAGTGGAATAGCCAAGCCTCCTGTAGAATTAACAGCATCGAGCACCACTTTGAATTTCTTTGCTTTTATAGATTCTGTATCTACCATTGGTAGAGCCATAATTTTTTGGATATGGATATCAAATCCATCATTTCGTGTTTCATATCTACCTAAATCATCAACTTCAGCATAATCAAAATCTTCATTTTCTGCTAATTCTAAAACCTCTGCACCATCCTTTGCATTGATGAACTCACCTTTTTCATTGAGGAGTTTCAGTGCATTCCATTGTTTAGGATTATGAGAAGCTGTGAGGATTATTCCTCCATCTGCATTTAGTTCTGGCACCATTATTTCCACTGTGGGTGTCGTAGAGAGGCCTAAATCCACTACATTAACTCCCAGACCTTGCAGAGTAGCCACCACTAGAGAAGAAACCATCTGTCCAGAAATTCGGGCATCTCTACCAATCACGAGTGTAATATTTTTTTTGTTTCTTTTATTTTGAAGCCACGAACCGAATGCGGAGCTAAACTTCACAATATCAAGGGGTGTAAGGTTATCACTTGACTTCCCACCAATTGTCCCACGAATTCCTGAAATTGATTTTATTAAAGACATATTTGTATTTTTTAATGTATTTGTTTTGTTATATAATCTGAGAGAGCGTTTTTTTTCATCACTGAACGAAAACGCATCAAAGACTACGAAATAATTTTGAGGATCTATACAATAATCATAAAGTTTTTTTGCCACTTCTAACTTACTAAAACTCAATATTTCCACTAATCGTTTTACCTGTCCTGCGGTGAAATTAGTCGTTATCAATTGTTGGTTGATATAAGCTATTTTTTCATCATCAAATTTTGCTTGTTCATTAAGTTTCTTTAAAAATAATGAAAACTCGGATTCCGTGAAAACAACTCTATAATTTGAATTGCTACCTCCATCTCTTGTATTTCTCAATCTTATGGTTTCTTCTAAATAAAGTCCCACATTAGTGGAAAATGTAAAATTTAATCTACTATCGGGAAGTATAGAAACGAGAGTCCTATACACCAAATAGCCATCTTTGTAGATTGCCAGCGGTTGATTCCCTCTCATAACATCAAAAAACAAAAATTTTCCCGTTGCATTACTAATCACCTGACCGGCAAACTCTATGGTAAAATATCCTTTGGATGGAATCTCTATATACAATTCGCTCCCCATATTATAAAAACCTTGTCAGTATATTTGTTGATTTTTAGAAAAATCGGAATAATTCTTATTCCAAATATTCATTTGCGAGCGAGTAGCTTCATTTCTAAAAAACTGCCGCTTTTGCTGAGAAAATATACTTACCGAACTTAGCAACAATACTACTATACCTATCGTTTTTATCACTCTATTAATTAATTTTACGCAAATATAATTTATAACAAAACGGCGTTAATAAAAAATCAACCCCTTAGACTATATTTAGGATATTAAAATCTTTTAATTCTTCTCTACAAGGTTATTTGCGACCAAATATTCTGCGATTTGGATAGCGTTGGTTGCAGCTCCTTTTCTCAAATTATCTGCTACAATCCAGCAATTAAGCGTTTTTGGCTGAGAAAAATCTCGTCTAATTCTTCCTACGAAAACCTCATCTTTCCCCTCGGAATACAATGACATAGGATAGATATTGTTGGCTACATCATCTTGCACCACGACACCCTCCTCTTGAGAAAGTATATTTTTGAGTTCCTCCAAATCAAAATCATTATGAAACTCAATATTCACCGACTCCGAATGCCCACCTTGAACTGGTACACGTACAGCCGTTGCAGTGAGAGCAAAAGAATCGTCTCCCATTATTTTTTGGGGTTCTCTCATCAGTTTCCATTCTTCTTTTGTATAATCCTCTACATCAAACACATCACACTGAGGGAGAGCATTTTTGAATATTTCATAAGGATAGACCTTATTGATTTGGTCTTTATCACCTCCTATAACGGAGGCTTTTATTTCCTCGTTTAGCTGATCTACAGCTGCTTTTCCTGTTCCTGTAACAGACTGATAAGTAGATACTATCACTCTTTTTAGTCCATATTTTTTGTGTAATGGATTTAATACCATTACCAATTGGATTGTAGAGCAATTTGGATTAGCGATGATTTTATCTTCCTTAGTGAGTACTGATGCATTAATCTCTGGGACAACCAATTTTTTTGTATCGTCCATTCTCCAAGCAGAGGAATTATCTATTACGAAAGTTCCTACCTCTGCAAACTTTGGAGCCCACTCCAACGAGGTACTTCCTCCTGCCGAAAATATGGCAATATGAGGCACCTTACCCACTGCAGTTTGCATCGAGACTACAGGATACTCTTTACCTTTGAATAAAACTTTTTTACCAACAGATTTTTCAGATGCCACTGGGATTAATTCCGTTATCGGAAAATTTCTCTCTGCTAATACTTGTAGCATTACTTGGCCAACCATTCCTGTCGCTCCTACAACTGCTATTTTCATTAGTAATAAATATATTTTTTATTTACAAAGGTATATATTTATTTTTAAAAAATTTAAATTATACGCTGTAGATTTTTTTGATAAAACATATTTTAGGCAAATAATTTATGTAGCACGATACTAAAAGCAAAACCAAAGAATACCACACCTAAAATAGCCAACCAAAAGGCAGACATTGACAATCTCTCTACTGTTTTAATTTTTTTATTTGCAAAAGTAATGAACATACTTGCCAAAAACATAGAAAACGGATGCTCTACATACAATTTTCTTAGGTCGGCATTTTTCATCAATCCACCCATTCCTTCATGGTCTATTATCGTTGAAAGTGGCGATACGAAAATTAGCAACCCAAGGCCAACTATCAGTTGAATATGGAAAATAATCATTGTAAAGAGACTCATCTTTCTTAGAAAGCTAGTAGTCTTACCAGAATAGCCAAACATCACTAAAAATAAGGCAACTAAGAAAAATGCCACTAATAATAATTCTAAATAGGCAAACCCTCTGTGGGCATGTAAAAACATTGTGTTCATTATCTAAATTTTATCGTTTATGTATCGCGGGCAAAGATACAAAAAAAATCCCACCTCGGCTGAGATGGGAATTCTGATTTTATCTATCATTTAGATTAGAAATTGAATAATAACGAAGTACTCCAAGTTCTACCATAACCAAAGAATACTTGGTTTTTCTTGTTGATTCCTTTGTAATAAGGCGTACCATCAGTATGGATATTTGTCCTTGATTCAGCGATATAGATTGTATCAAATACATTATACACATTACCTCTCAATGTAAAAGATTGCCCATTACCAATATTCAATTTATAGGACAAGCCTAAATCTAAAAGGTTGTAGCTTGGCAATCTCAAAGTGCCTAATTTTGCTTTTAACTCACTCACGAAGGCCATTGGGTCTAATGAAGCGTATAATCTATCCACATATCTCCAATTAGCATCAAACTTCAAGTTTTTCACGGGCTCCAATATAGCTCCTAGTGAGGTCGTAAATTGAGCAGACTCTCCTACTTTTGCACCATCTAAGTATAGATTAAAGTCGGTACCCGTCTGTCCTTGTACTTGATAAGCTTGATAAGTTTGCCCATTTAGAGTAGAAGCTTCGGCATTTCCTTTGTAGTACCAATCTCCTAAAGATAACATACCCGTGAAAGAGAGTACTTTTCCAAGTTTGTATTCTGCATCTATCTCTACACCTTGATGAATTTCTTTAATACCATTAATTTCAGCAAAATACCTTGTTTTTGCGAGGTCTGTATCTACGATTCTTCCAGAAGTTGTGAATACATCTTTCCATATCGTTCTATATACATTCACATTGGCTGTTAAGTCGCCTAATTTCAGTCCGTAACCTAACTCTACACCGAAGATTTTTTCGTTATTAGCACTAGGATATACTGCATTTTCGCTATTTCTGTATATTGCTGTGAAGAAAGGTTGTTTTTCGTAATAGCCTACATTAGCAAATATATTGTGTTGCTCGTTAATATTATAATTAACACCTCCCTTCACATTATAACCTAATTTATACTTAAAGTCTGTTTTCTGTGGCATTGCTTCACCAGTAGCACGAGACAATTGTCCCTCTCGGATATAGTGATCCACTCTCTTAAAACCTTGATTAGACACAGCACCTTGTAAGAATGCCGATACTTTTTCATTAGAGTACTCTACTTGTCCGAAAGCACCATACCATAATACTTGTTGCTCTATATTGGTAGTTACTCTATCTTTGGAACTTGGCACTTTTACAATTGGATTCCAAGATGGCTCAGCTCCGTATTCTTTTGTGATTACTCTATTTGGGTTATTCAGGTCACTATTATCCAAAAAACCTGTTGCTCCTAACAAATCGGATACAAGATTGTATCTATATCCATTGAAATATCTACCATCTACCCCCAAATCTATTTTCCAATTGCTACCAATTTTGTGCTGAAAGCTGGACAATATTCCATACCAATCGTGCGAATTTCCTCCTACTTGTCGAATAGAGCCATTATTAGCATTCACGATTCCTGCTTGTGAGTTTAATCTTACTAATGCATCAAAATCAAGGATACCTTGTGCTGTTCTACTAATTTTCCCATTATTGCTGGCTCTGGTACCACCTCCTCTACCGAAAGAAGCATATAGAGCAGTGCTAAGTTTAGATTGAGAGTTCATTCTCCAATCCCAATTTAAGGATATGATAGGCTTATGATAATGATTTCTCGCCAAGGAATATTCTCTTGCTATACCATCTTTATCAGTTAGATATCCCCAATCTTTATTATATCTTCTATTTGGCACATCTCCTCCACTTCCATAATTTATATATTCGTTGATAGTAGGAGCTGCTCCTCTTTGGTGATGCCATTGCGGAGCTCCAGTGAAGGTAAATTGTAGGTCGTGAATTTTATTTGGTTGATAACCTAAGGCAAAATAATAGTTATACCCTTCGAAATCTGTCCCATCGGCATACAAAGCACCAGCTGTTCTTGCCATTAAGAAAGATGCCGACCAACCTTTGAGATTTTTCCCTGTATTGTAGGCAAATAGGCTTTTGTGATATCCATCATTACCAAGCCCGAGAGTTACTACTCCGCCTTTTTTCTTATCTGCTGACCTTGTGAGGATATTCATTGTTCCGCCTACGGAAACGATAGCTAATTTGGATGCTCCCAACCCTCTTTGTACTTGCATAGACGATGTTACATCCGAAATTCCCGTCCAATTAGACCAATACACATCACCATTTAACATATCATTGATAGGAATACCATTGACCATTACAGCGATATTTCTTTGATTAAATCCTCTTATGTTAATTCTGGAATCACCAAAACCTCCTCCTGCTTTGGTAGCATATACCGATGGAGTATTGTTAAGAATTTCAGGAAATTCTTGATTTCCTAATTTCTCTATAATAGTCGTCTCTTTAATAGTAGATACCGCCACAGGTGTCTTTCTGTGCTTAGCAATATCCGCCACTCCTACCAAAACAATTTCTTCTATATCCCTCTCGTTGCCCACTTCTTGTGCTTGCACGAAATAAGAACCTGCTATGGTAAATGTAAATGAGGCAATTACAGATTTTTTAAAAAAATTTAGATTCATAAAATTAAGTCGTTTAATTATTGCAATAAGATTTTTTTTATTAAAAAAATCTACCTTAATAAGGTAGATTTTTGAACTACTTTATGTTTTAGATTAGAAATTTAATCCAATAGAAGCATTCCATGTTCTACCGAAACCAAAATTCACTTGATTTCTCACATCAATACCTTTATAGGTTTGTGTAGTTTTAGCATCTACATGTATTGCTGAATAAGAGTCTGCAATGTAATAAGTGTCAAATACATTATTAACATTTACTCTGAAAACGAAACTTCTCTTATCCTTAATTGGTAGTGTATAAGAAGCTCCTAAATCTACTAAGTTGTAGCTTGGTAATCTAAGATTTCCTTTCTCTGCATATTTTGGATCACTATACTGATATACATCAAGTCTTGCATATAATCTATCTACATATCTCCAATTTGCATCAAATTTGAATCCTTTGAATGGATTAACAGTAACTCCTAATGAAGCAGTAATCTGAGCAGCATCTCCTACCTTTGTTCCATCAAGAAGAAGGTCTATTTTATTAGAAGTTCTCCCTTGTGGAATGAAGTCTTCATTATTTGCTTCATTAAACAAAGTAGCATCAGCATTTCCTTTATAGAACCAATCTCCGATAGAGAAAGCACCATTTACGGATAATACTCTACCTAATTTCAGAGCGGCATCAACCTCTACCCCTTGGTGGATTTCTGCAATACCATTGAGTTCTGCATAGTATCTTGTATTTGTTGCATCTTCTCTTAGGTTACCTTTTCTGTCATATCTATCTCTCCAAGATGTTCTATATAAATTCACATTAGCATCAAAAATAGACGAACGGAATCCATATCCTACCTCAATACCGAAAATTTTCTCGTTTTTATAATCATCGGAAACCATATTTTCGTTACTTCTATATACAGAGTTGAAGAATGGTTGTTTTTCGTAGTATCCAACATTGGCAAATACATTGTGATGTTCGTCGATGTTATAGTTAGCACCTCCTTTCACATTATATCCTAATATATTTTCATATTTAGTTTTTGTGTTCATCACTTTTCCAGATTTAGATTTTGTAACTCCATCTATGATGAAGGTATCTATTCTTTGGAAAGATTGATTAGATACGGAACCTTGAACGAATGCAGATAAATCGTCTTTTGAATATTCTAATTGGCCGAACACTCCACCCCAGAATACATTTCCTGTATTATCCCAAGCAATTCTATCAGCATCTTTGTGGCTTGCTTGGAAAGGGTTCCAAGAGAATGTAGATTCGTAAGTATTAGTTATCAAACGACCTGCAGGGTAATTTTTATTTGCTTTATCAGTATATCCTGATGCTCCTACCAAATCACTAAGGATATTGTAGTGGTATCCTTTGTAATATCTACCATCTAACCCTACGGAGAAATTCCAGTTAGAATTGATTTTATGGCTAAAATTAGTCAAGAACCCATACCAGTCGTGTTGGTTGATATTTCCTGTTCTTACGATTTGTTCTTTTGCGGAACTTTGGTTGCGTCTTTTAATTTCTTCAAAATCTATGAGTCCATCAGCATTTCTGAAATAGCTATATCCTTTTCTCACCATTTTTGTTGTTCCATCTTTTTGTCGCTCTTCTACATTGAATTCTCCTTGCCATTGGTTTCCTCCTCCTCTACCGAAAGAAGCATACACCACGGTTGATAATTTAGAATCATTGTTTATTTTCCAATCCCAGTTTAGCGACATAATCGGCTTGTGGAAATAATTAACATAAGCAGAATATTCTTCTCCATTCAGATATCCCCAGTCCGAGTTATATCTTCTATTCGGAGTATCTATACTTCCTCCATATTTAATAGCATCAGCAATAGACACTGCATATCTTCTTTGATAGTGCCATTGCGGAGCACCAGTGAAAGTAAATTGGAAGTCGTGTTTTTTATTTGGCTGATATCCCACTGCAATGTAGTAGTTATAGCCCTCGTATTTAGTACCATATACATAACCATCACCAGAAGTTCTACTAAATAACAAAGAGGACGACCAACCATTAGAAGATTTACCAGTATTGTAAGAAACTAAAGTTTTAAAAAATCCATCGTTTCCTACCCCAAGAGAGATTTTCCCTCCTTGCTTTTTATCTGATGACCTTGTAACAATGTTGATTGTCCCCCCAACTGATGAAATTGCTAATTTAGACGAACCTAAACCTCTCTGCACTTGCATAGCAGAAGTTACATCTGCAATACCTGACCAGTTTGACCAATACACCCTAGAATTCTCCATATCATTCACCGGCATACCATTTACCATTACAGCAATGTTTTCTTGACCAAACCCTCTGATATTAATTTTAGAGTCTCCGAAACCACCTCCTGATTTAGTAGTATATACGGACGGAGTAGAACTTAATACCTCTGGGAATTCTTGGTTCCCTAGTTTTTCTACAATAGCCGTTTCTTTAATAGTAGAAACTGCCACAGGTGTCTTTCTATCTTTGGCGATATCCGCAACACCAGTAATGACTACTTCTTCAATGTTCTTTTCTCCTTTTAGGCTGTCAGAACTCTGAGCATAATAAGCACTCGCAGTAGAAATTGTAATAACCGCAAGTAATGATTTGCTTAATAACTTCATTTTTGATTTTATTTTATTAAAATTTTACTCGGGGCAAATATACATATATTTTATTAATCATTGTTAATATAATGTTAAAATTTACAATAAAATTTATATAAAAAAAATTTCACTCATTAACATTTACATTTTATTATCATTCAATAATATTATTTACAATATTTCATATTAAAATAAAGTATCGTTACCATTTTCAAAAAAATTATCTATCAATAATTTTTCAGATTGACTGGCTTTTACTGCCAAATCATCTACCATTTCGTTTTCCATATGTCCATTATGCCCTTTCACCCAATGAAACTTAGGCTGATGTCTTTGGTAAAGGACATATAATTCTCGCCACAAATCAGGATTTTTAATCTTAGTAAAGCCTCTTTTAGCCCACCCTAAAATCCATTTTTGATTAATAGCATCAGAAACATACTTGCTATCGGTATAGATATGCAACTCATGTCCCACATCTTTGAGCTGATTGAGTGCAAAGATTACCGCCAAAAGTTCCATTCTATTATTCGTAGTCCTACGAAATCCCTGAGAAAAAGTCTTCTGATAATTCGTACCTGCAACTCGCATCAGCACCCCAAAACCGCCCTTACCAGGATTTCCTGGGCAGGCTCCATCGGTAAATATCTCTATTTTCATCTTTTCAACTCATAAAATAGTCTGCCCAAAGGAACAGCACGGCAATCCCCGAAAGAATTAACAACAGATTTTTTATAAATTTTACCCAATGTTTATAATTAAGACCTACCATTGCCAAGGAAGGCAATATAAGCCCTGTAGGAGCAAGGAAACTCATTAATCCCATTCCTATCATATAAGCATTCACAACGCTTGTTCCTTCAATACCTACTACCTTTGCCAATGCCCCCATAATAGGCATCGTAACAGTAGCCATCCCCGAAGACGACGCGATAAATAAAGTAAGAACAGCAAATACACATGCCAAAACAGGAAGAAAAACCATCGGAGACATTCCCTGAACCATCTCACTAGAATAATACAAAATCGTATCCGAAACCTGCCCATCGGACAAAATGAAAGTCACCCCGCGAGCAATCCCAATAATAAAAGCTACCCCCAGCAAGTCCCGTGCTCCATTAATAAAATTATCTATAAATTGATATTCTCCGCTTCGTTGCAAAATGGCTATCAAAACTGATGAGACCAAAAATACAGCCGTCATCTCCTGAAACCACCAACCCAACTGTGACACACCAATTATCATCACTAAGAAAGATATCCCAAATACCAGAAGTAACACCTTTGAGGAAGCCTTCAGAGTGGTGATTTCCACCGTCTCTCCCTCCAATGATTTAGGTAATTTTACTCCATAAGCCACCGAAAGTTCAGGATTTTTCTTTACCTTTTCAGCATATCTAATTATATAGATGATACTCACTACCAGCATCACTAATAAGGCTACGGCACGAAGCCCCATACCCGAAGTCCAATCCACCCCCACAGCATCGGAGGCGATAATCACCGAAAATGGATTAATCAAAGAGACCATCGTCCCAACAGCAGAACCTATATATATCACCGCCAGAGGTACCATAAGGTCGTATCTCGCTGCCATAAAAACAGGAACCAACATTGGATAAAATGCCAAAGTTTCCTCCGCCAACCCAAAAGATGTTCCTCCTAAGGCAATGAGAGAAGTTACGATAATTATCAGAATCCCCTCACGACCTTTCAAGCGATAAGCCAAATAACCAACCCCCTCGTTGAGTGTCCCCGAGCTATTAAAAACACCTATGAACCCACCCAAAACAAGAACAAAAAAGATAATATCTATACTCTCATAAATCCCCTTTATAGGAGCAAAAAGAACCTTATCGAGCCCCTGTGGTGAAGGCTCACCTCTCTTATAAGTATTCGGAATAGAAATCGGTTTTTTGATTTTTCCTTGTGTAAATTTTTCTAAGGCAATCGTTATCCCCTTATCCTTCAATATCTGTTGCGTGGCGGGTATAGAATAGGTCTTATCCGCCGTAGTAATCGTAAAGGCCTTCGTCTCCTCATTATAGGAAAGGGTATCATACTTCCCTGATGGTAAAACAAATGTCAATACCGCCCCAAGTATGATAACTAACATCAAAACAGAGTAAGGTGTAGGAAATTTTATTTTCATTTTTATTAGTTTGATTAATATTTAAATATGAAATTATTCTCTATCGTGAATTGCCAATTTCTTTTCCACCCAAATTGTAGCAAATGGAAAAAAAGCAGACAGCAGAGCAAATACAAAATCCTCGTCATCCCACTCAAAAATCTTTCGGATAGGTAGGCACAACAATAAGTAAAGTGTAAAAAACAGCCCATGTATATTCCCTATGATGATGATAAACAGCATAGGAAGGAAACCCTCGTCATCGTATCGTTTCCAAACCATCGCCACACAATACAAAAGGAAACACGATACAGCCTCTATTTGGCATATTCTACGAAACCATTTGATAATTTTTGTCTCAGGATATTTAGAGAAAAATCGATTAATAAAATCCATTATTCTATTTTTGATAATTAGAAAGGTACCTCATCATCATCAAGGTCATTTATTTTAGACCCTGATATACCAGAAGATTCGATATTCGTAGCTACACCAAATGCATCAGCAGGATTAATTCTCGTTCGTGCTTGTTCATATTCGCTATCCTCTCCATAAGATTCATTATGCATAGAGAAATTATTCAATTCTTCTAAATCGGCAAATCTCGCAAAATCTTTAATGAATGCAAGACGCACATCGGCTGTAGCCCCATTTCTATGCTTAGCAATAATAATTTCTGCTTGATTCTTTGTAGAGGTTTTGGCCTCATTTGGGTCATTATCCCATTCATCAATTTTGTAATATTCTGGTCGGAATATGAACGAAACAATATCTGCATCTTGCTCTATAGCACCTGACTCTCTCAAATCGGATAGCTGCGGGCGTTTCCCAGGTCGGGTCTCCACTACCCTTGACAACTGAGATAGAGCAATAATCGGTACATTGAGTTCCTTTGCTACGGCTTTCAACGAACGAGAAATCATAGATATTTCCTGCTCGCGGTTTCCTACCGACTTATTTCCACTATTTGCAGTCATCAATTGTAGATAATCCACCATAATGATTTTCACACCGTGTTGCATCACCAATCTTCGGCACTTGGCACGAAAATCAAAGATAGACAAGGCAGGGGTTTCGTCAATAAACATAGGGGCATCCTCCAACTCCTTCACATTGGAGAAAAGGCGTTTCCATTCTTCTTCATTGAGCGTTCCTTTTCGTAGTTTATCAGAAGAAATTCTTGTCTCGGAGGCTATCATTCTCGTTATCAACTGTACAGAGGCCATCTCCAATGAAAAGAGAGCCATCGGTATTTTATGTTGTACAACAATGTTCCTTGCCATTGATAGGATAAATGCCGTTTTCCCCATCGCAGGACGAGCCGCAATGATGATTAAGTCTGAATTTTGCCAACCTCCCGTCTCTTTATCCAATGCAGAAAACCCCGAAGGCACCCCCGAAAGGCCTTTTTTATCTTTAAGAGCTTCTATATTTTTGATAGCTTGCTTCACTAATGCCCCCGCCGTATCAAATCCCTTTTTGATGGTTCCATTAGTGATATTAAAGAATTCCTGCTCTGCCTTGTCCAGCAATTGAAATACATCGGCACTATCTTTATAAGAGTTGTCTATCACATCATTAGAAACCTCTATGAGACTTCGGAGAATGTATTTTTCCATAACAATCCTCACATAGCTCTCAATATGAGCTGATGAAGACACCGACAGCGAGAGGTCTATAATATATTGGTCTCCTCCTGCAAGAGAGAGTTTTTCCTCCTTACGAAGTTCGTTAATCACCATCATCATATCCACAGGCTCATTTTTTAGGTATAATTGGGCAATAGCTTCAAATATTACCTGATGGCGAGGGTCGTAAAAAATCTCTGGCTTGAGTAATTCTATAGAAGTATCCAGTCCCTTTTTATCAATCAAAAATGAACCGATTACAAGTTTCTCCAAATCCACGGCATTTGGTGGAATTTTTCCTTGCGTCAAAGAAATTTCTTTGGCAAAACTACCATTTACACGAGATGAAAAATTTTCTTTCTGAACCATAATTGCAAAGATATATATTATCTACGAAACTCTCAAAGCAAATCGCCAAAACTGCCTTAAAAAAAACAAAATTAGCCAAAAAAAATTGGCTAATCGTCCCTATAGGAATGTAAAAATCATTTTTTAAATTGCTGACTCAATTGGTCTATATATTCGTACGCCGTAAGATCAAATTTCACAGGTACGATAGTGATATACCCCTTATCTAAAGCTACTTCATCAGCATTTTCAGACTCGTCCATATTATTAAAGTATCCCGTAAGCCAATAGTATTTTTTTCCGTGAGGATTTACTCTCTCATCAAAATTTTCTTCCCATTTAGCATTAGCCTGCTTACAGACTTTCACCCCTTTTATTTCATTTTTTTTGAGGTTTGGAATATTCACATTTAGTACTATTCCCTTTGGAAGTGGATTTTCAAGAACATTTCTTACGATGCTCTGTATGTATTCTTTTGCTTGGCTAAAATCGGCATCCCAACTGAAATCCAAGAGGGAAAAACCTATTGCTTGAATACCCTCTACCCCAGCCTCCACGGCAGCAGACATTGTCCCCGAGTAGAGAATATTGATAGATGAATTAGAGCCGTGATTAATCCCTGATACTACCAAATCAGGCTTTCGCATAAGGATTTTGTCAAGGGCAAATTTCACACAATCCACGGGTGTTCCACTGAGTGAATAATCCACCTGCTCACCTTCCATATTGATTTTTTCAGAAGTAAGTACGGAATTTATCGTTACAGCGTGTCCCTTGCCACTCTGTGGGGAGTCAGGAGCTACTACCACTACCTCTCCTATTTCATTCATAAAACTCACCAAATTACGGATTCCAGGTGCTGTGATACCATCATCATTTGTGATAAGAATAAGCGGTTTCTTCATTTTATTTAATTTTTTACAAAGATAATAGATTTCATAGCAATATTTATCTTTTTATTTTATAGAAAAATTTATCTTAACTTTGCCACATATTGTTTAATTTCAATTTTTATGAAAAATACTCATTTCGGGCTATTGATTATTCGTGTTACAATTGGGTTACTAATGCTCCCTCACGGAATAAATAAATTGGTTCATCCAGAGGCATTGGGGTATATCAAACATCTTTTGGAGCAGAAAGGATTACCATCAGCCATTAGCTATGGTGTTTTTATCGGTGAGATTATTGCACCCTTTTTTGTTTTGATTGGTCTTCGGACAAGGCTCTCTGCATTAGTGATGGTCGCTACAGGATTTATGGTATTATTTTTGGCCTATTCGGATAATATTTTCAGCCTTACGGATCATGGCGGTTGGTCGGCCGAATTGCCTGCGTTATTCCTTTTCCCTGCATTGGCAGTTGTTATTATGGGTGGTGGTAAATACGCTATTTCTACGAAGAGTAAGTGGGATTAGTTTTCTCTTTTTATATTTAAAAATAAAAATCCGAACCTTAAAAGATTCGGATTTCTTTATGCACTTATTTTACTAAGTGTTTGATTTCATTTACTATTTGTAATTCTTCGTTGGTTGGTATTACGAAAATTTTTACTTTTGCTCCATCTTTTTGGATTTCTACTGGTTGTTTCGGATGGTTGAATTTTTCGTTTTTCTCCTCGTCAAGTTCGATACCGAAAACGCTCAAATCCTTACAAACCAGCTTACGAACCAAGGCATCATTTTCTCCTAATCCTGCTGTGAAAATGATAGAATCTACCCCATTCAAGGCTGCAATATAAGCACCGATGAATTTTTTGATTCTGTAAGCATACATTTCGTAGCAGAGGATAGCATTTTCTTCACCTTCATTATATTTCGCTGTAACATCACGAGCATCAGAATATCCAGAGACACCAAGCATACCAGACTTTTTATTAAAAATGGTATTAATTTCGTCGTTTGAAAGTCCTAATTGAATACCGAGGTGGAACACCACACCTGCATCTATCTGCCCACAACGAGTTCCCATCACTAACCCATCAAGCGGAGTGAATCCCATTGATGTATCCACACATTTTCCTTCGGAATTTACAGCAGACATACTCGCTCCGTTACCAATATGTATTGTAATATTTTTTGCATCTGCTTTCCCGAGTGCTTTACGAGCTTCGCCATCTACAAATTTGTGGCTAATTCCGTGAAATCCATACGCTCTGATACCATGTTTTTCGTAATACTCTGCTGGGATAGCATATCTATATGCTTTTGCAGGCATTGTTTGATGAAATGCCGTATCCAATACCCCACAGTGAGTAGCATTTGGGAAAAGTTTTCTTGCCACGCGGATACCACTCAAATTACCTGGGTTGTGCAATGGCGCAAGAGGAGTAAGGTCTTCTATAATTTTTTCTACCTCATCGTTAATAATGGTAGGTTCTACCAATTTTTCTCCTCCATGAACGATTCTATGGCCAATTCCTTTGATATCATCTGGATTAGAAATCACCCCTACTTCAGCATCACAAAGTAACTGAGCTACGATATTTAGACCCTCCTCGTGGTTGGCAATTGGGAGTTGCTTCTTCACCTCCACTTCTTCACCGTTTTTAAGTGCTACATATTTCACACTACTTCCATCAATACCGATTCTATCTACTAATCCTCTTGCTTGGGATTTTCCTGTTTCAGAATCAATTAATTGATATTTCAAAGACGAACTTCCTGAATTAATAATAAGTATTTCCATTGTAAAAATTATTTTTAAATTTTGTTTTTTTATTTATTGTTGATAACAAATGCTCAAAAAGAGATACAAAACAAACTTTGTATCTCTAATATTCATAAAGCACTAATCCTCCATTACGGATTGGATGGCTGTAATAAGCACCGTATTGTAAATATCTGGAATAGTAGCACCTCTACTAAGGTCATTCACTGGTTTTCTGAGACCTTGAAGCATTGGACCGATTGCCAAGGCTCCTGTTTCTCTTTGTACTGCCTTATAGGTATTGTTCCCTGTATTTAGGTCTGGGAATATCAATACATTAGCTTGTCCTGCCACTGGTGAGTTTGGCATCTTTTTAGAACCAACAACAGGATCTACCGCTGCATCATATTGAATTGGTCCTTCCACGAGTAAGTCTGGGCGTTGTTCTTTCACGATAGCTGTTGCTGCACGAACTTTATCTACATCTGCACCACTACCGGAATTTCCTGATGAATAAGAGAGTAACGCTACTTTTGGCTCTATACCGAATGCCTTCGCAGAGTCAGCAGAAGTAATAGCTATTTCGGCGAGTTGTTCCGCTGTAGGATTTGGTACGATAGCACAATCTCCATATACCAAAACTCTGTCTGGCAACAACATAAAGAATACAGAAGACACGGTATTTACTCCTGCTTTTGTTTTCACAAACTGCAATGATGGGCGTATTGTATGTGCCGTAGTATTTACTGCTCCTGATACCATTCCATCAGCATCTCCTACGAATACCATCATTGTTCCAAAGTAGGAAACATCGAGCATCAAGTCCCTAGCTTGTGCAATTTCCATACCTTTAGACTTACGGATTTCGTATAATCTTTGAGCGTATTCTTCGTGTTTAGGGCTATCGTTTGGATTAACGATTTTTATTCTTGCTTCGTTCCATTTCAATCCTAATTCATTCACGCGTTTTGCAATTTGCTCTGGATTACCAAGTACGGTAAGATATACCAACTCATCTTCGGCAAGTTGAGATGCAGCTACGAGGATTCTGTCGTCTGTACCTTCTGGTAATACAATATGTTTCTGAGCCTTGCGAGTTGCCTGCACCATATTATATTGGAACATTCGCGGAGTGATAGTATCAGATTTGAAGGAAGAGATTCTCTTATTAATATCCTCTACATCAGTGTATTTTTCAAATAATTGGATACAAACTTTTATTTTTTCCTTGCTCTCTGGATAGATTCTGGATTTTATTTTTCCGATGGCATTTGCCGTTTCGTAAGTGTCCTCCATTTTCACGAGCATTATTGGAATATTTACATTCGTTCCCTCAATTATTTTTCGGATTTCTACCTCTGGAGAAAAACCTCCGTAGAGTACCATACCTGCCACTCTTGGGAAATTGGTAGAAAGATTAGCTACCAAAGTTCCCGCCACCAAATCTGAGCGGTCGGCAGGCAAAACAGCCAAACAATTATCCGTCAATCTTTTGAGATAATTTGGCAAGTGCATACCTCCCACAGCCGTTTGTGATGGTACGATATTGATGTTTTCACCCTCATAGAGGAATTCTGCATCGAGGGCTTCAGCAATTTCTTTCAAAGTTGGTTTTTCCAACATTTCTTCACGAGGTATTATTGTGAAGTGGATTTCGCCAAATTGTTCTTGTAATTTTTGTTGAGTTTCAGCAGTATAGTTCTGTGCCTTATTCACGAATACCGCGAGTACATTCACCTCTTGTTCTCTGATGCTATTCACTTGTATCTGGATATGATTGATAAGTTCTTCTTCTGATGAAAAACTATCTTTCAGCACTACGATAGCAGGGATATTCAGCGACTGAGCTAATGAAGTATTAAAACTCACATCAAACATATTATTATCCCCTAACAAATCCGTTCCATCAACTAAAACGAAATCGTATCGCTCTTCCAACGCTTTATATTTCTTAATAATAGCATCATACACCTCATCTATTTTACCTTGATTTTTGAGGGAAACAACCTCCGAACGAGTAAAGGCAAAAGTATCGCGATAATCTATATCCAAATTGAAATGAGTAAGCATAGTATCTATATGCTTATCATTCTGTTTGTTAGACTCCACAATCGGTTTGAAATACCCCACATTGGCAGTATTTCTCATCACCATTTGCATAATACCGAGGCTCACAAGAGATTTGCCACTATAAGCATCGGTAGTGATAATATATACTGATTTATTCATCTGAAATAATTTTTTATGTAGGACAAAGTTAAGGTTTTTAGTAGGACTATGAAAAAAAATATCCGATTATTTTATTTTTCAATCACATTTACCAAATCTATTTATTCTCTTTATAATATTTTTTTTGGAGAAAAAACCTCCATATTTTATTCTATTTACAGAAACCCTATACCATTAAATATCAAAACAAAAACATACCCAATAATCTATATAGCAGAAATTATATCAAAAATATTGTTAAAATTATTTGGATGAAATAAATTTATATTACTATATTTGTATTAATTAAAAACAACAATATAATGAGATTTAATAAATTACCTTTAATAGCAATAGCAACTACCGTTGGGAGTATTGCTTTTGCCCAAAGTAGTCGCATCAAGGGAAGAATCACCGATGAGAGCAAATCCCCTATTGCTAATGTAACAATCCAACTACAAAACAACCCCAATATAAAGGCGGTAACCGACGCACAAGGTTTCTATTATATAGAAGTTCCTAAAAACGAATTTATTATGGATATCTACAAGGATGGCTTTGATAAAAAATCCGTAAATATCCACTCTGGTGAATCCGTAAATGAAAACGGAATCACTTACATTAACCTAACCATTCGCCCAAACAACACGCATAATATCCAAGAAGTAGTGATTACGGATAACCCGAGCTTGGTAGCCAACTCCGTTTTTGTATCTACGAAAAAATTGGACAATATCGCAGGAGGAACCAACTTGGCACAACTTACCAACCTCACATCACAACGGTCTCAAACATTAAAAGATGCCCTACAGAGAATGCCAGGGGTGATAATCCAAGAGTTTTTTGGTGGCAACGACCAACCTAGACTCAATATAAGAGGGTCAGGCATCCAGTCTAATCCGCAATCTCGTGGGGTAGCGTTGCTACAAGATGGTATCCCTATCAATTTCTCCGATGGCTCCTATATTATTGGTGTTTTGGAACCTCAAGCATCTAACCTTGTAGAAGTATATCGTGGAGCTAATGCCCTAGAATTCGGTGGGGCAACACTAGGTGGGGCAATGAACTTTATCACCAAAAATGGCTACAATGCGTCGCCTCTTTCTGTAAAATTAGAAGGTGGTAGTTTTGGCTACTATAATATCGCCGCTTCGTCTGGCTTTGCAAAAGGTAAAAATGACGGCTTCGTATCAGTTTCCTACAACAATAGTAATGGCTTCCGTGAATATAATACATCCAGACGCCTCAATGCTCTTGCTAATATAGGTAGAAAATTTTCTGATAAATTAGAATCAAGATTATATGCATCATTTACAGACTTATACTTTGATATACCTGGCCCTCTTACCTTCTATCAATTGAGTAAAGATCCAAGACAAATCAATAAAGGTGCATCATTTGCAGAGCCATTTGCTGCAGGGCCAAATGTATTTCGTGATAGACCAAACAGAAACAGCAAAATACTCCGAATAGGTAGTAGAACCGCCTATAAAATTAATGACAATAGCCTCCTAACAGGGACTATCTATTATCAATATGCGGATGATGTATTTACCTATCCTTCTTATGTGAGAGCCAGTGCCAATAATGATTATGGTGTTCGCTTCACTTATGAAAATAGAACTGAAAGAAACTACTTTACAGCTGGATTACAAATATCACAAGGAACAATGTACCAAAATGGCAGTGCCAATGTATTAGGCAAACCTCTACATAATTTCTTGAAAAATGATTTGATAGCCACTCATAATGTATTTTATGCGAATAACAATCATAACATTACCGATAAATTGACCCTCGCTCTCGGCGTGCAAGTGAGCATCGACAATAGAGAAATACGAGATATATTCCCTACACCAAACAACAGACAACAATGGGTATGGCCAAGTCCAAATGCAGCTACAAATGGAAAGTTAATAAATTGGGCAAAAGCATCCAATATTAGTAAAGAATACAATTTCTTCGGTATCAACCCAAAAATTGGACTTATCTATAAACTAAATCCAAATGCGAAATTCTATACTAATTTCAGCAGAAGCTACGAACCACCTACATTCTTAGAACTTATCAATGTATCTGGGTCTTCAGTGGCATCTAGCCCAAGCCTATTATCTGCTTCTGATGTGAAAGGGCAAAAAGCCTATACCTTCGAGGTAGGAACCAAAGGACATTTTGGCAAATTACTCCATTGGGATTTGAGTTTCTACAATGCTTGGGTAGAAGACGAAGTGCTTAGTATCACGGGATTCGGCGTATCAGCTATCACCATCAATTCGCCATACAAAACAATCCACAGAGGATTAGAAGCAGGAATAAAATCCACTTTTGCTGAAAATATTTTCTCTAACAGAGGAGATTCCTTCACTTTCTTTGCAAATTACAATTGGGCGGATTTCTATTTTAGAAATGAGAAGAAAAATCAAATTGCAGGTGTCCCAGAGCATTATTCTTTCATTGCATTAGACTACAAACACCCATCAGGGTTCTTCGCCGAAGCAAATATAGAATCCATTTGGAAGAAAACACCTACCGACCACCAAAACACACTCTACCAAGACCCTTACCAAATCTTAGGGGCGAAAATAGGATTTAAGTGGAATAGATGGACTTTCTTCGTGCAAGGAAACAATTTGACAAATAAGATATATGCTTCAAGTTACTTAATAAGAGACAAGGCTTTGGTACCGCCACTAAAAAATCCTCAAACAAAACAACCTCTCCCTACTACGAATAAAAACTTCACTGCTTTTATCCCTGGGGTAGAAAGAAACTTTGTCGCAGGAATTAATTTTATTTTTTAACTTTATTTCATAATTATTGGGACAGGCATCGCTCCTGTCCCTTTTTATTTTTATTAAATAGAAAACTCCCCCACCGAAGTAAGAGGAGTCTGCATTATAGAAATTAAATTATTTTAACCTAATATTTTCTCCAAAATCCTTAATGTAATTAGATAAGTTGGTTTGACCCCCGTAAGGCCAAGCCCACCTGAAGATAGCGTAGAGCCAGTCTCTAATGGATTATCAGAAGCATAATACGCGTAACATAGGAACAAATCTTCCGAAATATGATGTCTAATCTTAGAAGCCACTTGTATTGCCTTTTGGTAATGAGCTCCCTCCATCTCTAAGCCTATTGCCTTCCAAGAGGTATTCATAAAGTAGCTTAGGATATCCTTATTCTGTAAAGAAGTCCCCAATACAGTAATCATTGACCCTTCAAAGGCCTTCAATTCGTTATCTTCAAAATCGGACAATTTCAGTTTATTTTCAAAGGGGTAATTATCAGCCGTTCCCTCAAAAATATGCGAAGTAGGAATCATAATATCGCCTTTTGTTCCCTTCAAGATACCTGCTTTCCCCATTATAGAGATAGATTTTACTTTCATTTTATTCTCCTCTCCTTCTACATAATATGGGCGAAGTAGTTCATCCATCACTTCATAAGCTTGCTCGCCAAAGGCATAATCAAATACCAACAGTACATCATCACCAGAATAGTTGTATTTTTCAAAAACTGTATTACTAAAATTGATTTTACTCAAATCAATAATCTGAACATCTACATTGCAACCGCTATCATCTTTTATATATATAAGTCCTTGCTTCTGAGAGTACTCTAAAATTTTATCTTGTAAGTCTTTCTTATTGCTAATCTCCTCATAGAGTTTGTAATCTACGGTAGGCCCAACTTTTTTTCCTAAGGCATTTTCGGAGAAAAGCATATTTTTCACGGAGTGCATATTTGCCGAAATAATGTGCAAACCCCTATTATGTAAATTACTTTTCACTAAAACTTCCTTCACTTTATTTGCCCATTTTTCTCCAAAGAAATGATGACCAGTTCTCTCTTGCAATATAGCACTGAAATAAATTTCCCTTTGGCGAATGCCCAAGAAATCCTCTAAACTTGCCTTTCCAAGATGGTAGATTATCTTGAATAGTCTATCAGGATTATCTTCGCTACCAAAATCATTATAGGCTTTCAAAGTCTCATCAAAGGTTCTTCCTAAGAGAGATGATAGATGTATTAAGGCCACTTCTTTCTCTTGGCGAGTGAATTTCTTCTCACCAAGAGCTACTTCCTCTATAATCTTCCAAGTGCGAGATGGGCGATTTTCTTCATCAGAAATATACCCTAAATTTCGAATTTTGTCGGCCTCTATATATAGAAAAGTGAGATGCGTGAGAATATCATAAATCTCCGAACGCCCCAAAAGCACCTCTATATTCATCTGATATTGGTCTATTCGGTAGCAGTTTCGGCGTCGTTTTTTAGGGACTATCACCTCGAAAGTACCTTTATTAAAACCCTCGTCGGAAGTAAGATGCACAAACGGTGTCTCCTCTATTCCCTCAGGTAGTCTATCCAAAACATATAGTAGCCCATTTAGTTCCACCTTATTAACTACCCCCATTGAGCCATAAATCTCAGGAGCGATAGTGAGTAATAATTCCCTAATGGATTCCCCAGAAATCCCCGATGGCTTAAAAAATCCTCTATAAAAAAGATGCCTCATAGAGACATATAATCTCTCGATGGCTTCCGTAGTTTCTCTTGCTCTGTTTATCATAACATTATTTTTTTAGATAAAAAGTGTGTAAAGTTAAACTATTTTTTCTGAAATAGAAAATAAAAAATATCAAATATAGAAAAAGGGATTAACCCAAAATAGGCTAATCCCATAATAATCAATCATTTATAACTATCAAAAATGGAAAGTAACACCAGCCATCACATTCGCAGTTGCTTGTGGGAAATAGTACGCTTTTCCTTTTTTGTATCTTCCATGAGAATAATATTTATTGTTAAGGAAATTATTCACATCAAGTGCAAAAGTAATGGATTTACAGAAGTTAGCAGGTCTCAATTCATATGATAAATTAAGATTATTCACCCAAAAGGCGTCTAATTTAGCATTCGCCTCGTTTTCATTAGTGAGGTATCTTGCTCCTACATATTTTGATACCCAACTTACTTGAAAATCATTAATTGGTATAAAAGTTAAACCACTACTTGCTACTACAGACGGAGAGAAAGATGTATCAGTATCACCCATATTAACAGCCACTTTATTTTGGAGTGAGTAATAATTGATATTCCTATTTCTACTCAAAGAGAAATTCGGTTGCCATATCAACTTATCGGAAATTTTCAATAAGGCATCCACTTCCAATCCGAGTCGGTAGGAATTACCGCTATTTTTTCTCAAAGAGTATCCTGTTTTGCTAATATCCCCAGTAAGCACCAATTGGTCTTTATAATCCATATAATATATATTGGCGTTAAGTTTTAGGGTATGAGATACAAGACGCCAACCAAGTTCAAAGTCATTCACGGATTCTGCTTTTGGCAATACACTTCCATTGTTTATATTTTCGGCATAATTTTTATAGTCGGAGCGATTGGCCTCTTTAGTAGCTCTTGCGTAAGATAAGTAAAGGTTGTTTCCTTCATCAATTTTATAAGTAACCCCAAATTTTGGATTAAATAAATGAAGTCCTTCGTCTATCTGTACATTACTGAATTTGGATTTAAAGCCGACATATCTATACTGAATATCTCCGAATAAATCCCATTTTTCGTCTAATTGATAAGAAAGTTTTGCAAAGGCAGAAGCCTCATTTTTCTTACCATAATTCATATCTCCTAATCGTTCTCTATGTGCTTTTGTTCCTTTTTCTGTCCAAACATACTCATCAAAGTGGCGACCATCATAAGAATTGGCACTACCTCCGAATACAAAGTCTATTTTATCTTTTTTGTAGTTAGAAGAGAAAGTCGTTCCATAAAAATCGTTATCCATCAGATACTGAATCACAAAATTGCCATTCTTATCACCCCAATTATCCATTTGTTCCCAATAACCTCTCCCCTTCGTATAATGGAACGCTATATTAGTAGTCCAATAAGGACTCCATCGCTGTGCCCAATGTAACTGTGCGTGGTCTTGTTGGTAATTATCAGTTTCGTTGTCATAAAAATGCACATTTCCTTGGGCATCGTAGTAAGCACCCGCAGGGTTGTATCGTCTATTGGTTTCAAGTTGTCTAGCGTCAATACCTTTATAAGTAAGGTATGTTTTCTCTGTTCCACCGAATACAAGGGCTTTTATTAAAGTATTTTTATGAGAATATGCCCCTTGGAAAAAGTACGATTTTAGGTTAGCAGAGGCTCTGTCTATATATCCATTTGAATTAATTTTAGACAGTCTCCCTGATATCTCAAATCTATCATTGATTTTACCTGTTGAAAATTTTAATGAATGCTTATGAGCGTTATAACTTCCATAAAAGTTAGCAATTTCGCCATAAGGTTTCTCAGAAACTGCATCAGTAAGCACATTGAGGCTCGCTCCAAATGCACCTGCTCCATTAGTAGAAGTACCCACCCCTCGCTGAACTTGGATACTCTCAGCAGAGCCAGCAAAATCCGAAAGGTTATACCAATACACCCCTAACGATTCGGAGTCGTTATACGGAATACCATTGATAGTAACATTCGTTCTCTGCAAGTCATTACCACGAATAAACAGAGCCGTTGCCCCAAATCCCGTACCATCTTCGGAATAGGATACTACATTAGGTAGGCTCGTAAGCAACATAGGCATCTGCTGCCCAAAGTTCTTTTTCTTAATCTCGTTTTTAGAAAGATTAGAGAATGTTACAGGAAGTGTTTCCTTTGCACGAATAGCATTAATGAGCACCTCATCTATCACTCGTGTGGAGTCCTTTTTCTGTTGTGCCACAGCGGTAGTCATCACCAATGCGGACGCCATAAAAAATACTTTTTTCATTACAAAAATGATTTTTTTGTAAAATAAAAAGAGGCTATTATTTTATGTGATTATTACTAAAATGTGTATCACCCAAAATACAACATTTCACTTAATTATCTGTGGCAGAACGCCTAAAATCCTTTGACTGCATTACCAGTCTAAGTTCTATGGGTATAATCTCAGCCTTAATTAGGGCACCCCTTTTGAGACTTAGCAAAGGTATATACTTTTTTTCATCTACACAATTTTTTTGCCTCATTTTTTTATAATTCTATTTAACACCTACTAAATACCATAATATTTCATTATTTTTGCAATAAATTACGAATAAAAATCAAATGAAAGGAATTGATACCATTGGGGTATTAGCATATCTTGTTTTATGTATTTTTGCTATTCTCAATATTTATAGTGTAGATGAAGGACTTGGCACTAAACAATTTATATTTTTTGTACTATCGCTGATACTATGGGGTGTGATTTTTGCTATTAGATATAAGTTTTTTGAAAATTTTGCTCCGATATTTTACCTCGGAGGCGTTCTTCTTCTCTTAGGGCTTTTTCCTTTTGGTAAAGAGATTTTGGGGCAAAAAAACTGGTACAAAATAGGGTCTTTTACAATGCAACCCGTAGAGTTTATGAAAATTGGCACCGCTCTGATGCTGGCAAATTTCGTATCCAATGGTAGTTTTACACCTACGAATTCCAATATCTTCAAAGCTCTGATTATCATTGGGATACCTGCAACTATCGTATTAGCAATTCCTGATGTGGGGTCTCTTTTGGTATTTTTTGCATTCGCTATTGCTCTATACCGAGAGGGACTTAATGGGCGATTTTTCACCACTATTGGTGTTTTTACAATTATTTTTTTAATATCTATTTATTTAGTTGTCAATAATATAAATCCATTATACGAGATTATAGCGATAGTACTCATCAGTATATTTATTATTACTAAAAATTTCAGGACTTTAATAAAAAACATCCCAATTCTTGGAGGAATTGCGATCATCACGATTTTCCTTTCGGGGTTTGTTTTTTTTACTCCAAAAATATTAGAAAAACTTCCTAAACACCAACGAGAACGAGTAATGGTACTATATGAGGGCGAGATGAAATATCGCGATACCTCAGGGTACAATTTACTCTACTCCAAAACGGCTATTGGCTCTGGAAATATCTTCGGAAAGGGCTACCGTGAGGGTTCCGTAACGCGTGGAAAATTCGTCCCAGAGCAAGAAACTGACTATATTTTTTGTACCGTGGGGGAAGAATGGGGCTTCGTGGGAAGCACCGCTCTGATACTACTATATGCCTTCTATATTGGGCGAATTTATTATCTTTCCGAGAAACAAAAATCCATATTCAATCGTATTTTTGGATATAGTTTTGCATCTATTCTACTGATGCACTTTGGCATTAATATCGGTATGGTAATAGGACTATTTCCTACGGTAGGAATACCACTACCCTATTTCTCATACGGAGGAAGTTCCTTAGTAGCATTTTCTATAATGACAGCTATCTTCTTCAAACTGGATTATACCGATAGAAACGCCTTAGTATAAGGTGGTTAAAAATCTTTTTATATATCTTCATTAAAATATCTAATATCTTTTTCTTACCTTTGCATCGATTTAAATTAAAAAAGATAATTGAAATATGAGTTGTGGATGTGGTTCATCTAAAGACTCCAACCATAGTTGTGGCTCCAAATCTGCCAATGGCTGTTCAAGTGTGGATACTTGTGCAAATAGTTATAAATTAAGTGTATTTGATTGGTTATCTGGTTTTCATCAGCCCAATCAGGACAGAAGTAAGGATATAGTAGAAGTTAGATTTAAGAATGATAGAAAGCACTTTTTCAAAAATCCGAACAATCTTCCATTGCACATTGGGAGCATAGTGGTTGTAGAGTGTAGCTCGGGGCACGACGTAGGTGTCGTAAGCCTTACTGGGGAGTTGGTAAAAATCCAAATGAAAAAGAAAAAAGCCTCAGAAGAACAAACTTTAAATATATATAGACTTGCAAATCAGCGAGATATTGATATGTGGGCTGAATACAGAGCCAAAGAAGAAGCCATAAAAAAAGAGGCTAGAAAATTGGCTCAGTTCCACAAATTAGCAATGAAAATCACCGATGTAGAGTACCAAGGAGATGGTGGAAAGGTTACTTTCTACTACATCGCTGATGGTCGCGTGGATTTCAGACAACTGATAAAAGACTATGCTATTACCTTCAAAACGAAAATCGATATGAAACAAATCGGTTTTCGCCAAGAGGCTGCCAAAGTAGGAGGTATCGGTCCTTGCGGACGCGAATTGTGTTGCTCTACTTGGCTCACAGACTTCCGCTCTGTAAATACAAATGTCGCTCGTTATCAACAATTAAGCATTAATCCACAAAAATTAGCTGGACAATGTGGAAAGCTGAAATGTTGCCTCAATTTTGAATTAGATTCCTACCTTGATGCTTTATCTTTTTTTCCACCAACAAATTCTACCCTTGACACAGAAAAAGGTAAGGCATTCTGTATCAAAATAGATGTTTTCAAGAAAAAAATGTGGTTTGCCTATGTAGAAAATTCTATGACTTGGTACGATTTGGATATTAACAAAGTAAAAAAAGAGCTTTCTAATAACAAAAAAGGGCTGAAATCTCCGTCCTTAGAGGAACTATCTGGATTAGAGGCTTCTACTGCTGGATTCAAACCAAGTGCAGACCTCATACAAGAGAATAGTGTTGATAGGTTTATGAAAAAGAAAAAAACTAACAACAAAAAACAAGAAAAGGAAACTTCTACACCACAGCCGAACGCAAAAGAAAGCAAACAACAAACAAATAATGAAGGTAAAAAAACAAACAAAAACTATCATCCCTCTAACCAAAAAAGAAAACGAGTAAATAACAAAAAACCTAACAATAATGGTAATAAGCCCAATAATTAATAATATACTCAGCATAAAAATGACTAAACTTCTCTACTTTTTGGGATTAACTCTGTTATTGATAGGCTGTTCTGACGAAAATATAAAAATCAACCCTATCAATGGAGTTTGGGATAAAAATAACACTCAAAAATTTGAGATAAAAATCAATAACTACCAAACACCAAAAAAATTGATATTCGTGGTGAGGAACAACAACGAGTATCCATACGCCAACCTTCGGGTATTTGCCACAATAAAAGATGCAAAAAAGAAAAACAAAAAAAATAAAATGGACACCTTAAACTATATCCTCGCAGAACCCAACGGGATGTGGCTTGGAAAGGGGTTTGGTGAAACAAAAGAGATTCTTTTTCAGTATAAAAAAGGATATAAATTCCCAAAAAATGGGATATACACTATTGAAATACAACATGCAATGAGAGATTCCCAACTTAAAGGTATAGAAGATTTTGGAATAAAAATAGAATAATTCTCCACTAAAATTCTTAAAAATTGTTTAATTTTATAGGTTATAGTAATCTAATATTTTATCTACGATAACTTGGGCTAATTTTTCTTTACTCTGAATCGTCCAACCTGCAATATGAGGTGTAAGAATCACCTTATCAGAGGTGAGGAGGTATTTCAGTGCATTATTATCTATCTTAGTGATATTTTCAAATGAAGATTTCTCATATTCTATTACATCAAGGGCTGCTCCTTCTATTTTACCTATTTTCAAGGCTTCTACCACCGCTTCCGTTTTCACATTTTTACCTCTCGAAGTATTGATAAGATAGAACTTTTTCCTCATTTTATCAATAAATTTTTCATCTATTAAATAATGAGTTTCCTCAGTGAAAGGAATGTGTAGGCTAACGATATCTGCCTCATATTGCAATTCTTCCAAGCTCACTTGTATTGCATATTCGTCGGACAAATTCGGCAATATGTCGTAAAAAATTACCTTACACCCAAATCCAGAGAACCTCTTAGCTGTGGCTTTACCCATATTTCCATAGCCTATCAGCCCAATGGTCTTTCCGTAAAGTTCATCACCTCGGTTTTCTTCTCTCAACCAAATACCATTTTTAACTTCATTAGATGCTATGAATAGTCGATTCATTAGGACTAAAAGCATTCCTAAACTATGCTCTGCTACGGCATCTCGATTCCCTTCGGGGGAGTTTATCAATTTAATACCTCTTTTTTTGGCTTCAGAAGTATCTATATTTTCCATTCCTGCTCCAACCCGAGCTATAAATTTTAGATTCGTAGCCCTAGATAAGAAATTTGCATCTATAGGAATTCTACTCCTAATGATGATGCCCTCATAATTTTCTATTTTATCTAAAATTTGGTCGTAGGTAGACGTATGGTCTTCCTCAATCACAAAGCCTTTTGCAGTGAGTTGCTCGACTATTAGTGGATGATTTTTATCAATCTGTAATATTTTCATTATCAATGATATATATTTAATCTTCTATTCTTTCTGTACCTTGCTGGATTCCGTGTTGTATTTTATCTAAGATAAAATCTTTCTTCCATAAACCAACTATCAAAAGTCCCACAAGGGGAATAATCATCAAAAACAGCCATAATATCATACGATTCCAAAAATTATTCTCCTTATTTTTCTCGTGATATTTCGCTTCAATGTTAATTTTTTCCAGACCAAAAAAATCAGGAATGGCACTCTCTATTCTTTCTCCTGAAAAATTAAGTTTATCCTCGAAATGAGTAAAGGTACCGATTTGGTCTAACCTCAATGGTAGATGATTTTTGACTTTCACGAGCCACTCTTCTGTATTTTGCTTAATATATTTTAGGGCAGAGTCTGTATCACAATCCGAATTTTGGGAGATGAATTTTGCCAGACCATTATCCTCTGTGGTCTCATCAAACTCAAAGCTGACTTTCTTAGCGGGTGGTAAAAGGTTATTATCTTCATTCATTTTGGCACTTGTATTCACCAAGATGAACACTCCAAATCCTGCTACTTCTACCCTTTGGTAGGCAAGGAGATAATCTAAAATATATTTTGAAATCATATTGCAAAGATAATCATTTTCAACAAAAAAACTCCCACAACGGAGAGGCCAAGGCAACCGCATCAAATCTTTAGTAGCTTTTTGAGGTAGTCGATATTCAGGGCAGCTTTGAATAACCTATTGCGTAAGGATAATTTGTCTTTGTGTCCAGAAACAATGGCTAAAGCAAACTTTCTCAACGTGTTTAGATTAGTTGCCGAATAATCTTTACGTGCTCGACAAGCATCTTCCCTGAAGGTTACATCCAAATACCAATGAAGCCGATTCTCAATCCCCCAATGTCCTCGAATATATTGTCCAATTAATTGACAACTCAGGGGAAAACTGCTGATATAATACGGCTTATCTATGCAAGTCTCTCCCTCTAAACGACTAATCTTACGCTCCACTTGAATTGATAATCTGCTCGGCAATGTTGTTTTGCGTTCCCATAGCATCTATGCTGATGACTGATCCCGGCAAATCAAGGCTATCCAAGACTTCTAGAATGGCTTGCAATTCATTGCATTTCTCCGCAACAGTCTCTTGAGCAAGGCTTAAGCCGACTTCATCAACCCAAGCTGAGAGAATATGCGTACTGCCTGTTTTCTTCTTTGAACCTTTCAATCGTTTGCCGTCAATAGCGATATGTTTACCTTCTAAATCGCTAATCAGCTCTTTACCATAAATCTGAAGATAGGCATAAAGATATTGAGATTCAATGCGTTGAAGTACTCTTCACTACACGGGGATCTTCTACCTTTGAAAAATAATCTTGTACATCCATAACCCAAAGATAGCGCTATTTTGATGCAGTTGCCCTGATATCAAAAGCCGTCATTGAACCTACACAAGCATTATATCGGGAAAAGTCTGTATCTCCTAAGCTATAGTCAGCTGCTTACAACTTATAATTAACCCCAACAGCAAATGCCATAAGGTGAGGATAACCAGGCACAAAAATCGTAGCAAAATCCAGTTTCGAGCTAATCGCAAACTTATACTCTAATTCCCCTCCGTACCATAAAAACTTGTACTGCCATTTATCTGTCGGTGTTCCTTTGTAGTATTCCGTATCTACATAGTTAGGGATACGATACCAATTATGCCGATAAATCCACGTTGGACCAATTCCCCCGAAGAGGCTATGCCGACCAATTTGGAAAATACGGGCACGCAGACCAATACTCGTCACACCAGCAATCTGGGCAGCACAATCCGCATATAACCCCTGTATAAATTTAACAGAAAGCACATCAGGTACAATAAAGTATTCATATGTAAGGAGAGCACCAAAGTCCAACACAAAATAAGCCTGCTTATCTAAACGATTGGGCATCAGCTCTGCATTAGGCTTTCCACTAAGAGGGTGGAAGCTGAGCCCCATAAATTTCAAACCAATGCTATGACGTTTCGACTTCTGCGAAAGAATGGGATATTGCGACTGTGCCTCTACACCTTTATTCCCATCAATTGAGTCGTTACGCGAGAGCTTTACTTGCTTATCGCCCCAATCCTCCATTTTAACTCCTTTTTGAGCAAGGGCTTCAAAACCTTGAGACTCTTGCACACCAAGAACCTGAGCACCAGCACTCATCGTCATCAAGAGCATTAAAAGGCAAACTATTCTTCTAAATCTTATCATTACTATTATATATTAATCACAAAAAAATTCTACAATTCTAATCTAACAAGTTCCTATTTCTAGGGATTCAACTCCAAACAATATCTTTTACTACTCCACAAATATCAGAATAATTCTTAATATGAGCCCTGAGCTATGAAGAGTATCGTGCCTACGGCACTCGTAAGGCAAAAGTTTAGCTATTCTAAATTTTGATGCAGTTGCCCTGCGGAGAGGTTTTTTATTATTTATTAATTGCCGCTACCCCTGGAAGTTCCAATCCTTCAAGGCTTTCTAACATTGCACCGCCTCCTGTGGATACATAGGAAACTTTATCAACATAGCCATTTTGCTTCACAAATGCCACAGAGTCGCCACCGCCAACGAGGGAGAATGCCCCTAATTTTGTTGCTTCGGAAATACTATCTCCTAATTTTTTGGTTCCATTAGCGAAGTTTGGCAACTCAAATACACCAACTGGTCCATTCCAAAGGATTGTTTTAGAGCTAAGTATCACATCATTAAAAATATTTGCAGATTGATGTCCTACATCAAGCCCCTGCCATCCATCGGGTATTTCGTTAATATTCACCTCCTTGGTATTAGCATCATTGGAAAACTCATCAGCAATGATGGTATCTACTGGTAGATACACTTTAACACCCTGCTGATCAGCCTTTTGTAGAATTTCTAGAGCAAGTTGTAATTTATCATCTTCCACAATAGAATTTCCTATTTGTCCGCCTTGTGCCTTAATAAAGGTAAAGGCCATACCACCACCAATAATTAGATTATCTACCTTTGGTAATATATTTTCTATCACAGTGATTTTAGAAGACACTTTGGAGCCACCCAAGATTGCAGTTACAGGTCGTTCGGAGTTATATAAAACTTTGTCTATTGCCTCTAATTCTTTTGCCATTAGTAACCCAAAATATTTATTTTCTGGGAAGAAATCAGCAATCACGGCTGTAGAAGCATGTTTTCTGTGGGCTGTTCCAAAAGCATCATTTACATAGGCATCACCTAATTTTGATAATTTTTCAGCAAAAACTTTATCACCTTTTTCTTCTTCACTGTAAAATCTTAAGTTTTCTAACACTAAAATTTCTCCTTCATTTAGGTTAGATGCAATTTTTTCTACCTCATCACCAATACAATCGGAAGCTATTTTCACGGGTTTTCCAAAAACTTTTTCAATCTCAGATGCTATATGCTTGATTGAAAATTTATCATTTACTTGCCCTTTTGGTCTTCCTAAGTGAGTCATTAAGATTACTGCACCACCATCGGCAAGTATTTTGTCAATAGTAGGCTTTGCGGCCACAATACGCGTATTATCAGTTACATTTAGATTTTCGTCTTGCGGAACATTAAAATCCACACGAATCAATACTTTTTTTCCGATAAAATTAGAATCCTTAATTGTTTTCATCTTAAACTTTTTATTTTTGAATCTTCTTAAAATAGAAATTAATCGCCGCAAATATAATTAAAAATATCTTTAATTTGTGTAATTAATAAAATTATTCTATCTTTGCACCAAGATTTTAACGGAGATGGGAAAAAGGGCTTTTTAGAAGGCCCTTTTTTGTACAATTAATGAAGATATATTTATGAATTTCAGACAAAAAGTAGAAGCGTTGCTTAATGATTTTCTTGCTACGAGAGAGGATTTATTCCTCATAGACCTAAAAATATCAGCAGGGAATGATATTATTGTAATTTTAGACGGAGATAATAGCTTGTCTATCCAAGATTGCCTTGATGCAAGTCGCTCCATTGAGAATAATTTAGACAGAGAGGAGGAAGATTTTTCTCTACAAGTGATGTCCGCAGGAGTAACCGACCCACTAAAAATTCCTCGTCAATACAAAAAAAATATTGGTAGAGACTTAGAAATTACTCTTGAGAAGGGCGAAACGATAAAGGGCGAAATCATAGCAAGTGATGACGAATCTGTAACCCTACTGCTAAGATATCGTAAGCCGAAAGATATTGGCAAGGGTAAAATAGATGTTGAGGAAAATCGTGTAGTGCCATTTGTAGAGATAAAAAAAGCAGTGATTGTGATAAAATTTTAATAAAAAAAATAAAAAAATTACTTAGATGAATAATATTGGACTTATTGAATCTTTCGTGGAATTTAGAGACGAACGAGGAATTGATAAAGAAGAGCTAATGAACATCATTGAGGATTCCTTAAAAACATTATTAAGGAAAAGGTATGACTCTGATGACCATTTTGATGTAATCGTAAATCCAGATAAAGGGGACTTCCAAATCTTACTAAATAAGGTAATCGTAGAAGATGAAATGTCTGAAGATGATGACCTCGAAATAGAACTTTCGGAAGCAAGAAAAATAGACCCAACATTGGAAGTAGGAGAAGAATTTACCGAGGAAATCACCATCTCTCAATTAGGAAGAAGAAGTATCCTCACCCTAAAACAAATCTTAGCACAGAAATTCCGTGAACTTAGCCACTCTAAGTTGTATGCGGATTTCAAAGACAAGATTGGCGAACTAATCGTTGGAGAAGTACATCATACAAGACGCTCGCAAGTGATCATCCTTGATGAGGAAGGGAACGAACTTATCCTTGACAAAAAAAAACAAATCGGCGATGAGTTCTTCAAAAAAGGAGATACCGTTAAGGCTGTTGTAGAATCCATTGATTTCAAAGGTAATAAACCGCTCATCAATGTATCTCGTGTATCACCAAAATTCTTGGAACGACTATTAGAACGAGATATCCCTGAAATTTCCGATAACACCATCTTATTGAGAAATGTAGTGCGTATACCTGGTGAAAAAGCCAAAATTGCCGTTGATGCTCTTGATAACGAAAATATAGACCCTGTAGGAGCTTGTGTAGGGCAAAAAGGAAACAGAATACAAGGAATAGTAAGAGAACTTCGTGGAGAGAATATTGATGTAATACAATGGAGCCAAGACCCTAAATTATTTATTAAGAGAGCATTAGGTAGTTCTATCACTATCAATGAAGTTACCATCAACGAGGAGGACAAAAAAGCCTTAGTGCGTACTCCAATTGAAGATATATCCAAAGTAATTGGTAAAAATGGACAAAATATCCGCCTCGCAGGACAACTCACGGGATACATAATTGATGTATTTAGGGAAAGTAATGAAGATGATGATGTGTATCTCAACCAATTCAAAGATGAAATTGAGGAATGGATTATTGATGAGTTCAGAAAAGCAAACTTTACTACCGCAAAAGAAGTCCTAAAAGTCCCTACCAACAAACTTCTTACCCTCGTGGATTTGGAAGAAGAAACGATAGAAGAAGTGAAAGGTATCCTCCAAGCAGAATTTGAGGATTAATAAAATTGCAGTCGGCTCAATGCAGTCGGCAAACAGCAAAGATTACAAAATGGCTATTTGCGTGATGCAACAGCCGAAAGCAATTCAATGATAATTAAAAAGTATTTACTATAAATGCCAAAAATAAGATTAAATAAAGCAATTAAAGAATTCAATATTACAGCGAGCAGATTGGCAAATTTTTTGAAAGAGAAAGGAATCGTTGTAGATGAGAATAATTTAAACGCTCAATTAGACGAAGATGCCTACGATATTCTAAAAGCCGAATTCGCAAAAGATAGTGAACAAAAGAAGGCTTCGCACGAAATCGTCATCACTAAAGTACCAGATGAAATTTCAGGAGCAAAAGAAACTGAAATTTCTAAACAGAAAGTAGAAAAAAAATCGGAAAATGCCATTTCCGAAAGTACAGAAATTACCTCTGAAAAACAGGAAAATACCCCTGAAACAAGTAATATAGAACAACCTACTCCTACAAAAGAAGAAGACGAAGTAAAAGTAGGTGGCCTAAATATCTTAGATAAAATAGATTTGGATAAAATAGATTCTTCTACAAAACCAAGAAAAAAAGAAGAACCTAAAAAAGCCGAAAACAAAGAAAAGGAAAAACAAAAAAAACAAGAACCTAAGGCCGAGAAAGTAAAAAAAGATAAACAAAAAAAACAAGAAATAACAAAAATACAACCACCAAAACTTCCAGAAGAAAAAACAGAAGTGAAGTTCGATACCCCTGAACATGTGAAAACTCAATTCACAAAATTAGAGGGACCAAAAATCGTGGGCGAAAAAATAGACTTGTCTCAGTTTGAAAACAAAAGCAAACCTGCTAACAACAGCAATGCTAACAAAAACAAGAGAAAAAGAAAAAGAATAGAAAAACCAAACGATACACAAGGAAATAACGACTCTGCAAAAACCGAAAATAAAGGTAACAACAGACCGAATGCCAACAAACCACACATCGGTAACGACAAAAACAAAAAGAATAACAAGGGCAAAAAAGAAAAAGTAATGCCCGTAGAGCTTACCGATGAGCAAGTGAAAAACCAAATAAAAGAAACTTTGGAAAAACTTACCAACAAAAATAGTAAGTCCAAAGGTTCTAAACACAGAAGAGAAAAAAGAACCTTCCGTAGAGAACGAGAAGAACAACTACAAGCATTAGAGGCAGAAGACAAAACACTAAAAGTTACCGAATACATCACAGCACAAGATTTGGCAACGCTAATGAATGTTTCTGCTACTGAAGTAATTTCTGCCTGCTTCTCTCTAGGAGTAATGGTTACTCTCAACCAAAGATTAGAGGCTGATACTCTAACCCTCGTAGCCGATGAATTCGGGTATAAAATAGAATTCTCCGATGCAGAAATCGAAGAAGAAGCAACTGCCGAAGAGCCCGATAATGAAGAAAATCTACTCCCTCGCCCACCAGTAGTTACTGTAATGGGACATGTGGATCACGGGAAAACTTCATTACTAGACTACATTAGAAAAACCAATGTAATCGCAGGAGAATCTGGTGGTATCACGCAACATATCGGGGCTTATAGTGTAAAATTAGAAGGCGGACAAAGAATCACCTTCCTTGATACACCAGGGCACGAAGCCTTCACTGCAATGCGTGCTAGAGGGGCACAAGCAACGGATATCGTAATCATTGTAATCGCTGCCGATGACGATGTGATGCCTCAAACAAAAGAAGCAATATCCCACGCACAAGCAGCGGGGGTACCGATGATTATTGCCATCAACAAAGTAGATAAACCAAATGCCAATCCAGATAAAATCCGCGAACAACTATCTGCCCTCAATATTCTAGTAGAAGAATGGGGCGGAAATGTACAATGCCAAGAAATATCTGCAAAATTTGGTAATAATGTAGATATACTCCTTGAAAAAGTATTACTACAAGCCGAGTTATTAGAACTAAAAGCCAATCCTAACAAAAATGCAAGTGGAGTGGTAATTGAGGCCTCCCTAGACAAAGGGCGTGGATATGTAGCAAACTTACTCGTACAAGGAGGAACACTAAAAATTGGAGATTATCTATTAGCAGGAACTCACCACGGGAAAATAAAGGCAATGCTCGACGAAAGAGGACACAAACTCAAAGAAGCAAAACCATCTACACCTGTTACGGTATTGGGTCTCGATGGAGCTCCTACGGCGGGGGATAAATTTAAAATCTTTGAAGACGAAAAAGAAGCTAAATCCATAGCCAATAAAAGGTCTCAGCTACAAAGAGAGCAATCTATCAGAACGAAAAAACACCTTACTTTGGACGAAATCGGACGAAGAATTGCTCTTGGTGACTTTAAGGAACTTAACATTATCCTCAAAGGTGATGTTGATGGCTCAATAGAGGCTCTTTCCGACCAATTGCAGAGACTCTCCACTGAGGAAATCCAAGTGAATATCCTCCACAAAGGTGTGGGACAAATTACCGAAAGTGATATCCTACTTGCTACTGCTTCCGATGCTATCGTAATCGGATTTAATGTAAGAGCAGGAGCAAATGCCAAAGAATTAGCAGACAGAGAGCAAATAGATATCCGAACTTATTCGGTAATCTACGCCGTAATAGACGAGGTGAAAGAAGCAATGGAAGGAATGCTTTCTCCTGAAATCAAAGAACAAGTAATTGGTAATGTAGAAATTCGCCAAGTATTCAAAATATCCAAAGTGGGTAGCATCGCAGGTTGTATGGTACTCTCGGGTAAAGTAACACGAAATGCCAAAGTAAGACTCCTAAGAGATGGCATCGTGAAATACGACGGTGAACTAGAAAGTTTGAAACGCTTCAAAGATGATGTAAAAGAAGTAACAAAAGGTTATGAATGTGGTCTCAACTTAAAGGGGTTCAACGATTTAGAAGAAAACGACCAATTAGAAATATATGAAGAGGTTGCCGTAAAGAAAAAACTAAAATAACATCTTCTAAAAACAAAAGCCTTCTCCATCTGGGGAGGCTTTTTATATTGAAAAATATTATCATTATCAAAAAAAATTAATAACTTTGTACCCTTAGAACTTAGAGAAAACTTCTACCCTAAGTATCTATGCACACTAATATGGAAGAGGAATTTTTTGAAAATGAATTGGCAAAACGATTCGAGGAAATGCTGGACAATAACGATGAATACTACTTTGACTCTGAGGAGTTAGAAGAAATTATTATTCATTATCTTGAACTCGGCGATATAGAATTTGCAGAACTCGCAAGTCAATACGCTATGCTGTTACATCCCAATTCTACCGAACTGAAAATAAAAGTATTAGAGGTACTTCTCGAACTTGAAAAATATACTGATGCAAAAAAAATCATTGATGAAATAAAACCTTCCTCAATGGAAAATCTTGATTTTCTAATTTGTTGTGCTAAATATTACTCTCTATTAGGAAACCCTAAACGCTCAATAAAATATTGTAAAAAAGCCCTAAAATACAATGAGGAAGAAGCCTTCTTACATAATTTCATTGCAGACGAATATTTCAACTTAGAAGAATATACACTCGCATTGGAGCATTACAGAGAAGCACTTAATAGAGACCTATATGACGACTACATAGTGGAGCACATTATGAACTGCTACACTCTACTTGACCAACAAAAAGATGCATTAATTTTCCTAAATTCCTATCTTGATAAATTCCCCTACTCGGAAATAGCTTGGATAGAATATGGAAATTATTTCTTCAACAAAAAAGACTACGAAGAGGCTATCGTAGGATACGACTATGTACTTGCTATCAACCAAAATGCAATATCAGTATTGTCCAACAAAGGCTCCTGCTACGAATACCTCGATAAATGGGAAGAGGCTATAGACACTTATAAGGAATTATTACAAGTAGATAATTCTCAATCCTCTACCCTTTATAAAATAGGTATGTGCTATAAGAAACTAAAACAGCCTAACACTGCCATCTACTATATTCAAGAAGCACTGAAAGAAGCTCCGCAATTTTATATCGGTATGCTACAATTATCAAATCTATACGAAGAGATTGGACAAATGGACAAAGCACTACAATTTGCAGAAGAAGGTGCATATTACGATTGCTATAATGTAGACTTTCACAAGAGGCTCGCGTACCTCTATATTAATGATAATAAATTCTCCGAAGTGCTTCCTCACTTGGCTAAAATGACAGAATACGAACCCGACGAATTCTACAACTGGTATATCTATGCCGAAGTGTTAATGATTCTGGGAGAATATGAAAAAACCATCGAAACGCTGAACTCTGCAAAAAAAATGCATGAAAACAAAAGCGAAATTTACTACCAACTGAGCAATGCCTATTTCCATCTAAATGATACTATACGAGGCAACGAAGCTCTGGAAAAAGCTCTTAAACTCAATGCTGAACTTCTGAGCCATATGGAAAAAAAGTATCCTTTTATCAAAAAAAATAAAAACGAAACAGAAAAAAAACGAAACAGAAAAACACAATAACCTAACTATTTGAATAACAATAAAATTCTTCACTATAAAAACGATATTTTTATGTTAAATTTTGTTAAAAATATCAATGGAATTTTAAAAAAAAAAAAAAAAAAAAATAAATTTGCGAAAAATTAACCTAAAATTAAATACCTCAGTATGAGGTGTTTGCTAGATAGATTTGATATAATTATTTATAATACATACAAAAATGATGAAAACAACATTATCTTGTGGCATGCTACTATTAGCAGCCGCTTATTTTAATGCCCAGACGACGGGCAAAGTAGGTATTAATACGAATGCTCCTACTGAAACCCTAGAGGTGAATGGAACCCTAAAAATTGATACACTACCTACCAATGGAGCAAATAATGCTATCTATAATGGAAAGAATACACAAAACGCCACCTTTACGGCTACTCATATGGTAGTATCAGATACTAATGGCGTATTAGGAAAACATAGTCTAGGGGAAGCTGGGCAAGTCCTTATATCCAAAGGAAACAATGGTGCTCCAGAATGGAAAAATATAAAAGAAGCAAGTGGAGTAATCTCTGAAACAGTATTGAAAAAAGGAGATACTATGATTACAGTTGATCAAGGTAATGAACAAGAAATACCTGGGCTAAAATACGAAATCACTGTGCCAAAAGGAAAAGAAAAAATAATAATGTTTAATATAGTGGGATATGCAGCTCCTAATAGTGATAGGGGAACTCAGGGCGTTTTTGAATTATTTCAAAATGATAAAAAAATATCCTCTGCATATGCAGCAGGAGTAGATTCCAATGGACTTATTAGAGTACCTATACCTGCTACATTAATGACAAATGCAACATTAACAGCAGAGGAAAAAGATACGACATATACTTTCAAAGTAAGATATAAATCTTGGTATGGCTCTTCCAAAATTAATGTAAATGCTTCTGAAATTTATACTGGTTCTACTCCAGAAGATAAAGAAGCATTATTATCTAAAATGTTAATAACGATATATAATGTTAAATAAATAACATTCTTATTAAAAAATACAGCCACTCCTTTATTGAGCGGCTGTGTTTTTTATGATTTTTGTTTTTTCTTTTTGGTTTTTTGCTTTCTTTTCCATAGTACAAATCCTGTAATGGATAGTACAGCAGGACTTAGCCCTACAAAGACATATAATAATTTCACAAATATATTATCATAATCACCTCGATGGAGTTGTTTCATCGCCCAATAGAATCTATCGGAGAAAGGTTTATCCTCTATCCTCACGATTTTTTGGAGCTTACCCGTTTCGCTATCAAAATAGACATCACTACCTTTACCGAAATAAAGTGGATTAGTAGTATCTGAAAATTCACCACTTACGATAATATCTTTTGGGCTATCCATTGCTATTTTAACAGCAATAGGACGGAAATTTTCTATACTATCCGCCATAGAAATTACGGCATCAATATTTGTCGGAGCGATATAATTTTGTTCTTTTTTGGAGGTTATATCCCATTCACTTGGTAGGAAAAGACTTTTGTTCATCCAAAAACCTGTAAAAAAAATCAAAAAATTAAGTATCAAAGACCAAGTTCCTATAATACGATGATAAGATGAATTTTTGGTATAAGTAGATTTTTTATTAATCTTTTCTTTGAAGGTAATTACATTCCATATTTTTTTTCGGTAAATAATAACTCCCGTAATAAGATTCAAGATAAACGCCAATGCCACCACCGCTGTAATGAGCCTTCCTGGTTTGTCCATCAAGAGAGAATAGTGTGCCGAATACAGCCACCTAAAAAATGGAGCCTTGAAGGACACATAGTCAGATTCCTTGACTATTTTCCCCGTATAAGGGTCTATCATACAGCAGTATAAGTAATTATCCGCCACATTATCTTGATAGTTAAAAATCATAAATTCATAGGAATCACAATTATTCCTCGGAAAGGTATTTAACATTATTTGCCTTGAATCTTTATAATGTATGGCCAACTTGCGGTACATTTCATCTACGGAAACTTGCTTTTTCGTGGGCGAACAGCAATGATAGACGGGTTTGGTACAATATTCTATTTCTTTTTTGAATACCAAAATTGCTCCTGATATTCCAAAGAAAAGATACAAAATACCAAAAATAAGCCCTAAATAGGAATGCAACTCAAAGGATAACTTCGTAAGTCGTTTCATTAATTATCAATATATGTTTAAAAACATCAAAATATAGATGATTAGCAACGGGAGGAGTCTGGCTCTCTTGTCGCTAATCATCATTTCAATTATTTAGACTTATTTAGAGTTTAATTTTCAAGGAAAGTATCACTTGTCTCAAATTCCCTGGTGTAATCATTCCTCTACCTCCATACCAATATTTTTGGTTAAAGAGGTTATCCGCAGTGAGGGATAGAGTGTAAAGTTTTCTATCAAAGCTAATCATTGCATTATAGAGAGAATAAGCATTGGTATAGAAAGCCCCACTTGTCGAGTTTGTGATATAATCTTTACCATAATGACTACCTCCAAATCCAACAGAAAATCCTCGTAAGCTACCTTGCGGAATAACATAGTTGATATACCAAGTTCCAGTAAGTTTTGCTCCTGAATCTACAGGTCTTAACCCTTGTGTTTTGGCATCAGATGCTACTAGCTCACTATCGTTGTACGCCCCTCCTGCGTGTAGAAATAGTCCTTCTATTGGTGAGGAATGTACATCCAATTCCCAACCACGGCTGTATCTTTCTCCATTTTGTACAAGTGTAGACGGATTATTTGGATCTTGTCTCACAATATTTGATACATTAATATTATAATAACTTATGACTGCATCAAGAAGACCTTTTTGAAGGGAAACTTTAGCACCAGCCTCAAATTGATTTCCATATTGAGGGCGGAAGTTGGTCATTTGGCCATTTACGGAACGAGGAGCCTCGTTTTGGAAACCATTCATATAACTTGCAAATACGGAAATACGCTCAGGAAGGATTTGGTAATTAATACCCAATTTCGGAGAAAATGCCGTTTGGTTATAATCTCCTGAAGTAGTATTCGTTAAATAGTCGTGGGTTCCTTTATTTTGTACATAATTAACTCTAGCACTCACCATTAGGGAAAGATTTTCCATTGGATTAATCACATCAGAAACATATACGGAATAATGATTTTGTATAGCAGAATATTTCTCACCGTAAGACTTCGATGCAAATAGTGTTGTCATATATTCATTATTATACAAATCAGGATTTTGGGCAGTGATGACTTCATTATTATAGTTGGCAGATTTACTACTCATTCCATAGAGGTATCTGTAATACTCTACCCCAGCGACCATTCTATTCCTCACATTACCAATATGAAAATCACCCACAAAATCTTGTTGAATTTGTTGGCTGGAAATTGTTTCTGGGAACATTCTATAAAGGCGACGCGTGATACTCGCTCCCGTTTGGTCTAATTTCAATCTTTGATAATCCCCAGGTGTCTTATTGCTTACACTTATCAAATTCGTCTCTGATTTCCAATTATCCGAAATTTTGTATTGAATTTTCCCATAGATATTAAGTGCCTTATTATGAAGAATGATGCTATTATCTGTAAAAGATTTATAGTATGGTAGATTCAGTTCATCAGAGTTTTTTACGGTAACGGCACCCACCTCAAATAGAGGATTATTAGTAGCTATTTTATCTAAAATCTCTGCTTCTACATTAATGTTTAATCTATCATTTACTCTGTAATATATACTCGGAGCGAGAAATAATGTTTTGGAGAAGCCTTGGTCTTGGAAACTATCCTTGTAAGTATAAGCTCCCGTAATTCTTGCCAAAGCCTTACCAGCTCTTCCGATTGGAGTATTCACATCAATTATTGCTCTTTGATAGTTATTAGACCCGCTCGCAATGCCAAAATTAACAAAAGTCTTATTCTGTGGCTTCATCGTAATACGATTGATAAGCCCTCCGAAAGTAATCATCGTGGCACCAGCACCTCCAAAAATCACGGCACTTGGACCTTTTATTACCTCCAACTGAGCAATATTCACTGGGTCCATATCTGAGGCTACATAACCATTAACTCCATTTCGAAAACTGGAACGAGTTCTAAACCCACGAATAGAATAATATGGAGAGATACCCGCCCAACTCGGAGCGACACCCACTGCATTAGAGAGCATACCTCCCTGAGTGAAATAGTTACGATTGTTAATTAATTGTGGCGTAACAGAAGTCGTAACCTGTGGATTTTCTAAATTATTAATAGGTAATTTTGCTGTCAATTCACTTGATACATCTTGTGGCTTTACTACTCCATCAATAATTACCTCATCTATAATAGAGTGCCCTTTTAAGCTGTCTTTTTCTTGAGCATTCATCGACATTGTAGCCAATATAATGGCTACACATAGGATATTTTTATTCATTTTTATTTCTTTTTTTTAATATTTGACAATCTTTATTTCACAACATTTTCTTATTAAATTTTTTGTTACGAAATGGTGTTTTTAGTATCATCAAATCCCAGCGGGTGGGCGAAATATTTTTGAATAAAAATCTGATAAATAAAAAATTTTACGATACTCCGCATCTATCTTGCGAGAATATTGTAAAATTTTAATTCGAAAAAAATCTATATTTGGTGTGAAAAACATATCTAGCGGAGTAACCTCTACCTTATTGCTACCACTAGAAGTCTTATTGGTCTTTGCTAACTCTTTTTCAAGATAGCATCTCCCCCTACAATTTTTCTTAGGATTGTTTCTATAATCACAAAGGTTTTTTACAATATAATCATAATCGAATGTATAACACAATATAGGCAGCACGACCCTTATCGGCATTATACAAATAATAATAATACTCAAAAACCTTTTCACTATATTAATTTATTTCGCAAATATAATAATAAAATGTAAGTAAAAAAATGATATTAATCACATTCTGAATAAGTTTCTCTATCGTTTAGGTCTATCAGCATCTATTCTGAATGACGAGTGGCAAGCTATACAATTTCTCAAAAGCCCATCTAGTTGTTTCTGAGTAACTTTTGGATCGAAATTTGTTTTGGCCGTCTCTGCTATTTCATCAAATTTTCGGTGAGTATCCATTCCTATTTTCTTAAATGCCAACGGAACCGATTTTATGAGTCCCTTTGGTGCATGTTCCCCAACTCCCCTACCCGAGCGAATACCTGCTTCTATGATGAGTTTTGGGTTTTTGGTAAGTATCCCTTCATTTATACGCTGAACTCCCTCCACAAAATGCCTCATTTCCGACATTACGAACTCACGATGGTCATATTTCATACGAATACTCAATCTCTTGTCTCCCTCATATTGATAGGTATCTCCTTGTATTAAAAACTTATAAACCATAAAAACATTCCCTATCAAGGAGATTATCAAGGCTATAAACACGATTTTTTTCATTTATCTATTTTTATTATGATAATTATTATTCATTTTTTAATAACTCCAATCTCTTTTTTTAAGAATAGCATAAGTTCCTAATATAAAAACAATCCCCCATAAAACACTCACAATAAGAGCTTCTGTGGGATACTCAGGTGCTTTTGGTAACATTCCTCCTGTGAAATTTTCCATAAATTTCAATCTCACAAATGGATTGGGTATCAAATTAGACATACTTTCTAATGGCAAATATTGTGAGTAATGATTTACATCATTTAGCCCCGCATTATCAGCCGTTTTTGTATCACTCCATTCTACAAGTTTAAAAATAGTTTCTATCATAAACCAACCGAATATTGCCAAAATAACCAACATTGATTTTCGAATCAATACAGAAAGGAACATCAAAAATGTCAAAAACACTAATAGTTTAACAAAAAAATTAAATGCGAAATATATTTCTGAGAAAGCAAGTTTCAAATCTATTTCTTCAGAATTTTTTATTCCTATAACTATAGAAAACACTACCACTAAAACAGTGGCAATTAAAGAAAAGAGACTGATTATAAGCATTTTAGACATTATAAAATCCTTACGAGATAATCCGTCAATAATATTTTGATGAAAAGTTCTGTTTGTAAATTCTTGGCAAATAGAAAAAACGATAACAAACCCCAAAATAATTCTTAAAAAATCAGCAATATAAGTCGTAAAATTCCATATAACGGGAAAATCATATATCCCCTGTTCCTTCAAACTAGTTCTAATACCCCACAAATCTATATCATTAAATCCTACATATAACACCCCAACCAATGATACAAAATATAATATTGAATATATAATAAATGGTTTATACGCAAAATTTTTATGATACTCTAGCATTAATAATCTTTTCATAGTTTATTTTTTAATGAGTTCTAAAAATTGTGTTTCCAAAGATTGTTTTTTCATCACCAAGTGAGATAAATATATCCCTCTTTCTACTAACATTTTATTCAAATATGATGTTTCCATATCCGATGATGGATAAGCCACTACAATATCCTCCTTCAATTCTACACGATAGAATAATTGCATCTCTCTTAATATTTCTACTAATAGTTCATTATCTTCTAATTTCAGCTCAAAATATCCTTTGGAGGCTATCATTTCATCTACTCTACCACAATAAAGTACATTCCCATTCTTCAAAACAATAGTGTGGGTACAAACTTTTTCAATTTCATCGAGTAAATGACTTGCTATAATTATAGTAGTTCCTTTCTTAGATATATCACTAATAATCTCTCTTATTTGAATAATCCCTTCTGGGTCAAGTCCATTAGTTGGCTCATCTAATACTAATACTTCTGGGGTATTCAACAATGCTGATGCAATTGCAAGCCTTTGTTTCATTCCCAAAGAATAAGTTTTATACATATCTTTTTTTCTATCTAACAGCCCAACAATACTCAATACTTCATCTATCCGAGAATAATCAACATCTTTTATTTCCGCCACTATTTTAAGGTTTCTTTCTGCTGATAGATAAGGATAAAAATTAGGTTGCCCAATGATAGCACCTATTTTCTTAAATGCCTCTTTCGATGTACCTTTATTCTCAAACCAATACCATTCTCCAGAAGTTGGATTAATTATTGTAAGTAACATTCCAAAAATAGTAGATTTACCAGACCCATTTGGTCCAAGTACCCCATATACATTTCCTTTTTCTACATCAAAAGAAACATTATTTACAACTTTTCTTTGATTATAATTTTTTGTGAGATTTCTTACCGATAGTATTACGCTCATATCTTATTAATATTACCCCTACAAATATATTAATTTAATCTAAATTTATTGTCTACTTCTAAAAAAAATGCTCTATCTTAGTTGATAGAGCATTCATTGTTAGTTTTATTACAATTTATTTTGATTTCAAAGATTCTGTATAGTTGATTTTACCTTTCTCTGCAAATTCTGTTACTTTACCATTCTCATCAATGATTACATTAAAGTTATCATTCTTAGAATCAAATAAAATTGTTGTTTGGAACTCTGGACAAGCGTCTTTCTTGCAACCAGTTACTTTGTAGATTCCATCCTCTGATACCACTGGAGTCTCTACATTGAAGTTTTTCACCAATTCTTCATACTTATCACCTGCAATTTTTTTCAATCTGTCGGTAACAGTAGCATCTTCAAATAATTTGAAGTCTCTTGGATTCTTACCTTCGTTTTCTGTAATTACATTTTTTCCAGCAGTAGCCTCAGTAGATTCTGCTGGTGTTCCTGTTTGCTCTTGTGCAGTAGCCTCAGTAGTTGTAGGCTCTGTTTTTTCTTCTACTTTTTTTTCACCACAAGAAACTGCCAATAGGGAAACCATTCCCATCAATAATAGTGCTTTTTTCATTTCAATAAAAAATTTATTTCTCCCACATAACGGCGAAATATTTTTTTTATTGCACCAAATTATATTTTTTTTGAAAAAATATTTTACATTTTTTATAAAATACTGATTATCAGTTAATTTATTTTCAAATACACATAATAAAATTTATAAAAAATAAGCATCCGATACTCCGAATGCTTATTTTAGGGTGACTGATCGGGATCGAACCGACGACCTTCAGGACCACAATCTGACGCTCTAACCAACTGAGCTACAATCACCATCTATATTTAACGATGCAAAGATATGATTTTTTTTTGAATTACCAAACAATTCCGTCAAAATTTTTCAAAACAATCGTTTTTTCTGTTGTAAATCCCTCAGCATAAGGTATTCCCGAAAGTCGCCCTAAATCTTGAACTCTATAAACAAGGCTGTCCAAAAACTCTTTAGTAGCTATTGGAGTAACGGGTTCTGTAGAGTCAGGATTGTAAAATTGAGTTTTATAAGCTAAGCAAGATTTTATTTTAACATCCAAAAAACCTGTAATATCCACTACGAAATCTGGTTCAATATTCTTCCATTGGATATAGTGAAACACTTGTTTCGGTCGCCAAGCTTCTTGTTGATTACCATTCTCATCATAAGTTTTTATTTTTGGTAACCCTGACAAAAAACACGCATCGGAAACTAACTTAGAACCTTTTGCATGGTCTGGGTGACGGTCGTCAATGGCATTCGCAAATACTATCTCAGGGCGGTATTTTCTTAGCATTTCCACGATTCTCATTTGGTATTCTTCAGAATTCACCAAAAATCCGTCCTTCATTTTAAGATTTTCTCTCACGGAAATTCCCAAAATTTCCATCGCTGATTGCGCCTCTTGTCTACGCGTCTCAGCCGTCCCGCGAGTTCCTAATTCCCCTTGTGTAAGGTCTATAATCCCTACTTTATTTCCCTCTGAAACAAGTTTTGCTAATGTTCCTCCGCAGCCCAATTCTACATCATCTGGATGAGCTCCAAAAGCTAAATATTCTAATTTCATCTTGTTTAATTTTTATTATTTTCTTATTCTACTCTCATTCTCACCTCTCGTTTATACATATTATAGGGTTGCAATCCTTGTTTAGAAACCACAATTTGTCCTTTTTGCGTACAAGAATAACGAATGAACCCCTTTGCTAAGCCGAACCCCTTCTCCCGCGTAAGGAAATAAACGATTCTTGCAAATGGATATTTTAGATTACGGATATTGTATAACTCAGGAGTGTAAGCCTGCCCATCGTCTGCTACCACAGGAAGTATTTTTATCTTTTCCCTCAAAGCAATAGATTTTGGGTCGTAGGCTCTTCCTATAGTATTAAGTCCTATCACGCCGATATGGTTCGGGAATTTATCCAATTTTTCAATAATATTTTCATCACCTTTAATGATAGAATATTTCAAATCCTTAGAGTTTAATCTTAATTTTTGGGCAACAAAATTAAGATTACTGGTATGGTATCCCTCAAAAATAAGTAATTTCTCGTCTGAATGAAGCAATTGATTAATCTCATCAACGGAAATCTGCTCTCTCGGAGAATTTTTAGGAACTACAAAAAGAACGGCATCACCTGCAAAATTATCAGAATGATAGTCCAAATCCACCATTTTTTCATATAATTTCTTTTCGTCAGTAGTCAATTCACGAGACATTACAGCGACATCCGCTCTTCCCTCCAATAAATCTACGAAAGCTGAGTCCTCTCTTTTAAAATCCAAATTAAATTTTGCCTCAGGATAGTTTGAGACATATCTTTCGGTAAGTTCCTCCAATACATTATGAAAAGATTGGTCGGCAACTATCTTAATACTTCCTTGACGATAATAGACCTTTTCGTCTTTCTTTTTACAAGAAAACAAAATAAACACTGCCAATAGCCAATATAGTTTATTCATCTTTTTTTCTTATTTTCAAAAAAAATCTTACCAAACGAAACACACCATATACCACCAAAAGACCACCGAGAGCATACGCTGTGGCATCTTCTAACTGATTTGGGGGAAAAAATTTGTAAATCATCACATACACCCCTAAAAGGACATAAGCAAGTCCTGCTACTAATGATAACCAATTAAACATAGTACAAATGTATAAAATTAATCCATATAAAAACAAAATAGAAGCCTAAAAAGACTTCTATTCTTTATGATTAAGATTCTTCAATCAACATTTTTACTGGAACACGGAAGTAAGAACGAACGGACTGCCCATCTTTCTGAGCTGGTTTCCATTTTTTCTTAATAGACCTTACTGTTCTCTCGGCTTCTTTATTGAAGGTTGCATTAGCACCTTTTGCCGTTACTTGTGATATGGAACCATCTTTCTCAACGACGAATTGTACTTCTGCACTATAAACTCCTGCTTCGCCACTCATCACTTCGGTATCAAATCTATCAGAAATTGCTTGGCGGAAGGCTTTTTCTCCTCCTGGGAAATCTGCAGGCACATCCACTGTATGTTGAATAGTATTTCCATAATCTTTTTTCTCTTCTTTACCAGTTCCACCAGGCTGTCCCGTCGTTGCAGGAGCTTGTGGTTTTGGCTCTACATAACCTGTTTTCTTCTCACCTTCTAGGTTTTGAGTACCTATTTGAGTGTCTTTCATGTCAGACATTTTAGGTGGAGTAGTTTCTACTTTTGGTTCTTTTGTAGGCTCTGGCACGAGGTTTTGTATAGTCTCCACTTGTGGTGCCTCCTCTTTTGGTGGTGGCGGTGGTGGTGGAGTATCTTCTTTTGGTTGTTCTAATATTTCCTCCTCTTCTGGTAGTTCCTGTATATCTACCAATTTTGCATTAACATCCGTTTGTTTTTTTGCATTCATTTTTTCAATTTGAGTAAGAATGAATGGTATAGATGCTAATGAGCAGAAAAGAATTGTCCCTATGAGAAAAGACCTTGTAAGAATTCTTTTGTAAGAGATTCTCAGGTTGTATGCTCCGTATTCTTTATTTCTATGCTCAAATACAGTTTCATCAAGAGATGCTATGTATTTTGCTTTTTCATTTACCATTTTTTATATGAATTAATGATTTTCACTATTTTAATAGTAAAGAATTACTGCCCTATTTTCTTTTTATAAATAGCAATCTCCCAATCTTTTGGTTCCGTTACCCCATATGGTGTTTCGGCATTAGATTGTTTTAGGAGTTCCATTTCATCAAGAATATCTACAAAATTCTTATACACTGCGTCTTCAGTAGGCTTAATGATTACGGTAAATTTACTTACATCTTTTGCCCCTTTTCTTGCTTTCTCGATTACTTTCGTAATCCCATTTTTATCATAAGTAGTTTCTTGTAGGGTTTGTTCGTTAAGCCCTGCCTTATCTTGCTGATGATAAAAAACTCTATTATCTTTACCAAGCACCAATGATATAGAGTTAGACAAGTCTATCTGCAAATCCTTTGGTTTAGGTTGGTCTTTTTTAGGTTTAGCTGGAAGTCCTAAATCCATTACATTAGGCTTACTAAAAGTTGTAGTAAACATAAAGAAGGTAATTAATAGAAATCCCAAATCTACCATTGGAGTCATATCCACTCGGGTGGATTGTTTTTTGGAACGGACTTTACCGCCTTTTCCACTATCCTCTTTTACTTGTACTTCTGCCATTTCTATTAAATATTATTTAGGTCCTGCTTCTTGATTGGTTATCAACCAAAACTGATAAAACTCAATATCTCTTAATCCCTCAAAAAGGTTTTTTACATTAGGGAAGGTTGTCGTATTATCACCTTTGATTGCCAATTTATATTGGTCATTGATTCTCAAACTACTTTGCACCCAATCTATGAGTTGTTTATTGGTGCTATCCAACGGAACACCTGGTTGTTTGAGGTTTTTTCGCTCATCTTCTGACAATGCTAAGTAGGATTTTAGTTGGCTAATTGGCACACCAATGAATGCTACTTTTGAGAATGCATTTTTATCAGCATCAGAGAATTTCACTCCATATTTTTCTCCCATAGCATCAAGGAGCTCAGCTCTCTCTCTTGCATTTTCTACGGGTTGGAAGAAGAATCTACCATCTTTTGTTACATTCACAGTCATAAGACTTGAATCAGGCAACAAAGTCTCTGATATAGAAGATGGCGGTGTAATCTGCTCCACATCAGGTTTTCTGAACTGAGTGGTCAAGATAAAGAAACTTAGTAGTAAGAACGCCACATCGCACATAGCGGTCATATCCGTAACTACTCCGTGTCTTTTTGGTTTAACTCTCGCCATTTTTTTTATTTAATTAGTTAAATTTATTTTTTTAATTGTTTGATTTTTTAAACTACCTTGCTATTCATTTCAAAAATAGCAAAGTAGTATTATTCTTAGTTTATGAAAATATTTCAAACAATTCTATTCAATCAAAAATCCTCTAACAGACAAAAATATTAGTTAAATTCTGCAAAAGATTGCTGGATAGACATACCGATTTCATCGATTTTATAAGTAAGTCCATCAATCTTAGATGTAAAGAAGTTATATAGGATAATTGCTATCGCAGAAGTACCAATACCAAGAGCCGTGTTAATCAAGGCTTCGGAGATACCTACTGAAAGTGCTGCTGAGTCTGGCGTACCACCACCATTACCCAACGCTTGGAATGCAGAAATCATACCCATTACGGTACCCAACAATGCTACGAGTGTTGCAACAGTACCCAAAGTAGAAAGAATCATCATATTCTTCTCAAGCATTGGCATTTCAAGAGTTGTAGCCTCTTCAAGTGATTTTGTAAGAGCTGCCATTTTTTGCTCCTTATTAAGGGTAGTATCTTTTGATAAAGCTTTGTAAGATACCAAACCTTCTTTTACTACATTACCTACTGAACCTTTCTGAGTATCGCAAGCCTCAATTGCTTCATCAATTTTATTTTTGTTCAATAACTCTCTTACATTTTGTACGAAACTCTCCAAGTTTCCTGTACCAGCCGCTTTTCCTAACACGAAGAATCTCTCAAAAGAGAATACTACTACGGTAAGCATAAAAGTAATCAAGACATGCACGATAGGCCCACCCATATAGATGATACCCATTGTATTTTCTGGGTGCAAATCCTTAGATTTCACATCTGAAAATAATACAGATACTACTCCTTTAATACCCTCAATAGCTTTAAAGTTATTCGGATTACCCAAAATGAATACATAAATACTCGCACCAATAGCATAAAGTATTGGTAAGATAAATATAGGATTAATACCCCCTTTCTTTCTAGCAACTACTTGCTCTTCTACTGTTGAAACATTCATTTCCATTTTTAAAACTAAATTATAAATTATTATTAAATTTCTTTTAAATTTCAAATCGTAAAATAAAGTCAAAAAAAATTATAATGCAAATTTTTTTAAAAAAAAATTAGATTAAACTATATAAAAACACATAAAATTATAATATATTTATCTCAATAAATCTCAATATATTTAACATATTTTCAATAAATATCATTTTTTTAATAGCTATTTATTTTTTTTAACTATTTTTTTTAATTTATTTATTGTGTATTTTTTTTAATTTTTAGACAACAATATTAATGATTTTTTTGGGCACAACGATAATTTTTTTCGGATTATTTCCATTTAATTGTGCTAAAACTTTATCGTTTTTCAAGACAATTTCCTCTATATCTTCTTTAGAAAGCTCTGCTGAAAGCGATAATTTGAATCTCACCTTCCCATTAAATGAAACTGGATATTCTATCTCGTCCTCTACCAAATATTTCTCATCAAAAATTGGGAATGGTACATACTCTACACTCTCCGAATTTCCCAATATTTGCCAAAGTTCCTCACAAATATGTGGCGCATACGGCGAAATAACCACTGCCAACGGTTCCAGAATGGCTCTTTTGTTACATTTAAGTTTTTGTAAATCATTCACCGCAATCATAAACTGAGACACTGAAGTATTAAACGAAAAATGCTCAATATCATACACCACTTTTTTAATCAAAGTATGCAGAATTTTGTATTCCTCTTTCGTAGGTTCTTCATCTGAAATATTGACTTTATCTCCTTCAAAATAAAGATTATATAACTTCTTCAAGAAACCATAAACTCCACTAAGCCCTTGAGTATTCCAAGGTTTAGACTGCTCTAACGGACCCAAAAACATCTCATAAAGACGGAGACAATCCGCCCCATATTCCTCACAAATATCATCTGGATTAACTACATTGTATTTGGATTTAGACATTTTTTCAACCTCTCTCTCGGTAATGTATTTTTCATCTTCTAAGATAAATTCTGCATCTCTGAACTCTGGTCGCCAAGCACGAAATTTCTCCGTATCCAACTCATCGGAGGCTCCTTTTAGTAGAGAAATATCAATATGTATTTTCTGAGTTTCGTAATTTTTCAATAAATTTTTTGAAACAAACTGATTAGTCCCATCAATCCTAAACACAAAAGCCGACATACCCAAAATCATTCCTTGATTTATCATCTTTTGGAAAGGCTCTTCGTGGCTAATATAGTTTCTATCTTTCAAGAACATTGTCCAAAAACGAGAATACAATAAATGCCCGGTAGCGTGTTCCGAACCACCAATATACAAATCTACCTGCCCCCAATAATCTGAAATCTCTCTATTGCAGAAATCTAAATTATTATCAGGATTCATATAGCGTAGGAAATACCACGAACTACCTGCCCAGCCTGGCATTGTAGAAAGTTCAAGAGGAAAAACACTATGATTATCAATCAAATCTGTTGAAACAACTTTTTTATTCTTTTCATCCCAAGCAAAAGTTTTTGCATTTCCAAGTGGTGGGTCTCCATCTTCTGTTGGTAAATATTTTTCTACCTCTGGTAACTCCAAAGGAAGGCAATCCACAGGCAAAGTATATGGAATATCTCCTTTATAATAAATAGGTACTGGCTCTCCCCAATAACGCTGACGAGAGAAAATAGCATCCCTCTGACGATAAGTAGTCGTTCCCAACCCAATACCTCGGCTCTCCAATTCAGAAATAATTTTACTCGTAGCTGATTGATATTCAAGTCCATTCAAGAAATCTGAATTTTGTAACTCAAAATTTTCTTTTTCGGTAAAGGCTTTTTCTGAAATATCTTGATTAAAAATATTTTTAAACTCAATATCAAAGTGCTTTGCAAAAGCATAATCTCGATCGTCTCCTGCGGGCACAGCCATTACGGCACCTGTTCCATAACCTGCCAAGACATAATCTCCTATCCAAATAGGTATAAGTTCTTGTGTAAATGGATGCACGGCGTAAGCTCCTGTGAATACTCCAGAAATTGTCTTCACATCTGCCATTCTTTCCCTTTCGGAACGCTTGGTTGTAGTTTCTATATAGGCTTCTACCTCAGCCCTTTGTTCCTCCGAAGTGATTTTCAAAACCAATTCATGTTCAGGAGCAAGAGTAAGGAACGATACACCAAAAATTGTATCAGGACGAGTAGTGAAGACTTCTATTTCAGCATCTATGTCTTTAATTTGGAATTTCACCGAAGCCCCAGAGGATTTTCCAATCCAGTTTTTTTGGCTTTCTTTAATGCTCTCTGCCCAATCTAATGTATCCAGCCCCTTTAAAAGTCTTTCAGAATAGGCGGTGATTCTCATAGACCACTGCATCATTTTCTTTTGGAAAACGGGATAGCCCCCTCTTTCGGATTTCCCATCTTTAACTTCGTCATTAGCCAAAACGGTTCCTAAGGCAGGACACCAATTTACGGTAGTTTCGGCACGAAAAGCTAAACGATAGTTCAATAATACTTCTTGTTTTTTCTCCTCAGAAAAAGCGTTCCATTGTTCTGCTGAAAACTCCACATCCTGTGTTTGGCATGCTGAAAGCTTTTTTGTTCCATTTACCTCAAAATGAGAAACAAGCGTAGTGATAGGCTCGGCTCTATCAGTCGTTTTATTATACCAAGAATGAAATAACTCTACAAAAATCCATTGTGTCCATCTATAATATGAAGAATCTGAGGTACGAATCTCTCGGCTCCAATCAAAAGAAAAACCAATCTTTCTTAGTTGTTCCTCATATCGATTGATATTCACTTCGGTAGTAAGTGCTGGATGCTGTCCTGTCTGTATTGCATATTGCTCAGCAGGAAGCCCAAAAGAATCGTAACCTATTGGGTGTAACACATTATACCCTTGGTGTCTCTTATATCGGGAATAGATATCCGACGCGATATACCCCAGTGGATGTCCCACATGTAGCCCAGCGCCAGACGGATACGGAAACATATCTAAAACATAAAACTTAGGCTTTCCACCATTTTCAGTTATGTTTTCTGCTCTGAAAGTATTTTTTTCCTTCCAAAACGATTGCCATTTTCGGTCTATTTCTTGATGGTTGTAAAACATTATCTTATTTCTTTAAGTGGCAAATTTAAGAATTTGTTAGTAAAGTTAGAAATAATATATCTTTGCAAAAAAAGAAAATGCCCGAAGTATCCATCATAACTCCCTGCTATAATTCTTCAAAATATTTGGCCGAAACTATACAATCTGTTATTAATCAAAATTTTACAGATTGGGAATGGATTATTACTGATGATGGTTCGCAGGACAACTCAGTAGAAATTATTCAACAGCACAGCGACCCACGAATTATCCTCATCACCTCGAAAAAAAACAGCGGAGCGGGATATGCCAGAAATATGGCACTACAAAAGGCTTCGGGCAGATACATCACTTTCCTTGATGCCGACGATATTTGGGAGAAAAATTTCCTCAGTGAGATGGTCGGATTTATGAAAACTGAAAAGGCAGAACTTGCCTACTCCAACTACTCTCGTTGTGATGAAAATCTCAACCCTACGATTGCTGATTTTCGAGCGGATAAAATTGTAACATTCGCGAACCTACTGAAAACCTGCAGACTATCACTCCTTAGTTCAATGTATGATTCTCAACGAGTTGGAAAAGAATATTTTCCTGAAGGAAGTAAACGAGAAGACCACATAATGTGGCTCAATCTACTGAAAAAAATTCCAGAAGGAAAACCACTACCGAAGACAATGGCAAAATACCGTATGCTCCCCAACTCCGTATCTCGAAACAAAAGTGGCATCATTTGGGAACAATATTTAGTATATAAAAAATTTATGAATTTCTCAACAATAAAATCCATCTACTACACCCTTCATTGGGCATTTAATGGATTTATGAAATATTCTAAACTCTTCAATTGATTACATTACTTTTAATTCTAAATCAATACTTTTTCCGAAGAATTTTTTAGAAATCTTTTCAAAATTTTTCGTCAAATCTGATAAATAAAAATGATATTTCGGATTAGAGTTATTCTTATTAGCGAGATTTTTCTCCTCTAAAATATCTTTTAATCTATTCACCACTATATTTGGAGAATCTATCACCCTTACACGACTACCATAGTATTGCTTGATTTCGTCTATCAACAATGGATAGTGTGTGCAACCCAAAATAAGTGTCTCTATATCCCTTAACTTATTATTACTTAAATAATTATAAATAATAGCATGAGTAATCGGATGATTTTTGAAACCCTCCTCTATTGCAGGGACAAGTAGTGGTGTAGCTAATTCGCTAACTTTTATAGATTTATTATGCTTGCGAATGGTCTTTTTATACAAACCAGAATTTACAGTCGCCTTCGTAGCTATTACCCCAACATTGGTATGTGGTTCTGAGGTTATTTTTTCGGCAACAGGATTTATCACATCTATCACCGGAACACGCCCGTCCACCAATTCCAATACATCTTGTAGAGCATTAGCAGTAGCGGTATTACAAGCGATGAGGATTGCTTTACAATTATTTTCCAATAGAAATTTCGTAATTTTTGTAGAATATTCTATGATTGCTTCTTTGGACTTTTCACCATACGGAAGGTGCTTAGTATCACCGAAGTAGATGATATTCTCATTCGGTAATAAGTTCTTAATTTCTTTTGCAAAAGTCAGCCCTCCAACTCCCGAATCAAAAATCCCTATCGGTTGCTGAGCGTTAAGATGAGAAAAATTAACTTTTTTATCCAAAACATTAAAATTGTATTACAAAGTTAAAAAAAATCATATTATAAACAAATCCGAAGCTATACCATCGGCGAAAAACCAATGTTTTTCAGGAATTTTCAAATGATTATTCTCTATTGTTAATATTCCTTCTGAAATTTTAGATTGAATATCTTTATGGAATTTTTCCTGAATTTCATCAGAAAAATCTTTTATTTTCTCCAAATCTGCCCCCCAACTCGTCCGAAGCCCAATCATCAATAACTCATTATATCTATCTTTTTCGGATAAAATCTCTTTTTCTGTAGGGAGCTTATTCTCATTTAGACTTTTGATATACAATGGATTATTCGCAATATTCCAACTTCTTAAATCTTTTCCATCATAGGAATGAGCTGAGGGACCAATACCGAGATATGGCTGATATTTCCAATAAGATGAATTGTGTTTTGAATAAAAATCAGGTTTCCCAAAATTAGAAATTTCATAATGCTCAAATCCGTTATTTTTTAGGAAATCCACCATATAGTAAAACTCTTGATTCTGCTCGGCCTCCTTCGGAGCAGAAATTTTACCTCTTTCTATCCAATTATCAAGTGCTGTCTTGGGCTCAATCGTAAGAGCGTACGAGGAAATATGACTAACCTCCAAATCTACCGCCTTTTGTAGATTTTGCTTCCATATTTCAATATGAGAAGTCGGCGAACCATAAATCAAATCTATACTAATATTCTCTATACCAGTATCTTGACTTCTCTTAATACAATCTTCAGCTTGGGAGTTAGTATGTGCCCGATTCATCATTTTCAAATCATCTTCAAAAAAACTCTGCACCCCAATAGATAGCCGATTAATACCTATCTCTCGTAAGCCCTTCAAATAATTTTGAGACAAATCGTCAGGGTTAGCCTCTAACGTAATTTCTATATCATTCTTAAAACTGAAATACTTTAAAACGCTATCCATCAACTTTTTAACCTCATCAATTGACAAAATGGAAGGTGTCCCTCCTCCAAAATATAGCGTTGCTAATAGGTTATTATGTAATTCATCTTTCCGAAAATAAATCTCCTTTTGAAGGGCCAAAATCATCTCTTCCTTTAACTTCAAAGAAGTGGAAAAATGGAAATTGCAATAGCTACATTTTTGTTTACAAAATGGAATATGTATGTATAGCATTTTAATATGTAATTACCTTATTCTAAATCCTCTTGGATTAATAAAATTATCCAAACTATATCCTAAACTCAGCATAAAACTATTTCCTCCATATGGTGCTATTTTTCCCATTGAAATATGGTAACTCGCCCCAAAGTGCCAACTATTAACCTTCACTTGTACAAGTGGCGAAATACTTAGTTGATTGGCTATATTTTTATCCTTTGCCGAGCGAAAACTCACCCCGCCGATAAGGCTATTATCATCATCATAAATTTTCGCTAAAATATTGATATCCATCAACCTTGCCGAATTTGTATTAAGATTTAATAAGAAAGATGACTCTACTGAAAATCCTTCGGTAATTTCGTAATCGTAGCCTGCATTCATCACATATTTCGTTGGTGAAGGCTCTATACCATTGATTATTAATCTCTCATCAGAAAGAGGAATATCCAAAATAGACACACCTCCGAAAAAGCCCTCATAAGTTGCCTGCAAGCCTAAATTAGTATAGGTGTTGAAGATAGAATTCGCCCCTGTTGAGAGCAATGGGTCGTCAGAATCCTTAGCATTAATCCTTGAATGATCTATGCTGGCATTATAGAAATTGACATTTGCTCCAAAAGAAAATTGGTTTCGTCTCTCGTCATCGGTTATAGGCACAAAATACGATGCCCCCACGGAGATTCCATTAGAGGAAATAGCCCCATTTTGGTCACGAAAAAGGGAAATTCCCGTTCCCACTCTATCCACAATATTGGCGTGAATACCAATTGATTGGACATTAGGAGAGGTATCAAACTTTGAAAATTGGCGATGATAATTAGCATCAAACTCTACGCTATCCGTTGCTCCGTAATAGGCAGGATTTATCCAAAACTTGCCTCTCAAAAGATACTGCTGATAGATAGGTAGTGTCTCTTGTGCCGAAAGAATAATACTTTGGGCAAAAATAATTAATTGTATGAATCTTCTCACACGGCAAAGGTAATGTTAAAAATCAATATACTCCATCCTTTATAGCATATTTTTAAAATTATTATCCTACTTTTGCAAAAATTTAATAATGATACACCAGCAACCACAAAAAACAGGAATAGACTTCGTAATAAAAAGAGCATTTTTTTATTGGAAAACCACGATTTTTTATCAGATTATCTTATCAATAATGTATTTCGGTATCTTAATAAGTGTAGCCCAATTCGCTGCCGAAAAATTAGGATTACTTGATGAATACCTAAAAATCATAAAAAATAGCCAAGGGAATTTCCATAGATTAGAATCGGGTATAAAACACCTAGTAAATAATCCTAATCTGCCAACATTCTCATTAATCTTAATGCTAACACAAGCCTTTGTATTTCCTTTACAAGTTGGTATATTTAAGATTTACAGAAAGATAGACATCAATGAAAGTTATAATTTCAATGATATTCTATCGGGATACGAGGGGCGAAATTTCTTCGTATTCGTTACTTATTTTATATTTTTTGAAGGAGTTTCATCTATCCTAAAACCATTGGTATTTCTATCTCCTATTTGGATTATTATCACAATTTTTGTAGTTCCACTAATGTTTTTTATGAATACATCTTTGTTGAAGAGTATCTCGTATAACCTCTCCGCCTTGAAGGTTCATTTCTTTCCAATAATCATTTGTTTGTTGGTTGCCACACTATTCAAATACCTTGGTTTTTTATTTTTTGGTATTGGTGGTTTGCTTACCTTCCCCTTCACTACAGCGATGATATATGCTCTTTATAGTGTTGTATTTTCGGAGAAGAGACCATAACTAAATCTCATCTTTAAGTGCTAAAATTTCATCTCTGAGCCTTGCGGCGGTGATAAAGTCAAGATTTTTGGCAGAATATTCCATTGCCTTTTGTTTTTCAGTGATGATTTTCTCTATTTCCTCTGGAGAATACTTTGTTTTCGTTTTATTTTCAGCAATTTGCTTGGTAATTTCCTTTTGAGTATAGGTATCACTTGGAAAATCTTTTGCACGACCGACCAAAGTTTCAGAGATTTTTTTATTGAGTTGTTTTGGTACGATTCCGTGTTCTTTGTTGTATTTCGCTTGTATCTCCCTACGATAATTTGTTTCAGCTATAGAATTTTTCATAGAATCGGTCATTTTATCAGCATACATTATAGCCTTTCCATTGACATTTCTGGCTGCCCTACCGATTGTTTGAATCATTGACCTACGAGAACGAAGGAAACCTTCTTTATCAGCATCTAAGATTGCTACCAACGAAACTTCGGGTAGGTCTAATCCCTCTCGGAGGAGATTGACACCGACTAATACATCAAATAAACCCATTCGTAAGTCTTGCATAATTTGGATTCGCTCCAAAGTTTCTACATCAGAGTGAATATATCTTGTACGAATACCTACTTTGGTAAAATATTTGGTGAGTTCCTCTGCCATTTTCTTCGTCAGGGTCGTTACGAGGACTCTCTCATCTACTTCGGCTCGTTTTTGTATTTCCTCTATGAGGTCGTCTATTTGATTAAGCGTTGGCCGAACCTCTATGATGGGGTCTAATAATCCCGTAGGACGAACTATCTGTTCTATATATTCTCCTTCGGTTTTTTGTAGTTCGTAGTCCGCAGGCGTTGCTGATACATAGACAACTTGATTTTGCATATTTTCCCATTCATCAAATTTTAGTGGGCGATTGTCCAATGCAGCAGGCAGGCGGAATCCGTATTCTACCAAAGCCTCTTTACGAGAGCGGTCTCCTCCATACATAGCGTGGATTTGTGGGATAGTTACATGACTTTCGTCTATCACCATTAGGTAATCTTCTGGGAAATAATCCAAAAGGCAGAATGGACGAGAGTTGGGCTCTCTACCATCAAGATAACGAGAATAGTTCTCAATCCCAGAGCAATAGCCTAATTCTTTTATCATCTCCAAATCCATTTCTGTTCGTTCCTTTAATCGCTTGGCTTCCAAAGGTTTTTCTACACTTGCAAAAAAATCTATTTGCTTGGTAAGGTCGTCTTGTATAAGTCGAACTGCGTTATTTAATGTTTCCTTAGATGAAACGAATAGATTAGCAGGGTAAATCCTTATTTGGTCAAAATCGGAAGTTACATTTCCCGAAATAGGGTCAAAAGTTTGTATTTTTTCAATCTCATCACCAAAAAATTGTATCCTCATAGCATTATCAGCATAGGCAGGAAATATATCTACCACATCACCTTTCACACGGAAGCTTCCTCGCTGAAAATCGGCTATAGACCTACTATAGAGAGCTTCTACTAATTTTTGCAAGAGGTGTGTACGAGTAATTTTGTCTCCCAAAGCAATTTCTATCAAAGATTTGTGGAACTCCGTAGGGTTCCCGATACCATAGATACACGATACCGACGCAACTATAAGAACATCTCTTCGGCCAGAGAGCAAACTTGCAGTAGCCGAGAGTCTCAATTTCTCTACCTCCTCATTAATACTCAAATCTTTCTCAATATAAGTCCCTGTGGAAGCTATATAGGCTTCGGGCTGATAATAATCATAATACGAGACAAAATACTCTACAGCATTATTAGGAAAAAACTCTTTAAACTCCATAAAAAGCTGAGCCGCCAAAGTTTTATTATGAGCCAAAATAATCGTTGGTCTCTGGATATTTTGTACCAAATTAGCAATAGTAAAGGTCTTCCCCGAGCCCGTTACCCCAAGCAGAGTCTGATATTTTTCACCACGGAGTATCCCTTCCGTTAATTTCTCAATAGCCTTCGGCTGGTCGCCCATAGGTTTATAGTCGGATTGTAGATTAAATTTCATAGGAACAAATATAAGAAATTCACAAAAATTATTTATTCAAAAAAAATACTTACCTTTGTAAAAAATTACTTACAACCATCTATTGTTAAATATAAATGAGAGTGGATAAAATAAGATTTAGGAGCATTTTAATCCTTATTATTTTCCTAAATTTTAATTTTTCGCCGATTATTTCCAAGATATTTGATTGTGAAATACAACAATCAAATATAAAATTATCTAAAGATGATTCTTTCTCTCTTGATAAAGAATTTACTATAAAACTCTTTATAAAATCTCTTCATCGTACTGATTTTTCAGAGATTTTGACATTATTTTTTTCTAATACTTCATATGGTAATTATCAAGAAAATTTATGGATTTCACCATTTTTGAAGATTATTTCTCCTCCTCCGGACACCAGTTTATAATATTCTTAGTTCTTTTGCCATTATCGGCATTTAATAATAGCATAAAAAAGGAATGTTAGAATCAACAATCCATAAAATCTTTATATAAAAAAATGAATAATAAAAATATATTAAAAGGAATACAGGAGAATTTCCCATCTGGGTTGGTCGTGTTTTTGGTAGCACTTCCGCTATGTTTAGCTATTGCTATTGCCTCTGGGGCACCACCTCTTTCAGGAGTTATTTCAGGTATCATCGGTGGAATAGTTATCGGAGGTATCTCCAACTCTAATATATCGGTATCTGGACCTGCAGCGGGACTTACTGCTATAGTTTTAGCATCTATCACGGATTTGGGAAGTTTTGAGTTATTCCTATGTGCGGGGATTATCGGTGGACTTATTCAATTGATTATCGGATTTTTACGAGCAGGAAGTATCTCCAATTATTTCCCAAATAATGTAATAGAAGGGATGTTGGCAGGTATTGGTATTATCATTATTTTAAAACAAATACCTAATGCCTTAGGATTTTCTGATAATAACAAATTTACCCAACATTTATTTGACTCTGGGATTAATATGGCATATTTCACAGAGAGATTAGGGGCGATACACCTTGGTGCGATCATCATCACGATAGTATCCATTGTGGTTCTTTTGATTTGGGATAACGTACCTGCTCTTAACAAAATAAAACTCTTACCAAGTGCATTAGTAGCGGTTACCGTTGGGATTGCCCTCAATGAAATATTTAAAATAACAGGGTCTAACCTTGCTGTAGATGAAAGTAGATTAGTAAAATTGCCTACACCTCAGTCTTTTGATGAGATAAAAGAAATGATAAAACTTCCTGATTTCGCAGGATTTGCTAACCCTAAAATTTGGATAACGGGAGGTACCATAGCTATAGTAGCATCTATTGAAACTCTTCTCTGTATTGAGGCATCAGATAGACTAGATAACAAAAAAAGAATCACGGATACTAACCTTGAATTAAAAGCTCAAGGTATCGGGAATATCATAAGTGCATTCATCGGTGGATTGCCTATTACATCTGTTGTTGTTCGTTCTTCTGCTAATGCAAATGCAGGAGCTACCTCTAAACTTTCAGCAATCATTCATGGAGTATTACTTTTAGTTTGTGTATTATCTATACCTATGATTCTAAATCTAATACCTCTAGCCACATTAGCAGCCGTTCTCATTTTGGTAGGATATAAATTAGCAAAACCTGCTACATTTAAACATTTTTGGCATTATGGTAAATTTCAATTCATTCCATTCTTGGCAACAGTATTGGCCGTAGTATTCCTTGACCTATTAAAAGGAGTAGGCGTAGGATTGGCCATTTCAATATTCTATATTTTACAAGGGAATATGAAGAGAGCCTACTACCTAAGCCGTGAGGAATTAGAAAACACCGACGAATTCACCTTAAAACTTGCAGAAGAGGTGTCTTTCTTAAACAAAGCAGCTATCAAAAAAACGCTAAAAAATGTTACTCCAAACTCTAAGGTTACTATTGATGCTCGTAATACATCTTACATTACTGTAGATGTTTTAGAACTTATCCAAGACTTTACCAATATCCGAGCAAAAGAAGATAATATTGAAGTAATACTACTCGGATTCAAAAAAGAAGCTATCGAATACGCTAATGGAACAAAAGATTCTAATATCAACATTACTCATAGGAGAGCGATATAAAATATTATTAACCATAAAAAAAAGAAAATATGAAAGTCCACACAGAAGAAACGCAAGCAACTATAACCCCCGAAAAAGCGGTGCAATTCCTAAAAGAAGGCAATGAAAGGTTTATTAATAATTTAAAAATAAATAGAAACCTACTCCAACAAGTAGATGCCCTACAAGATGGACAATGGCCTTTTGCTGTAATCCTCACTTGTATTGATAGCCGTGTGGCTACAGAACTTATTTTTGACCAAGGATTGGGAGATATTTTCGTAGTAAGAATTGCAGGAAATTTTGTCAATCAAGATATTCTTGGGTCATTAGAATTTTCTTGTAATATTGCTGGAGCCAAACTAATCGTGGTATTAGGACATCATAATTGTGGTGCATTGAAAGGCAGTATTGATGCTGAAAAAGTAGAAGATTTAGGAATGGATAATCTCAACCACCTAATTTATCATTTTGACCCTATTATTAATGAAATACTACAAGAAGGAGAAGAACGAACATCAGAAAATAAAGACCTTGTAGATAGATTAACTTATGCCAATATCCGACATACTATCAATGATATCCGCCATCAAAGTTCCATTCTAAGAAAACTAGAAAAACAAGGTAAAATAAAAATCGTAGGAGCTAATTATGATGTTAAAACTGGTATCGTAGAATGGCTATAAGCATAACAAAAAGAGACACCAAATATGATGTCTCTTTTTTTATTTTATTGTATTTTCTATTTCTTTCAAGTAATCAATCAATTGTGTTGTTTCTTGCTTAGTTAGTTTCGCCTTAGGATGTTGGGCGATATAACCTCTTAGTGGCATCCTTTCTTGCTCCAAATCGGCAATAGAGTTCTCTAACATAGACAGCTGTAAATCCTTATTGTAAGTTTCCCATATTGAAAGATTCATATGCTCTCTCCCTTCATTAATATGGTTTTTAATAGACCAAGAAATAGGTGCTATATATGAGTATCGTGGATAAATAGTCTCATTAGAATGACAATCATAACACGCCCTTTGTAGGATATTTTTAATATTCTGTGGCGTTTTATAGATATCTACAAAGTTTTCCGACATCTTTACAGATGGATTTTTTCTATCCACAGGGATTAATTGTATCACCCCAAATATCACCCCAACATAGGCTATATATATCATTATCTTTTTCATTTTTTCGTTTCTATTTCAGTTCCCAATCATCAATAATATTCTCCCATAGAGGGCGGATTTCGAGAATTTTATTGTATATGAATACATCCTCTGCTGGTTTAAAATTTTTAAAATCCATAACATCCCAAATACCATTTCCATTATCATCTACCAATATTCTAGCTGTATATTTTGCAGGAGGAAGAGCTTCAAACTTAACATTCTGAGAATCTACCCTTTGTGAATACTTCACATCATTTTGGGTGTTTAATAATTGTAGCCAAAATGTATTCTTCGGTTTTTCCTTCAAGCGAAATTCCACACTCCCAAAATTCTCTGGTTTTTCCACCTCAAAGTTAAACTGATATGTCTTCGACAAAGTCTCATAATATGTATCCATTGTTCCTTGAGGAATTATTAGCTCATACTTTTTGCCGTTCACAAACTTACTCTCTATCTTAATTTTCCTTGAATTATCCTCCGAAATTTTCGCCTTAAAATCTCGAACTACCGCACTATCCTCTTTCAGAATCCATTTCTCAGGACGAATTTCAGTAATGACTTTATTTGCTTCCAATACTAATTTATTAATTGGCGGAATCGATGTACCTATCGAATTAGAAATACTAAACTCCTTCTCGGAACTTGCCTTATAAAATGGCGAAATAACACCTTTCAATCCATCAGCACGATAAGAAAATTTTAATCCAACATTGCTATTTTTACCCGATAAATTAAGTTTTTTTGTATCAAACCACACAAATGCAGAATCCGAAAACTTACGATGCTCTACCTTATAGTCCTTCAAGATTTCTATCTCCGATTGAATATCCACTCGCTCTGGGTTACCCTCAAATTTCAACAAAAAACCACTTGGTAATTCCTTATATTCTACGAATTTTACTGCATTTTTTGAGGGAAGCGTTCGGATTTCCATATTTGAAATATTCTGATATAAATCCAAATCCTTCTCTTGAAAAAATATCTCCTCCTTCCCTGCTGTAGGCACCAAATTTTGGTCAGCATCATCAAAAGCTATCAATCTATATTTTCCTTTAGCCAAATTATTCAGTTCAAAATACCCATCTTCATCAGCCTTAGTAATGTAATAAGGTTTTTTACCGTAATCCATCGTATCTTTTACTTGGTATAGCCCCACTACGAAATTTCTTTTTGGATCATTTTTATCCTTCGTGAAAACATATCCACTCTTTTCTATACCACTGATATTCAAACTATCCAACTTATTCCCCGTAGAAAATACAAAATTAAAATACGGCAATACATTCCCCTCATTATTATCGGCTATTGCATTTCCAAAATTAAAATTATATGTTGTATTTTCCTTCAAATCTTCGTCCCACTCTATTTCCAAATACTTATTTGGGAGCGTCGTAGGAGTTATTTTTTTATATCTAATTGACGGAGAAATCATCAAATTTTTCTGAATATCTTTCAACACGATATACTCAGAGAAATCTAGTCGTAATTTTTTGAGTTTAGTGGATACATTTACCCGCGTAGTATCAATATTATACCTCATTAGTCGAGGGGCAATCGTATCTTTCCCCCCTCCTACGGGCGAACCAACCCTTGCACAAGATGCTAGCAACAGACAGAGTAGCCACAAAAAAAGTGATTTTCTCATTATTTTTTTTTGCGAAGATAAAAAATCTCTATCAGAAGAACAATTAAATCAACTTCTATCAGAATTATTATCCATAAATATTATTATTAAGAAAATATTCATTATCAACTCGTTATCTCAAACGAGATTATATTAAATATTCATAAAACAATCCACAGAATATTATTGATTTTATAAAAAATTAAAATTCCATCAATTTTTTAAACGAAATATTCTTTCATTTACCAAGTTTTTTTAAATTTGCAATCACTTAATAAAACTAACAATGGCTGAACAAGCAACCTATTTATTCTCTACACAAACAAGCAAAGATTTAGCAGAAAAAATTGCTAAACATTATGGACAAGAACTCGGGAAAATCAATTTCCAGCAATTTAGCGATGGAGAATTTGAACCCGTTTTAGACCAAAGCGTACGAGGCGGACGAGTATTTATCATCGGTTCTACATTCCCACCTGCGGATAATCTGCTAGAACTCCTACTGATGATAGACGCTGCAAAAAGAGCATCTGCTAAGAACATCACGGTAGTGATTCCATACTACGGTCTGGCAAGACAAGACAGAAAAGACAAACCAAGAGCCCCAATCGGTGCCAAGTTAGTGGCTAACCTCCTAACAGCAGCAGGCTCCACAAGAGTGATGACGATGGATTTGCATGCCGACCAAATCCAAGGTTTTTTTGAAATACCAGTAGATCACCTGTATGCTTCCACGATTTTCATTGATTATATTAGAGAATTGAATATTGAAAATCTCACCATTGCATCTCCCGATATGGGTGGAGCAAAAAGAGCAAGAAACTATGCAAGCCACCTCGGTGCTGAAGTTGTAATTGCCTACAAAGAGCGTAAAAAAGCCAATGTAATAGAAGACATGTTCCTTATTGGTGATGTAAAAGACAGAAATGTTATCCTCATCGATGATATGATTGACACAGCAGGAACACTCTGCAAAGCAGCAGATATCCTTGTAAAAAATGGTGCAAAATCCGTAAGAGCTATTGCCACACACGGTGTTTTCTCTGGGAAAGCCTACGAAAATATAGAAAATTCTGCCTTGGAAGAAGTAATAGTAACAGACTCTATCCCTGTAAAATTAGACAAAACATCCAAAATTAAAGTTCTTTCGTGCGCGCCACTCTTTGCTGATGTAATGAAATCAGTGCATTCTCACCAATCAATCAGTAACAAATTTATTATATAATACATTTATATACAATATTTTATAAATGAAAACAAAATAATTTTAGTTTTAAAACCTATATTTAAAATTAATTTAGTATCTTTGCATTTCTAAAATTTAACAAAAATATTTTTTATCAAATGAAATCAATTACAATTCAAGGTTCAAAAAGAGAAAGCGTAGGTAAAAAATCTACAAAAGCTTTACGCGATGCTGAGTTAGTTCCTTGTGTTGTTTATGGTGGAAAAGAACCAATTAATTTCTCTGCTACTGAGAAATCTTTCAAAAATTTGGTTTATACCCCAGACGCACACACTGTGGAACTTGTTATCAACGGAGAAACTATCCAAGCTGTTCTTCAAGATATTCAATTCCACCCAATTACAGACAGAATTCTCCACGCAGATTTCTATCAACTTTCTGCTGACAAACCAGTTATTATGGAAGTTCCTGTAAAAATCACTGGTAGAGCAAAAGGTGTTGTAGCAGGTGGTGTTCTTCGCCAATCTTTCAGAAAATTGAAAGTAAAAGCTGTTCCAGCAAATCTTCCAGATGAGATAGTAGTAGATGTTACTCCACTCAGAATTGGTAACAAACTATATATCGGAGATATTAAGAACGATGCTTACACATTTATGCACCCAGACAATGCAGTAATTGCTGCTGTGAAGATGTCTAGAAATGCAATGAAAAACGGTGCATCAGCAGCTGGTGATGATGATGAATAATCATATCCATTAAGAAGTGTAAAAAACAGTTAATCTGATATTAATAAAAATAATCGTTAGGGACTTTCCTAACGATTATTTTTATTATAATTAAAACTTCTTCCGATACAAAATATTAATTTATATAATGATTTTTATCAATAAAATGTCTTTCATATTAATATTTTTATTACTTTTGTAAAAATTTACATTTAAAATAATTCATTTTGAGCATTTTTAAAAACATTATCAAGTCTTTTTTTCCTTTTTCTGATGAGAATGAGGAAGTATCGGATGTGATAATAGAGCATAAAAATGAACATATTGATGAAAAATTCGTCCGTAATTTTAGTAATGGAGGCGGATATTTCAACTATTGTAGAGACGAAAAGGAGGCGCTCATCACCCTAAATAAAATTATAAAAACGGAAAAAATCAAGAAAGTTTTATGCTTTGATGAAGATTTAAAAAAGTTTTTGGATATTATTGAGATTCCTTCTGTAAGAAAAATCACACCTGATATAGATGCTTCATTCATCACTTGCGAATATTTAGCAGCCAATAATGGAAATTTTGTATTAACGGAAAACAATATTTCGTATTATCAATCTGGGGCACTCCCAAAAATCAGAATTATAATGGCTCATGTTTCTCAGATTATCCCCACCTTGGAAGATGCTATGCAGAGATTTAAGAGAAATGGAAAGGTGCGGAAAAATATAACTTCTATTGGGGGAGCAGACCATCTTGTCTCTAAAAATGATGATAAAAATAAATATTTCTTACTTTTATTAGAAGATTAATGGATAAGAGTTTTTTTCAACGATTAATTTTCGGCAGTATATATTGCTTGATAGTTATTTTTTGCACTAATGCGGTTGGTTCTAGAATATTTTCTATACCTCAGAAATATCTTTACTATGGAATGATTACTTTCTTTTCTTTCATAGGATTATGGGAATGTGTTCGTATAATGAAATTTGACAATTCGTGGGAAAAATACGCTGTGCTACCTCTTGCTTGTACTATTTGGTATAAATTTTCGGTAAAATATTTTAATGGAGGTTTTCATTTTAATTTTAATCTTTCTGAAATTTTAGGGCTTACTCTTATTGCATTGGCTATTATTACTCTTTTTCGGTTTAAATATGAACTTTCTAAAAATAATGGTAAATTAATTTTCTCATTGGTTTATAGCATATTTGGTATGGGATATGCTCTATCTTTGCCAAATATAGATGGAAATATATTCAGTAATGAAGCCATGTTTTTATTCATTCTCATTTGGAGTAGTGATACTTTTGCCTATTGTTCTGGCAGATTATTTGGAAAACATAAAATGGCTCCAACTATTTCTCCTAAAAAAACTTGGGAAGGCTTCATCGGAGGGGTAATTCTCACACTTGTTTTATGTTGTTTTATAGAATCTCGCTTCGGATACCTACGAGGGAATTGGATTATCGTAGGAGTTTTAGTAGCGACTTTTGCTCCACTGGGAGATTTAGTAGAGAGCCAGCTCAAAAGAAATTTTAATGTGAAAGACAGCGGAAACATCATACCTGGGCATGGTGGTATCTTGGATAGATTAGATAGTTTTATACTTTGTGCTCCAGTTATTTACATTTATTTCATTATAGATAAATGGCTTTATTAATATTTTATAATTAAAAAAGATAATAAATATGACACTTCACAGAGAAGGAAAAGAGACGATTTCAATAGCATCAATCGTATTGGCAGTTATAGTATTAGCCTCATCATACTTAGGTAATTGGGGACTTTTAATTTCTGTTCCGTTTTTCGTAATTTATTGTTTAATCTTATGGTTTTTTCGAGTACCGAAGAGAACTATTTTGGAACATAGAGAGAATATCGTGGCCCCTGTTGATGGAAAGGTTGTAATGATAAAAGAAGTAGAAGAACCTGAGTTTCTGAATAGCAAAGCTCTACAAATATCTATTTTTATGTCGCCGCTGAATGTCCATATCTGCCGCTACCCTGTCACAGGAAAAGTAATCTACAAAAAATATCACAAAGGTAAATACCTTATGGCTTGGAATGAGAAATCTTCTACAGACAATGAACGAACCACTGTAGCTGTAGAAACCCTTACCAATCATAAAATTGTATTTAGGCAAATAGCTGGATATGTAGCAAGAAGAATCGTCTTCTACTGCAACGAAAACGATACAGCAAAGGCAGGACACGAGTTTGGTTTCATAAAATTTGGTTCCCGAATGGATATCTTCCTTCCATTAGATACTGAAATAAAATGCAAAATCGGAGATATTACAACTGGTGGTATTGACGTAATTGCCAAACTAAAAGGATAAATATTAATTTTATAAAGAAACAAAAGGGTAAGAATAACATCTTTCCCTTTTTTTGTGAAATCATCTTTTATTTTGATTAATTATTTGTAAATTTACGGACTATTTTAGATTAATAATTGTTATGAATTATATATATTCTACTAACCTAAATGAAGTATTCAAACAAAGTTTAAACGAGATTAAAAGCTTAAAAAATACATTTATCAACACTGAACACCTCCTCATGGGCATCATTCAGTTTGATAACTCTGCAACAGAAATTCTAAAAAAATTAAATGCCGATATTCCTCAAATCAAAAGAAGGATAGCTAGTCTATACGAATTTGCACTATTCCCACCTCAAAAGGATATCAAAATCATATACACACAAATGGCCAATAGAGCCCTAAAACGCTCTGAACTTGAATGCCGAAAATATAAAGATACAGTAATAAATACCACTCATCTGCTTTTGGGAATACTCTACAAAGAAGACGACCCAGCAACACATATTCTTAACGCTTATGATATTGATTACCAAAAGGTAAGCGACTTGTATATGGATATTATGCAACAAAGAGGAGACAACGCACCAAAAATGTTTTTCACAAATGATGATGAGGAAGAAGATAATGACGACGAAAGCGGAGAACAGCCTCATTCTGCACAGAATATAAGACCAAAAACTTTGCCTAACAAATCTAAAACTCCAACTTTGGACAATTTCGGACGAGACTTAACTGCTCTTGCAAAAGAAGGAAAATTAGACCCTGTAATCGGTAGAGACAAGGAAATAGAACGAGTTTGCCAAATACTATCTCGACGAAAGAAAAATAACCCTCTACTCATCGGAGAGCCAGGGGTAGGAAAATCTGCTATCGCCGAAGGACTGGCACTACGAATCGAACAAAAAAAAGTTTCTCGCGTGCTATTTGACAAGCAGGTAATCACTCTTGACCTAACCAGTATCGTCGCAGGAACCAAATATCGTGGGCAATTTGAAGAACGAATAAAAGCTATAATGACGGAATTAGAAAAAAATCCAAATATTATTCTCTTCATAGACGAGCTTCATACCATCGTGGGAGCGGGAGGCTCTTCAGGAAGTTTAGATGCGTCTAATATGTTCAAACCTGCATTAGCAAGAGGCGAAATTCAATGCATCGGAGCTACTACACTGGACGAATACAGACAATACATTGAAAAAGATGGAGCCTTGGAAAGAAGATTCCAAAAAGTAATGATAGAGCCAACCTCTACCGAGGAAACTATACAAATCCTCAACCAAGTGAAAAACAAATACGAGGAACATCATAATGTAACCTATACTAATGAGGCTATCACCGCTTGTGTCAATCTCACAACAAGATACATCACCGACAGATTCCTACCCGACAAGGCTATCGATGCCTTGGACGAGGCAGGAGCAAGAGTCTATATAAAAAATATCTCAAATCCAACAAAAGTAATTGAACTTGAAGAAAAACTAAACAATACAAGACTCCTAAAACAACAAGCTGTAAAAAAACAAGACTATTTGGAGGCACGAAAACATAAAGATGACGAAGAACAAATACTTCAAGAACTAAAAATAGCCAAAGAAGATTGGGATAAATTTGTAAAAGAACATAAAGAAATAGTAACAGAAGACAATGTAGCCGAAGTTGTCTCCATGATGAGTGGTATCCCCGTAACAAAAGTAGGAAAAAATGAACTAGAAAAACTTGCCAAAATGAGCGAAAACCTCAACGGAAAAGTCATTGGGCAAGAAGATGCCGTGAAAAAAGTAGTAAAAGCTATCCAAAGAAATAGAACTGGACTAAAAGACCCTAACCGACCAATAGGAACATTCATCTTCCTAGGGACAACGGGCGTCGGAAAAACAGAACTCGCAAAAGTAATGGCAAGAGAACTCTTTGACTCCGAAGAATCCCTCATTCGTATTGATATGAGTGAATATATGGAAAAATTTTCCGTATCTCGCCTCGTGGGAGCTCCTCCGGGGTATGTCGGCCACGAAGAAGGAGGACAACTCACCGAAACTGTCCGCAGGAAACCTTACTCCGTGGTACTACTCGACGAGATTGAAAAAGCACATCCAGATGTATTCAATATCCTCTTACAGATTCTTGACGAAGGATTCGTAACCGACTCCCTCGGAAGAAAAATTGACTTTAAAAATACGATTATTGTCCTCACTTCTAATATCGGAACTCGCCATCTAAAAGATTTCGGCGATGGAGTGGGGTTCGGTACCTTAGCAAGACAAAATTCTTCAGATGAAAGAGCAAAGGCTACCATAGAATCCGCCCTGAAAAAGGCATTCTCTCCAGAGTTTCTAAATAGAATTGATGATGTAATTATCTTCAACGCTCTGAAAAAGGATGATATACGAAAAATTATTGACCTTGAATTGGCAAAATTGGAAAAACGACTCCTTAAACTTAATTATAATGTAATACTAACCAACGAAGCAAAAGATTTTATCGCTGAAAAAGGTTGGGATAAAGATTTTGGAGCAAGACCACTCAAACGGGCAATACAAAAATATATTGAAGACTTAATCGCAGAAATGCTCGTTATGAAAGAACTTAACGAAGGAGATACCATCACTCTGACTATTAATGAACAAAATGATGGATTAACAAAGATTTAAATCATTGAAAAAAATCCCAATCATTCCGACTGGGATTTTACTTTTAGTATATCTATCAAAAAAATGGCTACTTATAGTACTATAAGTAGCCCAAAACTAATTTAATAAACTTTAATATAATGATGAATTTCTTTATTCTACCACCTCAACAGTCAATCCTATCTTTTGTAGTGCAAAGATATAATGTTTCATAACCTTAAAAAAGGATATTTTATCCATTTTTAATAAATTATATCTATAACTTTAATAGTTTAAAAGTATAAATATACAAACAATTGATTTTCATATATTTATATTCTAATTTTTATTTTTTCATGCTTTTAAAAATTTATATTTATTAGTTTTAGTATCTTTGTAAAAATACTATAAAAATGTAATATATCCATCATATCGTATAAAATAATATACTTTATACCTTTTATTGAGCATTCATAAAAACATTTTTAAATACAAAAAAAATGGACAAAAATGACAAGAATTATTAATATTTTAAAAGACAATGGCATAATTCTCTATCCTACCGACACAATTTGGGGGATTGGTTGTGATGCTACAAACCCCATAGCTATCAAAAAAATATTTAATTTAAAAAAACGAGATAAGCAGAAATCCCTCATCATTCTAGTAGAAAGCGAAAAGCGACTACAAGAAATTGTGGATGTCCCCGAAATGGCTTGGGAAATCATAGACATTAGTGAAAAACCTGTCACCATAGTCTATGACAACCCCAAAGGGCTACCAAAAGAACTTTTAGCAGAGGATGGTAGCATAGGGATTCGTCTTGTGAAAGATGATTTTTGTAAAAAATTAATCTCCAAACTCAATAGACCGATAGTATCCACCTCTGCAAATCTTAGTGGCACTCCCTCACCAAGGAAATTTTCGGATATTGCAAAAGAAATAAAAGATAATGTGGATTTCATAGTAGAAGACCCAACAAACAGAATTTCTCAATGGGAAAATTCCTCTGTGATAAAAATTGGAATCGATAATACAATAAAAATACTCCGAACTTAAAAATAAATCTTTAGAGTATATTTTTTTTCATTATCTTTGGAAAAAATTAGTTCAATTTAAAAACATTCATTCTATGAAAACAAAAATAATTATAACTTCAATTTTATTGATGGGAATGATTGGGTGCAAAAAAAACAACAACCCAACAAACGAATCCTCTACGAGTGTAACTACCACAGACAAGGGAGTAGAGGCAGAAATAACCTACGAAAGTGAGGCAAAAGAAACCATAAAAATCACTTACTTTGCAGATGGCTCATTAGTAGGAGTAAAACTATTGAAAAATAACGAACCAGAGAGAACCCTAAAAGCCATTACAGAAGGACATCACAACACACCTGCTTTCTCCGATGGAAAGGTAACTTGGGAAGTTTCTAACGAGAATGTTTCGGGAACCTACACCGATGAAAAAGGGAGTAAAACCATCTACCAAAGAAAATAAATTTTGTAAAATACATCCATAAGTCTCAAAAATATTTGAGACTTTTTTCATTCCTTTATTTCATTAATTAAATATTTAATCTTAAATTTGTGGTAGAAAATACGATTAATAAAATCCTAAAAATATGCAAACAATAAAATTCAACCACGAGTGGAAAACGAGATTACTCAATCGTTTTATCAAATATGTAAAAATCTACTCCACTTCCGACCCAGAGAGTGATACCTGCCCCTCTACTCCACAGCAATGGGATATGGCAAACTTACTCTTTGACGAACTAAAAGAATTAGGCTTATCCGATGTATCTATCGACGAACACGGATATGTATTTGGGTACATCCCTTCTAATTTAGAAAACGATAATGAACCTACCGTAGGATTTATTGCTCACTATGATAGCACCCCAGATTTCAACGGGCAAAATGTAAATCCTATCGTTTGGGAAAATTACGATGGTAAAGACCTACTACTCAATAAAGAAACTGGCTTTATATTATCTCCAAACAAGTTTGAAACACTAAAAGACTATATTGGACAAACTATCATCACTACCGATGGAACAAGTCTCTTATCTGCAGACGACAAAGCGGGTGTAGCAGAAATTGTAACTGCTGCCGAATATCTATTGACTCATCCCGAAATCAAACACGGAAGAATTGCCGTAGGATTCAACCCTGACGAAGAAATCGGTCGTGGTGCTCACCTCTTTAATGTAGAAAAATTCGGTGCCGAATGGGCTTATACAATGGATGGAGGGGAAGTTGGCGAGTTGGAGTACGAAAACTTTAATGCTGCAGGTGTCGTAGTAAAAATACACGGATTAAGTGTCCATCCTGGATATGCCTTCGGAAAAATGATAAATGCGGGACTTCTAGCGAGCGAATTCATCCAAATGCTCCCTGCTAACGAAACGCCTGCCACTACACGAGGTTTTGAAGGATTCTTCCACCTCACAGATATCAATGCTGATGTATCCGAAGCTAAATTACAATATATTATTCGAGACCACGATGCCGACAACTTTGAAGCAAGAAAACAATTAATACTAAATAAAGTTGCCGAATTTAACCAAAAATACGGAGAAGGAACTGCCGAAATAGAAATTACTGAACAATACCGAAATATGAAACAGCAATTTGAAGACAAAATGCACATCATAGACATTGCAGAACAAGCAATGAAAGATGCCAACATTACTCCAAAAATAAAAGCCATACGAGGTGGAACTGATGGAGCCCAGCTATCCTATATGGGGCTACCTTGTCCGAATATCTTCGCTGGAGGACTCAATTTCCACGGACCTTACGAATATGTTCCTTTAGAAAGTATGGAAAAAGCCGTAAAAGTGATTGTGAATATTGCTAAGGCTAAGAAATCATAATAACTTCCTCTTAATCAAAAAAAACTTTGCTATTTAAATAGCAAAGTTTTTTCATTACATCCACCAACATCATTCAGTAAGGCAAAAATTATTATTGTTAACAAAATTTATTATCTTTGTCTAATGAAATTACTAAGAAAAGTTTTAAAATTTGTTCGACCTCACCAAAAATTTCTGTGGGGTGGTATGTTTTTTAATATATTATATTCTATTTTACAAGTATTTTCGGTTTTGTCTATGCTTCCTGTACTGAGAATCATTTTAAAAATAGACAAAGTAGATACCTCGCAGAAGCCTACCTACGATGGAAATATGACGGAAATCGTTACCTACCTAAAAGACCTAGCCTACTATAAAATACAAACTGCTAGCGAGGAATATGGTGGTGTAGTGGTTTTGGCATGGCTTTGTATCATTGTGGGTATTGCCTTTATGCTTAGAAATCTTTTCCGATATTTAGGGGCTTTTTTCATTGTTAATTATCGTACAGCCATCACAAAAGATATGAGACTGGCTATGTACAAAAAATTCCTAAAACTACCCGTTTCATTTTTTACAGAACAGAAAAAAGGCGATTTGATGTCTCGTATATCCAATGATATAGCATCTGTAGAAGGGGGTATAATGGGAGTTTTAGTGGATATAATCAATGCTCCTTTTATGATTATATTCTCATTAATTACTCTTTTTATGCTTAATGCAAAACTTACCCTATTCTCTCTCGTGGTATTCCCTATAATGGGAGGACTAATTTCGTGGATAGGGAAAAGCCTAAAAAAACAAGCAGGATACGCACAAGAGGAATTAGGAAATTTGTTCTCTATCATTGATGAAACTCTAAAAGCCTCCAAAGTCATTAAAATATTCAATGCTAATAAAATACTCTACAATCGTTTCCTTACAACGATTGACAATTGGAAAAGACACAGCATAGGAATGAGCAGAAAAAGGGAGCTTGCCTCTCCCCTCAGTGAGTTTATGGGGTCTATAACGATGCTACTCATCGCTTGGTTTGCAGGTCGTGGAGTAATTACTGGTGAAAATCAAGACCCTCTGACTTTTCTTGCCTTCATTGGACTTTTTTACCAAATTTTGGCTCCTGCAAAGCAGCTAGCCAATGCGACATCGTCTATACAAGGGGCCACAGCAAGTGTAGAACGAATATTTGAAGTCTTGGAATACGACTTAAAAATTGAAGAAATAGAAAATGCATTACCTATACAAAACCTTGAGAATAAAATTACTTTTAATAATGTAAATTTCTTCTACGATAAAGATAATGTTATCCTAAAAAATTTCTCCCTCGAAATACCAAAAGGAAAAACTATCGCTCTCGTTGGACAATCTGGTAGTGGAAAAACTACAGTAGCCAACCTCCTTGCTCGTTTTTACGATGTGAATGAAGGAAGTATATTGGTTGATGGCGAAAACATTAAAAACCTAAAAATGAGTAATTACAGACAGCTACTCGGTATGGTTACACAAGAATCTGTGCTATTCAACGATACTATTTATAATAATATACTGATGGGAAAACCTCATGCCACGGAGGAAGAAATCATCAGTGCAGCCAAAATTGCAAATGCCCATCAATTCATACAAAATCTACCCGAAGGCTACCACACGAATATTGGCGACGATGGAAATAAACTCTCGGGCGGACAAAAACAAAGAATATCTATCGCTCGTGCAGTTCTAAAAAACCCTCCAATAATGATTTTGGACGAGGCAACCTCTGCCCTTGATACCGAATCCGAACGATTTGTGCAAGACGCCTTAGATAAAATGATGGCTAATAGAACATCACTAATTATCGCTCACAGACTTTCCACCATTCAAAAAGCAGATATGATTGTTGTAATGGAAAAAGGACAAATTGTAGAGCAAGGAACACATCAAGAACTGATGAATCTCAACGGAGTCTATAAAAAATTAGTAGAACTACAAGGCTTTGAATAATCATCTAAACATACGAAAAAAAGGAGATAAATGATTTTATCTCCTTTCTCATTTTAATTATCAATAATTTATATCTCATTAATAATTAATTGTGATTTTTCTACATCCATTGTATTGTAGCATTTTGCTATCCAATTTTTCCCTTCGTTAGCATAGAAAACAGAAAAATTATACACTCGTTCCTGCCAAACTCTATTTGGGTGTATTTCGTAAAAAAGCGTTTCCATTCGTTGCAAGCGTTCATTTTGTTTTATTTTTTCGGCTCTCAATAAGCGTTTTTGCATTCGTTGTAAAGATTTCAGTTGGCGGACTTCCTCTGCTGCCACCAAATTTCGAAATGAAATATCCGTAAGTCCAGCCTTATCTTTCAATTCCGCAAAGTGTTGTTTTAATAGTTGCTCTTGCGATTTCAACAAGCTATCAAGTGGATGATTATTAATCAATTGCTCTTTTACAACATTAGCAAAATTTCTAAAAAAATCGGTAATTTTCATTCCTAATTTTTCTATCTTATTGAATGTTTTTTCCGATAAAAATAGCATTGAATTTCTCGGCACCAAAATCGGAAATGGAACTTCCAAAAATCTAAAATAATCTTTTAATTCCAACCAATAAGCTACTTCTGCATTTCCACCAATATAAGCTAAATTCGGTAATACATTTTCTTGATAAACAGGTCTCATTACAGCATTTGGTGAAAAATTTTGTGGATTTTTTTCCAATTCTGCTAAAATCTCAGCCTCACTGAATAATTTATCTGTATCTACGATATGATATTTTCCGTTGCGAAACTCTATGCGATTTCTATTTTCCGATAGATAAAATAGATTAATTTCTCGTGGATTTACTTGAACTTTCCCATACTTTTCCGTTAGATAATCTACTTTTTTAGTAGACTCATTTTTAAGGCATTGATGTATTAATTCATCCTTAAAAATACATTTCATTTGAGATTTTAATTCGGCATCATCTCCATCAATACAGAGTAGTCCATATTCTGCAAATAACCATTGAGCTAGCTCTTTTGTAGCCTCAGTGAGGGTTTTTCCTTTACTATAAATCGCTTTTAATTGCTCTATAAGTTCAGTTCCAAATACAAAATCTCTAAAATCTTTCTCAAACTCATGAATAAATAGATTGCTTTCTACCTTTATTCTCCCTACTGGACCGCCAGAATGTCCTTTTATTTCGTAATGGTTTAAATCCGTTTTAAAGTGGTTAATCTCCTCAAAATCGTGGTCTTCACTTGCCATCCAGAAAATCGGAACTACATAATAATCTGGCAAATGCTTATTAATATATTCTGCTGTTTTTATTGTTTGTAGAATTTTATATACGAAAAAGCTTGGCCCTGAAAACAAATTAAGTTGATGTCCTGTAACCACCGAAAAGGTATTCTCATTTTGGAGAGAATCAAGATTTTTTTTCTGTAAATCGCTGAGATCAAAATGTTCATACTGATGAGCGAGTACCCTTGCTAAAGTATTTCGTTTTTCTTGTGTATAATGTATTTTTTTGCGGTCTATAGCCGTTTTTATATTATTTATATCAAAACGATTTTCAGAAAAATCAGATAAATCTCCCCTCAAAAAATCTTTAATTAGTGAAGGTATAGAGTCAATCTTCAAAAATGGTATTTCAATTTTTTTTTGCATAAAATCATTAAAATGAAGCCACAAATTTATAAAAGAATTTTTGTATTTTCGTCTTTCAAAATAAGTTTATGAGATATTTCCTTTTTTTCCTATTGTTGAGCATTGGGATTAATTCACAAGTTGCAAGACACAGAAAAGTAATTTTGATGGGTAGTCGTTTTGATATTACTATTGTGGATAAAGATAGTCTTTCCTCTGAAAATAAGATAGATATAGCTATTAATGAAATTCGTAGAATAGAAAACCTCATCTCCGAATGGCAAGAAAACACCATCATTTCCGAAGTGAATAGGAATGCGGGAATCCGCCCCGTAAAAGTTGATAACGAAGTTTTTGACCTTACCAAAAATGCCTTAAAATTTTCTCAATTATCCAACGGAGCATTTGATATTAGTATCGCATCAATGGATAAAATTTGGAAATTTGATGGCTCCATTTGGGAAATGCCCGCTGAAAATATCATAAAAAATGCTATCCGAAATGTGAATTATGAAAACATTATTTTGGATAGCGTGAATAGTACAATCTATCTAAAAAACAAAGGAATGAAAATAGGTTTTGGAGCGACGGGAAAAGCCTATTCGGCAGATAAAACTAAAAAATTAATGCAATCTCTCGGGGTGAAAGCGGGTATTATTAATGCCTCTGGTGATATAGCAACTTGGGGAACACAACCCAATGGGAAAACTTGGACCATAGGTATTACCGACCCATTTACCTCTGGTAATATATTGAAAATCATAAAACTAAAAAACAAATCCATCGTAACTTCAGGAGATTATCAAAAATTTATTGAAATTGATGACAGACGATATTCACACATTATCAATCCCAAAACTGGTTATCCCTCCTCAGGTATCACGAGTGTAACAATTATAGGGGACAATGCCGAAATCGCCAATGGCATCAGTACTTCAATAATGGTTTTAGGGAAGAAAAAAGGTTTAGAATTTGCAAAAAAATTCCCTAACTACCAATATTTTATTATTGAAGACAATGGAAACATTATCCAAAGTAAGGGATTCGGTAAAAAATAAAAAGCAATCCCATAAAAATGAAATTGCTCTTTTACTCAAAAAATTAATCGTTGTTTTTGATTACCGAAGTCTATCCACAGATTTTACAAGCCTCTCGTCTTTCTTAATGTAGATATTTGCTAATACTAAGCAAACTATTGAGATTAACGGAAATATTGGCTCAATACCTTTCTCAGGGAAATTAATCCCTCCAGATAAATTTAGTAGCCAGAACATCAGCAATGCAATCAACAAAGCGTTTATACCAATGCTAATATTATTTAGCAGCAGTTGTCTCTTTCTATTTTTGAATGAAAAAACACTATATCCACCGAGAGGTATTAACAATATTGAGGACACTCTCACAAAAAGATTAGTTCCTAAAAAAATCGTATCCTCCGAAGTGAGAAATAAAAAAAAACTCCCCAAAATGGATAATAGCATGAATATTGTCTGTATTCTTTGTATCATAATTATACGGCAAAATTAAGTAAAATTTTGAATATTCCAAAAATTAATGTAATTTTGCAGTATATTTTTTATACTCTCGATGAGATTTCGCTTGTCTCATCTCTTATTGAAACTTAAATACTAAACAACCTAATACTAATTTTTACAAATAATTATGTTCAATATTGATGGACTCAATTCCAAATCCACAGAGGAAATAGAAAAAATCTGTGAGGATTTAAGAATTAAAGTCAAAAAAAATGCTACAGATACGGATAAAATTTATGCTATATTAGATTTCCAAGGGGTAAATACCAAAATTGTGGAAGATTACATTAAAAAAAATGAATTGACCATAGAAAAAATCCCCGCAGATAAGCCTAAAAAACAAAAAACAAAAACTGTAACGAAAGAAGCAAAATCCGAAAAAACACCTCAACAGATAGAAAAAACAGAAAAAAACAAGAAAAATAAAACAAAAAAAACGAAAAAAGAAAGCCTAACCAACGATGTTGTCGTAGAAAAAACAAAAAAGGAAACACCTAAGGAAGAAGCAAGCATCGTAGTAGAAGTTCAAACAAGCAATAACGAGGCAAAAAATAACCAACAACAAACAACAAAAAAAACAAAGCGACAAAGAATACAACCTAAACAGGAAGAAACACTAATCGCCGAAAAAGAAATTACCATAGAAAAAAAGGTAAAAGAACCTCAACCTCAGGATACGAAAAAAACTCAACAAAAAAATAAGAAAAAACAAAACCAAAATAAGGTAGAAAACACCTCCCAACAAGAAACAGAAACAACCACCAATGAAGTTTCTGCTAATGAAACTCCTATTCAACCAACAAAAAAAGAATATAATTTTGATGGACTTGTAACGATAGAAGGAGTTCTTGAAATTTTGCCGGACAACTACGGATTTCTCCGCTCCTCTGATTTTTCCTACATATCCTCACCAGATGATGTATATGTATCGACAGCACAAATCCGAACTTTTGGACTAAAAACGGGAGACACCGTGAAAGGTGTTGTAAGACTACCAAAAGAAGGTGAAAAATATTTCTCCTTACTAAGACCTATTGAAGTGAATGGCAGAGACCTTTCATTCATCAAAGACAGAGTGGGATTTGAATACCTAACTCCTATTTTCCCGAACGAAAAATTTAACCTATCGGGGAATAATGCAACAACTTCTACTAAAATTATTGACTTATTTGCCCCCATCGGAAAAGGGCAAAGAGCAATGCTTGTCGCTCAACCAAAAACAGGAAAAACGACACTCCTAAAAGATATTGCAAACGCTATATCTCAAAACCACCCAGAGGCATATATGATTGTCCTCCTTATCGATGAAAGACCTGAGGAAGTAACCGATATGGAACGAAGTGTAAATGCAGAGGTAATAGCCTCTACCTTCGATGAGTCGGCAGAAAAACATGTAAAAGTTGCCAATATCGTATTAGCAAAAGCCCAAAGAATGGTAGAATGTGGCCACGATGTAGTGATTCTCTTAGACTCCATCACGCGTCTGGCTCGTGCATATAATACCGTAACGCCTGCATCAGGAAAAATACTCTCCGGAGGTGTTGATGCTAATGCCCTACACCGTCCAAAACGTTTCTTCGGAGCAGCAAGAAATATAGAAAACGGTGGGTCGCTCACTATCATTGCAACTGCCTTAATTGATACAGGCTCTAAAATGGACGATGTAATATTTGAAGAATTCAAAGGAACAGGGAATATGGAGTTACAATTAGACCGAAGAATCTCTAATAAAAGAATCTATCCTGCTATAGACCTTGTGAATTCTGGCACACGAAGAGACGATCTTCTACTTCCAGAACATGTCTATAATAAAATAAATTTACTGCGTACTACCCTTGCTGATATGAATATTACAGAAGCAATAAAAATTATCAGTTCTAAAATTGAAGAATGCGAGACACAAGAAGAATTCTTAGAAGAAATCAATAAATAACACAAAACAAGAAGCCTTAGCGAAATACTAAGGCTTTTTTTATTTCAAAATGACATCCCCTATATCATATCATTTTCATTTGGTATAAAAATTGTATATTTGCAGTTTAAAAACCTTTAAATTATAGACTGATGAATATTACAATCGTAGGAACTGGATATGTAGGTCTCGTAACAGGAACAACCCTCGCAGAACTTGGGAACAATGTATATTGCGTAGATATAGATACAACAAAAGTAAAAAAAATGCAACAAGGAATTGTACCTATCTACGAACCTGGATTAGAAGAAATGTTCCTCAGAAATATCAACTCCGGTAGATTGTTTTTCACAACAGACCTAAAAGAAGCCGTAGATAAATCAGAAATAATATACCTAGCCCTACCGACCCCACCTGGAGAAGATGGTAGTGCAGATTTGTCCTATGTACTTGGAGTGGCCAACCAAATTGGTGAAATTATCACAGATTACAAAATAATTGTCAATAAATCGACCGTCCCCGTAGGAACAGCTGATAAGGTACGAGAGGTAATTTCGGCAAAGACTTCAGTACCGTTTGATGTGGTCTCTAACCCCGAATTTTTACGCGAGGGATTTGCAGTGAAAGATTCTATGAACCCTGCCCGTGTGATAGTAGGCAGCAGTTCGGAAAATGCAAAAAACATTATGGCTAAAATATATCAACCATTCACAAATACAGGGGTACCGATTATTTTTATGGATGAAAAATCATCAGAACTCACAAAATATGCATCTAACTCATTCCTTGCCGTAAAAATAACCTTTATGAATGAAATTGCAAATTTCTGCGAAAAGGTAGGTGCTGATGTAGATAAAGTCCGCCTCGGTATGGGTAGTGATGATAGAATCGGCAATAGATTTTTATTCCCTGGTATTGGCTACGGAGGCAGCTGCTTTCCAAAAGATGTAAAGGCTTTGATAAAATCAGGTAAGGAGGAAAATACCATTTTCCAAATTCTTGAAGCTACGGAGGCTGTGAATAGTACCCAAAAAACAATACTTGTTTCTGATATTGAAAATTATTTTGGAGGAGATTTAACAGGAAAGAAAATTGCTCTTTGGGGCTTAGCTTTCAAGGCAAATACGGACGATATTCGCGAGGCTTCATCACTAGATAATATTCGTATTTTGTTGGATAGAGGTGCAAAAATTACGGCCTACGATTTGGTAGCAGAAGAGAATGTAAGAAAAATTCTTGGAGATAGTATTGAATATGCCAAAGATATGTATTCTGCATTAGAAAATGCCGACGCATTACTTATCGCAACAGAATGGTCTGAGTTTAAGAATCCTGATTTCGGCCTAATGACCAAAAAGATGAACAACAAGGCAATATTTGACGGTAGAAATATCTTTGCATTAGAGCAAGTGGAAGGTACAGGATTTTATTATAAATCAATCGGAAGAAAAATTATACATTAATTAAATGGACGACAAAAACACTACGAAGAAATACACTATTTGGGGATATTTTCAATATTTCAAAAATTTATTAGGATACCATATTTATATATTTCTAATTTTAAATTTGTTAATAGGTCTTTTAGATGGGATTGGTCTTACAATGTTTATCCCACTACTCTCTATAGCTACAAATAGCGAGACTTCTAACGAATCTTTGGGGCAGTTGCAGATTATTATAGATTTTTTTAAATATATTGGTATTGAGATAAATATCACAAATATGCTCCTCTTGATGGTAGGTATGTTTGTTTTCAAAGGAATAACAAACTACCTAAAATCACTATATATGACAAAGGTGAATCTAGTCATTGCAAAAAAAATTCGTTTCAATCTTATTGATTACCTCAATCATCTATCCTATGAAGGTTTTACAAAAATGAGTATTGGGAGAATACAAAACCATATTATAGGTGAATCTGGAAAACTATTAGGAGCTATGAATAGTTTCTTGAACTTGGTACAAATCACCATTATGCTCCTTATATATGTTGGTCTTGCAGCCGTTTCTAATTGGCAATTTGCCATTATCGTAGGACTTGGAGGACTATTACTAGATTTCGTATATAAATATTTCAATAGAATAATCCAAGATATTTCCCGAAAACAAGTTAATTTAGGGAATGATTTTAATGAAATACTTATCCAAGCCATCCATAATTTTAAATATCTAAAAGCAACTAACTATTTCAAATCATATGATAATAGGCTTCGTGATAATATGACTCTCTCTGATGAATATAGCTTCAAATCTACGAAGTTAGGTGCCATTATGGGAAATGCTCGTGAGCCTCTCATCATTGCAATTATTGCCTTAGTAGTGTTTATTCAGGCAAAATTTTCAGAAGGAAATATCTCATCTATTATTGTGAGTTTGCTATTGTTTTATAGAGCATTAGGGTACATAACGAACTTTCAAGGTGTATGGAGTAGTTTTATTATTTCGTCTATTGCAATAGAGTCTATTGATAACATTATTTTGGATTTCAAAAAACACCAAGAACCACAGAAAACAGCTCTCATCAATAAAATTGATAATATTAAGGTAGAAAACCTAAATATTACTTTTGGGAACATACCTATTCTCAAAAATATCAGCCTAAATATCCCAGTCAAAACCTCAATTGCTCTCGTAGGTGAAAGTGGAGCGGGGAAAACAACCTTAGCGAATGTTATTTGCGGGCTACAAATCCCTCATGGAGGTGATGTCATCGTTGATGGCAAATCTCTCTATGAGTCCAACCTAAATTCTTACCGAAGCAAGATTGGATATATTACACAAGAGTCCGTTATCTTCAACGATACACTGTTCAACAATGTAACTTTTTGGGATAAAAAAACACCTGAAACCATCAAAAAATTCTATAATGTGATGGAAATGGTATCTCTAACCGATTTCGTCAATAATCTTGAAAATAAAGAAGATTCTACATTAGGAAATAATGGAATCCTTGTCTCTGGTGGGCAAAAACAAAGAATATCCATCGCCCGCGAACTATACAAAGACATAGAATTACTCATTATGGACGAAGCAACTTCGGCTTTGGATACCGAAACGGAAAAACATATCAAAGATAATATAGATTTGCTACATGGGAAATTTACGATTCTCATCATCGCACACCGACTTTCTACAATCAAAAATGTGGATACTATCTATCTCCTCGAAAAAGGAGAAATCTCTGGTAGTGGTGATTACAACAGTCTCGTACAATCCTCCGAAAGATTTAAACGAATGGTTGAGCTACAAGAACTATAACACACTAACAAATGATTTACAAAGAAAAATTGAAAGATATCAAGGCTTTCGTCTTTGATGTAGATGGAATCTTCACTGATGGAACAATCTATCTAATGCCTGATGGAAGTATGTGTCGAACAATGAATGTACTTGATGGGTATGCCATCGTAAGAGCCTTAAAATCAGGATATAAAATAGGAATCATCACAGGAGGAGACGACCCTATGGTGAAACAAAGAATCCACTATCTCGGCATAACTGATTATTACTCCAAATCCCAAAATAAGGTTATGGATTATCAAGATTTTAAAGAAAAAAATAACCTCAACGACTCCGAAATATTGATGATGGGCGACGATATACCCGACAGAGAAGTCATTAAAATGGCTCATATCGGTGCCTGCCCACCAAATGCTGTCCCTGAAATAAAAAAAGTTGCCGACTATATCACCCCGGTGAATGGTGGTTCGGGTGCAGTACGAGATGTGATAGAACAAGTGATGAAGGCTCAAGGAAAATGGGATATCCAAGATAATACTCAATCCATTTAATATGAAAATCTTGTTAGCATCTCAATCCCCTCGTAGAAAAGAATTATTAGAAAAGATGGGACTATCTTTTGATGTAGTGAGTATCCACTGCAACGAGGACTATCCTACTACCCTACCCATCTATGAAATCGCAGGGTTCTTATCCGAAAAGAAGGCATGTGCCTATCAACACCTACAAAAAGACGAAATACTAATAACCGCCGACACTATAGTATGCCTTGATAATCAGGTATTAGGGAAACCAAAAAATAAAGATGAGGCACGCTCAATGCTAAAAAAACTATCCAATAATACTCATATTGTCTATACTGGAATTACCCTAAAAACACTACAAAAAACCATTACAAAAATAGACAAGGCAGAAGTAAGTTTTAACAGAATTAATGATGAAGAAATAGATTTTTATATTGAAAACTTCAAGCCAATGGACAAAGCTGGAAGTTACGGTATACAAGATTGGCTCGGACTCACAAAAATAAAGAGAATATTAGGAAGTTATTACACTATTATGGGGCTTCCTACTCATCTCGTTTATGAAAGTCTGGCAGAATTAAATAATGCCTTTTAGAATCCAAAAATATTTTTTGCTTGGTTGTAGGCATATTCATAATGAAGTAAATTTAATGAATGTTCCACTTTTTCCGTAGCTAAAAAATTGATAAGTTTCTCTGTCGACATACCTCCAATACCTTTAATTGTACTATGAAAATCCCGACATCCTTCATCAAAAGCTGTTTTTAACTTTTCATAGGCTCCATTGTTTTTTGTATAAAAATGGGCACCAAAACGAATTTCCGGAAACATATTCACCGATTCACGAAAAGTTTTTCGGATTTTCTCCACCGATGCCGAGCCAGTTGTATCAGCCAATAAAATATTTTGGACTCCTATTTCACCAAAATTCTTTATGATAAAAAACACCTCATCTTGCAAATTATTTTTATCATAAAAATCTAATAAACAAATATTTAATTTCTTTTTTTCCAAATTTACAATAGTATTTATTTCTCTAACTTCTTCAAGAATTTCATCTCGTTTTTTACTATTATTTTCAATATCATAGATAGACAATGGGTATTCTAAAATATCCACATTAGGACATTTAAGGGCGTATTCCACTCCTTGCAAACTGGTTACTACCACCGAAATTTTGGTATCTGTTTTTTCTGTATTTCTCAAAACCTCTGCCGTATCCCAAATCTGGAAATCCATCTCTGGCGAAGTGAATCCTCCACAATCTAAAACACTAAAATTTACCCTCATAAGAGCATTGATATAATCAATTTTCTTGATGGTTGGCACAAAATCCCTTAGACTTTGCATTGCGATTCTTGGACTTTCTGTAAGGTACATTTTTTCTTGCTAAGAAAAGAATTTTTGTTAAAATCAACAAATTTCCAAATTATATCTACAAAACTAAAAAGCAAGCAATAAAATTAACTAAAATCTAATTTTAGTATATTTTAACATATTAAAAACAATATTTATTCAAATTTATTTTAAATTTTTATACAATTTAGAAAAATTATTATATATTTGCAAGTATTATTTTATTTATATTTTATGAGAATACTATCGTTATTACCTTTCGCCATATTTATAGGCGTATTTTTGGGATGCGGTATTGCTTATGGAAATTTCTATAAACTACCAGCTCCTATCGCAGTTTTGGCAGGAATTATTGTTGCCTTTTTATTATTTTACAAGAATGGTATCAATAGGAATATGGATACTTTCATCGGTGGTTGCGGAGATAAAAACATTGTTATGATGTGCCTTATCATACTTCTTTCGGGTGCATTTTCTGTCCTTACGACAAAGATTGGAGGTACAGAGGCGGTATCTCAAATCACTGGGAGTTACCTTTCTCCGAAGTATCTATATGCTGGAGTATTCATTTCGGCATCGTTTTTATCGTTTGCTTCGGGGACTTCCGTAGGTGCAATTTCTACCCTAACGCCCATTGTAGCAGGTTTTGTGGGTATCAATAACATTGATGCTACTCTTATTTCGGCTTCTGTATTGTCTGGTTCAATGTTTGGAGATAATCTTTCCATCATCTCAGATACAACAATCGTTGCTACACAATCTCAAGGATGCTCTATGAAGGATAAATTCAGAACTAACTCACGTATCGCATTCCTCGCGTCATTACTTACGGTTATCGTTTTAATTTTCATTGGGTTTAATCTACACTCTCATCATCACAATATTGTGTCATCATCTGTAGATATTGATTGGTTCAAGATACTACCCTATATGTTTGTGATTATTATGGCCTTAATGAGGCTCAATGTTTTTGTTACATTATTTTTAGGTGTTATCTTTGCAGGAGGAATTGGTCTTTATGAGGGAATACCCTTTATTAAATTCACCGAATTGATCTACGAGGGCTTCACCAAAATGTCTGATGTATTTTTGGTATTTTTTCTTACCGGAGGCTTGGCGCTGATGGTAGAAAAACAAGGTGGTATAGAATTTATTGTTAATAAAATTGCTACCCTAATAACTACCGAAAGACGAGCAAAAATAGGTATTGCATCAATCGTTGCATTAGTGGATTTAGCAATTGCAAACAACACGGTAGCCATAATGGTTTCGGCATCAGTAGCAAGAAGTATCAGTAATAGATTTAACTTGAAACCTGCTCACACGGCATCTATACTTGATATTTCCTCGTGTATCGTACAGGGAATTATTCCTTACGGAGCCCAAGTACTTGCTTTGATGAAATTTATCAATACCAATGTTGATTATTTAAAAATGGTAAGCCAATGTTATTATCTTATTTTCTTATTGATAATTTCTGTGATTTATTTCAGAAGAAGTTCCGTAAAAGAAGAGATTGTTTCTGGTAATTAAATTAAGATTATGACGATATTACAACAAGATTTCTATAGAGAGTGTGGTAAGAAATTATCCACACTCCAAATGCTAAAAAAATGTATACACCCAAATTTGAGATTCATTTTCATTTTTAGAAAATGCCAAGAATCCAAAGGACTTTTTTACTTTTTTTGGCGAATATTACTACAACGCTACCAAATAAAATACGGCTATCAAATCTATCCGAAAACTCAGATTGGAGCAGGTCTCTACTTAGGGCATTGGGGTGCATTGGTTATCAACCCATTAGCAAAAATTGGTAAAAATTGTAATATCGCACAAGGCGTAACCATTGGGCAACAGAATCGCGGAAAAAAGGCAGGCTACCCAACTATTGGCAACGAAGTTTGGATTGGTACAAATGCAGTAATAGTTGGAGATATCCACATTGGAAACAATGTATTAATTGCCCCAAATTCTTATGTTAATTTTGATGTTCCTGATAATTCTATCGTAATAGGTAACCCCGCACAGATTATCTCTAATGACGAGGCTACAAAAGATTATATAAACAACAAAATTTAACCTACAAAGGATTACCACATTTTTGGCAATACTTGGCATTTGCAAGATGCTGAGTATTGCTACAATGAGAGCAAATTTTACACGAGGAACATACTAATGAGTCCTTCTTATCAAAATATTCTTCTTGGCGTTTTCTTATTTTGCCATATTCCGTAGTGATAATACCTGTAGGCACTGCAATCACTCCATATCCCAAAATCATTATCACAGAAGCAACTATTTGTCCTACTACCGAAGTCGGTACTACATCACCATACCCAACTGTTGTAAGAGTTACAATACACCAATAGACACTTCTGGGTACGCTTGTAAAGGACTTGTTATGTGGTTCTACAACATACATTAGGGCTCCTAACAATATACTAAGCACCAACACAAAATAGATAAAAACGAATATTTTTGTACGACTTGCTTGTATAGCTGTCCAAAGCTCATTCGCTTGGTCCGAAAACGATACTAAGTCCAATATTCTAAATACACGAAGCAACCTCAACACCCTAATTATTAACAAAAATTTGGATTCTACCACTATCAACGAAACATACATCGGTAAGAGAGCCAACAAATCTATAATCCCATAAAAACTAAATATATACTGCCACCTTTTTTTATTGGTAATAATTCTCAAAATATATTCTATCGTGAAAAAAAAAGTAATAATCCACTCCAAAATAATCAGAAATATATGGTGTTTCATATTAATTTCCTCCACACTCTCCATCATTGCCAACCCTACACTAATTAAAATAAAAAATAGTAACAATATATCAAACATCTTCCCTGCAAAGGTAGATGTTCCATAAATTATGATATAGGTTCTTTGTTTAAAAATATCAAACTTAGATTTTATAATATTCCTCATTAATTGCCTATTTATATTATTTTTCCTTCACTACCCTATTAATTCCCTTGCTTGTTCGAGGGCAGCCTCCGTAATTTTTTCACCTGATAGCAGTTGAGCAATTTCTAGTAATTTTTCCTCCTTAGAGAGCGGTATTATCGTGGATTTTGTTCGTCCATCTACATCTTGTTTTAATACCTTATAATTATTATTCCCCTTAGAGGCCACTTGGGCGAGGTGAGTTATTACAATAAGTTGCATGTCCGTAGCCATCTCTTTCATTAGTTTTCCAATTTCGTCAGCTACTTTTCCAGAGACTCCTGTATCTATCTCATCTAAAATAAGAGTCGGCAATTCCAAATTTTCAGCAATAATTTTCTTCACTGCAAGCATTACCCGCGAGCGTTCTCCACCAGAGATTGCTGTTTGTATCGGCTTCATCGGGAACCCTGTATTTGCCTGAAACAGAATATCTATACCCTCTTTACCAAATAACACAAAATCCTCTTTATCTGATAGTTGTATCTCTATTTTAGCTTTTTCTAATCCTAATCTTTTGAGAAGCCCCTCTATTTTTTCAGAAAATTTTGGTGCCGATTTCTTTCTATTAGCACTTAGTTTCTGTGCCAAAATGGTCATTTCAGCTATCTTATTTTCAATCTCTGCCTTGATATTTTCAATCTCAAATTCTATATCGCTAAAAGAATTTTGCTCGTGAGACAATTGCTCACGAATCTCTATTAATTCCGCTACCGAATTCACATTATGCTTAGCATACAGAGCATTCATTTTATTTACTTTATCCCGTAAGTTATTGATTACCTCAGGCTTCACATCTATCTCCAAACTCTCGGAACGATTTTCTAATTCATTAATAACATCTTCAAAATCCAGAAAAACACTCTCCATTCTCTCTTGTAAATCTAAAAAATGAGATGATAAGTCCGTAACCTTAGCAAGCTTATTTTTAATGTAAATAAAGGAATCCAACATTCCTAATTCCTCCTGCTCCACTCGCTGGAACACCTGCGAAAGATTCTCATAAATATACTCTGCATTTTCTTGTAGCTCCAATTGGCTTTGTACCTCTTCTATATTAGAAGCATCCAAATCTACTTCCTCTAACTCATTAAGTAAAAATTCTTTATAATCCGAATCCTTATTAAGTTCCCTCAATTTTTCCTCCAACGAACTGAGGTTTTTTCTGAGGTTTTTATAGTCCAAAAATTTCTTTTGATACTCCACAATGAGAGTTTTATTCTCACTAAGCCCATCTATCAATTTAAATTGATACTCCTCCGAAAATAGGTTAGATGTCTCAAATTGAGAGTGTATATCTATCAATTTCGCAGAAAGTTCCTTCAAAATATCCAGCGTAACAGGCATATCATTCACAAAAGCTCGAGACTTTCCGCTCGGCAAAATCTCCCTACGGATAATCGTATTTTCATCAAAATCTATGTCTTTCTCATCAAAAAAAGGCTTCCACTTCGGCGATACCAAGCATTCCACCTCTATAATACTTTTATTCTCTGTATTTTGAATAGATTTTATGTCTGCTCGCTCTCCCAAAATCAGCCTCAAAGCTCCAAGAATAATGGATTTACCAGCCCCAGTTTCCCCAGTAATAACCTGCAAACCGCGATTTAGACTAATATTCAGATGGTCTATAAGTGCATAGTTTTGTATAAAAATCTTGTTAAGCATAGCTTTTTAATTTTTGCAAATATAAAAAAATCACTCTTTTTAGATTAAAAGTAACCTAATTGAGTAATTATTAATATTTCATATTATATTTTTATTATTTCCCATTATTTTCGTTACAATCTTTTATCTTTTTTTTCAGATACTCTATTTCTTTGCGGTATTGTGTAATTTGCTCTTTTAGGCTATCAATTAATTCCCTTTGAGTAATTATCATTTCATTGTATATATTTTTTTCATTTGTTTTGTCTTGAGAGTTATCACCAACACCATTTATATATGTATTATTACTGCTGTTAATGTTATGTGTAGCCTCATTGTGCAGGTGGTTAAGCATTTCGACTTCACCGGTGAGGAGCCACTTCGTATTTAATTGCGGAAATTTTTCAAAAATAACAACCCTTCGCTTATTGTTTATATCATTTTTGAAAGCACCTATCGTCCCGTTTGGGAAGTTACACACCCTTTCAAACTCTCTAATTGACATTTTTTGCGATTTTACGAAATCTATTATTCTACTTTTCATATTCATAATTATATTTTTCTTATTTATTTTCAATGAGTTATATTAAAAAACTGCATCGTATAGATATTTTTCTCACATTCGTACTCTCAAAGTAAGAGTTATAACAACAATTACAAAAAGTGATTTTTAGAGTTTCGTTTATTTCCATTTACTCCACTTTTGAGAATTATTTGGCTCAAAAATTAGCATCAAATTTCTCAAATCATTAATATTAAAATTGGTATTATTCCCCATATTGAAAATCTCATAAATTTCGTTGGATTTCGTCTGCATAAATACCGCAAAAGGATAATTCATACTAAAATTATTTTCATAAGTTCGAAGTTTCATCAAGGCTTCAAAAATTACCTTCTTCGAATTATTTTGTCCCTCTTCTCTTGCCAAATTATCTAGCCCCACACGATGATAAGTATAAAAAACATTCCTCAAAACTGCATTTTCAGACTTTATGAGATTATCTATCAACTGAGAGCGAGTTCTTGGCCCCTCTATTATCGACCAGCCATTATATTTCTGATTTTGAGCATTTTGAGATATTTTTAAAGCTCTATCAAACCACTCACTTCCTCCATTAGGCTTAAAACTATCCGCATCATAGCCCAAAATAAGATACACATAAAAGGCTATCACATCGGTAAGATTCTTCCCTGAAAACTGCCTTTCATTAAATATAATATTCTCATTTTCAGTGTATTCAAAAGAAAAATTCTTGTCATTTATATTAATCAAAGGTGAATTGTAGGTGGAATTATACACTGGGCGAGTAGCCTGTACTACCAACGATGCCTTGAAATTATTTCCCTCTCGAGAGTTGATTACAATAGCAAAATTAGATTTTATCTTCTCAAAATTTTGTAACTTCCTACCCGTCCAACTCGTATTATTGATGAAATCCCTCAAACTCTTCTCTAATACACTATATATCTGATTATTAGACCCTTGTACCTGCTGATGATTAATACTAACCTCTGCCAAAATTTCCTGAGCATATCCCACATAAAATTGAAATACCAATATAAAAAAAACAAATATTTTTTTCATTATTTATCAAAATTTTAATGATTAATCTTATTACTTATAAAATCTAAAATATCCTTAGCAACTTCGGTTTTTGATTTTAACTCAAAATCTTTCTTTTCCTCAGAAGTTAAAATTTTTATTTTATTCGTATCATTTTTGAAACCAGCTCCCTTATCTTTTAAGGAGTTTAAAACTATCATATCCAGATTTTTCTTCTCTAATTTTTGTTGAGCATTTTCCTCTTCATTATTCGTTTCAAGTGCAAATCCCACCAAAAATTGTTTGTTTTTCCTCTCTCCCATCGTTTTCAGAATATCAGGATTTTTCACAAGTTCTATCACGAATTCCTCTTCGTGTTTTTTTATTTTTTCTTTGGCAACGATTTTTGGAGTATAGTCTGCAACAGCAGCAGAAGCAATAGCTACATCTACCTCATCAAAATACTGAAAAACAGCACTATACATTTCCTTCGCGGAAGTTACCTTTATAAGTTTTATATCATCATATTTTAGTTTTTCAGCACTTGGTCCAGAAATTAGAATCACTTCGGCCCCTCGCTCCTTCGCTTCATTAGCAATAGCATACCCCATTTTCCCTGAAGAATGGTTTCCTATAAACCTCACAGGGTCGATTGCCTCATAAGTCGGTCCAGCAGTTATTAATATTTTTTTATCCTTCAAATCTATTTTTTTAACAAAATGATATTCAATATATTGTATTAACACATCGGGTTCTGCCATTCTACCTTGCCCTATGAGACCACTTGCTAACTCACCAAATTCTGCTGGAATAATTCGTACACCTAAATTCTCCAATGTCACCAAATTCTGCTGAGTGATTCTATGGGCATACATATCCAAGTCCATTGCAGGAGCTACGAAAATTGGGCATCGTGCCGAGAGATAGATAGCCATAGCAAGGTTATCACAGATTCCCATTGCCATTTTGGCAAGAGTATTCGCTGTACAAGGTGCAACCAAAATCACATCTGCCCAAATTGCCAATTCTATATGATTATTCCAAGTGCCATTTTCTTTATAAAAATCAGATAACACCTCATTTTTGGATAGTGTGGCAAAGGTTAGTTTCGTCACAAATCGCTCTGCAGAAGGTGTAAGGATTACCCTTACTTCGGCTCCTTTTTTCACAAATTCTCTTACAACGGAGTTCATCTTATACCCTGCAATTCCTCCCGTAATGATGATGAGTATTTTCTTATCTTTCATTATAAAAATCTCTTTTTTTATCTCCTTAAAAAGGGGATATTAAGTTTTACAAAAGTAAAAATAATATTCTGAAAATAAAAAAACTACAAAAAGTCTCCTTTTTGTAGCCTTTAAATATATATTTTCTATTTTATTTTGTTCGGAAATAGGTTCCATCATTTAGCCACTCCGCTATAGCCATAGCTGTAGGTTTAGGCATTTTTTCATAGTGTTTAGAGATTTCTATTTGTTCTCTATTTTCAAAAACTTCCTCCAAAGAATCATTACGCACAGAGAATTCATCTAATTTTTCGTGGAGTTCCTGTCTTATTTCGGCATTGATTTGTTCCGCTCTTTTCCCCATAATTACGATTGCCTCGTAGATAGACCCTACTTTTTCTTCTATTTTATTTTTGTCGTAAGTAATGGTCGTTAGTTCTGCTTTTGTATTTTTTACGCTCATTTTCGTTAATTAATTGGTAATTACCCTGCAAAGGTAAAAATAAAATTCTAATTATTTTTCTTTTTTTGTACTTCTTTCTTTTTCAGCCTTTTCATATTCTCTTTGTTTTTCAAGGAATTGGGCTTTATTTTTTTCTATCTCACTTTGTAGTTTATCAAATTTCTTTTTCTCTCCCAATAAATTGTTTATCAAATTATTAGAAAGCTTCACGAGTTCTATATTTATATTTTCTCTTTCTAAAAATTTAGCATAAGATAGTGCATTTTCTATTCTTTCTGCCTTTAATTCGTATTTGGAATTTATAGCCAATTCGTAACGGGATTTTAGGATATGCTCGTATATTTTTGGTCTCAGCTTCGTAGCAGGATAGTCGTTCAATACATTTTCAAAGGCAATATTTGCTGCTTTATATTGACCCATTTTGTAGTATTGTCGAGCATTTTCATAGGCTTTATACTCTAATCTATATGAAAGCTCTTCTATCAGTTGATTAATATTTTTGCTTCTCTCGGAATTTGGATAATTATTGATAAACTCTTGTAATTCATTGATTGCCAACTCCGTATTAACAGGGTCAAGGTTATATTCCTGAGACCCTTCATAATAACAAAGTGCAGACATATAGGCTGCCTCCTCCCTTCTTGTATCGTTTGGATAGAAAACAGCAAAATTCTTAAATCGGCTACCTGCCAATCGGTAGTTTCTATCGTAGTAATTAGCATACGCTGCATTGAATATTACATTTGGGGCATCATCTGTCCCTGCCACCAAGTTCTCCGTTCTCTCGTAAAGAGAAAGAGCTTTGTCCCATTTTTTTTGAGCGAAATATTCATTTGCCGTCTCCAAAATAAACTTTTTATCGGCACTTCTCATTGCTTCATTGAATTTATTACTACACGAAAACAAAAACAATGTAGTAGCCACTGCTATGATAATTTTTTTCATTTAAAATTCATTAAGTTACTTTCTATAATTTCATTTATATCTTACTCCGAACAGCCCAACAATGAAAATACAGCCTGATTGATACTTTCTCGAACCTTTATTTCAGCCACAGATAAATAATTTCTATTATCCGTTTGCGGAGTATATCTCTCATAAAATCGTTTATTTCTTATGACAAAAAGTACCGTACCGACTATCATTGCCAATAAATCTTCCGATTTTGGAGCATATTTAAAATAGCCATTGCTTACCCCTTTATAGATGATATCATTAAGTTTTTCCATCGTAGATGCATAAAATTCTTGTAATTCGTCTTGCATCATGTCAGTATTACGAAATTCCTGCTTCACAAATCCATGGAAATATTTATACTTGAACATTTGGCTTGTAATAAACTTAATAACCTCTTTTATCTGCATTTTTGGAGTTCCATCTTTTATAGTATCCGTAAATTCCGAAAAACTTTTCTTTGCCTTTTGGATACGATAACGATACAAATAAGTAAGCATTTTCTCCTTTGAACCAAAATAATACGAAATCATAGCTATATTCACTCCCGCCTTAGCACAAATCTGTCTCACCGAAGTCTCCTCAAAGCCATTTTCGGCAATGAGTTCTTCCGCAATATCGAGTATGTGTAATTGTTTGGAAGAGAATTTTGTTATCATTCCAATATTATTGAAACCTCAAAAATAGAAAAGATTTCTAAATTTTCCAAGTTTTTATAAAACTTTTATTAGAAAAATATTCCCTCTCTATAATAAGAAAGGGAATATTTTTTTATTTATATCAATATTTTTAGAATGGATATTCAAAAATTTCGGATTCGTGCAAGTAAGGGTTACCTTCTGGAATAAGTTTAAGTTTAGAAAGTGCCGACATCACCGTAAGTACAAATAATCCTCCTACAAATAATATTGCACCTATTTCAAGGAATCCAAATCCCCAGAATATACCAACAGTACCTGGCATCACCATATTAAAGAAATCCATATAGTGTCCAATGATTATAAGTACTGCCATTGAAAGGACTACATTGTAATTTCTCTTGATACTTGAACTTACCATTACTGCCAATGGTATAAGGAAGTTGAAAATAAGCATAGGCAAATAGGTAGCCGAATAATGCTCGAACCTTCCGAAGAAATAGTTTGCCTCCTCTGGAATATTAGCATACCAATAAAGCATAAACTGACAGAACCAAGTATATGTCCAAAGCATCGCCGTTGCAAATAAGAATTTACCTAAATCGTGTAAGTGGTTATCATTGAACTGAGGTAAAAATCCAGCTCTTTTAAGATAAACAGAAATAATCACGATAACGGCCACTGCAGAAGTAAGCCCAGATACCAAAGCATACCAAATATACATTGTAGAATACCAATGTGGATCAATGGACATCAACCAGTCCCAAGCCCAAGATGCAGTAGCAAAACCAAAGAAAGCTATGTATCCTATATTCCAAGCATACATTTTGCTAAAATCTTTCTTATCCTTAGTAAGGTCTAATTTTTTAGACAAAGATTTTAATTTAAATAGGAAGAAAGTTGCACCAACCACATAGATAAGAGTTCTCACCACATAGAAAGGTATATTTAAGAACAATTTTTTCTCAAATAAAATAGGGTCAAAATGCTTAGATTTAGGATTAATCAGTTCTGTATCCATCCAATGGAACAAATGCGATTGATGGGTAACATTCAAGATAACAATTATCAAAAGTAAAGCTCCACCATAAGGAAGGAAAGATGCCACCGCTTCCATTACTCTTAAAATGATAATAGGCCAACCTGCATGAGCTGCAATCTGTACAGAATAGAAGAATAATGCACAAGCCGAAAGCCCGAATAAAAACACTGCCATTGTATGTAGAGCTGCCAATGGTCTATTATGAACCTGATGCTCGGCATGTTCCAAATGCTCAGCGTGTGCATCGTGCCCATCTTTTTTAGCATTAGTATCTATTGTTTTCTCGTGAGAGTGCATTGGTATATTGTCTCCTTTTTTATGAGCATCTGCCATAATTTGTTCAATTTTCCCTGTATCAATACTATGATTAGTAGTATATCCTATACCGAAAAGAACAAGTCCAAGCACTAATAATATGATTGAGAATATTCTTAATTTTGACGAAAAAGTATACATAATTTTTTCCCTTTTAATTATTTAGTAGTTGAAGCATCTGCTGTAACTTTTGCGGGAGCAGAAGCCTTAGCAAAATCACTTTGACCTTTAAATTCTTTCATAATATACATAGCAACTCTCCATCTATCGCCTGGCTTGAGTTGTCCTGCATAAGAACCCATCGCATTTCTACCATAAGTAAGTACATAATGTACTGAACCTACAGTAAGTTCTCTATCTCTGAAGTTTGGTACCCCAAGATAAGCACCTGACTGTACGATAACCCCTTGTCCATCTCCCTTTTCTCCATGACAAACGGCACAAGTCTTGTTAAATAAATCTTTACCTCTTAGTAAATCTTTTTCTATATTCTCTGCTTTTAGTGGAGAATTAGAAATAGTTTTAGCTTCGTCATAACCTTCATTATATTTTGCAGGAAGAACAGGCTTAGAGTCATTCACATCGATTACTCCATCTTCGTTTTGAGCTACGGTTCCATCAACGGGTACGAGACCTGTAGCGCCATTATTTTTCACGAAAGCTGGTATTTCATTCTTATGGTCTGTATAGGCATCTTCTGCTTTCATCAATGGATCATATGCCACAGGGAAATACATATCAGGGAAATACACTAATGGTGGATTTTCTTTTGGGCCACAAGAGTTCAAAAGTAGAACTGCTCCTCCTAATATCCCAAGTTTTGTAATATAACTTTTCATATTAAGCATCTTTTACAGAAATTTCTTCAGCTCCTGTCTCTATTAGGAGTTGTTTTATTGGTTCAATATCGTTACTAACTAATTCTATCATAAACTTATCATCAGTAGTCCTTGGATCTGGATTTTGAGGCGCAGCACAAGGATACATTTTATTTCTCACTAGATAGGTGAGCGACATTAGATGAGCAGAGCAAAAAACCATCAACTCAAACATTGGCACTACAAAGGCTGGCATATTATGAGCCCAATCGAAAGCAGGTTTACCCCCAATATTCTGTGGCCAGTCGTGGTTCATCATATACCAAGTTGTGATACCACCGATAAGTAGCCCATATACAGCATAGATAAATGCAGCATCGGAAATTCTCGTTTTTCTCAATCCAAGAGCTTTATCCAAACCATGAACAGGAAAAGGTGTATAGACTTCGTTGATTTTAATTCCTTTATCTCTAAAAGCTTTCACTCCCGCCATCAAATCATCGTCATCAGCGTAAATTCCGTATATAATCTTAGTGGTGTTCATCTCCTTCTTTTGCTTTATAAGTTTCACCTGAAATTTTCAAAATAGACTTCAATTCTGCCTGAGCAATTACTGGGAATGTTCTTGCATAGAGTAGGAATAAGATTCCAAAGAATCCAAATGTCCCAAGATATACTCCAACATCAATGATTGTCGGCTTAAACATCGTCCAAGAACCTGGTAGATAGTCTCTCGATAGGTTGATAACGATAATATCAAAACGCTCGAACCACATACCAATATTGATAAATAGTGCAATAAAGAATGTAGCGATAATATTTCTTCTTACTGGTTTGAACCAAAATGCTGCAGGAATAACGAGGTTGCAGATAATCAACGCCCAGAATGCCCACCAATAAGGTCCTGTTGCTGCCCCTGGTGATAGATAAGTAAAGTCTTCATATCTTGAACCTGAATACCAACCGATGAAATATTCTACAGCATATGCCACGGTAACCATACCACCTGTTACGATAATTACGATATTCATAATTTCAATATGATACTTTGTGATATAATCTTCTAAATGACATACTTTTCTTGCTATGAGCAATAAAGTTTGTACCATTGCAAATCCTGAGAATACCGCACCTGCTACGAAATATGGTGGATATATTGTTGAGTGCCAACCTTTGATAACAGATGTAGAGAAGTCAAATGATACAGTTGTATGCACAGAAAATACTAATGGCGTAGCTAAACCTGCCAAGACCAAAGATACTTCTTCAAATCTTTGCCAATGTTTTGCTTTTCCTCCCCAGCCAAAGGCAAGGAAAGTATACATCTTCTTAGTAAATGGTGTTTTGGCTCTATCTCTAATCATTGCAAAGTCTGGAATAAGACCAATGAACCAGAACACTACTGACACAGAGAAGTATGTAGATATAGCAAATACATCCCAAAGAAGAGGAGAATTAAAGTTTGTCCAAAGAGACCCAAATTGGTTTGGTAATGGAAACACCCAATACCCAAGCCATGGTCGTCCCATATGTATTACAGGAAAGATTGCTGCTTGAACTACAGCAAATATAGTCATCGCTTCAGCAGATCTATTCACTGACATTCTCCATCGCTGTCTAAATAATAACAATACTGCGGAGATAAGTGTTCCTGCGTGTCCAATACCTACCCACCATACGAAGTTGGTGATATCCCAACCCCAGTTGATAGTTCTATTCAGCCCCCATGCTCCAATACCTGTTCCGATAGTATAAGCAATACAGCCAAATCCGTAGATAAAAAGCACTAATGATGCAAATAAGGCTGACCACCATAATTTACCTGCTCTTTCCTCAATAGGTCTCGCGATATCTTCTGTAATATCGCTGTAGGTTTTATGTCCTTGAATTAAGGGTACCCTAAATGGGGATTCGTAATGTGACATATTTTTACGCTTAATTAGTATTTAAACTTTGTTATTATCCGTTATTTCTTACTTTGGTATGATAGAACACATTTGGTTTTGCTCCAATTTCTTCAAGTAGGAAGTATCTTCTATCGCTTGAGAATAATTTTCTTACTTTAGATTCTTTGTCATTCATATCTCCAAATACCATAGCTCCTGACGAACAAGCTGCGGAACAAGCACAAGAATCTTGGAACTCTTGGTCTGTTACTTTTCTTTGTTCTTTTTTCGCTTTCAAGATAGTAGCCTGAGTTTCTTGAATACACAATGAACATTTCTCCATTACCCCTCTTGTTCTCACCACCACATCTGGATTCAATACCATTCTTCCTAAATCATTGTTCATTTGGAAGTCAAATTTATCATTATTTGCATAATTGAACCAGTTGAATCTTCTCACTTTATAAGGGCAGTTATTTGCACAATATCTTGTTCCTACACAACGATTATATGCCATTTGATTTTGTCCTTGCTTACCATGAGATGTAGCACCTACTGGACAAACATTCTCACAAGGAGCATTATTACAATGTTGACACATAACTGGTTGGAAAATCACTTTTGGATTCTCGGCAGCGTGGTTAAGCACCCCACCATCAGTAAATGCATTTCCATACATATCTGGAACATTCATACCTGCTGCTACGGCTTCCTCTGGCATTAGCTTACCATCTTTATTTGTATCAAGATTTTCTGGAATATCAGCAGAATAGTAACGATCAATTCTCAACCAATACATATCTCTAGACATTCTCATCTCTTCTTTACCTACAACAGGGGTATTGTTTTCGGCTTGACAAGCAATGATACAAGCCCCACAACCCGTACAAGCATTTAAGTCAATAGATAAATTAAAGTGGTGTCCATCAGTATCATCGTAAGAATCCCAAAGAGTAATCTTATCTGCTGGAGTAGCACCATTTAATGTATGGTACTCCAATGGTTTATTCCAACCTTTCTCAGGGTCATCAAAAGGAACATTAATAAAATCGTCAAGAGACACTTCTTTTGCGATATCATAACGCCCCATTAGTGTATTTTGAAGTTGCATTCCTGCAAATTCGTGAGTAACACCTTCTACCTTTTTGATGGTTATATTATTTACATTTAGATTAATACCATCAAACAACGGATAAGCATTAACACCTGTAGCAGCAACCCTACCAGAATCCTTCTTTCCATATCCGAGAGCGATACCAAACGAACCATCTGCTTGTCCTGGTTGGATAAAGACTGGCACATTTTTAAGAACCACTTCTCCATTCACAGAGATATCTACCTTATCTCCATCCATTTGCATTCTTGCATTAAGCTTATTTTCAAGACCTAATTTTTTTGCATCTTTCGGAGAAACTGTTAGATAGTTATCCCACGAAAGTCTAGTAATTGGATCTGGTAACTCCATCAACCAAGGGTTATTTGCTTGGGTTCCGTCTCCAATCGCATTAGTATATAATGTAAGTTCAAAATCAGATTCTTTATAATTGCTCAATTCAGCAATAGCCTCATCTGCATTTCCACCTACATAATTTATTAATTTACCGATATTCGGAGTTTCATTTATACCATTATAAAGTGCTTGATTGAAAGATGAATTATGCAAGATAGTTACTGCATTCGCTTTTAAATAATCGTAGTAATTATTTGCATCACTTCCTTTACCATTAATCCAAACAAGGAGAGACTCTTCTAATTGTCTTGGTTTGAAAACTTTTTGGATTGTTGGTTGAGTAAGAGCATATATCCCCGTTTGAGGAGCTATATCACCCCAAGACTCTAACCAATTTGCTACTGGAATTACAGCTTTAGATGCTTTATATACATCATTTTTCTTATCACAAAAAGATATAAGGTTTTCTACCCTACCCAACAATGTTTTGAAATTTTCTCCATCTTTCGAAGAATACACAGGATTCACATTATTGATAATTAATGTGTTTATTTGTCCTGCTTCTAACCAACCAAGGAACTCTTTATATCTTGCTCCGTCAAATTGTTTTAGATAATTGGCTTTACCTGTAAAGGCTTTTGACACTAATTTTTGATTTATCAAGTGAGATAAAACGATTGCTGGTTTTGAACCATCAGCCAACACCACAGCATCACTACCTTTTGCTTGAAGTTCTTTTACGATAGCCTTAGCATTAGCATCATTAGTTCCACCATTAAGACCTTTATAAACTTCCATCAAAGTTTTAAATACAGCCGATGGTTTTAATCTCAGTCTTGTATCTGCATTAGCACCTGTTATAGACATATTAGATTCTACCTGAATATGTCTCAACATAATATTTTTCCCTGCCTTTTGAGAAGCCTCTGGTTTTCTAGCAATAGCATATGAGTTTTCTAAACTACCTCCATTAAAATCACCTAAAAAATCAGCTTGGAAAGAAACTACCAATTGAGCCTTCGTAAGATCATAGACAGGCAAACTTCTCTCTCCGAACACTTCTTGTGCAGCATCAAGATTAGCAGTATATGGTATAGCATCATAAACTACCAACTCAGCTGTAGGATATTTAACTTTAAAATCTTCAAATAATTTTTTGAAAGTTGGAGAAGGCATTGAATGAGTAAGCACTACAACTTTTTGCTCTGCGGACTGTGATGTCTCTAAAGATTTCAATACATAATCATCAACTTGATCAAATGTAGCATCTTGACCCGCAAGTTTCGGTTGTTTTACTTTGTCATTATCATATAGAGATAATACAGAAGCTTGAGCTCTAGTACTTGTACAACCCAAATCTTTTGCTATTGGATTGGGATTAATTTTAATTGGTCTCCCTTCTCTTGTCTTCACCAATACACTTGCGAAATCAAACCCATCATAATAAGCTGATGCATAATAATTAGGAACCCCTGGTATGATACTATGAGGTTTTACTACATAAGGTATTGTTTTCAAAACTGGAGCTTCGCAAGCCGCCAAAGCAACTGCCGCGGTAGAAAAACCTGCAATTTTCAAGAAATCTCTTCTTGAGGTAAGCGGGGTATTAGCATTTGCTTCTGCTGCATTTATTTCATCTACCGGAATTTCTTCCATAAACTCCCTCTGAGCCAACTTGGATGTAATAGTTGGGTCTTGTAATTCGTGAATACTTCTGAATTGTATTTTATTTGAAGCCATTTATACTTCTAATTTTTTCGTTATTACTATTAATAATGACATTTACCACACTCAAGTCCGCCGATAGCATCAACGGTGATTTTACCACCAGACTTAGGATATTGTTTTTTCAGTTTGTTGTGTAACTCTGTAAAATATTCTTTGTTATATCCATTAGTCATATCCACTTTGGTTGTTCTGTGACATTCTATACACCACCCCATTGTGAAATCGTTTGCCATTTCTACCACATTCATTTCATCAACTTTTCCGTGACATGCTTTACATACTACATCAATCTTAGCATCAGGATTTTTAGCATTATATGATTCTATAATTGCTTTTTCCCCTGCTACTACGTGCTGAGAGTGATTAAAATACACGAAATCTGGCATATTATGAATTCTCACCCACTGTACAGGTTCTGTTTTACCTGTATAAGACTGACTACCAGCATCCCAACCTACAGCTTTGTAAATTTTTTGAATTTCACCATCGTAGAATGCTTTATCTTTACCTGATTCAAAGTAATCACCTTTATATTCAGAAATAGCTTTATGGCAGTTCATACACACATTCATAGATGGTATTTCAGACACCTTGCCATACTTAGCACCTGAGTGACAGAATTGACAATCAATCTTATTTACTCCCGCATGTATCTTATGGGAGAAATATATAGGCTGTTCAGGTCTATATCCTTTATAAACACCTACCCACATCAGCCAGTTCCATAACCCATATACAGCCAATAGAGACAATACACCGACTAATCCTTTACCTGCAAGGTTAAATTTTTGATACAACGCCTCGGCTCTTTTAGCTTTTTCAGGGCTAAGATTATTATTCCTTTGTAAATTAAGCAATTGTCTTAATCTTAATAACACCCAAATCAAAAGACCTACGACAGACAATGCTACTCCGATAATGATTTTGGAGTTTAAGTTATCTTTTTTCTCCGCCTCCATTTGAGCTACTTGGTCAGAAGATGGAGCCGCAGCTGCAGCTGGTTTTTCCTCTTTTTTTGGAGGATTCGTAGTATATGCCAAGATATCACTAATATCCTGATCGGACAAACTTGGGAACGGTGGCATCGGAACGCTATTGAACTTAGTAAATAACTCCTTAGCGTAAGGATCACCAGAACCAACTAACTCCTGAGAGTTTTTAATCCATTTGTGTAGCCAATCTGCTCCAAGATTTTTCTCCTTTTGTACTCTTTCTACCACACCTCCGAGTTGAGGTCCTACTAACTGCTTATCCAATGCATGACATGCAGCACAATTTGTGTTAAAAAGTTGCTCTCCTTTTTTTGCATCACCCTCTTGAGCGAATGCAGAAGAACTCATTGATAATAAGATACCAACGGCCAGCAAACTTTTCTTAAAACGCTTTCTCCAACTAATCATTTACTTAAAAATTGGGTTACTCTATTGAAATAAACTTTTAATTAGGCAAAAATAAAACTTTTAACATATAATTAAGAAACAAAATGCAATACTTTTTAGCTTTTATCGCTAATTTATATAGTTTCTAAATTAATTTTTTATCTATATATTATTTTTTTAACATATAACTAAATAAGTTTTAAAATTACCACTGAATAAAATAAAAGACTCTAATTTTAAGTTAGAGCCTTTTATTTATTAATTATTTAATTTCCATAAAGTTATCCTGTGGATTAACATCTGCCAACCTCTTAGAAAAATCTATACCTATCACTTGCAAATCCTCCTTTTTAAAAGGAATAGTGAAAGTATATTCTCGTTTCGTGGAAATCCAATAATCCAAGGTTGAAAAATCGCCATAGGCATCTTTTTCTTTCCAAGAATGGGTAAGATTCGTTGGAACATGATAATTAACAATCTTCTTATCCTTGGTGAATATCGAGAAATCTATTGGCATCGGAATATCACCCTTATTTTCAAGGGTAATTTTTGTACCATTTTCGGTATATTCTACATTTTTAATTGAATAATCTATTGTTTCCGTAGTGTTTATCCAATAATGATAGAACCACTTCAAGTCCATTTTAGAGACTTTTTGAGCTATATGCATAAAGTCTCTATCGCTTGGATGATGCATTTTCCATTCTTCAAAATAAATTTTTAAGACATCAGATAAGGCTTGCTCCCCAATAATATACCCCAACTCTACAAGAAAAAGTTCTCCTTTAACATAGGCTGCGACAGAATACCCTGCACCACTATGGTGATAGTCGGAATACCAAATAGCTGGCTCCTCCATTCCGGTTTTTGTAAATCGTGTATATCTATTTATGGTCTCCAAAAATGGATTCGGTAGTGCTTTTTGAGATGGAAATAGCTGATGTGTTACCCAACTTTCGGCGTAGGAAGTGAAGCCCTCGTCAAGCCAAGGTTGAGTGCTTTCGTTCGTCGCCAACATCTGTTGAAACCAAGAGTGTGCCCCCTCGTGTGCCATAAGTCGCACCAAATTGAGTAGAGAATCAGATTCGCCCAAAATCATTGTGGCCATTCCGTACTCCATACCCCCATCTCCACCTTGCACAAAGGAATATGTAGGATACATATACTGCCCAAACTTAGCATTCATCAACTGATAAAACCTCTTGATGTACGGTTTCGCTTGACTCCAATACTGTGTCTTGTCGGACTTCTGATACACGAAATAGACTTTTGGACCATCCAATATGCTAAATTCATCTACGGAATAATCTCTATCGGCTGCCCAAGCGAAATCAAGGATATTTTTTGCGGACCATTTCCAAGTAACTTTTCCATTTCTATCAGGGGTTAATTCTGGATTTTCGGAATATCCCTTCACTGCATTTTCATTTTTCAGAACCCCTCCTGCTCCAATGATATAGTCTTTATCAATCTTAATATTTACATCAAAATCGGCAAATGGAGCATGGAATTCTTTCCCAAGATAATCAAATGTTGCCCAACCATTGTAATCATATTCGGCAATTTTTGGGTACCACTGAGTCATCGTCATATCTATTCCTTCACTGCTATTTCTACCGCTTCGGCGAATTTCCATTGGGATATTTGCATCCCACTCCATTGTAAAAGTTGTTGAAGTATTCGGCTTTATTGGTGTTGCCAAATGTACTTTCATTATGGTTTCTTGAACTTCAAAATTCAATGGTCTTCCATCTTGTTTTATCCAATGAATATTTTGCTTTCCTTCTAATTCTGCGGGGATTTGAGATAATTCGGATACTCCATTTACCTGCAATCTTTTGTCACCATTTATTCCTTGTTCTCGGATTCGATCGTCCATCATTGAACCACTCTTAAAGGCATTCCAATACAAATGAAAATACACCACAGATAGCTCATCTGGAGAGTTATTTGTATAAATGATGCTTTGTTTCCCTTGATAAGTAAAGTTCGTAGCATCTACATCTATATCCATCTTATATTTTGCAAATTGCTGATAATAAGCACCCTTTTGTGCAGATAGGATTCCTATTACCATCAATAATAATATTTGAAATATTCTGTTCATTCTTCTGATTTATTAATAATCTTTCTACCCTAAAATATTCACTCCATTTTCTAAAAGTTCGTAAATAGCATCTCTACCATCATTAGGATTTACATTGACTGCTTTCGTCCCTCTAAAATGTACAGAAGTAGTATATCCGCAGGCAACCGCATCAAGGCAAGTGTATTTCACACAATAATCTAACGCTAGTCCTACGACCTCCAATTCTTGAATATTTTTAGATTTCAGATAGTCATCAAGGTCGGTTTTTTGTAGTCCATTATTATCTTGAAATGCCGAATAAGAGTCTATACTCGGATTAGTTCCCTTTTGTACGATATGATTGATTTTACCTTTGTACAAGTCTTTATGAAATTCTACCCCAAAAGACCCCTGAACGCAATGATTCGGCCACATAAACTGAGGTATGCCATTGAGGTCTATAATTTCACCGACGGATTTTCCATTATTTTGGGCAAAACTTTGATGATTTTCTGGATGGAAATCTTGGGTAAAAACAACCTCATCATAGTAGTTTTTCGTTATCAATTTATTAATGTACGGAATAATATTATTCGCAAAGGGGACTGCTAATGCACCCCCCTCACAAAAATCATTCTGAACATCTACGACAATTAAAGCTTTTTTCATTTTTATTTCGTAATAAGTATCATAGATTTCATTTGTATTAAAACTTATTCTCTACCTCGGCTGCATTAAGCATCAGATAGTGCAAATCTGTATTCTTCACAAAAGGTTTTAGGAGTTCTTTCCCTGGTCCGAAGATTGCTAATTCTACATAATCCCCCGAGTGGTCCATACTAATCCAGCCTATAGAGTTCGTTTTTCCTTGTTGCTCGGAATAAAATTTATATGGTAATTTTTTATAGTTATACAATCCGTCTTCTTTCTCTAATCCATTGTAGAAATTCAAGAGGTGCTTAGCCTTATCATCAGCAATTTGGATTTTATTAGCCTCATAAATCAAATCTTTCACTTGACTTACAGTGAATCCGCCATTGATTTGGTTCAAAAGATTATCATTAGTGTATTTATAATTTGCAATACTATCAAATTGTTGGTTCGCTGTCTTTCCATAAATAGTTCCTGGATTAGCATTTCCGTGGTCTGTAGTGATAATAACCATCGTATTTCCATCTTTTTCAGCAAAATCAATTACTGCTTTTATGGCATCATCGAATGCTAATTGGTCGTGAATAAGTGCCGCTACATCATTTCCGTGAGCTGCCCAATCCACTTTACCTGCCTCTACTTGCAGTACAAAACCTTCCTTATGGTCTTTCATTTGATTGATAGCGATTGTTGCCATTTCTGCAAGAGTTGGTATATTTTGCAACTCCTTAGTATTCTGTCTATCAATAGAGTATGGCAAAGCCCCGTGATTGAATACCCCTAATAGTGGTTTATTTTTTTCAATCTTTGCAAAGTCGTTTCTATCTTTTAAGATTTGATAACCTTTTTTCTCATAAACGGCATAGACATCTTTTTTGTCTTCTCTTTTTTGAGGGTTAAAAAACTCGTCGCCACCACCCATCATTACATCAAATCCATATTCAGCATACATTTCTGCAATTTTTGGTTCTGCTTTTCGGCTATTAGAATTAATACAGAAGCCCGCAGGCGTTGCGTGTGTGATAGTTACAGTTGTTACGCATCCTGCTTTTTTACCTACTTTTTTGAATTTTTGCCAAATTGGTAAGTGGTGTTCTCCGTTTGGTCCCACATTAAGAGAGCCATTATTTACACGAAAACCTCCACCAAAAGAGGAACTCGCTGCTGATGAATCTGTAACGATAGAACTTGCAGATGCTGTATCCATCAAGGCACGAGATACGCGATTTTCTAAATATAGATTATTCCAATTGCCATTTCTTCCTAAAATTCTGTTGGAATACAAATTGGCCAAAGCCAAAGTTCCCGAACTCATACCATCACTCACCATAAAGATGATATTTTTAGCTTTCTTGCCGTGTCTTGGTTTTATTTCCAAGTTTTTTGCATCAACTAGACCGAACGGATTAACTGCCAATAATCCTGAAAATAAAGCAGTCCCTTTGAGAAATTTTCTTCTGTCCATTATTTTTGGTTTTTAAGGTTCAAAATTACAATTTTATTTTTAATTACAAAAAAGTCCCTATTTTTATTTTTGACAATAATGAATAATGAAAAAAGCAAGAGTGAATATAATCTCTTGCCTTTCAATTATTAATTATTTTACTATTTTCATCTCTTCAATAAGATGTTTTGCTTCTCCGTAGATATCAATCACCCAAAGTACAAAACGAGAATCTACATTAATAGTTCTTTGTTTATCTGCTTCAAAGACAATATCTCCACTGAGGGCCTCTGAGTTTCCATCAAATGCTAATCCGATAAGGTTTCCATCGGCATCCATAATCGGCGAGCCAGAGTTTCCGCCCGTAATATCGTTATTAGAAAGGAAATTAAGGTGCAGATTTCCTGTTTTTTTGTCGGCATATTGTCCGTAAGTTTTGGTTTGCATCAAGTTGATAAATCTCTCTGGCAAATCAAACTCTTGGTCGCCTTTTTTGTATTTTCCTAAAATACCTCTTTGGTCGGTATAGTAGTTATCTTTATCCGAAATACCGAAATATTTTCTATCGGCTCTTTTTGGGAGGGTGACTACGCTACCATAAGTTAGTCTCATTGTAGAATTAGCATCTGGATAAAATGCTTTTTTCGGTTGAGATTTTCTTAATCCATCGAGGAAGATTCTGGTATTTTCGGCGAATTTTCCGTCTGCTTCGCCATATTTTGTAGCCAAATTCTTAGTATCGTTGATATAATCATTTGCCAATTGATACAATTTATCTTCCTCCAAAACTTCCTTATTTGGGTTGTTTAGGAATGCCATTAAAGATTCTTTATTAGCAAAAATAGAAGTTGTCGCAATCCTATTTAGTATATTTGTATCTACATTTTTTAATGTTTCAGAGGCTACATTTGGATTTACCTTTTTTTGGTACAAACCTATCATTTGAGTTAGCATCTCTGTTTCTAACTCTTGATTAAACTTCTCGTAAGTAGCATCTATTTCGGATAAGGCTTTGCCTTTAAGCTGAGCCTTTTTAGCCTCGTCTTGTTCCATATAAGTCTTCATAAAGGCTCCTAATCGATACGCAATGGAGATATATTTTGCATTTCTTTGTAATTGGAAGGCATAGCTTTTCTCAACATTTTTTGCATTTACCTCGTTGTAGTAAGCCTTAATATTTTCCAAAACATTTGCATAAGTTTCTTTATTTTCTGGTTTATTTGCCCATTTTTGGAATTTTTTCTCAACTTTTTGTTTATCTTGGATAGTTCCATTTTTCAGTACGGAATCAATCGTTCCTTGTCTATTTTTCCAATAGTTAGCCACCTGTGCATATTGTGATGCATAGTTTAGGCTTGTTGCGTGGTCTTTATCCATATATTTCTTCATAACATCCATAGCTTGTTTAGAAGCCTCTACCCACGCTGGATAATCACCATACACAAGCTGAGAGATTCCATAGGAAGTTAGGTATCTATTAGTTCTCCCTGGATATCCCATAATCATTGTATAGTCGCCTTTTCCTACCCCTTTGATAGATACAGGCAATGAATGTTTCGGTTGTAATGGTTTGTTATTTATAGAGTATTCTGCAGGATTCCCATTAGCATCGGCATATATACGAAATACGGAGAAATCAGCTGTATGTCTTGGCCATTCCCAATTGTCGGTATCGCCACCGTATTTTCCTAACGAAGCAGGTGGTGTTCCCACGAGACGCACATCATTAAAATTTTGATATACGAAATAATAGAACTCATTTCCATTAAAGAAATCTTTTACCACAACGCTATATTTGCCATTAGCAGAATTTTCCTTTTGGATAGCTTTATATTCTTCTTCAATGATTTTATTTCGTTGCTCGGCAGATAGTTTATTATTTAACTTAGCATTTATTCTCTCTGTGGCATCACCCATTCTCACCAAAAATTTCACAGAAAGACCTGGCGCTGGGATTTCTTCTTGCAAATTTTTAGCCCAAAATCCATTATTCAAATAATCTTTCTCTGGGGTAGAGAGCCCAGCAATAGAACCATACCCACAATGGTGATTGGTGAATAGCAGTCCTTTATCAGAGACTATCTCTGCCGTACAACCACCGCCAAATTGCACAATAGCATCTTTTAGCGAAGAGTTATTGATAGAATAAATCTCCTCTGGGGTAAGGTGTAGCCCCTCTTTTTGCATATCTACACCATTAAGTCTTTTGATGAGCATCAAAAGCCACATACCTTCATCTGCTTTGATTTGTAGGAACGACATTAGGAAAGTCGCCACTAAAAATATTCTCTTCATAAATAAGAATTTAAAAAAATTATAGAGTGCTAAGATAGTCCTTTTTTTTGATTTAATAATAAAATCTAGCTTTTATTTATCTTTTTCTATTATTTCTCTTATTTCTTGGATGGTAATTGAGTATCGTCTCCCTCAGTTCTTCTGTTTTCAGATGAGTATATATCTCCGTAGTCGTGATACTCTGGTGCCCCAACATCTCTTGAATAAACCTCAAATCAGCACCATTTTGCAGAAGATGAGTAGCAAATGAATGCCGAAAAGTATGCGGAGAGATTTTCTTTTTAAGCCCCGAAAGATGAGCATATTCCTTAATAAACAGAAAAATCATTACTCGAGAGAGGAGCTTCCCTCGATTATTAAGAAACAGAAAATCCTCATACTTAGTGGCTATTTTCCCCAAAGCACGAACTCCATTGATATAATTTCGTACAAGTTCCAATGTATAATCTGCAATAGGCACAAGGCGAATTTTACTTCCTTTCCCCTCTACTTTTATGAAATTTTCCTTAAAATTAATATCCGAAATTCGTAAATGTATTAACTCGGAAACTCGCAACCCACATCCATACAAAACCTCCACAATACAATGATTCCTAATACCAATCGGTGTCGTCCTATCTATACTATTACACAGCAAATCAATCTCTTCCTTACTGAGAGAATCTGGTAAATAGAAACCTAACTTGGGAGATTCCAACAAAACGGAGGGATTATCGTGGCGGATTTCGTCTTCCTTTAAATACCGAAAAAAAGCCTTGATAGACGAAATCCATCTCGCTTGAGAACGCTCGCTATTATGCTCCTTAGAAAAATGATATAGACACTCTTGCAAATGCTCATAAGTAATATCTACCACCGAAAGACCATCTAAATTCTCTTCTACAAAATTTTTCAACTTGAAAATATCTCTACGATAGGCATCTAGGGTATTTTCGGAAAGGTGTCGCTCAAACTTTAAATACTGCGTAAAATTCGTAATTTGTTCCTGCCAATCCATCGCCTATTCTGTATGATCTGAAATAATTCGCCAATCTTTACCATACTTCCTAAAAATTAAGGAATATACTCCGCTCATCGTAGTCTCATCGGTAGTTATCTTCCATTTCCCCACCACAAAAGCGATATCTCTTTTCAATCTTTTAACCTTAATATCCGAAAAACTCAAAATACCCATCTTTTCCTTATTTGGATAGGCTTTTTGGTAATTGGATAATGTATTTTCCCAACCGTAAGTGATACCGTGTTTGCTAACAAATATTAGGGAATCCGACTGATAATATCCCTTCATATACCCTTTCAAATCGCCATTATTCCACGATTTTTCTTGTGATTTCATTACCGAAAGAATATCTTTTTTTTGTGAAAAAACAAAAAACGGCAAAATAATAAAACTAACTTTTAAAACATACTTTATAAACTTCATTTCCGTTAATGGATTTTAATTTATTTTTAAATTTAATAATACATTTTCTTGATAGATTGGCTCAGTAAATCATAGATTTCTGCCTGTTCAGCATTCGTTATCAATTGTTTTTGTAATTCTAAAACCTTCTCATCACCTCTTACTGCTGGCCCCGTCTGAGCTTTTTTTGGGTCAAGGGAATGGATTTTGGCAATTGTCTCGTCAATAAGAGGTAAAAAAAACTCAAACGGCAGATGATGCTCGTCGGCAATCTCCTTGGCACGAGCAAAAAGGTGATTGACAAAATTACACGAAAAAACAGCCGTAAGATGAATATATTTTCGCCTTTCGGAATCGCAAGCCATCACATTTTGAGATATTTTTCTCAAAAGATTTTCAAGAAGTACCTCATCGGCTTTGTCTTCTGCCTCAAAGAAAAAAGGTATTTTGGAATAATCCAGATGCCTCATCTTGGAAAATGTTTGCAATGGATATAGCACTGCTCGGTGCCCTTCCCTACACAAAATCTCCATAGCTGTAGAGCCTGAGGTATGTGCCACAATAGCATTTTTGTCCTTAATAAGCGCCGACACCGCTGAAATAGAGCTATCCGAAACACACAAAATATACAAATCTGCACTTGCCAATTTATCAGTAGAGTACGGTACTGCGACCTCATCAGACAGACGGTGGAGCATATCTCTATTTCGCCCAAAAAGTTGCACCAAAGGCAAACCTACCGACACAAACGCCTTAGAAAGGTGATAGGCAACATTCCCCGAACCAATAATTACAATCCTACGAATATCCCTCACTGAAAAATCATTTTCCATTTAAAAATTATTTTTGCAAAAATAAATAAAATTAACTACCTTAGTTTTAACTTTTCGTATTAATTAAAATCTAAAAAAACGATGACTCCCACCGATGAAAATATCATTTCGCTGATGCAAAGCCCCAAAGAAAAGGAGCAAGGCTTCCATATGCTGGTTAGGGCCTATCAGAGTAAATTATATTGGCATATACGGCGTTTTTTGGTAATACACGAGGCCACAGAAGACACCCTACAAGAGACCTTCATCAAAGTGTATCAAAATTTTAATCAGTTTAAAAAGGAAAGCAAACTATATACTTGGTTATACAGAATAGCTACGAATGAGGCACTCCAACAACTAGAGAAAATAAAAAAAATGCATAAAACGGACGATAATATTACGGATTTTATGCATAACAAGATTGATGATAGTGCCTTGCCAAATGCTGATGAAATACAAATCGGACTACAAAAAGCCATACAAAGTCTGCCCGAAAAACAAAAATTGGTATTCTCTATGAGGTATTATGACGAAATACCCTACGACGAAATGAGTAAAATATTGGATATGTCCGTAGGCACCCTGAAAACGAACTACCACTATGCCAAACAAAAAATTGAAGATTTCCTACAAAACCATTTTTAATTATGAAAAAAATAGATATTGACAACCTAAAACGAGATAATATATACGCTACACCTAAAAATTTCTTTGAAGATTTTGAGGGAAAAATAATGCAAAAAACAACAGAATTAGAACAACAAAAAGTCCATCACATACCCTATTCCATTCCGAAAAAATGGTATACAATGGTAGCTTCTGTAGTTTTGTTAATCAGTTTGGGTATCTTCCTACCTCCTAAAAAACATAAAATGGAAATCATATTAGCAAAAAACACAAAAACAACAAATAGCAACACTACCTCTACGAATGCCTCTCAACATCCACAAAATAATATCATAATAGATAACAAGGTACCTTTGGAAAGAGAGAAAATTGTGAATACCCCCCCGATAAAGAAAAAAACATTAGTGAAAAAAGCTGAACAGAAAACAAATAACATAAATGAGGATATAGACACCTTCTTGGCTTCTTATTCTGATAAGGAAATTAATACCCTCGCCAACGATACAGAAAACGATACTTACTTAGATATTTATTTTTAAAATTATGAGAAAATTATTCTATTTATTAATGATTTTAGAAACAACATCCATCTATGCTCAGCACGATAAGAGTAAAGATAACACTTGTGAGATACCCCACAAGGAGGAGTTTTCTAAAAAAGAACAATTATTAGTAGCGGAATTAGGCATCAAAGATGAACAAAGGAAATCTTTTAGTAAAGTTTTTCATGAGTATCAACAGGAGCGCAAGAAGATAAAAAAACTATTTAATCCATATTTTGAGGCTGATACACTTTCTGATAAGGAAGCCTTGGAAAAGATACACCAAAGTTTCATCGTAGGAGAGAAACTTATGCAGAATAGGAATAAATACACCGAAATTTTCCTAAAAATCCTTAGTCCGCAACAAGTTTTAAAACTTTTCCAAATTGAAGGAATGATAAAACACAAAATAAAGGAAAAGAAAAAAGATAAAGATTAGTTTTTAGAAAGAAAAGGGGGAGAATAGTATCCTCATTCCCCCCCTTTTTTTATTCCTTATTTAAATTTTATTTATTTCTTCGGCGTTGGTCCATTCTTTGAATAAATCTATTAAAAATATTATCATCCTCAGCGAGTTTATTTGGATTGACCATTTTACCTATAGTAAGCCCCTGAACGATGATGGAAAACACCACAACACAATAAGTGAGACTAATAATGACATTAGAATAAGTTCCTTTAGGAATAGAAATTGCCAAAGCGATAGAAACTCCTCCGCGTATCGCTCCCCAAACTAAGACCTTGATAGTCTGAGGTGAAAAACGATTCTTTGAAGCCATAAAAATGGCAGAGAGGAGAATAGATACCCAACGAGCTATCAGTACAATAGCAATACATATTACCCCTGAAAGAACATATTTATTCATATCCTTCATCATCAATAACACCAAACCTATAAACAAAAACAACACAGCGTTAAGAATCTCATCTATCAATTCCCAAAACTTCAAAAGATAATCTCGTGTTTCAGACTTCACCTCAAAAGATTTCTCATCCATATGCCCCATAATATGGTTGCCAATCAATAACCCTGCCGAAACCATCGTAAGAGGCCCAGAAATATGTAACGAATGTGCTATGAGATAGCCACCCATCACCACGGAAAGTGTAACTAAAACAGAAAAAATATACTCATTAATTTTCTGCATCGCCCTCAGAGCTACGAAGCCCAATACAAAGCCCAACACAAGTCCGCCTCCTGCCTCTCTAATCAATAACATTAAAATATTCTCTAATGTAAGATCTATATTTTTCCCCGTAGCTAATTGAAGTATTACTGTGAATACAACTACTGCAGTACCATCATTAAATAAAGATTCTCCTGCTACTTTAGTTTCCAATGACTTAGATACCTTTGCATTCTTCAAAACACTAAGCACAGCCACAGGGTCAGTAGGAGATATTAATGCTCCGAAAACCAGACAATATAATATCGGCATCTTCACACCGACAAGTGGCAAAATATAATAAGCTCCAATACCCACTACGAAAGTAGAAATAACTATCCCCACACTAGAGAACATCACAACAGGCAAGAGATTCTCCCGCAAATCCTTAATATTAATATGAATAGCAGCCGCAAAAAGTAAAAAATTAAGCATCGCTCCCATCAATATCTCCGTAAAATCTATCTTCGTGATGAGCGATATCAAACTCTCGGTAGTCTTCGGCAATAAGGCATCACCAAACATAGCCAATATAAGAGATATACTCACTGCTATTATCATTATTCCAATAGCACTCGGAAGCCTCAGCAACCGATGGTTGATAAACTCAAAAATTGTAGCTAAAACTATTAATATTGAAAATGAATAATATAACTCCATAGATTTTTCAAAGATTAAAAAGTAAGAAAATATCTCCTTATCAACATATTAAATATCGGTAAAAATACAAACTTTATGCTACTTATACAAACTCACCTCCATAACTACCAATGTATCAGCCTAAAAATGTCCCACTAAAAAGACAAAAATTGCTATCTTTGCTAAATGAAATACTTATTTTTTACCCTAATGTGCATTTCTACCTATGCACAAATATCTTCCCCTACTGAGAAAAATAATGCAATAATCATTGATAATGGTAAGAAAGACTCCGTGAAAATCTTTAAACCTACGATTGATGATTATAAATTCAAAACAGAAAACACTACACCCAAAAATATAGATACCACCTTCACGGGGAGACATTCGTATGTATATACTCAGTATAATAATCAAGATAATTTTGGGAAAATACAATTTAATAATATCGGTGCAGGATTTCAAGATTTAGTTTTCCATATGGATAGACAACAACAGCATTTTCAGTTAGTCCCCACCAATAAAAGTCATTTTTTAATTGATATTGACAAGGTGAAATACTACGATGTAAAAACACCAACCACCTCGTTTCTATATCACACAGCGATGAAAAATGGTTTCGCACTTAATACCACCTATACCCAAAATTTTGGTAAAAACCTCAATTTAGCGGTAGAATATATGGGGCTAAAATCACAAGGATTCTATACCAATAATCTATCCCAGTCGGACAATGTAGTATTCTCCGGACATTACACCTCTCCCAACAAGCGATATCAAGCCTATGCTCATTACCTCCACCAAAATGTCAATAATGAAGAAAATGGGGGTATCACGGCACTAGCTCTTTTCCAATCTGGAGACGACCGATTCAACAACAGAGAAAATATCCCCGTGAGATTCCAAGATTCGGACTCTCGTTTTGGCTACCGAAGATATTATCTCTACCATAGTTTTTTGCCTTTTAATAGCAAAAAGTTTCCCTTCAAGGTTGCTCATCAGATGTATTATCAGTTGAACAAATATTATTTCAATCTCGGAACGGGCGACACGGCTTCCTTTACCGATTATGATAACAATATTAGCAATGGTACAAAAAAATATTCCTATAATTTTAGTAATACTTTTAGCTTGATTTTTGACAAGCCGAAATTCTACCTTGATGCGGGGCTTCGTCATCAAAATATTCATATTGGTAATAACTGGCACTATACCAGCATTTTACAAAACAATGAAAACTCCGAGCATCGTATTGGTGCAGTGGGAAAACTCAGAATCAATCTTTGGGATAAAGTCAATCTCAATTCGTTCATTGAATACTCTAATGGAAAATTTTTGGGGAATTTTCTAAAAACGCAAAATCGCCTCCGATTAGAGCCTATAAAGAATTATTTCTTAGATGCTAATCTCAATTGGCAATCTGCTGCACCAAACCTCAACTTGTTGAGTAATTACTCACCTATCGAGAGATACAATTGGGGGAGGAATGCCTTTAAAAATGAAAATATTATGGAAATAGGTGGCTCTATGGGACTAAAATGGTTTAACAGCCAAGTTTTCATAAAATATTTTAGAGTAGATAATTTTGCTTTCATAAATGCTAATGAACAGTTTGAGCAGGCCAAAAACTCACTAAATATCTCCCAAATTGGCGGTGAAGCGACTTTTGACTATCACAAATTTCATCTTAACACGAGGCTACATTTCCAGACAAATATTTCGGAAATTAGTCTTTTCCCAACACCGAAATTTATCGGTAGAATTAATTTTTATTACAAAACCCCAGCCTTTAAAAAAGCATCAGAAATCATCGCTGGAATTAAGGTATATTATTTCACAAAATTTGCATCCCGAGAGTTTTCACCAATTCTCAACGAGTTTATTTTACCATCAGTGGGAAATCACAAAATTGGTGGACAGCCCATCGTAGATGCCTATTTTAATATGAAAGTCAAGAGGATGCAATTCTATGTAGAAGCCCAAAATTCTACAACACTTTTTCTACAAAATCGTTCTTATACAGCTCCCAACTATCCTTTATATGATTTTAGGTTGAATATCGGGATTTTGTGGCACCTTTTCAATTAAAATGAGATTTTATAAAAATAAAAAAGCATTACCTTATAATCGGTAATGCTTTTTCTTTAAAAAAAATATATTTAAGGAAATTTAACTTTTGAATATTTATTAACATTCACTTGTGGCAATGTAGAGCCATAGGTTTTGTTAATAGCCTTAATAAATTCATTTGCTATCACCGCATAACCACTTCCTGTGAGATGCACCCCATCGAGTGAAAAGGCACCTCCCGTAACGAATTTTGAGGTATAAGTTACACCATCATATTGTATTCCTGAATGCTTATTTAATTCCTCTAATTTGGTGTTTGCATCTACAAATGCCAAATGATATTTGTCTGCCAAAGCCTTAATAGTGGTATTATAGGCAGTAGTAGCTGTTTTTATCTCGGCAACCTCTGTTTTTGTGAGAACATTAGCATCTTCCAAAGGATAGGTAATTCCCACCTTGTTGAATGGTGCTGGCACCCCTACCTTCTCAGTATTGATAAGGCTCTTTGTCGTTAGCAAAATTAAATCTTCTGCTGTTGCATGACGAGCCTGCCCATATATTTGCCCGATAGCCTTTGCTTGTGGCTGAGGATATCCTGCATATGTAAGAGCCAAAGTAATCTGTTGAGATAAATCTTTAAGACTCTCGTCTTTTATTATTAATGGATTTTGTCCTTTTGATAAGGTTTTAAATCTCTCACCACCACCAAAAGTAGTGATAACCTGCTGTAACTTACCTATATATCCATTTAATTGCGTAGCAGTAGCCTCATCCAAAGGAATGGCATTATACGGAATTGTTGTAAAGAACGGAATTGCCGTAACATCTGGAATATTAGCAACGACACCCTTTGCACCTTTCGATGTAAGCGTAGCAACCAATGCTGTATAGGCATTGTTAAAAGTATCTGTTGGGGTGATTATATCCGAACCATCACCACCAGAAGTAGCATATCCTAGTACATCATTATTCCCTATCCAAAGAGAGAAGAATGTAGGATTTTGTGCCATTGCATCTTTGAGGACAGATGTAGTAGCCGAAGTAGCAAATCTCACGAAGTATGGATTAGCCGTTTTTTTCGAAATACCTGCTGGATTTCCATAGCCATCATACACCAAGTGGTAAGATTTTGCACCTGGAACCCCCAAATTACTAAATTTCTGTCCATTAAGAGTGCCATAATCAAATGAAGACTGGGCAGTTTGATATATTGGACTTAAAGAACCATTCACCAATTCAAGTTGTAGCTTTCCCTTTACACCTAAATCTTTGAATCCGCCTATATTATCCTGCATTAGCGGTTGAGTAAAGTCTCCAACCTTATCACCTGTCAGCTTCATTTGCTGAGCAATGATTGCAGGATAAGACTCCAACTGACCTTCTTTGTAAAGAGCTCCATCTCGGTAGCCCGAAGTGAGAGAATTTCCAAGGGCCACATAATGACTAAAATCTGCATTCCCACTGGTTACGCTAATATTCTTTATATCATTATCAAATTCTGTACTACAACTTTGTATAGATAACAAGGATAGCACAGCCATTGATAAAATTATCGTTTGTTTCATTTTTATTTTTTTAATAGATTCTTTGATTAAAATGGATTATAGCTGAGTCCTAGACCAAAATAAAAAGCATTTCCTTTAGCTTGTCCATAAAACTGATTATATGCATTGGCTACATTTCTCGGTTGAAGGAAAGAATATCCCCCTGCGACATCTACTCCAAAGTGACTAAATTTGTACCCAAAACCTGCCGTAATAACCTGATTATCAAATGATGGAGTTTCTGGAATAAAGTTAGCATCATCATAAGGAGACTCATCAAAATAATAACCTAGGCGACCTGCAAGTTTATTGGTGAGTTTATACTCTGTACCCACTCTCCAAGTTTGTGTATTCTTGAAATTCTTCGGAGTGGTAAGAATCGTAGCATCTGTTTGGTTACCAAGCAGTGCCTTATCAAAATCTAGTGTCAATTCATCATATCTTGACCAACCTGTATAATTAAAATCTGCGGAAACAGACCATCTCGGCGTGATTTTATAGGTTGCCCCAATCGTATATTCATCTACCAAAGGAAGTGTTGCCTTGAATCGGTCTTGTCCATTAGCATCTAATTGTAAAGTAGAAAACACTGCCTTGGAGGCATTTACCGTTATTTTCCCATTTTTTGCTTCAATATCCACTGGCGAACGATAGGCCACACTTACATCTAATTTTTCATTAGGCTTAAAGTAAAAACCAAGCGAGAAACCTTGTCCCGAAGCTTCTTTATCTTTGATATTGACTTTACCTCCGAGCTTACTCACTGCCTTATCCCAATTCACTTCACCTTTGGCATAAATATAACTACCCCCCAAAGATACCCAATCTGCCAACTTCACGGATACCATCGGCTGGAAGAAAAAGGATTTCAGTTGCATTTTTTGGACCATCTCCTGCCCTGCCCATTGGTTACCCCAATCTACCGTGCTACCAAAAGGTGTCGTAAAACTGAATCCCACAGATACATCTTTGCTCACTTTATAGGCTGCCGCAGCATAAATTGGTGTTCCTATTGGACTATTAGTATCGTAAGACTCCAATGTCATCGGATTTTGATAAGTAATATTACTTACCACACCAAATCCACCCGCCACGATGCTCAGCTTATTCGGTATGAACGAAATACCCGCTGGATTGAAAAATGCCACACTAGCATCTTCCGTATGTGCAGAAGTATGTGCTTGTGCCAATTGCTTTACACCTTGCAATGACACGCGAAAACCTCCCGCAAAAACCATTGCTCCTACCAATAAGGATGCTGTAACGAATAATCTTTTCATTTTTAATTTTAAAATTGAACGCCAAAGGTAAATATTTTTATATTAAATATCCTAAAAATTATTAAACATTTTTAAAAATTATCATATTGTTTAATATATTTAAATTCACATTAATAACTAATTATCAACTATATAAAACCATTATTTTTTAATAAAAATATTTTTAAGTTTAATATTAAACATTATTAAATATCTCATTAAATATCTCATCAATTTTCTCCTTAAAATATTAGTATCTAAACATACTCATTTTTATTCCTACAAAATATTTTTCACTGCCATTTTGTCCTTTTTTTCATATCTTTGCCCCCGAAACGATTTTAATTTGAAAAAAATATGATTCAAGAAAAAAAATATATAGACGAAACGCGTCAAGGAGAGGCATATGCAACTCGTGAGAAGGTAGGAAATACAAAAAAATTATTTTTAGAAAGCTACGGCTGTCAAATGAATTTTTCCGACTCCGAAATCGTTGCATCCATATTGAGTAATATCGGCTACAATACTACCACAAATGTAGAGGAAGCCGACCTCATCTTGCTAAATACCTGCTCCGTAAGGGAAAAGGCAGAGCAAACCGTGAGAATGAGACTCTCCCAATTTAAAAAACAAAAAGAATACAACCCAAGCCTTACCGTAGGTGTATTGGGCTGTATGGCAGAAAGACTAAAAACCAAACTACTAGAAGAAGAGCAACTCGTGGATTTGGTAGTAGGTCCAGATGCTTATAGAGACCTACCTAATCTACTGAAAGAAACCAGCGAGGGAAGAGATGCCATCAATGTAATGCTATCCAAAGAGGAAACCTATGCCGACATCAGTCCAGTCCGCCTCGGAGGAAATGGAGTTACTGCGTTTGTAACCATCACTCGTGGGTGCGACAATATGTGCACCTTCTGTATCGTGCCTTTTACCCGTGGTAGAGAGCGAAGTAGAGACCCCTACTCCATCATCAACGAATGTAAAGAACTTTGGGATAATGGATATAAAGAAATCACTCTATTAGGACAAAATGTAGATTCTTACCTCTGGTATGGTGGCGGTGCCAAAAAGGATTTTGAAAAAGCATCAGCAATGCAACAAGCAACAGCTATCCATTTCGCAGAACTTCTGGAAATGGTAGCCCAAGCTGTACCAAATATGAGAATCCGATTCGCAACTTCCAACCCACAAGATATGAGTATTGATGTCTTTAAAATGATGGATAAATACCCTAACATCTGCAAATATGTGCATCTACCCGTACAATCTGGTAGCGATAATATGCTGAAAGCAATGAACAGGCAGCACACTCGCCAAGAGTATCTGGATTTGATAAAAGAAGCTAAAAAAATAGTACCCGATATTGCCTTTTCACAGGATATTATGGTCGGATTCTGTGGCGAAACAGAGGAAGACCACCAAGACACACTCTCACTAATGAGAGAAGTAGAATACGACTACGGATATATGTTTGCCTACTCCGAGAGACCAGGAACACCTGCTCATAAAAAAATGGCTGACAATATACCTGATGATGTGAAAAAACGCCGTTTGCAGGAAGTAATAGACCTACAAGGAGAACTCTCCTCAATGAGAATGAAAGGCTATGTAGGAAAAATCCACGAAGTACTCATCGATGGAGAAAGTAAAAAAGATAAAAGCCAATGGAGAGGGCGAAACTCCCAAAATGTAGTCTGTGTGTTTGATAAACAAGAAGGGCAAAAAATCGGAGATTTAGTAAATGTATTCATCCACGACAGCACACAAGGGACTTTGATTGGAAGATTCGTAGAATAATATAAAAAACTCTATGCAAAAATCTTATGTCAGATAGATAAAAATACGAAAAGCTTTGACAATTTAAATGGTAAATTATAAAATAAATATGTTGCTTTCATTTGGCGACAATGTTATTTTAAATAATTACAAAATCTTTATATAGGATTCAAACACAAAATATTAGCAATATAAATTATGAGCAACCTACAAGACATTAAAGCCCGTTTTGGGATTATCGGAAACTATCCCCTTCTCAATAGAGCATTGGAGAGAGCCGTGCAGGTAGCACCTACGGATATTTCCGTACTCGTCATCGGAGAAAGTGGCGTAGGTAAGGAATCTATACCAAAGATAATCCACGCCGAAAGCCGTAGGAAACACCAACCTTATATCGTGGTCAATTGCGGTGCTATTCCCGAAGGAACGATTGATTCCGAATTATTTGGACACGAAAAGGGTGCCTTTACAGGAGCAACCAGCACCAGAAAAGGTTATTTTGAAATGGCCGATGGCGGGACGATATTCCTTGATGAAGTGGGAGAACTTCCTCTACAAACCCAAGTGAGACTACTCAGAGTATTAGAAAGTGGCGACTTTATGAAAGTAGGTTCATCACAAATTCAGAAGACTAATGTAAGAATCATTGCTGCTACGAATGTAGATATGATGCAGGCCATCAGCAATGGGCGTTTCCGTGAAGATTTATACTATCGTCTTAACACTGTACAGATAGATATGCCTCCCCTCCGCGAGAGAAAGGGGGATATTCATCTTCTTTTCAGAAAATTTGCCAGAGATTTCGCCGAAAAATACCGAATGCCCGAAATAGAGCTCACAGAAGATGCTATAAGATATTTAGAAACCTACCCATTCCCAGGGAATATCCGACAACTGCGAAATCTCGTGGAACAAATAACCGTAGTAGAATCCGAGAGAAGAATTTCTACCCAAAAACTAATGGAATTCATCCCTACTAATCATCAATTACCGAGTATTGCCAACCGACCTAAAAATTCTGTGGGTACCGATTTCAATTCCGAAAGAGAAATTATGTATAAAATCCTTTTTGATATGAAAAACGACCTCAACGACTTAAAGGCGCTCACCTCGGAACTTATCAAAAATAGAGACAATAATACCTTCTCTAACCAAGAAAAAGACCTCATTAGTAGAATCTACACGAACGACCAAAACATCAACCCAAATTCGTTGTTGTATTTTGAACAACCACCTATCCAGACACCTACCATCATCACCCCAATTGATGACGAGTATGATAAAAATTTCACTACCGTAGATATAGATATTGAAGACCATCAAAATGATAATTCTCTATCCTTAGTAAATAACGAAAAGGAACTAATTATCAAAGCATTAGAAAAGCATAACGGACGAAGAAATAAAGCTGCCGACGAACTGGGCATCTCCCAAAGAACGCTCTACCGAAAAATAAAGCAATTTGATTTGGAATAAAACATCCCAACTTAAAACCATATATAAAATATGATAAAATATTTATACATCATACTGCTTAGTGGGCTACTACACTCTTGTTACACCTTCACGGGGGCTTCTCTTGATAAGAATGTTAAAACCATACAAATCAATGAGTTTATGGACAACTCACCACTGAAAAATCCAACATTAGCTCAACGATTTTCTATTGACATTCAGAATAGATTTTTGCAAAGAACTACCCTAAAAGGCACCAAAAATAACCCCGATATTTTGATTGAAGGCGAAATTGTAGAATATACCCCAACAATGCCAGTCTCTGTATCTTCCAATGCTATCACAAATAACACTGGAGGACTGATACAAACTTCCCAAAACAAAATGGTTATACGAATAAAAGTCCATTACGAAAACAAAATTGAACCTCAGAAAAATTTTGATAGAACCTATTCCGACGAGGCTGTATATAGTAGCGAACTAAGTATCAACCAAATAGAAGACGAACAAACAAAAATCGTCATAGATCGAATTATTAATAAAATTTTTAACGATATAATAGCCGACTGGTAACAATGATACAAGAACGAATTTTAGACCTGTTTAAAAAACCTCAATCCATACAATACGAAGACCTAGCTCTCCTACAAATGGAAATCTCCAAATATCCATTTATGCAGAGTCTCCGTGCTATTTATCTATATGGTAATCAAGTATTTAATGATGAAAATTACCCTAACTGCCTTAGTCAAACAGCAGCCTATACTACTGATAAAAAGATTTTGTATCAATTTATCCAGAAAACAACTATTGTAGAAGAAAATCAACCCACTGATAATCAACATGTTGAAAATATACAATTAGAAACCGAAAATGAGGAAACAACTACCGTAGAAGAAAACCAACACACTGATAATCAATATATTGAAAATCTACAATTAGAAACCGAGAATGAGGAAACAACTATCATAGAAGAAAACAAATCCACTGATAATCAATACATTAAAAACAAAAAAGAGGAAGAGGAAAAACTCAATTATTCCATCAATTTTGATAATCAATCTGATGATATTCTGCCTAAAATTAAAAATATTCCTCAAAAAAAATCAGAATACATACCAAATAACCCAACCCACAACAAACACGAAGAGGAAATAAAAAAACTTATCGCCGAAGTTGAGGCCAAAATAGCTCAAAAAAGAGCTGAACAACAAAAATTAAAACAAGAAGCATCTACAAATACCCCAAAAGTAGAGGAACCAATCTCTAATGTTCCTCATTTTGTAAATACTTGGCAATATTGGCTTAATACTGAAAAACCATCTATAAAAACAGATGAAAAAGTTCAATCTACCATAATACCAAATAACGACCCCTCTACTGAGGATATAAAAAAGACTGACGAAAATATACATATTGAGGATGTTAAAATAAAAACAATAAATACCTTTATTGAAAATAATCCTAAAATACAACGACTAAAAACAGACACAGAATACACTCCAAAAGAAAAAAGCGATGACATATCGCATCTAATGACAGAGACTCTTGCCAACCTATATTTTGAGCAAAGACTATACACGAAAGCGATTCAAGCATATAAAATATTATCCGAAAAATCCCCTGAAAAAAAGGAAACTTTTGAGGCTCGTATCACGATGATAAAGGCTATGAGAGAACAAAAATTACTGAATAACGGAAAATAAAATGATATAAATATTTAACCTATTTCTATTTTTATTATCTAATAATTAATACATAATTTATCTAAATAAAAATTGTATATTTGCCGCTGAAAAATAAAAATTATAGAACCCTAAATATTTATATCACTATGAAAAAAATTATATTTTCTATTTTACTTTGTTCGGTATTTTATATGAATGCTCAACAAAAGTCTTTGTTAGAAAGTCAAGATTTTTGGAAATCTAAGCCCACTCTTCAACAGGTAAAAGCGGAAGTTGATAAAGGGTTCGATTTCAAAAATGTAGGATTCGATGACCCTATACTCAAAGCTATTTTAGAGAAAGCAGACTCGGATATTATTAATTATCTAATAAACCTACCAAGTGTAGATTTAGAAAAAAAACTCTTCCACGATAGAACTTATCTACATTTTGCAACAAATGAGGGACTTACAAATGTTGTAGCAAATCTCATCAAAAAAGGTTCTAATATAAATGCCTTAGATGATAAAGGGTTCACACCGCTTGTTTTCGCCTCTTTAGGCGGAAAACTCACGCCAGAAATTGTAGATATTTTTGCTAAAAACGGGATTGATCTCACTCAAAAATACAAAAGTTTTGGGAATGCAAATCTATTACTTCTAGCTATCGGACACGACAAGGGGTTAAAAATAACGGATTATCTCATCAAAAAAGGACTTAAACTTAATAGCAAAGACGATGAAGGGAGAGGTGTATTTTATTATGCTTCATTAGTTGGTAATAACCTTGACAACTTAAAAGAATTGGTAAAAAGAGGAGTAAAATATGATAACTCCGCACTTCTGGCTGTAGCCCAAGGAGCACACAAGGTAACCAATGGTTTAGCAGCATATCAATACTTAATAGACACTTTGAAACTTAACCCAAAAATCACATCTCCTGAGGGAGAAACATTGCTTCATTTTGTGGCAAAAAAAGCCAATCAAGATGATGTAATAACCTATCTAATTGCTAAAGGTGTGGATGCTAAAAAGGCAGACAAATTCGGAAATACACCATTTCTATTGGCTTGTAGTGGCAAGAGTGTAAATGCTGTAAAATATTTACTACCTTTCGTGGAAAACATCAATGAAGCCAATCGTGATGGAGAGACAGCCATCATTAATGCAGTGAAATATTCTAACGCTGATGTTGTTGAATACCTCATCAATAATGGTGCCAGCCTAAATGCTACCAACAAAAAAGGAAACAATCTTGTTTATATTTTAATAGAGGCCTATCATCCTCGAAAAAACGGAAAAGAGTTTGATGGAAAACTCAAATTATTACAAAAAAAAGGTATAGATTTCTCTAAAAAGTTAGCAGATGGAAGCACGATTTACCATCTTATAGCTACGAAAAATGATTCGGAATTATTCAAAAAAGTAGAAAACATCAATGTCGATATTAATGCTAAAAACAACGATGGACTCACTGCTCTTCACAAAGCTATTTTAGTTGCCAAAGATGATACTATTCTTAAATACCTCATCTCTCGTGGGGCAGATAAAACCATCAAAACAGACCTTGATGAAACTGCTTACGATTTGGCAAAAGATAACGAAATGCTTAGAAAAAATAATATAAATATTGATTTTTTAAAATAATTACATGATATGAAATTTTTAAATTTTAACATTTTTGTATTACTTATGATGTTCTTTTGTGGATTCCAAGCGAATGCACAGAACAAGTACAAACTAATGCTACAAATGTCCAACTACGATGGCGAAGCTGCCTACCTTGTAGTATCTCTCATCAATCCAAAAGGCGAGTATGAAAAAACTTTAGCAGTAATGGGGAGCAATAAAAAATGGTATAAAACACTAAAAGAATGGCACAAGGCACAACAAAAGAAACCAGAACAATTGTCTGCCATTACAGGGGCTTCTATCAGCGGAGGTGATAGAACAACTACCATCCTAAACCTTGATAACAATAAGTTTGACAAAGGTTATACAATACGATTAGAATCTGCTGTAGAACACGGAAAATATAATGTAGAAGACGCCGTTATACCACTAACAACAGCCGACTTTTCTAAGAAAACAGACGGAAAAGGCTATGTGAGATTTGTAAAAATCAACAAACTTTAAAATAAAAAAACTCCCCACCTTTTGGTCGGGAGTTTTTTATTGTTTTTAATTTAGATTAAAATTTGTATCCCAATCCTACTTGAACACCTCTATTATATACTTTTTCACCTTGAATTTTAGAAATGTTTGTTAATCCTAAATTATATCTTGCTTGTAAAAATACATCAGAAGATAAATCATAAGAGAAACCGAAATTAAGACCAAAATCAAAACGCTGAGCATATTGTGGTGTAGTGATTGTAGTATTTCCTGTAGTATTTCCTTGAATAGTTGTAGGTACTACTTGAGTTTCTTTCTTGAATAAGTTTTGTTTCAAACTCACATTGTAACTAGCACCTGTTTCGTCATACTTCACATTACCTGCTAATGCATACCCAAACTGAGGACCTACTTCTAATTTCAATTTATTAGCAACCTCGTATTTCACCATTACTGGAAGGTTCAAGTAAGTAAGATTTACTCTTTTTTCAGTGTTGCTATATCCATCATAACCATAGTGGTCAGAAGATGCTCCTTGAGTTGATAATTGCAATTCTGGTTGAACGTACAATTTATCTTGTACTTTGTACTCTACGAATGCACCAACATTAAACCCTACATTAAGAGTATTTACTCCATTCATAAGGCCATTTTCCGCACCATTAAGGTCAGTTACATTAACACCACCTTTAACACCGAATTTCACTTGTTGTGAAAAACCTAATGTAGTAGCCGCTGCTACCAACATTAGTGTAATTACTTTTTTCATTGTATAAAAATTATAATCTTTTTTTGTTATGGATATTCTTCCAATGAAATACCCTTTGATACTGCAAAGTTATAAAAATATTTTTAAATATCAAATTTATTCGCAAAAAACGGGAAGTTACACCGCTATGTATAGATAACTTCCCTTATATTTTTTATTATTCTTAGAATTTATATCCTAAACCAACTTGAAGATTCTTGTTACGAATAGCAGAAGACCCTTCAAAATTTGAGATATCTGTTAATCCCCAATTGTATCTTACATCAATAAATACTCCATTATTTGGTAACTGATATTCTGCACCTACCAATACACCCGCATCAAAAGTTTTGAATGCATCAGAAAAACCTTCTGTAGTCCATTCTTCTCCAATTTTTGAATCACCTCCGATGATTGCTCCAACATAACCACCAGCATTGATTTTAAGACCGCCAACTACTCTATATTTCAAGAATACTGGCATATTAAGTTGGTGTACACGAATTTCTTCACCTCCATTTTGTATTTTACCTCCATTTTGTACATACAATGCTTCTACTTGTGCTGAAAATTTATCTGATTTTTTGCTTAGAGGCGCTTCTGCTGTTGCCCCTAAATAAAAACCTATTCTATTTTCACTAACCACTGTTGCATCAACTTCGGTAATTCTAAAATGAGATGCGTTAACACCCGCCTTTGCTCCAAATTTTACTTGTTGTGAAAAGCCTAATGTAGTAGCCACTGCCACTAGTGCTAATGTAATTACTTTTTTCATTTCTTAAAATTTTAATTTTTATCGTTTCTTTTGACAAAGATACATTATTATAACGCTATCTTACATATATTTAACAATTTTTAACATATAATAAAAATATTATCTATTATATTTTTACAAAGATACTGATTTCATGTAGTTTATTATTTGTAATATATCAAGCTCCAAATTGAATACTCTCAAATTAAGAGTTTATTAAATAATACATTAAATTAAGGCTAATATCGACTCTATTTTTATCTTTTAATGAATTATTTGACCCATTACACTCATATATACTCTTTTCCCATAAGTTTTTTTTATTTCCATACAAATTATATACTTTACAATTAAATTCTTTATTTTTGCAAGTTCATAATTTATTTATATATTTAAACCATATAAGTTGGATATAACTAATGGGATAAAATACTCTATTTTATGATATGTTTCCCGTGAAACATTCTACTAAAAAAAATAAAAACAAAAAAAATGACAGAACAAATATATGATGTTATCGTAGTAGGAGCAGGGCATGCAGGATGTGAGGCTGCTGCCGCAGCTGCGAACTTAGGTTCCAAAACACTCCTCATTACAATGAATATGGAGACCATCGGAAAGATGAGTTGCAACCCCGCAATGGGAGGTATCGCCAAAGGACAAATTGTTAGAGAAATTGATGCCTTAGGAGGTTACTCAGGGATTATTGCAGATAAATCTGCGATACAATTTAAGATGCTAAATCTTTCTAAAGGTCCAGCCATGTGGTCGCCAAGAACTCAAAATGATAGGATGTTATTCTCCGCAGAATGGAGATTAGCCTTGGAAAACACTCCTAATTTGGACTTTTTTCAAGATATGGTAAAAGAATTGATTATTGAAAACAACAAAGCAGCAGGTGTCATTACTTCTATTGGAATTAAATTCAAATCCAAATCTGTAGTCTTAACTAATGGAACTTTCTTAAATGGGTTAATTCATATTGGTGAAAAACAATTAGGAGGCGGAAGAATGGGAGAACCAAAAGCCTTTGGGATTACGGAGCAGTTAATCTCCCTTGGTTTTGAGGCTGGAAGAATGAAAACAGGAACGCCCGTAAGAGTAGATGGTAGAAGTATAGATTTTTCTAAAATGGAAGAACAAAAAGGCGATGAAAATCCTCAAAAGTTTTCTTATTTAGATACACCAAAACTTACCCAACAGCGTTCTTGCTACATTACTTACACAAATGAAATCGTCCATGATATTCTCCGTGAAGGTTTTGACAGAAGCCCAATGTTCAATGGAACAATTCAAAGTTTAGGCCCAAGATATTGCCCTAGTATAGAAGATAAAATTAATCGCTTCGCTGAAAGAAATCGTCATCAACTTTTTGCAGAGCCAGAAGGCTGGAATACGATAGAATATTATATCAATGGATTTAGTTCCTCTCTTCCAGAAGATATTCAGGTAAAAGCTCTTCATCAAATCCCTGGTTTTGAAAATGCAAAAGTATTCCGCCCAGGATATGCCATAGAATATGATTACTTCCCTCCTACTCAATTACAACACACCTTAGAAACAAAGCTCATAGAAAATCTTTATTTCGCAGGACAAATAAACGGAACCACAGGATATGAAGAAGCGGCAGGACAAGGGCTCATTGCTGGTATCAATGCTCATAACAAAGTTCATGAAAAAGAACCTTTCACTCTCAATAGAGATAAAGCATATATAGGAGTTCTCATAGATGATCTCATCACAAAAGGAACAGAAGAACCTTATAGAATGTTTACTTCCCGTGCAGAATATCGTTTACTTTTAAGACAAGATAATGCAGATATTCGTTTGACCGAAAAATCTCATAAATTAGGATTAGCTACTTATGAACGAATGAAAAAAGTAGAAGAAAAAGTCAATAAATCTCAAGAATTAGAAGATTTTTTAAGAGAAACATCTTTGAAACCCCACCAAATTAATCCTATTTTGGAAGAAGAAAATTCTAATCCTGTAGATCAAGCATATCGTGCTTCTCAAATACTTACTCGCCCAAATATTACTTTAAATAAATTAGAAAAATTAGAATTTATTAGAAATACAAGTAAAAATTATTCTGACGAGGTAAGAGAACAAGCAGAAATAAATATAAAATACAAAGGCTATATAGAAAAGGAAAAAGAAAATGTAGCCAAACTCCAACGATTAGAAAATATTAAAATACCTACTGATTTTGATTTTTCTAGGGTATCTTCCCTATCATCGGAAGCCAAACAAAAACTAAATAAAATAAAACCTAAAACCATTGCACAAGCAAGTCGTATTAGTGGTGTTTCACCAGCAGATATTAATGTTCTATTGATTTATTTAGGAAGATAATTTTTTTAAATTTAAAAAAAATCTTATGTTTCATATGAAACATAACAAAAAATGAGGGGTAAAAAATACCCCTTATTTTTTTATATTCTGTAAATAAATAGTGCCTTACATAATCTTAACTTTCTTAGAAAAGGCATCTTCTCATATATAAAAAATTTTACAAAATTTTGTTTTATGTACTTTTCAACATCTTTTTGTATTGTAGGATTTCTATATTTATATTTCACATAATTCCATTTAACAATAGATGTGTTATATCTTGAATTAGTTTTTATCTTATGTTCTCTATAAAATTTAATTCTATCATCAAACGCTTCTACTGCATCATTAAAGTTTTTTACTGTTATATTACTCATAATAGAATCTTTTCTTCCTTGTCTATACGAATATAATTTTCTAGAAGTAAACACCGATTTATTCGTCTTATAGAAGATATGATGCGCTACAAACTCATCTTCATGCAACTTTCCTAAAGGATATCTTATATTATCAAAAATATAGGCTTTATATAATTTATTCCATGCTAATATATATTTAAGATCGTAGGTATCTATATAATCCATACCTTCATCACGAGATTTCACATCAAGGGTTTCTTCTACGGGTAAAGTTTCTATATCTACTGGGGCATCATCGTAATACAGCAAAAAATCACAAATAGAAATATCTGCATCAGTTTTTATCAAATTTTCGTAGAGTGTTTTCACATAATCTTTATGCAAAAAATCATCACTATCCACGAAACAAACATACTCACCCTTCATTATATCCAGTCCTGTATTTCTCGCACCTGATAGACCTTTATTTTCTTGAATAATATATCTTATTCTATCATCGCTTAAATACGGTTGTATCTTTGCATCTGTATCATCGGTAGAACCATCATTTACCAAAATAATTTCTAAATTTTTATAACTCTGATGAATCAGGCTATCCAAACATTGTTCCATATAATCCTTCGTATTATAGCAGGGAACAATTATTGAAATTAATGGTTGCTTTTCGTCTATCATTATTCATTGTTTTGTTGCAAATATACTAAAAAAAAACTTACTTTTGCACTTATATTATATAATTTATCGCTGCACAAAAATATAATAACATAAAATATCCTCACTTCTTTTTGTGATATTATGGGATAGCACAATGTTAATATATAAAGTTTTATGATTAGATCCTTTACAATAGTTTCACAGGAAACATAAGGACTTTGTTTCATAAAATTTTTAAAATTTTAATTCTATTAAAAATGTTAAAAAATATTACTCAAGTATGTCTTATTTCATTATTATGGAATTGTCAAGAAGTACAAGTATACCGAAACATAATAAAAAATGGTGATATAATATTTGTCGAAGCAAAGAAAGAAAACCTTTCTGGTGCTATCAGTAGAGTTACAAAATCAGAGAAAAATATTATTTCTTATGACCATGTAGCTCTTGTAGAAATAACTAAAACCAATCAAAATATACTACATAGTTCTACTAAAAATGGTTCGGAAAAACTATCTCTTAGAAAATTTATCAAAAAAAATAAAAAAGAAAATAGACAGATGGATATATATAGACTAAAGACTCCGTACCAAAAATGTATTAATGAGGCAATGGATAGAGCCAATGCAATGCTCGGTCACCCCTATAATTTTCTTTATATTCCCAATGAAAATTCTTATTATTGCTCCGATTTTGTAGAACGAGCATATAGGAATTGTGATATCTTCCAACTCCACCCAATGACATTTATTAATCCTTCAACAGGAAAGATAGATGATTTTTGGGCTAATTTCTACCAATCAAAAAATATAGAAATCCCAGAAGGAAAATTAGGTTGTAACCCGAATGGTATATCTCAATCAAATAAAATAGAAAAAATTTTGACTATAAAATAAACTATATTAAATGAAAATAAAAGATTATTTCCTAACTCAGGAAATTTTTGAAATACAAGAAACCGAGATAGCAGGAATCCTAAAGACCTCCCCTATCCCAAAAAATCTTGATAAATACTATAAAAGTAATAAATATATTTCCCACCACCAAGATAGCGGTAGTATAAAGGAAAAGGTGTATAAATTTTTTCAAAAATTCAATCTTAATTACAAAAGAAATATCCTCGCTTCGGAAATTGGTATTGGATTGAAAATTTTAGACTATGGTTGTGGCACAGCAGATTTTGTAAAATTCTTAGAAGACGAATATATCACTTATGGATATGAACCCAATGAGGAAGCTAAAAATTTTGCTAAGCAAAAATCTCCCAAAACAATTTTCGTAAGCGACCCCGAACTCAAAGAAATTCCCGATGGCAGTCTGGATATTATCACTCTTTGGCATGTATTTGAACATATTGAAGACCGCGAAAAGGCATTAGCTACTTTCTACAAAAAACTAAAACCCACAGGAGGGCTACTCATAATTGCTGTACCAAACCATACTTCTTACGATGGGCAAAAGTATAAAGAATTTTGGGCAGCCTACGATGTTCCTCGTCACATTTGGCATTATTCTAAAAGGGGTATGGAAAAATTTCTCTATCGAAAAGAGTGGAGATTAAGAAAAATAAAACCTCTACACCTTGATGCCTACTATATATCTATGCTCAGCGAAAAATATAAGAAAAATCCTCTTTTTTGGCTATGGGGAATGGTCCAAGGAGCAATTTCTAATTTTAAGGCCGTAAAAACAGGGGAATTTTCTAGTTTGATATATATTATTGAAAAATCTTAGAACGCAAAATTTTACCCTATTTACAAAGGTCATTTTTTTAGCATTTTTTATAAAAATGTCATTTTTCATAACCTTTTTTGATAAATCAGCTTTCTAACATAAAACCATCAAAAAACAAAATTTATGAATATAAAAATAGGAACTCGCAATTCTCCCTTAGCAATATGGCAAGCCGAAGATGTTGCAGAAAAATTGAAAAATCTCCACCTCAATACGGAAATAATGCCTATCGTATCCTCTGGAGACAAAAATCTCGCTCAACCATTATATGCAATGGGAATAACGGGAGTTTTCACAAAGGATTTAGATATTGCTCTATTAAATAAAGAAATAGACATTGCCGTGCATTCTCTAAAAGATGTACCTACTCAACTTCCCGAAAATCTCGTTGTGCTTGCTTATCTTGAAAGAGACTTTCCACAAGATGTGTTGGTGAGAGGGAGCCACGCAAAACATAAAAATATTGCAGACCTAAAAATAGCAACCAGTAGCCTCCGTAGAAGAGCTTTTTGGGCAAGTAAATTTCCCAATACCGAGTTTGTAAATATCCGCGGTAATGTAAATACCCGACTGCAAAAAATAGAAGACGGACTAGCTGATGCTACACTATTTTCATTAGCAGGTATCAAACGACTAAATCTTGATATTGATTATGAAGAAATTCCATTCATGGTCTCGGCTCCATCCCAAGGAGTAGTGGTAGTCGTAGGGCATATTGACAATATTGAAGTAAACAATAAAATAAAGAAAATCAATCATTTAAGTACAAATAAATGTGTAGAAATAGAGCGAGTTTTCCTACAAACATTAGAGGGAGGATGTACCGCTCCTATTGGTGCTTTTGCCACATTATCAGAAAATAAAATGAATTTTAAGGGGATGATATGCTCCTTAGATGGTAAGAAATGTATTGAAATAAACGAATCTTTCACCTTTGATGAGAATAAAAACTACGGACAAATATTTGCTAAAAAAGTTTTGGAACAAGGTGGAAAAAACATTATGGACAGCCTAAAATAAGAATACTCTCCTTCCAAAAACTTAAATAGAAAAGACAAGATTAAAATTAATCTTGTCTTTTCTACTTTTAATTAATAGCCCTTATTTTGTTTTATGAACTTATTAGCTCTTAACTCTCGTAATGGGAATGGAAAAGCAAGTTTGTAACTTCCATAAGGGACTGCTTGGTCTCTATTTGGCCCACCGCCATAGGTTTGTAGGGTTTTATCCACTACGGGAATATCTCTGCCTGTTCTTACCAAATCATAAAAACGAAAACCTTCTCCTGCAAATTCTTTTCTTCTTTCGAGAAGAATATTATCCATTGTAGCAACTTGATAAGGAGTCTCTCCCCTATTCTCTGCTATTTGATTAAGATAAGTAAGTGCAGTTGAAGCATTTCCTTGTTTAAGGAGAGCTTCTGAGTAAATTAATATCACCTCTTCGTATCTGATAATAGGAATATCATATGAACCTACAAGGGATGGATCTACCATTTTTTTGCATCGGTACCTATTTTCTTCCTCTGTAGCCTTTTCACTTATAGTAAAAAATTCCTTTCGGACATCGCTATCTTCATATATGGAATATAGGTCTTTCAGGAACTCTATATCTCCGAAGCCATGTTTTTTTCGAGATGTGTAGATTCTTGCCAAACTGTTAATTCCCGTGTTATCGGTATCATTATTGTCTATAGAGAATATCTGATTGCTAGTAGAGTCTGTGTTGAATGTAGTGGCAAACTCTTCGGGCGATGCTATATTGTATTCTCCGCTATCAATCACTTCCTTGGCATATTTTGCAGCAATATCATACTGCTTGAAGTAGAGAGCAACTCTTGCTTTTAGAGCTTTTACGGCATTCGTTGTTATGGTGTGTCTTGTGGGCGAATCTTTACTTGCTGGCATTAGAGATATTGCTCGGTCTAAATCAGCCATTATATTATCATATACCTCTTGCACGGTATTTCTTTTTGGAGTAATTACCTCTCCAAATTCTTTAACATATGGAATTCCCAAAGCTGACATACCTCCCTCTCCAGCAACATCCTGCTGGCCAAATATTTTCAATAAATCAAAATGTGCCAAGGCTCTCAAAGCATATGACTCACCCTTGTAATGAGCTACTTCATCTTTATTTCCAGAAACATTATTAGCATTAATAATGATATTTGTAGAAACTATGATACTATTCAACTGAGGCCATACGGAGTTTGGCTCAATGGAATTATCAATTAATTTCATCTGTCCGAGTTCTACAAATCTATGAGTTGCCCCTGAAGAGAAGGCATTGTCCGATCTCACCTCACCGTATAGGATAACATCTCGTCCGTAGTAGGAGCCATCAGACATTCGGCTGTATATTCCACTAAGGAGACTTTTTAAGGCTTCAGCATTATTTACATTACCTTCTAATGGTTTATCTTGAGACAGAGCAGGTTCCAAGGCGGATTCTCGACAGGAATTAACTAATGGAGAGGTCATTCCTAAAGCGATTGCTAAATATATTATTCTTTTCATTATTATTTAAAATTTTAAATTAATACCGAATATTATAGATTTCACTGGCGGTGTTGTGAGGGAAAGATATCCTCCTGAGCCTGTTTCTGGGTCCAATTTTACACCTTTATCTTTTGCCCAAGTATAAAGATTTGTTGCCTTCACGGATACCACAATGCTATTTATACCTATTTGGCTTAAGTAATTAGACGGCAATTCGTATCCTAGGGTTATGTCCTTCAATCTGGCAAATGTCCCATCGTATAGGAATCTTGATGATGGCTCTTGGAAACTATTTTCTAATCCGTAGGTGAGTTTTGGCACATTTGTGATATCCCCAGGTTGTTGCCAAGCGGAGAGCAATTCTTGGTCTCCATTATAAGTTTCTAAAGAAAAATCGTTAGTTCTCATATAAAATTGAGAATATCTATCATACACCTTATTTCCACCAGCGAAATATATGGAGGCATCTAAAAATAGATTTTTATATTGCATATGTGTGGAGAGTCCGCCTGTGTATTTTGGTAGTACAGAGCCTTGATATACTTTCCCTGCTTCTGCATATTCGGAGGTTTTTTCTCCACTCACTCCATCTTTATACCACTCTGGAGCTCCTGTTTGTATATTTACCCCTGCCCAAGTTGGCAAAAACCAATATCCATAATCTCTACCAAGCGAAGTAGATTTATACATATCTACAGTTGGATTGATGGGCTCACCTTCAGCATCTCGTACAAGTTCATCTACTCTATTTTTCACAGTAGCTATATTGGCGGATATATTCCAAGTAAAGTTTTCATTTCGGAAAATATCATAGTTCAGCATCGCTTCTATCCCTCTGTTTGTCATTGAGCCTACATTCATTGTTTGAGACTCAAAACCAGTAGTATTAGAGATTGGCACATCTAATAATAAGTCATAAGTATATTTATTAAAATAAGTGAAAGACCCTGATAACCGTCTATCGAATAGAGCAAAATCTATCCCTGCATCAAAAGTTTTATTTTTCTCCCAAGTGAGTCTTTCGTTACCCAAAGTAGATGGATATACCGCCCCATTTTGTTCATACTCAGTACCATAAGTTAATAATCGTTGATATTGATTAATACCAATGCCCGAGTTACCAGTAACTCCATAAGAGGCTCTTAATTTTAGCTCATTAAATACATCACTAAGAAAATCTCTATGCATATTGTAAGCACCCCCAACTGACCAAAAAGTACCAAATCTATGATGCGGAGCAAATACAGAAGACCCTTCGCTTCGGATACTCGCATCTAATATTAATTTATTGGCATAATTATAGGAAAATGTCCCCAAATATGAAATATTTATCCAATTGCTGTATGTGGAGCTTACATCTTTATTGGTAGATACCGAAGCCAAATTCATTAGGTCATCAGCAGGGAATTTATCTCCCGTTCCTAATAATGTATAATCCTGATTTTTTTGATATTCATACATTGCTAATAAATTGATTCTATGTTTATCAAAATGGAATTTATACGCTAATGAATTCTGTATCACCCAATTGTAAGTATTAGCGATATTCTGCTCAGAATTACCACCTTGTGGTGCATATCTACCGTGGTGACGGTTACCATACCGCTTGTAGATTACGGATTGATAGTCTAAATTAACCTTAGTAGCAAATACCAAATCCTTCAATATTTCATAATCTACTTTCGTATTAACTAACCCGCGGAGGAGATTTTGGTTCATTAAATCTTTCTCCACGAGATAAGGGTAATTATTCAAGCTCGTCATTTCCTCAAAAGAAGTGAGATTATACGAACCATCAGGGTTATATGGATTTGCCCACGGTGAACCTAAGAATCGCAACGCATAGGGATTATTTAGATTGGCACCATTCTCCATTATAGGATATTGGGATACCCAAGAGCCATTCACCGACCCTTCAAAATTAAGTCTATCGGTAAGTTTTCGAGTTACTTTTAATAGTCCTGTCACCCTTTCAAAAGGCCCTTTAACCTTCACCGTATGTTCTGTTCTATTATATCCTAACGATGCATAGAAAGTTCCTCGCTCATCACCACCAGATGCAGAGAAATCCACATTATAGAGAGAGGCATTTTTGTTTTGGACAATTTCTGTCCAATCCACATTATGGCGATTCGCTTTTATCCAATTCTTCACTCCACCCAAGTTTTGGTCAAGAATCTCTTTCTCAGCATCCTCAATAGATAGATTATTTCCGTTGGCATAAGCTATTTTTAGCAAATCGTATCTTTGGTCACCCGTGAGAGCTTTTCTCTTAATATATGCATCATTTTGGAACCCAATGGAGGTATCAAGACTAAATCTCGTCACTCCACTTCTACCACTCTTGGTAGTGATTACAATCACCCCATTAGACCCTCTCGCACCATAGAGAGCCGTTGCCGAAACATCTTTCAGTACTGTGACACTCTCTATATCCCTCACATTGATACTCGCCAAGGTAGATAGAGATGAGCCCTTTGTACCGCTCACATTCCCCGTAACTACAGGGACACCATCTATCACATATAACGGAGATATACTCGTCCCAATAGACCCCACCCCTCTGATAATTACCGATTGCTGAGACCCTGGCGTACCCGACGTAGTGGTTATCATCACCCCTGGTGCCTTCCCTTGTAGAGCTTGGTCTAAAGATAAATTCACAGGAGAACTCACGTCTTTATTAGACAATTGCACGGAGTTCCCTACCATTTCGGAGGTCTTCTTCTTGGTTACTCCTAACAAAACAACCTCTTCTAATTCTTTTGTCTTTGTGGAATCACTTTGTTTTATTTGTGCTGTTATCGTCTGGCTTGCTAAGAAAAATATCGTACCAGCTCCCAACACTCGTAGTTTAGTACTCATCAAATTAGTTTTTTAGATTTATTTAACATTTTAGTGTAACAAAATTGAAAAACATTTTCAACATCACCAAATATTTCTCTAATTATTTTAATGAATACAAGTATCTATATTTTATTTATTTTTAGTTAAATATATTATTTTTAATATACATTACTTAATTTAAAACATTATATATTAATAATTAATCATCTACACTTTTATTATATTTAATCATTATTAATAAGTTAAATTATGATTATTCCTATTTTTAATCATCCATAAAATCAGCTTTTTAGTAAAAAAGGTAGTCATCTCGTATGAGAAAGACTACCTTTTCTATTAATTTATGCTTTTCTATTGATAAAGAGGATCTGACTCCATATCCACATCGACACCGTCATTTTCCAACTGAACTTCCTGCATTTGCTGATGCTCCATCAGCGACGGTTTCTTTTCCTTCTTTGGTTTTTCTTTTTTCTCCTCCCCTAACAATTTCAACAAATCGACCGCACGCTTACCTTCCTCAGTATTTGGGTAGCTTAGAGCAATTTGTTGCAGACGAGACAGCATCTCATTTTTACCTGCCATTTTTCCAACGATGAAGGCCTGTAACAATTCTAGCTTCGGCATCAAAGTATCATCAGAATGCTTACTAATGATTTTCTCAATCTTGGTTTTTGCTTGTTCAAATTTTTCTTCTTTATATAATTGATAAGCTTCCTGATATACTTTCTCCACCTCCTTGTCTGCTGAAGAAAGGTCATTAGATAGTGGCGACTTCACATATTCAGCATAAGGAGTATTTGGGAAATCCCTCAATATTAACGATTTAGCACGCTCTGTTGGTTGAGGATTTTTTTTATAATTCATTGCAAAAATATGATACAACGCCTGCAATTTTACATCATCTTCTGGTTGGCTTTCCACCAAATTAAACAAAGTTTTAGTAGCCTCATCGGTCTTGGCAAAGAGATTTTCATACATCAGCCCCAATCCTAAACTTGCCGTATCTCGGTCTTTTTTCAGTACCAAAATTTTCTCCTTATCGGTTGGGATTTTCTCTATATAAAAACTCGCTTCAAAACGACGAGGGTCCTTGGTAGAGAGTCTCCCCATTGCTGTATTTTTGGTATCCTCTATAGTCTGCATCCGTTGCGAATATCGCCAATTGTCTGCCAACGCACGATTTCTCCATACTTGCTTAAAGGTCGTTTTCCCCTTACTTACCACACTTTGGTTAGCAAAATAGAAACTCCCTTTGGTACTCGTGTAATCAGGGATATTTTGTTCTTTATTTCTATTGAAAACAGAGTTTGCGTTATAGTCTCCCTCATCAAATCCCTTATTTCGTTCTGCTAGCAATCGTTGGCGTTCCTCCTTTCCCTCTTGTTCTCTCAGTAGCTTAATTTTCTTCTCAAAAAATGCTTCCTGCTCATTACGAGACATTTTGGTGAGGGCTAAGATGCTGTCATTTTTTTTGATGAGATAATAATTTTTTGTGAATTTTTTGAGGTTTTTACTGATACTCTCCAACTCTGTGCGGATTGGTCGATAAGACATCACTGTCAAAGCCGAATCATAATAAGCCGCTGCCGAAATGAAATCGTCTTTATCAAAATAATCTTTTCCGACCTCTCGATATAGCATCCCGCGAATTTGTGGATCAGAGGAAACTTGTTCTTTCAATTTCAACCCTTTTACAAAATATTTCAATGACTCCTCTCTGTGTCCAGCAGTTTTTGCAATCAATCCTAAAGCATAATAAAATTCGTTTCTACGCGATGCATAGATTCCCTTTTTACTGATGGTTTCAAGCTGATTTTTCAGACTTTCATAGTCGTCTGATGGTGTAAAACTTTTAGCTATTTCCAACTGAGATTTCACTTCAAAATCAAAATCATTAGCATATTTATAGGCAGTTACAAAACTCTCCATTGCCTCTTTATTCCGCCCTAAATCTCGTAAAATTTGCCCTCTCAAAAAAGCAATTCTACTTCTCAAAACTTTATTTTTATTAAGTAGATAGGCATTTTCTAATTCACTTACGGCCTCTTCTTTTTTATTATCTTGCAGTAATGTTTCCGCAAAGTAAATAGATAATAATTTGGCTTGCTTTTTTCTTAATTTTGAGTTTTCCTTTACCTCAGCGAAAATCTCTTCTGCCTTATAATAGTCCTTCAAATCTGCATATGCCTTCGCCTGATAGATTTTTGCTGTGAGCAAATTTTTGTGTTTTGGCATATAAGTAAAGATATAATTAAGGGCATCTAAGGCCTCCAAGGGTTTGTTTTGAAGCAGATACGATTTCGCTAAGAGAATTTGTGCATCAAAAATCGTTTTATTCCTCTCTTCCCCATTTTTCAGTACAGAATATTTTGCTGTGGTCTTTTGGGCTTTCATTGCAGCGATATGGATAGGAGTCGCCATCTGCGATGTTCTTCTCTCATTCGGCATAAAAAATGATCTTGCCTTGCTATCCATACTTTGCTCTTCTCCAAATTGATTTTCAGTAGTAAGAACACGAATATACTGAGCATAGAAATTATCTTTATGCTCCTTTTTTTTGTTATTTATTGCTGCTTCTAAGGCTTGTTCGCCATTAAAAAGAGTATTATAGTAAGCAATATATTTTTTAATTCCTAATTTCTTCGGTTGAGTTCTATTGGTAGGCGAGCAGGAGAGTGCCACAACAAGCCCGAGGAATACATATACAATTTTCTTCATCTTAAAATTATAACTCATTAATTCTCTTTTTATTGTATCGAAAATGGTTTTTCTAATTTAGTATTAAAATCGGTCTATGTAGAAATTTTCCTTAGCTCTCATTATTTTTTGGTCGCCTTCAGATTTATCTTTATAGCCACATAGGTGCAGCACACCGTGAGCCAATACCCGAATCAATTCTCGCTCAAAATCATTATCAGAAAGTGTAATAGCATTTTCCTTTATCCTTGTGATAGAGATGAATATATCTCCACTGATGGTTTTTCCTTTCACATAATCAAAGGTAATGACATCTGTGTAATAGTCGTGATTCAAAAAATCTTGATTAACCTTCAAGAGATATTCGTCATCACAAAAAATATAGTTGATATTTCCTGTTTTTTTTTCTTCCGTACTGATAAGTTGTTCTATCCATTCCTCTACTCTATTTGGGAGGAGAAATTCTTCTATATTTTCAAAAAAAAATTGTATCATAATTATTTTTTTATTTGAAATGCTTCCATCCTTGTGCCGTTATTTCTGAAAGTTCATTACTACCACGAAGCACCATATAATTACCCTGAGAAATATCGACTGCGTGCCCTATAACAGTGAAATCTGGATGATTTTTAATTTTTTCATAATCTCCCTGCGATATGGTAAATAGTAACTCGTAATCTTCTCCACCAGAGAGTGCTGTCATTATAGGATTAAGATTAAATTCTTCTGCTGTCATTATCGTGAGTTCATCCATTGGTATTTTCTCCTCATAGAGGCGAAATCCCACCTTACTCTGTTCGGAAATATGCAATATTTCGGAAGCTAATCCATCGGAGATATCTATCATCGCAGTTGGTTTTATACCTAAATCTGCTAATTTGGTTTTAATATCAGTTCGAGCTTCTGGTTTTAGTTGTCGCTCTAAGATATAATCGTAGCCGTCCATTTCAGGTTGCATATTAGGATTTACCAAAAACACTTGATGTTCTCTTTCCAAAATTTGCAAGCCCATATAGGCTCCTCCTAAATCTCCTGTTACGACCAATAAATCGTTTGGCTTTGCTCCGCTTCTCTTTATAATATTTTCTTCATTTTCAAAACCAATAGCTGTGATACTTATCACTAACCCCGACTGTGAGCTTGTGGTATCCCCTCCTACCAAATCCACATTATATCGTTTGCAAGCTAATTCTATTCCTGCATATAACTCATCAAATGCCTCTACAGGGAATCTATTAGAAGCAGCTATGGATACCAAAATTTGGCTTGGAGTAGCATTCATTGCTACAATATCCGATAAATTTACAACAACGGATTTATACCCCAAATGTTTCAATGGAGCATATCCTAAATTAAAATGAACTCCCTCCGCTAAAATATCGGTTGAAACAAGCATTTTTTTTCCCTGTGGATTGAGAATCGCCGAATCGTCACCCACACCAAATATTGTAGTATCATTTTTTATTTCAAAATGCTTAGTAATATGCTTAATAAGTCCAAACTCTCCTAACTGAGAAACTGGAGTAAGTTGTATTTTTTTATCTTCTAACATTTTCTTAAAATCTTTTACAAAAATAGGAATTTTATACTTAAAATAAAAAGCAAGAACCCGAATGGGTTCTTGCTACTCAATTAACAAAATATTTTAATTAGTAACCTTTATTTTGTTTGATATTAGGATTTGCTTTCAACTCCGTTAATGGAATTGGAATACCAAGTTTCGGATCTCCATAAGGAACTGCCTCACTCTTGCTCGTTCCTCTACCATATTTTTGGAGTGTAGCATCTACTATTGGTAAGTCTTTTTCCGCTCTCATCAAGTCATCAAAACGGAATCCTTCACCTGCAAATTCTTTTCTTCTTTCAAGTAAGATATTATCTAGTGTAGCAGATGAATATTTCGTAGCTCCTCTATTACTTGCTATTTGATTCAAATAAGTAAGAGCCGTAGCAGAATCTCCTGTTTGTAGAAGTGCCTCAGCGTAGATTAGCACTACTTCCTCGTATCTAATCACTGGAATATCGTACGAGCCTATAGCTCTTATGTCAGTGTATTTTATACATCTATATCTCTCTGGATTAGCCTTATTAATAGCCGAACCACTCACAGCAAACAATTTTCTTCTCACATCTCCCGTTTCATATTTAGAATATAGGTCTTTCAAGAATTCTATATCTCCGTACGAATTTTCACTTGTTTCTGTATAGATAGACGCCAAGCTATTTACATTTCTATTGTCAATACCACTATTTGCAATGGAGAAAATTTGGTTAGCTGTAGAATCTGTGGTAAATGTATCTGCAAAAGCTTTGGATGTCGCTACGCTATATTTTCCGCTATCAATCACTTCCTTAGCATATTTTTTAGCGATATCGTATTTTTTGAAATACAATGCTATTCTTGCTTTGATTGCTTTTGCGGCATTGGTAGTAATATAGTGTTTAGTTTTATCGTCTTTATCAGCTGAAAGTAAAGATATTGCTTGGTCTAAGTCTGCCATTGCGTTATCATATACTTCCTGCACGGTATTCCTTTTTGGAGAGATTTTTTCTCCATAATTTTTCACATAAGGAACTCCTAATGCCGACATACCTCCACCATCTACATTTTGTTGACCATAGATTCTCAATAAATCGAAGTGTGCCAAGGCTCTCAGTGCATATGCCTCGCCTTTGTAGTGGTTAATCGTTGCTTGATCGCCAGAAGCATTGGCGTTGATTACTACATTAGCATTAACAATTACTTCGTATGCTTTAGACCAAAATCCGCTAATTTCTAACGTAGTATTGATAGTATTAAGTTGTCCTACTTCTCGGAATCTTCCTGTCTTACCAGCTGAAAAAGCATTATCTGTTCTCACTTCATTTAATACGATAATATCCCTTCCGTAATAATTAGTCTCCGCCATTTTGTCGTATGCACCATTAAGGATACCTCTCAGTGCCTCTGCTGTATTTACATTACCCTCTACTGGTTTGTCTTGTGCCAATGTAGGTTCTAATGCAGATTCTCTACAAGAGTTCAGCAATGGGAATGTAGTCCCTAATGCTATTGCTAAATATATTATTCTTTTCATTATCTTTTAGAATTTTAAATTAACACCAAATATTATAGATTTTACAGGTGGAGCAGTCAGCCTTATCACCCCTGTATTCATAATATTGTTATTAGATGTTTCTGGGTCCAATTTTAGGTTTTTATCCTTCACCCAAGTATATATATTTGTTGCTTTCACAGTGAATGTTACTCCTTCTATTCCTATTTCGCTTAGGAATTTAGATGGTAAGTTATATCCTAATGTAACATCTCTTAATCTTGCGAAAGTACCATCATATAAGTGTCTTGAAGATTCTTGATCAAAGTTGTTAGTTTCTCCAAATACAAGTTTTGGTACATTGGTTACATCACCAGGTTGTCTCCAAGCATTTAATAGTTCATCAGAGCCATTGAATCTTGCCAATGTAAAATCATTCGTTCTCATATAGAGTCTTGCGATATCTTCATATACTTTGTTTCCACCAGAGAAATAAACGGACGCATCTAAGAATAATCCTTTGTATTCAATATGAGTAGAAACACCACCTGTATATTTAGGAATCGCAGAACCTTGATATGTTCTTTGAGCCTCTGCATAGTTAGATGTTCTTTCTCCATCTACTCCGTTTTTATACCATTCTGGAGCACCAGTTTGTACATTTACCCCAGCCCATGTTGGCATATACCAAAAGCCAAAATCCTTGCCTATTTCAACATTTTTTTGGTCTAAAGCATCACCAGACAATGGACTTATAATGTTACCTTCGGTATCTCTTACCAAGTCATTTACGCGGTTTCTTACGGTAGCGATATTAGCAGATATATTCCAAGTAAAGTTTTCATTTCGGAAAATATCATAGCTCAACAATGCCTCGATACCTCTATTGGTTATTGCTCCTACATTCATTGGTTGAGACTCAAAACCTGTAGTTCTTGACAGCGGTGCATCAAGCAATAGGTCGTAAGTATATTTGTTATAGTATGCTACGGAACCTGACAACCTTCTGTTTAACAATGCAAAATTAATACCTGCATCAAAGGTTTTGTTCTTTTCCCAAGTAAGTTTTTCATTACCCAAAGAAGATGGATTAATCGCTCCATTATCATCGTAATTTGAGGTATAAGAAAGTAGCCTTTGATATACATTCGAAGTGATATTAGAGTTACCTGTAAGCCCATAAGAAGCTCTTAGTTTCAACTCATTAAAGATATCAGATAATACATCTTTGTGTAGGTTATAAGCTCCACCTACTGACCAGAATGTACCAAATCTATTAGAAGGTGCAAATTTAGAAGACCCCTCTCGTCTGATACTACCATCAAGGATTAATCTATTAGCATAGTTATAGGTAAGCATTCCTAAATAGGAAAGGTTAGCATAGTCACTATATGTAGAATTTGTATTCTTATTTTTTGATGTTGATGCCAAATTAGTCAACCCATCAGCCGAAAATCCTTGTCCGCTTCCACTCAAACCATATTGCTGATATTTTTGATATTCGTGCATTGCCAACACATTAAAGTTGTGAGACCCAAAGCCAAACTTATAAGTTAAGGAGTTTTGCACTACCCAAGCATATGCATTAGTAATAGCCTGCTCCCCATTTCCTCCTTGGCTAGCTGTCTGCCCATAAGTTCTGTTATCATACCCTTTGTATATTAGGGAGGTATAGTCCAAATTCACTCTTGTTGCGAATACCAAATCTTTCAATATTTTGTAATCTACCTTGGCATTTACCAACCCTCTCAATAATGTTTGTCTTTTTACATCATTTTCCTTGAAATACAAATAGTTTTGTGCACCTCCATATTTTATAAATGTATCAATATTAATAGAGCCATCTTCATTGTATGGATTAGCCCAAGGAGATGCCAACGCTCTCGTTAAGTATGGATTCGTCAAGTAAGAACTCTGCTCATTAATAGGATTTTGAGATACCCAAGAACCATTCACAGACCCTTCGAAATTAATTCTATCGGTGAGTTTTCTTGTTACTTTCAATAAACCTGCTACCCTTTGGAATGGATTCGCAACCTTAATCGTTGGTTCCGTTCTATTATACCCTAACGATGCATAGAAAGTTCCTTTATCATCACCACCAGAAGCAGAAAAATCTACATTGTATAGAGAAGCATTTTTATTCGTAAGCGTATCATACCAATTAGTAGACACTCTACCTCTATTTACCCATAAGTTAGCACCTGCCAATTCATTTTCAAGAATAACATCGCCCGCATTTTCTACTGGCACACCGAAAGCATTAGAAACTGCTACTTTTAGCAAATCAAATCTCTGTTCTCCCGTAAGAAATCTTCTTTTGAAGTAAGCATCATTTTGGAAACCAACAGCAGAACTTAGGTTAAACTTCGTTTTACCTTTTTTACCATTTTTAGTAGTGATTACGATTACCCCGTTAGACCCTCTTGCACCATACAACGCCGTTGCAGAAGCATCTTTTAATACAGTAATACTCTCAATATCTTGGCTATTGATACTCGCCAATGTAGAGATAGTAGAACCTGTAACACTCGGACCTACATCTCCATTTTCTACTGGCACACCATCAATCACATAGAGAGGGTCGTTACTACTACTGATAGACCCCATACCTCTTACCATTACAGTTTGTTGAGACCCTGGCGTACCAGATGAGGTATTGACTACTACCCCTGGAGTCTTACCCTGCAACGCTTGATCCACAGAAACAATTGCAGGCGAATTTACATCTTTACTCGAAAGCTGTACTGAGTTTCCAACAGCTTCAGAGGCTTTCTTCTTTGTAACCCCCAACAAAACAACCGTTTCTAGTTCTTTCGTTTTTATAGAGTCACTTTTTTTCACTTGTGCTACCAATGACTGGCTTGCTAAGAAGAATATAGCACCAGCTCCCAGCACCTTTAATTTCGCACTCATTCAATTAATTTTTAAAATTTATTTAACACTTTATTGGGAACAAAATTGAGAATAATTTTCAATATGACCAAATATTTCCAAAATTATTTTTATAAAAACACACTATTATTTACTTTTCTTTCAAAAAAAACACATTTTATATACATTAATAACATTTTATTTTTATCTACTAATTTTTATGATATTTTAATTATATAAATTGTATTAACATTTTATTTTAAATTGATAATCAATATTTTATACGCATATTGCATTTTGACATTATAATAATGATTAATATCATATATTATCAAATCTCTAATTTATATTTATATGAAAAATAAGTGCAAAAAAAATTATTAAACTTTACACTTTTTGTAATAAAAAAAGAGCCTTTTGTAAGGCTCTTTTATATAAAAATATATTTTATTTTTTAATATACGGATTATTGTTTATTTCCGATTGTGGGATATCAAGCGTCAATCTACTATCCGTAGAAGTGAATGTCTCTCCTTTATGAGATATATGATTAGAACCTCTCGTTACGGAAAGATGATTTCTCTTCATTGATAAATAAGATTTCCCCTCGCCCCAAAGTTCAATACGAGTATTGAGGTAGATATACTTCAATAGGTCGTCTTGGGAGAGTCCATTGATTTTTGTAAGTTCTGCACTTACAGTAGCATCACTAAATCTCTTTTTGATAAGTTCAGAAATCAATCGTTTTGCCTCAGTAAGATTTCCAGTTTTAGCAGCTGCTTCGGCACCTAAGATATAAAATTCATCTACTCTCATAAACACATAATCGGAAACAATTACCCTTTGAGCACCACGCTCTCTACCCGATGCAGAGAAAAATTTATTAACAGGCTGATAGTGTCTTGTATCTCTTGGTGTAGCCTGATAGTTTGCAGGAAATTGCTGTTTTCTGATATCTCCTGCCTCTATTTGATTGTAAAGATTTTCATCCATTGCTTTATAGCCACCAGCCCAAGCATATCCATAGGAGAAGTCGTCCATATGTCCCCAGAAGCTTACCAAACCAATCTCTGCTTGCGAAGTAATATCATATCCCCACATCCAACTTGGTGTATTCACATCATTAAATCCTCCTCCTGATGGCGTACCTGTACCTTTATGGTCGTAGTAAGCGCATTCTTCTCTACTTGTAAGTGTAAATCCACCATTATTAATAATATCTTGTGCAAGAGACAATACTTTATCATTTTCTCCCATAGCGGCATAGGTATAGGCCAAAAGACCTTCTGCTACATATTTATTGATAATCCCTTTATTTTTTCTTTCAAATCCACTGAGATTATCCACAGCATATTTTAAATCTTTTACGATTTGGGCATATACTTCTGATTGTTTAGCCTTTGGCTTTGCTACTACACTTGTATCCAAATACAATGGAATAGAATTGGTTTCCGAATTTGGTTCATATTGGTTAGTATATAGTTGCAACAAATAGAAGTATGCATACGCTCTCAATGCTTTTGCTTGTGCCATTGAATATTTTTGCTCTCCTGTAGGAGTAGCATCGTTACCTCCAAGGCCTTGTATTACTTCATTAGCACCAGCAATTAATCTGTAATAATATCTCCAAGGAATATAGTTTTCTGTACTTGTATAGTTATCCGTAACTACATATCCCGCTACATCTCTATACCAACCATATCCTGCATTTGCAAGTGCCATATCCGAAGACAACATATCCATATAGATATCATATGACTTTTGACCAAAGTCATCATGTCTTTTCGATGCCCCTCCCGTACCTGGGGTAATCATCATACGATATAGTCCATATAACTTAGCCTGAGCAGGCGGGTTTGATAATGTTGATGTAGGCTCCGATTGTAGATACTCTTCTCTACAAGATGTAACCGAAAGAGATAATGTAGCCAATAGAGAGGCTAATATTATTTTATTTTTCATTGTCTTGTTCAAAATTTTAAATTAGAAATTTACTTTCACACCAAATGTAAAGTTAGATAATGGGTTATATCTATACGAACTAGACCCTCCCGTCTCTGATGTAGTTGGATTGAATCCTTTTCTTGCTGTTGCAATCCAAAGGTTGTCACCAGTTACATTGAATGATAATCCTGTAAGTCCTAAATCTCTTACCAAATCTTTTGGTAATTCGTAGCTAAGGCTCACATTATTCAATACTAAATAATCTGTTTTTGTAAGGAAGCGTGTAGATTGGTCAGCAAAATCTGTTTCTCCCTCTGCTTGGTGAGACAATTTTGGTATATCTGTTACATCTCCTTCTTTTTGCCATCTATTTAGCATATCCTTATGCCAGTTGGTTGTACCGATTTTAGAGTTCTCCATATATCCTGCATACACACTATCATAAGCATATCCACCAAGGCTATACAACATTTGAGCACTGATAGAGAATCCTTTGTATCCTGCTCTTAGGCTGAAAGCTCCTCTCACATCTGGGATTACAGATTTCCCTACAAATTTTTGTGTTGCATTAGAATATACCTCAGTAAGAGTTTCAGAGATTTTAGCATTTGGATTAGCTCTTTGATATTCGTATAGTGAATTAATTTCCTCTCCACTATCATAAGAATTGTTACCATTCTTATCTTCATAATGCATTGTCCATTGAGCTCTACCATTAGCTGAATTCACCCCTCTATATTCTCTCATATAGTAATCATAGATACTATGCCCGACTGCTCTACCGTAGCCAGATTCGGATAGGTCTATCACTTTCTCTAAGCCTGTACTTGGGTCAATAGGTAAGCTTTTAAGTTTATTCGTAATGATTTCTCCATTGATTGATAAATCCAAGAAGTAATCTTTCTTATTAATAATATGTCCAACTACATTAAATTCAAAACCTTTATTTACCAATCTCCCTTCATTGACTTTTACCACAGCATTTCCAGTAGATGGTGCCAATCTGTTATCAAAGATAAGTTGGTCAGTAGTTTTATTGTAATAATCTACTGAGATTTCTAATGCTCTGTTGCTAAACAATGTTAGCTCAGCACCTGCTTGGAAAATTTTAGACTTTTCCCAAGTAAGATTTGGATAACCTATTCTATTGAAAGACGCTGCTGGTAGGTCCATAAAGTTAGCAGGGTCATAAACGCTATAACCAGGATAATATCCCACACCACCTTGGTCTCCCACAGTACCATAACTTGCCTTCAACTTCACATTTCTGAAGAAACTATTTCCTCTTAGGAAGCTTTCTTTACTCACTATCCAAGCTGCCCCAGCAGACCAGAAGTTGTCCCATTTATCATTCAAGAATCTTGATGAACCATCTCTCCTTGCTGATGCTGTCAAGAAATATTTATTAGCAAAATCATAAGCTACCTGCCCGAAATAACTCTCTAATGTAAAGTTATTTATATAGGAATTAAGACTTGATATCGTAATAGCGTTGCTAAATTCCGTACCACTTGGGATAATCAATCCTTTTTTCTCTGCTCTTAATATTCTATCCTCATCGCTATTACTTTCGTGAGCAACGAATGCTTGTACTCCGTGGTTTCCGAATCTATTTTGGTATCTTAACAATTGGTTCCAGTTATAAGAGAAAGATTCATTTCTACCTTTGTATAAGCCGCCACTCGGAGCTTCAGACCCATAATATGGGTTAGAATAATCATCTGTATTATGACTATAAAATTGCCCACCAATTCTCGTTTCAAAACTTAATCCTTTTAAGATATCAGCCTTTAAGAAAAAGTTGGAATTCACCTCATGTCTCGTTCTGTTCATTCTATCATAAGTTGCAAATCCCACAGCGTTGGTTAGTGAAGAGTAACCTCTACCTATACCATAATCGTATTTATATCCACCAAAGTAAGGGTCTATTATTTTGTTTCCATTTTCATCTCTTTCAAATAATGGATAGATAGCTGGCATACCATCTGTTACCCAAAATATGTTATTTGATGTTGATTCTTGCCCATTAGCACGAGACTTCACGAAAGTATAACCCAAGTTAAATTCACCTGTAAGCCAAGGTTTTGCCTTATGAGTCAAGTTTAATCTACCTGAATATCTTTCATAGCTGGTATTTAAGGAATATCCCTCATCTTTTAAGTATCCAATACCCGTGTAGTAAGTAGTCTTGTCGGACCCTCCACTGATGCTCAAGTTATGCTCGGAACGAACCGAAGTTTGGAAGGCATAATCCTCCCATCTCTCTGGGTCGTATTTTCTTTTTATACCTGCTCTTACAGTTCTTGTTGTAGGATCTATAAGGCTAGAACCTGGTACTCCCCATAGATTATATTTTGGATTAATCCCATTATCCCCCCATAGGTTATTACTTGCCCAAGCTGCTGCGTTTCTATCATCATGACCTCGTTGCTTAGCATTGTTAAATAACGCTTCCCAAGCAAGACCTATATAAGTCTCTGGAGATTTAATCGTTTCATATCTTGGGAGCAAGTCAAAGTTATAACCAATTTTAGACTCCAACTGGATAGAAGAGCGATTTGCACGACCTTTTTTAGTCGTCAATAACACTACCCCATTTGCACCACGAGCACCATACACAGAGGTCGCCGTAGCATCTTTCAATATTACTGTAGATTCTATATCATCTGGATTAATCGCTGATACATTTCCTGTATATGGTACCCCATCTAATACATATAATGGCGATCTGTTCCCATTTACCGAACCAAAACCTCTAATACGAATCGTAGCCTCCGAACCTGGTTGTCCAGAAGTATTTATCACTCTCACCCCCGCAGATTCTCCCGCTAAGGCTTGAGAAATGTTAGATACAGCTTTTGTCTCAATAGATTTATTATCTACTTTAGAAGCCGTCCCTACATAATCGTCCTTCTTCACTCGCGTATATCCCACAAGAACTACCTCCTCAATGTCTTTTGTCTTCGTGGAATCACTTTTCTTAACCTGTGCTATCAACGACTGGCTCGCTAAAAAGAATATCGCACCAGCACCCAGCACTTTAAAATTCGCTCCCATTGAATTAATTTTTATGATTTATTTAACATTAAATTTTTTACAAATATGATTATTTTATTTAATATGACAAAATATTTCTCACTTTTTTTTACTAAAAAAATATTATTTTAACCATTTTTTTAAATAAATCAATACTTTTCAAATATTATTACTTTATTGCTAAAATTTATTAAATTTTATTAATATCATAACTATTAAAATTGCCATATACAACGCAAAATACTAATTATCAACAAATTATAATATTTTAGTAAAATAAATAATTTCATAATAATTAATGTTATATATTAATGAATATCCAACGCTTTTTTGCATTAAAAATCAATATTTTTTTTTCAATAAAATTAACTCTATTTCTATCAAAATAGTTAAAAAAATTAGCCATTCCACTTGGGAATGACTAATTTTATTTGTTTTTATGCTGGAATTTCACTTCTGAATAGGAACGAAATAACCTCTTTATTCATCTTATCAATCATCTCACTAAATAAGTGGAAAGATTCCTGCTTGTAGATAATGAGCGGGTCTTTTTGTTCATAGACAGCTCCTTGTGAAGAGCGACGAAGGTCATCCATCTCTCTAAGGTGCTGTTTCCAATTATCATCGATGATAGAGAGCGTTATGTTTTTCTCAAAATCAATAATAAGACTATTACACTCAGTTTGGTACGCCTTTTCGAGGTTGGTAACAATCGTTAGTTGTTTATGACCATCAGAGAATGGCACCTGAATATCGCGGAACATATTTCCTTGTGTTTGGAATACATTCGTAATGATTGGGAATGCCTTATCCTTCATCATCTTCAATTTAGTATGATAGAATTCCTCAGCAGATTTGAAGAGTTTGTCTGTCGATTCTTTCACTGATTTATTTTTGAATTCGTCTTCGGTGATTGGAGATTCCATCATAAAATATTTAATAACCTCAAACTCAAAATCTTTGAAACTATCCTCAGCTTTGGTTTTCTCAACAATAGAGAGTGCGACATCAAAAATCATATTAACGATATCGTATTCTAATCTCTCTCCGAAGAGGGCATTTTTTCTTCGTTTATAGATTACATCTCTCTGCTTGTTCATTACATCATCATATTCAAGTAATCTTTTACGAATACCGAAGTTATTTTCTTCTACTTTTTTCTGGGCTCTTTCTATTGATTTTGTAATCATAGAGTGCTGGATAACCTCTCCTTCCTTGTGTCCTAATCTATCCATCATTTTGGCAATTCTTTCGGAGCCAAAGAGTCTCATTAGTTTGTCTTCTAAGGATACATAGAATTGGGAGCTTCCTGGGTCTCCTTGTCTTCCCGCTCGCCCTCTTAATTGTCTATCTACACGGCGAGAGTCGTGTCTTTCTGTTCCGATAATAGCAAGCCCACCTGCTTCTTTTACTTCTTTTGAAAGTTTGATATCGGTACCACGCCCTGCCATATTGGTAGCGATAGTTACCACACCTGCACGCCCTGCTTCGGCTACAATTTCCGCTTCTTTTTTATGGAGCTTCGCATTAAGCACTTGGTGAGGGATTTTTCTCAAACTCAATGCCTTAGAGAGAAGTTGAGATATTTCCACCGAGGTTGTTCCGACCAATACGGGACGCCCTGCGGAAGTTAATTTTTCTATTTCCTCAATCACGGCATTATATTTTTCGCGGTTGGTTTTATATACTAAATCGTGTCTATCATGTCTTTGGATAGGTCTATGAGTAGGTATCACCACTACATCTAATTTATATATTTCCCAGAACTCGCCTGCTTCTGTTTCAGCGGTACCTGTCATTCCCGCAAGTTTGTTATACATACGGAAATAATTTTGTAGAGTAATGGTAGCAAAAGTCTGTGTAGCAGCCTCAATTTTCACACTTTCTTTTGCTTCTATAGCTTGGTGTAGTCCGTCGGAATAACGACGCCCTTCCATAATACGACCTGTTTGCTCATCTACGATTTTCACCTCGCCATCCATCACTACATATTCTCCATCTTTTTCAAAGAGGGTATATGCTTTTAGTAATTGACTTAGGGTATGAATTCGTTCGGATTTTTCAGCAAAATCAGCAAAAAGTTTTTCTTTTTGTTCGAATTCTTCTTCTTTAGAGAGGTTTTTAGCTTCCAGCTCAGCAATTTCTGTTCCGATATCTTGCAATACGAAGAAATTTGGGTCAGAATTACCTTGGGACATATACTCTACACCTTTATCAGTCAAATCTACCTGATTATTTTTTTCATCAATCACAAAATAGAGGTCTCTATCTACGATAGGCATATCGCGATTGTTATCTTGCATATATTGAGCTTCTACCTTTTGGAGTAGAGCTCTATTTCCATTTTCGGAGAGGAATTTGATGAGTTGTCTATTTTTTGGTAACCCTCTATATGCTTGAAGGAGTTTGAATCCTCCATCTTTTGTATTTCCTGAGGCTATTAATTTTTTTGCCTCATTGAAGATAGCGGAGATTGTTTTTTTCTGTACTTCTACAATTCTATCAACAGAAGGTTTCAGTAGGTCAAACTCGTGTCTATCACCTTGTGGTACTGGTCCAGAGATAATTAGCGGAGTTCTTGCATCATCAATCAATACGGAATCCACCTCATCCACAATAGCGAAGTTAAGTTCTCTTTGTACAAGTTCCTCGGATTTTGTAACCATATTATCCCGAAGGTAATCAAACCCGAATTCATTATTTGTTCCGTAAGTAATATCGCAATTATAGGCCTTTCTACGAGCATCGGAATTCGGTTGATGGTTATCTATACAATCAATCGTCAATCCATGAAATTGGTATAATGGTCCCATCCAAGCGGAGTCTCTTTTTGCAAGGTAGTCATTCACAGTAACGACATGTACCCCTCTTTTTGGTAATGCATTAAGGTATATTGGCAGAGTTCCTACCAAAGTTTTACCTTCCCCTGTTGCCATCTCGGCGATTTTACCAGAGTGTAGCACTACCCCACCAATAAATTGAGTATCGTAATGCACCATATCCCATTGTACTTTCACCCCTGCGGCATCCCAATGGTTATGCCATACAGCTGTATCACCATCAATAGAAACGAAATCTTTGGTCATTGCTAGTTCTCTATCTCTATCGGTGGCTTTTACTCTTATTTCTCCATTTTGAGCCCATCTTCTGGCAGTTTCTTTTACTAAGGCGAAGGCTTCTGGGAGAATATTGGTTAAGACTTTTTCCTCTAATTCATAGGCTTCTTTTTTCAGAATTTCTACTCTATTAAAGAGGTTTTCTTTTTCATCTACATTTTCGGTTTTAGAAATATCCTCACGGATTTTTTCTATTTGTGCAGTTACATTCGCCGATGCACTTTTGATTTTTTCTTGGAACTCCAAAGTCTTTTCTCTCAATCCATCATCTGTAAGTTGTTGGATTTGTGGCTCTACAACTTTTATTTTTGCAACTACCTTTTTTACTTCTTTTAAGTCATTGGCATTTTTATCTCCCAAAAAACTTTTAAGGATACTACTTAAAAAACTCATAATATTATCTGTTTTGTAAGAATATATTTTTCTACTTTCTTTGATTTCTAAAATACACAAGAAAGCAGAAAAACTATCTCTCTGCCTTCCTATTTGATTATTTAATTAATATTCATCTTCATTCCAAAGGAAATCCTCATCGGTAGGGTAATCACTCCAAACCTCTTCTATAGATTCGTAGATTTCCCCCTCGTCTTCAATAGCTTGTAAGTTTTCTACCACTTCCATTGGGGCACCTGTTCGTATTGCATAGTCTATAAGTTCTGCCTTAGTCATTGGCCAAGGTGCGTCGCTAAGATAAGATGCTAATTCTAATGTCCAGTACATATTTATTATATTAATTATTTGCAAAAATAAACATTTTCTTATTTTATTTGAATAAAATTAAGAAAATCATTTGTGAAGTTATCCAAAAAAAACTTTACTCTTCACTTAACATATATTATCTCCCTCTCAAAAACCATTCCACAAATTTTTTTATGCCATTTTGGAAATTAGTCTTTGGTGTATAGCCCACCATTTTTTTTGCTTTGGTAATATCAGCGTTGGTTTTCTGCACATCTCCTGCCTGCATTGGTAGTCTATTTAGCTTTGCCTTTCTATCTAAATTGGTTTCAATCTCAACAAGCATTTCTTTTAGACTAACCACTTGATTTTCACCAAGATTAAGCACCTCATATACTTTGTTATGATTTTCTAAATAGACTATAGACTTCGTAATTCCATCTACTATATCCTCGACAAATGTGTAATCTCGAGCCGTGGTCCCATCACCATAGAATGGTATTTCTCCTCCATCGGAGATAATTTTTGCGAATTTATGGATTGCCAAATCTGGGCGTTGGCGAGGACCATAAACCGTAAAAAATCGCAACTGAATCATATCTATATCATACAAATGATGGTAAGTATGCCCTAATATTTCGCCACATTTTTTTGTCGCTGCATAGGGAGAAATTGGTCTATCCACATTGTCTGTTTCGGTAAATGGAATTTTCTCATTATTACCATAAACACTTGAAGATGAGGCACAAATAAACTTTTTAATACCATAATCCTTACATAATTCCCAAAGATTCATAGAGCCTAAAATATTCACTTCAGCATACTCCATAGGTCGCTCAATAGATGGGCGAACCCCTGCCAAGGCTGCCAAATGAATCACCATATCTATTTTATATTTTTGGAAAATAGTCTCTAATCCCTTTTTATCCCTAATATCTTGATAATAAAACTCATATAACGCTACATCTACAAGTTTGGATTGAAGTATCTCTATATCTTTTTCTTTGTCATTTGTAAAATCAAAATTAGGCGACAGTCCAACAGATTCTAAGGTATTTTTTATTTTAATTTTATAATCGTAAAAATTGTCAAAATTATCTATATTAATGACAAAATGTCCTTTTTTTAATAATTCTTCTATCAAATGTGAGCCTATGAAACCACTTCCGCCCGTAACTAAATAATTCATCTAATTATGTATTTTTTATTTGATAATATCTCTTTGCAAAACAATAAATGCTGGAAAATGGTCGGAATATCCATCTTGATAAATATCCCCTGCCCACGCCCGAAAAGGATACCCTTTGTATTGTCCCGAATCTGTAATGAGATATTTCGGAGCAAAAATATCTGTTTTGAACATCTTATAGCCTTCAGTTTGTGGATTTACCAAATTTTTACTGATAATAATTTGGTCAAACATATTCAATCCATCTCGATATGCATAGGAAGCCACACCATTTTTAAATAATTTCCACATTGGATTGAAATAGGGTCTATCTTCACTGAGTTTTTTCTCCTCACCCTCAGCACCTAAATATTTTGTTATGCTCTCATTAACAGGGTCATCATTAAAATCTCCCATAGCGATAAGTTTTACATTTGGTATCTCGTTTCGGAGTTCATCCATTACATTTTTAAGGGTTTTTCCAGCTATGTTCCGTTTCGGTTCAGAAGATGCTCCTCCACGACGCGAAGGCCAATGATTCATCAAAACACCGACTTTTTCGCCATCTAAAACACCATAGACAACTAAAATATCCCGGGTATATTCTCGCTTTCCATCTTCATTAAAATTTACAACTTCCTTTTTAAAAATTCTTATCGGTACAAATCTTTTCTTTTGGTAAATAATTGCTACATCTATCCCTCGTGGATCATAGGAATTAAAATGGGCAATTCCGTAATCATATTTTACCAATGCGGGTTGCTGGATAAGGTCTTGTACAACTTGGCGATTTTCCACCTCTATAAGACCTGCTATTACTGGGGCTGTTTTGGTATATTCTCTGCCCAAATCGGCAATTACCTTGGATATTCTGATTAATTTTTCTTCATATCGTTTTTTAGTCCAAGCCTTAGGGCTATTTGGAGTAAAATCATCACTTAGGACTTGTTTTCTCACGACTTTTTTACCAAACAATTTCTTATCTACCCATTGACCTTTATATTCCTCTGTAATAGGCAAATATTTCAATGAATCAATCGGTACCGAACGATGAAAAGCAGGATTAGACGGCAATAAAGTACCATCTATATAATCTGCTGATGGGTAAATATCCCAAAGATTTTCTACATTCATAAAACCTATCCCCACCCTTTGTACTCGTCTTTGTTGGGCAGAAACAATGGATATTATCGATAGGAGTCCTAGTAATATATATTTTTTCATTCTCCTTAACATTTATCTTTTCCTAAAAAATAAAGTCCTTTTAGGGTGTGTAGTTTATCCACAATACTTATTTTATCTGTAAGTGGCTGATAGATATGAGATACACCTCCTGTACCTATTACGAGGCAATTACCACCTACTTCTGAATTGATTCTGTCTATGAATCCCTCTACCATACCAAGATATCCGTAAATAATACCACTCTGCATACACGAAATAGTATCCAAACCCAAAATTGTCTTAGGCGGGATGAGTTCTATTTCGGTAAGTTGAGCCGTCTGCTGGATAAGTCCATTAAGAGAAGTGATGATACCAGGAGCAATAATCACTCCTAAGGTCTCTCCCGTCTCAGAGATACAGCTCGCCGTAAGTGCTGTTCCGAAATCTACTATTATTTTCTTCTGATTAGGATATAGCTCATTAGCAGCCACGAGATTAGCATATATATCTGTACCCATTTGTTTGGATTTTGGTACTACGGCTGATGGTGTATTCCTATCTACTACAACAGCTATATGTTCTCCGTGGATTTTGTCTATTGCCTTCTTTACAGCAATTGTAAGTTGAGGAACTACAGAACCAATGATGATTCTACTCACCTCACTAACATTAATGCTATAAGTCTGATACGAACTAATAAACTGCATATACAACTCGTCTGCCGTCTTGTAGGGCTTAGTATTCAGCACCCACGAAACTTTGCAGATATCATCTACGAAATGTCCGAATCGGATATTCGTATTCCCTATATTTATTACTATTGCCGTATTTGCCATATCATTTTTTGATTTGCAAAAATAGTATAAAAAACATTAACAATCTCTATTCTAAAACCAATGCCCAACAATTACGGAAAAAATCATTTTCTGCCTATCAAAAGACCTGCTCAAATCAGCTTGTATCTGTCCAATCGGCGACTTATACCCGACCGAAATTCCTGCTGATACATCATTGATATTAAGTAATTCCTTAAAAGTAACACTCTGTTGAAAGGTATTGAGCATATCAAAATGGGCATTTAGGTATAAATTTTTCTTCATCTTAAATTGCATCTCATTTCTTGCTATTAACACATTTTCCACCGCATAGCTACCAAATTGATATCCTCTAAATGGTAAGAAACTCCCTAAATCCTGCTCAAAAATTCCGCCCAAATGATACTTATAGTATTGTAAATAAGCTCCCCCTATCGTAAAGCCTCCAAATAGATTCAATCTATATGTAACGATAGAACTTATTGGGAAATTCATCTGTAAATTTCCCTTTAGGAGGAAACTCTTCCGTCTTATTTTCTCATTTAAAACATCCAATAATTTCACCTCAGAAAACAAATATAATCCCATTGTTGGGAAATCTCTATCATCACGATTATCTCCCTTCAAGAAAGCATATGGATTGACAAAATGCCTTCCTTTATGGTATCCCCCAAAACCTATTTTCCGCTGATAAAAATCGTGGCTGACCCCTCCACCAATGATATATCTATCCCTGAAAATGGAATGCACATATACCTCATTCCGAAACCATTTCCACTTTTCGTAAATATTTCGGTCATCATCCTTCAATTCCAAAGCTGTACCCACCGCTGTAAGCCCAACCCCTGGCAAGTAACCATTATCTATGAAGTAATTAATAAAATATCTCGGGCGGTCGCCAACAATACCATCAGCCGACAAAATAGAATTGAACCCCAACTGTTTTGCTGTAAAATTAAACAACAATCCCGACTTAAAAACATTGTCATAATGTAAGCCCATCTTTATGGCGTACTTCGTATTATCTTCTTCCACAATTAGCTTCAGTATGTATCCATCATCTTGGGAAACTATATCGTAATTGATTAATTTGTAATACCCTGTAGCATAGAGCCTATCTATCAACATTCTGATATCGTGATACGAAAGCCTCACAGGAAATTTTAATCTTACTTTTCCTTTTACAAAATCTTCATTAAATAACTTATTGTTTATCAATTGTATATCATTAATCTGGAAAAACTCCTCGACTCGACTTGGGATGAGTAAATCTTTCTTTGGGAGCTCTCGGAATACATCTACATACCTCAACGCCTCTTGATAGCCCGATTTTAAGATACTATCTTTATCATCATAACTAGTAGCAGTATATCCTTTTAAATTAGGACGAATATTAATGTCCGTATATTGATATTGCTTTTGATGCTCTTTTTTAATGCTAAAATCTATGATTTGGTCAAGAATTCTCACCGCGGAAGTTAGTTCTTCTTTTTTTGCCAACGGAATATTCAAGTCCACTCCTATCACGACATCTATTCCCTTGTTTTTCAGTGGCTGAGAGGGGTAGTTCATTGTCATTGCTCCGTCTATATAGAGGCTATCACCAACTTGCACGGGATCCATCAATGTTGGGTATGCAGAACTTGCCATAATTGCACTCGTGAGATCTCCCTTTTCAAAAATTTTCAGTTTGCCACTTTCTAAATTTGTAGCTACGCACAAAAATGGAATTTTCAGTTTAGAAAAATCGGTTATTTTTGCCGAGCTACCCAATAATTCTTTTAAAAATAAGAAATTACTCTGCCCTGAGGAAATAGACTTAGGTATGAAATTAAGCTTGCCTCGTTCTATTGGGAAAGTTACCAAATATCGGTCATTAACCTTATTAAAAAAAGTAGTCTCCCGTCTGGCCTTTTCATTAGCAATTAGACTATAAAAATCAGTTGTTTTCACAATTTTCTCCAAGTCATTTGCCGAATATCCCGAAGCATAAAGTCCCCCAATAATAGCTCCCATACTCGTCCCAGAGATATAATCTACCTTTATTCCAAGAGAATCTATCACTTTCAGTACACCAATATGTGCGAATCCCTTAGCTCCACCTCCCTCGAGCGATAGGCCGACACTCGCATTTTGAGGTACCCGCAGACCTTTCCTAACCTGTGCTGGGAGGATGCCAACTACTATTACCATCAAAATATTCAATATCGTCCTTATCATTATCGGTTTTCACAAAATATTATAGCAAATGTAACGAAATATATTTAATTATAGTAAATACCTCATCACGAAATTTACCTCCATAATTAAAGTCTAAAAAATAAAAAGAAATCTCTATTTTTGTGAAAAAATTTAAGAATGCCTAAACAACAAGTTGCCATCATCGGGGGAGGTGCCTCTGGATTTTTCTGTGCCTCTAATTTAGATTCTTCACGATACCAAATCCGCATCTTTGAACAAGGAAGTGAGGTTCTCCAAAAAGTAAAAATATCTGGTGGTGGGCGTTGTAATGTTACGAATGCTTGTTTTGACCCAAAAGAACTTATTCAATTCTACCCTCGTGGCAACAAGGAACTCCTCAGCGTATTCTCAAAATTTCAACCTGCCGATACTATGGATTGGTTCCAACAGAGAAATGTTCCACTAAACATAGAGACCGACAACAGAACCTTTCCCGAAAGCAACTCCTCACAGAGCATCATTGATTGTTTCCTCAGCGAAGCAAAGAAAAACAAAGTGGAAATACTCACTCAAACGGGAGTAAAGTCTATATCCACCACAACAAACGGCTATGAAATACACACCTCGAATGGCATTTTTGGTGCTGACATTGTGATATATACTACGGGAAGTTCGCCAAAATCTCTAAAAATCATTGAAAATCTAGGGCATAACATCGTACCACCGATTCCATCGCTATTTACCTTTAATATTAAAGATGAACTACTAAGCGGACTGATGGGAACAAGTTTTGGGACGACCGAAATAAGTATCCCTCATCTCAAAGCAGTAGAATCTGGGGCTTTACTCATAACACATTGGGGACTATCGGGGCCTGCAGTCTTGAAACTATCTTCATGGGAAGCTCGCTCACTCGCTCAGATGAAATATCAGTTCGAGATAGAAGTCAATTTCCTTGGAATGGATTATGACGAGGCTCTACATACTTTCATAGAATTCAAAAAACAATACCCAAAAAGAAGTCTTGCCCAATCTAAAATGTTTAACATCAGTAATCGTTTTTGGCATAAAATTTTAGAAATTTCTAAAATTGATTTCAATAAACAAATTGCTCATATTACGAACAAAGAAACGCAACTTATCTTAGAAAACCTATGCAAAAAACAACTAAAAGTAACTGGAAAATCCACCTTCAAAGAGGAGTTTGTAACCTGCGGAGGGGTGGATTTACGAGAAATTAATTTCAAAACGATGGCTTCTAAACTTCTACCTAATTTCTATATTGCGGGCGAAGTTCTGAACATTGATGCCATTACGGGAGGATTCAACTTCCAAGCATGCTGGAGTGAATCATACCTCATTTGCAAAACTTTAAACGAAAATTAAAACTGTAAATATATCGGCATTACTTGTTCGGCTGCCTTGAAATACGCATATAATACAAGAAAAACAAAAAATACCACAATATACACCGCAAAAGAAATTTTCGGTAATCTATCGGCAATATCATTCGGTATGCTGTGGATAGCCATCGCTACGACAATCATAAATATCGCTGTCTTATAGTTATCATAAAAAGCATACCAAGTCTCAGTATGGAAATCGAAAAGTATTTGTTTGATGATTATCATTGAAGCATTGAAATCCTCCGCCTTAAAAAATATCCAACAAAAACATACAAAATGGAAGGTAAGAACCGCCATCAGTACATTATAAACCTTGGATTGATTAAATCCTGAAAAAATCTTCCCTGTGAGCATCATCCAAATTTTATGAATACCCAAAGCAATACCGTGCAGAGCGCCCCAAATGATAAAATTCCAACTTGCCCCATGCCAAAAACCACCAAGAAGCATTGTCGTAAGGAGATTAAAATTCGTAGGAATCCCCTTATAGTTCCCAGTAAGGAGTGATGGTAATACAAAAATAATCAACAAACCAAAGCTAATAGCCCCCGAAACGGCATACGAGAAGGACAATAATTTGTTCATCATTAAGAAACTTCCCACCAAAAATAATCCTGTGAAGATATATGATGCCCAAGTCCCTTTCCTATTCCCACCAAGAGGGATATACAAATAATCCTTCAACCAAGAGGAAAGTGAAATATGCCAATTTTTCCAAAACTCCGTAACACTCTTACTACTATACGGAGAAAGAAAATTCGGTGGTATCTTAAAGCCAAGCCAAAGTGCTATTCCTATCGCAACATCACTATATCCACTAAAATCACAATAAATAACCATTGCATAACCATACAATGCCACCAAAATCTCGAGCCCCGTATGCAGAGATGGATTTTCAAAAACATAATCCACAAGATTTAGGGTGATATAATCGGAGATGATGAGTTTTTTGACCAAACCTAAAATAATCAACCAAAAACCCTTTGCAAAATCTCGCTCGGTGATAAAATACTGCTTATCCAACTGTGGAACGAAATCCTCTGCTCTCACGATAGGCCCCATCATCAGCTTTGGAAAAAATGCCAAAAACAATAGATAATCTACAAAATACTTCGCAGGAGCAAATTGCCGTCTATATACATCTATCGTATAGCTCAAATTCTCGAATGTATAGAAAGATATACCTATCGGGAGCAATATATGCAAGGGATTGAAACCCGTTTTGAAGATTTCATTCGTTACCGAAATGAAAAAATTTGTATATTTAAAGTAGAACAATACCCCTAGATTCACCACGATACTCAGCACCAAGGCGAGAGTTCTGGAAGATTGTTCCCTCAGTCGATAAATAACATTGGATAAAACAAAATTGAATATCCCCGAAAAAATTACCAATAAAACAAATACACCGCTCGCCTTGTAAAAGAAATACAACGAAAAGAATGTGAATACATATTTCCTTGCCGTGGGCTTCTCCCTCAATACATAAAATAGTGTAATGAATAATAAGAAGAAATAGACGAAGAAACCATTATTAAACAACAATGGATTCTCTGGGTCGTAGAGAAATTGGCGGAAGAAAGCTGTTGTATCAAAACGACTAATAATACTCTGCAATATGCTCATCATTTACTTTTTTGGGTATTTTTTGATATTTGTTGGTAATCTTTCTGTATCGCATCAAATAATTTTCGGCCTAAAAACTCGGCTCCTCTATGATTGGGATGTATATAGTCTTTATTGGCCTTTGGTGGGGTTTGCTCTGCCCATTTTACAATAGAATTTTCCCCACCCATCGTCTCAAATTGGTTATAAAAAGCAAAACCATTTCTATAAGCAATTAAGGCTTGATTTTCTATCAAATATGGCAATCCGATAGCTGTTTTATTCACTCCATTGTACCTGAAAGCTCTATCAGCCGAACCGATAATGAGTATCTCGGAACCACTAAATGCTGATTTCATCTGTTGGAGAGTTGGTTCAAAACTTTTGTAATAATAGGTATAATCTGTATCCTTTGGGCGAAATAATAGATTAACCCCATATTGTACGATAATCAAATCGTACTTATTAGCCTGCTGAATGGATTTCATAAAATCCTCACTCAATTTTTTCAGTTCTACCCCAGTGATACCTCGAAACGAAAAATTATCCACGAAGACACCTTTTTTACTTTCAAAACTGATTCCGAATATAGGACTTTTTAATCCTCTACCTGCGATTTTTATTGTTTTTGACTCATCGTCAAGTAGGACTTGTCTATTCACTTTGTTGTCTCCATTTAGTTCAATAGGGGTATCATTTACAGATATCTCTGGCACACCCTCCGCGTAAATTATAGATTTTTCCACCCTAATATTTTCGCCTTTTATCGTGTTGTCGGTATAGGTTCCGCTCCCCGAGCCAGTGAATTTAGATCCAGAAAGGTATAAGTCTTGGGCTTTTTTGCTCATAAAATTGGTAGTCGTCCAGCCATTTGAGGAGACTTTTGCAGTCTGCCGAAATCCACCTACATTAGAAAAAATAGGCAAAAACCCTACTCCTTGTCCTCCGTATTCCTTTTGTAGGAGCTCTCTAAGAGTCTGGGTGATTAAATCTCCCTCTATCATACTATCCCCCAAATAGGCTATACGGATTTTTATATTTTTTCCCTTTTTAAGTTGTTGGAGTTTTTCTACGAACTTCGGCAAAGATGGCTCATTATCCACATTAAAGTTTGTGATAAGATTTGGTTTTTTATAAAAATCAAAATTTCGTTGGGAACCGCCTTTGTCTTCGGAAATATCTTTATTAGTTAGCAAGTGCTTCTTTTCGGAGGAATTACTATCCTTCCTTTTTACAATATCCGAGACGAGATTAATCCTACTAAATGGTTCATCACGGAGATCAAGTACCTCAAAAGTCAGTGAGACCAAAAAATACAATAAAACACAAACGAAAGTCAATAAAAAGACTTTTCTTCTTACATTTTCCAAGGTAAAATTCTATATTAGACTGACTGCAAAGATAAAAATATTTTATGTTAAATATACAATACTATCGGATTATTTTTTTTATAAAAAATCTTAAATTTTATATTATATCTAAAGCTTTTCACTACCTTTGCTAATATTTATTTTTAAAAATGAAAAAATTAAGCAGTTTATTCCTTTGCTTAGTTGCCATTTGCCTCAATGCACAAGTGGCCACCGATTGGCAAATTGAAAATCTAAATGGTCGAGTGAAATCCATCAAAAACAATGTATTCAAGGCGATTGCCAAAGATGGAAAAATTGAAAAAGGAACGCTCTACGACCTTAATGAGCAGACTTTCTTCAATACGAAAGGCTTCATAAACCTCATCAATTCCTATACAAATGATGGGAAAATTGAGATGCAAACGAAAACCACTTTTAATAAAAAAGGACAAAAAATAGAGATCAATGCCTATCTACCTGCTGAAAAGGAAGAAATCAGCAAAGAAATCTATATTTATGATAAAAACGGAAAACTCACCGAGATAAAACGATATGATGGCGGAGAGTTCTCTGGTTCGGATACAGGATTTAAGTTTGATGCGAAAGGTAATCTATTAGAAAAAATTAGCAAAGATGCCACTAACAATGAATCCAAAATCGTCAATGAATACGAAAACAACTTACTAAAAACCCAAAATATATTCTCCGATGGGCATCTTACTTTAAAGGTAACCTTCGTATATGATGCTCACAATAATCCTACAGAAGTCAGCTCTCTAATGCTCGTTACTAAACAACATTTTGTACAAAGTTTCCAATACACCTACGACAACCAAAATAACTGGATAAAACGCGTAGAATTTGAGGACAACGAACCTATAAATATCCACGAGCGAGTAATAGAATATTATAGTAAGTAATTTTTTCTGCTATTAATTTTGTAGATAATGAAAGTTATAGACAGATATATTATCGGTAAATTCTTGGGGACGCTTAGTTTCATGCTCATTCTCCTATCCATCATTGTGGTGGTGGTAGATGTGCAACAAAAGTCTCCAAGAATAGAGGGTAATGGCTTCAAGGTGAGTTATTTCCTAATAAATTATTATCCGTATTGGGCGATATATCTCATTATTACCTTTATGTCCATTCTGATATTTATTTCTGTGATTTTATTTACTTCGCGAATGGCAAATAATACGGAAATCGTAGCCATAATAAGCGGAGGTGCAAGTTTCCATCGTTTTGCAAAACCTTATTTCGTGATGGCGGGTATCTTAGCTATCATCACCTTGGGGATTAATCATTTCGTGCTTCCGTGGGCGAATGTCAAAAAACTAAAATTAGAGGTTTATACCTTCAATTCTACCAACAGAGAGAAGGCTCTGGGAGATACCGAAATCGCTACCAAACTCAGCAAAGACGAATATATTTTCATCAATAATTACAACCGAAAAGACAAGGCAGGTGCAGGATTCCTCTATCAAAAATTCGATAAAAATAATCAACTCTCCCACCAAATTATTGCTAATGATGTGAGATGGGACGATAAGCAAAAGAAATTCACCTTGGAGACTTTCTTAGAAAAAAAAATCAACAAAAATGGTAAGGAAAACCTATACTCTGGCGATATAAAAATCGTTGATTATCACCACACGCCAGAGGAATTATTCCCTGATGGAATGCTTGGACAAACGAAAAATAGCATTGAACTAATACATCTCATAGAGCAAGAAAAAATAAAGGGAAATAAGAACATTAATTCCTACCTCAACGAACTTCACCAACGGACGTCTATGCCCGTGGCTATCATTATTCTAACAACCTTGGCACTGTCCCTTGCTTCGGAAAAAAAACGAGGTGGTATCGGTGGAAACCTAGCGATGGGTATTTCCCTTGCGTTCGTTTTTATTTTCTCCTTTGAGGCTCTGAAAATGGTCTCCGAAAATGATATTATTCCGCCAATCGTAGCAATGTGGATTCCCAATGTAGTATTCGGTATCATTGCAGGATGGCTTTATTTGAAAAGAGCAAATCAATAAAATTATGTATCTTTGCTTTTTTACTATTGTAGAAATATTAAAATTTTAACTTGTGGTACTAAGTAGATTTTGGATATTTATCTTTATATTTTCTATTGGATTTGTGATTTTTGACTTATTCAGTAATCAGCAATATTCCATAGATTTTATCATCAATGGAAAGAAAGATGACCCTATCCTTGTTGCTGAACATTTCAAAAAAGATACCCCTGAATACATCCTCTCCGAGATTGAAAAATCGGAGAATAAAGAACTTACTATAAAGGGAAAAGACAATGTAGATACCCTATATGTAGCAAATAATAATACTATAAAAGTCTATGCTGGGAAACAAAAATCCGATGGACTATTAGCTACAGCAAAGAGTAGTTTGATAGACCTAATAATACCTCTCATAGCTTATCTAGCACTTTTCTGTGGACTAATGGAATTACTTATTGTCTCGGGAGCATCGGAAAAATTAGCTCAATTTCTCAACCCAGCATTTAGGAAAATATTCCCTTCTCTGCCCAGCAACCACCCTTCAATGTCATATATGACCTTAAATTTTGCTGCTAACCTATTGGGATTAGATTCGGCTGCGACGCCCTTTGGTCTCAAAGCAATGGAAAGTCTGCAAGAGCTTAACACAGACAAAAGTAAAGCCAGCGATGCCCAAATAATGTTTATGTGTCTCCACGCAGCAGGCCTTACCCTAATACCGACCTCCATCATCGGATACCGAGCCGCAGAGAATGCAAGTAACCCTGCCGATGTTGTTTTGCCTTGTATCATCACTTCATTAGTTGGAACTTTGGTTGCTTTCATTTTTGTGGCTATTAAGCAAAGAATTCGGTTAATTAGTATCGGGTTTTTCGTTATCTTTTCAATTATAATTGGTGGAATCGTCGGTTTTATATTATTCATTAACTCGATGAATTTGATAGAGAAAAATGTCTTTACCTCTAACTTTTCTGGAGTTTTATTACTACTGATTATCTTTTTTATCCTCGTATATGCTTTCATTCACGAAAAGAAATTTACAGAACAAAATACCAATATCTTTGATACATTCGTAAGAGGGGCTAATAATGGACTAAAAACGGGCAAAAGTATCTTTCCTTACGCCTTGGGGATGTTAGTTGCTATCTCTCTCTTCCGAAATTCTGGGTTGTTCGAAATCATCAGTAATTTTATTTCTACCCTATTCTCTCATTTTGGGGTAGCCAAGGAGATTACGGATTCTTTTTCTGTGGCTTTACTACGGCCATTTTCATCAAGTGGCTCACGAGGTTTTATGATTGATTCTATGAGAACTTACGGCGTAGATTCTCTCACAGGGCGATTGGCATGTATATTCCAATCCAGCGCAGAGACTACTTTTTATGTAATTGCTGTCTATTTTGGGGCTATTAATATTAGAAATATACGATATACTTTGGGGGTGATGCTCTTGGTGGATTTAGCATGTGTAGTTACTGCAATTATTATAGCAAGTCTATTTTTTTAAATTATTTATTATGAAACATTACATTAAGAAAATCTATATTATTATATCGTTGCTGAGTATTTTTTTTATACACGCTCAAACACACTCTTATATTGAGATGCATAGAAATACGGCCGAGCAACTTTCTTCGGAGTATGGTATCCCGAGTGCTGTTATCCTCGCCATCGCTTTTGTAGAGACTGGTGGAGGCAATAGTAAAGGTGCAAAGGTCTATCATAATCACTTTGGTATTCAAGGTAAAAATACTGTTACAAAATCAAAATACAAAAGTTACTCCTCTCATTATGATAATTTTAGGGACTTCTGCAAAATTATCAGTAATAAGAAATATTACCCTCAACTAAAAGGGAATACACAACATACCGAGTGGATAGATGCTATCGCTAAATCTGGCTATACTGCACACCCTTCCGAATGGAAAAAGAGGATAATATCCGTCATTAACAAATATAAATTATAACCTATTGCCAACCCACAAAATTATATCATATGGCTACCAAAAACAAAAAAATCAAGTTTGAAGATTTAGGTATCATAGAATACTACGATGCTTTTGCATATCAAGAAAGTTTGATGCAAGGTATCATTGACCTAAAAATTCTCAACCGAGAAAAGGCCCCTGAAAACCAGCAACCTACCCCCAATTATTTCCTTTTCGTAGAACACCCACACATCTACACCTTAGGAAAATCAGGAAAGGAACAACATCTTCTCATCAATGAACAAAAATTAGAGGAAATAGGTGCTAAATATATGAAAACCAACCGCGGAGGCGACATTACCTACCACGGATTTGGTCAAGTCGTAGGTTATCCTATATTAGATTTAGATAATTTCAAAACCGATATACACCTCTATATGAGAAACTTAGAAGAAGTAATCATCAAAACCATTGCTGATTATGGACTTCGAGGCGAAAGAAGTAAAGGAGAAACAGGTGTCTGGCTAGATGTAGGAAAACCCTATGCCCGCAAAATATGTGCTATGGGAGTAAAGGCCTCTCGCTGGGTGACTATACACGGATTTGCACTCAATGTGAATACCGACCTAAAATACTTTGAGTATATCGTGCCGTGTGGTATCAAAGACAAAGCTGTGGCCTCTCTGGAAAGAGAATTAGGACACAAAATAGACACCAACGAAGTAAAAAACAAAATTGAAAAATACTTCTTAGAAGTTTTCGAAGCCGAGAAATATTAACATTAAGGCCATTCCTATCACCATTAAATAGAATATCAAAAAATCACTAATAACGACTTATTATTGGTAGATTTTAACTAAATTAATACTTTTGTAAAAAAAATTAAGATGTCTAAAAATTTAGTTATCGTTGAGTCACCTGCAAAAGCAAAAACCATCCAAAAATATTTAGGGAAGGATTTTGTCGTAAAATCCAGTTTCGGACACATACGAGACCTCCCAAAGAAAGGGATGGGAATAGATTTGGAAACCTTTATGCCAGACTATCAAGTCCCTTCGGATAAAAACAAATTGGTAACCGAACTGAAAGAAGCCGTAAAAAAGGCTGAAATCGTATGGCTCGCTTCCGATGAAGACCGCGAAGGAGAGGCTATCGCATGGCACTTGGCACAAGAACTAAAACTAAAAGATGAAAAAACCAAACGAATTGCATTCCACGAAATTACAAAAAATGCAATCCTAAAAGCCATTGAAAACCCACGCGAGATAAACCAAAACCTTGTAAATGCACAACAAGCAAGAAGATTACTCGACAGAATCGTGGGATTTGAAATGTCGCCCGTACTTTGGAAAAAAGTAAAAACAGGTCTCTCCGCAGGGCGTGTGCAGTCCGTAGCCGTGAGGCTCATCGTAGAACGAGAAGAAGAAATAAGAAACTTCCAACCAACGGCAACCTACAAAGTAGAGGGCACTTTCATCAATAAAAATAAACAAACTCTCTCAGCAAAACTAAAAAAAGACTTTACCAATAAACAAGAAGCAGAGCAATTCTTGAAACTCTCAAAAGAGGCAAACTTCAAAGTGCTGAATGTAGAAACCAAGCCAGGAACACGCTCTGCATCAGCACCCTTTACAACCTCTACACTCCAACAAGAAGCATCTATAAAATTAGGATACGGTGTAACCACCACGATGAGAGTAGCCCAGAGATTATACGAAGAAGGATACATCACCTATATGAGAACCGACTCCGTAAATCTATCCCAAGAGGCAATAGAAGCTGCGAAAAACCATATCATCAATGAATTTGGGGAACAATACTCTAAACCGAGAAATTATACCACTAAATCTGCATCGGCACAGGAAGCCCACGAAGCTATTCGCCCAACAAATTTTGCAGTTAAATCCATTGACGATGTCCAGCTAAACAAACTATATCAACTCATCTACAAAAGAACATTGGCATCTCAGATGGAAAATGCCAAGATAGAAAAAACCATCATTGAAATTGGTGATACCTCACTCCCAACTCACTTCGAAGTGCAGGGAGAAGTGGTCGTTTTTGATGGATTCTTAAAAGTGTATGACTTGGCCAAAAACGATGAAGAAGAAAACAACGAAAAAATCCTCCCAAAAGTAAATATCAACGAAAATCTATCCTATAAAAAAATCACTGCTACAGAACGATTTACGAAACCAAACTCTCGATTCACCGAAGCGGGATTAGTAAAAAAATTAGAGGAACTCGGCATCGGAAGGCCTTCTACCTATGCCCCTACCATACAAACTATACAAAACAGAAACTATGTAGATAAAAGAGAAATTCTCCCTCAGGAGAGAAAAATCGCAAAATTTACATTAGAAAAATCATCTATCAAAGAAGAAAATATAATTGAAAAATTCGGAGGTGATAAAAATAAATTCGTACCTACCGACATAGGCGAGGTTGTTAATGAATTTCTTATGAATAACTTCTCCGAAATCTTAGACTATGGATTTACAGCAAAGGTAGAAGACGATTTTGATAAAATTGCCGAAGGAAACGAGTCTTGGAAAGAAATGATGGCAGATTTTTATCAAAAATTTCATCCAAAAATTGACAATGTAGAAAAAAATGCCAAACGAGCAAACGGCGAAAGGCTACTCGGTATAGACCCTAATACCAACAAAAATGTCTATGCACGAATTGGCCGATTCGGTGCTATGATACAAATTGGCGACAATGACGATGAGGACAAACCAATCTTTGCCTCACTTCTAAAAAATCAAAATATCGTAACAATCACTTTAGAAGAAGCCTTGGAACTATTCAAGATTCCATTTGACTTACAAGATTATGAAGGAAAACCTGTATCCGTAGGAATTGGACGATTTGGCCCTTATGTGAAGTTCGGCGAAACCTACATCTCCCTACCAAAAGGCGAAGACCCATTCTCCGTAAATCAAGAAAGAGCCGAAGAAATCATTCGTGAAAAGCAAAAAACAGACGCTCCTATTGACTCCTATAATAACGAACCAATAACCAAAGGAGTTGGACGATTTGGACCATTCTTGAGGTATAAAAATATCTTCATCAATGTACCAAAAAAATATGATTTTGAGAATCTTAGCCACGAGGATATCGTCCAACTTATAGAAGATAAATTAGAAAAAGAAGCCAACCGATATATCCAGCAATGGGAAGACGAAAAAATCTCCATAGAAAACGGACGATGGGGAGCCTTTATCAAGTTTAAGAAAGCAAATATCAAAATTCCAAAAAAGGAAGATGGCGAGAAATACACCAACGAAGAACTTGCCAAAATTTCCCTTGATGAGGTAAAAAAATGGATAGAATTGGAGGATAAAGATGCCTTCAAGGTCACAAAAAAGAAAACAACTAAAAAGACAAAAGCCTAAATATCAAAATATTTAGTTTAATAAAAAATTACAATGGAAAAAAAGAATGTAGCCGTAGTAATGGGTGGCTATTCCGATGAATATGAAGTATCACTGAAAAGTGGTCAATTAATTTTTGACTCCTTAGATAGAGATTTGTATAATGTTTTCAAAGTAGTGATTCTCAAAGATGAGTGGTATCACCTCAACGAAAATAACGAAAAACTCCCAATAGAGAAAGGAGACTTTTCAGTAAATTTAGGTAATGGAAACCGACTAAAATTTGATGTATGTTTCAACACCATACACGGGAAACCTGGTGAAAATGGTGAGCTACAAGCCTACTGGGATACTATCGGGGTACGATACACTGGGTGTAATTTCTATCAATCTGCCCTTACCTTCAATAAAAAAGATACCTTGGCAGTACTTGGAAAATATGGTATTCCTTCAGCAAAATCCATCTATCTAAGAAAAGGTTTTAACATTGATGCTCAACAAGTTGCTGACGAACTTGGATTACCATTCTTTGTAAAGCCCAACCAAAGTGGCTCTTCGCTCGGTATCTCTAAGGTGAAAGATATTACCACATTTGATGAGGCTCTGGATAAAGCATTTGCAGAAGATGACGAAGTGCTAATTGAAAGTTTCCTAAACGGCACAGAGGTCTCCGTAGGAGTAATAGACTACAAGGGAAAGATAATCGTTTTAGGGATTACAGAGATTATTCCTAAAACGGAGTTTTTTGATTACGAAGCAAAATATGAAGGTCTTTCGGAAGAAATTACTCCAGCAAGACTCTCCGATGAAATACGCACCAAAGTAGAGGAAGTAGCCATAAAAGCCTATAAATCTCTTGGTATGACGGGCTTCTCGCGTAGCGAATACATTATAATGGACGGCATACCTTACCTATTAGAAATGAACACTAACCCTGGGTTCTCCGAGGCGAGTATCTTGCCTCAGCAAGCTAGACATTATGGTATTTCCATTAAAGATTTGTGTGGCAACGAGGTAGAAAAGGCCTTAAAAAAATAATATAATATGAAAATTGCTGTTTTCCCAGGTTCTTTTGACCCAATTACTCTGGGGCATTATGATATTATAGAACGAGCAGTACCTCTTTTTGATAAACTTATTATTGCTATTGGACAAAATTCTGATAAGAAATATATGTTTCCATTAGAAAAAAGGATAGAATTTATCAAAAAATCGGTTGCTCATTTCAAAAATGTAGAGGTAGATTTTTACGAAGGTCTTACTATTGATTATTGTCTTAAAAATGATGCTAAATTTATCCTCCGAGGGTTAAGGAATCCTGCGGATTTTGAGTTTGAAAAGGCCATCACACATACGAATAGGACTCTGGCTCGGAAGAAGATAGAGACCGTTTTCCTTCTCACCTCATCAGGAAAATCATTCATTAGTAGTAGTATTGTGAGGGAAATTATTCGGCATAATGGGGATTATACTTTGTTGGTTCCTGATGCAGTGAGGGTATAAAAATAAAAAAACAAGATACAGAAGATATCTTGTTTTTTTATTTTTTTGTATTTATAATGTTTTATATTCAAATTGAGGATAGCCTCTCTCTTCCTTGATATTTGTTAATCTTGTGAATCTCAACTTATAATATAGTCCGTCACTATCTTTTATGATGTAAATATTTTTAGCATTGACGGATTTACTAAAAACATCTCTCCAAGAGCCACCGATAGTCCTTTGGTCATTATAGATAAGTTTATTTTCTTCTATATCTTTTTTGCTTAATTTATTATAAACCTCCGTAGCGTTTTGCCCATTAGGAACACTTATCACATAAGCCCCTACATTTCCAAGATTATTCACTAACACGAAATCAGAATAGATATAGCTTCCTGCCCCTGGTATCACATTAGTGAATACTGTGAAACACAAATCCCAATTCTTCTTCTCTGGCTGGATATTCACCTCTTTATTATCTTTTAGGCTAAAAAAACTGAAATTATACTGCGGATTTTTATGGATAATGACCTCCTTGTGGGTGGTATCATCAAGTTTGGCATATTTTAATTTATAGGCACTACCCTCACGAGTGATTTGCACTTTCATCCAACCTCTGGCGTCTCCTCCTGTGGATACAGAGCCTTTTTCTATGTCTCCTTTATAGATTTCTTTCCCCATATTGACGAGATAGATTGCATTATCTTTTTCCGTAGCGGATATTTCGCCAATTGCTGTACGACCACTGATATAGTTTCCTTCAGGATTGTCTATATATCGCTCATTATCAGGGGTAAATGTAGCTACCTGTACATCTTCTTTTAGGTTGGAAACCACTTCCGAAGTTACCTTATCTATATCTGTTGCTCCTTCTATTTTTCCTGCGGCCATCATTATAGAATAGTTTATCCCAACACGAAATTCCTTGCCCGAATAGAATGCCAAATCCCATTTAGGACGCTCGTTAGTTGTGTGTGTATTAGTGCTTAAATCAAACCATACTTGGTTGGGTTCTGCCGATCCACCAATATTGGGTTCTACAATAGCCCCTTCAAATGGTGCCACAGGAATTTTTTCCTCTCTATCTTTTAGGCAAGATTGGAGCATCATCGTACCGATAATGACTAATAAAATTTTTTTCATTTTAGATTTTATTTAAAATTGATATAATAAGCGTAAAAAATAACTTCTACCATAGAAAAGATTAATCGTCGATGCACTGCTATGTCCCGATGGTGCCGAAGTGGTATCGTTGATATCTTTTATATCAAAAATATTTTTAGCTCCAATGGCTATTTCTAATTTCTTGAATACCTTTTGGGTAATGGTAGCATTGAGCATGTTGAAACCGTCCATCTTCCCAAGTCCAAAAACTCCATTGCCTTGCGAATCCATTCCGTCTAATCTATACTTCTGCACAGGTCCGCTATATTTATAGTTTAGGGTGAATAGTGTATTGGTTTTTCGGAGGTTATAATTTGCCGTGAGATTAAACTCTGGTGTGAAAAAAAACTTATGTGGTGATTGATTACTTACCGCTTTGAGGTTCTGAGAAATCCCCACCAAAGATACACCAGAATGAATTCCGAAATGATTAAAGTTCGTCTTCATTTCCGCATTAAAAAGTATTGTTTTATAATCATCAAGATTCATATACTTCATCTTTCTAGAAAGTATATCAAGATAGGTTAGCTCTATTCTATTTTTCACATTAAGGTAAGTTGCTGAGAAATTCAATTGAAAATTATTATTCTCTCTATAAGACTTATAATCCGCAAATAATGCTATTGTATAGCCTTTTTCAGGAGTAAGATTTTCATTACCTCTGATATCGTGGTTACTATCAACCATATAAGTAAAAAGTTCGTCATAAGTTGGGAATCGGTTTGCCGAACCACTGGAAATACGAATATCAAATCTATGACTAAATATATACTTCGCTACAAATGAATAAGTTACCTGCTTACTAAATCGGTCGCTGAGGGATAACCTTGCTCCCGAACGAAGATGCAATTTATCCGTAACCGACCACTCTGCTGAGAGCATATTATTATAATTAAAAATCGTTCGCTTCACATTATTTCCACTGAATAATCCCGTAGAAGCATCTGCAAAACCTTGAGTTCTATCTAGCTCGTAACCTACTTGAAAATCAAACTTTCGGCTATCCATAAAATTACTAAATACTCCTCTTGAATACATTGTGTTAATATCATAATAGGCCAAAGCCTCCTCCCTCGACTGCTCGTAAGCATTCGGAATATCGTAGATATAATTTTGGCGTTTTTTCACTTGTTTTTGATACGAAAAATCACCTAAGTATTTGATTTTATTTATATTAGTATTAATATTAAATTGATGTAGCCATCTTCTCGTGGTAAAATCTCTATCGTGAGCCACAAAAGTCCTTTCTCCACCATGCAAGAGTATTTGTTGGGTAATGGGTGTTCTATAATTAATCTCTTCACTCTGTAGATTTGCTTTATAAAATAGAGTGGTTGAACCATTGCTATATCTTAGGTAGGCATTAGCATTGAGTTGATTTTTGGGTTGCCACTGATACCCACGAAGTCCGTTTAGAGTTTCATCGAAAAATCGGTATCCTTTTTTATCTCCATCAAACCCTTTGAAATCATTATGATTAATATCAAAACCTATCTGCAATTTATCAGAGAATTTATAGTTTAGATTAAGACTCTGTATGTGTCGCCCCTTACCTTTCTGGTACCAATTATAGCCACTACTTACACTCTCCTCTTGTAAAGTAAAATTTGCAGTGAATTTTTTATGAAAATTCTTTTTCGTGATGATGTTAATCACCCCTGCAATAGCATTGCTCCCATACTCTACTCCCATTGAGCCCCTCACTATTTCTATTTTCTCAATATTATCCGCAGATATTTTACTAAGGTCTATGAGATTCCCCAGCCCCTCATCATTCACTACGGGAATATTATCTATCAATACCTTCGTATAGGCACCTCCAAGCCCCAAAATATTAGCATATGCGTTGCCATTTGCTGTATCGGAGACAATCATAATATTAAGATTTTGACTAAGTACATCCGCCACGGTTGTCGCCCCCATATTCTTGATTTGAGAAGCTCCTATCACTTCCACCTTATAGATAGATTTATTGATAGACTGCGGGTTATACTGCCCCGTAATCACTACCTCATCTATATTTTGCATAGCGATACTATCCGCCTTTTGTGCTCTAAAAATCCCCATTACCGAAAAAGTAAGTAGGCTTAGAATGGTTTTCTTCATATTTTTTTCTGACAAATATAATATTTTATTTAGTTTTAATAAAAATTTTTGTTAAATTATTTGTATTTTATTTAAATAAATTTTAACTTTGTCTCGTGCTTTTTTAAAAGGTTTTTTTCTTATAAAAAATGCTATTTTTAATAATATATAAACAAAACCATTAAAATATTAAACCTTAATCTTTTTAGCGTATGAAATTAAATCTATTTTTTTCTACTGCATTCGCAGTAATATCTTCCATTAATACTTTTGGGCAACAAGTAGATACCAACGGCTATTCCGAAGTGGATATTGAGGCTCAACCTGGCTATGCAGAGCGTGTTTTCTTTAATTTCTCTAATGGACAAACCATCAATAAATCTGCTCTAAATTGGGATATAGCCTTTTACAGAGCAAACTACTATGATGTAGGAACAAGAATCAACGACTCTAACAGTTGGAATGTATATGAGGTAAGTAAAAATCCTGACGATTGGGATAATATAACCAACCCCAATACCGCTATTGCTTCCAAAAATGGACTAACCAATCCTGATACCGCTACCGAACTACACAAGGGAGCTTTCGACCAAGTAGAATGGGGTAAGTACGACTTTGCTACACACCACTATAAGGGGAAATCTATCTTTATCCTCGCAAAAGGACGCTCCACAGCTTTCTATAAGTTTATGATAGAAGATAGATTCAAAAATTACAAAATAAAATATGCCCTCTGGAATAAAGACACTTCATCTTGGGAAGAAACAGAAACAGCAACTATCCCCGATGGAAATGGGAATACCTTGTTCAATTATTTCAGTCTGAAAAACAATAAAATTGTTGCTGACAACGAACCTAACAAAACTGATTGGGATATAGTTTTTACCCAATATTTAGATTCCCGCCAAAGGAACTATCTAGTATTCGGAGTATTACAAGGGCCAAGTATCTCAGTAGCAAAAAAAACTGATGAAAAACAAGCCGTAGCAACATTCCCAAAACCTAACAATAATGACTACTCTAAGGTAATATCTACCATCGGTAGAGATTGGAAATCCTACGACCCCGATACCGGTGGATTTTCCGTAGATGAAAATTTTGTATATTACATCAAAAAAGACAAAGCCTATTACAGAATGTATTTCACACGAGCAACAGGAAATCAAGATGGATTTTTCCGCTTCAAATACAAAAATGTAACTGATGTATTAGCTGTGAAAGAAGTAGGTTCAAAAGCAAATTTTGGTGTATATCCTAACCCTACCGTAGATAAAAAGGCAACCATCCTCTTTGAGGTAAAAGACAAGGCTGATAACAATGGTTCTGCCGAGTTGTACGACTTCTCTGGAAAAAAAGTATATGAAACAACCCTGCAAAATCAAAGTGGTCTCTACCAAAAAGATATCAATCTACAAGGATTACCATCAGGAACCTATCTATTAAAAATATCTTTCGGCGGTGCTACTGAAACACGAAAACTAATTTTAAAATAATATATTAACACTTTTTCATTCTTTAAATTTTATAAAAAAACTCTCTTTAAATATTTTAAGGAGAGTTTTTAAATTATTTAATTTTAAAATAAAAAAAATCCGAAAAATATATTATTAATACGGTTTTTAACTATTTTTAATAACAAAACTCTTATGTATTTTATTTTTTATAACTTGAATAAAAACAAACAAATACCCCGTTTTATTGTTTTATACGCAAATAATTTTGATTTTTAATATTTATTTATTAATATTGCAACAGCTAACTAAACTTATTTATAGTATGATTAAAAATCTATTACCTATCAAATGGCTCGCTGTCAATATCCTTGGACTGAGTTTATCTTTACTCGGTATTAATGGTTTCGCGCAAAACAAAAAATTAGACCCTAGATTTGACGGAATCTTTAACTCAAAAGCTTCAAAAGGAAAAAATACTTATTTCCAACAACCTTCTGCTCAACCTCTCAAATTAGACGAACATTTAGTCGTAACTCCTGAGGGGAAAAAGAAAATGTACTCAGCTATTATCTATACAAAAAACGCTGACTTACTCAGAAAAAAAGGAATACTTATTCAAGCCGAATTCCCTCAATTCGTAACTGCTCTCGTAGATGCTGAATCTTTAAAAACTCTCGTTAATGAACCTTCCGTATCTTCCATCAAATCCGTAGATTACGCATCGCCTTCTAATGATATTAGTAGAGCTCAATCAGGTGCCTCTTTACTGCAAGATGGCGCTCTTAACAATACCAAATACACAGGAAAAAATGTACTCGTTGGTGTCCTCGACACTGGGATAGATTGGAAACACCCTGACTTCCGTGACATTGACGATAATACCAAAAGTAGAATATACAGCATCTGGGATATGTCTCTAACCCCTACTGGTGATGAAAAAAGTCCCGAAGGGTTCAATTATGGTGTTGAATATACCCGACAAATGATTGAAGATGAATTAGATGGAACACCCGCTGATTTCGTGAGAGAAAAAGACGACGAAGGACACGGAACCCACGTGGCAGGAACAGCAGCGGGAAACGGGGCAGGATTACCAAGCAGAAAACACAAAGGTTTCGCTCCTGACGCAGAACTCGTAATCGTAAAAGGTGAAGTGAATGGTGGTTTTTCAAGTGCGAATGTTATCAATGCCCTAAAATATTTTGAACTTATTGCCAAAAAACTTGGGAAGCCTATCGTAGTAAATATGAGTTTAGGAGGACATTCCTCTTCTCACGATGGAACTTCTAGTCAAGAAATTGCTCTAAATGAATTTGTAAAGGAAAAAAGTAGAGCGGTAATCGTAGCTGCTGGAAATGAATATGGAGACAACCTACACACTTCGGTAACCTTAGCTCCAAATGAAAGCAAGCCAATGATTTTCAAGTTATCTAATAAAAAAGAAGATGAATCCGATAATAAAGAACTACTGAGTTACCTACTCATTTTCGGAACAGAAAATAATCCAGTAGATGCAAAAATAACCACCCCTGATGGCAAGACTTACGATTTTCCAGAAGTAGATGATACTCCCAATTATAATATATCCGATGGAGCCTTCTCTTTATTGGGAGACAACGCTATATATTCCTCTAATTTGAAACGATTTTTTCAGTTTCTATTGTACCGAAATAAAGGACATAAAAAATCCCCTTCGGGAGATTATACTATAACATTCACCAATAAAGGAAACAAAAATATCACTCTACACGGATATAAATATGATATCAATGAAAAAACATCTACTGAATGGGAAAACCCTGACAATCAATATATAGTAGGCTCACCAGGCTCGGCAGATGGTGCTATTACTGTAGCTGCATATGCTCCAAGAGTATCTTTTGTAATTAATGAAGATTTTGGTGGCTCTGATACTGAGCAAGAAGGAATTGCACCTTTCAGCTCCGAAGGCCCAAGAACAGATGGTACTCTCAAACCTGACATCACAGCTGCAGGTATGTTCATCATTTCTTCTAAAACAAATGGTACCGAAGGTGATTACTACAAATCCTCACAAGGGACTAGCATGGCTACGCCAGCAGTATCAGGAGCCGTGGCTCTACTTTTCCAACAAGACCCAAATCTTACTGCTTCTAAAATAAAGGAATTACTAACCACCACTGCCAACAAAGATGAAAAAACAACTAATCAACCCAATCCAAGATGGGGGTATGGCAAGTTAAATATTTATTCTGCATTTGCAAAACTTTTAGGCAACTGCTATCCTTCCGAATACGAAAGAATTTTCTACGACAATAATGGAACATTCTCGGAAGATGCATCGTGGGGCGTAAAAAACAGAAAAGCTATAGCAGTGAAATTTACTCCAACTAAAACAGGTAAATTAGGTGGAGCAACCATCTATCTCACAAGTAAAGATGACACGAATAATGACCTAAAAATAGAGGTAAGAAAAACCAAATCAGACGGCTCAGTGGGAGAAATACTCGCCAGTAAAAATATCAATGCAAATAATTGGACTGACCTTTCTTGGAATTATATAGACCTCTCCGACCTTAATGTACAAGTTACCACAGGCGAAGATTTCTTCATTAATTTCTCTGAATTAAATAGCAGTACATCTCTACGCGTAAGCACGGAGAATGCCGATGGTAGAACTTTCATTTCCAAAGATGGAGAAAAATATGACAAAGTAATCAACTTTGATGCAAAAATTCGTGCCTATGTATATGAAGACAAACCACAAGTGAAACATCTTGCAGAAACAAACCATAATACAGAGACTGAAATAACGAATGGGAAAAATTACCTTATCAGTAATTGCGACCTTATAGCAAGAGTAGAAAAGGACGATAACCACAATATCAGTGGAAATATATCAGCAAAAGTATGGGTGGATAACACACTTCCAAAATATGTTTCCAGAAGATACCAAATCGTACCAAATAACAACGCTGATAATGCAAGTGGAAAAGTAACTCTATACTTCACACAAGCAGAATTCGATGCCTACAACAAAGGTAAAGCAGTGCAATTGCCAACTTCGACTACAGATGAAGCTAACAAAGCAAATATTATCATAGAAAAATATTTAGGAAGTAGCAATGATAATTCTGGAACGCCATCCTCCTACAATTCTTCAGTACAGAAAATCATACCTTCTGTAGAAAATATTCGTTGGAATGACACTTACAAATACTGGGAAATAACTTTCGAAAATACAGGATTCGGTGGATTCCTAATCGGTACAGAAGCCTCTCTCGCCGTAGAAAAGACACAAAATAACGATTTACGAATCTACCCTAACCCAGTAAAAGATATAGTAAATATCACCCTCGTTAATAATGGTAAAATTGAAATTTTCAATACTGAGGGTAGATTATTGAAATCTTTTGATGGTAAAAAAGGAAATCACGCTACGAATATTTCTGACCTACCAAAAGGCGTTTATTTACTCAATATCAAGTTTGATAATGGTAAAAAAATATCAGAAAAAATCATCAAAAAATAATATTTTACTCTATATTTTCAGTAGAACCTCTTTCCTCCGTGAAGGAGGTTTTTTTGTTATCTTAATTTCAATATTCTCATCTACTTTTATCCTTTTTACATCCGAATGCCTGTAAAAATAAAAAATCATTTCCGTTTATACATTATTTCCATTATCCTAATTTTAAAATAAAAAAAATCCGAAAAATATATTATTAATACGGTTTTTAACTATTTTTAATAACAAAACTCTTATGTATTTTATTTTTTATAACTTGAATAAAAACAAACAAATACCCCGTTTTATTGTTTTATACGCAAATAATTTTGATTTTTAATATTTATTTATTAATATTGCAACAGCTAACTAAACTTATTTATAGTATGATTAAAAATCTATTACCTATCAAATGGCTCGCTGTCAATATCCTTGGACTGAGTTTATCTTTACTCGGTATTAATGGTTTCGCGCAAAACAAAAAATTAGACCCTAGATTTGACGGAATCTTTAACTCAAAAGCTTCAAAAGGAAAAAATACTTATTTCCAACAACCTTCTGCTCAACCTCTCAAATTAGACGAACATTTAGTCGTAACTCCTGAGGGGAAAAAGAAAATGTACTCAGCTATTATCTATACAAAAAACGCTGACTTACTCAGAAAAAAAGGAATACTTATTCAAGCCGAATTCCCTCAATTCGTAACTGCTCTCGTAGATGCTGAATCTTTAAAAACTCTCGTTAATGAACCTTCCGTATCTTCCATCAAATCCGTAGATTACGCATCGCCTTCTAATGATATTAGTAGAGCTCAATCAGGTGCCTCTTTACTGCAAGATGGCGCTCTTAACAATACCAAATACACAGGAAAAAATGTACTCGTTGGTGTCCTCGACACTGGGATAGATTGGAAACACCCTGACTTCCGTGACATTGACGATAATACCAAAAGTAGAATATACAGCATCTGGGATATGTCTCTAACCCCTACTGGTGATGAAAAAAGTCCCGAAGGGTTCAATTATGGTGTTGAATATACCCGACAAATGATTGAAGATGAATTAGATGGAACACCCGCTGATTTCGTGAGAGAAAAAGACGACGAAGGACACGGAACCCACGTGGCAGGAACAGCAGCGGGAAACGGGGCAGGATTACCAAGCAGAAAACACAAAGGTTTCGCTCCTGACGCAGAACTCGTAATCGTAAAAGGTGAAGTGAATGGTGGTTTTTCAAGTGCGAATGTTATCAATGCCCTAAAATATTTTGAACTTATTGCCAAAAAACTTGGGAAGCCTATCGTAATAAATATGAGTATTGGAGGACATACCAATGCCCACGATGGAACTACACCTGAAGAACTTGCATTGAATAAATTCGTAAGAGAAAAAGGGCATGCAGTAGTAGTAGCAGCAGGAAATGAATATGGGCAAAACCTACACACTTCGGTAACCTTAGCTCCGAATGAAACAAAAAGTGTTACTTTCACTCTTAGTGGAGACGAATCTCAAGCTGAGAAAACAATCGCCTATCTACTATTTTTCGGAACAGAGGACAATATTGTAGATATTAATATAACCGCTCCTGATGGGAAAACTTATAACTATCCTAATTCAAGAGCTGTTACTCACAAAATCATCAATAATGCATTCTCTTTAAAGGGAACAAACGCACCTTTTGAAGCAACTCAAAAACGTGCTTTTGACTTATTATTAACTAGAAATGAAGGCCACACGGATTCACCAGAAGGTAATTACGTCATTAATTTCACCAACAAAGGGGACAAAAACATCACTTTACATGGTTATAAAAATACTGTAAGTCAATGGGTAGCTACTGAATGGGAAAATGGTGATAACCAATATATTGTAGGATCACCAGGTTCAGCAGATGGTGCTATTACCGTAGGTGCATACACTACGAAAGTTTCTGTAGAGTCCAGAAGAGGAACGAGTATGATTAACTTCCCTCTCGTGGTGCAAGAAGATATATCTGATTTTAGTTCTGAAGGGCCTAGAACTGATGGAGCTCTCAAACCAGACATCACAGCAGCGGGTATGTTCATCGTTTCATCAAGAGCTAATGGAACAGAAGGTAATTACTATTTACAAAACCAAGGAACAAGTATGGCCTCTCCTGCTGTAGCAGGAACGGTTGCTTTACTTTTCCAACAAAACCCGAGCCTTACAGCTTCTAAAATAAAGGAGTTAATTACCTCTACAGCTAATAAGGATGAAAAAACAACAAACCAACCTAACGCAAGATGGGGCTATGGTAAGTTAAATGCTTATTCTGCATTAGCAAAACTTCTGGAAAACCCTTATCATTCTGAGTATGAGAGAATAATGTATGATGAAAACTTCTTGGTTCAAGCACAAGAAAAATCAGAACACATAGCAAAAAAAGTAGTTGCTGTAAGATTCACACCTACCAGAACAGGTAAATTAGGAGGCTCCACATTCTTCTTAGGAAACAGAGATGGTAGTAATACCGATATAACCATAGAAGTAAGAAAAGCTAATGGAACAGAACCTGGCAAAGTAATTGCTAGCAAAAAAGCAAACCCAAACAACTGGATGAGAGGTACTTGGAGCTATATTGACCTTTCTGACCTGAATGTACAAATCACTTCGGGAGAAGATTTTTTCATTAGTTATAACTTCCTAAACAGAAGAGGTGGTTCTGTAATGACAGAATCCACTAAGGTAGATAATAGAACCTTTATCTCCAATGATGGTACTAACTTCTCAAAAGTAACAGAATACGATGCTAAAATCCGTGCCTATGTGTATGAAGACCAACCACAAGTAAAACACCTCGCAGAGGTAAGTGAAAGCGGAAAAGTGGATGATGTGGCAACAGAAAAAAACTATATCTTCAATAATTATGACCTTATTGCAAGAGTAGAAAAAGGCGATAACCACAACATTAGCGGAGAAGTATCAGCGAAAGTATGGGTGGATAACAAACCTACAAAATATGTTTCCAGAAGATACCAAATCGTACCAAATAACAATGCAGAGAATGCAAGTGGAAAAGTAACCCTATTCTTCACACAAGCAGAGTTCGATGCCTACAACAAAGGTAAAGCAGTGCAATTGCCAACTTCGGCTACGGACGAAGCAAACAAAGCAAATGTTATCATAGAGAAGTATCCAAGCAATAATTTTAATGAAAATTGGGTACCGAACTCAAACTCGAACCCTGTACAAATTAAAGTATCACCTGAGAATGTTCGTTGGAATGATACTTACAAATACTGGGAAGTAACTTTCGAAAATACAGGATTCGGCGGATTCCTAATCGGTACAGAAGCTACCCTTGCAGAATCTTCACCAAGAGCAGAAATTAACATTGGACCTAACCCTGCCAAGGATATTATCAATGTTAATATTATATCAAATGCTAAAATTGAGATATACAACGGAGCGGGTAGATTAGTAAAATCTTTTGATGGCCACAAAGGTAATAATCCTTACAATGTATCCGACCTACCAAAAGGATACTATGTAGTAAATGTTACCCTTGAAAATGGTAAAAAAGTATCCGAAAAAATCATCAAAGAATAATCTTTTATTCCATATTTTCAGTAAAACCTCTTTCCTCCGTGAAGGAGGTTTTCTGTTTTATTAATTTTATATATTTTTATATCTTTGCAAATCTAAAATATAAACAAATGTCAAAATCTTTAATACCAAAATTAGAAGCCATCAAACAGCGATACAATGAGGTTGCTGACCTTATTATCCAACCCGATGTGATATCCGACCAAAAAAGATACGGACAGCTCAATAAAGAATACAGCGATTTGGGAAAAATCGTACGAGTATATGACGACTATAAAGGAGCTTTGGACAGCATTAAAGAATCCGATGAAATCATCGCTGATGGTTCAGATAAAGATTTGGTAGATTTGGCGAAACTAGAAAAATTAGAAGCTCAAAGCAAAATACCAACATTGGAAGAAGAACTAAAAGTCCTACTAATACCAAAGGACCCCGCCGACGACAAGAATGTTATTGTAGAACTTCGTGCAGGAACTGGGGGAGATGAGGCAGCAATCTTCGTAGAGGATATATACAGAATGTATGCTATGTATTTCAAAAATAAAGGCTGGCGACACGAAATTACCGATTCCAACGAAGCTTCAAAGGGATACAAAGAACTCATTATGAAGGTTGAGGGAGATGGTGTATATGGTATTATGAAGTTCGAATCCGGTGTACATCGTGTACAGAGAGTCCCAGAAACGGAATCTCAGGGGCGTGTACATACGTCGGCAATCACCGTGGCGGTACTCCCAGAAGCAGAAGAGGTAGATGTAGAAATAAACCCTGCTGATATTGAAATGCAAACTTCCCGTTCGGGCGGTGCAGGGGGACAAAATGTAAATAAAGTGGAAACCAAAGTACAACTTACACACAAACCTTCGGGTATTGTAGTAGTCTGTCAGCAAGCTCGTTCGCAATTGGCGAACAGAGAATTAGCAATGGAAATGCTTCGTGCTAAACTATATGATATCAAGCTACAAGAAGTAGTAGGCGATATTGCCGCACAAAGAAAAACAATGGTATCCACGGGAGACCGCTCTGCAAAAATTAAAACCTACAACTATCCACAAGGGCGTGTAACAGACCACCGAATCAATAAATCCATCTATAACCTTGATTCTTATATGAATGGTGATATCCAAGAAATGATAGATGCTGTGATAATGGCTGAAAATGCTGAAAAGATGAAAGGCGAAGAAGAAAATTTATAAAAAAATCCACTCTTCGGAGTGGTTTTTCATTTTGATAATAATCTACTTTCCAAACTTAAAAATATTATTATTGGCATAATATTTGCTAAATGATTATCAAAACAACAATGAAAAAAGTATCCGTAATAGTTCCCGTGTATAATGTAGAAAACTACATTACAAAATGTTTGGAATCCTTGGTGTCCCAAACTTTACAAGATATGGAAATCATCATCGTAAATGATGGTAGTACGGATAATTCTCAACAAATAATAGATAATTTCGTAAAGAAATATCCAGAAAAAATCAAAGCCTTCATTAAAGACAATGGAGGCCTCAGTGATGCCCGAAATTTTGGAATAGATAGAGCAATTGGAGAATTTATCGGATTTGTGGATAGTGATGATTATGTTATGCCCACAATGTTTGAGCAGATGTATCTACTCGGTAAAAAAAATAATGCTGAAATGGTTATCTGCAACCTTCAAAAGGTAAATGAACGGGGTGAAATAACCCAAAAACTATGCCAAATACCGAATATGCCCGAAAGAATTGATATAAAACAGCATTTTTCTATTTTCGCAGATTTGAGTTATTTTGCTTGTAATAAGATTTTCAAAAAAGAACTCTTTGACGGAAAAAAATTCCGAGAGGGATTACACTTTGAAGATATAGAGCTCATCCCTCAATTATTATTAAAATGTAAGACCATTGCTCAGACTCAAGAATATCATTATCAATATTTTGAAAGGGAGAATTCAATTAGTAAGACCCATACACAGAAAGGATTAGATATATTAGAGGCTATAAAATCCGTAGAACGAGCATTTAAAAAATCTGATTACAAAGAGGAGAAAACGGTACTCAAAAACTTCTGTATTTTAGAGGGGATATATACTTTTTTGGCATACTTGGCCTTTGTGAAAAATCGTGATACCTACAAGTATATGTCTAGCGAGTTACAAAAATTCATTAAAGAACGGAATATCAAAAAAATAGAAATTTTAAAATATCGCCGTTTTGGTAGAAATTATTTATTATCTTTGCCTATACGAAAAAAATTGTATTACATTCTGTATTTTTTTAACCAACAAAAAATTTTAAATTTTATTTTGAACAAAGTATAGCATATGGCATTTCTGCATCCATATTTTACGATAATCACTATTGCTCTCATTGCTTTCAGTTTTAGAGAAGTATATGGTGGTGATTATAAAAACTATAAGGGTGTTTGGGTAGTTGTAATTGCTATGATTTTTTTCATTGGTGCAAGAGACTGGGTAGGTGTAGATTATGGAGCCTATGTAGATATTTTCTACTATTGGGGCGCTAAATTAGAGTATAGTGATGTATTGGACAAGATGCTAATGCGAAAGTCTAATCTGGATATTGAATGGTTTTATATCGTAATAGGCGATATATTTCACGATTTTTTCTTGCCATTCCAGTATTTCACCTTATTCTTAGCAATATTTTCATTAGGATTGAAGTATATTTCGTTTGAACAATCTTCAGTATATCCAGCTCTAAGTATGCTCCTTTATATGTTTCCCTCCTATTTTACGGGAGATGGTGGGCAGATGAGGCAAGGTTTTGCAATGGGGATATTAATGTTTTCTTTTGTATTCATAAAACAGCGGAAGTTATTACTATTTTTATTGATGGTTTTCTTAGCCATAGGCTTCCATAAATCTTCGGCAATATTTATTTTAGCATATTGGTTTGCCGTCATTCCTTTTACTCGTAACCAATTATTAGCCTTGGTTTTAATATGCGTAATACTATCACCTTTTAAGATTTATAATCATATTTCTATATTGGAGAGTCTCGCTCCTGTGGAGATATATAGCGGATTTACAGACTTTGCAGAAATAGAGGGAGGGTCAGCCACTGCCATTAAATTCCCAGATTTAATGTGTGTATTGTATATGTTTCTAATCTATACTTACGATAAGGAGGCTTGCCAAAGAATTCCTTACTACGAATATCTGAGAAATATTAGTGTGGCAGGAATTTGTATTTATTTCATTTTTAGAGGAAGTCCAATATTCTCATCGAGATTAACCTATATTTACCTGATTTTCACTACAATGGCTATCCCTAATATTTTGGCAGCCTTGGATATGGATAGGCGACGCATATTACACTTTGCAGTAATAATTTTTGTGGTATTTTATTATTTTGTATATGCCTCAATGCAGGCACCGAGAGCAGGATATTCCATAGAAAGATATAATAATTATTTCCTTTAAACTACGAATAGATGAAAGATTTTATTGATTTATTTGAGCAGAATTTATTTCCAATATTTTATTTAAAAGTAGTGGGTGCTTTTGTTGGTTCTTTTTTGATTAGCCTATTATCTATCCCCACAATTATAAAAATTTCCCTTAGGAAAAATTTGATGGACGAACCTAGGGAAAGGAGCTCTCACGAAAGGAAAATTCCGAACTTGGGAGGTATTGCTATTTTCTATTCCGCGACGATATGTACTTCTATTTTTGCCTATGAGTTATTTGGACATTACAAATTTTTGTTTGCATCTCTGGTTATTTTGCTCTATATTGGTGTGATGGACGATATTGTAGAAATGAGTGCCTACAAGAAATTATTTGCTCAGATTATTGTATCTATATTTATTGTGATTGGCTCGGATGTTCGTATAAGGAGTTTATTTGGTTTATTTGGTATCTACGAGTTAAATTATTATATCAGTATCATATTCAGTCTTATTACCTTTATTGTGATGATTAATGCCTTTAATCTGATAGATGGGATAGACGGACTTGCAGGTGGGTATTCTATATTAAGTAGTTTGTTCTTTGGGCTAAGCTATTATCGGTTAGGAGAGTATAATTATCCTTTGGTTCTATTATCAGTAGTGATAATCGGTGCTACACTCGGTTTTTTGAGGTATAATATTTCCCGTCGTAGGAATATCAAAATTTTTATGGGCGATACAGGGTCTATGATTTTGGGATTATTACTCGTTTTCACTACAATTGAGTTTATCGATATTTTCATAGAGAAAGGTCGTGTTGGGCCTTTATATCATCTAAAGACAGCTCCTGTAATTGGTATAGCGATACTTATTCTTCCAATTATTGATACACTTAACGTGATTATTATTCGCCTTTTGAAGAAAAAGTCACCTCTGAAAGCCGATAGAAACCATATCCACCACAGTCTATTAGATTTAGGACTTTCCCACCAGCGGGCATCTTTATATATATTAATCTATTATATTGGTATTGTGATTATTACCTATTTTTTGAGACACTTGGAAGTTAATATATTACTACTTATCGTCTTTCTTTTAGGATTTATTGGGGCATACATACCAAAAATTATTCTAAAATTAAGATAATAAATCTTATAGGAAAATTATTTTAAAATTATAAAAAAAATTACTTTTGTAAATATTTTAGAGCATATGAATAAGTTAAAAATCGTATTTTTAGGAATTATAGCATTTGTATTGACATCTTGTATCACTTCAAGAGAGGTAAGATATCTACAACCTAGTGAAAGTTTAGTTCTGAATGAAGAGGGATTAGTATCCTACAATATGCAAGAATATAGAGTAACCAAAAGTGATATGTTTTCATTAAATATCATAACAACCCCAAAAGGGGATGCTGCTCAGTTCTACTCCCGATACAATACCTCTGGTGGATTAATTGGCGGGGGAGAAACCAACACTCACTATAATGACAATAATAATAATTACACTATAGGTAGTACATCTGGAGGTAGAGCCAATTTCTATTTCAATGGTATAAAAGTAGATGCTAATGGTGATATTAATATCTTAGGTATCGGATATATCAAAGCTGAAGGCAGAACTATCAAAGAAATACGCGACGAAATCCAGCAAAAAGTAAATGAAAACTTTCTACCTGATAAAGCTGAGGTAAGACTCAATATTGATGGTATCACTTATTATGTATTAGGAGATATAGAAACTACTGGTATCACTGGTGAGAAAAAAGCCTATGTACAAAATCTAAGCATACCGCAAGCTCTCGCTCTAAATGGAGGTCTAAATAGAACCATTGATAGAAAATCAATATATATAGAAAGACGATTCCCAGAAGGAATAAAAAGAGTTAAAATAGACCTTACAAAAGAAGATGTAATGAATTCTCCCTACTATTGGGTACAAAATGGCGATATTATATACCTTAATACTCGTCCGAAAAACTTCTACGGATTTGGTAAAGACCCTATGCAAACCCTTACAACGGGAATTTCTATGATGACTACCGCCCTTTCTATTTATCTATTAATTTCAAGATTTTAATTAAATGATTCCAAATCAAGTTAAAAATAATACAGCTCAAAATAACGACCTTGGACAAGAATCTAATGTCGGGACTTTTGCCTTTTTTGATGTAAATTTCTTCATCAGAAAATTAATTGGTGCCTGGTATTGGTTTGTAATAATGGTTACCCTTGGATATTTCACCACATATTTCTATACACGATATTTTGTACAAAATATCTACGAATCAAAAATATCACTAAGTATAACCAAAGATGCAGCGGGATATTTTACACCAAACCAGTCTATTAACTTCATTTGGGGAAGAAACTCCAACAATGATGCTATATATCTCAAAAGAATTATCTTATCTCGTTCTCATAATGAGTTTTTAGTTAAAAAACTTAAACTCTATTATAATTACACTACAAAAGGTAAGCTAAAAACTACTTACCTAAGTAAGGCAGACTCTCCTGTTTTCTTGGAAATTGACGAAAACTATCCTCAACAAGTGGGCTTACCCATCATCATTACGCCAAAAGGAGGAGATAAATATGAAATTTCATTCCCTGAAAAAGCATATTTCAGCACATCACTCTATGATTACAGAAATGAAACTTTCGTAACAGTACCTACTTATAAACATCCTCAAAAAGTAATTATGAGAATAGGACAAACCTATACTAGCCCTAATCTCAAATTCAAATTAAATAAAAATCCGAATCCTCCTCTTTTAACAATGCCTTTCATAGCAGTCACCCTACAAACGGTGAATCAATCTGTGGATAGCATAATCCCTAATCTATCGGTAGATTTTGATAAGGAGCTCGGTAATATTATGATTATCTCCAAAAAGGGATACAACCTAAACGAAACTATTGATTTCCTCAATACTTCGGTAGATGAACTCATCAAAAAACGAATCCTCGACGAACAGAAAATTGATAGAAATACCCTTACATATGTTAATGAAAATATTAACAAATTTAAACAAAAAATAGACTCTGCTGCTAAAAAATTAGATAGTGCAAAAGTCGTAGGTGAAGGATATAACCTCGACGACGGAGTAAAAGATGTATTAGATAAAATAAATGTATTAGAAAAACAAAAGGTTGTTATTAATGACAAAATAGCTGACCTACAAAAGGTAAAAAAAGCCGTTCAACAATCAAGATTTAATGACCTAATTACCCTACCCGACTCCCTAAAAAGTTTGGCTTCGGGAATTAACGAAATTAAGGAGCTTTACGAAACACGAAAAGAACTCCAACAAATCTATACCCCACACTCTATGCCGATTGTGGAAATTAACCAAAAAATCTCCGATGCCAAAGGTATCACCCAATTGGGACTAAATACGCTACAAAATAATCTTACTAACCAAATTAGAAAGATTGATAATTCTATCTATAAATTTGAACATTCTCTATCCGACCTGCCTGACAAACAAAGAAGATTCTTAGAGATAAAGAGAACATACACCATCATAGAGGATACCTATAATATGCTCCTAAACAAACAATCGGAAATCAAACTACGATTGGCAACAGCAACAGGAAAATCTGTGATGCAAGTAATAGACCCCGCCAAAAACATCGGACAAGGACCCGTAGGACCAGATATAGCAGGACTGAAAAAGAAACTCCTAATCGGGCCAATCCTCATTCCTTTTCTTATCATTTTGGTTAGAGTATTATTAGATAACAGAATCCGTAACATTAAGGAACTCGTGAAAGTATCTAAAATACCTCTAATGGGGGTAATCGGTGCTAGCCATCACCACAACAACTTAGATGTTATTGACAACCCTAAATCCTCTATATCTGAGGCATTTAGAGGTATTCGTTCTAATATTAGCTATCTCTATAATGATGATGGCAATGCTAAAGTAATCCTCGTAACTTCCTCCGTAGGTGGAGAAGGTAAAACCTATAATGCTATCAATATAGCCTCTACATTAGGTGCCAGCGGAAAGAAAACCATACTATTAGGTATGGATTTGAGGAAACCAAAAATATTTGGAGATTTTAACTTTAATAACCAATATGGGGTATCTAGTTACCTCGTAGGGAAAGCCACCCTAGAAGAGATTATAAACCATACCTCTCTCCCTGCATTAGATGTGATTACAGCAGGACCTATTCCTCCAAATCCATCTGAGTTGCTAATGAGTGAGAAGAATATCAACCTCATTGAAACACTCAAAAATTATTACGACTTTATCGTGATAGACTCTCCTCCTGTGGGATTGGTAGCAGACTCCTTTGAACTGATGAAATATTCCGATGTGAATATTTATGTAGTAAGACACGAATATACCGAAAAGTATATGCTGAAAATGATTATTGAAAAATATGCTAAAAAAGAGGTAAAACACTTAGGGTTAGTGTATAACGACTACCAAGTAAAACAAGGTTACGGATATGGATATGGTTACGGATATGGTTACGGATACGGCTATGGTTACTTTGAAGAAGATAAAAACTATAAAGAACCTACCCTGATAAAAATCCGAAACAATGTAAAACGATTTTTACGAATAAAATAATTCATAATCCACCTCTATAAGTATAGGGGTGGATTATCATTTAAAATAAAATCCTCTATTTTATCGTTATTCTCACTAGCATAAAAAAATTAATGTATCTAATTAAAAATATCATTAGAATAAAAAATGTATTATATTTGCACAAATAATAAAAAATTGGCTCTGCATACGGATTTTATGTCAAAACTCTTTACCCTGATGATACTACTCTTCATCGGAGGAAGTAGTTTTGCCCAAAGGCACGAATTAGGGATACGAGTGGGGGGCACGGCTCTCGTAGGAGATATTGGAAAGACAAACTATCTACCGACTTCTGCTTCGATACACAAAATATCTGAATACGGAATACCAGCCTACATTGGGGCTCTATATCGTATGAATGTGAATCCCTACCAGACTATACGATTCAACTTAGGGTATGCCAACCTCATCTTTGACGATGATACCGCTACTGAGGCCTATCGTAGCAATAGGAAAATATACAACTCCAACACAATGCTGGAAGCTAACGCCCTATTCGAATACAACTTTGCCCCAGTGAATAACGAACAAAAAGGAATGTTATCACCCTATATTTTCGGAGGGTTCGGTGGTATCTATGCTTCTTTTAAAAGAAAAAATAGTACCGATAACGAATATTATTTCAGAAAAAAAATGATATTGTCCCTACCTTTTGGTGTAGGATTAAAATATAAATTCAACTATAATTGGGCTGTCTCTGGCGAACTAATGTTTCGACCGACTTTCTCAGATGGGTTGGATTTCAGTATGGTATATGACAGTAATGGCAAAACTACGGACGATTTTGTAGGCAATAAAAACTCTAACGATTGGGTGAATACCATCACCTTAGGGGTTTCCTACTCATTCGGAAGACCACCTTGCTACTGTGATTAAAAATTATTTAACAATATGAAATCTTACAAAGAAGATATTAACCTTGATAAACTCCCCCAGCATATAGCCATCATAATGGATGGCAATGGCCGTTGGGCAAAATCACGAGGTGAAAAAAGAACCTTTGGGCATAAAAATGCCATCTCAGCAGTGAGGAATGCCATTAATGCCTGCCAAGAAGTGGGCGTGCCTTTCCTGACACTCTACACTTTCTCATCTGAAAACTGGAACAGACCCGAAGAAGAGGTAAGCACCCTAATGACCCTCCTCTATGAAACCCTCCTATCAGAATCAAGTGATATGCTCTCTAAAGGACTGAGGCTATGGGTAATAGGTAATATCGATGAACTTCCAGAATTGGTAAGAGAACAATTATTGAATGTGATGGAAATCACAAAAAATAACACCAAAGCAAACCTCATATTGGCTATCAATTATGGCTCCCAAAAAGAAATTATAAAAGCTGTAAAAGAAATAAGCCAAAAAGTAAAAAGTGGAACGCTATCCACAGAAGATATCAACGAGGAAACTTTTGAAAATCATCTATATACTAAAAATTTTCCAGCTGTGGATTTGATGATAAGAACCAGTGGCGAAATTCGAATCAGTAATTTCCTACTATGGCAATTAGCCTATGCCGAGCTACAATTCTTAGATGTCCTTTGGCCAGATTTCTCCAAAGAAGATCTCTTCAAAGCAATCGTAGATTATCAAAAAACCGAAAGACGGTACGGAAAAACAAGCGAGCAGATAAACAACGCTCTTTAATAGAATACTAATTAATGGTTGAGTAATTTTTGCAATACCTATAAGCATCAATATATTATCTATGAAATTAAAATTCATACCTATCATACTTTTTGTGGCTTCTGCCCATCTATATGGACAAGTGGATACCCCTCCTCTTAACAATCAAAATACTACTACAGAAGAATCTCAACGAGGGACTTACTACCTAATAGATATTGTAGTAGAGGGAAGCAAAAAATATTCCGCCTCGCAAATAATGCGTTATGCTGGCCTTCTAAAAAACGAAGCCATAGAAATACCTGGAATAAAAATTGCCAATGCCATCAAAAAACTTTGGGAAACAGACAATTTCTCCGAAGTGGAAATTTATGTGGATGATATAGACGGAGACAAAATCACCCTAAGACTACACCTACAAGACCTGAAAGACCTCGGCGAAGTCAAGGTAACAGGGAAAGGTATGGGGAAGTCTAAACAAGAAAAAGTAATAAAAGACAATAATCTAAAACCAGGGGTTAAAATCACTAATAACTTGATAGCCTCCGTACAACACAAGGTATCCCAAGAATATATCAACAAAGGTTTTGCTGATACAAAAGTACAAATCACAGACCAACAAAACACAGAAAATCCTGATATGTTGGACTGGACAATCAATGTAGAAAAAGGTAAAAAAGTAAAAATCGCTCATATCAATTTTGAGGGAAATAACGAAATACCTGATGCTAAACTAAGAGCTAAGGGATTCAAAGAAACCAAACAAAAAGGATTCCGTAATGGTGGAGGTATCTTCAAGCCTTCTAAATTTATCAAAGAAAAATACGAAGAAGACAAAAAGAAACTCATCGCCTACTACCAATCTATGGGGTATCGTGATGCTCGTATCGTTTCTGATAATATCTCTCGTAATGCAGATGGACAATACGAAATAGATGTGAAAATCAACGAAGGAAAAAAATATTATATCGGGGACATCTCTTTTCTTGGCAACTCTGCATACCCTACCGAAACTCTGCAAAAACTATTAGGGTATAAAAAAGGCGATATCTACGATGCTGTAGGATTTAATAAAAAAGTCGGCGATAATGGTGGCTCCGAAGATGATACCGATATCAGATCGCTTTACCTAAATAATGGGTACTTATTCTCTCAAGTAGTACCAGTAGAAAAATCCGTAAAAGGGGATTCTATTGACCTTGAAATAAAAATCAACGAAGGAGAAAAGGCCAGTTGGAACAAAATCACTTGGAGTGGGAATAGCACTACCCATGACCATGTTATTGAAAGGTCTCTATATACAAAGCCTGGAGACTTATTCTCAAAGATGGACATAAAAAGGTCTATTTTCGCACTTGCAGGTATGCAGTTTTTTGACCCTCAACAGATTTCTCCAGATGTGAAACCCAACCCAAGAGATAATACCGTGGATTTGCACTATACCTTAGCCGAAAAAGGAGCCTCACAGATACAATTACAAGCTGGTTATGGTGGAAGTTCCTTCATCGGGACACTATCACTTACTTTTAATAATTTCTCATTAAGAAATTTTTTGAGATTAAAGAACTTCCGACCTATACCACAAGGTGATGGGCAGGTATTCTCCATCACAGCACAAGCGGGGCAATTTTTCCAAAACTATGGTATCTCATTTGTTGAGCCTTGGCTATTTGGGAAGCGTCCTTCAGCTCTATCAGTTGGTGTAAATTACTCTATTGTAGATACCTATAACTATACTGGCAATGGTGGCAGACTAGACATATTCTCTGCAAATGCAGGATTATCTCGCCAATTAAACTGGCCTGATAACTGGTTTTCACTCTACACTGGGCTACAATTCCAAAGATATAAGTTTGATAATTATCCTTTTCAATTTGGAAGCACCACGGAAAGTTATGGTTCCGCCAACAACTTCTCCCTAAATATAGGACTTAGCAGAAACTCCGCGGGATACGACCCTCAATTTCCTACACATGGTTCTAATATGGAGCTGAACCTAAAACTCACGCCACCATACTCCCTAATCGATAAAAAAGATTACTCCAAAATGTCCGTTACCGACAAATACAATTTAATGGAGTTCTTCAAAGTAAAACTAAAAGCTGAAACCTATAACTCGGTAATTGGCAAGTTCGTACTGCGAAGCACTGCCGAAATGGGATTTATGGATGGATACAATAAGGAATTAGGGGCTCCTCCATTTGAAAGATTCTATATGGGTGGAACAGGACTCTTCAACGGAAGATACGACGGACGAGAACTTATCCCTCTTCGTGGGTATGATAATGCCTCCTCTACCGGATACTCTCGCGGAGGCAGCGCTGATATTACTCCTTTCGGGGGAGGAACTATCTATAACCGATTCTCTATGGAACTTCGCTACCCTATATCTATGAATAATACAGCAAAAATCTATGCCCTAGGATTCGTAGAAGGTGGTAATGTTTGGAACTCTTGGGACAAATTCAACCCATTCGTTCTAAAGCGTTCCGCAGGGGTAGGTATTAGGATTTTTATGGGTATGTTCGGGCTTATCGGATTTGATTTCGCTTATGGATTTGATAAACCTATCGGTGCAGATAAAAACTCTGGCTGGCAAACTCATTTCTTAATGAACCAAACTTTATAAAATACTTATTATGAAAAAATTCCACCTATTATTAGTTTTATTCATGGTATCCTCTATCCTCTCCGCCCAAAAAATAGGCGTGGTGGATACAGATTATCTACTAAACAAAATGCCCCAATACAAAGAGGCAGAAGGTAGATTAAACCAACAAATAAACTCTTGGGAAAACGAAGCAAAAAAACTCCAACAAGAATTTGAAAATGAAAAATCAGCCTTTGAAAATGAAAAAATTCTCCTAGTAGGAGAACAACTCAAAGAACGAAAAAAAGCGGTAGAAGATGCAGAAAATAAGGTGAAAAATTTCATTAATGACAAATTCGGAACCAACGGTGAAATAAATCTATTGAGGGCCAACCTCACAAAACCTTTCCAAGACCAAATATGGAATGCCATAAAAAAAGTCGTAGAAAAAAATAATTTAGGTATCGTCTTGGACAAATCTAATAATATCTCGGTGCTATTCTTAGACAATAAATACGACTACACTGATAAAGTAAATGATGTATTGAATAATAAAAATACATCCAAAACAAAATCCTCTGAAAAGTTAAAAAAATATTAAAATCCGAAATTGTTTAAATTATTATTTGGTTATTAACAAATATTGTTTATCTTTGAAACAGTTTTAATAAAAATTTTAATTAGATACATATTATGAAACATTTAAAAGTATTACTATCTGCTATGGTCGTTCTTGTGGCATCTATAACTGCTAGCGCCCAAAAAATAGCAACTATTGACCTAAATGCAGTTCTCAGCCTAATGCCAGAGAAAAAAGCAGCTGACGAAAAATTAGAAGTTTTTGCAAAAGGAAAACAAGCAGAACTACAAAAGCAAGGCGAAGCTCTACAAAAAGAAGTTGCAGCTTATCAACAATCTGCTCCAAAACTTACAGAAGCACAAAGAAAAGCAAAAGAAGAGGAATTAGTAAAAAAACAACAAAACCTACAAGCCTTTGAACAAGCTGCCCAAAAAGACTTATTAGAAAGACAAAATGCAGAATATGCACCTATCGAGAAAAAATTCCAAGATGCTATCAACAAAGCAGCAGTAAAAAATGGCTGGGAATTCGTAGTTGATGGAAACTCTTCTATATTCCTATACAAAGGCGGTGCAGATGCTACACAAGCTGTGAAAAAAGAATTAGGACTCTAAAAACTTTGTTTCAATAATACACTATACCCGTTATACCCTATAGCGGGTTTTTGTACTTTTGAAACAATTCATTAATATTATTTACTATCATAAAAAATGGCAAAAGAATTATCAACAATAGTAAAAGTAAGAATAAGCGACTGTGATCCTATTGGACATCTCAATAATATACAATACCTAAAATATATGCAGGATGCCCGAGAAGACCATATCGAAGAACTACTCGGATATACCTTTGAAGATTATATGAAAAAAACTGGTTGCACTTGGGTAACCATCAAAAATGAAATAGCCTACCTAAAAGAGGTAAGAACCAATACCAAAGTAAAGATTTCTAGTAAAAGTATTGTAATAACCGATAAAATAGACACCATAGAAATGCTGATGACCAGCGAAGATGGAAGCGATATCCACGCCGTACTTTGGGTGAGTGTTATTTATTTTAATATGAAAACCAGACGAGGAGAAACCCAGCCACAAGACCTCAAAGAAATATTTTTTACTAACTTTGAAGCCTTAGAACAAAAAACCTTCAACGAAAGAGTAGATTATCTAAGAAGCCTTAATAAAAAGTAAAATGCTACACGACCTACGAAAAAAAATCTCCGTAACGGGAGCTAATGGCCAACTTGCAAATTGTATCCTAAAAATATCTGAACAATACGAACACGACTACCAGTTTGAGTTTCTTTCCGTTGATGATTTAGATATTACAGACGAGTCTGCAGTAGAGGAATATTTTGATACTACAAAACCTCATTTTTGTATCAATGCAAGTGCTTATACCGCCGTAGACTTAGCCGAAAAAGAAGAAGACAAAGCGTATAATATCAATGCCTTAGGGGTAGAATATCTCGCAAAAGCTTGCAACAAAGTAGGAACTACCTTTATCCATATATCCACTGATTATGTATTCGATGGTGATACCCAAATACCCTACGATGAAGATAATTTTACCGCTCCCATCAATGCCTATGGACGAACAAAATTAGATGGTGAAAATCTAGCCCTAGAAAATAACCCGAAGACTATCGTTATCAGAACTTCGTGGCTGTATTCGGAATTTAACAAAAATTTCGTAAAAACAATGCTCAATCTGTTCCAAACAAAGGACAAACTAAGCATCGTAGCCGACCAATTCGGACAGCCAACCAATGCCAATGATTTAGCAGAAACAATAATGAAAATCATTGAATCTCCAAAGAAAATCTATGGCGTATTCCATTTCTCTAACTATCCAGAGACTTCGTGGTATCTCTTCGCCAAGAAGATTGCAGAATTATCTAAAAGTGATATTTCCATCAACCCCATCTCTACGGAAGAATACCCTACACCCGCTAAACGCCCACAGCGAAGTACTCTATCCTTAGACAAAATAGAAAAAGTCTACAAAATAGACATAAAACATTGGGAAAACTCTTTGGAAGAGTGTGTCGAAATTCTTTCGGAAAAATCGGAATAAAAACGAGGTCAGAAGATAATACTTCTGACCCTAATTTTTATATATCATTAATAATTTTACATTCTTTGTTTCAAGATTGGGATGATACTATCCTTCCATTCATAAAAATCTCCTGCCAAGATATGCTGGCGTGCTACTCTCACTAAATCAAGATAAAACGCCAAGTTATGGATAGATGCTATCTGCTTCCCTAAATATTCCTTCGCTGTAAATAGATGTCGCACATAAGCTTTGGAATATTCTCTATCTACATAGGAAACTCCCATCTCATCGATGGCAGAGAAATCATTCTTCCATTTCTCATTTTTAATGTTAATAACTCCTTGCCAAGTAAATAACATTCCATTTCGGGCATTTCGGGTTGGCATCACACAATCCATCATATCAATACCAAGTCCTATACTTTCCAAGATATTCCACGGAGTTCCTACTCCCATCAAATATCGTGGTTTTTCCTTTGGAAGAATATCCGTTACCTCGTTGGTTATTCGGTACATTTCTTCCTCTGGTTCGCCTACGGATAGCCCTCCAATAGCATTTCCTTCAGCATTTTGCTCGGAAATAAATTCGGCTGATATTTTTCTTAAATCAGAATAAACGGACCCCTGAACGATAGGAAATAATCTCTGTTTATGTCCATATATTTCGGGATTTTGTTTTGTCCATTCTATACATCTTTTGAGCCATCTATGGGTCATTTCCATTGAGTCTTTGGCAATATTGTACTGGCACGGATAAGGGGTGCATTCGTCAAAAGCCATAAAAATATCAGCCCCTATTTGGCGTTGTATTTCCATAGATTTTTCGGGAGATATGAAATGATAACTTCCATCTATATGAGATTTAAACTTTACACCTTCCTCAGTCATTTTTCTTGTTTTAGATAATGAAAAAACCTGATATCCACCTGAATCTGTGAGAATTGGTCTATCCCAATTCATAAATTTGTGTAATCCTCCAGCCTCTTGCATTGTTTCCATTTTTGGGCGTAAGTAGAGGTGGTAGGTATTTCCTAAGATAATCTGTGCTTTTATATCCTCCTTCAATTCTCGTTGATGCACAGTCTTCACACTTGCCACTGTACCTACTGGCATAAAGATTGGAGTCTCTATCTGCCCGTGGTCAGTAGTGATTACTCCTGCTCTTGCCTTGCCTTTATTGGAAATTTGTTTTATTTCAAAAAAATTACTCATTGTAGAAAATGATTAGAATTAAGTTTATAAATTTCGGCAAAGATACTATTTTAAATTAAAAGGCGAGAGCATCGTTCCTAAAATCATTTTTTTAAGAATATCCTATGGTATTTCTTTTTTTATTATTTTTGTCCCTAAAATTTATTTTATCCGAACTTATGATAGTAAAAAGGTTCATTTCATCAATAGTAATGCCATTCGCAGTGCTATCGTGTAGCACTAATCCAATGACAGGAAGGCGTTCTCTACAACTTATGGGAAACCAAGAAATTACCTCTATGTCTTTCACAAATTATAAGCAAGTTCTCAATAAGAGTAAGGTTATTCACGCCACAAAAGAGGCTATACAAATGAAAAATGTAGGGAACAAAATTGCCAATGCTGCACAACAATATTACAGAAGTATCGGGCGAGAAAACGATTTAAGTGGCTATGCATGGGAATTCAACCTCATTGAAGACCAACAGGCAAATGCTTGGTGCATGCCTGGTGGTAAAGTTGCCGTATATACAGGTATCCTACCTATCACAAAAGACGACACAGGACTAGCTGTAGTAATGGGACACGAAGTAGCGCATGCCCTCGCAGGACATGGCAACGAAAGAATATCTCAGTCTATGATAGCCCAATATGGAGGTACAATCTTAGGAAGTTCTATCTCGAACCAAAAATGGGCAAGTGTATTTCAATCTATATATCCACTGACCTCGCAAGTCGTATTACTAAAATACAGCCGAAACCAAGAATTAGAAGCTGACCAAATGGGACTATACCTAATGGCTATGGCTGGATACGACCCTCGGCAGGCCATCCCCTTTTGGGAAAGAATGGAAAAACAAAGCTCAGGACAAAGACAAGCAGAATTCCTATCCACCCACCCAAGTCCCGAAAATAGAAGAGCAGACATCAATAAACACCTGCCTTTAGCTCTCAATTATTATAGAACATCTAACCGAAATTTTAAACTTAAATAACTAAAAAAATGAAAGGATTAACATTTGTAGGGTTTATTTCATTAGCTCTCGCAACATTTTTGTTTTGGCTACGACTAGATATGTCTTTTGATAGTTTATTCAACCTTAATTTCCTAATTGGTATCTTGTTCGGGCTTGGTTTTGGATTAATTATTGGTGGTATCACAGGATATATTTCTAAAGGAACGAACTTAAAACGAGCTAAAATAAAAAATGAACTAAACGAACTTAAAAGGGAAAATGAAAACCTCCAAAAACAAACGGAAAATATTTCATAATCCCATAAAAATCAACTATTAAAAAATCATCCCTACGAAAGTTATATACTTTTGTGGGGGGATTTTCTTTACTTTTGAAAATTATTTTGAAAATTATGTTTAGTTTTTTCAAAAAAAAATTGGCTCTCCTTTGGGCAAAAAAAGAAATCCTGAAATCAAAAAAATTCAAGGATAATGCCTCCGAAGACCAAAAAAATCTACTACTTTCATTAGTGAAAACTGCCGAAAAAACCCTCTTCGGTAGAATTCATCAATTTGACGAAATACAATCAATAAAAGACTTTCAAGAAAAAGTCCCCATAGTAGATTATGAAAACATTAAACCTTTTATTGATAAGATAAAACACGGTGACCGGCATATACTCTACCCCGATATCCCATTATATTTTGCTAAAACTTCTGGGACAACCTCTGGTGCAAAATACATACCTATTTCCAAGGAAGGTATTGATTATCAGATAAAAGCTGCTCAGCTAGCTCTATTTCATTACATTAACAAAAAGGGAAATGCCGATTTCGTAAATGGTAAGATGATTTTCCTACAAGGAAGCCCAGAATTAGAGGAAATAAATAGTATAAAAACAGGGCGACTCTCGGGAATTGTAGCCCATCATATCCCAAAATACTTACAAAATAACCGCCTCCCAAAATATGAAACCAACATTATTGAAGATTGGGAAGAGAAAATAAACCAAATAGTAAAAGAAACCGAACGAGAAAATATGACCCTCATATCGGGAATTCCGCCATGGCTTCTGATGTATTTTGAAAAACTTATTGAGCGAAATGGAAAAAAAATAAAGGAACTCTTCCCAAACCTACAACTTATCATCACGGGAGGTGTTAATTATGAACCTTACAGCAAGAAAATGCAGTACCTACTCGGAGGTGATGTAGATATTGTGCAGACTTTTCCTGCTTCGGAGGGATTCTTTGCTTTTCAGGATGATTATACTCAGGAAGGTCTACTACTTCTCACCAATCACGGAATTTTTTACGAATTTGTTCCGCTAAATCTTTTTGGAAAACCCAATGCCCCACGCCTTACCCTCGACGAGGTAAAACTCAATACTGATTATGCACTAATAATCACTACCAACTCGGGACTTTGGGCTTATTCTATCGGTGATGTCGTTCGTTTCATCTCCAAAAAGCCTTATCGTATTTTGGTCTGTGGGCGGACAAAACATTTTACCTCTGCCTTTGGAGAACATATCATAGGTATTGAAGTTGAGGAAGCCATAAAAGCAACTTTGGATATTTTTCCTGCCCAGATTACCGAGTTTCACCTCGCTCCGCAGGTCAATCCTATCGAGGGACTACCCTATCACGAATGGCTAATTGAGTTTGAAAAAGAGCCCAATGACCTACAAAAATTCGCAGAACAACTTGATACAGAAATGAGGAAACAAAACACCTACTACAATGATTTGATTTCTGGTAAAGTTTTAAAACCACTGATTATCAATTCTTTAAATAAAAATACTTTTTTAGAATTTGCCAAACAACAAGGAAAACTTGGAGGACAAAACAAAATACCACGCTTAGCAAACGACCGAACGATAGCAGATGTCTTAACATCTTTACAAAAAACTGACAATTAACACATTAAAAATGATTACAGAAGCAGAACTTTGGCAAGAGGTAGAGATATTCTTTCAAAAAAATTTTGATGCCGAAAAAGGAATTGCCATCGAAACAATCCTCTTCCTCATTGGAGTGCAGGAATTGGGTAGTGGCAAACAAAAATATACAAAAGACGACAAGCTAAATATACTGCATATAGCTGTCTGTAGGCTCCTCGAACCCTTTGGGTACTACCGATTCTCTCACTACGATGATGATGGATACCCACACTTTGAGGAGATTGAATCTCTACCCGATCTCAAACCAAACGAGCAAAAAATATTAATAAAAAAAGCTATTATCCAATATTTCATTGATGAAAAATTATTCTCTCAACAAATTTTAGACAAGGTAGCTCCGTCTCACTAACTTTCAAAATGTTAAAAATCATTAAAAATCATTAACTTTGCCTCTATGTTAGAAAAAAAAGAACATATCTACGAAAAAGCCGTCTTGGTAGGTCTCATTAATAAAGACCAAGACGAGGACAAGCTCCGCGAGTATATGGACGAATTGGAATTCCTTGCTTATACAGCAGGGGCATCTGTGGAAAAACGATTTACACAGAAACTATCCCAACCTGATTCGCGAACCTTCGTAGGGAAAGGTAAGGCCGAAGAAATAAAAAATTTCGTAAAGGAAAACGAAATTGGAACTGTAATTTTTGATGATGAGCTCTCTCCTTCTCAATTGAAAAATTTGGAACGAGAATTAGAAGTAAAAATCCTCGACAGAACGAACCTTATACTGGATATTTTTGCTCAAAGAGCTCAAACTTCCTATGCACGAACACAAGTAGAACTTGCTCAGTATGAGTATCTTCTACCTCGACTCACGCGTATGTGGACTCACCTTGAAAGACAGCGAGGGGGTATAGGTATGAGAGGACCTGGGGAAACAGAGATTGAGACCGACCGCCGTATTATTCGTGATAGAATTTCCCTTTTAAAGGAAAAACTAAAAACAATAGATAAACAGATGGCTACGCAACGAAACAACCGAGGAAAGATGGTTCGCGTGGCTCTTGTAGGATACACCAATGTGGGGAAATCTACCCTAATGAACACCCTATCCAAATCCAATGTATTCGCCGAAAACAAACTATTCGCAACGCTGGACACCACCGTACGAAAGGTTGTAATTGGTAACTTACCGTTTCTACTGACGGATACTGTGGGCTTCATTAGGAAACTGCCTACTCAACTTGTAGAATCCTTCAAATCTACTCTCGACGAAGTCCGTGAGGCAGATTTATTGCTTCATATTGTGGATATTTCTCACGAAAGTTTTGAGGACCATATCAATTCTGTACATCAGATTTTACAAGAAATAGACGCCCACCAAAAACCAATGATATTGATATTCAATAAAATTGATGATTTCTCCTACGAGAAAAAGGATGAGGATGATTTGACTCCCTCTACCCGAAAAAATATCTCATTGGAAGAATGGGAAAAAACTTGGATGGCGAAAACGAAATATCCAACGATTTTTATCTCAGCACTGAATAAACAAAACTTCTCCGAAATGAAAAAAATTATCTACGACGAGGTGCTGAAAATCCATATCTCGCGGTTCCCTTATAATGATTTCTTATTTGAATATTTTGAGGAAGAAGACCAATAAAACTACTCCATACAATGATACAAGATAAAGATTTTACAATTAGGCTTATTAAACAGCTCTCTAACCTTCTAGCTAAACTTCTATTAGGAAAAAACGAAGGTGAAGAAGAAATGAGCCAACAGATGTTTGATACGGCTGTAAAAGATATTTTTAAAATGAATTTCTATGAATTGGCAACAAAACCAACCAACGAAATCAGCCTCTGGGTAGAGGAACACGAGCCGAAATACCACGCGGATTATTACGAACTATTAGCCCATCTTTTTTATTTTAAAAATAAAGAAAACCCAAATTCAAATTTCGCAGAAAAAGCAAAAATATTTTATCAGCAGTGGCTCGACAAAAGTAAAATATTCTCCTTTGAGATAATCGCTCGCATTAAAGAATTAGAAAATAATCATCAATAAATAAACAAATGTTCGGAGACGAATACTTTATGAGACAAGCTCTACAACAGGCCTATAACGCTATGGAGCAAGACGAAGTCCCCGTAGGTGCAATTATTGTCCATCAAAACAAAATTATTGCCAAAGGACATAATCTAACCGAAACCCTAAACGATGTAACTGCTCATGCCGAAATGCAGGCTATAACCTCTGCTTCGGGAACACTCGGTGGAAAATACCTACAAGAATGCACAATGTATATAACCTTAGAGCCTTGTGTGATGTGTGCAGGTGCCTTGGCTTGGTCACAAATCTCAAAAGTAGTAATAGGAGCAAAAGACGAAAAAAGAGGCTTCTTGAACAAAAATATACCCCTACATCCAAAAACAAAAATTATCTGTGGTATTCTGGAAGAAGAATGTTCAGAAATCATAAAAAACTTTTTTAAAAATAAGCGATAAACTTTATTATCTTTGTGTCCAAACATTTTAATTGAAAAATATGCCTACCAAAACACTTTTTAATTCTGTGGTAAATTGGTTCATAAAACAGAGAATCAGCCAAATAGAGAGCTTCATTAAAGAACCTCACAAGACGCAAGAGGCAGTACTTTTTTCTCATTTATTAAAAGCAGAAAACACCTTATACGGTAAGGAATATAATTTTAAAGAAATTGCTAATATAACTGATTTTCAGACAAATGTGCCTATCGTAACCTATGAAGATTTTGAACCTTACATCGAGCGAACAAGGCGAGGAGAAAAGGATATAATCTGGGCTGGAAGTATTAAAATGTTTGCCAAATCTTCAGGAACTACTAATGCCAAATCCAAGTATATCCCTATCACAGAAGATAGCCTAAACGACTGCCACTACAAAGCTGGTAAAGACTTAATATCTATCTATGCTAATAACCACCCCGAGAATAAATTGTTCTCCAACAAAAACCTTCGATTGGGGGGAAGCTCTGAGATGTACGAAAATTTCAACACAAAATACGGCGACCTATCTGCTATATTGATTGATAATCTCCCCTTTTGGGTAGAAATAACCACAGTGCCATCTAAGAAAGTATCCCTTATGTCCGAATGGGAAAGTAAAATAAAAGCCATCGTAAAAGAGGTTGTAAAGGCCGATGTAGGAAGTCTTTCGGGTGTGCCAAGTTGGATGATGGTACTACTACAAAAGGTATTAGAAACCAGTGGAGATACCACTATCGGAGCACTGTGGCCAAACTTAGAAGTGTTTTTCCATGGTGGTATTAGTTTTAAACCTTATAAAAAACAATATAAAGAATTAATCGGTAGAGAGATTAATTATTACGAAATATACAATGCATCAGAAGGCTTTTTCGGTATTCAGGATAGACATAAGTCCGACGAACTATTACTGATGCTAGATTACGGAATTTTTTACGAATTCATCAAAATGGAAGACTTTAATAAGTCCAACCCTCGTGTATATACCATCAGCGAGGTAGAAACAAATGTCAATTATGCCCTGCTTATTACCACTAATGGCGGTCTGTGGCGTTATCTCATTGGTGATACTATCTACTTCACTTCCCTAAATCCTTATAGAATCAAAATTTCAGGGCGTACCAAACATCATATCAATGTCTTTGGAGAGGAGCTGATGATTGATAATGTGGAAACAGCCTTAGAAATCGTCTGCCATAAGACCAATGCTAGTGTAAAAGATTACACAGGAGCTCCAGTTTTTATGACTGATAAAAACAAAGGGACCCACGAATGGATATTCGAGTTTTCAAAAGAACCCAATGATTTTGAACTATTTAAAACAGAATTTGATACCGCTCTAAAATCGCTAAACTCCGACTACGAAGCCAAAAGATATAACGATATGACCCTAAGAAAGCCCATAATACACAAGGGACGACAAAATTTATTTTTTGATTGGATGGAAAAAAGAGGAAAACTAGGCGGACAAAACAAAGTCCCTCGCCTAAGCAACGAAAGAGACTATTTAGAACCTCTTTTGGAAATGAACCAAATAGTTTCTTAGTATCAAAACCAAAACTTTATTAATTTGTGGGCATTTATTTTTTTATATCTAAAAAATGATTATCTTTGAGAAAATTTATTTAAATCTAATAAAATATATTAACAATGGATTACAGAATTGAAAAAGACACAATGGGAGAAGTAAAGGTTCCTGCTGATAAATTTTGGGGAGCACAAACTGAGCGTTCTCGTAACAACTTCAAAATAGGAGAAGAAAGCTCTATGCCAAAGGAAATTATTGAAGCCTTTGCCATTCTTAAAAAAGCTGCTGCCTACACGAATTGTGATTTGGGCGTACTACCTATCGAAAAAAGAGATGCCATCGCCAATGTTTGTGATGAAATCTTAGCGGGAAAACTCAACGACCAATTTCCGCTTGTTATTTGGCAAACAGGGTCTGGGACGCAATCTAATATGAACCTTAATGAGGTAATTTCTAATAAGGCTCTCGTTAATGGTGGCGGTAAATTAGGCGAAAAATCTCCTATCCACCCGAATGATGATGTGAATAAATCTCAGTCTTCCAATGATACTTATCCTACGGCTATGCATATTGCCGCTTATAAGAAAGTAGTAGAGCATACACTACCTGCATTAGAAAAATTAAGAAATACTTTCAATGATAAGGCGATAGCTTTCCAAAATGTGGTAAAAATCGGTAGAACTCACTTGATGGATGCCACTCCACTTACCCTAGGGCAAGAATTTTCTGGCTATGTAGCTCAATTAGATTATGCTAAAAAAGCTATCATAAACACCCTATCCCACCTCAAAGAATTGGCTCTCGGAGGAACAGCAGTGGGAACCGGACTAAATACTCCAAAAGGTTATGATGTAAAAGTAGCAGAATATATTGCTCAATTTAGTAACCACCCATTCGTAACCGCTCCTAACAAATTTGAAGCTCTTGCCGCTCACGATGGTATTGTAGAAACTCACGGAGCATTAAAACAATTAGCCGTATCTCTCTATAAAATAGCACAAGATATTCGTCTATTAGCTTCAGGGCCTCGCTCTGGGATTGGGGAAATTTTCATTCCTGAAAACGAACCTGGCTCTTCTATTATGCCTGGAAAAGTTAATCCTACTCAAAATGAAGCTATTACAATGGTTTGTGCCCAAGTATTAGGAAACGATACAACTATTTCTTTTGCAGGAACTCAAGGACACTACGAACTCAATGTCTTCAAACCTGTAATGGCCTATAATTTCCTCCAATCAGCCCAACTATTGGCAGATGCTATGATTTCCTTCAATGATAATTGTGTAGTGGGTATAGAGCCTAACCACACTAGAATCAAAGAATTATTAGACAAATCTCTAATGTTAGTTACAGCCCTTAATACCCATATCGGTTATGAAAATGCTGCTAAAATTGCTAAAACAGCTCATAAAAATGGAACTACATTAAGAGAGGAAGCCATCAACCTTGGATTACTCACAGCGGAACAATTTGACGAGTGGGTGAGACCAGAAGAGATGGTTGGTAGCCTTAAATAATATTTTTACATTTTAATGCTATATAATATAACGGATTTGGTGATTATTTCATCAAATCCGTTTATTTCAACTAAATATCATCTTTTTCTATTGAGTTATTGTACCTGCTAAACCATTAATTAAATACAAAAAAATTTACTTTCCCATAAAAGGGAATAAGACTCATAAAAAATAATTATATTTTAATATGAAATTAATTACCTTTGCATTATAATGAAAAAATTAGTTATCATACCTACTTACAACGAAAAAGAAAATATTACCTCTATCATTAAGGCTGTATTGTCTCTTGATGGAGATTTTCATATTCTTGTAGTTGATGATTCTTCACCTGATGGCACAGCTGATATCGTTCGTAAATTACAAGAGCAATTCGCTGAAAATCTTCATCTTACAATAAGAAAAGTAAAAGACGGACTTGGGAAAGCCTACATCCACGGCTTTAAATGGGCTATTGAAAAAAGGTATGATTATATCTTTGAAATGGATGCCGATTTCTCCCATAACCCAAATGACCTACCAAAATTATTAGAAGCCTGCCAAAATGCCGATATGTCCATCGGCTCTCGGTATTCTCAAGGTGTGAATGTCGTCAATTGGCCTATGGGACGGGTTTTACTATCTTATTTTGCTTCTAAATATGTTCGTTTCGTGTTGGGACTGCCAATACATGATACCACTGCAGGATTTGCCTGCTTTAAGAGACAAACCTTAGAAAAAATAAAATTAGACGATGTGAGCCTCAAAGGTTACGGATTCCAAGTGGAAATGAAATATAGAGTTTTAAAACTTGGGCTAACCATAAAAGAAGTACCTATTATATTTACAAACAGAATTTTAGGTGAAAGTAAAATGAATGGCGGCATCATTGGAGAAGCTATTATCGGTATCATCAATCTAAAACTAAAATCATTATTAAATCGTTTATAATGCTTAAATATATTTGTATTTCCTTTTTGTGGATAATGTGTGCCTGCTCAGAGACAATTTCCCCACCCAAAAACCTTATCAAAGAAGATAAAATGGCAGAACTAATCGCTGATTTTGCAATTAATGAACAGATGTCCATCATAAATCCGAACGGTGATTCGGAAGCTTCTACTCTCTATTTATTCCAAAAATATAAGGTCTCCGCAAAGGATTTTAGTGATAGTCAAACTTATTATATGACTTACCCCAACAAAATGGAAAAAATTTACGAAAAATCCCAAGAAATATTATTGGAAAAATACCCAGAATTAAAAGATAACATTCTAAAAAAAATACAATCTCAACCAGCCGTAGAACCAATAAAACCTTTATAAACTAAAAAAACTCCTAATTAAAATATTAGAAGTTTTTTATGTAAATTCAATAATATATTTATTCGTTAGTTATTGGCATAATCAGTAAAATTTACATTTTGAATACCATAATCGTTGAGAATTCTCTTGGCAATTCGAAATTTTGGAGCCCAGTACTTATCGCTGAGAGAACTCACGGTAACACCTTTCGAGGTTGCAGAATGAATAAATTTCACTTCACCAGATGGCTCTACATCGTATACTATACCCACATGAGAAATTCTTGAATGATGGGCAAAAAACACCAAGTCTCCTTTTTTGAGGGAATTTCTATCCACATTTTCTCCTTCCAACGCCTGAGAAGAAGACACTCTTGGAAGACTTACTCCCATTGCATTAGCATACACAGACAACACAAAAGCAGAACAATCTATTCCTCTCCGTGATGTACCTCCCAATCTATACGGCGTACCTAGATAGGTAAGTGCCTCATCCATAATATTATGAATTTTATTATTATATTCTATATAATTCTCATTATCAGCAAGCTCCTCTTGAGTTAATATTCTATTATCTATCGGTAGTAAGGTATTTTTTTCTGTCTTTTTGGTATTTCTATTTGGAGTTCTATTGTACATAGGTGCTAGCGGTTTTGAATAGGCCGTCGGTTTTGATACCACATAATTAGAAACACAAGACTGTAATGACAAAAAATTAAAAATAGTGATGATATATAATAATATTTTTTTATTCATAATAAGTTATTTTTAATAAATAGAAATTATTCTATCCATTATTTATAAGACAAAGGTAGAAAAAACGATTTTTTCATATTATGATAAATATCAGTTTTAAAGAGCTTTTAACTTTTTTTAACATAAAAACCGCTTATTTTAATACCTTATCAGCATTTTTAATCCTTATTTTTTAACATTTAAATGAGTGAATTAAAAAAATTGATAGCATTATTGAAAATCGTTATTTTTGCAAAATGGATTTGCAGAAGTATAAAAATTTAGCTTTAAAAAAGCAAAAAGAGCATAAAAAATTTTTGGATAGTTTGAAGAAAAAACCACCTAAAAATTTAGATTATATAACACAGGAATCTCACGATATCGTCTTCAATGAGATAAACTGCTTAGATTGTGCCAATTGCTGTAAAACCACTGGGCCACTCTACACTGAAAAAGATATTGAACGGATTGCCAAACACTTGCGAATGAAGCCTTCCGATTTTGAGACTAAATACCTCCGTATAGACGAGGATAATGACAAGGTGCTACAAAACCTACCTTGCTTCTTTTTGAATGAAGATAATACCTGCTCCATCTATGATGTTCGCCCAAAAGCCTGCCGAGAATATCCGCATACTGATAGAAAAAAGGTCTATCAGATAAACAACCTCACTATAAAAAATACCATCATTTGCCCTGCAGCATTCACTTGGCTGGAAATCTTATCAAAAAAATTAACAAATAATATACCTATTTAATAACTTTGCTCTATGGTTGAAAAATTAAAATTAGAACAACTTGGAAGGGTTGATGTAGAAACCTTTAAAAGTTTAGAAAAAATACCTACAATAATAGTCTTAGACAATATCCGCTCTATGCATAATGTCGGAGCGATATTTCGTACTGCTGATGCCTTCTTGATAGAAAAAATCATTCTCTGTGGAATAACACCCCAGCCGCCTCATCGCGAGATACATAAAGCTGCCCTCGGAGCAACAGAATCTGTGGAGTGGCAGTATCAAGCCTCTACAAAAGAAGCTATTTCAGAATTGAAAAAAGCTGGTTATCGGATATTTGGTATTGAGCAAACAACAAGTTCTCAGCTCATCACCGAATTTGAAATTGATACCAATGAAAAATACGCTCTAATCTTAGGTAACGAAGTTGAGGGAATCTCAGATGAAATCTTGTCCGATTGTGATGGATTTATAGAACTACCACAACACGGAACCAAACATTCCCTGAATGTATCCGTATGCGGAGGATTAATAATGTGGGAATTTTATAAAAAGCTCTATAAAAAATAAACTGCATTGCCCCCGAAAACGAGCCTTGCAGTTTTAAATAAATCTAATAAAAAGTAAAAATGAAATATGCAAAGATATATATAAAACAATATACAAAACAATACGAGTATTTGTTTTTAACTATTTTTTAACTTAAAACGCTTATTTTTAGTTAAATTTAACACATATTATTAATTAATTTCAATAAGTTTAATAATGAAAATTGCCATTTATAGTCAAAAAAAAGATTTGGACATTTTCCTATACTTAAGTCGGTTCATATCAGAACTAGATAGAAGAGACATAGAAGTTGTAATCCACCATAATACAGCGGAGAATTTGCAATTTTCTGATAAGTTCGAGACTTTCCAATGCAGAGAGGACTTGCTTCGCCTAGGTGTAAATCTATTTTTCACTTTCGGAGGTGATGGTACAATTGTAGATTCATTATTATTCCTTGCAAATACAGAAATACCGATTGTGGGTATTAATGTGGGAAGACTTGGATTTTTAGCAAGTTTTTCTAAAGAAAATATATTCAGTCAGTTAGATGAAATTCTAAATGGGGATTATAAGATAAGGAAACGCTCAATCATTGAAGTGGTAGAGCCTAAGGGAGATTTTTTTCCTTATGTTCTCAATGATATCTCTGTATCTCGAAAGGAAACAACTTCTATGATTACAGTAGATTCTTTCCTTAATGGAGAGTTTTTAAATACCTTTTGGGGAGATGGCGTGTTAGTCTCTACTCCGACGGGCTCTACTGCGTATTCTCTTAGTTGTGGAGGGCCTATCATTGCTCCGAATACAGATACCTTCGTAGTAACTCCTATTGCTCCTCACAATCTGAATGTAAGACCTTTAGTAGTGAATAATAATGTAGAAATCAGACTAAAGGTAGATAGCCGAGTACCTCAATACTCTCTTTCGTTGGACTCTCGTTTGGTTCATATGAATCAAAATGTGGAGATACTCATTCGTAAGGCTCCATTTAAGATACACTTGGTTCAACCAAAAAATCTGAGTTTCTATGAGACTATCCGCCAGAAACTCCTTTGGGGAATGGACAAGCGGAACGATTAGTGGATTTAATTTTGTCTATTTTCAAAAAATAGTATATTTGTAGTAATGTTTCAAAAAAAAGACTATTAAAGTGAATAATAAAAAATTTAATTTTCCTCTACCTCCGAAACCAAAAAAGAATCTTTATGTCGGTAAATGGATATCCATCATTTGGTTTTGTTTTTTTGGTATCGTTTTTGGTATTGCAGGATTATTTTTTGCTGTATCCGAAGGTTTTTTAGGCGAAATGCCTGATACAGCAGAACTCGAAAATCCCGATATTTATGTTGCATCTGAGATTTATTCTTCGGATAAAGTACTCCTAGGAAAGTTTGAAAAAGAAAAAACGAAACCCGTAACCTACCAAGACCTTCCACCACACTTAATTTATGCATTGTATGCAAAGGAGGACGAGCGATTCAAGGAACACTCTGGCATAGACCTAAAATCAGTAGTTCGTGCAGTATTCTACACTGGTAAGCGTGGAGGTGGCTCTACCATTACTCAGCAGTTGGCAAAATTACTTTTTACACCAGACCCTTCCTCTAATAAACTGAAAAGGGCTACCCAAAAATTGAAAGAATGGGTAGTAGCAGTAAGCCTTGAAAAAAGATATACCAAAGAGGAGATTATAGCCCTGTATTTCAATAAATTTGATTTCTTATACAATGCCAACGGTATAGAAATGGCATCGGAGATATACTTCAATAAACACGCCAAAGAACTTACACTCCCAGAGTCGGCTTTATTCGTAGCAATGCTCGAAAATCCCGTGAAAAATAATCCTCTGAGAAATATTGAAACTGCTACGAAAAGACGAAATGTTGTGCTAAAACAAATGCTGGAACTAAACTATATAGACCAGCCAACATATGCAAAGGCTATTGCCGAACCTATCGTAACTGATTATCAACCTATTAAAAATATTGATGAAGGTTATTCTGCCTATTATAAACATTACCTAAAAAAGGAAATTAGCCAATATCTTGAAGATTATGAGAAAAAAACAGGCAAAAAACTCAATCTATATAAAGATGGGCTGAAAATATATGTTACTCTCGACTCTAAAATGCAGAAGTATGCCGAAGAAGCCATAAAAGAGCACCTCAGCACACTACAACAAAATTTTGATGCCGAACAAAAGAGAAATTCCAAACGACCTTTCTATAACATATCTAAGAAGACCATTGATAATATAATGCTCCAAGCAATGAGAAGAACGGGAAGATACAAGCAACTCAAAAGAGCTGAAGTTCCCGAAGATTCTATCATTATGGAATTCCAAAAACCCGTGAAAATGGATATCTTCACTTGGAAAGGAGAAGAAGAAGTGGAAATGTCTCCATACGATTCTATCCGATATCACAAACAAATTGCACAAGCAGGACTAATGTCTATGGTACCTGCAACAGGAGAAATCCGTGCGTGGGTAGGTGGTATCAATTGGAAACATTTTCAATATGACCATATAAAACAAGGAAGAAGACAAGTGGGCTCTACCTTTAAGCCATTTGTCTATGCCACCGCTATTATGAAACTTGGCTATACCCCTTGTACCACAATTTCAAATGCTACATTTGTCAATGGAAATTATAGAGTGCCTGGTTCGGGAGGAATGCTTACTATAAGAGATGGATTGGCACACTCCAAGAATCCAATAGCCTTGCGTCTTGCCGAGGAGGTAGGTACCAAAAATGTTATCCAACTTGCGAGAGACTTAGGTGTTACCGAAGATATTGATACCTCACTACCTATGGCTCTTGGAGCATCGGATATTACGATTTTCGAGATGCTGGGTGCATACTCTACTTTTGCTAATTTTGGTAACTATATCAAACCCGAAATGATTTGGAGAATAGAAGATGCCAATGGTAGAGTTATTAAAGAAGTACAACCTGAACAAAAAGAAGTAATGCATGAAAAATATGCCTATACAATGATTGACATTATGATGGGGGTAGCCAAATATGGAACAGCATCAGGTGAACTAAGACGGAGAGGCGTACCTGCCAATGTAGAAATTGCTGGTAAAACGGGTACCACACAGAATAACTCCGATGGTTGGTTTATGGGAATAACTCCTAACCTAGCAACAGGTGTTTGGGTAGGCTGGGAGGATAGAGCAACTCACTTCTATAGCACTAGCGAGGGACAAGGAGCGAAAATGGCTCTTCCTATCTGGATTATATTTATGAAAAAAGTATGGAACGATAGGTCTCTCGGAATACGAATGGACGATAAATTCATCAAACCATCCGATTGGAATGGAGGTTGTGGAGATTTACCAAATTCAAAAAATGGATATGGTGATATACAAGGATTACAAACCCTCGATGAACTGAAAAATTCAGAGGAAAATCAAGAAAAACTCCCAAAAACAGAAATTAATAAACCTGAGCATCAAAATATTAATGATAATCTCAATCAAAGTAATGATATAGATTTTAATCAATAATAGCGCACACTCTTAGCCATAAGAAATTTTCGTAGTTTCTTGTGGCTTTTTTAGTATATTTGTATCAAATTTTATTCATATGAAACAACCAAAAGCAAAAAAAATAAATAAAATACTCAGCATACACGGAGACACACGAATCGACCCTTACTTCTGGCTCAACGAAAGGGATAACCCCGAAGTATTGGCCTATTTAAATGAAGAAAACTCCTATACTGAAGCAATAATGAAAGATACCGAAACACTACAAGAAAACCTCTATGAGGAAATGAAAGCTCGGTATAAGAAAGATGATCAGTCTCTCCCTTATTTCTTCAATGATTATTGGTACATTGTAAGGTATCAAGATGGTAAAGAATACCCTATCTTCACACGAAAACATCTTTCTCTTGACAATTCTGAAGAACCTATCCTTGACGCTAATATCTTAGCCCAAGGCTATCCTTTCTTTGAAATAGGAAGTATTGCTGTGAGTGTAGATAACCAATGGGTCTCCTTCTCCGAAGATACCTTAGGACGAAGAATCTATACCATCAGAATAAAAAATCTAAAAACTGGGAAAATACTCGCCGACGAAATACCAAACACCACAGGAAAGGCTGTTTGGGCAAATGACAACGAACACATTTTCTATATTCGAAAAGATACCAACCTCCGTGCATATCAAATATATCGCCACAAAATCGGTACCGCAGTAGCAGAAGATGTACTCATATTCCACGAAAAAGATGATACTTTTGATGTGAATGTCTATAAAAGTAAATCCTTAGAATATATTTTTATTTCTAGTTCAAGTACAATTTCTGATGAACATAAATTTATTCCCGCTGATGATATTGATGCCGAATGGAAAATAATCCAACCACGAGAAGATGACTTAGAATATGCCGTAGAACATTATGGCGAGGATTTCTACATTGTGACTAACGCCGATAAAGCTACAAATTTTAAAATCGTTACGACAAAAGTTACTAAGTGCAGAAAGGAGTTCTGGACGGACTTAATCCCTCACCGAGAAGATGTTTTAATTGAGGGATTTGAGATTTTTAAAAATTATTTTGTAATAGAGGAACGAAAAGAAGGTCTCCTACAAATTCGTATCATAAACAACGCTACGAAAGAGGAAAACTATCTACCATTCTCCGACCCTACTTATACTGCATATATCGGCACAAATATGTCCTTTGATACCGATGTACTTCGTTTTGGTTACACTTCTCTCACCACACCGAACTCTACCTACGAATACAATATGAAAGATAAGAGCACTAAACTCCTAAAACAACAGGAGGTATTGGGTGGAAAATTTTCTCCCAAAAACTATCACTCCGAAAGGGTTTGGGCAAAATCTCGTGATGGAAAAACTCTAATTCCTGTATCAATAGTCTATCATAAAGATACAAAAAAATCTGCTGACACACCTCTACTTCTGTATGGATATGGTAGCTATGGCCACACCGTGGATGCATCTTTCTCTAATGTTCGCTTATCTCTATTAGACCGAGGTTTTATATTCGCAATTGCCCATATTCGTGGAGGTGAATATCTCGGTAGAAATTGGTATGAAACAGGTAAATTATTAGATAAGAAGAATACCTTTTTTGATTTTATTGATGTTGCAAAATATTTAGTGAAAGAAAACTATACTGCTCCCCAGCATCTATATGCAATGGGTGGCTCAGCGGGAGGCCTCTTGATGGGTGCTGTAGCCAATATGGAACCCTCCTTATTCAATGGAATCATCGCTCAAGTACCGTTTGTAGACGTCGTTACCACTATGCTAGACGACACTATTCCACTCACCACAGGAGAATATGACGAATGGGGAAATCCCAACGAAGAAGAATATTACCACTATATGAAATCTTATTCTCCTTACGATAATATTGAAGTTAAAGAATACCCTAATATACTTATTACCACTGGCTTACACGATAGCCAAGTACAATATTGGGAGCCTGCAAAATGGACTGCAAAACTCCGAGACTTAAAAACTGATACCAACCTACTCCTACTAAAAACCGATATGTCCTCTGGACACGGTGGAGCAAGTGGCCGTTTCGAAAGTCTAAAAGAAGATGCCTTGGAGTATGCCTTCATCTTAAAATGCGAAAATAAAGTTTAAAGAATATTTTTTATTCATCAATAAATATTCTATCTTTGAGAAATAATTTCAATGAATGATACAGAACATTCCATTAGAGAAAATTCTCTTCCTTGATATAGAGACTGTTCCTCAGTACGAAAATTGGGAAGAACTCGACGAAAAGGAAAAGCAACTCTGGGATAAAAAAACAAGTTGGCAACGAGGCGAAAGTCTATCAGCAGAAGATTTTTACCCCCTACGGGCAGGTATAATTTCCGAATTTGGGAAAATAGCCTGTATATCCGTCGGTATGATAGAGAAAAACGATACCTTAAAATTAAAAAGTTTCTACTCCGAAAATGAGGTAGAACTGCTCACCAATTTTGGGAATATATTCAACTCTAATAGACTAAAAAACTGTATTCTATGTGCCCATAATGGCAAAGAGTTTGATTTTCCGTGGATTGCTAGACGATTCCTCATCAATGGAATGATGCCACCAACCCCCTTCCAAATGTTTGGAAAAAAACCTTGGGAAGTTCCTCATTTGGATACAATGGAACTTTGGAAATTCGGAGATTATAAAAACTTCATTTCATTAGAACTAATGGCTCATATATTTGGGATACCAACCCCAAAAGATGATATTGATGGCTCTATGGTCGCAGAAGTCTATTATAAAGAAAAAAATCTGCAACGAATAGCTCAATATTGCGAAAAAGATGTTTTAACATTGGCAAATATCCTCCGAAAATTACGGCAAGAAGACCTTATCAAAAAATTTGAAGATTAATTTTATGCTTGATAATACTTTTAAAATGAAATATACAGACGAACAAATTGCAGAAATTGGCGAAAACATTATAAAAACACTAAAAACAGTATACGACCCTGAAATACCAGTGGATATTTATGAGTTAGGACTTATCTATGATGTCCAGATTTCCGAAGACGGAGATGTAAAAGTTGTAATGACTCTTACTACGCCTAACTGTCCTGTTGCAGAATCTCTCCCTGCGGAGGTAAAGGAAAAAGTTGGAGAAGTAGAAGGTGTAAATAATGTAGAGCTAGACCTCACTTTCGAACCTACTTGGAATAAAGATATGATGAGTGAGGAAGCAAAATTTGAGTTAGGTATGTTATAATAAATAAAAAAATCTCGTAAGAATACGAGATTTTTTGTAACCTAATCAATTTCCAAATCTACAACATATCCCTCGTGGTTTCTTATATTAATGAAATAATCCCCATCAAAATGGAGGTATTGTCCTTTTATACCCTTCAATACACCCTCAAAAGTAGGCTTTTTTTCTAAAGTGAAGACACTTATTTTTTCAGAAGATTGATATGGGAAATAAAGCTCAATAATTTCTTGATTTTCTAGATAAAATTTATTATACTGCTGTGGAAAAAATATTTGTATTTCGTAATATTTTTGGAGCAATTCGTTTTTAATTCTATCCGAAGGTTCCGTAGAAAGCATTTTACGGAAATTAGTTTTATCAGAAAAATATTTTTTTAGTTCTACCTCTATCATTCCTGCTTCGTATCTGTTAGTCGTACGAGCTATTGGAATAGCATAATTTGCCCCTTGGTCTATCCATCTTGTAGGGACTTGGCTTTCACGAGTTACTCCTACCTTTACTTCACCAGTATGAGCAAGATAAACAATATGTGGTTGCAACTGAATTTCCTTTTCTACATCCAAATTTCGTTCGGCAATACCAAGATGAGCCGTAGAAAGTTCAGGGCGAATGATAGTATCACTCGCATAAGGACTCTCGAAGAAACATTTTTTACAAAATCCCATTCTGAATATAGGTTGATTTTCTCCACATTCTATACACTGAAACCCCGTATGTTGGATTTTTATTTTACTTCCGAAAAGTTGATTTACACTTAATATATCCCCAGAAAGGTTGAGATAGTATTGTATCGGTTCTGCTAATTCAGTAGCCATTTTTCGGATTTGCCCTTTAAAAAACATTTAAAATAAGTTTTAAATTATTGAGGCAAAAATAAGAATTTTATCCGTTTTTTTGATGCGGATAGAGCCTACTAAAAAAATCTCTCCACAAATGCGAAGAGATTTTATCTTTATTTAGAGACATATTTTATCTACTCTGTTTTGGTGTCTTCCCCCTTCAAACTCTGTTGTTAGGAATACTTTTGCAATATCCAAAGCTAATTCTTTTGCTATAAATCGTGCTGGGAGAGCCACCATATTACAATTATTATGTTGTCTCGCCAAGGCTCCTAACTCTGGCATCCACGCTAATGCACAACGTATTTTCTGATGTTTGTTGGCAGTAAGTTGTACTCCTTGACCACTACCACAAACCAAAATACCTAAATCATTTTCTCCATTTTCTACCGAAGTAGCAGCTGGATGCACGAAATCTGGATAATCCACCGAAGTAGTACCATTAGTACCATAATCCGTTATTTGATATTCATCTGCAAGTTGTTGTTTCAGATATTCTTTTAGTTCAAAGCCTGCATGGTCACAAGCGATAGCGATTTTTTTCATTATTCTTACAATTTATCAGATGAGCAAATTTAATTATATTTTGGTTAATTTACAACTGCAATTATTGTTTTTCTTCTAATTTATTTTTTAATTCATTAAGTTTCATCAAAGCCTCTATAGGGGATAGACTATTGATATCCATATGCTTTATTTCATTGGTTATATCCTCCAAAATAGGATCTGCCATTTGGAATAATGATAGCTGTATTTCCGTATTTTTCTGCGATGTGAGTTTCGGCTTATTGGTGTTATCTTTTCCTCTCTGATTTTCAAGATTTTCAAGGATTTTCGTTGCCCGTTTCACTACAGTTTTTGGCATTCCTGCCAACTTAGCTACATGAATACCAAAACTATGTTCGGAGCCTCCCTCTACCAATTTTCGTAGGAAGATAATATTTTCTTTATTTTCTTTGATGCTGATATGATAGTTTTTAATTCTTTCAAAACTCTCGGCCATCTCATTTAATTCGTGATAATGGGTTGCAAAGAGTGTTTTTGCCTGTGTAGGATGCTCGTGTAGATACTCTGCAATAGCCCACGCAATAGAAACACCATCATAAGTGGAAGTACCTCGCCCAATTTCATCGAGTAATATCAGGCTTCGTTCAGTGATATTATTAAGGATATTCGCCGCTTCATTCATTTCCACCATAAAGGTAGATTCTCCTGCGGAGATATTATCCGTGGCACCAACTCGCGTAAATATTCTGTCCAAAATACCTATTTCTGCAGATTTTGCTGGGACGAAACATCCAATTTGTGCCAACAGAGCGATAATTGCCGTCTGCCGAAGGATTGCCGATTTACCCGCCATATTAGGTCCTGTAACCATTATTATTTGCTGAGTATCTCTATCGAGATATACATCATTTGGGATATATTTTTCACCCAAGGGCAATACATTTTCTATAATAGGATGTCTTGCTTCTTGTAAGCGGAGAGAGTATTCTTCGTTGATAATGGGTTTTGTATAGCTTTCATTTACAACTAATTCTGAAAATCCTATTGCTATATCTATCTGAGCTATAATCTGAGCATTTTGCTGGATATCATCAATATACTTCATCGTTTCACTGCAAATTTGACGATAAAATTTTTGTTCCAAAACGGCGATTCGATCTTCTGCTCCTAAAATTTGTTCTTCGTAGGTCTTTAATTCTTCAGTAATGTATCTCTCGGCATTTACCAAAGTTTGCTTACGAATCCACCCTTCTGGAACTTTGTCTTTGTGGGTATTTCGTACTTCTATATAATACCCAAAGACATTATTAAAACTTATTTTTAGACTACTAATACCCGTTTTTTCTATTTCTCTTTCGCACATCTCATCAAGGATTTTTTTTCCTTTGGACAACATATTCCTTAGATTATCCAATTCCTCACTTACTCCCTCTCGGATTACATTTCCCTTGTTTATATTCACTGGAAGCTCATCATTGAGATGATTATTTAGGAAAACTATCATCTGGGATAAGTCATTGAGCGGTTCTATCCAAGCTAAAACATCGTACTTAGGTTTTAGGAGTTCTTTTATTTCGTGGATATTTATGAGACTCTGTCTTAGATAACCTAATTCTTTCGGAGATATTCTCTCAGAAGCTAGTTTCCCCATCAATCTATCAATATCTGAGATGGATTTTAGTTTCGTTTGAATATTTATTTTCAATAAATCTTCTTTATTAAAAAACTCTATTAAGTTGAGCCTTCTGTTAATCTCATTTACTGATTTTAGAGGTAGTATTAATCTTCTTCTAAGAAGCCTCCCACCCATCGGTGTGGAAGTTTTGTCTATAATATCTAATAATGACTTGCCAGTATTTGCCGAAGAGTGGATAATTTCCAAATTTCTTAAGGTAAAATTATCCATCATTAGATAATCATCTTGCGGGATTATTTTTATCTTGGTGATATGGGCTAATAATTCGTGATGGGTATCATCAATCAGATAAGCAAAAATAGCTCCTGCTGCCACAATGGCAAGTTTCATTTCTTCTATTCCAAAACCTTTTAGCGAATTGGTCTGGAACTGCTGAGTAAGTTTTTCCTTAGCAAAATGATATTGAAAAGCCCAATCTTCTAACTTAAAAATATTTCTATTTTTAAATTTATCAGGGAAATTTTGGGTTCGTTGGTAGATTATTTCACTCGGATTAAAAGTATGGATAATATGAGTAAGTTTCTCCAAATTACCCTCGCTAACCAAAAATTCACCCGTGGAAATATCCAAAAGAGCCATTCCAAATTTTTCCTTTTCTCTATGGACAGACAATAGGAAGTTATTCTGTTTGGATTGAAGCACTTGGTCATTGAAAGTAACACCTGGTGTAACCAACTCCGTAACCCCACGTTTTACGATACCTTTCACCATTTTTGGGTCTTCCAATTGGTCGCAAATTGCGACTCTCTTCCCCGAACGAACAAGTTTTGGAAGATACGAATCGATGGAATGATGAGGAAACCCCGCCAACTCGGTAAAAGAATCACCGTTATTTCTCTTAGTAAGAGTAATTCCCAAAATGTGAGCCGTAGTGATAGCGTCTTCACCAAATGTTTCGTAAAAATCACCTACTCGAAACAACAGAATAGCATCTGGATATTTCGCCTTAATGGTATTGTATTGCTTCATCAACGGAGTTTCCTTCTTCTTTGTCATATATAAAGTTTTCTAGTGAGCAAAGATAATAATTTAAAACTCGTTAATAAAAGTTTATTTTATGAACAAAATAAGGGCGAGTCTATAATTACCCACCCCTATTGTTTTCCATTATCTATTTTTATTTATTGTATAATTCTTCTACTTTATCCCAATTTATTACCGAAAAGAATGCCGATACATAATCTGGTCTTCTATTCTGATAATTAAGATAATAAGCATGTTCCCATACATCAATTCCAAGTATTGGCACTCCACCACAGCCTACCTCTGGCATTAGTGTATTATCTTGATTTGCAGACGAACATACCGTAAGAGAGCCATCCTCCTGCTTGCAAAGCCAAGCCCATCCAGAGCCGAATCTCGTTTTTGCAGCAACCTCAAAATCAGTACGGAATTTATCAAAACCTCCGTAGTTTTCAATTGCCTTTTTTACATTTCCCACAGGTTCTTTACTTCCATTTGGTGTAAGAATTTTCCAAAAAAGAGAATGATTGAAATGCCCTCCTCCATTGTTTCTCACCGCTGGGATATTCGCTCCTAATTGACAAATTTCTTCAATCGTTTTACCCTCTAAATCGGTTCCTGCAATTGCATTATTCAAATTATCTACATACGCCTGATGATGCTTAGTGCGATGGATTTCCATTGTTCTTGCATCAATCACTGGTTCTAATGCATCATAAGCATAGTTAAGTTCTGGTAAGTTAAAAGCCATAATATTTTATTTATTTTTTATTTAGAATCCCCAAATTAAGATAAAAAAAATTCATTTTATATTATATACTGATTGAATTTATCTATATTCATTATTTATATCTTATTAATCTTTATTTATAAAATTATTTTCTATTATAAAAATCGGAAATTTTGACATTAAAATTATTTCTTTCATTATAAAAATCGGAAATTTTGACTTATTTTAATTAAAAAATATATTGGAACTATTTTTGTAATGAATAAAACGAAAGTATTTAACTAAAAAATAATTAATATAATATGAACTTAAACCAATTTACTTTAAAATCACAAGAAGCCATTCAGAAAGCACAGCAAATAGCTTTAGAGTTTGGTAATCAGAGTATAGAACCACAACATTTATTGGAAGGGATTTTTCAATCAGATGAGAATATTTCTTCATTTTTACTAAAAAAATCCGAAGCTGATGCTACGCTTATTAGGGAAAGAAACAGAGAAAATATAGAGAAGTTGCCTAAAGTGGAGGGAGGAAATTTGTATCCATCTCAATCATTAAGCAGAATTTTATTGAACGCTCCTAATATCGCGAAAAAAATGGGAGATGAATATGTTACCATTGAACATCTTTGGTTGGCATTGGTAGAGGTTTCTTCACCAGTTTCCACATTGCTAAAGGATATGGGGGTTACTCAAAATCTATTAGAAAGCGGAATCAAAGAATTGAGAAAAGGCTCAAAGGCGACATCGGCAAGTTCAGAGGAAACTTATCAAAGTTTGAATAAATATGCGAAAAACTTTAACGAGTTAGCAGCAGAAGGGAAATTAGACCCTGTGATTGGCAGAGATGAAGAGATTAGAAGAGTTTTACAAATCCTCTCTCGTAGAACGAAGAATAATCCTATCCTTATCGGGGAACCAGGAGTAGGGAAAACAGCGATTGCAGAAGGGATTGCTCATAGGATAATTTCTGGTGATGTTCCAGAAAATCTAATGGATAAGACACTTTACTCTCTTGATATGGGAGCTTTGGTAGCAGGAGCAAAATACAAAGGAGAGTTTGAAGAGAGATTGAAATCTGTAGTAAATGAAGTAACAAAATCAGATGGACAAATTATTCTTTTCATTGATGAAATTCATACGCTCGTAGGTGCAGGAGGAGGAGAAGGAGCAATGGATGCAGCGAATATCTTGAAACCCGCTTTGGCAAGAGGAGAATTGAGAGCCATAGGAGCAACGACCTTAAATGAATATCAAAAATATTTCGAAAAGGATAAAGCATTGGAACGCCGTTTCCAAAAGGTGATGGTGGAAGAGCCAGATACAGAATCCGCAATTTCTATTCTTCGTGGGATTAAAGATAAATATGAGTTCCACCATAAAATTAGAATCAAAGATGAGGCTATCATTGCCGCAGTGGAGATGTCTCAAAGATATATTTCGGATAGATTTTTACCAGATAAAGCGATTGATTTAATTGATGAAGCATCAGCAAAATTAAGAATGGAAATTAATTCTAAGCCAGAAGAGTTAGATGTTTTAGATAGAAAATTAATGCAGATGGAGATAGAATTGGCGGCCATTTCAAGGGAAGGGAATCAGACAAAGATAGACCATTTGAAAGAAGATATCGCAAAAATTACGGAAGAACGAAACCAAATCAATGCAAAATGGCTTAGCGAAAAACAAAAATCAGAGGATTTAACCCAAATAAAAAAAGATATTGAAAGTCTGAAATTGGAAGCAGAAAGAGCTCAGCGTATGGGAGATTATGCTAAAGTTTCAGAAATACAATATGGAAAACTTAGAGAAAAAGAAGAGGAATTACAGCAATTAGAGTTAGTAATGCAAAACCAACAAAATGAGTTGGTTAAAGAAGAGGTTACGGCAGAAAATATTTCAGAAGTTATTTCTAAATGGACGGGCATTCCAGTAACTAAATTGCTTCAGTCAGAGAGAGAAAAATTGCTTCATTTGGAAGAAGAATTACATAAGAGAGTCGTAGGACAGGAGGAAGCCATTCAGGCAGTGGCAGATGCTATCCGAAGAAATAGAGCAGGGCTTAATGATGAGAAAAAACCTATCGGTTCATTCATGTTCTTGGGAACTACTGGGGTAGGAAAAACGGAATTAGCAAAGGCTTTGGCAGAGTTTTTATTTGATGATGAGAATAATATGACTCGTATTGACATGTCTGAATATCAAGAGAAGCATTCCGTATCGAGATTGGTAGGAGCGCCTCCAGGGTATGTAGGGTATGATGAAGGGGGACAGTTGACAGAAGCTGTTAGAAGAAGACCTTATTCTGTGGTGCTTTTAGATGAGGTAGAAAAGGCTCACCCTGATGTGTTTAATACCTTGCTTCAAGTGCTTGATGATGGAAGATTGACGGATAATAAAGGGCGTTTAGTGAATTTCAAAAATACGATTATCATCATGACTTCTAATCTTGGTTCTCATATTATTCAAGAGAATTTTGAGAATTTGAATGAAGAAAATCATCTTGAAATTGTAGCAAAAACCAAAGATGAAGTTTTTGATTTGTTGAAACAAACGCTTCGCCCAGAATTCTTGAATAGAATAGATGAAACGGTATTATTCCAACCATTAAGCCGTAATGAAATCGGTAGAATTGTTCAGTTCCAATTGAGAGATATCAATAAAATGTTAGATAGTAGAAATATAATCTTGACCGCAACTCAAGAAGCTATAGATTTCATTTTGAAAAAAGGTTATGATGTAAGTTTTGGAGCAAGACCACTGAAAAGAGTGGTGCAACAAGAAGTTCTCAACAGACTTTCTAAAGAAATTTTAGCAGGAAAAATCAATGATGGAGACCGCATTACTTTGGATTATTTTGGAGAGAGTGGACTGGTATTCAATACAACAAAGTAATTAAAAAAGCACCTCAATATTTGAGGTGTTTTTTTAAAAAAATATTACATATCTTTATTTATCTTAGAAAATATTAATGATATTATTCCTCCAAAACCGAAGCTCAATAGAGTTACGATGATATAATTTTTAGCAACAATCTTTACTGGGAAAGGAAAACCACCTGTCTTAAAAATACCTGTTGCTTGTTGTATATAACAAATTATACCTCCTATACTTAACCCTAATACCACTCCAAAAGAAACAATTAGCATCCCCGTGAAGAAGTATATTTTTCTTATTTCTCGATGAGATACCCCCAACGAAATCAAAGTTTTAGTTTGTTGTTTTTTATCTAATTGTAGGATGGTTATTGCTCCCGCAAGGTTGAAAGTCGTAATGAAAATAACCAATCCAAAAATGATATAAACCATTAATTTTTCGGTATTTATCATTTTCCAAAAGGCCGTATTTTCCTCAGATTTTGTTTTTATTAAATAATCCTTATTCCCTATCTGTTGATAAATTTGCCGACGAATCTCTTCTGTTTGGCTGGTGTTATTTAATTTTATAACAACTTGATAAGCTGAGTTTTTAGGGAGATTGAGTAATTCTTGTGCAAGTTCTATCGGAGCAATGATAAAATTATTAAGCTCCTCACTTTCCAAAAAAATTCCTGTAGAAAATATTTCTTTTTTATTAAAAATATCCTCTTGCTTATGAATAAGTCCTTCCCCAGATTTAGGCATATATAGCCAAGCATAATCAGCATTTTTACCGACAGGAAGCCCCAAACGGATAGCTAACCCTTGCTCGATAAAAACTTCATTAGAATATACAAAAGATGGATATTCACCAAAAACGCTCTTTTTATTAATAGGATTAACTGCTGTATAGTGAGTATCTACACCTCTCAAATAGGCAATTTCACCGATATTATTATACGAAATATAAGTCTTTTCTTCTATTATTTTAGAGAATGCTTTTATTTCTTTATTCTTTTTCAGTATCTCGGTTATCTTATCAATATTCTTCAAAGTTTTACCATTCTGCGAATATATTGTAAGGTCAGAATGCAGATTACTTATAATATCTTTATTGAGTTCCTCTAACCCCGAAAATACAGAAATTATAACAAACATAGAGATTACGGCCGTCATCATTGCAAATCCAGCTAACCAAGTAATGAATGTTACTACGGAATTTCCTTTCTTGGAAATGAGATATCTTTGGGCTATATAAAATGAAGCCATTGGAAAATTCTTACAAAATAGGATTATCTCCCTCGCCTCTAAGTTCTCGCTCTATTCTTTCAACATCGTCAAGACTAGTATCTAGATAAAATTGTAGTTCAGGAATAATACGAACTTGTTTTGCCATTTTTTGCCCAATATAATTACGATATTGAGATTTATTATTCTCTATTTCTTTCATTATAGGAACTCGATATTCATTTGGGAAAATACTCAGATAGATTTTAGCAATACTCAAATCCACAGTAACTCTCACATCGGATACGGTAATGAGTAAGTTTTTTTGTGTATCAGCTGCTTGCTTACGAAACAACTCTGCAAAATCTTCTTGTATTATTTGTGCTACTCTTCGTTGTCTGTTTGTATTATTCATATTGCAAAGGTAAAAATTTAAATATATATATCATTATTTTTATACAATAACTTGTAGATTACTTTATATTAACTTGTGGATAATATTATATAAAATACCTTTGCATTATTGAAAAATAATTCCTATTACAAAATTTTCTATCTATATCCCATTTCTATTTATTCTTTATTTTCAATACCCTATTCCATATTTTATCCATTTAAATTTTATCAACACTATAAAATTCTATTTTATCCACATATGTTAATATTATGTAATAATAATTATATATCAATCAGTTATATATTATTTATTTGTGTATATTATTGTTATTATTATGGATAAAATATAATGAATATTGTTATCAACAAACTAACATAGATACAACAATATACAATATTTTTATTAATTATTAAAGATAAAATATATATTGTTAGGTTTGTATGGTAGATGTGGATAATGGCGAATTATATAGAATTTATTTTGATAATAAAATATAAATACCTAATTTTACCACACAAATTAAAATAAAAAAATATGTCAAGAATTTTTCCAGCAGGTGTAGCCACAGGAAATATGGTTACAGAGATATTTCAATATGCAAAAGAAAAACAATTTGCCCTCCCAGCGGTGAATGTGATTGGGTCCAGCAATGTGAATGCTACTCTCGAAACAGCATCTAAACTCAATTCTCCTGTGATTATTCAATTTTCTAACGGAGGTGCTATCTACAACGCTGGAAAAGGCCTTAATAATGACAACCAAAGAGCTGCTGTTCTTGGAGCTGTTGCAGGTGCTAAACACATACACGAACTTGCAGAATACTATGGAGCAACCGTGATACTCCATACCGACCATTGTGCAAAAAAATTATTACCTTGGATTGATGGTCTAATGGATGCTAATGAAGAACATTACCGAAAATATGGAAAAACACTCTATTCCTCTCATATGCTTGACCTTTCAGAGGAGACATTAGAGGAAAATTTGGATATTTCTGCAAAATATTTTGAGAGAATGGCTAAATTGAATATGACTCTGGAAGTGGAAATAGGTGTAACTGGTGGTGAAGAAGATGGAGTGGATAACTCTGATGTGGATAACTCTAAACTTTATACACAACCAGAGGATATTGCTTATACTTATGAAAAATTAAAAGCAATATCTGATAATTTCACCATTGCCGCTGCTTTCGGAAATGTACACGGAGTGTACAAACCAGGTAATGTAGTACTTACTCCAAAAATTTTAGATAACTCTCAAAAATTTGTTCAAGAAAAATTCAAAATAGGAGTAAAACCCGTTAATTTCGTATTCCACGGGGGGTCAGGTTCTACCTTAGAGGAAATTCGCGAGGCAATTAGTTATGGAGTTATCAAAATGAATATAGATACCGACCTCCAATTTGCCTATACCGAAGGAGTGAGGGATTATATTACAAAAAATGTAGAATATCTGAAAACTCAAATTGGCAACCCAGAAGGTGCAGATAAGCCAAATAAAAAATTCTACGATCCAAGAATATGGCTAAGAAAGGGAGAAGAAACCTTCGCTACGAGATTAGTTCGCGCTTTTGAAGATTTAAATAATGTGAATACATTAGGTTAATAAAAATAAAAATCTGCTTTTTATAAGCAGATTTTTTTATGAATATATTTTGTCTAATATTTTTTGAATATCAATTTCAGTGAGGCAGGCCCAATCCTTACGATAGCATTTTTTGTTTCCAAAAATAGAGCAAGGCCTACAAGTCAAATCTGAAACTTGGATAGTATCATTAATATTCTGTCCAAAGCCCAAAAATCCTGCTTTTGGGTCTGTTTGTCCCCAAATAGAGATACAACGAGTACCCACGAGGCTGGCAAAATGCATATTCGCAGAATCCATAGAAATTATCACTTTGAGTTTTGCAATTCGCTCAAGTTCTTCAGTGAGTTTTATTTTTCCTGCTAAGTTTTCGGAGTTTGGGATTTCTTTTTCCCATTGTGATAGGATTTCAATTTCCTTTTTTCCCCCACCGAAGAAATAGACTTTATCTTGCTGGGCGATTTTTTTTGCAAGTTCAAAGGTCTTTTCTAATGGAAGAATTTTCCCTTGATGTTGAGCAAAAGGAGCTATTCCTACGCCAGATTTTTCTTTATATAAAGGTCTTAATTTGTTGGAAAGTTGTACTTGGAAGCCCATTTCACGAAAGACATCAGCGTATCGTTCAGTAGTTCGTTTGAGAGGTGATTTATGAATATTCCAAATATCAACGAGGGCTTTTTTTTCTTTTTTACCTTTGTCAATTTTGAATACTTTGTATCTTTTAAGTCTAAGAAAAATATTGAGAATCTTGCTACGAAGGACATCGTGTAGGTCGGCAACATAATCTGGGTTATATTCTTTGGCAAGTTCGTTAGCAAGTCTCACCATTCCCCAAGAACCTTTATAGTCATCTAAATTAATTCCTTTAAAGGTAACACGAGATATGCTATTGAATACTTCACCAAAATTTTTGCGAGAAACCATTATGATTTCTACATTAGGGTTTTGTTCCAATAGTTCGTTTAGGACGGGGGCAATCATTGCTATATCCCCAAATGCGGAAAAGCGATAGACGAGTATTTTTATCAAGACTTTAATTGATAGGCTACGGCGTAAAACTTAATTTGCTTAGTCATGGCCATTAAACCATTGGCTCTTGACGGTGAAAGAAACTCTCTTAGTCCTATTTCTTCAATAAATTCAAAATCAGCATCTATTATTTCCTGAGGAGTATGCCCACTGAATACACCTGCCAAAAGTGCTACAATTCCTTTTGGGAGAATGCCATCAGAATCTACATCGAAAAAAACTTTATTATCTTCAAAATGGGGAATAATCCACACTTGAGATTGGCATCCTTTAATGAGGTTTTCCTCTGTTTTTTTGTCGTCTGAGATACCTTTTAGTTCTTTACCGAGGTCTATGATATATTCGTATTTTTGTTCCCAATCATCAAGGAAAGCAAAATCATTGATGATGTTTTGTTGTTTTTCTTTGATAGTCATTTTTTAATGAAAAATTGATTTGCAAAGTTAAAAATTTTATTTAAAATATTATTCTACATAGTGTGAGAAAGGGTAATTATATATTCTTTTTCACTCTAAAAATAATAGCAAATAGTAAAATGAATAGAAATGAAATTCCTGATGTGATAAGTATGTTCAGTAGAATGTATAATATATTTTGAAGTTTAAAAAACTCCAAAAATTGTACGATAAATTGATGAATGAAGATACTAAAAAAAATAAAAAAGGCGAAATGGTTCCATTGCAAACTCTGGAAAGAGAAAAAATCAGTGGTAGATTCCGTAGAGTTTCGGAAAATTTTTATTCTAAAATAGGCAATAGTAGTAGTAGCAAAGGTATTAATTCCCCAAGTGCCTAAGTGTGCATCTATCCCCAATCCGAGCAAAAAACTCATTCCTAAGAAAGTGAATTGACTTCTGAGGAAAGGATAAAACATTACAAAAAGTGGATACATTACAGGGGTGTATATCCCAAAAATTGTTACTCTATTGAGGATAACAATTTGGAAGGTACCCAATAAAAAAATATATATTAAGTCTGTAAGGAGGTTTCGTGTAATCATTTGTCTGCTTCTTGTTGTGCTCTTAAACTATCTTGTATGGGCTTAATGAGATTTTTTTTGAGGTTTTTTACGACGAATATTTTATTAAGTTGTCCCATTTTTTCGCTTAATTCTACCGAAATATCCCAAAAACCAGTCTGAGAATTTACTTCGTATCCTGAGATAGTTCCAATCATTTTTCCACGGGGAAATAAGGCAGATTTACCATCAGTAATAATAGTATCACCTACTTTTATAGGAACATATTTTGGTATATCGGAGAGGTGCATTATTCGTGTATCTTCACCATTCCAAGAGAGTGTACCGAAGTAGTTGGATTTTTTAAGTGAAGCATTGATTTTTATTTTATCAACACTTAGTATAGACTGTACGAGCGCATAGTTTTGTGTGGTGTTTATTACAATTCCTGCGATACCCTCTGGGGTGATTACCGCCATATTATCTCTCACGCCTTGTAGTGAACCACGATTAATGGTGAAATAATTATTTTTTCGGTTGATGCTATTATTAACTACCTCTCCATCAATTAACTGATACACCTGTCCGCCTTTTATGGAATCATTCATATTGATGGTTCGGGCAAGTGTTCGGTATTCCTTTCCGTATAGTTGTTCCATTAAGGCTTTATTTTGCCGTGTAAGCCCTTCATTGATTTCTTTGAGTTTGAGATAGGAAGACCCTACATCAATATATCCCGATACCCAAGCATTAAATGTCGCTACCTGTCCTGCAAGCCAAGATTTTTGCATTGCATTTTTTGAGAAAATGAGTGCTATCGAAATACATTGGAGAATCAAGAAAAATAAAAATGTAGTATTCTTGGAGAGAAATCTTAGGATATTTCCCATAGTAAATTTATATTAAAAAAACACAGAAACCCAACGAAAGTTAGGCGAACCTGCTTTGTAAGGGCTTCTATGAAAATTATATGAAAAAAATATTACTTACTACTGATTAGGAAGTTATAACTATCAATATGTTGTAGTGCTTTACCTGTACCTCGTACTACAGCTCTCAGAGGGTCTTCCGCGATGAATACAGGTAATTCCGTTTTTTTGCTTATTCTTTCATTTAAACCTCTTAATAGAGAACCGCCACCTGCAAGATAAATACCTGTTTTGTAGATATCTGCTGCCAATTCTGGTGGTGTGATGGATAGGGTTTGCATCACAGCATCTTCTATTCGTTCAATAGATTTATTGAGAGCTTTTGCTATTTCTTTATAGCCAATCATTATTTCGCGAGGTTTTCCTGTTACGAGGTCTCTACCTTGAACAGGAATATCTTCTATATCAATATCTAAATCTTCTATTACGGAGCCTACTTCTATTTTTATTTTTTCGGCTGTTCTTTCCCCAATATTTAGGTTATGTTGTTCTCTTAGATAGAATTTTATATCATTATTGAAAATATCTCCTGCAATTTTTACAGAATTATCACATACTATATTTCCCAAAGATATTACAGCGATTTCGGTAGTACCACCACCTATATCAATAATCATATTTCCCTCAGGTTTTTGCACATCAATTCCTACCCCGATAGCAGCTGCCATTGGTTCATATATAAGTTTTACTTCTTTAGCATTTACTTTTTGGCAAGAGTCTATTACCGCTCTTTTTTCTACCTCAGTGATACCAGATGGGATACACACGACCATTTTGAGGGCGGGCTGTAGAAATCCCCCGCGGATTTTTGGTATTTTTCTAATGAATTCTTTTATCATTTGTTCCGACGCTTTAAAGTCGGCAATTACTCCATCTTGTAGTGGTCGTATTACTTTTATATTTTCGTGAGTTTTCCCTTGCATCAGCTTAGCTTGGGTTCCTACGGCGATTGTTTTTTCTGTTTTTGTATCAATAGCGATGAATGAAGGTTCATCAATCACTACCTTTCCTTTATGTATTATAAGGGTATTGGCTGTACCCAAGTCAATTGCAATTTCTTCTGTAAATAAATCAAATAAACCCATTTTTAACTAAAAAAAATTAAGATTATAAATAATAATGTACAAATGTAATATTTTTTACTGAAAAAATAATAGATAAGATAAAAAATTATAAAAAAATTATGATAAGAAATGTTCGGAGAATAGTTGTTTTTTTACTAAAAATTATTATAAATATTAAATAATTTTTAAATTTGTAGCAATAATTTTCTTAACAATGATAAAAAGAATATCAAAAATATCGTTAATTTTTGTATTATCTACTACTTGTTATTATGCTCAGACGAAGGTTTTTGCTTATGTGAAAGACGAACAAGGTAAGGTAATAGAGAAGGCTAATGTAGATTTGCTCCAATCGGGGAATTCTATTCTTGCAGATAAGATTGGGTATTTTCAGTTCGTAGATTTACAATCAGGTCAGTATCAACTTATTGTTTATAAAGATGGCTATGAGACTAGAGTGGTGGATTTTACTATTACTAAGGAGGATAAGAAAAAGGATTTAGGGGTAATAAAACTTACCCCTTTTGGAGATAATGCTGTGGATGGCGTTCTTACAATTGATGAGTCTCTGTCCGAGGAAGATGGAGCAATGCAACCTACGATAGGGTTACTTTCGGCAGGACGAGATGCATTTCAGCAGGCATCGGCCTTTGAGTTGGGGTCTTATTGGTTTCGTCCGCGGGGAATAGAAAATAGGTATGAGGATGTCTTATTTAATGGAGTATCAATGTCTAAAAATGATGATGGGCGAGTAGATTTTTCTAATTGGAGCGGACTGAATGATATTACCCGAAATCCTATTGAGAGTGCAGATAATATCACGCCATCGGAGTATATTTTTGGTAATTTGGGAGGTTCTATACATTATAATACCAAGTCATCGGCATTTCGCAGGGGAACCTCGCTGTCGTATGCTCTTACAAATCGCTCGTATTATCATAGATTGATGCTTACACACTCATCGGGAATGAATAAAAATGGCTGGGCATATACTTTATCAGCAAGTAGAAGATGGGCAAATGGAGGAATAATAAATGGAATGTATCAAGATTCATATGCCTATTTCGTAGCATTGGAGAAGAGATTATCAAACAAAGCATCTGTTAATTTCACTGCTTTTGCCTCGCCAACTTATAGAGCGACTAACTCGGCGAACACCCAAGAGGTGTATGACTTAATGGGGAAAAACTACAACGCCTATTGGGGGTGGTATGATGGAGAAAAAAGAAACTCTCGTCTCAGAAAAACTCATAAACCAATATTTCAGTTGCAGTTTTTCAATAAAATAGGTGAAAATATTCATTGGGATAATACGATTTCTTATCAATTTGGAAAAGACAGTAGAAGTCGCCTGGATTGGTTTAATGCTACTGACCCTACACCAACTTATTACAAAAATTTACCAAGTTTTTGGATAACTCAAGCACAAGATGCTGATTCAGAAGATGGGTATAATATTACGGCAAATGAGCAACTAAAAATTGATGAAATGACGGAGTATTTTAAACAAAATTCATTGATTAATTGGAAGAATATATACCTCCAAAACACCTTAAATTATGAAAAAGGAGCCGTATATACTATCGTGGAGGATGTGAATAAAGATAGAATATTTAATTTTGTATCTCATTTTAATACCAAATTGAAGCAGAATTGGAAAGTAAATGCCAATCTTCGATACCAAAATTTCATATCTGAAAATTATCGCGAGGTGGCGGATTTGTTAGGTGCTAAATTTGCCTATAACCTAAATCCGTATGCTAGTAATCAACAATATGATTTGGATAATCCAAACGCCACAGCAAAAGTGGGCGACAAGGTGCAGTATCACTATAATTTATTGAAACATTTGTATGATTTTAATGTAATGACAGAGGTGGATTTACCAAAATGGAATATTATGGCATCTGCATTTGTGGCTTATTCTGAAAATAACCGAGATGGAAAATTTCGAAATCATTTTTATGTGGATAATTCTAAGGGTAAATCTGAAAAATATAGTTCTGTAGATGCAGGGATAAAAGGAAAAATAACCTATAAAATAAATGGAAGAAATTTTATTGTGTATAATATGGCTTATTTCAGTCTTGCTCCTACATTGAATGATATTTTTATTAATCCAAGGCTTTCGGATTTGAGGACTCCTGATATTGCAAGTCAAATAATTACAGCAAATGACATTAACTTTATCCATAGAGGTAATAAAGTAAAATTAAGATTATCAGGGTTTTATAATAATATAAATAATGCTATTGATGTATCCCGATATTATGCCGAAGGGGTACAAATTGGGAATGATATCACCCCTCAAAATACATTCGTTACTGAAATTCTTACCAAAGCAAATAAACAATATAGGGGAATAGAACTTGGTGTGGATTGGAAGATTACACCAACTATAGTTTTCATTGGGGCTGGTAGTTATGGAAAATATATTTATAAAAATTCCCCAAATGTATATCTCAGTGTGGATAATGAAAAATACGCTAGAGGAACAGAGTTTTTAGGGCAGTCTAATATTAAAAACTATAGAGTAGCAGGTACGCCACAAAAAGCATTATCTCTTGGGATAAAATATAATTCGCCAAAATATTGGTGGGTAGGAATGAGTTTGAATTATTTAGCAGACCAATATTTGGATTTCTCAGCACTTAATAGAACGCCAAATTTCTATATTGATCCTCTTACAGGTGAGCGTTATACAGCTATTAATAATTATGATAGGGAAAAAATAAACATACCTGAAGCGACACAAGAAAATGTGAATAAGTTATTAAAACAAAACAAAACGGACAACCAATGGATGGTAAATGCCAATGCAGGTAAATCTTTTCTCTTAGGAAAATATAAAATGGGTATATCCGTGAGTGTGAATAATATTTTAGGAAATAGAAATTATGTAACGGGTGGATACGAGCAGGGAAGAAAATCCAACTTCCGAGATGCCTATTTAGAAAGTACTAGAAAAACACCACTTTTTGGTTCTAAACTTTGGTATGATAGGGGAACAACATTTTTTACGAATGTATATTTTAGATTTTAAAAATGAAAAAACGATGAAAAATATTTTTAAGGGAATCATTATGGTATGGGTCATCATATCAGTGGTAGGCTGTGTTCAAGATGATAAATATCACAATATAGATACCACAAATTACCAATGTAAAGACCTTTCCCAGGATGGAAATTTACAATTAATATCCCTCGAGGAGGTGAAAAAATTATACTTAGGAAAGAAAATTTACGAATTTCCTGCGAATTCTAATCTCTACATAGAAGGATATGTGTCTTCATCGGATAGGTCAGGGAATATATACAAAACTATATTTATACAAGACAAACCAGAGAACCCAACACAAGGATTGGCCATCTCCGTGGAGGCTACTAATATCTATACCCACTATCCGCAAGGAGCAAAGGTATATGTGAAATTGGCAGAGTTATCCATCGGTGAGTATAGAAAATTAGTTCAATTAGGTATAAAAACAGGTAAAGAATCGTCTGCAACGGAAATAACACGAATCCCTGAAAAAAATCTTAGTACGACAATTTTCCGTTCTTGTTCGGAGAGAGCAACAATCGTCCCAAAAACTCTCACCCTAAAAGAAGCAACCCAGAATCTTGATGCGTTGGCAGGGATATTAGTGAAGGTAGAAAAAACAGAATTTGCAGGTAAATATCTTTGCTCTCAATATGCCAATACTGAAGGAAAACAATTGGTAGATGCTAGCTTAAATACATCATCGGTCGTGGCGAAAACTAGTAGTTATGCTAATTTTGCCAACAAAATAATTCCTTCGGGGAATGGAGACTTTATCGGTATCTTGGGGAGGTATGGTAATACTACGCAGTTTTATATCGTAGATGATGCAGATTTGTCAATGACAGGAAGTAGAATAGATGGCCTCAAACCTTCTTGCCAAGTAGATAATAATCTCCCAACAAAAAACATTGCCGAAGTGAAGCAATTATTAAATGGGAATCTTACAAAAATCAATGAGGATGCAAACCTTGTAGCAAGAATAATAGCTAATGACCAAACGAAAAACCTCTATAAAACAATCTATATTGAAGATGCCACAGGCGGACTAAGGGTAAATATCAATGCTACTAATCTTTATACTGATAATCGTTTCCAAGTAGGTAGAGAGATTACGATAAAACTAAAAGACCTCTATATAGGTAAGAAAAATGATGAACCTCAGTTAGGAGCTTTATACAACGGAAATATTGGGCAAATTAATGAAACTGACTTACACAAATATTTTGTACAGAGTAGCAAGCCTATCATCAATATTATACCGATTGAAAGAGAAATTACACAACTCACAAAAAATGATTTAGGGCGTTTGATTACTGTTAAAAATGTTCAGTTTTCGTCTGCTGATATTGAAAAAAACTATGCTGATGGTATAAATAATACCATCCGAACCCTTGAAGATTGTAGCGGTAATACAATTCTACTTGTTACCAACGGAAGGGCAGATTTTGGGACGAGAACTACTCCATTACCTGCAAATAGTACCCCAGTGAAAAAAGGTAGAGGTAATATTACAGGTGTATTGAGTATATATAATGGAAAGTATCAACTACAAATATTGTCTCTAAGAGATATTGTATTTAATAATTCTCGTTGTGATGGGTCTCTTCCTAAAACAATGATAAATATTTTCTCCGATGATTTTACAAACCTAAAAAATTGGGAAATTATCAATATATCAGGAACAGAGGTATGGACAACAACGAATTTTGGAAATCCTAAACCAAGTGCCTATTTTGATGGAAATCGTAAGGAGAATGAAGATTGGTTGGTATCCAAGGAAATTTCTTTAGTAGATTTTAAAGAGGCATTTTTTTCATTTGAAACAGATGGTAGATATTACGGAAAACCGCTGGAAGTTTATATCACTACCGACTACAAAGAACATTCTACCCATTGGGAAAAGGTGGATTCCGCAATTTTTGATACCGATATGGCACAATTTTCAGGATTTGTAAGCTCAGGAAAATTAAGTCTAAATAATTACTTAGGTAAGAAGATACGAATAGCCTTTAAATATACCTCTTCGCTCGGGGTATCTACCCGTTGGGAATTGGATAATTTTTCTGTAAAGGGTGCTAAATAACATTAAAACTAAAATAAGTCCGAAATACTCGGACTTATTTTTGATGATATTTTATAAATTTGCAAATCGTATGAAAAATCATTATCCAAGTCAGAAATGAAACAACAATTTATAAAAATTATCATTGCTCTATCTATTCTCGTCCTTATCATTATTGCAAGATTGGCCTATCTGCAACTCATCACCGATAGATACGAAATAAATGCAATGAACACCTCTATAAAAATAGAATACACAATCCCGCAGAGAGGTATTATATTTGATAGAAACAACAAAATATTGGTAGGAAATCAGCCATCGTATGAGATGTCCTATACTGAGAAATTAATGCCTAAAAAGTTTGATACCTTATCGTTTTGCAAGTTGATGAATATCACTAAGGATGATTTTATACGGAATATCGAGACTGGTAAAAAAAACTTCAAGGGTAAGTATATGAAAATTACTCCCATCACCTTTATGAAAAATATCAGTATAGAAGATGTAGTGAGAATACAAGAAGTACTATTTAGATACCCCGCTTTTAATATAATATCTCGTCCCCAAAGAAAATATGAAGTGAATACCTCAGGAAACCTCTTGGGATATACAAATGAAGTTAATGAACGCGATATCAAAAAGGATTCTCTATATTACCTACCTGGGGATATCATAGGTAAATCTGGTGTGGAAAAAGCATACGAAAAAGTTCTGCGAGGAGATAAAGGAGTGAAATATATCCAAAAAGATATAAAACTTAGAGATATAGGTCCATACAAAAATGGAATATTAGATAAGCAGATGGTTTCTGGAAAGGATATTAATCTCACGATTGATTATGATTTGCAGCAGCTTGCAGAAGAAATGCTCGTGAATAAGCATGGAGCAATCGTTGCCCTTGACCCTAATAATGGAGAGATACTTACTATGGCGACAGGGCCAGATATTAACCCAAACTTATTCACAGGAAGTAATAAATCTAAAAACCTATACCGCTTGCAGATGGATACTATATATAATAATCGTCCAACTTTTGATAGGTCTATACAGGCAGCATATCCCCCAGGCTCTACATTTAAAATGACTACCGCTCTGGCAGGAATGCAAATGGGAGTGATGACAGAAAAAACTATTTTCCCTTGTGGCGGCGGATTCTACTATCGCGGTATGAGAATTAAAGGACACGGCGGAGCAGACCCACTAATACCTTCTTTGGAAGTCTCATCTAATTGTTATTTCTCATACGCATATATTTCAATAATGAATAAATACAAAGGAAATCCCTCTAAAGGCGTAGATGAATGGAAAGATATAATGAATAGTTTCGGATTAGGGGTGTTTCTTAATAATGATTTGGCTGTCGGTTCAAAGGGAAAAATCCCAAGTGGAGAATTTTATGAAAAAAGAAGTAAGAAAAAAGATTGGTCGGCAGATTATACTATAAACGGAGCTGTATTCAATGGAATGGGGCAAGGAGATGTTTTGCTAACACCTATCCAAATGGCAAATATGGTAGCTGTTATTGCTAATAAAGGTTGGTATTATACTCCACATATTGTAAAAGAAATAGATGGAAAACCCAATAATGACCCAAGATTTAAGGTTAAACACCATAGCAAGGTAAATCCTAAATATTTTGAGCCAATCCTACGCGGAATGGCTGCTGTGGTAGATAATGGTACCGCCAGCGGACTGAAAACTAAAGATTTTTCTCAACTTGCGAAAACGGGAACTGCCCAAGTGCCACAAGGAAAAGATAATTCTATATTCGTATTAATAGCACCTGCAGATAAACCCAAAATAGTAGTAGCAGCAGTGATGGAACATGCAGGTTTCGGAGCAACTTGGGCAGGACCAGCCTGTACTCTCATTGCTGAAAAATACATTACAGGAGACATAAAGCGAACATATCTATATAATAAACTAATAAATACCTCTTTTATGGACGAATATAAACGACAATGGGAAATAGATATGGAGAGGAAAAGAGGTAAAGTAATAAATACAAAAGAATCCTCAGAATAAAAAATAAATAGAGGTTTTAACAACCTCTATTTATTTTGATTAACTTTTAACTAATAATCTAAATCCTTCCCCATGAACATTGATAATTTCCAAATTTTCATCATCTTTTAGCATTTTTCGGAGTTTAGCTATATATACATCCATACTTCTCGCAGTGAAGTAATTTGCCTTTTTCCATATTTTTCTTAGTGCTAAATCTCTATTCATAAAGCCATTTCTGTGGATACAAAGCATTTTTAGTAGGTCATTTTCCTTTGGAGATAGTTTGTGCTCCGTATCTTTGATTATTAATTTACGAAGAACAGAATCAAAATATAAACTACTGAACTCAAATATATCTTGTTCCTCTTCCTCTACTACTGTAAAGCGTTGTAATATTGCTTTTATTTTGTATAAAAGTAGCTCAGGATCAAAAGGTTTTGTTATGTAGTCATCCGCCCCAAGTTGGTAACCTTTGAGTATATCTTCCCGAAGATTTTTTGCTGTGAGAAAGATGATAGGTGTTGTTTTATTAAGTTTTCTAACATCTTCTGCAAGAGTAAAACCATCTTTCTTTGGCATCATTACATCAAATAGACACAAATCAAATTCATTTTCCGTGAATTCTTTCAGTCCCATTTCACCATCGGTAGCGAGGGTCACATCAAAGTTATTGATACTCAAGTAATCTTTCAATACTGCTCCAAAACTTTGGTCGTCTTCGACTAATAATATTTTGTTATTCATTGCTTTTAATTTTTATTAAAGTTAAATGTTTCTCCTATTTTAACGATTTTTCTAAAATTATATTGTTAAAAAATGATGATTATTCTAAATTCATTGGAAGTTTTACCGTAAAGGTACTTCCCTCCCCTTTTTTAGAATCTACATAAATCTGTCCCTTGTGTAGTTCTACAATTTTTTTTACATAGGAAAGCCCTAACCCTTGTCCTTTCACATTGTGGATATTTCCTGTCTCTTCACGGAAGAATTTTTCAAAAATCTTGGATTTGTTCTCTGTTTGCATCCCTATACCTTTATCGGATATTTGTATTATATACCAATCCCCTTCGTTTCGGGTAGATATTTTTATCTCAGGGGTGTTTGTAGAGTATTTATTGGCATTATCTAATAGATTTACGAGACAGTTTGAGATATGAAATTCATCTACTTTAAAAATATATTTCGTGGTGTTAAAATCCTCTATAAGTTTGCCATTCCGTTGATTAACAATAAGTCGGAAAGACTCTGCAATTTTTAAAATTAATTGCCGTACATTCGTTTCCTTCAAGAACAGTTGTACTTCGTTTCTCTCTAATTTAGACATATTCAGAACATTCTCAACTTGTTTTTTCATTCTCAAATTTTCTTGTTTTATGAGTTGAGCATAATATTTTATTTTTTCGGGATTATGGGATATCTTATCATTCATCAAGGAGTCTGTTGCCACAGAGATGGTAGCCAAAGGAGTTTTAAACTCGTGAGACATATTATTGATAAAATCAGTCTTAATATCAGCTATTTTTTTCTGTTTCATCATATAATTGATAGAAATGATGTAAATTCCTAGAATAGTGAGTAGTGATAAGAAAGTTCCTAATAACATAGGTAGATTGTTCTGAAATAAGGAAAAATTTTTCCTTGGAAAGACTACCGATAGTTGATATATGGATTTGTTGTTATTATCTTTGAATAGCGTCTGATTGTAATTGGTATTCTCAGAGTGTTCTTTGTAAGTATCTGTTACTATTTTAGTTATCCTATGATTTTTATCAAAAATACTAAATCCAAATTTTGTGTCTATATGGTGATTTTTAAGTTCGGTACTCAATATTTTTTCTATTGTAGCAATATCCACCCTTTTCTCAATCGGTAGATTAGAGGCATTCAACCTAACAAATTCTTTCATTGCATATTCTCCTGAATTAATGGATGTTAGCAGTTCCGAAGTTAGTATTTCTGGGGTGAATTTATCTGTTTTTATCCTTACAATACCCTCATCTGTGAATATTTTAGTCCTCATAAGACTATCACCATTATTAGATATAGGTATATCATCAGTTTGGAGTATACTTTTGGAGTAGGTTATTATTTTTTTATTCTTCGTATTTTCCGTCTGTTGAATGGTTGTTTGGGTTGGTTTTTTACTATTAGCAATTACAGTATTTTTAAAATTTTTGTAGTCCTCGTTGAGGTATTTTTGTATTTCTGCTTCTTCAATTTTTTTTACAGTATTTTCCAAAGCAATACCAACCCGACCACTGAAATCTTGGTCAAGAGCTCCGTAATATTCTTTAAGCCATTTTATTTGCAGGGTAACGAAAATAATAAGCGATACCGACATTAGAAATGATATAATCGGTATAAACCTTTTACTCATATTTTTAATTGATAATATATTTTATTTGATAAAAGTAATATATTAAATATATATAAACCAAATAGGAAACATTCATTTCCTATTTTTTATATTAAAATTAATATTTTTTTGATAATTTTAATATTTTTTATTTGATGAAATTGTTTTGAGTTATAAAATTATTTTATGTTACGAATAAAAAGGTCGAAGCTTTTGTCTATTACAATATCGTTCGCGAGTTGAAATTGTATTATAATATGGAGATTGTTTCCTTCTAAAATAGCAGAATTGAGAATAAATCTTGGTTGATAAAGTAGAATATCCAAACGCCCCAAATCTTTACCTGATAATGTTCCGTATTTATCTATTAGAGATAGAGAACCATAATTAGGATCTGATTTCAGATATATTGTAATAAACTCTGTCCATTTATTAGTAAAAATACCTTTTAAACTTTGAGTAAAGTCTGTAGTATTCGGGTTTTTCTTTATTTTATTTTTTATATATTCCACAAAAGGATAGTTATAACCGATAGATAATTCTTTAGCAAGGGTATTTAACGTTTTGAAGCCTTTAATTTCTTTTGAAATATTAGCGTTATTATTATTTTTATTGGATATCTTTTTATCAGTGATATTTATTCCTAATCTTAAAGTATTATTGTAATCATCTTTGTATCGGCTACCATCTACATAGTCTATAATATATCTTTGCTCATCATAGGTTAGTAAATTTCCCATCCCTACGGGGAGGGATTCATAAATTCCTCTCATATAATGAGTAGATATATAATCGTTATTGATAATAATTTTTTCATTATAAAAATCTGTTGCATCAAAATTTAATGTACTTTTTATATGACTCTTAATATTTTTATATTTAGTATAAAAAGTTATGTGTCGTCCATCATAATGTATATTTTCGATACTTAAATTTTTTAATTCATCATTTTTTAGAACATAATAGCCACCTTCATTTGGTGTCACTGCGAAAGTTACTAACTTTTTTAGTTGTTCTACAGTATTGAGAGGATTGTTATATAAATCTGATATATCTAAAGCATTTAAATAGATTTTTTTATCTACTTTCCATTCTTGTGCGTACCCCCTTGTACCTAATTGGTTATCACTTGGTTTATTGTTTATCGGTGTAGATGGCTCTATTGTATTATTTTTATTGGTATTAGTAAAATTTTGTTCTTCTCTATTGTTGCAATCAATAGAGAGTAAACATAATAATGCTAGTAATACAATATTTTTATACATATAAATTATATTAATATTTTTTAATGGTAAAATAAAAAAAACCTTGATAAGGTTCTTATCAAGGTTTTTTAGTACCCCAGACGGGACTTGAACCCGTACGCCAAAAGAGGCACAGGATTTTAAGTCCTGCGTGTCTACCAATTCCACCACCAGGGCATCAAAAAAAATAATAGAAGTTAATTCTAATGTTTTTTTTGAGCGAAAAACGGGGCTCGAACCCGCGACCCCGACCTTGGCAAGGTCGTGCTCTACCAACTGAGCTATTTTCGCAAATAGTGCGGATGAAGGGACTCGAACCCCCACGCCTCACGGCACCAGATCCTAAGTCTGGCGTGGCTACCAATTACACCACATCCGCAATAATATTTATTAAAAGAACTTTAATCTGTATATTTGTTTTGTGGTTGCAAAGATACATCTTTTTTTTTAACCACCAAATTTTTTTATAAAAAAAACAAAAATTATTTTTTTAGTTTGTTACTAAATCAAATTTTTTATATCTTTACAAAAAAATTAAATGGAGTTACAAGGTACGGTAAAAAAACTTTTTGAAATCCAAACTTTTCCATCTGGATTTCAGAAGAGAGAAATGGTTTTGCTAACACAAGAGCAATATCCACAACCAGTAAAGATAGAATTTCTATCGGATAATATAAGCCTTTTGGATAATATCGTGGAAGGTGAAGTAGTGAAGGTGAGTATTAATATTCGTGGTAGAGAGTGGACGAATCCACAAGGTGAAGTAGTGTATTTCAATAGTATCACAGGATGGAGGGTAGAGAAAGGTAATGTAGCACAAGCAGAACCTACTCAGCCAATAATGCCAAAAGGAGCATCTACTAACCAACCTAACGAAGATGATGTTTTTACAGAAGACGATGATTTACCTTTTTAAATAAAAAAACCTTTCTTTATGAAAGGTTTTTTTTACTTTATAAGACTTTTTAATAAGGATATTTGTTCATCTTTTTCTTTGAGTCGCTCTTCGTAGGAGTTGATGAGTTTTTCTATGATTTCTTTATTTTCCACAACCAAATTTTGGATATATCCATTTCCATAAGAGCCGTTATGATTGTTTTGAGTTTGGATACAAAATCTATTTACATCAAAAAAATCCAAAATATCAGTATTCAATATTTCTGCTAATTCAAAGAGTCTGTTTACAGTTATTTGGGTGTGTTCGTTTTCTATTCTTGCATAGGAGGCTTGGCTTATTTTTAGTTTTTCGGCCATGTAATCTTGTGAAAATCCTTTCAATTCTCTCACTTTTCTAATATTAAAGCCTACACTATTTGTTTTTTGCATAATAATATTCATTTTGTATATGCAAATATACATTTTTCACAGAAAAAAAACTACTTCTACTGAATTAGCTTTTTTTAGATTATTAATTTTTGCAGACAATAAATTTCTTTTTTCCACGAATGATTACTGAGATTGCTTTTGAATAATTGGTTAAAAAATCAATAGTTGTTTGTTTTGGTTCTAATTTTTTTTTATAAAAAATGTTGAGATTCTTCATAGGCGAAATAATTAAAATATCTATTTGTCAAACGAATAGATTAGATTTTTATTGTATGCTATTAATTTTTTTACAATAGATTGTAGTTCTGGGAAATTATCCATTTGCTCCCAATTACTAGAAATTTTATATAAATTTTCAATTCCTTTATGAATATTATTAATAAAATATTCTTTTTTTTGAATTAATCCCCGGAAACCGTACGCTCCTAAAACTTGTAGAGACCGAATAAGTAGAATAGGTTTTAGATGATTTTTGAGTTGTTGTCTAATATTGTTGTCACTCCATAAATTATAGTAAAAATCCAACATTTCCTCTTTGAAGGAGTCCGAAAAATTAATACTATTTTGGTATAAAAAAGATATTACATCATAGAGTAAAACACCATTCATAGCAGATTGATAATCAATAAAATATATATCATTGTTATTTACTAATATATTTCGTGATTGGAAATCCCGAATCATTATTCCTTTTGGTGAAATATTTTTAATAAAATCGGATAATGTATAGAATTCTTTAATTAATTTAGATTTATGATAATGAATATCAAGTATATCTACAAACATAAATTTAAAGTAAAATAAGTCGTGCATTATAGGTATTTCGTCATAGGCTTCATATTCAAAAGTATTAGAAAAATCTATCTTTCCTTTTGTTTTTGTTTGTAAATCAAAGAGTTTTTTTAGAGAAAGTTGTACTAAATTTTTTACTCGTTGGGATTCACCTTCGGTTTTTATTATTTCAAAAAGTGTTTTATCACCTAAAAATTCTTGAATGTAAGTGGTCTGGTTTTCTGATATTTTTAAGATTTTAGGGGTGTTCAATTTTAATTTTTGAAATACATCGGAAAAATAAAAAAAAGACTTATTTTCTTCAATATTGTTGTTTTCCGTTATGATATATTTTTTATTATTAGTAATACCAATATAGTTCTTTCTGTCCGAACCACTTTGAGGTAGTAGAAAAAAAGAGTCTATATGATTATGAGTAAATTCTTTGAAAAGAAATTCTGCATTGGAAATCATATTATTTTAATTTTACGCAAATATAAAAAAAACAGTTCTCTAAAAATAAAGAACTGATATAAAACCTTAAATAATACTATTATGAATAATTTTAATTTTAATGATGATGAGCTGTATGAACGAATGGTCCTTTACCTTTAGGATTAGAGTAAATAAGTTCTACTCCATCAGTCTCGTGTATTTTTTTTCTTTTAATATCTTCCGGATTGAAAGGTTTTACTTTGCCAAAATATTCCTTCAAACCTGCTGTAAGCCAAAATGGAACAACAACAGAGGCAAACATAAAAATACACCAAAATCCTGCAATGAACATTGCAAAGAAATAAATAGTCCAAAGATATTGATAGAATGGCCAAAATGCTGATAGTACCATAATCATTATAATTTTGTGCAAAAATAATTGTTTTTTTTATTCCATCAAAGAATTTTACCCATAAAAGAAATAATTCAGAATGAGTATAAATAGCATATTGTATTAATTGAGGCTTTCTTTGATTTTTAGTGAGAAATTTTCAATGAAAATTTTCTTGTCTGATTGTAGTTTTTCTATATTATTTGGGAGAATATAATTAAATAAAATATTATTATCATTATCTAAAAATATAATTTCTTTTTCCTCATTGTCAATCATTTGAGTAAAAATATCCCACATAGAAGTTTCCTTGATTTTTAATAGTTCAAAAAAATCTTTTGTTTTAATTTGTATTTTTTTCATTAATTATTTTTTTTAATATTCCACCAAATTTTATTCACGATAAAACCAACGATAAAGAAAACAAAAAACAATAAGAAAGTAGAGCTTAATGCTACAAAATTAATATTCTCTGTCTTAGGAACATATATTAATTTTCCATTGTTGGTGCTGATTAATCCTAATATTGTAATAAGAAGACTACTGATAAGATGTATCTCCAAACGTAAATCTTTCTCTGGTAATAAAGATTGAAGTAAGGTAGGAAATACCACTATTGTTATTGCTGATAATATGGAGAAAAATATTGTAATAATCGAAAAATCTACTCCTGAAAAATAAAAAATAGTTTGAGTGAGTAAATAAAAAATAACGGGAAAGACCAATAAACTTGGAAAGAAATGAAGTACTTTATCCCAAAATTTATGTTTTTTATTGAATATATTTTTAAGGTATGTTATGCTAAAAATCAGGCATATAGCAGATTCTATAGTTACCAACACTGTAATATTACTGAGTATTTCGGGAGATTCTATAGCTTGTTGTATCGTAACTTGTGATTGTTCGGTCGCTAAAGGATATATAGCCCAAATATAGGCAATTAGGATGACCATAAAACAGATGGTATGCCATAGTTTCCAAAAACTTAGTTTGATGAGCATATTAATAAATATGAACATCATAAGAATATTGAAGATAATTTGCATTTTTCTAAAAATTAGGTTTAGTCTGAGCAAATATACGAAATTTAGTGTAAAATGATTAAATTTGTATTTTATTAAAAAAATGAAAAATCTATTATTTAAACAACAAATAATATTATTCGTAATAGCAGGCGGGTTGAGTGCAATGGTGGAGGTAGGAAGTTTTAAAATTTTCAGTACGATAATTCCGCGTATTTTAGACATAGAGAATAATTTCTATGGGATAAAATATATGTTTAGTAATATATTTTCATCGTTATTGGGAGTTTTTAGTAATTATTTTTTTAGTATTTGGTTTGTGTTTAAGCAAGGGAAATACTCTAAGCGTAAGGAATTTTTATATTTTACAGGAATATCAATATTATCTAATTTGTTGAGTTTGATGATTTTTCAAATTTTCTTTAATTGGGTGTTTATCAATAATATAAATATTGTTATTTATACATTTAGTCCTAAGATAGTCAGTAAAATTTCGGCAATTTTAGTAGTTTCTTTATTGACATATGTTATTAAAAAAAGATTAATTTTCAACGGATAGAAATGATGGCATTAAACGATAAAATAGGTACTTATGGTAGTTATTTATGGCGTATATGGTTTGTTGTATTAGCTTTTAGTCTTACGGTGGTAGCATTTTTACCTGTTTTTGTTTTGTCGTTTAACAAAAAACATTACCGATATGCCTACTTTTTTATCAGGATGTGGAGTATTTTTCTTTTTTATGGGATGGGATTAAGGTATGATTTAATAAATAATTCTGGGCAGAAAATTGATAGAAAAAATCAGTATATCATTATTTCTAATCATACTTCGATGATGGATATAATGCTAATGTGTGTATTGTTTCCGTATCATCCGATTTGTTTTGTTGGAAAACAAGAATTAGAAAAAATTCCCATTTTTGGCTTGATTTATAAGAGAATATGTGTAATGGTTGATAGGAATTCTTCCCAAAGTAGAGCCAAAGTATATGAAAAATGTGCTGAAAGAATATCTCAAAAAAATAGTATTGTGATTTTCCCCGAGGGGGGGATACCTGATGATACGAATGTTGTATTAGATAAATTTAAAGATGGAGCATTCAAAATATCAGAAGAGCATTGCCTTCCAATAGTGGTTTTTACTTTTTCGGGATTAAAAAAAATCTTCCCTTATGATAATTCTAAGGGAAGACCTGGTAGAGTGAAGGTTTATCTTAATAGTATCCTTGAACCATCCCAAAGTTCTATCAATAAAAATAAGGCCTTTGAGATGATTGAAAATACACTTCTTAATAGCAATCAGTAAGGATTTTGCCTTCTTTTTTATAAAAATCTATTGAATTAAGTTTATTCTTTTCGCAGATTTTAGATAGTGTGGTTTCAATATCTTTTTGCATTCTTAGAGAACCACAAATCATTATTACTCCATTATTTTGTAAAATATCCACAAAAATTAGTTCGTCTTCATTTACTAAATCCATCACATATTTTGGCATTTCCGAACGCGAATAACCTATTTTTAAAGATGTATTAATCTGGTTACGAGCAATATTTGTAAAGTTATTTGTAGCTTCTGTCTGATGGCGGAATCCACAATATAAATATTTTTCAGTATCTTTAAAGTCCAACATTCCCAAAAATGGTGCAATACCTGTTCCATTGGCTATCATTGCTACTTTTTGAATTTTTTGAGGGAAATGGAAATGTCTATTTTCTAATATTTTTGCTTGAATATTTGTTCCTAATCCTAGATTATATAGAAATTGAGACCCTAACCCATCTTTGTGTAACTTCACGAAAAGCCGAATATTTTCTCCCATTTTACCAATAGAATATTGTCTCTCTCGATGGTCATTAGCTGGATAAATGGCCAAAATATCCCCGGATTGGAAATCTACTTTTTCAGGCTTTAGGATAATGCTAAAAGTTTTGTTTTCTGTATCTAATGGAGTTTTAGCAATTACTTTGAAAAGTGATAAATTTTCATTTTTTTGTTCATAATCACAGATATTAGTATTAAGTTTTATACCTGATTTTTGAGAAAAATCTTGTACCCACGCTGTAAAATCACTTGGAGAGCGGTCGTTGATTGTATGCAAAGAGATTAATTCTTTTGCCCAAGGCTGATTTTTTAAAAGAGAATTAACTCTTTTTGCAAAACCACAGAAAAATTGATAACTTTTTGAGCCGAAACCAATTACAGAAAATTCGATTTTGTTGTTTTGAGGGTATTTTAGTAATAAATTTTCAAATTTATCAGCATTGCAGGGCGGAGCTCCCTCACCATAGGTAGATGTAAATATGATGATTTTTTTTGCGTTATTAAATGTTTTATAATCATTAAGATAATTTATGAAAACTTTTTCGCCTAAATTTAACAATTGTTCTTGGATTTTGTTTGCAAATTCTAATGTAGTACCATTTTCAGATCCTACCAAAATTATAATTTCAGCATCATTTGGGTGAAATTTGTTTTTAATTTTTGCTTTAGTTCGTCTTATTGTGATGGCGAAACCAGTGTAAATGAATCCCAAAATCCCCAATGAAGCGATACCTAAAATACCAGCCCAAACGATATTTGTTTTTCCTGTGTGTAGGTTTAAGCTGAGATTTCGCAAAATTTCGTAGGTTGGCAGTTTTGTTTCTTTTGTTACTTCTCCTGAAAATGCATTGATTTCCAATTCTCTATCTTTCAGTTTTAATACAAAATTTTCTTCAGGGTCGCCTTCTGAAAATGGAAATTCTATTTGTTTAACTTCCGATAAAGAAGTTTTTTTGAAGATAGGAAAATCCTCTAAATTTACTTGTTTTTCTATATTTTTATTTGGAGTTTTAATGATGGTAGGTTTTGTTTTTGGAAGTAGCTCAAATCGATAAATAAATAGATAACTACCAGTAAAAGAAAGTATCATTATTGGAATAAGGAGCCATCGGCCTGCTACGATATGAAACCACTGCGGAAAATAATCATTATGTATTTTGGTAAAAAAATTAGTAAATCCATTTTGTCTTTTGATGATAAGAATAACCCCTGTAATAGATATTAAAAATAGAAAAAATGAAACAATACCTACTGCGAAGCGCCCCTTTTCGTGTAATAATAAGGAGCGATGTAGGGCTTTTGTATCGTTAATGAATTCTGATTTTTTTATAGGTTTTCCTAAAATTTTACCATTATTTGGATTAACAATAGCCTTCACCTCGTTGCCATCAGCATCATAGGCGAGGATTTTTACAAAATCATTATGGTTGATACTAATTTCTGTAATTTCAGGGTATTGCTTTTTTAGGGCAGAGATACTTTGTGCGACATTTAACTGATCAAAATTATCAACTCTGTATGGATATTTCAGTTTGTTAATGATGATATTTCCAGAAAGAATAGTCCCTGTAATGGATATAACAATTAAAAATAATGATATAGTAATCGCTAAAAGAAGATGAGAAATTCTCCAAAATGAATTCATAAATTTACATTATCTATTTTAAAATTGCGAAAATAAGAAAATTATATTAAAAATTACAAACAATTATTAATAATTAATACAATTTCGCCTTTTAATGTTTTAGATTTTGAAAATGCAATTAATTCATCAATAGTACCACGCTTAGTTTCTTCAAATTTTTTAGAAATTTCTCTACTGAGACTTATCTTGGTATTTTCTCCAAAAAATTCCTTAATCTGTTCTAATGTTGTATTGATTTTATGGGGACTTTCGTAGAGGATAATTGTTTTTTTCTCTTCTGCAAGTTGTTTTAGTTTCGTTTGTCTTCCTTTTTTTTGAGGAAGAAATCCAGCAAAATAAAAATCGTGATTAGGAAGGCCGGAAACAACCAATGCTGGCACAAATGCCGTAGCACCAGGTAGGCAAATCATCTCAATATCATTTTCAGTACCTATTTTTGCGAGTAAATAACCAGGGTCAGATATACCAGGGGTACCAGCATCGGTGATAATAGCAATGTTTTGCCCATTTTTTAAGTCATCAATTACCCTTTGTGTAGTGTGATGTTCATTATGTAAGTGGTAGGATTTCAGAGGTTTGGATATTTCAAAATGTTTCAATAGAATCCCAGAAGTTCTTGTATCTTCGCATAGGATATAATCAACCTCTTTCAAGACTTTGAGTGCTCTGAAAGTCATATCCTCTAAATTTCCAATAGGTGTCGGAACAAAATATAAAATACCTGCCATTATATATAATATGTGTATGTTGGCAAAAATACCATTTTTATATCAAATAAATAGAATATTGTGATGTATAACAAAGTTAATTTATTACCATAATTGTTGGAATCATTTAATTTTTCTATTTTTGAAGGGTAAAAAATTTTAATTATGGATTTATTATTTGCTATGACATTTGGTATTGTTTTGGGAGGTGTAGCGGTTTATCTTTATATGAAGTCTTCGTGGATTTCTCGTACTAATTTTGATCAGATTCAACAAGAATTACTCAGAAAAGAAGTTGAAAATTCTACAGCATTCGATAAAATCACAGATTTACAGAGTAAATTGAAAGGAGTGGAGGCTAAAAACGATAGTTTCCAGGAAACAACCAGTAGGCAGAGAGAAGAAATTGCTGAAAAAACAAAGGAAATAGGTTTTCAGAAACAGAATATAATTGAGTATGAAGCCGAAAATAAGTCCCTTCAAATAAAATTGGACAAAGTGAATCAAGAAAATAGCAATTATATAAAGGAATTAGCAAAAATGAGAGCTGAAAATGAAAGTTTGGCATCATCTATAAAAATTCAAAAAGAGGCTGTAGATAAACTTCAAGAGACCTCAAAATTGCAGTTTGAGAATATCGCTAATAAAATCTTAGAACAAAAAACAGAAAAATTCACTCAGACCAATCGTGAAACCTTAGATTCTATTCTGAAACCGCTTGGAGAAAACATAAATTCTTTCAAAGAACAAGTGGAAAAAGTCTATGAAAATGAAGCTAGAGAGAGAACATCTCTTAATACTACTATTAAAATGATGATGGAACAATCTAATAAAATCAGCCAAGAAGCTAATAACCTTGCAACAGCCTTAAAAGGAAGTACCAAAGTACAAGGAGATTGGGGAGAGATGATTTTAGAACGAATATTAGAGAATTCTGGACTTACCGAAGGTAGAGAGTATTATACCCAAATGAATTTCAAGAATGAAGAAGGAGAAAACCAACGCCCAGATATAGTATTACAGCTTCCAAAAAATCAAAAAGTAGTTATAGACTCAAAGGTATCTCTTAACTCCTATGAAAAAATGACTTCGTCAGAAACCTCAGAGGAACAAAAACATTTCTTAGATTCTCATATTTTGGCGATGAAAGCTCATATAGATACTTTGGCTAAAAAACAATATCATAAGTTAGATGGTTCATTGGATTTTACAATTATGTTTGTTCCAATAGAGTCTGCTTTCTTGGTTGCTATGCAAAATGATGCAAACCTATGGAACTACGCTTATAATAAACAAGTGATAATTTTGAGCCCAACAAACCTTATTGCTTATCTAAAATTGATTTCCGAAATATGGGATAGAACCTATCAAAATGAAAATGCCGACAAAATAGCTAAACAAGCTGCAGATTTATATAGTAAGTTTGTAGGATTTACCGAAGATTTAATAAAATTGGGTAAAAATATGGATACAGCAAAAAGATCTTATGATGATGCAATGAACAAATTATGCGATGGAAAAGGGAATGTTATTAAAAAAATAGAAAAATTTAAGGATATGGGGGTGAAATCTACTAAAAGTATACCTTCAGAGTTGATAGATAAATCATCAATATAATTTTTAGATTGTTTTTATCATACATAGAATACGATTATTAAATTTCGTTAGTTAGGGATTGATATAGTTGATTTGTTTAAAAATTTTTCTTATTGTGTATCAGTTATTTAGTGATTTTTGGTAAATTTTTTTGCAAATAAATTTGGATGAGGGGATAATTTTTTCATAGTTTTGCACTCGCAAATGAGGTGATAAGCTTTATTTGAGGAGATAGAAGGACATTGAAAATAGAAGATATACGACCGAGATAGAAGATATAGAGGCTAGGGCTTATATATTGGATATTGAATAATGAATAAGTTTTAGGAAAGGAAATACAATGGAGAGTTTGATCCTGGCTCAGGATGAACGCTAGCGGAAGGCCTAACACATGCAAGTCGAGCGGTATTTGGTAGCTTGCTACTAGAGAGAGCGGCGTACGGGTGCGTAACATGTGTGCAACCTGCCCTTATCAAGGGGATAGCCATTCGAAAGGATGATTAATACCCTATAATATATCAGGTGGCATCATTTGATATTGAAAGCTACGGTGGATAAGGATGGGCACGCACAAGATTAGCTAGTTGGTAAGGTAACGGCTTACCAAGGCGATGATCTTTAGGGGTCCTGAGAGGGAGATCCCCCACACTGGGACTGAGACACGGCCCAGACTCCTACGGGAGGCAGCAGTGAGGAATATTGGACAATGGGTGGGAGCCTGATCCAGCCATTCCGCGTGCAGGAAGAAGGTCTTATGGATTGTAAACTGCTTTTATATAGGGATAAACCTACTCTCGAGAGGGTAGCTGAAGGTACTATATGAATAAGCACCGGCTAACTCCGTGCCAGCAGCCGCGGTAATACGGAGGGTGCAAGCGTTATCCGGACTTATTGGGTTTAAAGGGTCCGTAGGCGGGTTATTAAGTCAGTGGTGAAATCTCATAGCTCAACTATGAAACTGCCATTGATACTGATAGTCTTGAGTATATTTGAAGTAGCTGGAATAAGTAGTGTAGCGGTGAAATGCATAGATATTACTTAGAACACCAATAGCGAAGGCAGGTTACTAAGATATTACTGACGCTGAGGGACGAGAGCGTAGGGAGCGAACAGGATTAGATACCCTGGTAGTCTACGCTGTAAACGATGCTAACTCGTTTTTGGTATTTAGGTATCAGAGACTAAGCGAAAGTGATAAGTTAGCCACCTGGGGAGTACGCTCGCAAGAGTGAAACTCAAAGGAATTGACGGGGGCCCGCACAAGCGGTGGATTATGTGGTTTAATTCGATGATACGCGAGGAACCTTACCAAGACTTAAATGGGAATTGACAGCTATAGAGATATGGTTTTCTTCGGACAATTTTCAAGGTGCTGCATGGTTGTCGTCAGCTCGTGCCGTGAGGTGTTAGGTTAAGTCCTGCAACGAGCGCAACCCTTGTCACTAGTTGCCATCATTAAGTTGGGGACTCTAGTGAGACTGCCTACGCAAGTAGAGAGGAAGGTGGGGATGACGTCAAATCATCACGGCCCTTACGTCTTGGGCCACACACGTAATACAATGGGCGATACAGAGGGCAGCTACACAGCGATGTGATGCGAATCTCGAAAGTCGTTCTCAGTTCGGATTGGAGTCTGCAACTCGACTCTATGAAGCTGGAATCGCTAGTAATCGCGCATCAGCCATGGCGCGGTGAATACGTTCCCGGGCCTTGTACACACCGCCCGTCAAGCCATGGAAGTTTGGGGTACCTGAAGTCGGTGACCGTAAAAGGAGCTGCCTAGGGTAAAACAAGTAACTAGGGCTAAGTCGTAACAAGGTAGCCGTACCGGAAGGTGTGGCTGGAACATCTCATTTTAGAGACGAAAGTCAAAAAAAATAATAAAGATAAGATTTATTTGTTGGTGATATTTGATATAGAGTCTTAGTTTTCTACTTGGTTGTAATCTTATAGATAAATAGAAGCCCCTAGGTTAAGGATTAGTAAGAGGGAGAGATTTAGTCTCGTAGCTCAGCTGGTTAGAGCGCTACACTGATAATGTAGAGGTCGGCAGTTCGAGCCTGCCCGAGACTACTAATTTAGGAAGATAGGGGGAATTAGCTCAGTTGGCTAGAGCGCCTGCTTTGCACGCAGGAGGTCAAGGGTTCGACTCCCTTATTCTCCACGGATTATTTTTAGATATTTTTTAATAAGTATTAAGATAATATTTAGGGATAAAAGAAGAGGTACATTGACATTAACGGAAAAGACATCACAAAGAGAGGATCGAGTATTAATGTATAATATTTGATTAATAGATAAGATATATAATAAATCGTTAAGGGCGTATGGCGGATGCCTAGGCTTTCAGAGGCGAAGAAGGACGTGGTAAGCTGCGAAAAGCTACGGGGATTGGCACACACGAATTGATCCGTAGATATCCGAATGGGGCAACCCAATACATTGAAGATGTATTACTGCGTAAGCAGAGCGAACCCGGAGAACTGAAACATCTAAGTACCCGGAGGAAAAGAAATCGAAGAGATTCCGTTAGTAGTGGCGAGCGAAAGCGGATTAGCCCAAAAGTTATAGTATGTTTAATAGAATACTTTGGAAAGAGTAGCCATAGAGGGTGATAGCCCCGTAAATGAAAGGCATATTATGATGATAATAGAGTAGGGCGGGACACGTGAAATCCTGTTTGAATAAGGGGGGACCATCCTCCAAGGCTAAATACTCCTGAAAGACCGATAGTGAACGAGTACTGTGAAGGAAAGGTGAAAAGCACTTCGAATAGAAGGGTGAAAGAGAACCTGAAACCATACGCCTACAAGCGGTCGGAGCACCAATATGGTGTGACGGCGTGCCTTTTGCATAATGAGCCTACGAGTTAATTGTACTAGCGAGGTTAAGATATTAAGTATCGGAGCCGTAGGGAAACCGAGTCTGAATAGGGCGAATAGTTAGTATGATTAGACGCGAAACCTTGTGATCTACCCATGGGCAGGTTGAAGCTTTGGTAACACAAAGTGGAGGACCGAACCGGTTGACGTTGAAAAGTCTTCGGATGACCTGTGGGTAGGGGTGAAAGGCCAATCAAACTGGGAGATAGCTCGTACTCTCCGAAATGCATTTAGGTGCAGCGTCAATGATAAGTTTATTAGAGGTAGAGCTACTGATTGGATGCGGGGGTTTCATCGCCTACCAATTCCTGACAAACTCCGAATGCTATTAAATGTTAATCAGCAGTGAGGGTATGGGTGCTAAGGTCCATATCCGAGAGGGAAAGAACCCGGACCATCAGCTAAGGTCCCCAAATATATGCTAAGTTGACCAAACGCGGTCTGACTGCACTGACAGCTAGGATGTTGGCTTGGAAGCAGCCATACATTTAAAGAGTGCGTAACAGCTCACTAGTCGAGCGGTTGGGCATGGATAATAACCGGGCATAAGCATATTACCGAAGCTATGGGGTATTTACAATGGTAAATTACCGGTAGGGGAGCATTCTATATGCGTAGAAGCTAAAGGCGTGAGCTATAGTGGAGCGTATAGAAAAGAAAATGTAGGCATAAGTAACGATAAGGCAGGCGAGAAACCTGCCCGCCGAAAGATCAAGGTTTCCTCAGCTATGCTAATCAGCTGAGGGTTAGTCGGGGACTAACGCGAACCCGAGTAGGGGTAGTGGATGTACAACGGGTTAATATTCCCGTACCATTAGTATATAAAAAGCGACGGAATGAGGTATCTACCGCGTACTTACGGAATAGTACGTTGAAGGCACTGTTATGGTGTTGATAGTACGCTAAGGCTTCGGCCGCGGCGATAGCGTAGAGATAACGTTTCCAAGAAAAGCGAATACTAATGCCCGTACCGTAAACCGACACAGGTGATTGGGAAGAGAATTCTAAGGCGCTCGAGAGATTCATGGCTAAGGAACTAGGCAAAATAGACCTGTAACTTCGGGATAAAGGTCGCCTATCTTATGATAGGCCGCAGTGAAAAGGTCCAAGCGACTGTTTAACAAAAACACAGGACTCTGCAAAATCGAAAGATGAAGTATAGGGTCTGACACCTGCCCGGTGCTGGAAGGTTAAGAGGAGAGCTTAGCGTAAGCGACGGTTTGAATTGAAGCCCCAGTAAACGGCGGCCGTAACTATAACGGTCCTAAGGTAGC